>Ga0208297_1000011_pt1 | contig 599880 bp, 488 predicted proteins | sample LMS_cellobiose_e_FD_187367 | JGI IMG/M metagenome (GOLD analysis project Ga0208297, IMG submission 187367) | Rumen-fistulated moose microbial communities from Alaska, USA - LMS_cellobiose_enrichment (SPAdes) (version 2) | ecosystem: Host-associated > Mammals > Digestive system > Stomach >... | reverse complement strand
CAACAATCTGTTGTTTGAATTCTTCCGAATAACGGGTACCGTTCTTGGACATTGTTTAACACACACCTTTCTATGAAACATTTTATCGTGTTAAACTTTTCGTGTCCACACTTATATACTAACACCATTGTGAATATATAGTAATTATAATAATATTATATAGTATTGAATACTATAAGTCAACGAAATAAGACAAAAAAGACTGACTATTAAGAACATATGGTATAATATTAAAAAACCAATGCACGTCTCTAAAAATTAAATAAATTTGTTAAGAAATATTTAATAATGTTGCCTTTCATAAAAGTTGTCAAATGTGCTTTGAAATGGTAAAATAATAAAAACTTATAATTTAATCACAAACAAAGGAATAGGTTGCTTCCTATTAGCAAGCTACAGGTGTAAATAAAATGATAACAGATCCTTATAAATCCTTAGGAGTATCTCCAAATGCATCCAATGATGAAGTAAAAAGAGCTTACAGAGAATTAAGCAGAAAATACCACCCGGATTCTAATGTAGACAATCCATTGTCAGATCTTGCTGCAGAGAAATTCAAGGAAGTGCAGGCTGCTTATGATCAGATCATGAAAGAAAGAGAAGGTGGTTCCAGTAGCAGCAGTTCCGGCTACGGAAGGCCAGAAGGAACCTCCGGTGATTCAGCAGAACTTAATACTGTATACAATTATCTGAACGGAAGACGTTACAGAGAGGCACTTAATACCTTAAGCAATATCTATCCAAGAACTGCAAGATGGTATTATTACAGTGCAATTGCTAATGCCCAGACGGGTAATAATTATGTGGCTTTAAATCATGCAAGAGAAGCTGTTAATATGGAACCGAATAATGTAGAATACAGAAACCTGCTGAATCAGATGGACTGGCAGGGCAGACGTTATGACAATACCAGGCAGCAGACCTACGGCGGTTATGGAAGCGGCTGTGGCAGCGGTAATTTTTGCTGTGATTTATGTATTGCGGATTCCTTATGTGAATGTATGGGAGGGGATTTGTGCGGATGTTTCTAAGCACGAGGAAATTGACTCTTCTCGGACTGCTGCTGGCAGTTACCGTATTGCTGATAGTATTAAGCGGTATATTGGAATTTAATACCCTTTTTCTTCTGGCAGCAGCCTCTTTTGGTGTTGGTATAGCTGTAAGAGAAGCAGGTGTGCCAATGGGGGTTGGGTATTTAATTGGAAGTATAGCACTTGGTTTTTTTCTGGCTCCCAATAAATTATATTGCATAACCTATGGAGCTATGGCAATCTATCTGCTTGCGGTAGAGTGTATCTATGATAAGCTTCTTGTGGTTAATAGTGCGGCAGTACGGGGAAAACTGCTGTGGGTTCTAAAGTATCTTATATTTAACCTGCTCTTTATACCAATGCTGTTATTGTTTCCAGGTCTTATCTATGCAGGTAAAATAGACACCAGGTTATTGCTTCTGATGTTTGCTGGAGGACAGGTACTGCTGTTTTTATATGATAAAGGCTACAGATATTTTCAAGGAAATATCTGGGAAAGAGTGAGAACAAAGCTGAAGCTGTAAACTGTATATATGGGGTACTTAAGCGACTGTTTGAAAAGGCAGCTCTGCTAAGGTGCCTCTTTTCTATTTTATCTAAAACTGTACTCTCATTAAGCAAAAAGTACCATTTTTTAAATGGGGAAATTATATAAATTTATAAAGTATTCAAGAAAAATAATCAAGCACATAAGAAACATTTCACACACGTTTTTCCCCTGATATTCGAGGTTTACGCGTGGTGAGAAAGGCATGGTATAAATATGGAACTATTCTATGGTGTGCTCCTGATGCTTGGAGCAATACTGCTGTCAAATATACTGAATCGAGTTCTTCCTTCTTTTTCTGTTCCGGTTATTCAAATCATACTAGGTATAATAATATCTCTATTTCCTTCCGTGTATCATTTTACTCTTGATCCCGAGTTGTTTTTGATACTGTTTCTGGCACCGTTATTGTTCCATGACGGTATGCATGCAGATAAGAAATCCCTTTGGGAGTTAAGAAAACCTATTATTATGCTGGGCTTAGGTCTTGTATTTTTTACAGTGCTGGCAGCCGGATATCTCATTCATTTTATGATTCCGTCTATTCCGCTGCCGGCAGCCTTTGCACTGGCAGCAGCTTTGGCTCCAACAGATGCAGTAGCTGTCGGTTCTCTTGGCAAGAGAATAAAGATACCGGATTCCATAATGAATCTACTGGAAGGGGAAGCACTTATTAATGATGCTTCTGGTATCGTTAGCTTTCAGTTTGCTGTAGCTGCAATGGTAACCGGTTCTTTCTCATTGCTTCATGCAGGTGTTGAGTTCTTGTATGTAGCACTGGGGGGAGTGATTATAGGAGCGGTATTTACTGGTTTTAAATACCTTATTGTGAAATGGGTTCGTTTATTGGGGATGGAGAATGTTACCTTCCATCTTCTGATTGGAATACTTACCCCTTTTCTGATCTTTATGGCTGCTGAGGAACTTCATGTAAGTGGTATCCTTGCAGTTGTAATTTCCGGTGTCATCCACTCTATAGAAAGCAGAAAATTAAATCCTGAACTGGCAACCCTTAAGATTGCTTCTAAAAGTGTATGGTCCACGCTGACCTTTATATTAAACGGACTTGTTTTTGTTATATTAGGAATGCAATTTCCTGAAATCATTAATACCATCTGGTATGATATCTCCTTTGATAATTTGAAGATTATCGGTTATATTCTGGTTATAACTTTAGCGATGATGCTTATTCGTTTCTTATGGTCTTATTTTATCGTAAGTGAAGGTCAGGTGGAAGAGGGGAGAGGTGAAAAGAAATTTGGAAAAATAAAAGAGAGCCTGGTAATCAGTATGTCAGGTGTCAGAGGCAGTGTAACTCTGGCAACTACCCTTTCCTTACCCTTTTTCCTTAACGATGAAAGTAATTTCCCTCAAAGAGATCTTATTATCTTCCTGGCAGCGGGAGTTATCCTTCTTTCACTGCTGATAGCCAATTTCCTCCTGCCGCTTTTCTTCAAAGAAGAAGAAACCATTGAAGCCGATGAGGAGGAGAGGGAGGCATGTCTTGAGATTATTGAAAGTGTTATTAAGCAGCTTAATAATCTGATGGATGAAAACAACCGCTTTGAAATGAGTAAAGTAACAAGGAATTATATTCTGAGGGCAGAAGAGTTAAGAAATAGAAATTATTCAAGAAACGCGCTGTTTGAAGAAGAGATGCAGTTAAGAGAACAGGTGCTTAACTGGGAAACAGAGAATACCAATAAGTTGCGTCAGAACAAAGTAATAGAAGACAAGACTGCAATTCAATATCTTCAGCTCTTAGGTGAAATAAAAGAGAGAAATACCATAAAGAGAAGAGGCTTTAAGGTAGCATTTCTAAAGCAGTTTATACGTAATTTCAAACGAATGAAAGCCCTTAGCCAGAAAAGGGAAATAATTTATGAGAACCGCCTGCAGATTGCTAAGCTTCGTAAGCTCAACAGTCAATATGTACTGGCAAAGCTATATGCGAAGAAAAAGCAGGAGAAAACCCTGAGCATCAACAAACTCATTGCAGAGTATGAACGTCTGGAAGCTATGATGTTAGAACGAAAGGTATCTTCTAAGGACAAGCTGGAGGTAAAAGGAGAAATAAATAATATAAGAGAACTGCCGGCCTCCGAGGACCTGGTTGCTGTTTCAGAGGCGGGGGATATGACAGATCTGGTATCCTTAGGCTTTCAAATGGAAAGGGACGGTATCCAGGCAATGTTTGAAGCAGGAAGGATATCCAGAGATACAGTCAGGAAACTGCGAAATAATATAGCATTAATGGAATTACAGATTAAAAATCAGGACTTTTAAAGCTTATCTGGATTTTAAAACGATAAGATCGTCCTTTGGCAGCAGGACGGTCTTCGCATCCAGAACTGCCATAACTTCGTTTTCCCTGATAATAGCAATAACATTAATGGATTCCGTCTGCCTGAGCCTCAGCTTATCAAGACTTTTTCCCTCCCATTCGGGGAGCGGCTTCATTTGCAGGATATCATACTTGTCGGAACGGTGAAGAGAGTCCATCAGATCATTGGTCATCAAACTGTAGGCAACACGTTCACCCATTTCTTTTTCCGGCAGGATTACCCTGTTAACACCAATGGATTCAAAAATCTGCTTCTGTCTGACACCATTTGCTTTTGCGATAATATAGTTTACGTTTAATTCTTTCAGAATGGTAGCGGTGACAGCAGCAGCTTCGAAATCTTCCCCAAAAGCTATTACCACCACATCAAAATTACCGATACCGATTTTCTCAAGTACTTCTTTGTCAGAAGCATCTGCCTGAACAATATGTGTGGAGGAATGTACATTGTCCTGCACCACCTCTTCATCCATATCACAGCACAGTACATGGTAGCCATTGTCATAAAGCGCCTGTGCAAGACCTTTTCCGAATTTACTTAATCCCAATATAGCGAATTGGGTATTGTGACTTATTCTGAATTTTTTCATTTCTGTAAAACTCCAATCTGTGTGCGAAAGTTAGTTGTGTTTTCTCCTTCAGTTAATTAACCAATCATGATATCCTCTGAAGGGTATTTGATACGGCTGTTTATTTCATTGGAACGGTTTGCCAGAGAAAGCAGCAGTACAATGGGACTCAGTCTTCCGATAAATACGCAGAACATCAGTATAAATTTACCCAGGGCGGATAAATGAGGTGTAAGTCCTGTTGTTAATCCCGTTGTTCCCAAGGCAGAGGCGACTTCGTAAAGAAGATCCATGGTGGTATACTCAAAAGCCGAGTTTCGTTCTGTTATTGATAATAAAGCAGTACAGGAAAGCCAAAGAAACAGCATAATAACAATCACTGCCAAAGCCTTTTGAAGTGTGGAAAAGGGGATTGTGCGGTTAAATACGGTTATATTCTTTCGGCCGGAAATGGTACTTATAACGCTGCAGATGATTACTGCTACTGTAACTGTTTTGATTCCTCCTGCCGTCCCGCCGGGGGAACCGCCAATCATCATTAATATACAGGAGATCATTTTGCTGGTATGACTTAAACTGTCCTGGGGGAGAAAGGTAAATCCCGCTGTTCTGAGGGTAACTGACTGAAACAGAGAGGATAAAAGCTTGTGACCTTCGCTAAAGTTTCCAATGGTAGCTGGATTTGAATACTCTGACAGAAAGATAAGCAGTGTTCCAAGAACCGTAAGGATAGCAGTCGTTATAAGGACCAGTTTGGAATGCAGTGACAAGCTCATCTTTTTTCTGGATTTAAGCACAAGTCTTGAATGTACATTAAAATGAATATCCCTCCAAACGGTAAAACCGATTCCGCCTAATATGATTAATACCATTATGGTTATGTTCAACAGCACATTTCCTGAGTAAGGAATCAGGCTCTGGTCACCGATCAGGTCAAAGCCTGCATTGCAAAAAGCAGAAACGGAGTGAAAAACTCCGTAGAACAATGCCTTATGCCAGTCCATCCTTTCTGACAGAAAGAACAGGAACAAAACGGCAGCACCGATGCCTTCTACGATAAGGGTCCCCCTGATTACCAGTGTTACCAGCTTAACCATGCCGTTAAGACCCTGAACATTAAAAGCGGATTGTACTGCAAGTCTGTCTTTTAAGGTCACCTTTCGTCCGGCTTGCACCAGAAAAAAGGTGAAGATGGTTATTAAGCTTAGTCCGCCTATCTGAATCAGGAAAAGTATTACTAATTTACCGAATAAGCTCCAGGTTGCGGCTGTGGTTAAAGTTACAAGACCAGTTACGCATACGGCAGAAGTGGTCGTAAAAAGTGCATCCAGATAGGAAACCTGCTTCCCGGGCTGACTGGATACAGGCAGATATAAGATCAACGAACCGGCTAATATTAAGAGCAAAAAGCTGATTACTACAGACTGTGAAGGTGTTAATTTCTGATGTATTCGGGAAAATGTGTTCTTTATGTTCATTAGTGCCTCTTTCTTATCAAAAATTCCAATGAACATAATTATAAAATGCATATTTAGGTTTGTCAAATTACAAAAAGGTTAAAAAAACCTTAAAGGCAGCTTTTATTATTGCACAGATATCTCTTTATGAGATGATTAATGCTTCATAAAACGGTTCATAAAGGAAGCCATGGGTTTATAGGGAAAGCTCTCCAGAGAAGCAGTAACGGCCTTTAATTCCTTGCGTATGGCAATGCTTTGAGGACAGTGTTTTTCACATAATCCGCAGCCCACACATTTGGAGGAATTATGTCCGGCTGTTCGTATAATATAATTGAAGCGGGCAGAGATTTTCCTGGTTACTGCAGTTTCGTTATAGCAGGTAAAGCACATAGGGATATCAACCCCGTGGGGACATGAAATACAATAAGCACAACCGGTACAGGGAACCAGAAAAGAGCGGTTCAAGACATCCTTTACTCTTTTGTACAATTCTTTTTCCCTGTCAGTAATGATATCAGCTTGAGCCTGGCTGGCGGAAGCAACATTAGCCTGAAGCATTTCCTGAGAGTTCATACCGGAGAGCACCGTTAAAATCTGGGGATGATTCCATAACCAGCGGAAGGACCATTCAGCCGGTGAATGCTTCACCTCGGATTCGTCAAATACCTGTAAAGCCTCCTTGGGAAGATTGACCAGCTTGCCGCCTCTTAAGGGCTCCATGACCATAATAGGAAGTCCCTTTTCCGCTGCGTAGAGAAGTCCGTTCTTGCTTGCCTGGTTATATTCATCATAGTAATTGTACTGAAGCATACAGAATTCCCAGGGATATGCATCGACGATTTTAACAAATTCCTCTTGTCCGCCATGATAGGAAAAACCGATATTTCGAATCTGTCCCTTTGCTTTCTTCTCCTCTATCCATTCTTCAATTCCCAGGCTTATCATTCTCTGCCATACATCCAGATTGGGAAGCATATGTATAAGGTAATAGTCAATGTAATCCGTTTTCAGCCTTTCCAGCTGGGTATGAAATATTTTGTCAAAATCCTCTTTTTTCTTTACAAGATAAGGCGGGAGTTTGGTTGCAATTTTTACTTTTTCACGGTAGCCCTTTGATAAGATCCGGCCCAGGGTGGCTTCACTGCCGGGGTATATGTATGCGGTATCAAAGTAATTCACACCCATTTCAATTGCTTTTATTATCTGTTGCTCTGTTTCCTTTTCATCTCGTTTAAAACGCATACAGCCAAATGCCAGGACGGATATTTCATCTCCGTTTTTCGGATTAACACGGTATTCCATGATTACCTCTTTTCCTTGATATCCTTGGATATTCAATGTTTAATAAAAACCAGCTACCCTTTGCTCCCAGTAAAGAAAGAACGAAAGCTAAATTAATACAGTTATAACTGTATTATAGGTTAATGATAGCTATAGTCAAGAGTAATTTTATAAGCATTATTCAGAAGAAGGATTGACATTAACCTTACAGAGGATTAAATTAGTCATAGATTCCCGTGACATATAGAAAAGAGGCGTAAGAAACATGAAAATTAATAATTTACTGAATACAAAAGGGCATAAGCCTTCCTTCGGATTAAAGGAATTGCTGGGATATATCGGCCCGGGACTATTGGTTACCGTAGGGTTTATTGATCCGGGAAACTGGGCTTCCAATATAGCAGCAGGTTCTGAGTATGGCTACAAGTTATTATGGATGGTTACCTTATCTACCATAATGCTGATTCTTCTGCAGCATAATGTTGCTCACCTTGGTATTGTTACCGGCGACTGTCTTTCGGAAGCTGCCAACAGGCATTTAAAGCCCTGGTTGTCAAAAACAGTACTTTCCACTGCTCTGGTGGCGGCTATCTCTACGGCCATGGCAGAAATCTTAGGAGGTGCAATTGCACTCAATCTGTTATTTCGTGTTCCGGTTAAAGCAGGAGCGGTAATCATATTAGCAGTAATTCTTCTGCTGTTATATTCCAACTCCTATAAAAAGCTTGAAAAAGTTATAGTAGGTTTTGTATCCATTATCGGTATATCCTTTCTATATGAATTAAGTGTGGTACATATCAGCTGGGGAGAAGCTGTCAGGGGATGGACCGTCATACAGTTTCCCCATGGCTCCATGCCTGTTATTATGGCTGTATTAGGTGCAGTTGTCATGCCCCATAATCTATTTCTTCATTCTGAAATCATACAGAGCAGGCAGTGGAACTTAGAGGAAGATGCAGTAATAAAAAGACAGCTGCGTTATGAATTTCTGGATACTTTATTCTCCATGATAATCGGGTGGGCAATTAACAGCGCAATGATTATACTTGCAGCTACTACTTTCTTTTCCCAGAGAATCAAGGTAGCTGAGCTTGGTCAGGCACAGCAGATGCTGGTGCCTCTGGTTGGAAGCTTTGCAGCCGTGCTATTTGGGGTGGCCTTATTGTTTGCGGGGATATCTTCTACCATGACAGCCGGAATGGCAGGGGGAACCATATTTGCGGGGATGTTCGGTGAACCTTATGATATCAGGGACAGACACACTAAAATTGGAGTTGCAGGCATACTGGCACTTGCGGCTGTTGTTATATTTCTGATACAGGACCCTTTTAAAGGATTGGTATACAGTCAGATGCTGTTAAGTGTTCAGCTGCCGATTACTGTAATTACACAGGTATACCTGACTTCCTCAAAGAAGGTTATGGGGAAATACAAGAATAGTCTTATGAATAATATTGTATTGTGGTCAATTGCTTTTGTACTGACGGTTTTGAATGTAATGCTGCTGGTTAGTTATTTGTAAAAGGGAAGTTAATGGGAGTATTTTAGGAGTGATATAATAGGGAGGTTATTTAAAGGGGACGGCAATTGTATAAAATAGATAAAATTCATGCGATCATTCCAATGTATAAGAAGTCCTGATTTCTCTGAAGCTTTTGTGCTGGCCATATCCACAAACAGATAACTCGCTTGCGCTCAGACAATCTGTTTGTGGATATAGCACAAAAGCTTCAGAGAAAAGGACTTCTAATACATTTCCATAGGCGCATGAATTTTTTCTATTTTATACAACTGCCTGAAATTTAATTAAAGTAATGTTGTTTGTACTGCTTAATATTTTATATGAATTCTTATTTAGTTATAAATTTTTTTATAAAAAAATTGCGTAAAAATATTTATAAATATATTTGCGTTAATATATTTATAAAAAATCCTTTAAATAATAAAAGAATCTTATAAACAGGAGATTCAATTATTTACAGGGTGTTAAGTCAGAGTGGTATATAGGGGATGAACTTAATGACCATATCATTTGAATACTTCATTTTAAAAAACTGAATATTGAAAGAGACAAATTGATCCGTTGATAATATTGTTGCAATAAATAGAAGGCAAAGTTATAATTCTATGTAGTAACAGAAGGGTTTTACAGCTAAATAACAGACTCCTTGGTTATTAGTGTAAATCCGAAACAATAGAAGAGAAGAGGATTATGGATTATGTTTGGTGAAACAGAAACCTTACAGGTAAAGAAGGCCATCTTAAAAGCAATTGAGAAGAAGGAAATCGCAGGCGGAAACCTGTTAATTGTAAAGGGTGGTAAGGAGATCTTCTATCATGAAGACGGATTAGCATCCATTGAAGAAAATCGTCCTGTGAAAAGAGATACTATCTTCAGACTGTATTCCATGTCAAAGCCTGTAACGGCTGTGGCAGCAATGATTTTAGTTGAGAGAGGGGAACTTGACCTCTATGAATCCGTGGGTAAGTATCTTGAGGGATTCCGCAATCAGATGGTTGATGACAACGGAACTCTTGTTAAGGCTGAAAGTGAGGTTACGGTTAAGGATTTATTGAATATGACCTCGGGGCTGCTCTACGGGGGAGATAATCTGGCAGGAATAGCTACCAGCAAGGTATTTGCTGAAATTGACGAAAAGTTATTTACCGACAATGCCCTCAGTACCATAGAGATAGCAAATAAACTCGGTAAATGTCCTTTGGCTTATCATCCTGGCTCCTTCTTTAGCTATGGTACCAGTGCAGATGTTTTAGGTGCAGTTATTGAAGTTGTAAGTGGAATGCCTTTTGGTGAATTCCTGGAGAAGGAGATTTTTAGGCCTCTTGGCATGAAGGATACCGGTTTTTATGTACCGGAGGAGAAGAGGAACAGACTGGTATGTACATATGGAACAGATGGAGCGGGTGGATTAACCCTTTATACGGATAATAATCTGGGGATTATTCAGCAGATGGATCGAAAACCTGCTTTTGAATCCGGCGGTGCAGGACTGGTATCAACAATAGATGATTACGCAAAGTTTACAGCAATGTTAATGAAGGGCGGCTCCTATGAGGGAGTTCAGATACTCAGAAAAAGAACCGTTGAGTATCTCACCACCAAGACTTTGAATGAAGTGCAGTACGAAGGGCTTGTTCCCTGGGCAACCTTAGAAGGTCACAGCTATGGAAATCTTATGAGGATAATGACAGATACCACAAAAGCCGGAACCATTGGAAGTCCCGGAGAATATGGCTGGGATGGCTGGCTTGGCTGTTATTTCACCAATTGTCCCGCTGATGATCTTACAATCTTGTTCATGATACAGAAGAAAGACGCCGGAACCATGGAGATTACAAGGAAATTGCGTAATATCATTATCAGCAGCTGTAGTGAATAATTATTATAGAAATTTACTTAAGATAATTTAATTAATATATATTTCTTTTTATATAAATAATATTGAATCAAATATCAAAAACCTGCTTCCCTCCGATTTCAGGCGAATTGTACAAACCAGAAAGAACGAATGTGCCTATGGAAAGGTATTAGAAGTCCTTTTCTCTGAGTATTTTGTGCTATAATGTAAAACAGATTGTTTGAGCGCAGCGAGTTATCTGTTTTGCATTATGACAAGCACAAAATATTCAGAGAAATTAGGACTTCTTATACCTTGTAATTGAAGCATGAGTTCTTTCTGGTTTGTACAATTAGCCGTCCCCTTGTGATAAGCAACCTTCTAACCCAAAATCAAGTGTTGAAATTAAATGTTGAAATAAAATAAAATCCATGTATAATGAAGTTATAAAAATTATAAAGGGTGATTCCTTTGATCTATTCCATGAGAAAAATTAATAAAGTTGTATTTCATTAAGACGGGCCAAAACAGCCCGTCTTTCTTTTCGGCTTTAACTCGGTAAAGGAGTTAACATTTCACAACCTAATTTGTGCTTGCAGCCCAACATCTGCGGGCTAAAGGAAACATGGTAAAGAGTGAGAGAAAATACAGGATTGAAAGGCTGCCACATTAAGCTTCTTTCACTCTCTTTTATCTGTGGCAGTATCGCTGGTTTAACAGGGATATGCAATTGGTGTAAATATGAAGATAGCAGTATTTGAACTTAGACAGGACGAGAAAAAGAAGCTGGAGGATTTAAAGGGGAGGCATGGGCTGGAGCTGGTCACCACCGGGAAAGCCTTAAGCAAACAAACCTTAAAGCTGGCGGCTGGCTGTGAAGGCGTAACAATACTAGGCAGAAGCAAACTGGATAAAGGATTACTTCTAGGACTGAAAAATCTGGGGGTCAGATATATATCCACAAGAACGGTTGGTTATAATCACATTGACGTGGCATATGGAAAAGAAATCGGACTAAAGATGTGTAATGCCGGTTATCCGCCCAAAGGTGTTGCTGAATTTGCGGTTATGCTCATGCTTCTAACTTTAAGAAATTACAAACCTGCCATGTGGAGGCAAAATGTGAATGACTATTCACTGCAGGGACTTACCGGACAGGAACTTGGCAACCAGACTGTAGGTATTATCGGAACCGGTTGTATCGGCCTGGAGGTGATTAAACTCCTGTCGGGTTTTGGCTGTAAAATCATAGCCTATAATCGAACTGAAAGAGAAGAACTGAAAAAATACGTAGAATATGTTTCTCTTGAGGAGCTTTACAGGATTTCTGATATTATCTCCCTCCATGTTCCTTTAACAGAGGAAAACAGATATTTCATTAATAAAAAGGCAATTAGCAGTATGAAAACGGGAGTTATCTTAATCAATACGGCGAGAGGTGAATTGGTGGATATAGAAGCCCTTACCGAAGGTATAGAATCTCAGAAAATCGGAGCACTTGGGCTTGATGTTTTTGAGAAAGAGGAAGGAATCTATCATGCTGACAGAAAAAACGATATATTAAAAAACAGGGATATGGTTTACTTAAGACAATTTCCCAATGTTGTAATGACGCAGCATATGGCTTTCTATACCAGAGCTAATATTGACAGTATGATGACCTGGGGTATTGAAGGAATATTAGAATTACACCGGACCGGCAGCTGTAGCCAGGAAATTGGATAAAATGATAAATTATAAGAACAGGCTAAGGGATGTGTAATCCATTAGCCTGTTCTTACAGAAGGAAATGCTTTATATGAGTGTTAAGCCAGGTTATTAAGGCAGCTTTATCTTTGTTTAACGGAGATATCTCCGACCACATATTTTGAAAATACATTTCAACGGATTTAACCATTAATGGTTCTGTTACAATTCCTTTAAGGTTGTCCTTGGAACCAGGCATTTCAAAGCATAAAGTTCCATTCCCTTTCAGTGAAAAATAGAGGTGCTTTTCATTTACAGACAGGGTATTATCATATAGAACAGCTATTTCATAATTTTCTGATTTTCTTAGAAAATCTATAAAATTCTCAAAGAATTGGAGAATATCCTGTCTATCCAGTTCTGCTTTCAGTATTCCGATTTCTGTATAAACAGACAGTGTCCTGGTGGATATAATATGTAATAACAGTTCAGCTTCAAATATATTACGGTAAATGATATTTGCATTGTTACGCTTTAATTCTTTGAGGTTATTGGTATAGAGTTCCACAATCTGCTTGCTGTTTGCTGGTGGGATGTTATTTATGGTTAGGATTTTCTTTAGTATGGGAAGCGGAACGAACAAACTTAAACCGTAGTTATAATTTAACAGCAGAGTGCTGTATTTATTGACGGCAAATAACTGTTTTATAAACTGAGGAGTTTGAGTGTCATTATAATAAGTGAACAGCTCTTCCATACGGTTCTCAGCTAGATGATGACTATAATCGGAATAAATCTCAATAGCTGATTTATTAACCAAATAAAAACAAGTCTCCACCAGGGATTCAGTTTGAGTCGGAAAGCGGGATAAAGCAGCAATACCTGTAACAACACACATATCCCTTTCCAAAGAAATCAAATTTACCGGCGAATAAAGGAGGCGAACTCTTCCTGTTGCGATAACAGGAAACAGGAAGAGGATAAAGTCTGTATTTTGTTTCAGATTCAGGCTGAGTTTTATGGAAATAACAATTTGCCAACCGTTTAAAGCTGCTTTCTTCAGATTTTCTCTGAATTCCAATAATATATCATTATGGGAAATGTCTCTGTTGGAATATAAATTATTTAAAATTGTTATGTATATAATACGTTTCCCGGTTGCTTTCTTTGATCTGCTGGCCTTTTCAAATAGCAGGCTTATGGTTGTGAGTATATTTTCTGTGCCTATTATAATTCTGTCTTCCGGGGAAAAAGAAAGGGAAGGATCTTTTAAGGTATTGCTGTTAAGGGACAGGGGAGATTCTTCCGTTTGTGCTTTATCTGTCTTATTATTGTTTTTCTTTTTTTCCAGGCTGACACCTTGAGATTCCAGAAGCATTTTTTTTATTTTTTCTTTTACTGATATATCGTGAACCAGGTTGAAGGAATAATGCCGGTATAATTCTTCTATCCGCTCCAGTTGAACCGTGTTCATTGTATATCTGGATAAATATTCTGCAATATTTTCTATATACAAAGTATTATAGGAAGGGACCCTGACCTCATGCACCCAGCGGTTAACAAGGGAACTATCCACGTTCAATGCTTTGGCCAGCCGATTCATACTGATGTCTAACACCGCCAGTAGTGATTTCAGGCATTTGCCAAAAGTCATATCATTCGCCATATAAAAACCTTCCTTCAACAAAAAATCTTAAGTTCTGTTTTAAAAAGTAATGCCATCATAAGAAGGTTGAATAGTCTTCGTTATGGTGGCATATTTGTTGTTCTATTCCTGTGCGATTATCCTTACCTATTCTAGCCTCTGGGGTATTCTTTGTCAAGGGAGTAACAGGAATACTATTATCAGTTGGATAAACTGTCAATGCCAGGTCAATGACAAAATGTTATAAATAGTACCAAATATTACAAATTATTTATATAATTATCAAAAATACTTTTAATATGACAAGAAAAATATACATAAAAGGAGGCTAATATATTGAAAAAGCTAGTTATTAAAAGCATCAAGACAAAGTTAATTTTAAACTATACAATCTTAATAATTGTTTCATGTACCACCTTGGGATTCATGGCTGTAAATGTTGCAAAAAGCCTTATTATCAAAGAGGCCGAAAAATCACTGGAAGCGCTTGCTGTTGAAGGAGCCAAGGTAGAAAGCGGCAGATTTGAAAATCTGACCACTTCTCTTCAAGCAATGTCCAGGGTTCCTGCCATAAATGGGAACAGTACAGAACAGCAGGAGTATCTGAAAGAAGAACAGGAAAATAGTGATTTTATCAGACTTGGTATCATTGGCTCAGAAGGTGTTCTGACCTATGAGGATGGTACTGTTGTTAATCTGGAACCTGACAGTTCCTTCCGTAAGGCTATAGCAGCCGGTGAGCTTGAGATTGATTTTAAGGAAGATTCCGTAACCGGAGAGCAGTTGCTGTATGTTATGGTTCCTATTATAAAAGCAGGGAAACCGGAAGGCGGCATTTTAGGTATTGCTGAAGGTGGCACCTTAAGTACAATGGTTAAGGATATAGCCTATGGGGAGAATGGCTATGCTTATATTATAAACGAAATGGGAACGATTATAGGGCATCCCGATGAAAGTATGGTAAAGGATAAATTTACTCCCGTACTGCAGTCAGAAACAGATGATAGTCTGAAATCGTTGGCCGCCTTCTTCCAGACAGCTCTCAGCCATAAGACAGGAGTGGATTCCTATGCTTACAATGGAAGAATCATACATAGCGGTTATGCCGCCATTGAAGGTACGGACTGGATTTTTGTAATGGCGTCTCCTCAAAGCGATTTCCTGGCAGAACTACCTTTATTATATAAACTGATGATTATCATCATCTTAATTATCGTGGCTGTAAGTATGGCAATATCTTATATAATAGGTAAGACAATAACAAAGCCGATAATCACGGCCGTTGAATATTCTTCTAAAATTGCAGAATTGGACCTTACGCAGAACGTACCGGCTGGGTTATTAAGTAAAGAAGACGAGACTGGAAAATTGGCAAGGGCTATGCAAAATATAGGGGAGAGGCTAAGGTATGTCATAAAGGATATCCATCTTGCTTCGCAGGACATGTCCGCTGCCTCTGAGGAATTGATGGCAACCTCAGAAGAGACAGCAGCCTCCTCTCAGCAGATTAACAGGACCATAGAAGAGATATCAGATGAAGCAGCCAATCAGGCAGGTATTACCAAAGAAGGTAATCAGAAGGCAGAATTGTTAAAATCAAGTATCAGTCAGGTAATGACCAGTATTAATAATGTAAATCAAACTTCTGTAAGAATTACCAAAGTGGTCGAGGAAGGTGTCACAGAAATACAGCAGCTGGATGCCATTACTGTCGCTGCAGCAAAAGCCCTTATGGAAATCTATGAGGTAATCATAAAATCCAATGACAGCTCGGTCAAGATTGACAAAGCCAGTAACGTTATCAAGGAAATAGCAGCCCAGACCAGTCTGCTTTCCTTAAATGCTTCCATTGAAGCAGCCAGAGCAGGAGAAGCCGGAAAGGGATTTTCCGTAGTAGCAGAAGAAATAAAGAAGCTTTCTGAAGAATCAGCAGATTCAACAAATCAGATATCTGAAATTGTTCAGGAACTCCAGAACAATACCGATAATGCGGTAAAAACCATGGCAAAAGTCAAAGAGATCTTTGACGAACAGAAAAAGAGCGTGGAAAGCAACCGGCTTAAATACAGCAGCATAGCAGAGGAGATGGAACATTCCAAAACAGCTGTTAAGTATTTAAAGACTTCAGAAGCAGATATGGATATCGCTACAAAGGATATTAGGAGCGTAATACAACAGCTTGAAAGTATTGCACAGGAGAATAAAGCCGCTTGTGAACAGGCAGCGGCAGCTATGGAGGAACAGAGTGCTTCGGTGGAAGAAATAGCTGGTGCTGGAAGCAGTTTATCTGATTTGGCGCAGAAGTTAAATGAATTGGTGAATCAATTTAAGGTGTAATAGGGATGGTTGGGGAACGGGGGTTTTTCAAAAGGGGACGGCAAATTGTGCAAAACAGAAGAACTCTTGCTTCGATTTCAAGGTATAAGAAGTCCTAATTCTCTGACTGTTTTATGCTTGGCATATTATAAAACGGATAACTCGCTGCGCTCAAACAATCCGTTTTATAATATAGCATAAAATAGCCAGAGAAAAGGACTTCTAATACCTTTCCATAGGCGCATTCGTTCTCCTGTTTTGCGCAATTTGCCTGAACACGCATTACATGAACTCATTGCGTGGACTTGTATTGGAATTCACATTACGTGAACTTGCATTTGCATCAGAACATGCATTTGCATGAACTTGTATTACCGGATTTCATTTTGCAAGGAAAGAGCTGGAATAATAATGAGAAACGCTACAGCCCAGTATTTATAAGGGGTGTAGCGTTTGGTTTTTGGGAGTGATTCTAGTTTGATTTTAAATTATAAATACTTGATTATTTCACGAGCTTTTTTTCTGGTTTTTCATTTCTTAAATCGCAATCATGCTCCTCGATATGATAACCAAGAAGATGATAAATTTCCTGTTATGAGCAATACATTAGCTAAAACACTTATAAAAATTGTACGATAAAAAATGTTAAAGGTTTAATTTGGGTATTGGAGAAACCTGGATGTTGATATATAATGTATTATATTAGAGTGAGTTTATCTATGCAATATTAACACGGAAGGAATATTCAGGTGAGAAAACGAAATAACTACTCGGTGCAGTTCTAAAACTGGCAGCAGATTGTATCGAGGTTAATTTTTGGATTTGCTGATGTTGTCAGAACTGCATCATTTAAGAATGTAAAAAGTTATTAAATATTTTTGATAGTGAGGCAGTTAATAATGAATGAATATTTCAAGAATTTAAATAGAATTGAGTTTGTAGTAACAATGGCATGTACAGGCCGTTGTAAGCATTGTTCCCAAGGTGAACATCGTGCTTTTAGAGAACATATTAATGGTGATTATGTCTCAAAAGCGATAAAAGATATATGTTCCAATTATCAGATACAATCTTTAATGACATTTGGAGGAGAACCATTGTTATATCCAGAAGATGTTTGTAAGATTCATGCAGCTGCAACTGAGGCCGGAATACGCCAAAGGGAAATGATTACGAATGGGTTCTTTAGCAAAAGTAAAGAAAGAATAAAGGAAGTTGCGCACATGTTAGCCGAAAGTGGTTTGAATTATATCATGCTTTCGGTGGATGCATTCCATGAGGAAACAATACCTTTAGAGTTTGTGAGATTCTTTGCTGATTGCGCAAGAGATGAGGGGATATTGATTAAGCTTCATCCCGCATGGCTTGTGAGCAAAGAGGATGATAATCAATATAATAAAAAGACAAGAGAGATTCTTTCAAAATTTACGGAAAAGGGATTTGCGGTGTCATCAGGCAATGTTATTTGGCCTGAAGGAAATGCGAAGAAATATTTAAGTGAGTATTTCGATGAAAATATAGAGTATGTTAATCCGTATGATGATGATTCAAGAGATGTCTGGTCACTCTGTTTTAACCCTAACGGAGATGTTCTGAATGGAAACATATATAAAAATTGTATTTTGGATATAATAAAATCATACTCAAGTGAGGTTTGAATACTTATTTTGAGATAATAAGATGACAGGATTCTGTATAAGAACGAGGGTGTGTAATCTACACACCCTTTTTTGCGGTAGCGAGTATAAAAATCGGAAAAATTTAGTGGAATGAAGATTTTGAGGAAATTTTGAGATATCTAAAAAAGATTCTATTAGAATGCTACCTACTGCTTATTACGAAAGGGCTGTTGAATCAAATCAATTATAGAAACAATTTTACCCATGAAGTAGAGGGAGTATTGTCTTAGAAAATGTGCTCAGATTTACACTACGATAATAATAATATAAATTCTAATAGAAGCTGATTGACAACGGGCTTCTATTTAATTATACTAAGTGTATTAATAGTAATAGTACACTTAGTGTGACTAAGCAGAAAGGAGAGCCTTATGATAATTATTGACTACAAAGATCGCAGGCCAATATATGAGCAGGTGGAAGAACGATTTCAGGACTTAATTTTAAAAGGCGGGTTAAAACCTCAGGAACAACTTCCTTCCGTTCGCAATCTTGCAATAGAACTGTCAATAAATCCGAATACCATACAGCGAGCTTATATGGAATTGGAACGAAAGGGCTTTATCTATACGGTTAAGGGAAGAGGCAGCTTTATATCAGATACGGAACATTTATTGGATGTTAAGAAGAATGAGCTTATAGAGGATTTACATCTTTTTCTAAAGGAAGCTAAGGATTTGGGGATTGGAAAAGAACAAATAATATATAAAATTGAAGAAGTGTATAAGGAGGGATAAAATGATAGAGTCAAATAACTTAACCAAACGGTTTGATACCATAAAAGCTGTTGACAATATAACAGCTGTTATCAAGGAAGGGGAAGTATTTGGTCTGGTAGGAACCAACGGAGCCGGAAAGAGTACTTTTCTTCGAATGGTTGCCGGAGTAATTAAACCTGATGAAGGAACAATTAAAATCGACGGATATCCGGTCTTTGAAAATCTGGAGGCCAAAAGGCTTGTTTTCTACATTTCTGATGACACTTACTTTTTTAGTAACAGCACACCGAAGGACTTAAGAAATTACTATAGGGTTATTTATCCGGCTTTTGATACTGTTCGTTTTGAAGAATTGGTAAATCAATTCGGTTTGGATATGAATAGAAAGATAAATACCTTTTCTAAAGGTATGAAGAAACAGCTTACAGTTTTATGCGGTATCTGCTCCGGCACGAAATACCTTCTCTGTGATGAGACCTTTGACGGCCTTGATCCGGTAATGCGGCAGGCTGTTAAGAGCCTGTTTGCAAGAGAAATCTCCGAAAGGGGAATGACACCGGTTATTGCCTCTCATAATTTAAGGGAACTTGAAGATATCTGTGACCATGTGGGCTTACTTCACAAAGGCGGTATTCTGTTATCGAAGGATCTCTTTGATATGAAACTCAGCATTCATAAAATTCAATGTGTATTTAAGGAAGAAACACCCATCCATGAAATTCTGACTGACATAGAGATTATCAAAGCTGAGAAGAGAGGATCCCTTCATACGATTACAGCCAGAGGAAACAGAGAAGAAATTATAGCTAAAATCGAGAGAAAGAATCCCGTGTTCTCCGAGGTTCTTCCTTTATCGCTGGAAGAAATATTTATAAGTGAGACGGAGGTGGCAGGTTATGATATCAAGAAACTCATTTTTTAATTTGCAAAAAGAAGATTTTAAGAGAAGATTGTGGTCGGCAGCCTTGTCTTTACTCGTGTTCTTCCTTCTTGGACCGGTATTACTGGCTTTAACCATAGAGGGCTTTTCCGATAGATTAAATGAACAGGTTACCAGGAATTATATTCTGCAGTCTATGGCTCCCGGATATGCCTTACATTTTTTTATTGCTATAATTGGAGCACTTATTTGCGCATATAGCGGATTTTTCTATCTTCATTCCAAAAAGAAGGTTGATTTTTACCACAGTATGCCGGTAAAAAGAGAGAAATTATTTGCGGTTCAATTTGTGGACGGAATTTTATTGTATCTGATTCCATACGTGTTTAATATGCTGTTATGTTATATCGTATTGTTTGCAAGAAGTTATATGGGGATGGATGTTCTTATAAGCAGCCTGCAGGCGCTCGGAATGAATCTGCTTTATTTTATCTTGATATATACGATTACAATTATAGCTGTTATGCTTACTGGTAACGGAGTGGTTAGTATACTTGGCACCTGTGTTTTTCTGGCATACGGACCATTGTTAATGTTGGTTCGGAGGATGTATTACAGCAGTTTTTTTGATACTTTTATAGAAAACAATCTGACAGACAGAAATATATTGGTGTTTTTATCTCCTATCGGTAAATACATTGAGAGGACAATACAGCTTCGCAGAGGAGATACCGATGGTATTGGCCGAAGTATATTCTTTACTATGATCGTAATATTGCTGTTAGTTGCTCTGGCTCTGTTCCTTTACAGGAAACGCCCCTCTGAAGCAGCTGGAAAGGCAATGGCCTTTGAACTTGCGAAACCAATTATAAAATTCCTGATGCTGGTACCTGTTTCCCTGGCAGGCGGACTGATCTTTATGCAGGTATCCAGTATGAATACTGACGGCTGGCTGATTTTTGGTCTGATACTTGTCTTCATCGTTTTTGGTGCAATCGTAGAAATTATCTACCAGTTTGACCTGAAGAAGGCCTTTGCACATAAAAAAGGGCTTGCAGCAGCGGCTGGTACTGTTATTCTGATTGTATGTATTTTCAGATTTGATATATTTCACTATGATACCTATATACCTGGTAAAGACAAGGTTGAATCTATGAGCATTTGGATCTCCGGACTTGACAGTGATAAGGGATATGTGCAAATTAGTGATGACGGATTAACGTATGATTATTACTATAATAATTTTGACTATCAGCAAAAATATATGCGAATAAAATCTTTTGATGCAGCCTATGAAATAGCAAAACTTGGTATTCAAGGCGTAGATAAAGAACTGACAGCAGATACAAAAGGAACCTACAGCGTTCAGGTTGCCTACCAACTGAAAAATGGGAAAAATGTAACTCGTAATTATCAGTTTGTTCAGGATAATAATTTATCACTGCTTTCTGAGCTTTATACAAATAAAGAGTTTAAGACTGGTTATTATCCTATATATCAATGGAAGAGTTCATCTATATCCAGAGTTTCCGTTTATACATCTCTGGAGGATAAGCGTCTGACGCTTACAAAAGAGGAAATAGCTGATCTACTGGATACCTATCGAAATGAGCTGACTTCACTCTCCCTTGAAGATATTCAGGTAAATAAACCAGTAGCGATTCTTAGACTTGGTCTTGCGAATGAACGGGAATTTGATTATTTTATACTCCCCAGCTTTACCGAGACACTTAAATTCCTGGAGGAACATGGATTTAAGGCAGACGGAACAATAAAAGCTGAACAGGTTAAGAAAGTAATTGTATCTGACAGAACCAAGGGATATGATTCTGCTATGGAAGTTTATGAGAAAGAACAATTATATAATAGTGATGGAAACATTTATATAGATGAAAACAATTATATATATGAAGAGAAGACTAAAATACAGGAAATATTGGATAAAGCAATACCTTCAAGTTATTTGAACAGCTATAGTCTATTGTTTAATCCGGAATATAATCTGGAGGTTAATATTGTATTAGGTGTTGACGAATACGGTAATGAAACCTATGCTTACAGCTATTTTTCCAAAGATAATATACCGGATTTTATTTTAAAAGACACCGGTTATACGCCAGAGTCAGGAAAAAATTAACATAAAAATTCCTATAAGTGTTTTAATTTATAAAATATGGTATAATACTAGAGTGGGGAAGAAGCTTCTCCGCTCTGGTTTTATATAATGCATCTTTTAGTACGTTTAAGGGAAAGGAAACAGGTGATTTAATATGACAAAAAAGAAAACCTCAATCATTTTTATATTGCTGTGTATGGTAGTATTATTATCAGCCTGCAAAGGAAAAGAAGACGAGAATAATAGTCCGGCTCAGGAAGGCAAGGTTACAGAGACAGTAACACCCACAGCCAGCGGGGAAGAGGTATCGGTGACTCCGGAGGTTACGGAAGCAGCACCGGCAACAGAGGCTTCCATAAGTGATTATTTTCCTTTCCGGGAAAACAAACAGTATTTCTACGAAGGAGAAGGAAATGAATATGCCTCTTTCTGGAACTATCCGGATTATCAGGATAAGGACAGCAAAAGACTGCAGCTGCGTACAGACAATGGTGGAACAGAAGTAGTTCAGGTTCTGGAAATTAGCAATGGCACATTGGCTGTTATTACATCAAAGGAAGAGAGCTATTACAGAGACAACCTGCTGCAATACAACAGTGATAAAGATCCAGAAGTTTTGCTAAAAGAACCCCTTGTAAAAGGAACTGAATGGACTTTATCCGACGGAAGAAAACGTTATATCTCTGAAACCGGCAAAAATATCAGCACTCCTTATGGGGACTATGACACAATTGAAGTTACTACAGAAGAATCCGAGGGTTCTACCAAAGAATATTATGCAAAAAACATCGGTTTATTAAAAAGAGTATATACCAGTGCTGACAGCAGCATGACAGTAACGTCGGTACTTAAGGAAATAAAAGAAACACCCCTGGTTCAGAAAATCACAGTATACTATCCTGATATTGACAAAGAGCAGATAGAGGAATCCAAATCTATAAGCTATCAGACAAATGATATTACGAGACTTAAGATGCAGGAGCTGTTCAGGGAGAAGTATAATGATAATATGGGCTTAATCAGTGAAAATACGAAAATAAACAGCCTGTATAAAGGAGAGGACGGCGTTGTTTATGTGGATTTTTCAGGTGAATTCGTTACCGAAATGAATGCGGGAGTAGCTTTTGAATCCTATATTCTGCGAGCAGTAGCAGATACTCTTGGGACATATTATGACGCAGGTGAAGTATACCTGACTGTGAATCAGAAGCCTTACGAATCAGGGCATGTGCTGATGGAAGAAGGAGAAACCTTAAAGGTTAACCGGTAAATAACAGTAAAGTATAAGAACTGCGATAGATATCTTAATACAGAAAGAGGTATATAATGTCAAAAACAGTATTGATAACCGGAGCTTCTAAGGGAATCGGAAGGGAACTGACCATTCTGTTTGCCAGAGAAGGTTATGACCTGGTGCTTGTAGCAAGAAGTAAAGAGCTGCTTATGGACCTGGGAAAGAAATTAACGAAAAAGTATATGACAAATATAACGATACTGGAAAAGGATCTGACCTTAAAAGATGCGCCGGCAGAAATATATAATGAATTAAAGGACAGAAAAATTGATATTCTGGTTAATAATGCAGGCTTTGGAGATTATATGGAGTTCCTGCATTCTGACTGGGACAAGCAAGCTGCTATGATACAGCTTAATGTTACTGCCCTGATGCATATGACCAGATTATTTCTTCCGGATATGCATAAGAGAAAGGAGGGGAGAATTCTAAACCTTGCATCTACCGCAGCTTTTTTACCGGGGCCCAATATGTCTGTTTATTATGCTTCAAAGGCAGCGGTACTGTCCTTCTCCCAGGCTTTATCAAAAGAACTTGAGTCAAGCGGGATAACTGTAACGGCACTTTGTCCGGGTCCTACAGCAACAAATTTTGAAGACGCAGCCGGTCTTATGAACTCCAGGCTCTTTCACTCCCTTAAAGTAGCAGGGGCAAGAGAGGTGGCAGCATATGGATATAAGGCATTGATGAAGGGAAAACCCGTTGCTGTTCAGGGAATTGGAAATAAGCTGCTGGTGTTAGGAATTAAAATTTCACCCAGGGGAATTGCGCTGAATATGATTAATCAGATCCAGTCAAAGCTTAGAAGCGGTAAACCGGCAAAGGAGCAGATTAAGTAAGCAGCAGTCTGCCAAGCATAAATTCTACTTAATCAGCACCAGCTGCTTAACCTGATTCAGCGTTGACAATATATAATTTATAGAGGTATCAGCAGGACATAAGTCTTGGGATACCTCTTTTTGTAGTGATTAAAAATAAATTTACTATTGACATAGAAATAAAACAGAGTAAAATTAAATTGCGTAAAACGGAATATTAAATGAGTGGAAATATTAAATTGGTATATTAAATTAGAACATTAGATTAGAGTATTAAATTAAACATTTATGCTTCAATTTAAATGTATCTGCAAATTAAATACCAAAAATGTGAATCAAAGTAAAACCAATTACAATTAATGGATAGGAGTTAGTATGAAGGATATACAGTTGATGAAGAGAATAATGAAATTTCAGGCTGATGAAAAAATGGAATACTACGTGTATACCAGAATAGCAGCTTTTGTAAAAGACAAAAAGGACAAACAAACCTTACTTAAAATTGCAGAGGAAGAGATGAAGCATTATGAAATATGGAAGCAATACACGGAACGTGATGTGCAGGCCAATATGTTTCTTGTCAGCTGGTACGTCTTACTTGCCAGATTATTGGGGTATACTTTTGTAATAAAGAAAATGGAAAATGCACTTACGGAATACAAGGGCAGTACCAGAGAGAAACTGGAAAAGGATCTGACAGAGCTGATTCCGGATATTAAAATACTGATGGAGGATGAAATAGAACATGAGACAGAGCTGATTTCCATGATTGATGAAGATAAGCTCAAATATGCCGGGTCTATGGTGTTAGGACTTAATGATGCTTTGGTTGAATTTACGGGAAGTCTGGCAGGATGGACTTTTGCAATGCAGAGTAATCGTCTTATAACTTTAGCTGGACTTATTACAGGAATTTCTGCAACGCTATCTATGGCTTCCTCCGAATATCTATCCGTTAAGAATGAAGAGGGGGAAAGTCCGTTGAAATCCTCCTTGTATACGGGGGCTGCATATTTTATTACTGTGGTTATGCTTTTGCTTCCTTATCTGCTGCTGCCGGATAATAAGTATGTTGCTGCCTTGTTTATCATGCTGGCGGTTGTAATAATTATAATTGCAGCATTTAATTATTATATTTCAGTAGCAAAAACAATTTCCTTCAGAAAGAAATTTACAGAGATGAGTCTCATAAGTTTGTCTGTAGCGGCGGCCTCTTTTATCATCGGACTGCTGGTCAAGAGATTTATTGGAATTGATATTTAGCAACCTGGTCATATTCAGGCCACAAAGATGAAATATGATATCAGTGTATTAAAAGAAAACGAAAACGCAACATAAAGAGAAGGAGAGCCTAATGTTTCTGGCATGGAAAGAATTAAAACACAATAAGGTGCGGTATGCACTTATTATGGTATTGCTGACATTGATGATATTCCTGGTATTGTTTCTATCAGGTCTGGCAAAGGGATTATCGGCAGCAACAAGTTCTGCAATAGATAATGCTTCTGCTGATTATTATATCCTGGAGGATTCAGCTGATAATCTGATACCCAGATCATCCTTAACAGCAGAAGAATTTAATAGAATTAAAGAATTTGTCAGCAATGCAACACCAATTAATATAAACCGCTCAGCAGCTACAAGAAACGAAACTACAACGAAACTTGATATTACCTATATGGGTATTGATACAGAGGACTTTTTGATGCCTAAGGTTATTGAGGGAAGTAAAATAACAGGAGCAGGTCAGATTGTACTGAATAATTCTTTTTTGGAGGAAGGTTTTCAAATAGGAGATCTGCTGAAGGATGCACAAACAGGCTATGAAATGGAGGTTGTTGGTTTTACTAAGAATCAGATGTATGGTCATTCTTCCATTGGTGTTGTTTCATTAGAGACTTATGAAGAAATACAAAAGCTCTATACCGGCAGAGATACCATATCATATCAGGCGGCTGCCATTAAGCCTGGCAGTTCAGAAATAAATTATACCGAATTAAAGAATTTCGTAGAAAATGATCTGAAAGAGTCAATCGCATTAACAAAAAGTGAAGTTATAAGCCATATCCCGGGACATTCACAGGAGCAATCCACCATACTAATGATGCTTGTATTCCTGTTACTGATATCCTCTTTTATTGTTGGAGTATTTTTCTATGTTACAACCATGCAGAAGATTCCTCAATTTGGAGTGTTAAAAGCGGTAGGGGCCAAGATGAGTACCCTGGTATGGTCATTAACTGCACAGGTGTTGTTGCTATCCGGTATCAGTATGATAATCGGCAACCTTCTTACCTTTGCAATGGCAAGTGTACTTCCGCCTACAATGCCTTTTGTTCTGGCACCGGCGAATGCAGCTCTTGTATCGGTCCTGTTTATAGTAATATCCCTGCTTACCAGCCTGTTTTCTATGGCAAAAGTTGCAAGGGTAGATGCACTTACTGCAATAGGAGGGAATGAATAATGGGAAATAATGCTTTAGAATTAAATAATATAACGAAGAGTTATCATGACGGCGAAGAAGAAAATATCGTATTAAATAATGTTTCCCTTTCCATAGAATATGGTGAATTTGCTGCTATCGTCGGACCCTCCGGTTCAGGTAAGAGTACCTTGTTATCTATAGCGGGAGCCTTGTTAAGTCCAACCTCAGGAGAGGTAAGAATCGGTAAGACTTTATTATCTGACAGGAATAAGAAGCATTGGGATAAGGTAAGAAGAGAACAGATCGGTTTTGTATTTCAATCCCATCAGTTACTTCCTTACTTAAAAGTAATGGACCAGTTAAAATTAATTACCTGGCTTTCCTCCCGTAAGGACAAAAAAGAGCAGGAAGAACATGCTGCAAAGCTATTGGAGGACTTTGGTCTTAATAACAGAGCATCCTATTATCCTGACAAGCTTTCAGGAGGTGAAAAACAAAGAGTTGCCATTGCAAGGGCTCTTATGAATCACCCAGACGTACTGCTGGCTGACGAACCAACCGCCAGTCTTGATAAAGACAGGGGCAGGCAGGTAGTGGAAATGATCAGGAAAGAAACAAAAAAATATAAAAAGGCTGCTCTTATGGTGACCCATGATGAAAGGATTCTCGATCTTGTGGATTCGGTATATCGGATTGAGAACGGTATTATTACAAAAGAGAAGTAACAAACACAAAAGGGACTGTTGCATATTAGTTGCGTATTAGCAATGTTGCGGTAAGAACCTCTTGGCTTTCCACCACATATCGCTTGAAAGACACCTACCGATTTTGTAGGCTAAAATCGTACAAAAATTGTTCGTCTTTAGCCACTAAATCGGCTGTCTTTCACGCAGTGTATTACAGGAAAGCCAAGAGACTTCTTACCGCTTTACATTCAATTTGCAGAAGCCTCGTTAGCAAATGGCAATTAACTAACAGTCCTCACCTATAGGGTTCTCAATTAAGGTTGCCACTCTGAATTTATGCCTGTGGCCATCATTTACAGTTGTTACGGATTCAAGGAAATGAACATGTCTTCCTCCGCCAACACATATAGCGCCTGAGGTTCTTCCGCAGAATTCGTGATAATGATCTTCATAAAAATCTGTTCTGAATGCAACCTCATGATAATGATCGCCAGCACCATAAGGAATTGCTTCGCCGGATACTGTTGCAAATCTGTGATTGTGTGGTTCTTCGCGGGGTTCTGCTATTTCAACACTTCCCTGGATTTCATGAACATGTCTTTGTCTTCTGTAATCATCATCATTATTATAACTCACAAGTATTACCCCCTGAATAAGATTTAGAATTTCTCAATTCTTATATATAAATATGACTGAGTGCTTGTCTGTGTTACAAAATAAGACATAAAAAGACATATGAAATTATTCTTCATGAGCCTTATTACAGTACTGATAAATTTATATTAATGTAAGGTAAGCTTGACAATCAGCAGCAGAAATGATAAGGTTAATGATGTAAGGTTAACATTACATAGAGCTGAATTAGTAATTAGTAATATTTTTATCTCAATAATGCATAAGTAGAAGGAACATTTATGAAGAACAGAATAAAACAGTTAAGAGAAATCTTTGGAATGACACAGGAGCAGCTTGGCGAATTGGTAGGCACTTCAAGGCAGGCAATTAATGCAATAGAAACAGAAAAAAACGAACCTTCTATCTGGCTTGCCTATGATATTGCAAAAGTATTTCATGAGCCAATTGAAAATGTATTTTTATTTGAAGAAAGTGAGCGAAAATCAAGAGCAGATATAAGCAGGGGGTATGCATATGGCTCTAAGGGAAATTAGAACGTTTGAGGATGGCATTCTGCGTAAAGTCAGTAAGCCGGTGATAGAAGTAAATGACCATATCAGAGAGATTCTTTATGATATGGCAGAAACCATGTATCATACTCCTAACGGAGGCGGATTGGCAGCCTGTCAGATCGGTATTTTACGAAGGCTGGTGGTTGCAGATATGGGAGAAGGGTTATTAAAACTGGTTAATCCGGTAATTACAGAGAAAAAGGGGGAGCAGCTTGTGATTGAAGGCTGCTTAAGCTTTCCGGGGATATGGGGTAAGCTCAAAAGACCGGAGACAGTAATAGTACACGCTTTGAATGAGTATGGGGAAGAAATAGAAATTAAAGCCAGGGGTGAACTGGCAAAATGCCTGTGCCATGAGCTGGATCATCTGGAGGGTGTTATTTTTCAGGATAAGGTAATAGAATATGTCACATTATAAGATATGAAGCAAAGGTAGAAGAAGGAATATGTCCGGCAGGAGTATCCTTCTTTTTTCTTTTATACACTGGACAATTATAAACAAATATTCGCACTCCTGACAATACCGATTCCTACAGCCTTGCAATATAATGGTAGGTAATAAAATCAGGAGGTATGGTTTTTATGAGGTATGGCTATTTTGATAATGCTAAAAGGGAGTATGTAATAGAGCGTGTGGATTTGCCCACATCCTGGACAAATTACCTGGGGGTAAAGGATTTGTGCGCGGTGGTAAATCACACAGCAGGTGGTTATATGTTCTATAAGACACCGGAATATCACAGAATCACACGATTTCGTGCCAACAGTATACCAATGGACAGACCGGGACATTATGTATATCTCAGAGATGATAAAACCGGAGATTATTTCAGCATCTCCTGGCAGCCGGTGGGGAAATCCTTAGAGGAAGCTTCTTACACCTGCCGTCATGGTTTGTCCTACACGAAATACCAGTGTGAGTACAAGGGAATCAAAGCAGAGCAAAAGCTGTTCATCCCTTTGGAAGACAGTGTTGAACTGTGGGATGTAACCATAGAAAATACCGGAGCAGAAGCACGGGAATTAAGTGTATTTTCCTATTTGGAATTCTCCTACCACCACATTGATATGGACAATCGGAACTACCAGATGAGTAATTATGCCGCTGGTTCCTCTTATGAAGACGGAATCATAGAACATGACCTGTTTTATGAAGAATATGGGTATCAGTATTTTACAGGAAACTTTGAACCTGACGGATTTGACTGTTTAAGAGATAAATTCATCGGGTTGTACCGTACAGAAACAAACCCGCTGGCAGTAGAAAATGGCAGATGCCAGGGAAGCTTTGAAAAGGGCGGAAATCATTGCGGCTCCTTACATAAAAAGGTTAGCTTACAACCCGGAGAATCCAAAAGAATGATATTTATGTTAGGAGAAGGTGACAGGGAAGCCGGAAGGAGTATGAGAAAGAAATACTCGGACCTGGCAGAGGTTGATAAGGCTTTTGATGAACTTGCTGCCTTCTGGGAGAAAAAACGGGAGAAACTCCAAATCGAAACACCCAATGAGGGGATGGATACGCTGATTAATATCTGGAACCTGTATCAGGCGGAAATCAACGTAATGTTCTCAAGATTTGCCTCCTTTATAGAAGTAGGAGGAAGAACCGGCTTAGGTTACAGAGATACTGCCCAGGATGCTATGACCGTTCCTCATTCAAATCCTGCTAAATGCCGCCAAAGGCTGGTGGAACTTTTAAGAGGTCTGGTATCCACAGGCTACGGACTGCATCTGTTCCAACCGGAATGGTTTGACCCGGATACGGCTGCTAAGCCTTTTAAATCACCCACAGTAGTACCTACACCGGATAAGAACAGTATCGTGCATGGTATAAAAGATGCCTGCTCCGATGATGCCCTCTGGCTTGTTAGTTCTATCGTTGAATATGTCAAGGAAACAGGTGAATATACCTTCTTTTCAGAAGAATTAAGCTATGCAGACGGCGGCAGCGGAACCGTTTATGAGCATATGACCCGAATACTTGATTTCTCTCATGAGCAGATAGGGGCTTCCGGAATTTGCAAGGGATTAAGAGCAGACTGGAACGATTGCCTGAATTTAGGCGGCGGAGAAAGTGCAATGGTATCATTTCTGCATTACTGGGCTTTGGGTAATTTTCTGGAAGCGGCAGCTTATCTGGGGAATACGAAAGATGTTCAAAAATATTCGGAGATGAGAGAGCAGGTCAAAAAAGCCTGTGATGAAGTATTGTGGGATAAGGAATGGTATATCAGAGGAATAACGAGCAAAGGCAGAAAGATTGGTACCTCAGAGGACAAAGAAGGAAAAATCCATCTGGAATCCAATGCCTGGGCAGTATTATCCGGAGCAGCCGATGGGGAAAAGGGAAGAAGAGCCATGGATTCCGTGGATAAATACCTGTATACACCTTATGGCATAATGCTTAATGGTCCCTCCTATACTGTACCCGATGAGGATATCGGCTTTATCACCAGAGTGTACCCGGGAGTAAAAGAGAACGGTGCGATCTTTTCTCATCCCAATCCCTGGGCCTGGGCAGCTGAGTGCCGTCTTGGAAGAGGTGACAGGGCAATGAAATTCTATGATGCCTTATCTCCCTATAATCAGAATGATATGATAGAAGTCAGAGAGGCAGAGCCTTATTCCTATTGTCAATTTATTATGGGCAAGGAACATACTGCCTTTGGAAGGGCAAGACATCCCTTTATGACTGGTACCGGAGGCTGGGCATATTTTTCTGCCACCAGATATATGCTGGGAATCAGACCGGGCTTTCGTGGCTTAGTAGTCGATCCCTGTATTCCGGCAGATTGGAAGGAATTTAAGCTGACCCGTGAATGGAGAGGAGCCGTTTATCATATTACGGTTAAGAACCCTGAAGGAGTTATGAAGGGAGTTAAGGAAATACAGATTAATGATGTTACCATAAGGCGTCAGAAAGAAGAAATAGAGCATAATAAGCCTGAAAAAACACCGTTACAGACTGCTGCTTACGCTGAGCAGCAAAGCAATCAGGATATGGAAATACCCCTACAGGAAAAGGGCAGTATAAATTATGTCACGGTAGTGATGGGATAAGAAATGTATTGCCGCTGTAAGCGGTGGAATGTGAGGAGAAAATGATAAAGTTTGGTACAGGGGGCTGGAGAGCTGTTATAGGGGAAGATTTTACAAAAGCTAATATACAGATTCTGGCCCATGCAATGGCAGATAAAATGAAGGCAGAAGGCGTTGCCTCAGAGGGAATAGTATTAGGCTATGACAGGAGGTTTCTTTCAAAGGAAGCAATGAAATGGGCAGCAGAAGTCTTAACGGCAGAAGGTATAAAAACCAGTCTCATAAACAGATCCTCACCGACACCTTTGATTATGTATTATTGCATGAAGCATGAATATCATTATGGAATGATGGTCACAGCCAGTCACAATCCGGCTATCTATAACGGCATCAAGGTCTTTACCTACGGGGGCAGGGATGCAGATGAGGTACAGACGGCCGATATTGAAAAATACATAGAGAGTATTGAAGGTGCTGCAGGAAATAGTCTTAAAGCCTTGGAATATGACAATGCTTTATCACAGGGAATGGCAGTGGAAATTAATCCTTTAAATGAATATCTGGATAATATCATTAATACGGTGAATATGGCAGCTATCAGAGAAAGAGGCTTACGAGTGGTGCTGGATCCTATGTACGGGGTAAGTGAGACCTCTTTAAAGACCATATTGCTTACAGCAAGATGTGATGTAAGTACCATACATGAGAGGCATGATACCCTCTTTGGAGGAAAGCTGCCATCTCCTACCGCCATGACTTTAAGGAGCCTTCAAAATACAGTACTGGATAAAGGGGCGGATATCGGAATTGCAACAGATGGGGATGCAGACAGAATCGGTGTAATTGACGATACGGGGAAATTCCTCCACCCAAATGATATTCTGGTATTGCTGTATTATTACCTTGTCAGGTATAAAGGCTGGAAAGGACCTGCAGTCAGAAACCTTGCAACTACTCATATGCTGGACCGTGTTGCTGAAAGTTTTGGAGAACAGTGTTACGAAGTACCTGTAGGGTTTAAATATATCTCAGCCAAAATGAATGAGGCCAGTGCTATCATTGGCGGTGAATCCTCCGGGGGGCTTACTGTAGCCGGTCATATAAACGGAAAAGACGGAATCTATGCGGCAGCTTTACTGGTTGAAATGATCTGTGTAACGGGAAAGAAGCTCTCAGAAATTGCAAAAGAAATTGAGGAGGAATACGGGATTTACTATCTGGAAGAGAAGGATTATAAATTCAGTCAGGAGAGAAAAGAAGAAATTTATCAAACCCTTATGGTGGAGAGAAGTTTACCTCCAATGCCCTTTGACATAGAAAAGGTATCTTACCTGGATGGTTGTAAGGTGTACTTTACTAACGGTGGGTGGATTATCATTCGATTCTCCGGCACGGAACCCTTGCTGCGTATATTCTGTGAAATGCCAAAGACAGGGCAGGCAAGGTTAGTCTGTGAAGTGATAGAGGAATATCTGAGTCTCTGACAGATGCAATAAGCTGAATTACATCGGTCAGTTCAAGGATAAAATGCTGTGGCATATACACTGATACTGCCTTGTTTAATTTCACTGAATAATCTCCTCTTTATTTCGCTGATTCGGCATTAGCGTTGGTAAGGTGTAGCATACCTGCTACTGGAAATGCTGCATCTTATTCCGCTGCTTTGTTTCAGCACAGAAAGCAGGCATAATTTAACGAAATATATACATGGCAGTACGGGAGTATATCGTTTGAAATACTCTGGAATATTATTTAACTTCTTTCGCCGGTTTTCTGTCTAACAGCAGATTATAGGTGAACCCGCATACTACGAAAAGACTACCGATAAGTTTATACACAGAAAATTCCTTTGCTACCAGCCAGTCAATCAGAATACCCAAAGCAAGCTGTCCTAAGAACACTAACAGGGTAAGATAGAAGGCGGGAACCCTGGGAGTAGTGTAATTGGAAACCATTATTATGACAACCCCCAATATACCCCCCAGATATGCCCAGATAGGAATATGAATGGTGGGAGCAGATATGGAGATTCCTTTTTCCAGGAACAAAAAGATAAGAATGGAGAAAAAGATTCCCACAACATAATTAATAACAGTTGCCTGTACTGTACCGATCTGTTCTGCCAGCTTGGCGTTCAGGATTCTGCCAAGAACAACGGAAACACCTGCCAGTACAGAAATTACTAAATAGATGATTAACATAATTTTTCCTCCTGTTTACTGTAATGCCATAATAAAAATACCGATTCCGATAATCCCAAGGCCAATGAGTTTCTTGGGATTTACTTTTACAACCTTCATACCCAGAAAACCGAAATGATCCGTCAAAAGGGAGAAGATAGTCTGCCCCAGTAACCCTAAGGCAAGGGGAAGAGATACACCAAGCTTCATATAGCTTATATTAGTAAGCATTACGGTTCCAATACCTACAAGACCTGCACTGTATAGATACAAAGGGAGACCTTTCTTAAGCTTCATTTTGGAACGGGTCAGAATGGAAACCAGTATAATAGCAATTAGTCCTACCAGATGAATAAGAATAGTAGACAGGGTATTGCCATACCCTTCTGATAAACTTCCATTAAAGAATATCATGATGGAAGTCAGGGCCCCCACAATAAGTGAAATAATATAATTCATACATCCTCCTTGTAACATCTTACTCATAACTCACTCGTCATGCATTATGATTTTTTGAGTACTTTATTTCGCTTCCTGATAAATGTACCATATATTAATTGCAATATACTATGACATATGTCATAATAATTTAATTATATAAAATTAATCAAAAATTGCAATAATATCCATATTCAGTTAGTATTAATTTAGATATTGAGTATAAAGTGATTATACCGACGCCTTCGAATAGGAGTAAAAATGGTAAGGATAAATGATGAAAAACGCCTGAAAGAATATATCAGGCAGTATGACATAAAGAGTATATTTACAGCAGATATGACAATGCACATGGAACTGCTATTCTTTAAGAAAAACGAATATATGGCAAAAGAGGGGGAGGAGATATCCTATCTGTTATTCCTGACAGAAGGGAAAGCAAAGGTATTTACTTCACTAAGTAACGGGAAATCTCTGCTCCTTTGTTTTTATCAGGGATTTAAGGTACTGGGAGATCTGGAAGCGGTGGATTCTGTCAGAGCTGTGACCAATGTTCAGGCGATTGCAGACACATATTGTGTGGGAATACCCTATCGTGCCGTCAGAAGGTATCTGTTAGAGGATGCAAAATTCCTGAGATATATCTGTACTTCTCTGGGAGGAAAGCTTAACCGCTGTTCAAAGAACAGTTCCATTAATCTGCTATATCCTCTTGAGAATCGTCTGGCAAGTTATATCTATACAGCGGGAGAAAGAGTACAGAAATCAGAAACCAGGAAAAAAGATAGAAACGGAAACACAAATCACCGAAAGAGTGGCAGTTCTATAGAATATAACAGCAGCGGCAAGGGGAATTCCGAAAGCAAAGAAGTCCTCTGCTTTCACGAAAATCTCACAGAAATTGCAGAGCTGCTGGGAACCAGCTACAGACATCTGTTGCGTACTCTTTCAGAATTATGCGATAAAGGCATTCTGAAAAAGGAAGGCAGCTCCTATATTGTCACTGACGAAAGGACCTTAATGGAGCTGTCTGCCGATTTATACAAGTAATGCACTCATTACCTCACCCAGAGGCAGAGAAAGCAGCAAATCTGCTTTGGAATCCAGTGGTGTTGCAGATTTATTAATGAGTACCAGTTTATTCCCTTTGTAATAATCTATAAAACCAGCAGCTGGATAAACACTGAGGGAAGTACCGCCGATAAGAAGTAAATCCGCTTCAGAAATTGCTTTTATGGCAGCCTGTATATTCCGGTCCTTCAGTGGTTCTTCATACAGAACGACTTCGGGTTTTATAATACCTTCGCAAGCACAGCGGGGAAGGGGAGCTTTCATTAAGACCTCATCCAAAGTATAGAAGGTTCCGCAGCTGGTGCAATGATTCTTATGAATACTGCCGTGAAGTTCTATAACATTCTTACTGCCGGCTGACTGATGGAGACCATCGATGTTCTGTGTAATCACAGCCTTTAATTTACCGGCAGCTTCTAATTCTGCCAGCCTTTTATGGGTTATATTGGGAGCAGCATTCTGATAGATCATCTTATCATAATAAAAACGATAGAATTCCTCAGGCTTCTTCTGAAAAAAGCTGCGGCTTAAGATCTGTTCCGGCGGATAATCATACTTTAAGTGATAGAGACCGTCAACACTGCGAAAGTCCGGAATACCGCTTTCGGTAGACACACCTGCACCGCCGAAGAAAACGATATTATTACTGCCATTTATAAGTTCATTCAATTTTTCAATCAGATTCATTGGTAATATACCTCAGTTTCATAAATTTGTAGTTTACAGGATTAATTATTATATTAAATTATACATAATAATGACGTGTAGAAATCCTGTTTCCTTATGGTTATATTGGACTATTAGGTCTATATATAAAAAAATTCAATGCAGGTATCAAACCCTGTTTGCGTATGATATCAAGTACTTTTAACCATAAATCTAAAAATAATTCCATTTAGATGTAAAACTTGCTTCCCGTATTAAATAAACAAACTTTTGATCCTAAAGCTATAAATAATTCCTTCAAGTGTTAAACCCCAGTTACCATATGATTTCAAGTACTTTTAACCTAAAAATGAAAGGCTATGTCACAACAAATAGTTGATAAATGATATTTTTGTAGGAGAGCCTTAAAACTCTCCTACAAACTGGAAGTTGTTTATTCTACTTGTTATGACCAATCATTTTCTTAGCTTAGGTACAATGAGATACAGAAGACTCATAATTACAAAATATGCGACAGTAGATACAACGATTTCAGCAACATCTACAGTTCTATCAAATAGATATGAAATCAAAGCATAACAAGCTCCAAAAGTAACTGCTGAAACACCATTTCTAATTAAATTTTTTTTATTCATTTTTCCTCCCTTAATTCTATCGAACTACTTAACTCAGTAAATTCCGATTTGCATAATTCTTATGCGGCCAGTGGAACTTCTGGTCTGTTTGATAAATTTATACAAGTGTTTAAAATCCTTGTTTCTCATGATTTCAGGTGAATTGTATATAACAGATAGAAGGAATGCGCCTATGGAAAGGTATTAGAAGTCCTTTTCTCTGAATATTTTGTGCTATAATGTAAAACAGATTGTTTGAGCCCAGCGAGTTATCTGTTTTACATTATGACAAGCACAAAAATATTCAGAGAATTAGGACTTCTTATACCTTGGAATTGAAGCATGAGTTCTATCTGTTATATGCAATTCGCCGTCCCCTTGAGAAAAACAACCCCTTTGCCACAAAATCAAACTTATTACGTCTTATTACATTAAATTATAACACTTATATCAGAAAAGTCCACAAACATGACTTATCACATAAAATATATGACATTTGTAACTTGTAAAATTATACTATCATCCTGTAAGCTAATAGCATATGTTTAACTCCTGTATCTGAAATAAACTGGCAAGTCCCATAAACAGTCCCAGAGTTAAGGTAATAACTATGGCCAAACAGCTGGAACCGGATACAGGTCTTTAAAAGAAGAAAAAAGGAGTGTCTAATAGTGGAGATTGTGTTAAAAACAGTTCAGGCCGAAAGAGCCTATGGAAAGGGTGAGCTGCTGACAAAAGCTTTAATGCCCACAGATCTGGAAATTGAGAAGGGTATTTTCCATGCAATCATCGGAAAGAGCGGTTCGGGAAAATCTACTCTTTTACATATCCTTGGAGGATTGGACAAACCAACAGGCGGAAAAGTCTATTTGGAAGGTCAGAGTATGTTTGAGCTAAAAGAGAAGGAGCTGGCGGTACTTCGCAGAAGAAGGATCGGCTTTGTATTCCAGTCCTTTAATTTGTTATCTGAGCACACGGTCTATGAAAATATACTTATGCCCGTACATCTGGACAATCGGAAAGAAGACCGGGAGTATCTGGACAAGGTACTTAGAACTCTGGATATTACAGCGAAGCTTCCCTATTATCCTGATGAACTCTCAGGAGGAGAAAGACAGAGAGTTGCAATAGCCAGGGCTCTGGCTACAAAGCCTGCCATATTACTGGCAGATGAACCAACAGGCAACCTGGATGAAAAAACTGGAAAAGAAGTTATACAGCTGCTAAAGCAATCTGCGAAGGAATTCGGACAGACAGTGGTATTGGTAACCCATGACATGGATATTGCAGCTAATGCAGAGCGTGTAATTACAATCAGCAACGGCAGAATCACCTCCATAGCATCGGGAGGACAGCAGATATGACCTTACGGAAAATAGCAAAAAGCGGCATGAAAGGAAGAAGGAAGGATTCCTGGCTGTTAAAGCTTGTGGTATCCTTATCCTTTGCTTTTATTACAGCTGCCCTGGTATTCCAAGCCAGTATGGAGCAGACTGATATCAATCAGAAGAAGGAACTCTATGGAAGCTGGCAGGCTGCTTATCTGGGCGGAAATGAAGGTACACTGAACCGTCTCAAAGGGGAGAAAGAGGTTAAGGATATCGCTTACAGTACCAGTCTGGGAACTGCCAGCAAGCTTGGAATCGTTGGAACTTTAAGCCAGGAACTGAAAGAAGTGGGTAATTTTACACTGTATAAAGGTGAGTTTCCGAAAGCAGATAATGAGATTGCAGTTGAGTTGAATCAGTTAAGCAATGCGGGAATGGAGTTGGAGGTCGGACAGAAGTTATTGGTGGATTTTGTTACTACAATTGTAGACATTAATATTGACCAACAAGCCTATGAATTAGAATTACAGGCAATGAAAGAAGGATATACTTTAAACCGATACGGATACCATGACAATCCGAATAAACGCATTGGAGACATCAATGTCATTGTATCTACAGACTATGTATATTACTTTAAGCCTGGTGAGCCCTCTGATGAGCAAACTATTAAGACAAAAGGTTTTATGACTCATCAGGAAGTCGTAATGCAAAAGGAATTTGTAATCACAGGTATATTAAATACCTATTCTGATAAATGGGACCTGGGCGGGCATGCCGTTCCCAATGCTTTTGTTACAGTAGAAGCCGGAAAGAAACTAAGCGATGCCTTCTACAACAACAGCTATGTGGATGTCAGCTCCTACAAGCCTTCCATGAATATCTTCTTAAACCTTCACAATCTGAATACTGCTGTCATAGATAAGCTGGAAGAAAGTTATCCTGATATGAAACCGGAAGAAAATGAACAGGAGTACATAAACAGTATCTGGAGACAGCTGGCAGGACGTTTATCAAGTTCAGAGTTTGAGAAGGTGAATGACTTTTATAATGCAGGAAATGCGGAGAGCTCCGCCAGGGAGGTTTCCGCCGAAGATTCCGGACTTTTGAAATCGGAGCTTTCAAAAGCCGAAGGGTCCACTTCCAGTTTCCGAAGAAACAGCTTTACCTATCCTGATACCAGTAACTCGGTAGCACATATTATAACCTATGCAATACTAGGAATTATATTTGTTACAACGGTTTGTGCGGTATTTCAGATATTTTTAACCCAGATAAAGCGCAGAGGCAGAAAGCTTGTGCTCCTAAAATCGATTGGAGCTACGAAACTGCAGCTGACCGGAATACTTGCCTGGGAAGCTTTATTTCTGTGGTTTACTGGATTAATCTATGGAGGACTCTCAGGGACCGGATTATCTGTACTTATTCTTACTATTATGAGACTTACCGGTAATGGCAGTATTGCTATTGCTATTCCTGGAAAGTTACTGTTAATAGGAATTGCTGTTGGCACGGTGTCTTTATTTGCCGGCGTTCTATTTCCAGCAGTAAGTGCTGTTAATATACCGCTGACGGGTACTATGGCAGAGAAGCAAAAGCATTCAGGGAAGGTCTGGAAAGCTAAGGGCAGCAAGAATGCAAAACCTGTAAAGCAGAACTTCTTACATATTACCTTGCGTTATCTTAAAAATAACAGAGGAAAAAATCTCCTTTCCTTTGCAATATCCCTGTTTATCATCAGTATATTATCGGCAACTTTGTACCTGTCTTATAATGCCTGGCAAAGATATAATAATTCTGTTATAGAGACAGGCAGGCCGGACTATACATTAAAAGCGATTTACGGAGAAAATCAGAATAAACTGCCGGAAATAGAACAGGAACTTAAGTCCATAAAAGGTGTTAAGGCAGTGGAAAGCTATAAATACGGCAAAAACCTCTTATTCTGGTATGAAGGTATAGAGAAGGATCCGCTGCTTACGGCCTTTGAGGAATTACTTCCTGATAAATTAAAGCAGGAGCATTTTTCCAGATATGTAAACGGAAGGTCAGGTCAGCCGGAGTACATAAGCAGCGCCTATTATAGTTACTATTACGGCATTGATACCAAAGCTGAATATGCACAGTCAATCTTCCAGGCTGTGCAAGAGGGTACCATAGATATGGAGAAATTCAAGTCCGGAGAAGAGGTAATTCTCCTGCTGCCACTTGTAAAGGAGGGAGAAGTACAGGTTACTGAAGATACAGGTGCAGATTCCGGAATGGCAGGATATAACAGGATAAAGGCTGCAGTGGGTGTAGACAAGCGTTTTCAGTGGGTACTTGAGGAAAACAATGCTTATTATATTTCAACGGACAGAAAATATAAGCAGCTATATGATAAGGCAGCTTCTCTGAAAGCCGGAGATAAAATATATCTTTCAACGGATAAGGAGATAATTGATGAAGCCGGCAGAGTAACCGGATTTCGTACTACAGAGGTTACAATAGGCGGAATTATATACTATTTCCCTGAGAAGGGAATATGGCCTTTCTCTAACCTTAATGGAAGCTATACGGTTATCGGCTCCATGGATGGAATGGAAACCTTATATCCGAATTCCAAAATGGGACTCTTTCGAATCGGTATCGAGCAAATGACGGAAATGGTTAAGGTATTGTATCCTTCAAGCTATGGCAGGACTTTATGGAACATTACTGCTTCAGATAAAGACAATCAGGAAGTATTGGATGCTGCCCTGCTTACCTTTGCAAATAAATATGGCTTTACTCTTTATAATTATAAAGAAAGCAGCGAGAGGATGTTAGCGGAGGCACTTAACAACATATTAATTATTGCTCTACTGGGTGGGATAACCTCAGTTATAGCACTCATTGCTTTTTATAATACGGCAGTATCCAAAATGGAGCAGGAGAAGAATCGTATCGGAATCCTGCAAGCCCTTGGAGTGACCAGGCATCAGTTTACCTGTCAATACCTGCTGCAGGGCCTGGTACAGGGGGTGACAGCTGCTGCCCTTGCAAATGCGGGAGTTCTGCTGGTACTGCTTTTGGTTACCGCAGGCACACTTAAGCTTTCTATTGGCAGTTTTTCGGTACTGATGGAAGCATTGATGGCAGACAAATTGTGGTTGTTTCCTTGGTTAATCCATCTTTGTATTAATCTTGTGTTTGTGGCAGTTACAGCAATACTGCAAGCAATACCAGCCATACGAATAGCCAGACAGTACCCCGTTGAGAATATACGAAGTCTTGGAAGATAGGTTAGGTAGCGATAAATAAATAAGCCAAAACAGGTAAAACAGCCAGAATAGTGTAAGTGCTAATCTGGCTGTTTTTTATGTGTGGTTACTCTGGAATTATTAGAGATTGATTAAAAATTAACATTTTGTTTTATAAAACTTGATAAATAGACCATAAATATGTAAACTAGTACATGTGTTAAATTCTTACTTTTAACCCATGTATTTACATTTTAAATTCTGATCAAACAAAAGGAGTGTTAAACAGTGGAGATAGTATTAAAAACAGTACAGGCCGAAAGATCCTATGGTAAAGGAGAGCTTGAAACGAAAGCCTTAAAGGCCACGGATTTAGAAATTGAAAAAGGCGTCTTTCATGCAATTATAGGAAAAAGTGGTTCCGGTAAATCCACTCTTTTACATATCCTTGGAGGATTGGACAAACCGACAGGCGGAAAAGTATATCTGGAAGGGCAGAGCATGTTCGATTTAAAAGAAAAGGAACTTGCAGTCCTTAGAAGAAGGAGAATAGGATTTGTCTTTCAGTCTTTTAATCTGCTGTCTGAACATACGGTACTTGAAAATATACTGATGCCGGTTCACCTGGATAACCGGAAAGAAGACACAGAGTATCTCAATAAAGTATTGGAAACTCTGGATATAACAGGAAAACTGCCCTACTATCCCGATGAACTCTCAGGTGGTGAGCGCCAAAGAGTTGCAATAGCAAGGGCACTTGCGACAAAGCCTGCCATATTACTGGCAGATGAACCAACAGGCAACCTGGATGAAAATACCGGAAAAGAAGTGATTGGCCTGTTAAAACAATCTGCGAAAGAATTTGGTCAGACAGTGGTACTTGTAACCCATGATATGGAAATAGCCGCTAATGCAGAACGTGTTATTACAATCAGTAACGGCAGTATTACCTCAATTGAATAGGAGGTATTGCTATGAATTTGAGAGAGATTGCAAGAAATGGCATGAAAGGAAGAAAGAAGGATTCTCTGTTATTAAAGCTGGTGGTATCCTTGTCCTTTGCATTTATAACAGCAGGTCTGATCTTTCAGGCCAGCATGGAAGCAACTAAAACAGAACAGAAGAAGCAGTTGTATGGCAGCTGGCAGGCTGCCTATCTGGATGGTGACGAAGCTACTTATCAAAAGCTTAGAAAAGATAAGGAAGTCAGGGACCTCACCTTTACCAGTGAGATAGGAAGAACCACCAAACTTGGTACTGTCGGAACAATGAGCAGGGAGTTTCTCCAGATGGGAGGCTTCTCTCTTTATAAAGGAGAGCTTCCGAAAGCAGATAATGAAATAGCAGTAGAGTTGAACCAGTTAAGCAGTGCGGGACTGGAGCTTGAGGTTGGGCAGAAGCTGCTGCTGGACATTGCTGTGGTAACAGTAGATAAGAATATAAACGAGGAGCTCAACGAGAATTCACAAACAGAGTATTATAACTCACAGTTTGAACCGGATGCCCTTATCCGATATGGCTATCATGATAATCCGAGCAGGAGGATAGGGGACACCAATGTAATTGTTTCAACCGATTATGTATTTTACTTTCGAAAAGGTGAACCTTCTGATGAAAAGACCATAAAAGAGAAAGGACTTATTACCCATCAGGAGGTAGTGCTTCAGAAGGAATTTACGATAACAGGTATTATAAACACCTATTCAGATAAGTGGGATCTGGGAGGACACAGTGTTCCCAGCGCTTTTGTCACAGAAGCCGCCGGGGACAGTTTATTAGAGGATTTTAGAAATAATAGCTTTATTGATGTTAGCGCATATAAGCTTCCCCTGGACCTGTTTTTTAACCTGAAACATCTTACTGCTGATACTGTCAGTAAGATGGCTGAAAAGTACCCCAGCCCAGAAGTAGAAAGCGAGGATATGACAGCCTTATATAACAGGGTATGGTTAAATATCAAGAAAGCTATTACGCCAGAGGACAGGGATAAGATTAAAGAATACTATAGTAATATACAGGTGGAGCCTTCCAAGGAGGATACCGGTCTTACAAAAGATTCATCGAGTGAAGATTCTACCTCTAATTTCAGAAGAAACAGCTTTACTTATCCGGATACCAGTAATTCAGTAGAACACCTGATTACCTTTGCTGTTCTTGGTATTATCTTTGTCACAACTGTATGTGCTGTATTCCAAATCTTTTTAACCCAGATAAGAAGAAGGAGCCGAAAATTGGTTTTGCTAAAATCAATTGGTGCCACAAAGGGACAGCTTTTACGAATCCTATTCTGGGAAGCAGTATATCTTTGGAGAACAGGACTTCTTATGGGGGTACTGGGAGGTTCCCTGCTGTCAATCCTTATATTGTGCGGAATGAAACTGTTTGGCAACGGGAAGCTTGTAATTGATATCCCTTCAGAGCTTCTCCTACTAGGGATATTAGTCGGAAGCATATCCTTATTTGCCGGTGTTTTACTGCCTGCAGTCAGTGCCGTAAATATACCGTTAACGGGGACTCTGGCAAAGAAGCAAAAGCATAGCAAAGCCGTTTACCATGGGAAGCAGAGAAGAAGAAAACCTGTGAAACAGAATTTCTTTCATATAACACTTTGTTATTTTAAGAACAACAGGGGTAGAGGATTACTGGCTTTTGCAATTTCTGTGTTTATCATAAGTATCCTAACTGCCTCTCTCTATCTTTCTTATAATTCCTTTTCCAGGTACCGGGATAGCGTCCAGGAAAATGGAAGACCGGATTATACCATGAGAGCGGTGTATGGTGAGAATCAGAATAAATTACCGGATATAAAAGCTGAACTTATGCAGATAAAGGGTGTAAAAGCAGTTGAGAACTTCAAGTTTGGCAAGAAATTGTTATTCTGGTATGAGGGTTATAAAGAAGATACTATATTAAAGGCTTTCGAAGATCAGCTTCCCAATGAGCTGAAACAGGAGCATTTTAGTAAATATGTTTCCGGAACGGCTGATCAGCCGGAGTATATCAGCGACGCTTACTACTCTTATTATTATGGAATAGATACAGAGTCTGAAAGCGGAAAGAAGCTGCTTGCTGCTGTTACAGAAGGTACTGTTGACAGGGAGAAGTTTAAGACAGGGGAAGAAGTGATTCTTATGGTTCCGCTGTCAAAGGAGGGGAAGTTAAAGGCTTCTGCCGACAGTCTTACGGAATATGAGAAGGTAAAAGCAGCGGTTGGGCTGGATAAACGAATGTCCTGGCTGCTTAAGAAGAATAAGATATATTATACTTCCCTGGATAGGAGATACAAAGAACTATACCAATCAGAAAGCCAATTAAAACCCGGTGATACCCTGTACTTATCCACTGATCGGGAAAAGATAGGGGAGGAGGAAAGAATAATCGGCTTTAATACAGCAGAAGTTAAAGTAGGCGGTATCATTCATTATTTCCCTGAGGGCGGCAGCTGGCCTTTCTCTGATTTAGTCCCTTATTACACAGTAATTGGTTCTATGGATGGGATGGAGGTTATGTATCCTAATTCCAAGATGGGATTGTTCCGGGTGAATCTGGAGCAAATGACGGAAATGATTAAGATTCTGTATCCTACGGCTTACGGAAGAACCTTATGGAATATAACTGCGGAGGATAAAGAGAATCCGGAGGTATTGGACGCTGCATTGCTGGCATTTGCCAATAATAAAGGCTTAACCTTGTATAATTACAGGGAGAGCAGTGAAAGAATGCTGGCAGAAGCACTTAATAATACCATGATAATAAGCTTACTGGGATTGATATCATCAGTTATAGCATTAATTGCCTTTTATAATACTTCTGTATCAAAAATGGAACAGGAGAGAAACCGTATTGGTATCTTACAATCCATGGGGGTTACCAAAGGCCAGTTTGCAAGACAATATCTGTTCCAGGGCATTATTCAGGGGGCAGCTGCCGTAATAGTCGCCAGTGCCGCCATGCTGCTGTTATTGGGTACAGTTACTGCGGTGACATCAGATGTTCCGCTGAGTAATCTAAAGGAACTTGTAAATCAGGTAATAGCAGACAGGTTATGGTTATATCCTTGGAAACTCCATGGGGCAGTAGGTGTGATTTTTATTGCTTTGGTAACGATACTTCAGCTGATTCCGGCTATGGCAATTGCTAGGCAGTATCCGGTTGATAATATCAGAAGTCTGGGAAGATAATATTTTTATTTGGATTTAGTAGAAAAGTGCGTGACTGAATGTTGATTTGTAAAATTGTAAGAAAATCAATAAATATCGCAAGGGCACACAGGACAGCCCGCAAAATATGGAGGTATTATGAAGAATTATATAGTTTATATGTTGGAAGCCTGGGGCTTTTGTGTTATGGTGTATATATTTGATAAATTAAATCTGAATGTTTTCAATACCAAAGGTCTGCTCCTAATGGTTTGTGTATGGGCCATAGGACATGTGAGTGTAAAACATGTGGTTGAGAAAATAATGAAAAGGCGCAATAATAATAAACAGAACATGTAAGGAGAACATTATGCTGCAATCATTAATACATGTTGCAATAGTTGTAAGGGATTACGATGAGGCTATTGAGTTCTATACAAAGAAACTGCATTTTACCTTAATTGAAGACACCTATCAGCCTGAACAGGATAAACGTTGGGTGGTGATATCACCTCCCGGTTCTACTGGTTGTACGCTGTTATTAGCCAAAGCCTCCAAACCGGAACAGGAACCGTTTATCGGAAATCAGGCTGGCGGGCGAATTTATTTGTTTCTTGGTACCGATGATTTTTGGCGTGATTATGAGGAAATGAGTTCAAAGGGGATTGTGTTTGTAAGAGAACCCAAGGAACAGCCCTATGGTATTGTTGCAGTGTTCAAAGACTTGTATGGTAATCTATGGGATTTGGTACAATTCAAAGAAGGGCATCCTATGTACAGCAGAGTTAAGTGAAAAGTGATATATATATTTGGTCAAAGTAAATACATCTATAAAGAACAAAGAAATGAGGCAAGATAAATATGAAATTTAAAATTGAGCAATTAAACGAGGAACAGCTTGAGGTTATTGAAGGTAACCTTGAGGACTATGATAAAAATTACATAACCTTTAAAATTGATGGAGATATTCACCTGGGGGCTTTTTCTGAAGGTGAATTAGTAGGCGGAATTGATGCCTGTATGACAGCATTTCATATCCTGTATGTATCCACTTTGTTTGTAGAGGAAGCTCATAGGGGAAAAGGTATAGGAAAGGCGCTGCTTCAGGAAACTGAGAAGCAGGCGAAAGCACTTGGAGCGAATATGATACGTCTTGATACCTTTGACTGGCAGGGCAGGGATTTCTACCTGGCTTTAGGGTATGAACAGGTGGGAAGTTATACCAACGATATCGATGGATTTTCAGAGTATTTTTTTCTTAAGAGAATTTAATGAAAGAATTAAACAAATTAAATTAACAAGATTTTATTTTGAGATTCAGAATTATTAGATTTTGGCAGCGAATCAATTGGCAGCAATTATATTAATAGCATATTCCAATACATTACAGGAAATACTAGGAGGAAAATAGTATTTTCGTAAGGAGTATCAATATGGATAATTCGATGTTTTGTTATCAGTGTGAACAGACCTTTGGTGGGAAAGGATGTACAAAAGGAGGTGTCTGCGGAAAGACACCGGAGATAGCTAATCTTCAGGATCTGCTGATCTATCAGTTAAAGGGAATTTCCTGTTATGCCAGGCCATTAATTGAAGAAGGCAAAAAGATTGACAAAGGGATTGTAAAGTTTGTGGAAAACTCTTTGTTTACCACCTTAACGAATGTGAACTTTGATGTGCAGTCACATGTGGAACTCCTTAAGGAATCACAGCAGATAAAGGAAGCTATCAGGGAGCAGGCACCTCAGGGTCAGTATCATGATTCAGCTACCTATAATCTTAGCGGCTCCAAGGAAGATATGTTAAAGGATTCTGTAAAGGCAGGAATTATGTATGACCAGGACCTGGATGAAGATATCCGTTCCTTGCGCTCAACTATTCTATACGGTTTAAAAGGTATCAGTGCGTATGGACACCAGGCGAGATTTATCGGGCATCAAAATGACCAGGTAGACCATATTTATTTTTTAGGTCTGGAAGCAACGACGAACAGCAAATTGACAGTTGAGGAACTTATCCGTATGACAATGCGTATTGGAGAAATGAGTGTACAGGTTATGAATGTTTTAGATGAGGCCAACACCTCAAGATTTCAGAATCCTTCCGCTCATAAGGTCAATGTAAATGTTAAAAAAGGACCTTTTATCATTGTATCCGGGCATGATCTTCATGATCTTGAAATGCTTCTGGAGCAGACGAAGGGCAAAGGAATCAATATCTATACCCATGGTGAAATGCTGCCTTCCCATGGATATCCGGAACTCAAGAAATATAAACATCTGGTTGGAAATTATGGGTCCGCCTGGCAGAATCAGCAGAAGGAATTTGATGCAATACCAGGTTGCATCTTAATGACCACCAATTGCTTAATGAAACCCAGAGACAGCTATAAAGACAGAATTTATTCTACAAATGTAGTGGGCTGGGACGGAGTAGAACACATTGATGAGAAAGAAGATGGAACCAAGGATTTCAGCCAGATTATTGAGAAAGCTTTGGAACTGGGAGGTTTTAAAGAGGATGAAAAGAAACATGAAATCCTGGTTGGTTTCGGACATCATGAGACCTTATCCCATGCTCCTGAAATTGTGAAGGCAGTAAAAGATGGGGTAATCAGGCATTTCTTTGTTATTGGCGGATGTGACGGAGCAAAACCCGGAAGGAGCTATTACACGGAACTGGCTCAAAAGGTACCGAAGGATTGTGTTATCCTCACCCTGGCATGCGGCAAATACCGTTTTAATAAACTGGATTTCGGAACAGTTGCCGGCTTACCCAGACTGCTGGATGTAGGGCAGTGCAACGATACCTTTTCGGCTATCAGAATTGCCACGGCATTGGCAGACGCTTTTGAAACAGATGTAAATGCATTACCTTTATCCATTTTACTTTCCTGGTATGAGCAAAAAGCCTTAGCAGATTTGCTGGCACTCTTATCATTAGGAGTTAAAGATATATTTTTAGGACCAAGCTTACCGGCCTTTTTATCACCAAATGTTTTTCAGTATTTGAATGATACATTTAATATAAGACCTATCAGTACACCTGAGGATGATTTAAAATTTGCTTTAAAGCAGGCTGTTTTATAATAGGAAAGAGATTAATGAGTATATAGTAAGACTTTTAAACAGAAGTGTGTTTCTAAAAATAATTATGCTAGATTATCCCTGGTAAAAAGTATTATAACTATATCATTTTTTCAATAAGTGTGGTTTGCAAAATTCGGATTTTTATACAATAATATAAGAATGCAAAAAACCTGGTCACATCAATATTATGCTGCCAGGTTTTTTAGCATATATTTGTAAAACTGTAAAAGCTACGAAGCCATAGTAGTTGATGTGAGGCAATTGTTCAATACTTGAAAATTGGCTCTCATGTATAGTGAATAATTGGTGAAGAGGATGGCAATATCCTTTCAGTTATTGTATAATTAATATAAGCTTTTAATTGAACTCTTTTATTTAGTATGGAGGCATATGGAAGGAAAGCTATTATGGTTTTATTTTATCTGATCAGACATGGACTAAAAATGGAGAGATAATTGAATGCCAGTATGAAATCGGACAACCGGATTGTGAATATTCATTTTCGTAAAGTTGTTACAGTATAGTGTGACGTTAATAAGAAGATTTCGAACACGCAGAATTGTGCCTGCTACCCATAATTTGCAGGCTATAAGAAAGGCATGGTTGTTAAATGACATTATATCTAATCAGACACGGTCAGACAGACTGGAATGTTGCCGGAAGAATACAGGGCAGCCATGACAGTGAATTGAATGAAAATGGAAGAAAGCAGGCCAGAAAACTTGGAGAAACTCTTCTGGAGTCTCAAATCGAATTATCCGCTATTTATACTAGTCCCCAGAAAAGAGCGCATAAAACAGCGGAGTTGATTGGCAGTATTACAGAGAAGCCGGTAATACCCTTAAAGGGGCTGGAGGAGATTAATCTTGGTTTATGGGAAGGATTGACCTGGAAAGAAGTGGAGCTTAAATATCCGGAGGAATATGGTCAATGGTTTGAAAACCGCAGATATGCGAAAGCACCTGGAGGAGAGTCCTATGATGAGATGCTTAAGAGAGTTCTTTCAGCTCTGCGTACCATTACCTCTGCTCATAATGACAAAGCTGCAGTGGTAACCCATGGCGGTGTAATTATGTGCCTGCAATGTTATCTTACAGATACACCATTTCATGAAATGAGGAAATTTAAAGCTAAGAATACCTGCATTCTTGAAATTGACAGCAGCCAGCTGGAGAAATGATGAAAAAATCAGTGTTAGAATGAAAAAATGATAGTATTATAAAATTATGATAAATAAACAAATGAGTCTCAATCAATGATTAAAATCTCAAAGGAATTCCTAGAAAAGTGTTGTTATCATGTAACTTCCTATAGTGCTTTTAAATTTATGAAATACCAGTTAGTAGTATTTTATACAATCTAAAAGTAAAGCACCAGAGATAGGTTAAGTCTCATTCAGTATCAACGTTTTAATATGAATTCCTTTGTTATGTTATTAAGTGTATTTTTATTATATTTTAATTTTACTCACCAGTCAGCAGATAAGTCCTTATTTTCAAGGTATTAATTACTCACTGACCAGCATATAAGGTGATATCTTTCGAATACGTAAAGCAATAACCAAAGAGATAAAATACGAGAAAATAATGATGCCTATACCCAGCAAGGTGGTGAAGAGATAGGAAGGTGGCATGGAAGCTGTCATAATACCCATGCTTTGCACCAAAGCTACAAACAGTGAATTAAAGCCCAGATTGCCCAAGGTACAGCCTATAACAACACCGGAAATAATAGCAGGAGTGAAACTAATTGCAATTTGGTTCATTAACTGAAAGGATGTAAAGCCGACAGCTTTTTGGATACCAAATTCCTGCCGCCTGCGAAGTATGGAGGTCTTTAAGACCAGGTATAATACCAGCACTACAACCAGGAAAGTTATGATGGTTATAACCACCGAAATAGAGGCTAATACAGAGCCATAGACTCCCAGCTGTACTTCGATGAGCTTTGCCATATCAAGGATATTGGAAAAAAGTGCTCCGTCTTTTGCTTTGAATTCGTCTATAAGCTTAGCAGTATCCTCGGTATTTTTGAGATAGACATAGATACGGTCGGGAACAAATTCGGGATACAGCTTTTCCATGCCTTTTGTAGTCATTGCCAGCCCATAACCATTATCATTCAGACTCTGTATCAAACCTGTGACCAGATATTCCCGCTTCTGCCCGTTATAGGTCACGGAAACCTTATCCCCAATGTTTTTACCGGACTGCAGGGAGGAGGCTCCGCTTAAAGCAATCTCATTATCATGTCTCGGGAAACGTCCTTTGTATAACATCTTACCTTCTGTCAGAGAAAAATCCTCACTGATGTAATTTTGTGCATTGTATCCGTCAATTAGAACAGAACGTGAGGAATAGAAGATGGCTTTTCTGACCCTGTCGGAGTTTTTTAAGTCTGAAAGAACCTTTGCAGAGTCTTCGGGGTTCTTCATGACAAAAGTTGCATCCGGCACTTCACCGGCAATCAGACCTGCAAAAGCTCCGGGGTGAAGTCCTACATTAAAATAGATGGAGAGTACAGAAGCTGCAGCAAAAGTAATCCCTGTAATAACAGCAGCAACCATTATCATTTGCTTAAGGCTATGATAAATATTCTTAATTGCAAGCAGAAGGGTTATCTTACCAGGTGAGCGGTCAAGCGGCAGGGGATTACGCTTAAAGTTATGAGTGGAAATACCACCTCTTAGTGCTGTCAAGGGATGCATCTTCCTTATTCTTAAGGAGGTTAAGGCTGTATCAAAAAGTACTGCACATACAATGATTAACACGGTAATTCCACTGGCTCTCAGATCAAAACCCTGGTTCCAGACAAAAGCGGTCTGAGGTTCTAAGAGGTTTGATATTAAAGGCAGGACAGAGTACGAGGTACTGACACCAAGAAGAACACCAACAGCGGCTATACTCCCAAATTGCAGAATCATGGAGAGAATTATCTGCCTGCTTAAATAACCCATAGCTTTTAATACGCCAATATTTACAATGCTTTCTTCAATGCTGCTGTGTATTCGAAAGCGTATCACTATAAGGCTGACAAGAAGAATAACGGCCGCAAGTGCCACCAGAATCATAGAGGTTATATTTGAGAGAAAGGTTCTGCTGTTCTTTACTGCTTCATAGGAGATATTGTTATTAAAGATATCATTATTACCACTTTTTTCATAATAAAATTTGTTGGTATAATCCTTTATGAGAATGCCGGATAATTTCGGCTCCTCCATACGAACGGTATGCAGAACAGATACGGACAAAGGTATCAGCTGCTTTAAGTTCTCATAACCCTCGTCCGACAGATAAAAGCGGTACCACTGAATCGTACTTGAACCGAAATAGGCTTCTTCAGTAAAACCTGCAACCTTGTAATGATACTCGTTTCCCTGCACAGTAACATAAAAATCATCTCCCAGATTAATTTGTCCACCTGTTTTCATAATGTATGGGAGATAAATAGAGGACTCGTTAAGAGGTAAGGATTCGCCTATTAATTTAAGAGGATTCATTATCTGCGGCTCACTGGCCTTTACCATCATGAACAGCCCTGGTATAACATCTCCGTTAAATTTGATGTCTGCATTTGCTGCCAGCAGCTCATGGCTTTCGGTGGCTGTAACACCGGGATAGTTCTTCAGATAACCGAGTTCTTCCTCTATATAAGGATTGGGGACTTCTAAAAAAGCAGCATGAGGAGCGTAGAGTTCTTCACTTTTTTCATCAAATAGCTTGCTGAAGTTAAGCAGCAGCAGAAGTCCTGCGTTGAGAAGAAAACCTGCCAGAAATACAACCAAAAGAAGGCTTACCGCCTGACTTTTGTTCTTTCTGATATGAGAAAATGCGAGCATTAAGACTTTGTTCATCCTACCACCCCATTTCCTTTAAGAAGGAGAGTAAGGCTGTATTCCGGTTTTCATCTTCTCCCCTGTAGGTACCAAGATTACATTCACCGCAGACAGAACCGTCTTTCAGATAAAGGATACGGCTTCCGCGTAAAGCTGATTTCAGGTCATGGGTAACCATTATAATACTTTGACCTTTTTCGTTTACTTCCGTTAGTACATTAAGAACGGCAATGCCGGATGAGGAATTTAAAGCACCGGTGGGTTCATCGGCAAAAAGTATCCCTGGATTATTAATCAAAGCCCTTACGATACCACATCTTTGTGCTTCTCCGCCTGAAAGCTGGGAGGGAAACTTATGCCATACATTTTCATTCAGACCTACTGTTGACAACAGTTTCCTGGCTCTTTCCGCAATTTCCTTTTTATTGCCTGACAGCAGCAGACCACAGGCAATGATATTATCCATAACACTCATATTATCCAGCAGGTAGATCTGCTGGAAGACAAAACCACAGTTTTTACGCCTGAAGATTGCCAGCTTGTCATTGCTTAAGCCGGTAATCTCCTGGTTACCAAAATATATCTCTCCAAGTGTCGGTTTATCCATGCCGGAAAGAGCATATAGAAGAGTAGATTTCCCGGCACCTGAGGAACCCATTATAACCGTAAAATCTCCGTTATATATTTCTAAATCCAGATTTTTAAGAATGTGTTGCTGCATTCCTCCGTTGGAAAAGGTCTTACTAAGTTTGCTGGTTTTCAAAACAGCCCGTTGCATATTTTATCCTCCTGTTAATTTCTTCTCTTATGATAGCACATGGACTTTTAACCAGTCTTTATCCAATCCTTAACCAGTTCTTAAATATCTGGTACGAGTATTGTTTATTTCTTGATAATAGTGTCTTTTTGGGTATATGCATAAATTTCACTTAATCCAGTGCTGGAGACTGCGAATCATTTTTTACAGAAGAAAATTCTGCAGATAAATATACGCAAGGTGCATTTACTTATCTTAAAAGCGGCATGGAGCCTGTAAGTTTGTTTACTTTTTTCTTATTTCCATAGATTGCAACTCCAAAGTAATTGTGATTTTCTTCTTCGGTGACAGCTGCTTTTGAAACATATTCACTGTAAATATTGCAGCTTTGTGCAACATCGGAAAAGTCTACTACTAAAAGGTCGTTAAATTCTGAGTCATATAACCTTTTTCTTAAACTTTTCAATATTACATTATCGCCACGCAGCATACTGACAGGAATAGTGGTTATACCTAAATGTACCTGGCTTGAACCGTCAACAACATCTTCCCCTACCAGTTCCGGAAACTGTTTCCCCAGTGTTATCCCTAGAATAGAAGCTGTATTTGCCATAATTCCCGTAGGAAGTTCAGAATCTATAACCATAACACATTTCATATTAGAATTAATCATTTCAAATCTCCTTAAAAATATTCATGTATTGCTTCGGGGTCAGACCTATAAACTTTTTAAAGAAGTTTGAAAAATGGCTTTGGTCGGTAAAACCCGTCTGCAGTGCAACCTCAATCGGCAGGATACCTTGTTCTAATAGTTTTCTGGCTTTACCGATGCGTATGGTTTCCAGATAACTATAAGGAGAAATCCCTTTCTGTCTGGTGAAGGAACGCAGTAAATAGTATTTACTGAACCCGGTTAAAGAACAGAGGTCTTCTAAATTGATGCTGTCTGCAAAATGCTTTTCCAGGTAGTCGCAGACTGCCTTTATTTCTGCACTTGGTTCTGCAGCAGGTTTTGTTACGCCCTGTTCTGTATATTCTTCCAATAACTGCTCCAGCAGAAAGAGGAAAAGCTCCTCTTTTCTAAAATCCGTTTCCTCCTGCATAATCATCTGGTGAAGTTCCGTTAATAATGGAACCAGTTCACTATGAAAAATAACATGGGAGGTGAAATAAGGCATAATCTCGCTGCCGGTTATTTCATATACTGCTTTACTCATAACTTCCGGCTGGATATTAATACAGCGGTAATCGAGTGTTTTTCCATCGATTTGCTCACAGGTATGGTTATCAAGAGGATTAAATATTACAAAATCTCCAGGTTCGACGGTATATTCCCTGTTTTTGCAGAGGAGATAACGTTTGCCTTTTTCTATAAAACCAATTACATAGTATTCATGAAAATGGTTTGGGAATTTCTGCATGATTCCTTGAAAATGATAGGCTTCCACTTTTAGTCTGGAATCATATTTTACAGTTCTTGTTTCCTGCTTCATTCTTGCGTCTCCTTTCCTGAATCTGAAAGTTAGTTTATCACAAGCCGTAATGGTATTCTTGTACGATATTGCCCTGATAATTGTTATAGTGCTTCATCTTACGGATTATGCAAGCTTTAATATAAGCCTTGCCGTAAAGCCTTCTTTGCTGTTGGAAAATTCAAGTGAACCGCCCATCCTGTCCATAAAGTACGCAGATATATAAAGACCAATCCCTGTACCTTGTTGGGTCTTACTGTTAATGCCACGGAAATACTTCTGAGTCAGGAGGGGTAATTCTTCTGGAAGTACACCCGGTCCGTAATCGGTTATATCAATTAATAGAGCAGAATCCAGGTGAAAGGTTATGCATATCCTGGTTCCGGCATATTTATAGGAGTTACTGATGATATTATCAAGAACCTGTGACAACCTGAGAGGATCTGCCAGAATCAGGCATTCCGGAATCGGGTCAATATCAGCTGCTTTCTGATAATCTGCATGAAGGAGCATATCTGAAATCAGCTGACTGGAGATGGTTGAATTTGTAACTTTAAGTTCTTTTAATTCTTCTAAGGTAGCATGAAACATATTGCTGATCAACAGATTTATCTGATCGGCTTTGGCATTGATTGTCTCCAGCTGTTTCTTCGTTTTGCTATCTGTGGCGGTGACAGACATTAGCTCTGAAATTGCTTTTATAGATGCCACCGGAGTCTTGATATCATGGCTTAAGGATACCACCAGTTCTTTTTTGCTGGTGTTTGCCTTGTATTCATTTTCTTTGGCTGTAATAAGCTCTGTTCTCATCAGATCGAAACTTTCAGTAAAAGCACCGAATGCATTCTCTTTATCCATAGGAAGTGGAATATCGAGATTACCGGCTGCAATGTTTTTTGCAAAACTGTTCAAGGTTTGAAAGGGTTTTAAAATTCTCTTTTGTATAATAAGAAGAAAGACTGTTAAAGCTGATGCGAACAGGAAGCACATAAGAAGAAAATCTGTAATAAGCCGGTTTCTGAAATTTTGCCAGTGTTTATTGGAATCATTGTAGATGATAAGCTTTCCAAGGTAAATGCCATCGGTTTCATATATTGATATAATAGTATCTCTATGCCTGACTGCTGAATTTTCATCTTCTGTAATACCTGGTTTGGTAGTTCTAAGAAGACTGCCTTCTGTATCAAGAATAGTATAATCAATTCCATATAAAATGCCAGGCAGGGGAGAATCCAGGTTTTTCAGTGAATTCCAGTTTTCTTTTAAATTATATACAATATCATTAACAGCTACCGTGTCCAGCTGGTCGTCCGGTACTTGTGCTGATATAATTACAGCACCTGAGATACCCAGAAATAATATCACTGTAAGGATAAGGCAGAAGTTTTTTATCTTCATTAGATCCTCATTTCTTTCTCTAAAAGTTGATTATGTTTATCCTTTAATCCTCAAAGATGTAGCCTGTTCCCCAGATGGTACGAATATATTTGGGATTATTGGGATCATCTTCAAGCTTTTCCCGTAGTCTTCGAATATGAACATTAAGGGTACCGTCACCGGTGATGGAATCACCCCAGACTCTGCCAAAGAGCTCTTCTTTTGAAATGATTCTGCTGCTGTTCCGGACAAGATAGGAGAGAAGTCTGTATTCCATGGCTTTAAGACCTAAATCATTTCCGTCACAGAAAACTCGTTCCAAATGAAAGTTTATCGTAAACCGGCCAAAGGTCACCTCTTCTGTTTCTTTATTCTGATAGCGTTTTAAAACTGCTTTAACCTTCGCCAGAAGTACATTCAGGGAATAAGGTTTGCTAATGTAGTCATCACCACCAATGCCAAGAGCCAGCAGAATATCATCATCACTGTTCCTGGCGCTGATAAACAGAATGGGAACATCTATATTCTCTCTTATTTTCTTACAAAGAGAGAAGCCGGAGTCTGTTCCGAGATTTATATCAAGAAGGATTAAATCCGTCTGGTTTTCTTTAAAAAACTCCAGGCAGGCAACAGCATCTGCTACCCAGGTAGTCTTTATATCAAACATATTGAAGTATTCGCTGGTACTTTCAGATAAGGGAATTTCATCATCGACTATGAGACAGTCGTATTTCATATTGCACCTCCGCAGATTAAATGGATTTAGACTTTATTCTAACACAAAAAGTATAAGAAAGCATAGTTAATTATCGATGCTATGATAATACCTTATTTTAATCTCGATGATACAGATGAAAGATTTAGCTAAATTAAAACCTGCTTTTTTAATCTGGTTAATTACGATAATTAATACAACAATTTTAAAATTGCACTTGAAATATCTTTATTTATACCTATAATAGTACATAAATATGCAATTAAATGATTAAAAGGGTGGAGGTATTACATGCACTATATACCGGAGGGTTATACAAGCAAGACAACCTTAAGAGAAACGGAAACAGCTATCAAGCTGATAAAAGATTATTTTGAAAAAAAACTGGCGGAAAAACTTAATCTGACCAGAGTTTCAGCACCATTGTTCGTGCTGCCGGAAACTGGACTAAATGACAATCTGAATGGAGTAGAACAACCGGTTTCTTTCGCCGGAATCGGAACCCAGAACAGAAAATGTGAGGTGGTTCAGTCCCTTGCCAAATGGAAGAGGATGGCCTTAAAGAGATACCAGTTTGACATAGGTGAAGGTCTGTATACGGATATGAATGCAATCAGATGTGATGAGACTCTTGACAATATTCATTCCATCTATGTAGATCAGTGGGATTGGGAAAAGGTAATACGAAGAGAAGACAGGAGTATCGACACTTTAAAAAGTGCTGTCAGTAAAATTTATGAGGTGTTTTTAGAAACAGAGGAATTCGTCAGAAGCAGATTTACAAAGTTTGAAGCAAAATTACCGAAGGAAATAACCTTTATAACCAGTCAGGAGCTTGCGGACAGCTATCCGGACTTATCAGGCAAGGACAGAGAGGCAGCCCTTGTAAGAGAAAAAGGAGCCATATTTATTATGGAGATAGGCGGTAAGTTAAGAAGCGGTGAAAAGCATGACGGGCGATCACCAGATTATGATGATTGGAATTTAAACGGTGACCTTATCCTTTATCACCAACTGTTGGATATTGCTTTTGAAGTATCCTCAATGGGTATCAGGGTGGATGCCGGGGCCATGGATAAGCAGCTGACCGAGGCAGCTGCGGAGGAGAGAAGAAAATTACCCTATCATCAGGATATTTTAAATGACCGTCTGCCCTTTACAATAGGAGGCGGAATCGGTCAGTCCAGAATCTGCATGTACTTTATGGATAAGGTACATATAGGTGAGGTTCAGGCATCGGTATGGGAAGATGAGATGTTAGAATATATGGCTGAAAAAGGTGTTGAAATATTATAATCAAATGTCTATGTTACATAGTTTAGGTATTGAAAGTACAGGGGTAATTCTTAAGGGAAGCCATTTTGCTGATTTCCCTGAATGATATTTTCATCCTGGCTGTGTCTTAAGGAGAAAACCATAATTGGCTGGTTCCCTGCATATCAAATTCCAATATTGCTCAAAAAATAAAAGACCAGGGCTGTAAATTAACTGTATAAGCCCTGGTCTTCCTTCTGTTATTTATCGTTTATTTCTGAAAACTGAAACCACTTAAAATCAAAGTTAGAACCCGGAAGGAATACAAAGGTCACTTTCTTCTTGCCGGTAACCGGTTTTATTACATATTCCCTCTCACAGTAATCCTCGGAGTAGGAGAATTCAACAAGCTCCGTATAGTCACCCTCATCATCGGTGAAATGAATGTGGAGGGTGTTCATATCCAGAGGAGAGTGGCCGCAGATTGTAAGGCTGCTGCTGCCGGTTTCACCGAAATCCATATCCAGAAACTCGATGGATACGTTATTTCCGATGCTTTCAATGGCCTCATTTCCAAGGACAAAGGAATCACCATAGATAGAATCACGGTTCAGTAACTTCAATCTGTCAAATGCTTTTCTGGCTTCTGTAAAGATAAAGCCCTTAAGGTGAAGCGGATGCTTAAAGGAAAAACTTATTGTCTGTATTCCTCTTAGAAGTTCCGGTAAGATATAGGTCTTCTCCTGGAATAAGCCCCAGATCTGCGGAAGGTCATAGGTAACGGTGGTAATGAGTCTAGCATTGCTTTCACCCGGAATCCCTGACCAGATACTGATATCAAAGACACCTTGATCGGTAGCGAATATGGGGAGAGTTAGCTCTCTTGAACCATATGCACCAAAATCCAGTCTATCAAAAGTAATAATACTGGTGTCTTCTCTCGTGGTTGCAACACCGCGTTCATTTCCATTTGTCAGGTTACTGCTGCCGGAGGAATAATTGCTGCCTGCTACAAAGCTGTAAGGATTGACATTTGCAACACCCACTCCGTCTATGTTAAATTCCAGCTGAGAATAGAGATTAACTTTGGAGCCGCCGTTCATAGCCTGACATCTGATATATCCAAAGCCATCACCCAATGCAGTTAGCAGTACTGACTCAGGATGTGCATTATCCGGAATCACAATGGAGGCGATGCTGGTATCAGAACCTGTAACAGTGGTTAAACGCCAGGAGATATCCTTAAAAGTAGCATTTTCAGGATGTATTTTAAGCTGTAGGGGAATCGTAGAACATTCTGCATTTAAGCAGGTACCCTTTGGTGCAAGGATTTCTAATTTTCGAATTGGAATCTCTTTTAACTTATCTTCTTCCTGGTTCTTTATAAGGGGAAGCGGTTCGCTTACTCCTTCTAAGGATTTCTTATCTGAAACGGGAAGAGCAGTAAAGGTTATGGTTTTAGCAGGAAGACCTTCTGATGCTACTGTTACGTTTATAGTACCTTCTTTAAAGGTACTCTGAATTACCGCCAGAAGTTTGCCGCCAAAGAGCCTTCTGCTGGTCCCCTTATACTGGTCATAATCGGTGCTGTCACCATTGTCAAGACCTGCAAGAACACCGGCACCTTCTACGGTTACCTGAACACGGTTCCTGGCATTATATACGAAATTCCCGTCTATATCAACCGCTGAGATTTCTAAGAAAATCAAATCCGCAGCATCAGCGGTAACCTCACTTTTGTCCCAGTCTAGCTGAAGGGAAGCTGCATCGGTAAAGGAGGTTTTCTTATCCTCTGCTATAATTGTCCCTTTTTCATCATAAGCAACTGCTCTTAACTCGCCTTTTGTATAGGGAAGCTTAAAATGCCCCAGAAGCTCTTTGCCTTTTATGTGGTCAATGTGATATATCCCCTGTGAAACATCGTTTAAGAACAGCTCAATAGAGGGAGCATTGGAGCATACCCTGACATCAATCAATTGTCCTTCGGAAAAATCCCAATAAGGGAAAATATGCACCATGGGGTTTGTTCTGTAATCTGTCCATTCTGCCTGATAGATATAGAAGGTATCTTTTTTAAAGCCAGCAGTATCTATCTGTCCGAAATAGGAATTCTTTGTGGAGTAAGGTGTAGGTTCTCCGATGTAATCAAAACCGGTCCAGATAAACTGTCCCATGGAAAATTCAGCATCTCTGTCAGCTGTTATTGCATATTCGGTGTTTTTTGCACCCCAGCTGGTAGTACTGTTGCCAAGACAGGAGCATTGTTCGTCATCATCATTTAAAATGGCCTGGGATAGAGGGAAGTGGTAAATACTTCTGCTCTGTACGGTTGAGGAGGTTTCACTGCCGTAGATGAACCAGTCCGGGTGTTCCCTGTGGTGCTCTTCATAATATTTTTCAGCGTAGTTATAGCCAGCGTATTTTAAGATGTCAGCGCATTTTCTTGCATTTTCCCAAGGCATGTAATTAGAACCGATGGTAGCAGGAGCATTACCTCTGTAATCGTGTTTCTCTACCTGTTCTTTTAGATATCTGGTCACTTCCTGGCCCCTGGCATCGGCATGAGTATCAGGGATTTCGTTGCCGATACTCCACATAAGAAGGCTTGGGTGGTTTCTGTCCCTGCGCACCCAGCTGGCAACATCTCTCTGTGACCATTCCGGGAAGAACCTGGCGTAGTCATAAGTAGTCTTTGAGCGCTCCCACATATCAAAACCTTCGGATACGATTAACATACCCATCTCATCAGCCAGCTCCATCAGCTCCACCGCCGGCATATTGTGAGAGGTTCGGATGCCGTTAACCCCCATTTCTTTAAGAAGCAGGATTTTCCTGCGCAGTGCAGCTTTGTTGACAGCAGCACCCAGACAGCCAAGGTCATGATGCTCACATACGCCATTGATTTTTAAGTGTCTGCCGTTTAAGAAGAAGCCTTTTTCCGTATCAAATTTCTTTGTTGAGAAACCAAAGGTCAGGGATTCCGTGTCTGTTACGGTATTGTCTGAGAGGAGTTCAGTCCTTAAGGAATAGAGGTTCGGAGAGTTAAGGTCCCAAATCTCAGGCTCACTTACAATCAGAGCAATGGTATTTTTGCAGAAGGAACCATCTGGTGCTGCAGTAAGGCTAATCTGCTGTTCAGAAGCAATATTACCCTTAGCATCTATAATACTGTGACGAAGTGCACATTTATCTGGTTCAGTATTAAAAGATAAGTTAACTTCTGTATCTATGATTACTTCCCAGTCCCTGCCCAGCTGCCTGGTGGACAGATAGATACCGTCAGTTATAAGATGACTGTCAGTGGAAGCCTTAAGCCATACATTTCTGTAGATACCTGCTCCGGAGTACCAGCGGGAGTTGGGAGCCTCGTGGCATACCTGAACTAGGATTTCATTTTCGCCTGGTTTAATAAATGGTGTTATATCAAATTCAAAGGAGGAGTATCCATATTTCCAATTGCCAGCAAAAATGCCGTTTACATAGACTGCAGAGTCCATATATACCCCTTCAAAATAAAGGGAGAATTTTGTGCCCGGCTTGTACAGGTAATGGGATTGTAAATTTCTTTCTGTTGTTTTGCGGTTTATCAGTTCCTTTATTTCCTGACTCTCTTCCAGAAACAAACTTTTCTTATACCAGCCGTCACCGGTTTCGTAGAGATCATTGGTATTGTAGATCAACCAGTCATGAGGCAGACTGACAGGTGAAAAATTTGCCTCGCTTTTAAGAAGTTCCTCTAAGGAGGAATGCACGGGCATTTTGATGAATTGCCAGTTATCGTTAAATAGTGCTTTTTGGCTCATTGATGAAATCCTTTCTGCTGTTATTTCAATGGTATTTCTTAGGTTCGTACGACCTTAAGGTAGTAAGGGCTTATGTAAGTTTAAACACTAAACTATAAGTATAATAACTGATTTCAAATGGATATTCCAGTAGAAGCTTAAGGGTATATACGAAAGTCCATGAAAGGGATAGTATTTTACATGTTAATCTATGTAAGGGGCATTTTTGGGCATTGTTTTAAAGGCTTTTTTAAAAGCCCTTGAAAAGGTTGAATAATTCTTAAAACCACTCATATAGCAGGCCTGGGTAGAGGTGTAGCCCCCTTGAACAAAATGCCTGGCCAGCAGCAGCCGTTTCTCTGTGATATAATTTCCTACGGTATAACCGGTATGCTCCTTAAAAAAGTGCATGAGATAGTACCTGCTTAGAAAAAAGGTATTTGCCAGTGTATCGATTGTTATATCCTCGGTGAGATGAGTATTTATATAGTCAAGGATCGCGAGGAGCTTATCGTTTGCTATATCACTGTCCAGATAGTTTACGTGATTGGAGATAACTGTACGGTTTAACTGTATCATAAACTCCAGGAATAAAATTTTCTGGTACAGCTCTCTTGCAAAGTCATTGTCTTTAAAGGATAACTCCAGTTCTTTGCAGACATGATAAAGCTTGCTCTTATCCAGGGAGGGAATCCGCAGAACATTGGAATGCTCTTTTTTCGCTTTGTCAAAGCAGTGCATCAGGTTATACTCCTCACTGCTGTAGGAGGCTAAAAATTTCGTGGATACATATACGATAATTCTGTCATAAACGGAATTATCAAGACAGACGGGGCGGTGTACCTCACCGGCGTTTACCAGGAGGATATCATAGGGATTTAAGTGATAGTTTCTGCCTTCGATGGAATAATTAAGGTTTCCGGAGAGGAAGATCATTATTTTGTTAAAGTCATGGTAGTGAAAATTAAATTCTTTTTTTTCATTGTCCATCAGGTGGAAGATCCGAAAATCATCGTTTAGGTATCCAAGTTTTTCGAAGGTGCCCATGTTTGTACTCCTTTATAGGGTGGGATTGGTTGTGGCGAAGGGTGGGGGGGTAACGGACGGACGGTAATTTGTGTAAAACAGAAAGGATTCATGCTTCATTCCAATGTATAAGAAGTCCTAATTCCCGGAATCGATTGCGCTTGGCATATAATCAAACAGATAACTCGCTGCGCTCAAACAATCTGCTTGATTATATAGCGCAATCGATTCCGGGAAAAGGGACTTCTAATACATTTCCATAGGCGCATTCATCCTTTCTGTTTTGCACAAATTGCCTGAAATCGGTAGTGTAACTTTGCTTTTTTGATTATAACAGTTGTTATTTTATGTATATTATTAGCTTATGGGTCTTAATCCTTGCTTTTGTGATGAGCTTTAACTGCGTTACAATTTTATTTTATATAAGGATTTAGCTTGGTTTCATGGTTTTCGCTTTCATATAGTCACAAGATTTTAGCTTTTATATAAAGGTTTTGATTTAGTCATAAGTCCTTCGGTTTGGTTGTCATAAAATTTAGCTTATATTAAAGTTCGGATTTTAACCATAAAATTTCACTTTTTAATAAGTTCGAATTTTGGTCATAAAATATAGTTTTTATTATAGTTCAGGTTTTAGTCATAAAATTTAATTTTTTAGTAAGTTCGAATTTAGTCATAAAATATAGTTTTTATTATAGTTCGGTTTTGGTCACAAGATTTAGCTTCTATGACATGGTTTTATTATTGTATTTATAAACTGGGTTTTTATCAACTTGTTGCATCTTTTATGAAGTATTGACTGTTGGAGCAGTATTCATCAGAAATCTAAGTACTATAGATACACTTACTATGTATATATCATAAAATACAGGTGCTATGTTAACTGAAATCAGCAGCATAATCCGAGCGTATGAGTTTTTTATAGTATACAGCACTATCTGCAATATTGAAAGCATTATAATAATATTTTCATAAAATAATGTTTTGTATAATGTATAAAAAGGTGAATAAATGACCTGTTTTAAGTAACACATAGCGAAAATTTCGATAGAATAAACATATAGGTTGAAATAGATTCTGCCGCTTTTCCATGTAATTTATGAAAGAGAGGATTAGGTTGTGGGAAAGTGAAATTTATCTTTTTAACTGAAGTAACTTAAGGATATTCAAAATCAGGAGGTATAATTATGTCACTTAACGGTGTATGGCTGCCCATTATAACACCCTTTTCTGAAGGGAAGATAGACTATAAATCCTATGAAAGGCTTATCAATCATTACGCAGAAACCGGAATCTCCGGCTTTATCCCCTTTGGGACTACCGGCGAGATACCAACGATCAGCGAATATGAATTTGAGGAAATGATGGATAAGACTCTGGAATATAACAGAGGGCGCCTGCCAATCTACGCCGGTATAGGAGGTAACTGCACAGCTAACGTGGCGAAAAGAGCTAAACTGGCTGAGAAATATAAGATTGAAGGTATTCTGTCCGTCTGTCCTTATTATAACAAACCGAACCAGAATGGAATTTATGCTCATTTTAAAAGCCTTGCAGAGGAAACTTCTTTAAATATTATCATTTATAATATCCCATACCGTACAGGTGTTAATATTACCAATGATACGCTCTACAAACTGGCTGAATTTAAGAATATCGTTGGCTTGAAAGATTCCTGCGGAGACATTAAGCAGACGATGAATCTTTTACTGAATCCACCAAAGGATTTCTCTATACTGACAGGGGAGGACCTTTTGTTTTATCTTACCTTAACCCTTGGTGGTGCAGGTGGTATTATGGCTTCAGCTCATACAAACACAGAAAAGTTTGTGAAAATATTCAAGGATATCAAAGCAAACAATGCAGAAGAAGCGCTTGTTACCTGGAAGGAAATCTATCCTTTAATTCCACTGCTTTTTGAAGAGCCTAATCCTGCTCCTATTAAATATTGCTTAAATCAAATCGGTCTGATTGATTCCCCTGAACTTAGACTTCCCCTAACAGAAATCTCTGATGAGTTAAAGGTTAAAATTGACAAGGTGTTTAAAAAAGAAAGTTCCATAAAAATAGCTTAATAAAATATCCGCAAACAACCAGTAAGTGAAGTTAACTCCTTTTTAATAGACTCATTTTGTCTGACACAAGAAAGTTAATCTTATGGATAGGCTGTTTGCGGTTTTTTTATGCAGTTCTATAGGTTATCCCTCTTGCGTATTTAAAAGTCTGACAGTAGCTGATGCAGCCAGTCTTTTTCAAGTTTCGATACATCTGTATCACTTGAATTGTTATCGTATAATCTTCTTGCAGCAACCAGAGGCAGGCACTTTAGGACTTGCGTGCTATTGATGCCTGATAGTTGACAATAATGAGATAAATACTCCTCTACAAACAGGGTAAATAGTTCAGAAGCTTCTTTTCCCAGCAGATGCTTGACCACAGGAGAATTAAGAGTCAGGTATGTCCAGGCAACATCCAGTACAGGATTCCCGGAACAGGCACCATTCCAGTCTATGACGGTATAGTCACCAGCTTCACCGATGATATTCAGTGGTTGATAATCACCATGGCAAAGCTTGGTCTCAGTAGGAATGCTATCCAGCAGCTCCAATAAAGTATCTGATTTAGCTCCTAAAATGCTACTTAATCCTATAATACGGTTATAAAAGAATTCATATTGTTTGGGCAGTTCGATTATGGTTTCCATATGTATATCATAATGCATCTTAGCAAATTTCTGTGCTAATTCTTTCTCATAAATTCCTCTTAACAGCGGTTCGGCTAGTATATTGCCTGGTTTACGCTCATATATTAATGCACTTTTACCGTCTATAGTTATTGAATCAATGAGTTTGGGTATATTTAAGAAAGTTTTATTTAATAATTTTCCTATATACTCCTCATGGTTTATAGTACCATCGGATATATGAGGTTTATAAATCTTTATCACCTCATTATCACCCCATTCATGTACATCTGACGTACCGCCGCTTCCTATCAGTTTCCCAATCTGTTTTTCCATAAACACCTCAACAAGTTATATTTTTTGATAATACAGTTTAAAAATTCCTTCCATATTCAATATTAAATTAAAACATAGAACTACGCCATATTTATTTTCTGTAAAATTAAGGAAGACAGGACAACCGGCTTGCAGGCTTTTAGGTCTATAGTAGTGTTTGCCTTTTACTGTAAATACAAAAAAGTATCAGGGTATTTAAAAAAGTTATTCTACTTAATATTGGTAGTCATTGACTTGTTTCTTACTCCTAAGGTAGTATATAGATAAATATTTAAAGGAGCTATTATGAACGATATAATACTTAAATTGACACAGTTTGGATTTTCTACTTATGAAGCAAAAGCCTATCTTGCACTTCTTCAAAAAAATCCGGTTATCGGCTATGAAGTGAGCAAAATTGCGAAAATCCCAACTGCAAAGATTTACGAAACACTGACGAGTTTAAAAAATAAAGGTGCCATCCTCTCCAGCTCATCAGAACCGGTGCAATATTATCCTATAGACCCTAAGATACTTCTTCAAAGAATTTATAAGGAATTTGATGAGAAAATGGAAAGTCTGAATGGATTGCTGACTAATGTAGCACCATTACCAGATGTTGATTTAACGTGGAATCTGTCAGGATACCAAACTATAATAGAAAAAATAGCAAATGTTATTCAAAACGCCAGGAAGGATTTATTGGTATCCCTGTGGCCGCAAGAAGCAGAAATAGTAAGAGAACATCTTATATCTGCGGAGCATCGGGGAGTACAAGTGATTGCAGGGATATTTGGCGACTACAACCCAGGCTGTATCCACACGGTTAATCTGGAATCCTGCGGGAATAGCTCACAGCAACGTCTTGGCAAAAGGTTAAATGTCATAGCGTGTGATTCAAAAGAAGTGGTAATTGGTGAAATAGCGGATACAGATGATGAAACTTTGGGCATTTGGGCTTCCACGCCTTGTATTATTTTGACTGCGAAAGAATACATCAAACATGATATTTGGGGAAAAGCACTTATCGATGAATTGGGGAAAGAACGTTTTGATGCAATGTGCCAGAGGAATGAAATTTTATCCTATTTAATACAAGCTCGATGAAAGGAGTTGTGGATTTTGTTAAGTAATGATTGGATTATACTGAATAATCTAAAAATCGGAATTGTAGGATGCGGTCATTTGGGACAAGCAATTGCGAACTCACTGATTGACAGGGGGCTCGAGAGACAGAATCTGTTAATTTCCTACAGAGATAATCCCCGCACTTATGAAATACTTAATGCCCAGGGATTAACCTCATGTCTTTCAACAAACCAGGAAATATTCCAGAAAGCGGGGATTATTTTAATCACCATAAAGCCTCAGGATATTACTGGATTGATAACTATCCCCATATCGGAAAAAGCATTTGTTGTTTCCTGTATGGCAGGTGTATCCACAGAATTGCTGTATCAAATATTAGGCATAAATGTATACCGTATGATGTTTAGTGGTCCAGATACTATAGTGTCTGAAAAAGGTGTAGCGGCCATGTATCCAGAGCATGAACATTTGAAGATGTTGCTGCGATGCATGAATTTAAAGCATATTAAAACAATAACAGAAGATAATTTAGATGTCTTTACTGCTGGTGTCTGTATGCCTGCGGCAATTTTAACAACAAAAAATCCAGGGCAGCAACAAGAAGCTATTGATAAAATCGGGAAAGAATATCCCCTGCTTTCTGAACTTTATCTATGGGCTATAAAGATTCTGCCTTGTTTTCAGAATAATATCGAGAAAGAAGGTTATGTCGCCAGGATGATTACGAAAGGGGGGATAACAGAGGCAATTACCAATAGCCTGATGGCGGGAGAACCGCTTGATATTGCATTGCGAAAAGGGATAAATCAGACGCAGGAGATTTCAAAAGGTATCCAACAGTCCCTCACCAATCATTTACATGGAATGTCTGGAATCAAAACAATTTAATGGAGGTATTAAAAATGGATAAGCTGAAAAATGTAGCTATTGTAAAGAAAGCCAATGTATATTTTGAGGGAAAAGTGACAAGCCGGACCGTTTTATTTGAGGATGGTACAAGAAAAACACTTGGGATTATTTTACCTGGAAAATATGAATTCAACACAGAGGAGAAAGAACGCATGGAGGTATTGGCAGGAAAAATAAATGTACTGCTCCCCGGCAGCGAAACATGGACCTCTTATGAAGCAGAGCAAAGCTTTGAAATTCCTGCAAACTGTAGATTCGAAATTTCTGTTGAGGACGTTTCTGACTATTGTTGTTCCTACCTAAAGGAATAAGTAGAAACTGTAACAGAACTGGCTGCGGAAGAATATCTGGCAGTCAATGCGGGGATGTTCCTTTGAGAATTTTGCCGATTTTGTGTGCTAAAAGCAAACTATTTTTTGTGCGGTTATAGCACACAAATTGGCAATGTGTTTTTGAAGCTTATTACAGCAACATTGTTTAAAATGCAACAGCAGGTTTTTTTAATCTTTAAGTTGTACTATTTAACAGCATCTCAACAGCTTTTTTCCAGCCCTGGTATTTTAAGCTTCTTTCTGCTTCCTCCATTTTAGGCAGGTAATACACGCCGTTGCTTTTTTCTTCAAGGTCCTTCAAATCATAGAAGCCATAAGAACTTCCAGCCATATAAGCAGCTCCGGCGGCTGATAATTCCTCGGTATCCGATACACGGACAGGAAGGTTGGCGATATCACTTTGAAACTGCATTAGAGAAGAATTTCTGGTGGGACCGCCGTCCACCTTTAGTTCTCTGAGCTCTATTGAGGATTCCTCCAGTATGACTTTTAATACATCAGTAATCTGAAAGGCTATGGAATCCAAAGCAGCTTTTACCAGCTCAGCTTTACCGGTGGTGCGGGTCATACCATAGAATATGGCGGATACATCGTTTTTCATATAGGGGGCACCAAGTCCTGAGAAAGCAGGAACAAGAATGGTTTGGTCGGCAGGATTGGCGAGGACTGCAAGGGATTCTGCTTCGGAAGTCTCTTGTATCAGCTTCAAATCATTCTTTAACCAGGCTATTACAGCACCAGTGTAATTGATATTTCCTTCCAGTACATATTCAGCCTTACCGTTTCTTTTCCAGGCAAGGGAAGTTGCAATCCCCTTTTGACTAAAGACTGGTTCTGCTCCTATGTTCATCATAATAGAAGAACCGGTGCCATAGGTGGCCTTTGCCATGCCTTTGTGATGGCAGAACTGACTGAACAGAGCGCTGTGGGAATCCCCCATTACACTATGAATAGGAATCGGTATATCCAGATAACCCGACAGATCAGTTTCTCCGTATAATGCATCAGAGTCGCAGACTTCTGCCAGACATTTGCTGTTTAGACCAAACAGTCCGCAGATTTCTTCATCCCAGCTTAAGGTGCTGACATTAAACAGCTGTGTCCTGGAGGCGTTTGAATAGTCTGTTTTAAAATTACGGGTTTTTGTAAGGTTGTATATCAGCCAGCTATCCATATTTCCGTAGCAGAGAGTTCCGGCTTCGGATTTTTCTTTGGTATCCTTTATGTTTTGAAGTATCCAGGCTATTTTGGCCGCGGAATAGTAGGGGGAGAGGGGCAAACCTGTACGGCTTTGTATGAATTCTTTCTGGGGATTCAATGCTTCACAGATTTTGGCACCTCTGGCACACTGCCAGACAATGGCATTGCAGACCGGTTTTCCGGTTTCTCTATCCCAGGCAACGGCTGTTTCCCGTTGATTGGTGATGCCGATACATAGGATATCGGATTTGCATATACCGGTTTTTTCTACAACAGCTTTGACGGCAGAAAGGGTATTGTTATAAATCTGAACGGGATCATGCTCCACCCATCCAAAGCTGTTGATCAGCTGGTCATGAGAAAAATCACTTCTTCCCAGTACCCTTCCGTCTTTATCAAAAAGCAGGGCTTTGGTTCCCTGGGTACTCTGGTCTATACTCAATATATATTTATCTGACATCATTCATTAGCTCCATTGCAGTTTTTATGATACCTTCTTTGTTAAGTCCATAGTAGTCAAATACTTCTTTGGATTTACCTGAGACAGCAGGTTCATCGGGAAGTGCCAGGTTTATAACCTTTTTAGGGCAGTTAGCGGAAATGAGCTGACTAACCAGTGAGCCCAGCCCTCCATAAATTGAATGTTCCTCTATGGTGATTATGGCTTTTGCATTGGCTGCTGCTTTTAACAGTGCATCTTTGTCAAGGGGTTTTATGCAGTACATGTCAAGAAGCGTTGCTGATATTCCCTGTTCTTTTAAGGTATTAACGGCGTCAAAGGCAATACTCACCATTTCGCCGCAGGCGATAATTGCAAGATCTGTTCCTTCTGAAAGTACAGTCGCTTTATCTAATGTAAAAGGTGTCTCTTTTTCAGAATAAATGTCTGCAACAGGATTTCTGCCAACTCGTACATATGCAGGTTTGTTATCTTCTAATAATGCCTTTATCAGGCTTTTGGTCTGATGTCTGTCACTGGGCAGATAGACTCTCATGTTTGGAATGGTACCCATGGAAGCAATATCCTGGTTGGAATGGTGGGTCATACCAAGGGAGCCGTAGCTGATGCCTCCGCTGATGCCGATAAGGGTTACGTTGGTGTTGGAATAACCAACATCAACCTTTGCCTGTTCCATGCTTCTTGTGGAGAGGAAGCAGGCCGGAGAAGCTGCAAATACTTTCTTGCCAGTTTTTGCAAGACCTGCGCTGATACTGACTAGATTCTGTTCTGCAATGCCGACCTCAATGAATTGCTCCGGATAGGTATTGGCATATTCGGCCAGAGAAGCTGAACCTCTGGAGTCGCTGCACAGCACGAAGATATCTTTGTCCGCCGCAGCTTTCTCTACTAAAACGTCACAGATTGCCTGTCTATTGGGAATCTTATTCATTTGCTTCTGCCTCCTTTGCTGCTAATTCTGCCACTGCTTTTTCATACTCTTCGGCGGTGGGAACCTTATGATGCCAGGCGGGATTACTTTCCATAAAAGATACGCCGTAGCCTTTAATGGTATCTGCGATAATTACCGTAGGTTTACCTTTTGTATTTCTGGCTTCTTCAAAGGCTCTGTCAAGAGCTGTAATATCGTTGCCGGTTGCATGGATCACATGCCAGCCAAAGCTTTCCCATCTTAAATCCTGGGAATCCTGGGACATAACCTTTTCGGTACTTCCAGAGATCTGCAGGCGGTTACGGTCAACTACTGCACAAAGGTTATCCAATTTGTAATGACCGGCTGCCATAGCACCTTCCCAAACGGAACCTTCTGCCAGCTCTCCGTCACCCATTACCGTATATACCCGGTTGCTGCCGCCGGATTTCTGCACACCTAAGGCGATACCGACACAGACGGAAAGACCGTGGCCTAAGGAGCCGGAATTCATCTCGATTCCATTGATCTTGTTATTGGGATGACCTATGTACTTGCTGCCAAACTGGGAATAGGAGAGCAGGTCTGCTTTCGGAAAGAAACCTCTGTCGGCAAGTACCGCGTAGAGGGCTTCTACAGAGTGGCCTTTGCTCAGGATAAAATAATCTCTTAAAGGGTCCTTTGTCAGCTCGGGGGATATATTCATCTGCTTATAATAAAGGGTTACAAGGATATCCATTACGGAAAAGTCCCCGCCCATATGTCCGGTTCCAGCTCTGTAAATTATATCCAGTACATCTTTTCTGAGCTGAAAGGATTTCTGTGCTAAATTCATTTTAGTACCTCACAATCCGCCGTTCTATCGGCCTTAATCCGATAGAAGTTAAAAGGAGAAAGGGGCTATTTAACTTCTATCGAAGTGAAAATGTTCTGTCATTATTCGTAATTTTTCTGTGTGAAGGGGGAATTCTTATAGACTACCTGATTTCTCCACGGATGCTTGCTTTAACTTCTTCTTCAATGGGATCATAGAGATCCGGTTTGACATTGATATATTTACAGGCTTCATATAGTACAGGTACAACATCCTTATGTATGCCCACACAGTGATGAATGTAAGGACCGTAAACCAGCTTCTCCTCCAGGCGGTTCATGTTCTCTACTTCCACCCATACATAGGTTCCTTTTGTATAAGGTCCTTCGATGCCTTTTGCATGACCAAGGAGCAGAGAATACTCACCATTGTCACCGTCAAAGCGGCACAGGGTCATATTTCCGTGTTTTGCCTCAGCTTCTACTGCACCCGGATGCTTAAAGGCAAGAGGATAACCGATGGTAGGTTTTTCTTTTGCAACTGACAGTGGCCAGGGACCGCAGTGCTGTAATAATTCACCGTTCTCGTTATCCGGATGCCTTACTGTCCAGTCTGCAAAGAAGCTTCTGGTATCATCAAGGGTGGACGCTTCTACCAGCAGAGAGGTGATTGCACCGTGAATATCTGTCTCACAGACTACCGGAATACCTTCCTGGTTAAGGAGAGAGTTGGCGGCACAGGGCATAATACCGATTTCGGTCTGAAGGGCATTCCAGCACTGAATGGCTATGGCATTGCAGCCATAGCTGTCAGCCAGTTTCTTCATGGCAACCTTTAAAGCAGCAACACTTTCCAGTTCCTCGTCTTTAATTTTTATGTTCATATTTTCCCTGCAGTATTCCACTACAGCGGCTACTTCCACTTTCTCTTCTTTTGCTTTTCTGACTGCTGCAGTCAGTTCAGGCATGGGAATAGGAGAGAGCTGTATGTTGAAGCGCTCCAGCAACTCACCCTCATTACACATCGTGGACCAGAAATCAAAAGGCCTGGGAGCAATCTGTAAGATTCTTGTATGACGGAAGGTCTTAACAACATTACATACTGCAAGGAAATTATTGATTCCTTTTTCAAATTCTGCATCTTCTAACCGGCAGTTGGTCAGATAGGTGAAGGGAACCTGAAATCTTCTTAACACTTTACCCGTTGCAAATAATCCGCACTGGCTGTCTCTTAAACGGATGCCCTTCTCATCGGGTCTTTCGTCTCTGGGACCCCATAGCAGCACAGGAACATTTAATTCTTTTGCCAGCCTTGCCACAACGTATTCCGTACCGAAATTACAGTGTGGAAAGAAAAGACCGTCAATTTTCTCCTGTCTGAATTTCTCTGCTATTTTCTCTCTGTCCAGTTCGTCATAGAAAAGCCCCTCTTCGTTGATATCTGTAATATCAACAAATTCAATCCCAAGTGCTGTTAATCTCTCTCTTGTTAAATTGGCATACTTTATTGCATCCGGTGCGCTGAAGATACTTCTTCTGGTCGGAGCAAAGCCTAATCTTACTTTCTTCATACCTGACCTCCATCTGCCGCTTGGCGGCATATAAATAGTGATTGAAAACACTCTCTGTGCTTTACCGATACGAAGCTGCACTTGCGGCTTCGTAAATAATTCAAAAAGCCTGGAATTTGAAGACTTGAAATGAGTACGCTGTACTCATTTCAATGTTCTTCTGTGTGATGAAATTTCTGTTGTTGAAATCTCCTGTGCTGTGGTACTTTTTTAATTTGTGATTTGGATTTAAAAATTAGAATAAAATATTTACACCTATATTATAAATTATTTATATTAAAATACAAGTGAAATTTATATAAAAATATAAATTATTCACATATTATATAAAAAGTAATCAAAAATATAAGCAGAAAGTCTGAGAGGAAATTTGAATTTTATATTGATTTCTAAAGTATAATCAGTTAATATTAAAAAAGCAGGACTCCTGTATTCCTAAAAAAGCTGATATATAAAGAGTTATGGGACATCCAGTGTTATCAACGGGTTTACTGTGATGGAAAAGGCTGTGTCAGAAAGAGAAGGAGGGGCTTTCCGGCAATAAAATCATTGAATTGGAACTAAAAATACATAATAAAAAATTTATGTAATTTTTTATATAAAAATTTTAGAATAAGTTAGAATGGATGTGACAGATTGAAACCGGGAATAAAACAGATTTGTGAAATAACAGGGTTTTCACCCGCTACTGTTTCCAATGCGCTGAATCAGAAAAAAGGTGTAAATCAGAAGACTGCGGATGAGATATTCCGCGTTGCCAGAGAAATAGGATATTTGGGTTCAGAGGAAATTACTAAGATTAAATTACTTATTTATAAGAAAAACGGACTGATAATTGATGATACTCCTTTCTTTACACTGCTGATAAATGGTATTGAACAGGAGTGCCGTGAAGCTGGCTTTGAGATGGCTATAGGCAATGTTGATGCCAGACAGCCGGATTACGAAGAACAGGCCAGACAGATGGTCAACGAGCCGGGAACGGCAATCATACTGCTGGGAACGGAACTGGAAGCGGAAGATCTGGAATTATACCGTAATACTGTCAGCCCTGTTCTGTTACTGGATTATTGGAGTTTTGACATGGATTTCAACGCCGTCATGATTAACAATGCGGATTCCGCCAGAATGGCAGTTAATTATCTCTATAATAAAGGACATAAGCAGATTGGATACTTAAAGGGAAGATTTCGGATATTGGGATTTCGTCAGAGGCAGTCAGGTTATCATTCGGCGCTGGTTGAAAATGAACTGGAAGATAATAAGAAATTCTGTGTAGAGCTTGATACTACTATGAACGGGGCTTACCGCGATATGCTAAAATATCTGGAGGATAAACCACATTTGCCGACTGCTTATTTTGCGGACAATGATATGATTGCACTGGGTGCCATGAAAGCATTACAGGAGAAGGGGTATAAAATTCCGGAGGATGTTTCTGTCATCGGTTTTGATGATCTTCCCTTTAGCGAGATTTCCACCCCGGGACTTACGAGTCTTCGTGTTCCCAAGCAGGAAATGGGCAGGATGGCAGTAAGAAAAGTTATTGAAATGATGAAGGGCGATGATGGTGTACGTACCAAGTTACAGGTATGTACTGCTTTTGTTGAGAGAAACAGCGTGAAATAATTACCACGTATAAATTTATTATGCCATATATAAATTGTATGTTTCACGATTTATATATGGCATCTCTTTTGAAATTAGACAAGAAGTATCAAAATGTTACATTTATCTGTAAAAAAACACATAATCTGTTGACACTTATGCATAAATGTAATACTATCACAACTGAACGGGGTTTAAATAGTTGCTAAAATAATAGGTAATTAATAAGGCGGACATAATACAAATGACAGCAGTCCGGCAAGCTGGATAAGAGTAAATTCGACTAAAAGAAACTAGGTTAACAGGGGTCAAAGCTATGATAGGGTTTAAGGGGAAGGTCAGAAGACTTATGAGGTTTATAAAACAGCTGAAAATAAAGGATCAGATTCTATTTGCCATGCTTCTGGGTTCTATGCTTTCTGCGGCAATTCTTGGAGTTACCGTATACAATGTGTCAAGGGTAACCATACAGAACAATTACAGATACGCGCATACTTATAACCTGCAGGTTTCCAGTAATATCATCGATATTCAGCTTAGCAGCATTATCGAGCAGGGACGAAGCCTCCTGGTGAATCATAGCTTTATCAAAGCCATAGCAGATAATGAAAACAACAAGAGCGGGAGATATTTCTCCAGTATTAACAGCCTTACCATTAATCGTGCAATCGGTGACTTTGCCTCCCATGATCCTCTCATAGAAGGCGTAACTATTGTAAATGAAAAAGGCAATATATTATTCTATTCTAAGGGTGGAATCCCATCTGATTACTATAAGAAGTACTATTCCAATGACAATATCCTGGAAGAGGAATGGGTGTCTCAGGCCAGAAAAGCGAAAGGAAAGGAAGTATTCTATGGCTATAATGTGCTGATTCCTGACCTGGAAGGGGATACCATATCCTATGTAAAAAATCTTATCAATACCAAAAACAGTAAATCCATGGGTTTCATGATAGTTAATATTGATAAAAAGCTGTTAGACAGGGCTTTTGGAACCCTGAAAGAGGGTTATTCCACCAACCGCTATATGATAATCGATGAGGACAGTATCTATCCGGGTGTTTATTTTAATGGGGATATGGCGGCTAAAGCTGCAATTCTAAAGGACTATATCAACGGTAATCATAAAGGGAAATATCTGTTCAGCAGTTATTTAAATGAATCCACCGGCTGGATGGCGGTAAATGTCATCGAGCAGAAGGAGCTCCGCAGTGATAGTTTGTATATCGGACAGATCATCCTGCTGGTATTTTTTATTTTGATTCTTTTCAGTGTTTATTTCTCAAGATTATTTTCCAACAGAATCAGCAAGCCACTTAATAAGCTGGAGAAGACCATTAAGGAAGTAGGGGAAGGGAACCGGCATATAGAAGAAGAGTTTGATAACAGTGAAATCGGTGAAATCGGAAACAAATTTAAAGAGATGGTAAATAACAATCTGGAGCTGAGAGAACGTTTATTATCGGCGGAACTGAATGAAAAAGAAGCGGAGCTGCTTCTTTTGCAGGCTCAGATTAATCCTCATTTTCTCTATAATACCCTGGATTCCTTATATTTTATGGCTATTATAAAGCAGGAGGATGATATTGCCAGGATGGTAGCAGCCTTATCCAATACCTTCAAATTAAGCTTAAACAAGGGTGATAATACCATAACCGTACGGGATGAAACGAAAAGAATACAGGAATATATGCTCATACAAAATATGCGTTACAATGACCGTTTTGAGCTTAAACTGGATTTTGAAGGGGTAGAGGATTTAAAGATAATTACTTTTATTATTCAGCCCTTTGTGGAGAATGCAATGTATCATGGACTTGAAGCAAAGATCGGAAAAGGTACGATTGCGATAAAAGGAAAACGAATGGAGGACAGGTTATACTTTACCATTAGCGATAATGGAGTAGGAATAGAAGATCTATCAGTACTGGAAAAAGGCTATGGAGTCAGCAATGTGAAGGAACGAATCAGGCTGTTTTACGGAGAAGAATATGGGGTATCCTTTGAGAGTAAGCCTGGCGTTGGAACAAGGGTAACAATCGTTGTTCCTGTTTTAAGCAAAGGAGGTAATATCAGTGTATAGTATGGTGGTGATTGACGATGAGTTTATTGTTGTTGAGGGTATTAAAGCAATGATAAGCCGCGAGAAACTGAATTATGAAATTGTGGGATTTGCATATGACGGTATTAAAGCATTGGAAGTGATACAACAGACGAAACCAGATGTGGTGATTACGGATATTCGTATACCGGGGCTGGATGGATTATCCCTGATCGAGGAGGCGAAAGAATTTACACCAAAGACTTCCTTCATCGTTATCAGCGGATACAGCGAATTTGAATATGCAAAGAGGGCACTTTCCCTGGGCGTAAAAGGCTATCTGGATAAACCCATAACCATTGAGAAAATTACAGAGGTCCTAAACCGGATTGAAAGGGAATTGCAAACAAAAGAAGAGGAAGCCTCAGAGAGAAAAGAAGGCTATCAGAACGAGGGAATGCAGCAATTCAATGGGTTTGTGGACAGGCTGATCAAAGGTATTATGAATGAATCGGCTGGTGAAATCAAGATTCAGACGGAAAAAATCTTAGAGGTATTGGCAGCTCAGTCGTATACACTTGCTGCATATAAGCAGGAATGTTATAAATTCCTTTGTGTAGCAAACGGAATATTTCTGGAACAGAAGAAGCAGTATGAATTAGAGGATATGGCGTCCTACAAGGAAGTGGAAATACTTTCTTCCTACGCAGAAGTAGATGAGTATGTAAGAGATATTACCGGTAAGATAGCGGAAAAGATGGAAGCTGTCAAATCCGGCAGCAATCACAGAATCATATTAAAACTCCTGGCCATTATTCAGGAGAAGTACAATGAGAATATAGGGCTGAATGAATTAGCGGATATGGTTAATATGAATCCTGCTTATCTTAGCATTCTCTTTAAAGAAGAGGTCGGCATGACTTATATCAAATATCTGACCCAGTTACGTATAAATCATGCCAGAGAATTATTGGCAGAAGGGTATAAAGTTACCCAGGTCAGTGAAATGGTTGGTTACAATGACTACCATTATTTTTGCAGTATTTTTAAGAAGCATACCGGCAAAAAGCCAAACGAATTAAAAGGCTCCATTCGCAAGAAATAGTTAAAATATTATACTAAAATTATAGAAATATAAAAAAAGTATACATTTTATAAGAAATATGTGACTAGAAAAGAATCTGGTTTGTGATATTGTATACATATAGAGTGAATTCCGGAAAATTCTATAAGATTTAAACAAAACTCAAGAAGGATTTTGATTACAGGGGGTCTAACGACATGAAAAGACGTTTATTAGCTGTAATATTGGCAGCGGTAATGGTTATGGCAATGGTATCTGGATGTGGCAGCAAAGCGGAAAACGCTGGTTCAAACGGCGGAAATAAGACAGAAGATACAAGCAAAGATACAGATACAGCAAATACCGGAGAATCTGAGACCGGTGATGCACAGCCTGCTAAAACCATTAAGATTTTATCTATTTGGGCGGAAGATAAAGATAACGGTAAACTAATAACTGATTTGACAAAGAAATATATTGCTGAGGTTAATCCAAACTTCAAATATGAATTTGAACTTGTTTCCTCTGATAATTTAAAACAAAAAATTGCTACACTGGTGGCTTCCGATGATTTACCCGATGTATTCGTTTATGAATCCGGTAAACCCATTGTGGATCTCATTGAAAATGATAAACTTGTAAACATCAGTAAAGCGTTAGAAGAGCTTGGTGTTTCCGATATGATGGATGAAGGTGCAGTTTCTCTCTTAAAGACCTTATCCGGAACAGATGATTTATATGATCTGCCTCTTGGTATGAACGTTGAAGGCTTTTGGTATAACAAAGCTCTCTTTGAGCAGGCTGGCGTAGAAGTACCCACCACTTGGGAAGACTTTGAAGCTGTATGTGCAAAATTACAGGAAGCAGGCATTCAGCCCCTGACTGCAGGCGGTGCTGATAAATGGCCTCTTACACGTTTAGTCAATTCTTATGTTGTAAGAAGCATGGGCGGCGATGCAATGAAGAAAGCTGCCGATGGCACAGCAAAATACACAGATGACGGTTATGTAGCAGCAGCACAGAAGCTGCAGGATCTTGCAGCAAAAGGTTATTTTGGTGAAGGTATCACAACTGTTGACCAGAATACAGCAGGCAACATGCTCTTATCTGGCAAAGCCGCTATCTTTTATAACGGCAGCTGGTTTACAGAAGCTCTTACAGCTGATACGAACCCTGCAGGTGAAGATGGTATCGGATTCTTTAATATTCCTGTAGTTGATGAGTCCATCAGTCCGATTACGGAATACTCCATGAACTGCGGAAACATCCTTGCTCTTTCACAGGATAAGTACGATGAAGGAACTGCTGGCTGGCTGAAATATATGGTACAGAATCTTGGTAACGAAGCTATGACACAGTTTGGTGCTGTTAAAGGTTATAAATACGATGTAGCCGGAGATTTAAGCTCCTATTCTAAAATTGTAGCTGATGAATTAGGTAAGGTCACAAAAGCAACAACCTGGTATGAAGCCGGTATGAACAGCGAGACATCAACAGTTGCACAGGATTATGTTCAGACATTGATTAACGGTGATATGACAGCAAAAGAATACATGCAGTTTATTCAGGATGCTTACGACGGAAGCCAGTATTAATCGGCTATAACCTATAAGATTCATATGGAGCAATAGTTAAGTGTATTTCTATTGCTCCATATTTTTCGGAAAAAAATAACTGACAAATCAGTTATAAATGATGCGATAACAGTAAATATAAAATTATTATACAAAATAATAGAAATATATACATTGTTGAAAATTATAACTATACAATTTGATTTATCTGAGTTAAGAATAAATGAACATGTCACCGTAGTCGTGGTAGACATGGGTTATAAGATGACTTACGCATATTCAATTGCAGATCGGAGTAAAAATGAAAAACGTACTTGGAAATAAAAAAGCAATAGCTTTATTTGTACTACCAGGGCTGCTGCTTTACACAATTATTGTTATGCTTCCGGTAATATGGTCGGTGTATTATTCCGTCTATGAAGGAACACCCGGATTGAAATGGAATTTCGTAGGACTTGCGAATTATGAAAGACTGTTTCACGATAAAAATTTTCATAATGCTTTGATTGTGAATTTAAAATATATAGCTATTGTAATGATAGGGCAGGTAGGCCTGGGTCTTTTATTAGCACTGTTCTTCCGTTTTTGGCTTACCAGATTTAAAAATGTAGTAAGAACCTTAGTGTTTTTCCCTGTCGTATTGCCCACAGTAGCGGTCGGCCAGCTGTTTGTCAAGATCTATGAGATTCAGCCTAACTATGGTTTGTTAAACAGCATTCTTTCCAACATGGGATTACAGAACCTGGTACAGCCTTGGATAGGTCAATCCTCCACAGCACTGGGAGCACTTTCTGCCATGGATATCTGGGTTGCCATGGGCTTCTATTCCGTAATCTTTTATGGTGCATTATTAGATATACCGGGTGAAATTATCGAAGCAGCAAAAATTGACGGCTGCAATGCCATTAATTTATTCCGAAGAGTACTTTCGCCTCTCTTAAAACCCATTACCATAACCTGTATGATTTTTAGCTTTACCGGAACTGTTAAGATGTTTGAATCTGCTCTTGCTTTAACAAAAGGAGGTCCGGGAAGCGCAACCAAATCCCTGTCCATGTTCATGTACAGTGTTTCCTTTACATATGGTAAGGTAGGTTACGGAAGCGTTATAGCGGTATTTATTTTCTTGTTATGTGTGGTGGGTTCCAGATTAATTAACCTCTTTGACAGAAAGGAAAAAGCATAAGGGACATGAAAAAAATAAAAATAAAACCACTTATTATTTCACTGTTGACAGCCGGTCTTGTTATTTTAGAGATTTATCCATTGTTCTGGATGCTTACGGCGTCCTTTAAAAAACCGGCAGAGTTTGTAAGCAAACCGGCATATGCATTAAATGACGGTTTTTACATTCAGAATTATATTGATGCCTGGACCAGGGGAAATATGGCAACCTTCTTTAAGAACAGCTTGATAAACACACTGGCAGCTTTGGTATTTATCGTATTTTTCTCTGTAACCATCGGCTTTGCCTTGACCAAAATGGAATGGAAATTTAAAGATAAGGTAGCTTCCTTTTTTGGAATCGGTATTATGGTTCCGGTAGCAACTGCATTAATTCCTCTCTTTCAGATATACAATGGAATGAACCTGATAAATACAAGAACCAGTCTCATCATTACCTATATTGCATTTGGATTATCCCTTTCCATCTATCTGGTAACAGGTTTCTTAAAATCTCTGCCGGATGAAATTCTGGAAGCTGCCGTTGTAGATGGCTGCGGAATCTATAAGCTTATGTGGACCATTGTTGTGCCCTTAATGAAAAATGCCATTGTAACCGTACTGGTATTGCAGTTCTTCTTTAAATGGAATGATTTGCTGTTCTCCATGACTTTTATAAATGATACAAAATTAAAGACGATACAGACGGGACTATTGTATTTCCAGGATGAGTTCGGTGCAAAGAACTGGGGAGCGATCTTTGCTTCTGTATCCATGAGTGTAATGCCTATGCTGGTTGTTTATATGATACTGAATAAAGCGGTTATTGAAGGTATGACAGCTGGTGCTGTTAAAGGATGATTCACTTTTATTTCTCTGTTCCTGTGCTGGTCTCTTTTAAAATCAGGAGCTGAAATTAATGTAATTAGTAATAAAAAGATTAATATTAGGTTGAGATGCAGCATGCGATGAGAGCACCTGTTGAAAATGAAAGACAATCTTCACACAAATTTGTGTCTGCGACCAAAAGTTTGCAGGTATTGAGAAAGGTATGGTTGTTAATATGGCAGATTACGAAAAAAAAATCAGGGACTTTATAACTGAGAATATTCCTGGTGTGTTAAAAAGTCCGGTGAGTTTTATAAAACATCCCTTTATAGATCCCGGCTCAGTTTATGACGGCAATGTTTGGGATTGGGATACCTACTGGTCCGTTTATGGACTCTTGAACCTCTTTGAGAGGGAAGAAGTCAGCAGTACAAAGGATAAGGTTGTAGAGCATGCCAAAGGAAATATCTATAACTTCCTGGATCATCAGCTGGAGGACGGATATATTCCAATGATGATTGAAGTAGGTAAATGGTCAGAGCCTTACCTGAATCTAAAGCATAAGGAAGGTGTTATGATGAACATGCATAAGCCCTTTTTATGCAGCCAGATATGTCTGATCAGTGACTATACCAAAGATTACAGCTGGATTTTGCCTTATGTAGAACAGCTGGATAAATATTTTATGTGTTACTACAGAAATTACTTTTTTGAAATTCCAGGACTGTTTGTCTGGTGTGATGACATTATGATAGGAATGGATAATGACCCCGCAACCTTTGGCCGTCCTAAGTTCTCTACTGCAAATATCTTCTTAAACAGCTTTATGGTTTCCGAACTTCAGGCGGCAGCAAAGATTCTAAGAAAACTTGGACTTAAAGAGGAAAGAGCAGCCTGGTACCAGCAGAAATCAGAGCAGCTTATCGCTTCCATACAAAGAGAGTGCTATGATAAGAGAGACGGATTCTTTTATTCCGCAGATGTGGATATAAAGACCAGAAAATTCGATTGGTTCCATCAGGGGTTAGGAGTATTCTGGAATACCCTGCCTATTAAAATCCGTGTCTGGTCCGGTTTCATACCTATGTGGGCAGGCTTTGCCACAAAGGAACAGGCAGAAAGCCTGGTGAAGCATATGTTCGATAAAGATACCTTTTATAGTGATTTTGGAATCACTACTCTTGCAAAAGATGAGAAGATGTTTGATTTATCGGTTACCAATAATCCCTCCAACTGGCTTGGACCTATCTGGCTGGTTGCAAACTATATTGTATTCAGAGGACTTTTAAATTACGGATATGTGAAAGAAGCCCAAAGCATGTATGACAGAACCCTCAGATTACTTGGAGAGGATATTACGAAAACCGGAAGCCTTCATGAATATTACAATCCCTTTGACGGAGAGCCGATCATGAATGGTGGATTTATCAACTGGAACATACTGGTGTTAAATATGGCGGACGAGTTACGGGGAAAAGCACCTATGAGGAATTATGAATGTTTCTTTCAGGGGGAAGAGAGGCAGCCATGAGGGAGGAAATAAGAAAGACAGAAAAATGGGAAGTCTTTGAACTGGTACTGGAAGGAAACGAGGATGGGAATCCCTATACAGACTATGAAATTTACGGATATTTTAGCGGTGAGCATGAGAATAAGAAGGTGAGTGGTTTCTATGACGGAGACCGCCGATATGTTATCAGATTCATGCCCTCCTTTGAAGGTATCTATACATATAGAGTGGAAGGAAGCTTTACAGAAGCTGTCTATGAAGGACAATTTGAAGTTACGGCAGCCACAGGCAATAATCATGGGCCGGTGAGGGTATGTGATACCTATCATTTTGCATACGAGGACGGAACACCTTATTATTCCATCGGTACGACCTGTTATGCATGGACTCACCAGCCTGAAGCCATGCAACTGGAAACCCTTGATACTTTAAGAAAAAGCCCCTTCAACAAAATAAGATTTTGTATTTTTCCAAAGCATTATGATTATAACCTGTATGAGCCCATTTCCTATCCTTACGAAGGTAAGCCCTGTGATATCAGCGGAATCACAAAGGATAATTTTATGGAATATTTACCGTCAAATCCAGATAACAACTGGAATTACAGACGGTTTAACCCGGAACATTTTCGAATTATCGAGAAGAGGATTCAGGACTTAATGGAAATGGGGGTCGAGGCAGATCTGATTCTGATGCATCCCTATGACAGATGGGGCTTTTCAGAGATGGATAGTGAAAGCAGTGCGTTGTATATTAATTATATTACCGCCAGATTCGCAGCTTACCGTAATGTATGGTGGTCACTTGCCAATGAATATGATCTGTGTGAGAAAAAGGGCTTAAAAGACTGGGAGGAATATGCGAATATCCTGGTAAAGAAAGATCCTTACCGCAGGCTTCGTTCCATTCACAACTGCAAGCTCCTGTATGACTATACAAGACCCTGGGTTACTCACTGCAGTGTACAGCGTACAGAAATCTATCTGTCCGCAGCAGGTACAAAAGCATTAAGAGAACAATACGGTAAGCCGGTTGTTTTTGATGAGGTAGGTTACGAAGGAAATATTAATTTTTCCTGGGGGAACCTTACTGCCGAGGAAATGGTAAGATTATTTTGGACAACAACTGTACGTGGAGGTTACTGCGGACACGGAGAAACCTATATGCATGAAAAGGATAAACTCTGGTGGTCCCATGGCGGTGTACTCTACGGTGAATCTGCAGTCAGACTTAAGTTTCTTTATGAACTGCTGTTACAGACACCTGGTCATGGTCTGAAACCGGCAGAAATGAAGAAATGGGAGGATAATTGTGCTACTGCTTCCCACCCCGGCTATAGTGGTAAATACTATCTCTTTTATACCGGTCACACCAGGCCTGCCTTCAAGGAATTTGAATTCCAGCCTGGAAAGAGATATGTTGTACAGGTAATTGATACCTGTGATATGACAATCGAAGACAGAGGTGTATATAGCAATAAATTTAGAATAGAGCTCCCCTCAAAGGAATATATGGCATTGAGAATTTGGGAAGAAGGGTTAGAAGGCTATTTACAATGATACGAAATTTACATCAGGAAGTATTATTTTGAATGCTCCAATAGTATAATTCACACTTTGAATTATGGGCAGTGATACAACAGTCTGTAGATTTGGTATCCAAGGGTACTAGCGTGAACCACACTCAGCCTGACATAAAATAAAAAAGTATAAGCCAGTACAATGTTCTGCAAATACCTATGCATTATCCTGTTCTGAATCACTAATAGGGTATTATTCAGGTTTTGATGTAAGCCCCCCAAAAGCATTTCCTGAATATACAACTAAGTGAATTCAACTGCAGAAGGATGCACAGGTATTTAGAGAACATTGTACTAAGAGGCTGGATGAATAATAAAGTAACTGCAGCTCCTATTGCAGGTTATAAGAAAGGCATGGTTGTCAAGATGAAAGAGTTTAAAAATCCTTCCAATAAATTCAGGCCGATACCTTTTTGGTCCTGGAATGATCAATTGGAGAAAGATGAAATACAGAATCAGATAGTGGAAATGAAACAGGCAGGCGTGGGAGGTGCTTTCTTCCATGCCAGATCCGGTTTAAAGGTGGATTATCTGGGAGAAGAATGGTTTGAATGCATCAAAGCCGGAATAGACAAAGGAAAAGAGGTCGGTCTGGATGTCTGGCTCTATGATGAAGAAGGCTGGCCCAGCGGGTTTGCTGGAGGAATCGTTCCGGCACTTTCGGCAGATTATCATGCCAAGTTCATGACCCTTGAAAGATATACCTCCTTAAAGGATATTGATAAAGCGGCCATGTTAGCTGTATACCTATATGATAAGGAAAGGGAGTTCTATGTTAAGATTGACTGGGACTATAATACACTGTTAAATGAGGGACAGGAATTTCTTGCGGTTAGAAGACATACCAATCCTTATTATATTGATACAATGAATAAGAGGGCAGTGGAGGCATTCTTACAATGCACCCATGAGGTTTACTTTGAAAAATACGGGGAAGATTTCGGAACCTTTATAAAAGGATTCTTTACGGATGAACCAAGACTTACCTGCAACCATTTCGGGGAGCTGCCTTGGTCTGATGATCTGACAGAGAATTTTAAGAACCGTTATGGCTATGAGCTTTCAGACTGTCTGCCATCTTTATTTATCAAATCCGGTAATTATGAAAAATTCCGTTATGATTTCTGGAAGCTGGTAAACGATTTATTTGTAAAGAGCTATATGAAGACCATATATGACTGGTGTGAAGCACATGGCTGTAAATCTACCGGACATATTATGATGGAAGAAAGCATTTTCAGTCAGATGACCAGTACCGGCGGAGTTATGCCTTTTTATGAATATATGCATATTCCGGGGATTGATTGGCTAAGGCGTCCCATTTCCACTCCTGTTATCGGGAAACAGGTTGGCTCTGCTGCCTGCCAGCTGGGAAAAGACAAAGTAATAACAGAATCTTTTGCACTCTGCGGCTGGAATGTATCCTTTGAAGAATTAAAATGGATTGCTGAGTGGCAGTTTGTGAACGGTGTTAACATGATTTGTCAGCATTTACAGGCATATACAATAAGAGGCTCCAGAAAGAGGGATTATCCGCCGTCCTTGTTCCATCAGCAGACCTGGTGGAAGGATTATAAGAAATTCAATGACTATCTGGGACGCTTATGTGTGGCACTGTCAGAAGGAAATCAGTCAGCAGATGTACTTCTGCTGCATCCAATGAGAAGCGGTTATGTAACCTATGATGGTACCAGAACAGAGGATATCAGAGTCTTAGACGATGAATTTAGCAAAATCTCTGTAAGTCTTTCCGGTAATCATATAAGCTATCATTATGGAGATGAGACAATTATTGAAAATCATGGACGAATAGAGGAAGGACAATTCCTGCTTGGTAAAATTGCTTACAAAACCGTAATACTTCCTCATATGCATTCCATTGATAATATTACTGTGAAACTATTATTGGAGTTTCTGAAAAAAGGAGGTGTTGTACTAAGCACAGGAAGATTCCCTACTTTTACCAATGGCAGCGAAGAAGAACTTGCTCAGTTAAAAGCTGGCTGTGTAGCTATTAAGGCGGAAGAAATCAGAGACTATCTCAAAAAGGTGAAGCTGGTATCTCTGAGTATAGCAGAAAAGAAGAAAGAGATTAGCAGCATCTCTTATCAGCAAAGGCAAACCAGGGAAGGAACCCTGCTCTTCCTAGTTAATCATGACCAGAAGGAAACCTATCAGGCGGAGGTTACAGTACTTAATGGCAGTTATCAGGTAAAACGACTGGTGGCTGAGACTGGAGAAGAAGAGGTAATAGGTTTTTCGGCAGAGAAGGATAAGACCGTCTTTACACTGGAATTTAAACCGATGCAATCCTATATCCTTATGCTGGAACAGACAGAGGCCCCTCAGACAATCTCTGTACCTGTTGCAGAATACGAAAATATAACCTTGCAAAGGGACTGGAAAATTGAAAAGCTTGGTTTGAATTCACTTACTCTTGATACCTGTACTTACAGTATCGACGGGGGGGAAGTTATGGGGCCGGTATCAGTTATCAGGCTTCAGGATATTCTGATGGAGCTTAGAAGACCCTGTGAAGTTACCATGAATTTTTCTTTCGAGGCTGACCTTGATCTGAAAGCCAATAAAGAGTTCTATCTGGTGGTTGAAGAGGCGAAAATATTTAACATTACAGTGAATGGAACACCTGTTTCTTACAATGAAGAAGCTGGCTATTGGAAGGATAAGACATTTAAAAAAGTAGACATTAAACCTACAGTCATAAACGGCAGAAATGAAGTAACTTTACATACCACCTTCCGCCAGAGCCAGAAGGTATATGATGTACTATACGGTGAAAATGTTTACGAGACGGAAAAGAATAAAATCACCTACGAGGTGGAATTAGAGAGTATTTACCTCTTAGGGGATTTCGGGGTTGTTTCTAAAACTCCTTTCAGAAATGTTGAAAGGGATGCTATGTTTAGTGACGGACCTTTTCTGGTAGTGGATAAACCGGTTGCTTTTTATGGAAATGAATTTACAAAACAGGGGCTTCTGTTTTTTGCAGAGGATATGGTAATCAGCCAGAATATTGAAATCTCAGATAAGAATAAAAAGTATCTGCTGGATTTCGGAAAACAGAATGCTCCGCTTATTAAGATCTTTGTAAACGGGTATCAGGTTAAGGCTTCTTTATGGGCCCCTTACACTGCTGATATTAGTGACTATGTTAAGGATGGTATTAACGAAATCAAGCTATGGATCTATGCCTCAAACCGTAACCTTCTGGGACCGCATCATCATATTGACGGGGAATGCTATAATGTTGGTCCTGACAGCTTCACAGGGAAATGGAGCTGGGTGGAGCGTAAGTCAGAAGCAGATGCTACCGACATAGCGGACAGAACGAAAAACTACTGGACAGATTCATATAGTTTTGTAAAATTTGGATTAAAGGAATAGTTTTGTTATATTGAAGCTGCCATTGAAGCAAGGTCAATATATATTTATGAAAGAGAGGAAATTGTATGAATAAGGTAATCCTATCCCTCGCCCCTGTAAATGCAGCAACAGGACCTTTTTCTATACAGGAAACAGCAGAAGATATCGTAAAGAGCATAGACGCAGGAGCTTCCATGTGCCATCTTCACAGCAGAGACAGGGAGGGGAAACTTACACCTGATATATCTGTTATGTGTGAGATATTTGATGAAGTGCTGCGGCAGAGAGATGTGGTGGTACAAACCTCAACAGGCGGAGTTTCTGATATGAACATCCGGGAAAGGTGCAAGCCTTTAGAGTATCCTGAAGCAGAAACCGCATCTCTAAACGGTGGCTCCACCAATCTGGGAGAAGCCGTTTATAGAAATTCGCTGGAGGATATCAGATATTGCTCAAAGGTCTGCTATGAGAAAAAGGTATTGCCGGAGATAGAAGTCTTTGATATTGGAATGATTGATAATATTAATAAGCTAAGAGAAGAGCAGCCTTTTCTTGAACCGGTCTTCTTTAACCTGGTATTTGGCCACAGAGGGGGGATGCAGCCAACAGTAGAAGCTCTTTATGCATTCAAGTCCTTCGTTCCAAAAGACTGTTTATGGGGTGTCACTCATTATGGCAGGGATAACTGGACTTTTCTCGCTGCCGCAATTGCCATAGGTGCCGCAGAAGTACGTATTGGCTTCGAGGACAGTGCTTATCTGGCACCTGATAAAAGTGCAGTAAAAAATTATGAATTGGTAGAAAAACTGGCAGGGCTGGTACAGGCTATGGGACTTAAAGTTGCAACCGTGGCAGAGGCCAGAGAAATATTAAAACTGTCCAAATAGCAATTTTTATAGGTTGGTTAAATAAGTGTTTTATCTCTCGCAAATTTAAGACACTAAAATAATCATAAAATTACATGTCAAAAAACTATAGTACAACTGTTATTAAAACCATTTGAACGTTGTGGTAAAACTATTCGAACGTCATGGTAAACCCAGGTGAAGTGTCACATAGTTCTTGACGCTTTGATCTATGTGGCAGAATACTTACTGTAATAACGATAATTTATTTGATAGACAATCCAAGGAATTAAATACAGAGTAAAAATATAAGTTGAATTAAGTTTTTCAGTAACCCTATATAAAAATATCGTTTATTCGAACTTTTTATATAGGGAAGCAGAAAATCTTATATTCAACTTATATTGCTTATATTGCTTCTGAGAACCATAATAACATTAATATTGTTACATAAGATAGAGGCACAGTAAATATTACCTGCTTTCTATTGAAGGTTCTTAATAGTTTAATACCTAGAGAGCCGCTTATAGTTCTTTGTTGAAGTGAAGCGGCTGTTGATATCACACCGAAAGGAATTTATTATCCTTTATACAATGCTGTAAGGCTGGCTGCTGCTGGAACTCCAGTAGAAAAAAGAGGTACTGAACTTAGACAACTGTCTTGTTTTGATTGAGGCAATGACCTGATAAAAAAGTTTTTATTTTATACTTGACATTAAATATTAATAGTGTTATATAATATATATAACAACAATAACACATATAATATTCAAGGAGGTATAATCTATGTTTCTGGCAAACAGAGTGAATAATTTATTTGATGAAATGTTTAAAGAGTCTTTCTTTGAATCACCGGCATGGTTTAATCAATCTCAGATGATGAAAACAGATGTGCAGGAAAAAGAAGGTAATTACCTCATAGATATGGAATTACCCGGATTTTCAAAAGAAGACCTGCAAGCCGAATTAAGAGATGGTTATTTGACCATTACCGCTAACAGGAATGAGAATAAAGAGGAAAAGGATAAGGATGGGAATTATATCAGACGGGAACGGTTTACAGGAAGCAGCAAGAGAAGCTTCTATGTCGGAGATAAGGTGAAACAGGAAGACATTAAGGCTTCTTTTAAAGATGGTATACTTCGCCTTACGGTTCCGAAAATATCCGAAGGCATTGAAGAAAAGAAGGGCTACATTGCAATCGATTCCGAAATTTGACGTCTGGTTAGTGTGTATAATAGAGAAGCTGGTTAAAACTGTTTACAATTTCATTCATAAAAATTAAATAAATAAATTAAAAATCTAGTACGGCCTTGCATAAATTCACTTAACTCTGCAAGGCTGTACTAGATTTTTTTGTATAAATAAAAAATTTCACGTTTCAAAGTATAAGTATTTGGTGTAAAATGATTAAAATTTATTAAAAATATGGAATGAGGTATTGTAATGCTGACAGAAAAACGGTTTGAAGAAATATTAAGGCTGGTGGATGAGAAGGGAATGGTGACATTACAGGAGCTAAAAAATATATTTGCTGCATCTGAGTCCACTCTTCGCAGAGATTTAACGACTCTTCATAACAGCGGTAAACTGGTTAAGGTTTTTGGAGGGGCAATGTCTTTGGATGCTCATTACCGGACCAAGGATATTGAGGTACCTACCCGCAGGGAGGTGAACAGAGAGGAAAAATTGCGTATTGCTGAATACGGAGCTTCCCTAATCGGACCGGATGATTTTGTATATCTGGATGCAGGTACCACTACCGGTTATATGATAGATTTTATCCAAACCAAACAGGCTACTTTTGTTACCAACGGTGTTAACCATGCACAGCGTTTGGCAGCAGCCGGGCTTCATGTCATTCTTATCGGTGGAGAGCTAAAGGCTTCTACGGAAGCTGTGGTAGGGAGTGAAGCAACGATTCAGCTTCAAAAATATCATTTTACGTTGGGCTTTCTTGGGGCAAACGGTATACATCAACACAGCGGTTTTTCCACTCCGGATAACAATGAAGCAATGATAAAGCAGATTGCCTTGAAACAGATTCGCCGTCCTTATATTTTGTGCGACCATTCCAAATTCGGTCAGATTAGTCCGGTGACTTTTGGGAATTTAGACCATGCTGTTATTATTACAGACCGAGTGGATAAGCCGGAATATAAAAAACTTGAGAATATTATTATATTGAATGAAGCATAATAGAAAAAATAACTGGCCTGATATGCTTTTGTATGACTGAAAATGAATGGAATTGAATGAGATTTGGCAGTTGTGCACAATTTTAGTACTTAAACACTAGGAATAAAGTCGATTGAAAATGAGCGAATATGATTGTAAAATAAATAAGAATCATATAAATCATTCAAAAATATTCATTATCAGTAATTTATGCTGCAGGAGGCTAGACAATGATCTATACTATTACCTTTAATCCGGCTTTGGATTATATCGTGTCGGTGGAAGATTTTCAACTGGGTAAAACAAACCGAACCACGGAAGAAGCCATACTGGCGGGAGGAAAAGGAATTAATGTTTCTATTGTTTTGAAAAATCTTGGTTATGAAAGCACTGCGCTGGGATTTGTCGCAGGATTTACCGGAGAAGAGATCAGAAAAAGGATAGAAAAGACGGGATGTCTTGCAGAATTTATAACCATTAACCAAGGGATGAGCCGCATTAATTTTAAACTGAAATCTGTAGACGGAACGGAAGTTAACGGCAGGGGACCGGATATTGATGCAGAGAGCCTTCAGAAACTTTTGATTCGGTTGGATTCATTAAAACCAGGAGATATTCTGGTAATGGCAGGTAGTATTCCAGCCAGCATTCCCGATTCTATTTACAAAGATATAATGGTTAGACTTTCAGGAAAAAACATATCTGTGGTGGTGGATGCCACGAAAGATTTACTGGTTAATGTACTGGAGAATAGACCATTTCTGATTAAACCCAATAATCATGAACTGGGAGAGATTTTTGGTGTGATCTTAAAAACACGCAGGGAAGTTATACCTTATGCTCAGAAATTACAGAAACAGGGAGCTTGTAATGTACTTGTATCCATGGCGGGGGAAGGTGCCGTATTAGTAGCTGAGAACGGCGGGATTTATGAAAGTCCGGCACCAAAAGGCCGGCTTGTCAACGCAGTTGGTGCAGGAGACTCTATGGTAGCAGGTTTTTTAGCAGGCTGGTTAAGCACGGACGATTATAGTCAGGCTTTCCGTATGGGACTTGCAGCGGGAAGTGCCAGTGCCTTTTCAGAGCTGTTAGCTTCAAAAGAGCAGGTGGAGGCGCTGTTAAAGCAGATGTGACGGAAAGGTAACCAGGGAAAGGGTCAAACAGGAAGAAGAGAGGTGTAGGTATGAGGATTACTGAATTGTTAAGCAAGGAGAGTATTGTACTAAAGGCAGCTCCGGCCGGTAAGAAGGAAGCACTGGAACAGGCTATAGAAATGATGGTAAAGAGTGGGAAGATCAGTGACCGGGCGGAATATACCCGGATGGTGTTTGCAAGAGAAAAGGAAGGTACAACCGGAATCGGTGAAGGGATTGCTATTCCTCATGGCAAATGTAAGGGAGTGAAGGCTCCGGGGCTGGCTGCCATGGTAATTCCGGAGGGAGTGGAATTTGAGGCTCTGGATGGGGAACCTGTATATTTATTATTTCTGATAGCAGCACCCGACACGAAAGATAATGTACATCTTGATGTGTTAAGTAAGCTGTCTGTGCTGTTGATGAATGAGGAATTTGCAGAAAAGTTAAAAAATGCAGCTGACGTAGAGGAATTTCTTCAAATAATAGATGAGGCAGATGAGAGTATTCCGGAAATGAAAGCCCAAAATGCAGAGGTAGGTGACGTAGAGGAAACCTTCTACAGGAATATAGCAGCAGTTACTTCCTGCCCTACAGGTATTGCTCATACTTATATGGCGGCAGAGGGTCTGGCAAAGGCAGCAAAAGCTAATAATTGCGCTATAAGGATAGAGACCAGAGGGTCAGGTGGGGCTAAGAATGTGCTGACAGAAGCAGAGATTGCAGAGGCAGACTGTATCATAGTAGCTGCAGATACCAAGGTTCCTATGGAACGCTTTGCTGGCAAAAAAGTAATTGAGTGCCAGGTATCTGACGGCATCAGTAAGGCAGACCAACTGATAAAGCGTGCTGTAAAGGGAGAGGTACCCGTATATAGGGCTGTACAGGGAGAAGAAGCAGGGACAGCTGCTGCCGGGAATAATTCTCTGACCCACAAAATATATATGCATCTTATGAGCGGTGTATCTCATATGCTTCCTTTTGTAGTGGGGGGCGGTATACTGATTGCTATTGCATTCCTGATAGATTCCCTGTCTATTGATATGACAGCGGTATCCGAAGAGGTTCGTGCTAATTTTGGGTCCATCACACCGACAGCGGCATTATTTAAGTCAATTGGCGGAGCCGCCTTCGGTTTTATGCTTCCTATACTGGCTGGTTATATCGCAATGAGTATTGCTGACCGACCGGGACTGGCAGTAGGTATTATTGGCGGATACATTGCAGCAAACGGAAAATCTGGCTTTCTTGGTGCATTGGTGGCAGGGTTTCTGGCAGGCTATATTATAGTGCTTTTACGTAAGGTTTTCAACAAACTGCCTGTAACTATTGAGAAGCTGGCACCGGTATTGCTCTATCCCCTTTTGGGTATCCTATGTATTGGACTGCTTATGACCTTTGTAATAGAACCTCCTATAGGTTTTTTAAACACAGCCTTAAACAATGCATTAACAGGTATGGGTACAACCAGCAAGATATTATTGGGAATCATTGTAGCTGGTATGATGGCTATAGATATGGGCGGACCTTTTAATAAGGCTGCTTATGTATTTGGAACCGCATCTATAGTAGCTGGTAATTATGATATCATGGCAGCGGTTATGATTGGAGGCATGGTGCCTCCCTGTGCCATTGCTTTGGCAACGCTGATATTTCGTAATAAATTTACTAAAGCCGAGAGAGATACTGCTCCTGCCAACTTTATCATGGGTCTGGCTTTTATAACAGAGGGTGCCATTCCCTTTGCGGCAGCCGATCCTTTAAGAGTACTGCCAGCGTGTATTCTCGGCTCGGCGGTAGCGGGAGCTATGTCAATGGCTTTTGGTTCCAGCTTGATGGCTCCTCACGGCGGGATATTTGTTTTTCCGGTAGTAGAGCATCCAATCATGTATCTGCTGGCATTGGTGGCAGGTACTTTGGTGGCGGCAGGAATGCTGGGAATATTGAAAAAGAACATAACAGAAAGGAACTAATAAAAAATGAAAGAAATTAAATATATTATAACAGACCCGGAAGGAATTCATGCCAGACCGGCAGGAGAGCTGGTAAAGCTGTTAAAGGAATTTAAATCTACCGTAACAATAAGCAAGGACGGAAAAAGTACGGATGCCAAAAGGATTTTTGGTGTCATGGGGCTTGGTGCAAAGCAAGGACAGGAAATACAGCTGATTGTTGAAGGAGAGGATGAGGCTAAAGCAATTGCTGCATTGGATGAGTTTCTAAAAAAGCAACTGTAGGAAGCTGTTTTTATTATAAGCCTCCTCTCAGAGAAGTAAGAGTCTGAGGAGGAGAAGAGATGCTCATAAGGGAAGGTAGACATCGGAAAAAGGAGGATGACTATGCAGACATTTCAGGGGAAAAGTGTTTTTGGGGGTATTGCCATGGGCAGGATAATGGTTTACCAAAAGCATGAGCAGCAGGTAAAAAGGAGCAGAGTTTCCGATACCGATGCGGAGGTATTGCGCTTTCGAGAAGCCAGAGACACAAGCATCGTGCAGTTAAAGCACCTTTATGAAACCTCTGTAAATAAAATAGGTGAATCTGAGGCGGCTATATTTGAGGTACACCAGATGATGCTGGAGGATATGGATTATAATGAATCTGTTGAAAGTATAATCTATAGCCAGAAGGTCAATGCGGAGTATGCAGTTGCAACTACAGCAGATAATTTTGCAAGAATGTTCTCTGCTATGGAGGATGAATATATGAGAGGCAGGGCAGCTGATGTAAGGGATGTGTCCGAACGGCTGCTGGGAAGCCTTATGGGAAAGGGCGGAGAAGGTATTCTAATAGAGGAGCCGGTCATTCTTGTAGCGGAGGATTTGGCTCCCAGTGAAACAGTGCAGCTGGATAAGGATAAGGTACTTGCCTTTGTAACGGTCAAGGGTTCAGTCAACTCCCATACTGCTATCCTTGCCAGAAACATGAACATTCCTGCGCTGGTTGGAACCAGCCTCACAAAAAAGGTCATGGAGGAGATTAACGGAAAAGAAGGGGTGGTTGATGGCTTTGAGGGCAGCTTTCTGATAGAGCCGGAGGAGTCTGTCAAAAGCCGGTTGCAGGAAAGGCAGAAGGTTGAAGCAGAGAAAAAGCTGCTTCTACAGACCTTAAAAGGAAAGGCAAATGTAACCCTGGATGGAAAGGAAATCAAACTTTATGCCAATATAGGCAATAGCAGCGATCTGGCTATGGTATTACAGAATGATGCGGGGGGAATCGGACTCTTCCGCAGTGAATTTATCTATTTGGAGAAAGAGACTTATCCTACAGAGGAAGAGCAGTTCAACATATATAAAACCGTGGCGGAGACGATGGCCGGCAGAAAGGTAATAATCCGTACGCTCGATATAGGTGCGGATAAGCAGGCAGAATATTTTAAGCTGCCTTATGAGGAAAATCCTGCTATGGGCTATCGTGCAATACGCATCTGCCTTACCAGGCCTGAAATCTTCAAAACACAACTGCGTGCCCTGTTCCGAGCCAGCGCTTATGGTAATATTGCAATTATGTATCCAATGATTATATCCGTTAAAGAGGTACAAAGAATACGCAAAATAGCAGATGAGGTTAAGACAGAGCTTAAGGATAAGGGAATCGCTTTCGGACAAGTAGAGCAGGGAATAATGATTGAAACACCAGCAGCAGTTATGATAAGTGAAGAGCTGGCAAAGGAAGTGGATTTCTTCAGCATAGGAACCAATGACCTTACTCAGTATACTCTTGCAATTGACAGACAGAATTCCCAACTGGACGAATTTTATGATGCTCATCATCCTGCTATATTACGTATGATTCAGATGGTAATTGAAAATGCTCACAAGGCAGGTATCTGGGCAGGCATCTGCGGTGAGCTGGGAGCCGATATGGAACTGACACGTATATTTTTGAAAATGGGAGTGGATGAACTGTCTGTTTCCCCCGGAGCCATTCTCCCCATACGTAAAATAATCCGGGAAAGCAATATCAGCAAATTGTAAATAAACAGGACTGTTTCCTTACAAAATAGTAGGGAAACAGTCCTTTTATTGGTGTAAAGATTATTATTTTGCAAATTTCAACTGAAATACAGAACCGGCATCACCGGTAAATACAATATAACCTTTCTTTGGAAGGGTAATTGTTTTGGTTTTGTTAAGGTAGTAATTTGTTACACAAACATCTTTCTCGTTATAGACTGCGAAAGAAGCATTAACAGGTACAGTAACGGTAATTTTCTTTGAAGCAGTATTACTGGATAATTTATACCAGGAGGCATATCCCTTTTCTCCGACAGTATATTTTGCAGTTTTTACCGGAAGCGTCTTAAGGCTGTCAGAAGAGAGAAAAATGCTTCCGCCTGCATTCAGGTATTCTATGCCATTTTCCCGGAAGAAACTGTAATCTGTCAGGTCCCGTCCATAACTCCCTGGAATCTGGAAAGGACTTCTGGCATTATCTTTATCTATTATAGTTGTATTCATCCAGTAACCTTTAATGCTCTCAGCCATTTGGATAGGAGAATAAGGTGTTGAAAGAACATATACCTGGGAGGAGTATTTCTCTGACAACAGGAAATAGGTTTTGCCGGACCGTGCTTTCCAGACTTTTTCAACCTCAGCAGTAAGAGAATTATCGGTTAGTTTCTGAGCCAGATAACCGGAGGAAGGACTTTGACCCAGGCTCGGAAGCTTGGTGAAACCGGAAAAGTACATATAGGTATTTCCGTTTGCGTTCTTTTCAAAGGATATATAATAGGTGCCATCGGTGTAGTAATATTTACCGTTACCAGTATAATAGAATATCTGAGCGGGGACATCGGGAGATATCAGACTGGTAAGTGTCATTGTCCCGGTATCCTTCATTGTAACCTTTAACATATTGGAGAAGTTACCGTAATAACCTTCATATTGCTTCTGATCAGCCGGTATGGCAGTTTTTTTCGGCAGGGAGAAAGTCTCGGCTGGTTTGATTTCTGTTATAAGTCCTTTTGCTTTTAAGGCTTCCAGCATAATTTCCTGTGCGAAAATCTGATTGTAAATACTGCTGCCGCCGGAGGACATCACTGCAATAGCCATATTTTCCTCCGGTAAAACAGTCAGGCTGCTGTGGTAGGTTAGTGTATCCCCGCCTTTTACAAGGGCTTTGATTCCGTAGGACTCATAAGGATAAGTACTTATGCTGTCCCATCCAAGTCCATAGGTCAGAGAGCTTCCCTGAGCGGGATTAAGTCCTTTGGCATATTCAGGATTCTCCATGGAGTCTGAAGCTTGAGCGGACAATAGATTTACATATGAGCCGGCAGTCATAAATAACTGGGAAAACCGGCAAAGCTCTTCAGCTGAGGAATAGATTCCCCCTGCCCCTATTGCCAGAAAGGACTCTGCAGGAAGAGGAGCTTTTAATAATTTTGCATAGGTACCGGATAAAAGACCGGCAGGGATATTATCAACAGGTGTCAGAGTTTTCTTTAAACCCAGAGGAGCTGTTATATAATCTTTTATGTATTGGCTGAAACTTACTCCTGAAACTTTTTCAACCAATATTTCAGCCAGTGTAAAGCCATCGTTGCAATATACAGAGTAGGATCCGGGAGCGGCTTTCAGGCGCTGACTCTTTAAGCTTTCCAGAAAGGTATCATGAGCGACGGTATCTTTATCCTGAAAGAGTATGGAATTGTTCAGGGTACTTCCCATAAGTCCGGAAGAATGATTTAGAAGCATTCTGACAGTTATATCCTTATACCTGTCATCGGCCATGGTAAACTCCGGCAGATAGGTTACTACAGGTGTATCGAGGGAAAGTTTACCCTGCCCGGATAATTGAAGGACTGCAACAGTAGTAAATATCTTACTGATTGAGCCTATACCATATACATCCGATGCTTTTGTTTCATATTTCTTTGTCTGGGAATAGTACTTTTGGGAAAGAATAATATTTCCGTTGTCAATAAGTGCATAGGATACACTGTCTAATCCGTACAGTGAGGTAAGGGTTTTAGCTTTTTCCTCCGCGAAAGCCTTTAAATCAACAGAGGCTGTCTGGCCGGCGGTCTGAGAAACATTAAGTACAGCACTGTCAGCTGCTTTAACATTTATCGCAGTTAAAGGGGTGGCGGTAAGAAGGAGAAGGATTATTACTGCCGATAAGAATTTTTTAAGCTGTAGTTTTTTCGTAATTTGCATATAAACCTCTTTTCTTAACAATTTTGGATATCTGCTTTTCATGAAAACCGCAGTGATTCTTGGGAGGCTGCTTAAAAGACAGAGTCCATACATATCTTAAAAGCTTGCTTGCGATACTGTCAGAATGAAAGAAAAAATGCAAAGCATTTTCAATCAAAACTCATACATAATATAAGCTTGCTTTCAATTCTGTTTCATCAAAGCTCCTTTAATGAAAAGTATCTCTAGTATACCATATTAAGAATATTTTACCAGATTTAACTGGAAAGTTTTTGCTGAAAAGGATATAATAGGTTAGCATGTACAACAAATTATAGGAGGTCATATATGAAACAATTTAAAAAATTTGGAAGAATGCTGGCTATTGTTATGATTCTTTCCCTGACATTTCAGACAGCACTGCCAGCTAATTATCTTCAGAAAGCAGAAGCTGCACAAACAGCCATAAGTCAGAAAAAGTTAACCCTGGAGGTTGGTAAATCGAAAGTGCTTAAAATCACAGGCACCAAATCAAAGGTTACCTGGAAATCCAGTAAGACAACAGTAGCTACAGTAAGTAAGACCGGAAAGGTTACAGCAAAAAAAGCCGGCAAAGCTACCATAACCGCTACAGTTGATAAAAAGAAATATACCTGTACTGTAACTGTAAAAGCAGCAGTGGCTGCCAATCCTTTCGTTGATGGAGCACCCTTTAAGGCTCAGGCAGCAACTTCCGGGAATGTAACTTATATCTATCCAAGCAACTGGGTAAAAACAGAAGCAGAGGCTACCGGTTACAGACAAGTAGTACTTGTGCCTGGGGTTGATGATAAAACGGATGCTGTTTCAAGTATTTCATTATTGATTATTGATTCAGAGGGTATTCCGGAAGCTTCCGTTTTTGATGCAGCTTATAGTGAAATAACGGCTGATTCACTGGTATCTCAATATGCACAGCAGGGTATGGAAGTAACTATAGATGGTGTAACAGTAAATAAATTTGATACCGAGCTTGGTGTAGGTTATATAACTGACTTTAACATAACTTATAATGGAGTTACCATGAAGCAGACAATCTATGACGTTTATACTGAGAAAAATCTGACGAAAATAACAGTAACAGATATTTCGGACAACTTTTCTCCGGATGTTAAACAAGTAGCCAAATATCTTATTGATACCTTACAGGTTACTAAATAATATAACAACATAATAAACTCCTGTATTATAGCCAGGCTTGACTGCCTGGTGATAATACAGGAGTTTTTTTGTTAAGCTAGTTTAAATATTCTAAAATCTTTCGAATTTCTTTCGTTTTATCTGCAGGTGTCTTTAATAATCATTTTATATAATAGCTGATATCCAAGACAAAACTAAACGGAGGTATGAAATGTTACTGGAGAACAAAGAAGTAAATACGAAGAAAATCCCAATTAAATGCTATAGAAAATCTATTCTGACACGAAGGTCTTTCCGTATGTCCCTCAAATGTTGTATAATAAACCTGATTGAAAAGAAAAAGAAGAACAGACTCAGGGGAAAAATTCATTCTATCGGATATATATCCTGAGCTGTCCGGAAAAGAATGAAAAGCATTTAAGCTCTTTATACTGAGAAAGTGCAGTATAGAGAGAAAATGCGTAAATCTGGGAGGAAATATGGAAGCTTATCGTATATTAGTGGTGGAAGATGACAGGGAGATATTAGAGGGTATCGGTATCTATCTTAAGAATCAGGGATATGAAGTACTAAAAGCAGAAAATGGAAGAGAAGGTCTTGCCCTTGCTGAAAAAGAGAAAATCCATCTTGCAGTTGTAGATGTTATGATGCCGGGGATGGATGGTATTACCATGACCATGAAAATCAGAGAAAAATACGATTTTCCTATAATAATGCTCACTGCCAAATCGGAAGAACTGGATAAGCTGACGGGATTTCAGTGCGGTGCCGATGATTACGTAACCAAACCCTTTGCCCCTCTGGAATTATTAGCCAGGGTTAATTCTCATCTTCGCAGGTATAAAAAGTATCTGGATATCTTAAGTGATAAAGAAAAGAAAGAGGAAGAGGAGAATGTCTACACAGTAGGGGGACTGGAGCTTAATGAAAATACAGTTACCCTTAGTGTGGATGGAAACCCTGTAAAAGTGACACCATTAGAATTTAAGATACTGACTCTTTTGATGAAGAACCCCGGCAGAGTATTTTCTGCTGAGGAGATATATGAAAAAGTATGGAATGAACGCGCGGTAAATACAGATACCATTATGGTACATATCCGCAATCTTCGGGAGAAAATTGAATATAACCCGAAGGAACCAAAATATTTGAAGGTGGTGTGGGGCGTTGGATATAAAATTGAAAAACAGCAGCGATAGAAAGGGAGCAGGCTTATATGTAAGTATCGTACTCCTCTCAATTCTGGCTGCATTCATTGTATTGTTATATAAGCCGATAGCAGAAAATGCAAAGGTGTTTATTGAGAAAGAAAAAGTACAAAAAGAGGAACAGCTCAATGAATTTTCAGATTCTGAAAAGAAAGCGTTCTTAAAAAGGCTTTATCAGGGTACTTATGTATTAAAATGGGATCTTGACAGACAAAAAAATAATAAAAAACTTGATGCAAGCGGCGTATTCCTTGAGAATAACGATACGGTAAACAGTGATACGGAAATATATGATGCCGCAGAAGATGGTACGAATGCAAATGCCAGTGAAGATTTAACGGATTATTCAGAAGAAGAATATGAAGATTCCTTGAATATGGAATCCTTTAAACAAGATTTTGCAAATCTTATGGATGACTGGAGTTATGAGTTTTATTATAATACGCTCTCTTCCTATGCATTAGAATATTATGGAGTCGATAACCAAAGCGGCCAGATAATAACTAATACAGGTACAAAGCTTAATGCATTTTTAGATTCTGAAAATATGGCAGAGGAAATTAAGAAAATCCAGGAGGATTATTATTTTTATGCCGTCATTAAGTTTGATAAAGATGGTAATGTAACAGTACCATACTTTCATGGAATTATGGACAATAATGCAAATGCTTATCTGGCTCAGAATCTGACCCAACAGATGGTTGAGAGAAATTGGGGAAATCCGGCGTGGTATGCAAGCAGGGTAAAGAAACCCTCTGATATGTCGGTAATATATGCTGTCCGGTCAGAGGAAGCTCTTTCAAACGTAAACACCTGGCAATACAGCTATCTAATGGAACAGCTTAATAACAATGCCTATGGGAAAGCTGGCGGAGCTTATTTATTTGCAGCAGCTATGATGATTGTAGTACTGTTGGGCTTCCTACTTCCTCTGATTAAACCTCTGCGAATAGGAAAAGGAATTGAAGCCTGTATTCCGATAGAAATATGTTTGATTGGATTTTCAGTAACCGTTGCATTTTACAGTGAGATTTTCCTGCCATTGATAAATGAAACGGTATGGGGCGATTTGTTTGATTTAAACGCGAATAATATCTTAGGGACAAATGCCGCCAGAGGTGTTTCCTATGTCTTTAATATTCTCATATGGGCAGTGATTCTGTTAGTATGGTTTACAGGTGTCCTGTCCATCAGAGAATTGTTTATAAAGGGGCCGGTCAGATACGTGAAAGAGAATTCCTTAATTGGAAGGTTTATGAACTGGATTATAAGAGAGGTAAAAAAATTATTCCGTTATGCAACCTCCTTTGATATGAGTAAAAAGGATAATAAGAAACTGCTGCTGCTCCTGGGTTGCAATATGCTTCTTTTGATTGTTTTTTGTATGTTCTGGTTCGTAGGAATATTTGCCGTTATCATTTATACTGGTGTACTTCTCTATCAGATAAAGAAACACAAAGACAAACTAGCCTCAGATTATCAGGTAATCTTAGCAGCTGCCAGCAGCATTTCAGAGGGAGAACTGGATATATCAATTGAGAAGGATTTGGGAGTATTCAATTCCTTAAGAGATGAGCTCATGGAGGTTCAGACAGGATTCCGAAGAGCTGTGCTGGAAGAAACCAAGAGTCAGAAAATGAAAACAGAACTGATAACAAATGTTTCTCATGATTTAAAAACGCCTTTAACTGCTATTATTACTTATATCGATCTGTTAAAGGATAAGAATATTTCAGAAGAGCAAAAAGAATCCTATGTGGAAACCCTGGACAGAAAGGCGCTTCGCTTAAAACTTCTCATAGAAGATCTCTTTGAGATGAGCAAAGCAGCCAGCAATACCATAACCATACATCCGGTAGAAATGGATCTTACGGCCTTAATAAAACAGGTACATTTCGAAATGAGTGACAGAATCGCTGCAGCTGAGATTGATTTCAGAGTCAGGATGCCGGAGGATAAAGTTATTGTTAAGCTGGACAGCGATAAATCTTACAGGATATTTGAAAATCTGCTGAATAACATGTGTAAATACGCCCAACGTGGTTCCAGAGCCTATCTGGATTTGGAGATTCAAGATAAACATACGGTTATCACATTACGAAATATATCCAGCGAGGAACTGAATTTTACCGGAGAGGAGATTGTTGAACGCTTTGTAAGAGGAGATAAAGCCAGAAATTCGGAAGGCTCGGGACTGGGGCTTGCCATTGCTAAGAGTTTTACCGGATTACAGAATGGAACTTTTACAGTTACGACTGATGGAGATTTATTCAAGGTTGTTATCGTATTTCCCCTTGTCAAAAATATCAGCGAAACAATTACTGAAGCAGAATAAATACCTTCCTATAATTAAAAAACGGGGTGCGGTAGCCAATTTATGGCCACCGCGCCTCGTTCGTTCTGCAGGTGTGTTTATACATTTGTGACGTTGTGAAACCGGCTAAGAGAACGGCGTTAAAAACCGCTCTCCGTATGATTCTAAGATTTATACGTTTAACCGTTACTGATTCAGTAGGAATATTCCAATATTTAAGTAATATGCCACTAACAGCCATAGGTAATACGGTAACAGCAATAATGCTGCCAATCTGTTGAGGTCGAAAAAATAGATCATAGTAAAGGTAACTAACACCAGTAATAAGGCCAACACCAGTACAGACAGCCCATAAGCCTGGAAGCGGAAGAACACAATACTCCAGGTAAAATTTACAAAGAGCTGGGCTCCATAATAGAACAAACTTACCTGTTTATCTGCCGGTGATGCCGGTGTAATGTAGATAAGATAAGCAGCTATTCCCATCAATATGTACAAAATAGGCCATACTACGCCAAATAACCAGGGAGGCGGTGCAAAGGGTGGCAGTATCAACTGCCCATACACTTGTTGCTGGCCACCGGATAACAGGCTGGAGAGCATGCCGGTTAATAAGGCTATACCTGCGCTTATTACAGCACCCTGAACAGAAAAATTTTTCATGGTTAATACCTGTTTTTAATATAATCTATGCAGGAGTTGCAATATTATCACCAGGTTGTTTTTAAGAATTATTTTGTGAAACCAATGTTATCGAGCTTTATTTTTCCGTTTTCCAGTTTATTAAAGAGAAAGCGGATATCCGTAATATCAGAGGTATCAATATTATTGTTATTGATTTGAAAGGCTTCAAGAGGCAGCCTCACAGTCTGAAAATAATGTTTAAATACCGGTGTGTTATTAAAGAATTGAAGTTTTGTAGTCATTACAGGCAATGAAGGATAGATATCTGCATAGTCCGATAAGGTTATAAAAGCTGTTTCTCCTTTAGAGTCAGTAAGTTTGACTGTAAAATCAAGCGGGTCTATTGTTTTCTCTTTGATCGTGAATTCCCTATCATCCATTACATTAAATTGCAGATACTGCATCGGCTCAGAATAAGGCGTATCAAAAGAAATATCGTAATAGGAGGATAAAGATTCCTTCCAGGAATAGATTAAGGCATAATTATCACGGTCAGGACCATTTAATTCATAATATACCTGGGTTTCATACCAATAAGAGGAGCTGGCAGAGGATAATCTGACATTCTCTTTGGTTGCAGTTGTAATATCCGTATCTTCTTCATAATTGCAGATAGTATCAAAACTGCTGTCTTCATAACCGTTGAGATAGAGATTAACCGGTAGTTCGGAACGCAATGTTTTACTGTCACGGAAGAAATCTCTGGCATTAACATCATTTTTTATTGTGGCATCCAGAAACTGTTTCATGGTTATCTTTAGGATATCCTGCTGTATTGACGGGTTTATAAGATTCCTGGTATTTAGCATCATATTAAAAGGAGCGCTGATATCAAACCTTCCCCATTTGGTATTGAACTGTCCATGGTTTGCATCTGCTATGTACAGGTAGGATTTAAAATAGTCATTCTCCCCGGTAAAGGTAGTATTGTTGTACTGTTTTTCACCCATCATGTAGGATACATCCTGGTCATTTGCTCCGTGAATTAATAGATAATTCACATCGGTCAGCGTTACATCCCTGTTAGAGGGGCGATACTGATCGGCACAGGGGGCAATGGCTATTATGGATCTGATGTCAAAATCATAGGAAAGACTTATGTTACCGTTATCCGGAAGACGCTTTAATGAGTTATAAAGTGCAGCTACGGTTACGGCCTCACCGCCTCTGGAATGACCAGCCAGAGACAGGTTGTTAAAATCCATTTTTCCATATAGCGGATTTCCTTCTTCTTTATTCTTTCGTTTCATTTCTTCCATGTTCTTCAATAACAGGATTGCCCTTGCATCATTCTCCCCGGATAAACCATTGTTAATATATCCGTTTAGAAAGCTCTCATCTACGGAAACCACTACATAGCCATAACTTGCAAGATATTCAGCCAGGTAGCCATAACCTTTGTAGGAAGCTGCTGTCATCATATGGTTGCCGTGGACTATAAATAATACCGGGTAGTTATTACCGTCAGCAGGGTACCATACCCTGCCTTTTAAAGGAACTTTATCAATGCTGTAACCCCAGTAAAAATCTCTTAGTTTCTTTGTGAAGCCTTCATACACAACATAACTTGACAGGTTGGCAGTTCTTGATTTTATTGCCTCGTTATTCATACCATAATCTATAACCGAAGTTTCAAGATTACCTTTTTTCAGTTTGCCGGAGTAGGAGGAATCAACTTCTTCTTTGTGCATAGCCAGATAGTTATCAACGTAATTATAAGAAAAACCAGTGCCAATACATAAGTACCCCCCTGCCCCTGTCAGTATCAGAGTAATAATTAAAATAACAATTAAGGAAGGGCTCTTCCTTTGAAGTCTGAATATTGCATAACAACAGCGCAGCATAACAAGAAATGCTCCTGCCAGAGTTACAGCGCCTATTCTGGAAATCAGATAGGTATCCTCACCGCCGCTGTTTAAGGAAAAATCCCATAGGTATGCAAAAACAATAAATAATTGAAGAAAAAGATAGATGTCTCTGGGGGATATTTTTAAAAATACTTTTAACAAAGGCAATACGATCAGCCGCAGCAGGTTCAACAGAAGAAAGAAAACCACAAATGCCAGCAGAAAGCTTACAGCTTCCGGAAGACCCGAATCCAACAGCATCAAAGCCAGCAGTATACTTGTTAAAATATCAGTAAGAAGCGATAGAGGTTTATCAGTGTCCTTAAAATTACGATTAGCCCAATTTTTACATTTTGTTATTATCAACTGAAAGAAATTTTTAAATTTTATTTGTACTGCCTTTAAGGCAGTCTTTATTTTTCTAAGTGTCTTCATTTGCCAGTTCCTTTCCAATATTATTCAATTATATATTATTCGCTAATAGAACTCAATAACTACTTCAATAATTAGAATAATTATTGACAAACGATAATTATATGCATATAATTATCGTAAAACAATAATGGGATTTTGTGGGAGGATATTATGGCTTTCGTTAAAGACATTAGGCTGACCTTATTATTTACTGCCTTCTTATCCGTTGTGGCAGCAGTGCTTACGCATCTGTATTTAGGCATAATTAACGGATTTCAACTTATGTATATACCTTTTGACCTCTTGGGAAAGGGCTTGCGCTTACTGTCCCTTTCTTCCGCTTTCGGAAACGGGGTGGCTATTGCCGTTTATCTGTGCCTGGCCTTTGTTCCTCTGGTATATTGGCTCATAAAAAGAAAGAGGGGTAACAGACATACAGCAGGGTTCCTGCTGCCGATTATATCTATCTACAGCCTTTTTCTAATTTACTTCTTTATTAATAAGGGAATTATGGTACAAAGGTTTTTTTCTGATTATGGCTCTGAGGTAATGGTCATAAGTATCAAGGCAATTCTGGCATTCCTCTTCTGGGGGATGTGGCTTGGCTATTTTCTGCTAAAGAGCGCAGATAATGTCCTGGCACCTGCCAGTTATCATAAGGGGATTCCAATGATCAGACAACTGCAGTTGTTATTGAAATTTGGAGCTTATCTTTATACGATAATTTACAGCTTTTTTATGATAATTCCGGTAATAACGGAAGCAGCAGGGATTATGCGGACGGAAGGTGCAGCAGAAAATGCCGGTTATATTAAGATAAGTGTACTCTTTCTCATATATATCATTAACAGTATACCTGTTGTTTTAACAATATGGATTATGGTAGAAGGTATTCATCTTTTAGAGGCTATGGCTGATAAACATCTAAAGGAAGAAGAACAAACAGCTGCAATTGCACTTGGAAGGGTTAGTAAAATTGGTATCTATGGGGTTGTTATCTGTGGACTTGTTGCAAACGCGATTAAGGTGATAATGTGCGGATATTTAAAGGATATAACTGTTAATATCTATCTGCCGCTGTTTCCGCTGATAACAGCTTTTATAGCTATGATTCTGTCCGGTTATTTTAAGGAAGCGGGAAACCTTAAAGAAAATGATGAGTTATATATTTAAGAAATTACTGATACTGCAGCGGATAAAGTTCACTTAATATCAGTGCCTGCTATTTACCTTGAGGCAAGGAGGAAATAGCAGTTCCGGTAGTAAATATGCTGGACCGATTGATGACAACCCAGCAGCAGTGTAATTGAAGGTGCTGAATTAAGCGAATTTAAAGCAATGCAGTACTAGGCTAAACGTTAATAGGTTAACCTATAGCTTGCTTAGATAAACTTATAGTTAACTCATATAAAGAGAGGAAAATATGGCTATCAGTATTCATCTGGATGAAATTCTTAAAGAACGGCACATGACTTCCAAGGAATTATGCGGTTTAATAGGCATTACGGAAGCAAATCTTTCTGTACTTAGAAGCGGCAAGGCAAAAGGTGTTCGTTTTGTAACTTTAAATAAAATATGTCATTATCTTAATTGTAATGTAGGGGATATACTGGATTGTGACGGAGTGTTAGAGGAGGAGGAAAATGAGGAGGAAGAATAGACGTTATTTTAGGGTCATAGACAAATTATCAGCAAGGAGATGCGGTGTGATAATTTGTCTCCTGCTGCTTTTGGTTCAATTAATGGGCTGCAGTCTTGCTCTACCGGAGCAGAAATCAGGTGAAGATGAATTTTGCGGTGCTTATCTGGTATTTCCAGGTGATGGGAGTTCTTATAACGAGCTGAGTTCCTTGGATTTTACTGTAAATAGTAAGGGTGAAATCATACAGAAAAAGGACAGGACATTAGAAGGTAGCTATGGTAATGATACAGTGAACTTTGAAAGCATTGATGGTTACTTTATCGGTTTTTTACAGGAGGAGAACAAAGATGACAAGGGCATTGGGTTAATTGCCGATGATGGATTTATAGATGTATCAGCCCAGGTCAAAGTATTAGACAGCGGGAACGAAGACATAGGGGAGGCAACCTTCCTGATTCCTGCAAACAGTATGAGTTCGTTTAGAGCTTATCCGGTGTATCGAAGGGCAGACGGAAGCTTTTATCTGATAAATAGTACCCAAGGTGTTCATATTGGAGATGGCACAGCGGATTCGGAGTATACTATGACCATTGGTACTTCACTTTTGGAGACCATGGATAAACAGACTATGAATGCACAAACAACCAGCATTAAAATAACAGTAAGGCTTGTGGATCCGGTTAAGAAACTGGTACTAAAGGAAATGAACGAACAGGATGAAGTTATAGTAACAACAGAAATCAAGAACAGCAAGGAAGAGAAGATTCCTTACAAAGTAATGGCTCAGACCAGTTATGTATTGGTAGAGGAAACACTCTCAAATCAGGAAAAAGGTGATTATATAAAAAGGAGCGTATTCAGTTTCGGTAAAGAAAATAATTACACCCATCTATGCAACTTTCCGGGAGAGAAAGCGGATATAGGAGTCCTTACCCTTGAATTTTCAAAATAGCAGCAGATGTAAACAAACCGACACACAGCTGTGACAGAACTGTAACATGGACTTCCGATGTATATGAGGTAATACAGAATACTGAAAGGAGTAATGTTATGATTCATTCAATCAGTTCCAATTCTGTAAACTGGTATCAGCAGACTAAAAACTACCAAAATGGAATCACGAAGGCAGTTACAGAAGTTAGTACGGATACCCTTACAGAGGAAGAGGAGAAGGCTGTTAGAAGCAATCTATCCCTGGTAGATGTTATGGGATTAATGCAGAAAACAGGCAGTGTAAAAGAAGCGGAGACAAAAGAAGAGGTCAAGGATGACAATAGCAGCGCGTTGGATTTGGATGGGGATGGAACGTTATCTTCAGACGAGTATGATAACCTTGTAAAGCAGCTGGGATTAAAGAATGCCCTTAGCTCAGAGGATTTCTTTACAAAGTATGATACGGATGAAGACGGAGAAATCACAGCAGAAGAACTTAGAGCGGTTAACGGTGAGAAGAGAATGCCGCCTCCACCCCCGCCTGTGCTGGAGGAAGATGAATCAGAGGAAGGTTTCTCCTCTGCGGTAGATACGGATGGAGATGGTTATATATCTACGGAGGAATACGAAGCCTTTGTATCTGGGCTGGACACTGAGGAACCCTTAAGTTCTGAAGATTTTTTCGCACAATATGATACGGATAAGGACGGAAAGATCAGTGCAGAGGAAGTAAGAAGCGGCATAGAAAAGGCAAAGGGTACACCACCAGAACCCCCTGTACAGGGACTTCCTTCTGATATAGATCTGGATGAAGATGGTGCTCTTTCAACCGATGAATATGAGAATCTGGTATCCCTTTTTGGTACAGAGAATACACTGTCATCAGAGGAATTCTTTACAAAGTATGATACCGATGGCGATGGTGAGGTAAGTGCGGAAGAAATAAAAGCAGCCATGGAAGCAGCGGGGCAGAGACAGCAGGTTGTTAAGGCGTATGAAAACAGTTACCGATATACAGAGGATGAGATAAGTACAGGATTAGACAGTATAGCTTAATTGAGAGAAAGATAAGTACAGGATTAGACAGTATAGCTTAATTGAGAGAAAGATAAGTACAGGATTAGACAGTATAGCTTAATTGAGAACGATACGTACCGGTTAAGACAATATAGCTTAATTGAGAGAAAAAATATACCAGTTTAAACTGTATAGTTTCATGGTTAATTATAGTGCACTTGGTAGGGAGTGTTACTTGTGATAATTTTATTAAAAGATCGGCTTAGGAAGAAAGGAGGAAGTTCTTACGATACAGTAAGAGCTTCCTCCTTTACCTTTCCTGAGGTTTATATTCCTCCGTCACTTTTTGTCCACAAATTCCTGTTATATTGGTTAATAAGTTTTGTGTTAAGAAGGAGTAAAAAGTTTCATATAAATAATTGTATACTTACGGCAGGGCAGATTACAGGTTATATACCAGACATATAAGTTTCTGATAAGAGATATTATTAATACAAGAAAAGGCGGTTAAGAAATGCTTGCGGATAAGACCATATTGCTGGTGGACGACGAAACTAAAATCAGAATTCTCCTGAAAGATTTTCTGGAGAAGGAAGGTTATCATATTATAGAGGCAAAGGATGGAAGAGAGGCAATGGATATCTTCTATTGCAGAATGCAGGAAATCAATATGATACTTCTTGATGTCATGATACCGGAATTCGACGGATGGACAGTATGCAGAGAAATCAGAAAGAAATCTCAGGTTCCGATTATCATGTTAACAGCAAGAGGAGAGGACTTTGATGAAGTTCATGGCTTGGAAATCGGAGCTGACGATTATATCAGAAAACCGGTCAAACCAACAGTGCTGGTAGCAAGATTAAATGCTTTCTTTCGCAGGCTGGATAAAAGCGGTAAGGATAATGTATATCGATCTGGAGAACTGCTTATTGACACCGGCAGCCATGAGGTGATGTTAGGGGAAGAAGAAATCAGTCTAAGCCCGACGGAATACAGCATCCTTATAACTCTCATTGAATACGGAAAAAATATCGTTTCCAGAGAGCAATTATTACAAAGAGTCTGGGGTTATGATTATTATGGAGGTTTAAGAACAGTTGATACCCATATAAACAGGTTAAGAATAAAATTAAAAGAAAAAGGTGACTGCATAACCACTATCCGGGGTTTCGGATACCGGTTCGAAGGATAGCTGACAGAAATCAGCGTTGTTTATAAGGGGAGATAAATGCGTAAATCAATCAGAATTAAACTATTTTCATATATGCTGGCAGTAATAATCGTTTTTGCCCTTTTGCTATTTACTTTTAATACTTTCTTTGCTGAGAAATATTATATCTATCATAAAAAGAATGCGCTTCTGGCTGCCGGAAATGAGCTGGAGCTTTATTTAAGTCAACATATTGCTGCGGCTGGGACGACAGATTATAAAACAGTCTTGCAGGAGGAGGAACTTGTTAAAAAGATAAATGGAATTGAAAAGGAATTGGGTGGTACCATTGTTATCGGCAAGGAAAAAGAGGACATCTATTACCCGGTTACCAATGGTCCTAAAGGTATGCCCGCCGGACTTATCCATAGTGAAAGCAGAAAGCCGCCTGAAGGGAAGCCGGGTGGCAGCAAAGAAAAGAGCAGTCCTTCACCATTTATCATTACAAAAGACCCGGATTATGATATAAACACTTTAAGATACCAGCTTCAGAAGGAAGACGGGCTGATCATCGTTATTTGGGTTCCTATGGCTGAGATATCAGAAAATGCAGCATTATCCAATCGTTTTACCATGTTGATTGGGCTTCTGACAATTCTGTTAACTCTTTGCTTTACTTTGTTAATATCTGATAAGTTTACAAAGCCAATAAAAGAGATGAATAAAATAACTGCCAGAATGTCAAAACTGGATTTCTCGGATAGACTTAAGATTCATTCCAAAGATGAGCTGGGTGAACTTTCAAACAGTATCAATGAGCTCTCCTGCAGCTTAAATACAGCGATTGACAGACTAAATCAAATGAATTTGAAACTGGCACAGGATATTGATTATGAAAGACAGTTCATTGCCAATGTATCCCACGAACTAAAGACACCGGTGCTTCTAATACAGGGTTATGCAGAAGGACTTAAGGAGGATATTACCAAGAATCAGCAGAAACGGGACTTTTACTGTGACGTTATTATGGAGGAAGCAGAGAAGATGGATGCCTTGATAATGGAATTATTAGACTTATCGAGACTTAAGCAGGGAGGATTTGCTATTGAGAAAGAAAAGTTTAATCTTTCCCGGCTTTTGTACTTACTTTTGGATAAATATAATGAAATTTTTCAGGAAAAAGGTTTTCTGCTTGAAACAGACATACCGGATAATATTATTGTTTTTGCAGACAGAATCAGAACAGAACAGGTTATGACAAATTATATTATGAATGCCGTTCGTCATGGGGAAGCAGGAAAAAGAATATCCATCTCTTTAAGTAATCAGGATAATAAAGCTGTCTTTTCCATCTACAACAGCAGTCCGCCGATACCGGAGGAGGAACTTGATAAACTGTGGCAGAGTTTTTATAAACGGAATCGTGCCAGAACCAGGGAAGATAACGGGACTGGCCTGGGCCTTTCAATCGTACGTGCCATACAGGAGGCACAGGGTTTCTCCTATGGCGTGCAGAATCAAGAGGAGGGTGTAGTATTTTGGTGTGATTTTCATAAGTGAAATTTATGCAATGCGGTGCCGGAGCTTGTTAGCCTTACATGGATTTTACAAAAACTTGAGTTATACTCTTTTCTGCCAAAGCATATAAAATTAATAAGTCTGACAACCTTTACAGGGGAAAAAAGACTGCAGACTATTAATAGGAGGGGTTAGGGTGAAAGAAAAGCACTTTTACACCCCCAGATATGGTACGCATGCAAAAAGCATGCAGATGGGAGTATAAAATGAAGAGAGTCAAACGATTATCAGCCTTATTGCTTACAGGAGTACTGTTATTTAGTATGAGCACTTTTGTTTATGCAAAAAGCATAAACTCCGAGGCGGTAGTATCAGAAGAAAAGCTACAAAAAGCATATGAAAATGTAATCAATTATGCTTATACGAACGCAATACCCTTAGATTTAAGCCTTGATACATTTGCTGAGGAATTTAAGGCTTCACACTCTACTGACATAACGGAATATGAAAATACCTACTATCGTATTCTTACAGCCCAACAAACTGCAATTCTTCCTAATTCCAGCGGTGGCAGTAAATGGTATTACAATACCGGAACGGCCCTGCCCCGCAGTGCCAGTTACTCAAAGTACAAATTGTTAGATTCTGTGAAAAAAGGGGATATTATCTATGAATCCAAAGGAGGATTTGGGATTACTGGACATACAGCAATCGTGGAAGGAAAATACTACAGCAGTACCTATCAGCAGTACTATATCAGGGTAGTTGAAGCAATCACCGATGGGGTAGTAAGAAGTGTACTGGACGATACCCGGGTAGATGAAAGGGATACGGTATTATTACGGGTAAAGGGAGCAACTGATTCCATAATAGCAAATGCAGTAAATTTCTGTATCGGACAATTAGGCAAGGGGTATATGATTGATTTTCAAAAGGATACAAGTGCCAGTGAGCCTGACTGGTACTGCTCTGAACTAAATTGGGCAGGATACTATAATCAGGGGATCGATATTGAAACTACTGGCTTATATAATGAACCGGGAATTACACCAAGGGATATTAATAACAGTTCTAAAGTTACAAGTGTTGCATTTAAATAATGAGAAAGGCCATTCCTGTTTGTTGTTTACGCAAGTTCATTTGTGATTATGTTATTAATTAAAAGTTATCGCCTATTTGTGTATATGCTACGCTGTAAATCAGGAATCCACTCATTCCAATAATAGTATTTTACATGGAAGGCTGCAATCCGTATATCAAGGATAGCAGCCCTTTCTTTATGAAAATCATTTTTGGTTGTTTGAATTAATTTTTTATACCAATACTCTAAAATAAATGTAATTACCCTGGCCCTGGATGGGATTGTAATTTTTGGTAAGAAGACATATAATGTAGCTGTCAGCATCAAAGAACTGAAATGATATGACTAATATTGAAAAGAGGGATCTATACGTCGAGTGAAACATTAGACTCACAGGAAAAGAAAGGTAATCTATCGAAACTGTCCGTTGAGGAAGTTTATAACCAGCTTGGTTCAAGTGCAGCAGGCCTGACAGGCGGGCAGGCGATAGATTATCAGAAGAAACAGGGTAAGAATCTCATTGAAGAGAAGAAGAAAAAATCGGTTATATTAATCTTCTTAGAGAACTTCACCCATTTAATGGCAATTTTGCTGTGGATAGGCGGTGCGGTAGCTTTATTTGCCGGAATGCCTCAGCTTGCCATTGCTATCTGGCTGGTTAATGTGATTAACGGTGTGTTCAGTTTTATGCAGGAGCACCGTGCGGGAAAAGCCACAGAAGCACTTAAGAACATGCTCCCTTCCTATGCAAGGGTAATCAGAGACGGACAGGAAATTAAGATACTGGCAGAAGATCTGGTTATCGGAGACATTATCCTACTGGAAGAAGGAGATAAGATTTCTGCGGATGCCAGGCTGATTGCCTGCAGTGATCTTCAGGTGAACCAATCCACCTTAACGGGAGAATCCAATCCCGTCAGAAAAACCGCTGACCCAATCTTTCGGGATGACCTGACGAAAGCAGAAATACCAAATCTGATTTTTGCAGGCACCAATGTTTCAGAGGGTAACGGAAAAGCAATCGTAACAGAAATCGGCATGAAGACGGAGTTTGGTAAGATAGCGCATCTTACGCAAAGTATGGAGGCAGATGAAAGCCCTTTGCAGAAAGAGCTTAACAGACTCACCAGACAGATATCCGTAATCGCCATCAGTTTCGGAGTTTTCTTTTTTGTAGCCGCTATCTTCTTTGTAAAAGAAAAGGTTGCAGCCTCCTTTATTTTTGCCCTTGGTATGATAGTTGCCTTTATTCCGGAAGGACTTCTGCCTACCGTAACCCTGGCGCTGGCTATGGCGGTTCAAAGAATGTCCAAGCGGAATGCCCTGGTAAAGAAGCTGTCTTCTGTGGAAACCCTGGGAAGTACCTCTGTTATCTGTACGGATAAGACAGGAACCCTGACACAGAATGAAATGACAGTAAGCCATTTATGGCTGGCAGAAAAAGAATATCAGGTAACAGGTGTCGGCTATGAAGCCAACGGTGAAGTACTTGAGGATAACAAAAAGATAACAGCAGATAAGAATGAAGACATCAGGCTTCTTTTGACAGCAGCAGCCCTTTGCAGCAATGCAAGACTTCTTCCGCCAAATGAAGAAAATCCAAGGTATACGGTCTTAGGTGATCCAACCGAAGCCTGCCTTGGTGTTGTAGCAAAAAAAGCAGGAATCAATATAGAAACAGTCAGTACAAAAACGCCAAGGTTAAGGGAACTTCCTTTTGAATCCAGGCGTAAGAGAATGACCACTATTCATCAATTGGATAAACCCGTTGAAGGTACTGTAAGGATAGCCTATACCAAAGGTGCTCCAAAGGAAGTCATGAAGTTAAGCCAGTGGATACGTATAGGTGGTGAGGCAAAGCTCATGACAGAAGAAATGCGTACACGTATCATGGAAGCCAATGATAAATATGCAAGAGATGGACTGAGAGTACTTGCCGTGGCTTACAGACTTCTTCATAAGGACGATAATATTCCAAAGGCAATGAGTGCTTACACACCGGAAATTATTGAACAGGAGCTTGTCTTTATAGGCCTCGTGGTAATGGCAGACCCGCCAAGGCCTGAGGTAGCCTCTGCCGTAGAGGAATGCCGCAGGGCAGGTATCCGTATTATCATGATTACCGGTGACTACGGTCTCACTGCTGAAAGTATTGCTAAACGCATCGGCATTGTTACCAGCGCAAGTCCCCGGGTTATATCAGGACTTGAACTTGAAGCCTTATCCGATGAAACCTTAAAAGAATACTTAAAGGATGAGATTATCTTTGCCAGAGTTGCTCCGGAGCAGAAGCTGAGAGTAGTAACCAATCTGCAGGAGATGGGTGAAATCGTAGCAGTTACCGGCGATGGTGTAAATGATTCACCGGCGCTGAAGAAAGCTGATATCGGAGTAGCTATGGGTATCGCAGGTACCGATGTTGCCAAGGAAGCTGCGGATATGATACTTACAGATGATAACTTTGCTTCTATTGTTCATGCCATAGAAGAAGGAAGAGCGGTGTACAGTAACATCAGAAAATTCCTGCTCTATATCTTGAATTCAAATATGCCGGAGGCTGTACCTTCTGCGCTGTTCTTGTTTTCCAGAGGTGCAATACCGCTTCCTCTTACGGTTATGCAGATCCTTACCATCGATTTGGGAACAGATATGCTGCCGGCGCTGGGACTGGGAACGGAGAGTCCTGAGCAGGGGATTATGGATCAACCGCCAAGGAATTTAAAAGAGCCGCTGTTAAACCGCAAACTGATAATGAAGGGTTTTCTATGGTACGGATTACTGGCTTCCTTAGCCTCCCTGGCTTCCTACCTGTTTGTTAATATACAAAATGGCTGGCCCGGTGTACCATTAGCCGGAGGTGACAGTGAGGTCTATATTAAAGCGACAACTATGACCCTGGCTGCCATAGTATTCTGCCAGATTGGAGCAGTATTTAACTGCCGGACTGAGAAACAGTCGGTATTTAAAATAGGTATTCTCAGCAATAAACGGATTAATTTCGGTATAGTAGTAGAATTACTATTGATAATTCTGCTGGTATATCTGCCGCCCTTGCAAAAGGTATTCCATACGGCACCTTTAAATGCAGCGGACTGGTTATTCCTGTGTATATGGCCGCCAGTAATATTATTATTAGAGGAGTTAAGGAAGGTATTTCTTAGAAAAAGATAATTTACTGAAGTAAATATTATTTTTTAAAGAGAGGTGAAGGGCATGAAAGTTATTGTAGTGGGACTTGGACGAATGGGCACGGGACTGACTCTGAATCTGGTGAAAAAGGGCCACACAGTTACCGTAATTGATTCAAATCCGGAAGCATTCGAAGGTTTGGGGCCGCATTTTAAAGGAACGAAAGTAGTAGGTATCGGATTTGATAAGGAGGTACTTGATAAGGCGAAAATAGATAAAGTAGATGCCGTGGTATCCTGCACTGCCAGCGATGAGGCTAATGCGGTAATAGCCAGGATTGCAAGAAACATCTATCAGGTACCCAGAGTAGTAGCAAGGCTTTATGATGCAAGAAAAGCAGAAATTTATCATAGAATCGGTATCCAGACAATCTCAACCACCACCTGGGGAATTGAACGTGCTACGGAATTTATCACACATAATCATCTGGACAGTGTATATGAGATGGGTAACGGAAGTGTTAATATGCTGCGTATTGAAGTACCGGCATTGCTGGTAGGACATCAGGTAAAAGAAATTTCAGCTCTTGGAGAAATACAGGTTACTTCTATCAGCCGCGGCACCAGGACCTTTATCCCGACCCTGGGAACGGTAATGGAATCGGAAGATATCCTGTATCTTACCGTAATGGGCTCCGCTACCGATAAATTAAAGTCAATGCTTGGACTGAACTGAAAGGAGAGGGATGTATGAAGATTGTAGTAATCGGAGGAGGGCAGGTAGGCTCTTATCTTGCCAATCTTTTGCTGTCCAATGGCCATGATGTGAAAGTCATTGAACATAGGGAGAAAGTCTTTGCCAAATTGGAGGAGGAACTTCCGAAAGAAATTCTTCTCTTTGGTAACGGCTCAGACCCGGTGATTCTGGAACAAGCAGGTATTGATGAAGCTCAGGTTGTAGCAGCCGTAACGGGTGCTGATGAAGTAAATCTGGTGGTTTCCACCCTTGCCAAAATGGAATTTGCTGTGCCAAGGGTTGTGGCAAGAGTTAATAACCCTAAGAATAAATGGTTATTTAACGCTACAATGGGGGTTGATGTAGGTGTTAACCAGGCAGATCTGATGGGACATTTCGTGGTAGAAGAAATGGACCTTAAGAGTATGTTTACCCTCTTTAAATTAAACCGTGGGGATTACTCCATTGTTCAGATAAAGGTAGCAGATAAAGCACCGGCAGCAGATAAACTGGTCAAAGACTTATCAATACCCAAGAAAGCAGTACTAATTGCCATAAACAGGGCAGAAAAAACCATTATTCCAAAAGGTGATACAAAAATTGTGGCAGAGGATGAGATACTTTTTCTAACCGACGAACATAGCCGGAAGGTCTTAAATGATATATTTGGTTAACATGCTATAATAATATTACCATGAAAATAAAAAAAGCGGCACAGTGGCTCATACTACTGTGCCACTTTGTGCATTGACAAACCAAATATCTGGTAGTAAAATAATTTTAATAATTCTATAGTAAACATATATGAATACATGAATAGATTAATGCTATAGAGTCATAAAGCTATGGTATACCGTAAAAAGCGAATCAACCTGGAGTACCAAAAGGGGAAAGGTGGTATTTGGGATGTCAGTTAAGCGGTATGGCCATAGGATGGGTGAAAGAAAATACAGTAAAGGAAAGGTGCCACAAGGATATTCTTTCACTCTGAATAGTTTTTTAGTGGCAGTATTACAAGTAAACTGTAATATGCAAGGGTATAAAATATGAGAAAAAAATTACATGCAAGAGTAACAGCCATGGTACTAAGCGTATTGCTGGCCGTTTCGTTAACTGCCTGCGGCGGCAGCAAAGACAGCAGTCAGGGAGGAAAGGATAACGCACCAGGGGCTAATACCACAGACGGGGCAAAAGAAAAAATAGTTAATATTGGTATGACGGATACCTTAACCAGTGTAAATCCACTTTTAATGGATGCCACAGAGATTTTAAAATATAGTGTTTCCATGGAGTTCCTTCCTTTGGTGGAGCTAAACAGCAAGCTGGAATTTCAGGGAATGCTCGCATCTTCTATTACCACGGAAGACAACAGGAATTTCATTGTTAATGTAGATAAGAATGCAGTCTGGTCTGACGGAACACCGGTGACCGCAGAAGATGTAGTATTTACCGTATTAAAACTTGCAAGTCCCAAACTTGCCAATGCAAGCATGGCACTGTATGCTTTTGAAGGCGTAGGTGATGATGGTTTTGTGGAAGAGGGGGCTGCGGAAATCTCCGGTGTGAAAGCGCTGGATGAAAAAACAGTTCAGTTTACCACCAAATACGATATGGCGCTGACGACTTTTGAGAATACTTATGGAAGATATATTCTGACAGTTCCTAAACACATATTAAAGGATGTACCGGAGGATCAGCTGGCAGCATATTCCTGGTTCAATGCTCCTACAGTAGTTAACGGACCTTATAAAATTACCGATGCAGATTTACAGCATTATGTTTCTTATGAAGCAAATGATAAATATTTTAAAGGTGCTCCTAAAATCAATAAGCTGAATATTAAGATTGTTACAGCAGCACAGCTCTTAACCGGTCTTCAATCCGGAGAAATTGATTTTGTTCAGCAGACAACAGGCGGTATTTTGCAGGAGGATTATACGAGTGTAGAAGGGCTTACCAATGTAAATGTTAATTATGGTGCACCGGTTACAAACCAGTCCATTTTCTTTAATACCACAACAGTTACAGATACCCGGATACGGCAGGCTATTTTATACGGCATTGACAGAGAAAAGCTGGTCAGCGGACTCTTAAATGGAAAAGGTGAAGTAATAGACGGATTTTTATCCAGTGCAGGTCCTTTTTATGATTCCTCTCTGACACCCACGGCCTATAATGTGGATAAAGCCAGGGAACTTGTAAAAGCGGCAGAAGCCGATGGCTGGGATTCCTCAAAAGTATTACAGTTCTATGTAAACAGTGGAGATACCACTTTTACACAGGGCGCAGATTTTATAACTGCAAGTCTTGCAGAAGTCGGTATTAAACTTCAGGTTAACACTGTGGACCTTGCAACACTTATGTCAAAGGCAGGCAACAAGGAATTTGATCTTATGGCGGTACAATACACCTATGCACCGGTTGACCCATATCCAGATGTAAACTGGCTTTTGTCAGCTGACGGTTGGACCGGATATGCCAACACTACTATTACCGATGCACTGAATGCTACCCAGACAACCAGTGATGTAAATGACATAAAGAAGGAATACCTGACTATAGATACTCTGGTACAGCAGGATGTCCCCATGCTCTCAGCTTATGTTATCAGTGCCATTGGTGTTGCTAATAAGCGGCTGGTCAATGCAACTCCTGATGTATACGGAGCCTTTATCAATATCAATGAGTGGGATGTGACAGAATGACACGTTTACTGGAAGTAAAAGATCTTAAGGTCAGCTTTCAGAATGGTAAAAATTTATTTACCGGTATTTCAGGGGTTGATTTTCATGTAAATACCGGTGAAATCTTAAGTATCGTAGGGGAGTCAGGGTCTGGAAAGAGTATTACCACCCTGTCCCTTATGGGGCTGCTGGGAAAGACCGGTAAGGCGGATGCAGAAAGTATTCGTTTCGATAATGAAGAGCTTAAGGGAAAATCGGAAAAAGAGTTAGATAAAATAAGAGGCAGTAAAATGACCATGATATTTCAGGATGCCCTTACCAGTCTAAATCCCGTATTTACAATCGGAAATCAAATGACAGAAGCAATCCTGAGCCATACCAACCTGAACAGAAAGGAAGCGTCTGAAAGAGCAGTAAACCTGCTTACAAAAGTAGGACTTTCAGACGCTGTGGCGTTGCTTAAGAAATATCCCCACACTCTTTCGGGAGGAATGCGGCAGAGAGTTATGATTGCAATGGCACTTGCCTGCAATCCGAAACTCTTAATTGCCGACGAACCTACGACAGCCCTTGATGTAACCATACAGGCACAGATTATGGATTTGTTGAAAAGTATAAATAAGGAATTTGATATGTCCATAATATTAATAACCCATGACATGGGAGTGGTAGCGGAAACTGCCGACAGAGTGTTGGTAATGTATGCAGGAGAGGTAGTGGAGGAGGCTTTTGTGAAAGACCTTTTTTCGTATCCCGGACATCCCTATACCCGTGCTCTTTTGCGCTCTATTCCAGGTTCCGGTGGTCAGGAGGGGCTTTTGATTCCTATCGAAGGCAGTGTTCCGGAGAATTATGATAAGCTGACAGGCTGCAGGTTTTTAAATCGATGTCCCCATGCAGGCGAGGAATGTAGAACGAAGCAGGAACTAAGTGAAATTGCTGAGGGACATTCAGTAAGATGTATTAAATACAATGAATTGAACCAGGTAATAGATAGAGTAGATGCATAAAGTACGACTTTGGAAATATCCCATGAGATTGGTTAACATTTTAACTGAATGTAGCCAATCTCATCCGTGTTTATTTAAAAGTAGAGCTTCATGCAGCAGCCCCATTCCATTGATAACGAAAATTCTGAATTAATTTGTAATTAAGACTGGATTTTTTCTTCTTATTGAGTTATTTTATTCTATAAATGAGCAGATAAGTATCTTAAAGTTGAATTAAGTTATTGCTTCTTCCAGTTATAGCACAAAATAACCAATGGTTTATTGCTTCTTCCAGTTATAGCACACTATAACCAAAGGTTTATTGCTCCTTTAAGAGGCAAAATTACAATCAATAAATTTAAAACAAGAAGAGAACCCTTGGAATGTTGCGGTTGATTTTAAATAAATCATGGAAGTTCACCATATTGTTAGGAGCAGTATAATGGAAAAGAAAGAGCAGCCCCTTTTAAAAGTATCAGATTTAAAAAAATATTATCCTGTAAGGGGTGGTATTATACCGCATACTATCAGCTTTATAAAAGCAGTAGATGGGGTAGATTTTGAAATAAATGAAGGTGAGACCCTTGGACTGGTAGGTGAATCCGGCTGCGGTAAATCTACTGTTGGAAGGCAGCTGGCGGCTTTGGAAAAGCCTACAGCTGGTGAGATAATTTATGGGGATATTAATCTGGGAGCGAACATAGGGAAATTAGAGAAGAACATAAGGAGAGAGGTTCAGATGGTCTTTCAGGATCCCTACTCCTCTTTAAACCCACGAAAAACTGTAAGGGATATTCTCACAGCTCCTATGCTTTATCACGGTATATGCAAAAAGCAGCAACTGGAGGAGAGACTGAAGGAACTTCTTGATTTTGTTGGCCTTCCTGCAAATACATTGCTGAAATATCCTTTTGAATTCTCCGGCGGTCAGAGGCAGCGAATAGCCATAGCAAGAGCACTCTCATTAAATCCCAGGCTTATAATATGTGATGAACCGGTAAGTGCGCTGGATGTATCCATTCAGGCGCAGGTACTAAATCTCCTAAAAGAGCTGCAAAAGGAGTTGAAGCTTACTTATCTCTTCATCGGTCACGGACTTGAAGCAGTAAAATATGTCAGTAACCGCATTGCTGTAATGTATCTGGGTAAGATTGTAGAAGTGGCGGATTCAAAAGAGCTCTTTACTAATCCATTGCATCCATACACAAAAGCCCTGGTCAGTGCTGCGCCAATACCGGATCCTGAACTCAGGGACAGAGAGAAATTTTTGTTAAAAGGAGAAATTCCTTCTTCCAACCGTATTCCCTCCGGCTGCAGATTCCATCCCAGGTGTCCTTATGCCATTGAAGAATGCAGCATTTTTGTACCTGAACTGCAAGCTACCGGTTCTGACAAAGGTCATATGGCAGCCTGCCCGGTTATCTTAAAGGAACAAAGAGAGGAGGACAAGGATGTTTAAGTATATTATTAAACGTATACTGATTGCCCTGCCGGTGTTACTTGGTATTACAGTCATTGACTTTTTTCTCATGAGCCTGGCAGGTAATCCGCTGGAAATGCTTCAGGGAGCCAGAATATCCCAAGAAGCAATTGAAGTGAAAAGAGTAGCTTTAGGACTTGATAAACCTGTATATATACAGTATTTTATGTGGCTTAGACAATTATTTGAAGGAAACCTCGGAGTATCGGTAAAGACATACCAACCGGTGGCTGGCATGATTAAGACTTATATCGGTCCTACCTTGCTGCTGATGGGTACTTCATTGATTGCCAGTATGCTTATAGCGATTCCGGCAGGTATCTATAGTGCGGTCAGGCAATATTCACTGGGAGATTATACAGTTGTTACCCTTTCTTTTCTGGGAACCAGCATACCTGGATTTTTTCTGAGTCTTATACTGATCTATATCTTTACCATAAAGCTTGGTGTTCTGCCCTCCAGCGGTATGAAAACCCTTGGAACGGAAAGCGGAGCACTGGATGTAATAAAACATATGATAATGCCGGTTATTGTCCTGGCAGTGTCTATGGCCGGTAACAATATCCGTTATATCAGAAGCTCAATGCTTGAGATACTGAATAAAGATTATCTGAGAACAGCAAAAGCAAAGGGTATCGGAAAGTTTAAAGTCATTAATAAGCATGGACTCAGAAATGCATTACTGCCGGTTATTACAGTATTTGGTATGCAAATCCCAATCCTTTTTGGCGGGGCTATTATAGTTGAACAAGTATTTAGCTGGCCGGGACTAGGACTAATGACAATGAGCGCCATCATAAACAGAGATTATCCTGTTATTATGGGGGTATGTCTTATTACTGCGCTGGTAGTAATGGCAGCCAACCTGCTGACAGACATACTATATGCTGTTGCAGATCCGACTATACAGTATTAAGCACGATATAACGGGATATGATACACCAAAAAAGTTTTATTATAGCAAAGTAATTAAAAGTATCAAATAAAACAATAAGCAAAGTGGAATGAGTTTAAGCAAAGGGATTAAGGTTAAGCAAAGCGGATTGAGTTTAAGTAAAGGGGATTAAGGTTAAGCAAAGTGGATTAAGGTTAAGCAAAGGGATTAAGGTTAGGCAAAGGGGATTGAGTTTAAGCAAAGGGGATTTAGGTTAAACAAAGGGGATTAGGAAGAAGAAAAGGGGATTAGGATGAAAAAGAGGAATCAGGATAGTAGTATGAAGCAGTCCCTAAAAGGTAATATAATCAGGCGTTTCCTGAAACACAGGCTGGCAGCAGCTGGTTTACTATTTATTATAATTGCTGTATTTTGTGCTTTGTTCGCTCCCCTTATAGCTCCGTATGATCCGAATAAAGTGGTAGGGGATTTCAGCGGGCCTCCGTCAAAAATGTTTCTTCTGGGTACGGATCAGGTGGGCAGGGATGTATTGAGCAGACTGCTGTACGGCATGAGGATTTCACTTTATGTAGGGTTAGCCGCAACAGCTGTATCCACTATAATCGGTGTCGTGCTGGGGCTTCTGGCCGGATATTTTGGCGGAGTGCTTGATATGTTTATTATGAGATTTACGGATATGGTCATGTCCTTTCCATATATTCTGTTGGTTCTTGTTGCAGCGGCAATTTTTAAACCGGGACTTAATACAATAATATTAATACTGGGTTTCGTTGACTGGCCCGGTATTGCAAGGCTTGTAAGAGGTAATGTACTTTCCTTAAGGGAAAAACCTTTTATTCAGGCAGATATCGTAGCAGGAATGCCAAAAAGGTTTATCCTTTTTTCTGAGATACTGCCAAATACCATAGCACCAATTCTGGTTTATGCCACTTCCGTTGTAGCTATCTCAATGCTTGATGAAGCTGCTCTGAGCTTTCTGGGCATGGGAATCCAGCCGCCACAGGCGAGTCTGGGTAATATGCTCAACGGCGCACAGTCTTTATCTATTCTGACCTCAAAACCTTGGTTATGGCTGCCGCCGGGAATAGTGATAATCCTTTTGGTAATCAGTATAAACTTCGTCGGTGATGCTCTTAGAGATGCCTTTGATCCGACGGAGAGATAGAATAAAAAAAGACAATAAGTGTTTTCGAAGACTATTGTGGAAAGAGGTTGACATGAAGAATTTATTAAGTTATCAGGCATCAGAGTATGACTGCGGTCCCACAACACTTCTTAATGCGATGAGATATTTGTTTGAAAGAGAGGAAATTGTTCCGGATATATTAAAAGCAATTTCACTTTATACTTTAGATGAGTTTGATAATTCGGGTGAATCCGGTAAAAGCGGCACTTCGACAATGGCAATGATGTATCTGTCCAAATGGTTCAATCAATTCGGAGAGAAGAAACATTTTCCTATTGTTACGGAAATGCTGATAGGAGAACAGGTATGGATCAGACAGAACAGCAGGATTATAGGATGCCTTCAGCAGGGGGGAGCTGTTATCGTAAGATTATGGCTTGATACCTATGAGCATTATGTTCTGCTTACCGATATTGAAGGAGATTATATCTGCCTTTTTGACCCCTATGACTACGAAGGACCGGTAGATGGTGTTGATATAATCAAGGTAGAAGACCAGCCAAAGAAAATGAATCGAAAAGTACGAAAAGAAATCTTTAATAAAGATACGGTGAGAAGCTATGCTTTCGGACCTTCTGAAGGCAGGGAAGCAATGCTTCTATATAACTGCAACAATCGGAAAACTCCGGAAAAATCCATTGAATATTTTATTTAGAAGAAGCTGCAGCGTCACAACCTTGTGAGGCTGCAGCCTTTTTATTTTAAATTCTTTATGATTAGAACTTGCAAGAATCAGCATATTGGATTACAATAGTTTAGTTAGTAAATAATATCATTAATTTTTAGCTTACATAATGTGGATTATGGAAAGAATAATTCGCATATTGGCTTGTGGCAGAGCATAACCGCAAGCAGATGCGCCATGCAATAGGAATAGGTGTGATATAAATGAAATTTCACACTTCTTATTTGAGAGTGCGCAATCAGGCAGGTGGTATGCATAGGTGTTAATATATATAATTAGAAAGTATAGATAACATCTTATTTTGGCAGTGCCGCACTTACTATGGGAGCTAGTATGAAAAGGAGCAGCATATGAAGAATATACCCGAATTGAAATTAGGTATCGTAGCAGTGAGCAGAGACTGCTTTCCCATGGATTTATCCGTATCCAGGAGAAAAGCTGTTGTTGCAGAGTTTGTTAAGAAATACGGAGAGATCTATGAATGTCCCACCTGTGTGGAAAATGAAATCCACATGAGAAAAGCTTTGGAGGAGGTTAAAGCAGCAGGCTGCAACGCGCTGGTAGTATATCTTGGTAACTTCGGTCCTGAAACAGCAGAGACATTACTTGCCAAAGAGTTCGGCGGACCTGTTATGTTTGTGGCAGCAGCCGAGGAGACCGGCAGCAATCTGATAGGGGGCAGAGGCGATGCATATTGCGGTATGTTAAATGCCAGCTATAACTTAAAGCTTCGTAATATCAAAGCTTACATACCTGAGTATCCCGTAGGAACAGCAGCTGAATGTGCAGATATGATAGGAGAATTCCTGCCTATAGCAAGAGCAGTAAACGGACTAAATAATTTAAAGATTATTTCATTTGGACCTCGTCCACAGGATTTCCTTGCCTGCAATGCTCCAATCAAGCAGTTATATAATCTGGGAGTAGAGATTGAGGAGAACTCAGAGCTTGATTTGTTTGAGGCCTTTCACAAACATGCCGGTGATTCCAGAATTCCTGAAGTAGTTAAGAGCATGGAAGAAGAACTGGGTGCCGGAAATATGAAACCTGAGATTCTACCAAAGCTTGCACAATATGAACTTACGCTGTTAGACTGGGTGGAGGCTCATAAAGGTTCCAGAGAATATGTTGCTATAGCAGGTAAATGCTGGCCGGCTTTTCAGACACAGTTTGGTTTTGTGCCTTGTTATGTAAACAGCAGACTTACAGGAATGGGTATACCGGTATCCTGTGAAGTGGACATTTTCGGAACTCTCACTGAGTTTATCGGAACAGTAATCAGTGAGGATGCTGTAACTTTACTGGATATTAATAACAGTGTACCGGCAGATCTTTATGAAGAAGATATCAAGGGCAAACACTCCTATAGCCTAAAAGATACATTCATGGGCTTTCATTGCGGAAATACCACTTCCGGCAAATTAGCCTTCTGTTCCATGAAATATCAGATGATTATGGCGAGAAACCTTCCGGAAGAAGTAACACAGGGTACCTTAGAAGGAGATATCGCACCTGGAGATATTACTTTCTTCCGTTTACAGGGCACCGCTGATGGAGGTTTAAGAGGATATATTGCACAGGGTGAAGTATTACCTGTAGCTACCCGTTCTTTTGGTGGTATCGGTATATTTGCAATTCCTGAAATGGGAAGGTTCTACCGTCATGTTCTGATTGAGAAGAACTATCCTCATCATGGGGCAGTTGCTTTCGGTCATTATGGTAAGGCTATTTATGAAGTGTTTAAGTACATTGGGGTAGATGTAAAAGAAATAGGGTATAATCAACCGAAGGGAGTTCTTTATCCTACGGAAAATCCTTTTGTAGGTTAAAGTAATAGGAAGTGATTTGAATGGCAAAGAGCCAGTTTTATAGATGGGGACGGTGAATTGCACAAAACAGAAAGAACTCATGCTTCAATTCCAAGGTATAAGAAGTCCTAATTCCAGGAATATTTTGTGCTTGCCATAATGCAATACAGATAACTCGCTACGCTCAGACAATCTGTTTTACATTATAGCACAAAATATGCTTGGTAAAGGACTTCTAAATACCTTTCCATAGGCGCATTCGTTCTTTCCGTTTTGCACAATTCACCTGAAATCATATAAGTGAGAGGCTTATGACACTTGATTCATGAATTCATTTAAAGGATTATTTTAATAGTTTATTATAAAAGGTTATCCAGGTAAAGGAAACCTATGTAAGAGGAACTTTTTAAGAGAGGCTATTTGGGAAACCCTCTTAATTCATACTTTACCGAAATTTTGGATGTGTCATTGGCTTTGCTGTTCGTATTGAGCTAACCATTTGCTGAATACATCCATAACTTTGTGAATTAAAATTAAATTAACCACCATAATTATAAAGGATACAATAGAGTACAAGACAACAGTATCTAACGGAAACAATTTCACTATATGCTTAATAATATAAATGCATATAGGCAAGCAAATAACGCTTGTAATAATAGCAGGGACATATTTTCTTACTATCAATGTTTGAAAACAATGTATTACTAAATGCAAAGTAAATGCAATAAACAATCCTGCCCATAGCATATACCAGTTCGTCACATAAGAAACAACTGTAATTATACTAATCAATATAAATTCTTCTGCTACGCCAAATGCAAAAGATGATGTTGTAATATTATCAAAGTGCGGTAATAACCTTTTTGATAATGTAGGAAATCTTTCACATAAATAGCGTTTATTCTTTCTTACCCACAATTGCATGAAAATTATTTCTTCAAAATCGTGAAAAATAAAAAGTATAGGAAACAGCCATACCATTACTTTTATTTCATTCATTCTCATACCCCCTAAAAGCCTATTGAACCAGATTGTTTTTGATTTTTATTACTACTTTGTCATTTACAAATACCTGTGACTTCTGATTTTGGATACAGTTTCAGCACTACAATGAGGTAAGAATTCCCCTTGGCAAATCTAAATTCTTTAACTTCCTGTATAACTTTATTTGTGAACCCACTACAAGAATTTCCTCCAAGTAACAAAATAATTGCTATTGTTGGGTTAGGGATACTTTCTGAATATCTGAAATTAAAGATGGTATACTTTCCATATTCTGAACTCCTTTCTATGAATTTGGATTAATTATAGCATACCCCTAAAAACATATCAAATTTCAATATTGATTTAAAACATAACCAAAAATTTTAAGAATAACAATTAAGATCAAAAATTTATTGGTTCAATACCATACCTCTCATTACTTACAAAATGAAAGGATTTTAGGATTAGAGATGAAATCTATATATAATGCGTGTAAAATATTTGAAATTTTACCTCTATATGTTATATAATAAAGTAAATAGAGCATTGTAGATTTTTGTGGCACAATGGTTAGAAATGTGAAGCGAAGAAAGATTATATAATATACATGATGAGGAGGATTTTTATGAAGAACCCATATGAAATATGCCCCACTTTTGAAACAGAAAGTTTTATTTTAAGACTCGTTTCAGAAGAAGATTCCGAAGGTCTGCTAAAATGTTATTCTGATAGTAAGGCACAAAAAATTTTTAACTCTGATAGGTGTACAGGTGATTTTTGTATTTACACAATTGAGGATATGTTACAATGTATTAAAGCTTGGCTCTGTGCATATTCTCAACAAGAATTTATACGCTTTTCAATTATAGATAAATCACTACCTAAAGCTATTGGAACAGTAGAAATGTTTGGTTATGTTGGTAAATATAAAATTAAAACGGGAATACTCCGAGTTGATATTTCTTCTGAATACGAAAATGCAGATTACTTAAACGAAATATTTAGTGTTTGTAACGAGAACTTTTTTGATTTGTTTGAGGTTGATATGATTGCAACTAAGGCAATACCTCAAGCTGTTGAAAGGCGGAATACATTATTAAAAATTGACTTCTGTGAAGGTAATGTATATGAAGGAGAGCACTATTTTTTGCGTTCAAAATAAACATAATCTATAGTAAACTTAACACATAATATTCTTAAAATGTGCATTAAGGGAACTTTTAACAAGTTCCCTTAAAAAATTGCATATTATCAACACTGTTCTTAAACATAGCCTAAGAATTAAAAAGTATCATCATTAAAAAATAATATGAGACTGTTATTAAAGTATTTCCCTGCAAAATTAAGCGGTTTTTTCAGGAATATATTTGGTAACAGTCTCTTTCTTCATATTATCTCTTATCATCTTTATAGATAGTTTTTATGCGAATTGCCTGGTTATGATCACCAAAATCTTCACCGAACAGGGTAAGACCTCCGCAGTTTGCAGCTTCTTTGGGGACTTCAAAGCGGAAGGTGATAGGAGAAGTATAATCTATGGATAGATCATCAATGGTAGCATTTGATATTTGATTGCTCCCATCTATAAAGGTACCGTCGTTGTTAATAATCAGTGTTTTCAGCAGTCCGTATTGATTCAGGGAATCCGGCCACCAGGAAGGAGAGAGATACCCCTTACGGTCGCCAAAGTCACCGGGACTTACCCAATAACCAAGGGATACACCATTAATATTAAAATAAATATCTGAAGGGAAATCTGCTTTAAATTTCGGATATTCAGAACTGATTTCAAAGGAAATCTGTAATTCTTCTATGCTTTGTCCTGGCTTTAGATGATTTGGTATATTATATTCTATAAAACCGCTGCCAAACCAGAGAACTCCGGCATCAAACCTCTCAGGAAAATTAAAATAACGTGGATCATCATATTCACCGATTATGTTCTTAACAGATGCCAGACCACAGGTAGGTGATACCTTTGAGGCAGTAAAATAACCTATTCTTATGTCATCCTGATAGTATTTTCTGGATTCTGTCGAAGCTGCAAAGTCTATCATCAAGCGGTCATGCTGAGGACGGACAATCTTCATAGTACCTCTTTTACCGGGTTTGGTACGAATTTTAACTAGCCCGGCTTTTTCTAATTTACTTACATGCATAGAGATAGCACTGTTGGTAAGTTCCAGGGCTTCTGCAAGATCATTCATACTTAACTGGTCATCTGCATAAATCATTTCCATAATCTTCATTCTTACTGGTGTACTTAAAGCTCTCAAAACCTCCTCTGCCTCTTGAATGGATTTAAAATACAGCATAATAGGGTTCCTTTCGTAGAATTTAAAGGAAGGAGATATACCTTCAAACACTAATTATAATCTGAGTATACTATTAATTATAGAATTGCCATCTATTAAAGTCAACGATTTCATGTGCCGCGTGATTCGATGGAGGAGATAAAAATCTAATAAAAAATTAAAATGATATAAAATGAAAAAAATTAATTTTTTCTCTTGCATTTTTTTGTTTAGTATGGTATTATCTGGTTATAACTTAGTTATTTAAATTTGCATCCCCAGAGCCGATCCTTAAACGTTTTCGTTTATGATTATCGGCTCTTTTTTTCATATAATACGAATGTTATTAATACATAATATGAACACTAATAAAAACACTAATAAAAACACTAATAAGAACACTAATAAAAATACTGATGTAAGATAAATGAAAATAACAAAGTATTACAGAAAAAAAGTAGGGTTTGTATGTTAAACTGCTTATGCAGGAGAATGGACATAGCACTTTGTGGAAGAGAATTTGCATAAAACATTATGTTTAGTAACAAGAGGTTGTAATGTTTTATATTCTATTTTTCAGAATATCCAACGTTGACTACTGAAAAATTAGGTATCCAATATAAATAACTGAGTTTTTACACACGCATTGAGCTAGCAAATAAGCGGTTAAAATAAAGAACAGAAAATTGCATCTGTAGACGGTGTTTTTTTAAAAGAAAGAGGTCAAAATGAATATTACAGTGATTGGCTGCGGAAGGTGGGGCTCCTTTATTGCCTGGTATTTAGATAAGATAGGTCATCAGGTAACACTCTATGGCAGAAGTACCTCCAAACATATGAAGGAATTTGCGGAGACCAGGAGCAATGGACTTTTAAAGCTTAAGGAAAGTGTTAAGTTATCTGTGGATTTATCAGATTTGGATTCTGCTGAGATTATTGTAATTTCGGTTAATTCTCAGGGATTAGAAAGGCTTATGGAAGAGATAGGGCAGCGGAGCCTGATAAATAAGACTTTCGTGTTATGTATGAAAGGTATTGAGATTGGAACCGGCAGAAGATTAACTGAAATTGCTGCACAAGGACTGGATGATAGCAATCATATTGCCGTTTGGCTGGGACCGGGACATGTGCAGGAATACTTAAGAGATATACCGAATTGTATGGTAATAGACAGCAAAGAAGATCGGGTCAAGGAGCAGCTTATCAGTGAATTCTCCGGTGATTTGATACGATTTTATTATGGACAGGATTTAACCGGAAATGAAATAGGTGCAGCTGCCAAGAACGTTATTGGTATAGCAGCCGGTATGTTAGATGGTCTTAATCTTACCACATTAAAAGGTGCCTTAATGTCCAGGGGAACCAGGGAAATAGCAAGACTGATCAAAGCAATGGGCGGCAATGAACTTTCTGCCTATGGCTTATGTCATCTGGGAGATTACCAGGCTACGGTATTTTCAGAGTTCAGTCATAACAGAGGGTTTGGCGAAAGTTTTGTAAAAGGAGAAGTATTTACAGATCTGGCAGAAGGCTATTATACCGTAAAAGCATTGATAGAATTAGGAGAAAAATATCAGGTAGACCTTCCAATCTGCAAAGCTGTATTTGCTGTATTATATGAGAAGAAAGAACCGAAGACTATCCTGGAGCAACTATTTGCCCGAGATTTAAAAAATGAATTTTAATAGTAATTTTTATATGTTAATTTTATTTTCCAAAATATACGATACAAAGGCTGTTGCTGAAAAAACGGAAATGTAAAAGAATCTAATCGTTTCTTCGTGTATCAGGCTCTTGTAAAAGGTTATAAATTAACCGGACATAAAACTTGTTTGATTTTTCATATAAAACTTTCAATAATTCTTGCTGAAACATCTGCACCAGAATTTTTAATATCGCCTATGAAAGCCCATCCTTCGTCTTCTGTCCGGTTATCAATAAATTATATTAATATATTTATACTTTTTATTTAGACATTAAAATGACTGATTTCTTTCTTTAATACCAGGCAGCTCTCATCAGCAGATGCTATCAGGCTTACTACCTGTTCGGATTTAACATTGACATCCCCTACTTTTACGGCAATATCACTGGTACCGGAGGCACCTTCTGAAGCCGCCAGGGAAACCTGATTTACTGCCAGTAAGATACTCTGGATAGAGGCCAGCAGCTGTTGTGCTGTAGCGCTGAAATCTGTAACCAGATTGTCTACATAAAGAGAATCATCTTTGTAATCCTTTGCAATTCCTATAAAGCTTTCAATACTTTCATTAACATCAGTTGTTACAAAATCTAACAGGCTGTTTGCACTTTGAGACAGATCCTCAACAGCTTCCGTTACTTTAACAGTAACACCTTGTATCTGCTGAACCATAGATTTGGATTGTTCGGCAAGATTTCTGATTTCATCAGCTACAACAGAGAAACCTTTACCGGCCTCCCCGGCTCTGGCTGCTTCAATGGCTGCATTTAATGCCAGCAGATTTGTCTGTGCGGTTATATTCATGATGGAATGGGATAATACATCTATCTGCTCGACAATTTTAGCCTGTTCAACTGCTTCTTTCAAATGTGTACTGATTTCGCTGCTAATCCGCTGTATCTTGTTTTGGGATATTTCCGCAGTTTCTTTTGTGCTGGCAGCACGTTTGCTGATTTCAATAACCTTTAAGCTTCCATCCTGTGATTTTTCAGCGATGCTTCTTGAGGCTGATTCAATTTCTAGAGAAGTTGAATTCAATTCCTGAGAAGAGGCAGCAGTTTCTTCCATACCTGCAGCCAATTCCTCCGTTGTCGCAGATACTTCTAACAGATTATTGTTTAAGGATAACATATTATCCTTTGCATTTGCGACTGCCTGAACAATCTTATCTGCTTCAGCTTTTGTATTACCGATGAGATTGCCTACAGAACTTTTCATATGTTCCAAATCCTTCGCCAGTAGACCAAAGTCATCCTTTCGATTCTTAAAGATATCTGGAAGAGTTGTCCTGAAATCGCCTTTCGCCAGCTGCTCCAGATATTTGCTGATTGCCTTGAAGCTGTTATTCAGACGTAAGATTATAATAACTGACAGAAGGATTGAAACAACAACAGTAACCAGTATGATAATAATGTTATTTATGATAACCGCCTCTACCTTTTTCTCCTGGTCCTGTGATGTTTGTTTAACGATATCGTCTATATAATCTGTATAATTTCCTGTTCCGATAACCCAGGAGAAGGGTTCAAAAGCCTGGCTGTAACTTCTTTTTGGGCTGGCTTCTGTTTCATTGGCCTTGGGAAACCAATAGTCGGTAAAACCGCCGCCATTCTTTCCAGCATCAATTATTGCCTGAATAAAAGCAAACTGATTTACATCTTTTTGATCAAAACGATTAGTTCCTTCTGTTTCAGTGCCTAACATTACAACATTGGTGCCGTCGTATGTATCTGCCCAGAAATAACCATTGTCCCCATAGGTAAGCTTACGTAACAGGTCCGCACCGGTTACCTTGGCTTCTTCCATCGTGTATTCACCGGACTGGTATTTCTCATAAACCGTGTTCAGCAAAGAGATTGCTGTTTGTACTTGTGTCTTTACATTGTTGTCATAATCTGACCGGATGCTGGTCTCCAGTACGTGCAGGTTGCTCTTTAGGCTATTTTGCTGTGAAATAAGGGATATAATTCCAATTAATACAGTAGCAGTAACCAGGACAGTAGCAAGTAGTATAATTTGTGTACGTACCTTTAAATTCTTGAGCTTCATAAAGTACCCTCCCTAAATAATAGTAACAATAAAAGTTGATCGGATGTTTTAGCTCCCAAGTATAAAATTGCTTTAAATGTAGTATTTTTATCTTTGGAAAGGTATAAAACATAAGTTCAACTTGTATATAAAACATTCTACAATAATTCTTAAAAATAGACAATAAAGGTATTGTTTGTCGAAACATTCTGGCACTATCCATAATAATAAAACTGGATGTTGTATATATACCAGTTTTGCTATATCATATCTGTAATCCTAGAGGAAAATATAGGTATACTAAAAAAAGAAACCCCAATCTTTCCGTCTAAAGCAGCATACCAATGTAAATATTGCAAAAGTCCGATAAATAAACCACCATATGCAAGCTTTTATTGCTATGGTTACTTTATCGGATATAGTAAATAAAAAAATAAGCGGAATTTGGAATTACCAGTCTTTTACTGGAGTGAGTTTGAAAAGTACAGTGAGTTATTGAGCAACTGGGTAATAGTAATATATAGGAGGAAATTTTACACATGCAGAAAAGAGTTGCAGCCATACATGATATATCCTGCTTCGGCAGATGTTCCCTGACCGTAGCATTACCAATCCTGTCGGCAGGAGGTTATGAAACAAGTATAATTCCAACAGCGGTACTGTCAACTCATACAGGCGGTTTTGAAGGCTTCACCTTCAGAGATCTGACGGAGGATATCCTTCCTATTGCAGAACACTGGAAAACTCTTGATATTTCCTTTGATGCAATTTATACAGGATATCTGGGGTCCTTTGCGCAGTTGGATATGGTCTCAAGGATATTTGATATGTATAAGAAAAAGGAAACTCTTATTGTTGTTGACCCGGTTATGGGAGACAACGGCAGATTATATACTTCTTTTAAAGAGGATTTTCCCAGAGGAATGGCAGGACTATGTGAGAAGGCAGATATTATTGTACCTAATATCACAGAAGCAGCCCTTTTAGTACAGGAACAGTACCTGGAAGGTCCTTATACACCGGAATATATAGAAAGATTACTTAAAAAGATGGCTGAGTTTGGAGCAAAAAAAGTTGTACTTACAGGAGTTTATTTCGAGGAAGGTCAGATTGGTGCAGCTGCTTATGACAGCACTTGCAGGCAGACAGTTTATTCTCTCGGAGAGAAAGTACCCGGAATGTACCATGGAACCGGTGATGTGTTCTCAAGTGTTCTATTAACCGGGCTGTTAAGCGGATTTTCCATGGAGGAGGCTTTAAAGCTGGCTGTTGATTTTACAGCCGGGGCAATAAACAGAACCTACAAAGCCGGAACAGATAATCGCTTTGGAGTAAATTTTGAAGAAGGCCTTTATGAGCTGGGAAAAGTATGTTCAGAGAACAGGAAAATCTAAAAAACGTGTATGGATACACAACCTCTTTCATAGATTGTAAAAAGCAAGCAAAGGAAAAGAGGGAGTGTTTTGAAGCAGGAAGGTTATGTACTTCTTATAAATCAAACAGATTACGATTGGATTCTGATTAGAAATCTTAAAGTAAACATGAAGAACTTCTGCTTTCCCGGGCGAATTAAAAGGCAGACAGAGGCAGTTGCCTATGTGGAATGGGAGGAGACAGCTGCTGTAGGCTCACAAAATCTTGCAGCAGCTGTTTGTTATCAATTGGAACATACGGACAGTTCCTTTATTGTTCTGGCCTATGAGGACCATGAAAGCAAAGATTTAAGGGTTTACTTCGAAAATATGGCATCAAAGAATATCACAGAAAGGGAGACAAAATCCTTAGGTTGGATAAATGGAGGCACCTTGCGTCTGATTCTGTCAGAGCCTGGTGAAGGAGAGCTTCATCGCCTTGATATCTCTTCTGATTATGGAGAAGTTGCAGATGCAAAGAATTACATCAAGGGATTTGAACAGGCAGAAAGGGTTAATAACATTATAACTCCTGAAGCGGTGGAACAGACTTCAGTCAACTGGTTTGGGAAATTTAAAGGTATCGGAACACTTGATAATCTTTATCTCAGGGCAAGCTGCTTCTGGGAAGAATGTGTTATTACCTTACAGGGAGCCAAAGACTGTAATCTGGTATTTACACTCACCCTGATTATCGGCGGAGAACTTGTTAAGGACAGCTTGCTTAAGGACATCTATCTTTATAGTGATCAGATAAAAATTCTCAGGATACCTGTAGGTAAAATAGCCACTGTTGTGCTTGCCGGAACTGTTAAAAGCAATACCACAAATGAAGTGTCAGTTGATGTGACGCTAACTGGTATCTGCAAAAAAAACATGTAAATTACCCATAAATTTTAATCATTCTATTGAAGAAGTATCACAAGCAGTCTTGGGATACATGGGGAGCAGGTTATAATCTATCGATCGTTGATAGAGAAATGGTGGTGACTATGTTTGACAGTAAGGATTCCATGGCTATGTTAGCAGCTTCTATGATGGCATATAATATTAAGGGAGGAAAGCTGCCGGTTTATTATCGTATCAGGATAGATGAGTGGCTGAATGGAAGACCGGTTAACTGGTATAAGATGGCTGGGTTCACAGATAAAATCTATACCTTTTCTGGGGGTCTTGATAATATACATGCCGGATTAATGGGAATAGCGGGAAATAAGCTCATAATTGCATTAAGAGGAACAGACGGGGATGGTACTTTGGAGGGAAGTATTCTGGATTGGCTGAATAATTTTATTGCTTTACCTGTGCCTTTTACTCCGTATAGCAGGGGTTTCGTCCACGCAGGATTTTTAAGTGCTGCAGAAAGCCTCAAGACGGATATGTTAACACAGGCAGTAATTCTTTATGATAAACTGAAAGTCAGTGGCCTGGAGCCGGAAATCATAGTTACCGGCCATAGCAAAGGCGGAGCCGTTGCCTGCTTAATGGCAGAGATGCTGGCAGAAATAAACAAAGAAGAATATAAGAGCAGGATATCTGTATATACCTTTGGTGCTCCAAGAGTTGGAGACAGGATATTTGCTGAAAATTACAAGCTGAAACACTATCGTTACGAGGCTTTTTTAGATATTGTCTGCCATCTGCCTTTAACTGTACAGGAAATGACCTTATTAAAGCGGCTTGGACCTATTCAGGAATTATTTGCCGAATGTTTTAAGCTGCCCGCTTATAAATCTGTAGGAGAGAAAATCTGTGTGTATCATGAAGCGGATAATTTTGGAGCATACCCGGCAGATACAATAAATATCTCAGGGGAGACCCTTAATTCTTTTTGTGCAATAGAACAGGTAATACGTTACGGAGCATTGCAAATACTGTCAAACAGTCATGGAAAAGACTACTATCTGCTTGACAAATACACTGTGTTACATTAAAGTATTCTTAAGAATATACTTAGTTTTATTTATTCGCGGATTTTATTTTTCGGTATTCTTTACACACTTAATACAATACAGTTCCTGTTAACAAAGAAGGCGGATGTATAAGAAACCGAAATTTATATCGTGTGATAAAGGGCAGCATTCCATGCTGCCAAATTCTGTTATTAGGGTACGTTTGTAATTTGCTTGCGCTGGGTTGTGTTCTGTTTGCGGGAGCAAATTTGCTAAAGTAGTCAATTGTATGAGATGTTTATAAGAGACATTTAATAAGAGATGATATGCAATAGACAGTAATTAAGGTGCTGTTTTGGAGACGAAGAGGCCATTTGTCCGGAAATGAAAGCAGTGATGTGAATGGCGCGGACAGAATAGCAAATTGGATTTTTTTATATTCACCTGTAATAATAATTTTTGAAAGAAGGAAGAACAGCTATGAAAATTTCTACCGTAAAAGGAACCAATGATTATTTACCGAAAGAAGCAGCCCTTAGGGACTATTTAATGGATCAGATATTAAAAACCTACCAATCCTGCGGTTTTCAGAGAATTATGACACCGGTCATTGAGGATATTGAGAATTTGGATAAAAGTGAAGGCGGGGAGAATCTGAACCTTATCTTTAAGATACTAAAAAGAGGGGATAAATTAGAGAAAGCACTAGAAGCAAAAGATGAAAAAGAACTTAGTGATATGGGTCTTCGCTATGATCTTACCTTACCCCTCAGCAGATATTATGCCAGTAACAAGGACAAGCTTCTGGCACCCTTTAAGTGCATTCAGATAGACAGAGTCTACCGCGCGGAACGTCCTCAGAAAGGCCGCTTAAGAGAGTTCTACCAATGTGATATTGACATCATTGGAACTACCTCACTGACAGCAGAGGTTGAACTTATTATAACAACTGCTCAGGCACTTAAGAATATCGGAATTGGTGAATTTAAGATAAAGATAAACAATAGAAAGCTTCTAAAAGCCATTCTGACTACTGCAGGCTTTGCAGCAGAAGAGCTTGACAGTGTCTGCATATCGATTGATAAGCTGGATAAGATCGGACTTGACGGGGTCAAGAACGAACTTGCTGGTAAGGGATATGCTGCTACCAGTATTGAGAAGCTTGCAGAGGTACTCTCCACAAAACCTTTTACCTTAAGTAAAGCAGCTGAAATTTGCCCGGAAGAAGAGAGCTTAAAGGAAATTCAGTTTATCCTGGACTCTGTAAAAGCTGTAAACAGTGAATTAGAGATTGATTATGATATTACCCTTATCAGAGGACAGGGTTACTATACCGGTACTGTCTTTGAAGTAGAAAGTACCAAATTCAGAGGTGCAATAGCAGGTGGCGGAAGATACGATAACCTAATCGGTAAATTCTTAAATGACAGTGTACCTGCGGTTGGATTCTCTATCGGCTTTGAAAGGATTTTCGGAATCTTAACGGATATCGGCTATCAGATACCGGACAGAAAGCAGCAGCTTGCAGTTATTTATGATGAGAAGGATTTTCTTGCAGCTATGGAGACTGCTAAGAATTTCCGTGAGACCTACAACGTTGCACTGTATGTGAAACCTAAAAAGACCGGAAAATTTATTGACAGACTGGAAGAGCAGGGCTATGATGGTTTCTTTATCTACGGACAATCAGAAGAAGTACAATTGATAGGGAATAAATAGTTTCATTACAATGCCTTTTTGTAATTTTCTTTAAGTTATAAATAGCGGCTTGTCAAATGACAGTTTTTATATGTCATTTGACAAGTTTGTTTAATCAGGCATTCTCTAATTAATAACAATTTGGCTGATAACGCCATGCAGAAGAATGTCAGTTACTGCAGTTTGTACTTCTTCTCCCTGAGTTTTCAGATAGATCCAACTATGGTAAATAGCCTGAAAAGTTTGTGATACTGTCTGGATATCACAGGAAAAGCGTACGCCATGATTATACAGTGCCAGGGCAGCATCAAAATTTTGCTCCTGGAATAGTATAAGCCGCTCCTTTGAAACTTTACGGGCAATCAACTCTGTGGTTGCTGTATCCATGTAAGTTAAAATAGGAAATTGGTACATCAACTTATTCATCCAATCAAACACTTGCAGAACGCGTTCCTTATTTGACAGGTTTGTATTGGAATCCAGTATAGCATTTAGTTCTGCGAAGATTTTTTGTTGTATGTTTTGGACAATGTCTAAATATAGGTATTCTTTACTTTCATAAAACGTATAAAAGGATGCTTTGGCAATTCCCACGGCTTCTACAATATCATCAATTGTAACTTTTTTGATTCCGTGCTTTGTAAAAAGTCTTTCTCCCTCTGTAAGGAGTTTGTCTGATAATCTTTTTTTTTCATTTTCGCTAAAACGCGGCATATCCCTATCTCACTCCATATAGTTATTTTTTAAACTGAAGGTGCAGAATTTGGCTTCTGTTTCTTGTGGCAGGCAAAAAGTTTAGTAATCGAAGTATTTTAGACTGACGCTCTTTTAAAAGGTCTCCTGCACTCCAGGATTTTAATAAGTTAATCTTTGAATTCAGCTTCTCTATATCTTTCGCAGTATCAATTCCCCACAAAAATGTATTACTTATTTTTTTATTGATAAAATAACTGTGTACCACATCGAAAAACATATGAGCTCCGGGGAACGAACGTGCTATAAAAGACAGTATCTGCGACACATCTTCCTCGCTAAAATACATAAGGAGACCTTCTGCAATAATTATAACCGTACTGTTATCGCTAATATGTATAAGGTCCGTCCATGATGGGTCTAAGACCGACTTGGAAATAAACTGAACACGCTCATATTCAGTAAAATATCGCCTTCGTATTTGTATTACATCCGGCAAATCCAGGTCATACCATTTCAAAAGACCATTATCCAATCGTGTCATCCGAGTGTCTAAGCCTGCTCCCAGATTGATAATCGTAGTATTTACATCCATGGATAAAATGTTTTTTACCTCATCATCAATAATTTTTGTACGCGCTAAAATACCATGTGTTGATATTGGGCCGCCATCTGTTATTATATCATTCAAGTTTACGGTTTTAAGAATTTCTGACGACTTTTCATCTGAAATGATTGAGTTTTTCCTTACAGTTTCTGCAGCACGTGCTACAAGCGGGATAAATAAGGTCTCGGATATCGGTAATAAATCAATATTGCTTTTTGTTTCCATCAAATTCCTCCTTTTTAAAAGTAGTACCGCAGATTATACAGCTTCCATGTTCTCTCGTTACCTGATTATTTCCGCAGGTCTGGCATTCAAATAAACCACTTTTCAGTGGCAGGCAACATTGTGAGTTGGCTTTATAATAGTCATTTATTTTCTTGTCCTGAGAAAGTTCAATTTTTAGTAAAAGAAAAAGGAACAAGAGAATTATAACACCTATTGTGATAAACACCTTTGCCAATAGCTGAAATAGTGACAGTTTTGTTATTATCCAGAATAAATAGCAGCTTGCAGGAATAATAAATATGCAAAATGCAGCACCACATATTATTTTGTAACCATAATTGATAGAGTTTATCTTCTTCATATTAAATCCTATATATTAATCTTATATATACTAAAAATATATTTTGGTATACATAGTATATATTATATAGAAGCATTTGTAAAGATATAGAAGAAAAAACTAGCAGGAATGTGTGAAAATATTTTTGCTGAGCTGTTATAATAAAATTTTAACAATTATTTAAGAGTATTTTTTTTGATTTTGATACCTCCATTATGTATAATGACAGGAACGTGGCAAAATACTTAAGACATAAGGAGGAAAAAAGTTTGCTGGAATTAAAGAATATAAAGAGATCGTATAATGTCGGGGGCATAGAGACCAAGGCTCTTGACGGAATAAGTGTTGCCTTCAGGCAAAAGGAATTTGTAGCAATACTTGGAACAAGCGGTTCTGGAAAGACTACCTGTTTGAATATTATCGGAGGACTGGACAGGTATGATTCCGGAGATCTTGTAATCAAGGGTAAGAAAACAGCGGATTTTACCGATAGGGATTGGGATGCCTATCGAAACAATTCCATAGGGTTTGTATTTCAGAGCTATAATCTTATCATGCATCTTAGTATTGTAGCAAATGTAGAGCTTGGAATGACCTTAAGTGGTGTATCAGCGGAAGAAAAGCACAGAAGAGCTATTGAAGTACTGGAAAAAGTAGGACTAAAGGAACATCTGCATAAGAAACCCAATCAGCTCTCCGGCGGACAGATGCAGCGTGTGGCCATAGCCAGAGCTTTGGCAAATGATCCGGAGATTCTTTTGTGTGATGAACCCACCGGCGCCCTGGACAGCAATACCAGTATTCAGATTATGGAATTAATCAAAGAAGTTGCCAAAGAGCGACTGGTAATCATGGTAACTCACAACCCGGAACTGGCTGAAAGTTATGCTGACCGTATCATAAGGTTTCAGGATGGTAAAATCATATCCGATACCCATCCTCATATGGAAAGGCCGAAAGGTGATGAGTTTAAGCTTAAAAAGACCAGTATGAGTTTTCTTACAGCCTTAAGGCTTTCCTTTAATAATATCCGTACTAAGAAGGGCAGGACCATATTAACTGCTTTTGCTTCCAGTATCGGTATTATCGGAATTGCAGTTATATTAAGTTTGTCAACCGGTTTTCAGACTCAGATTGATGACTTCCAAAGAGATGCCATGGCGGAGTTCCCTATTATTATTTCCCAGTCAGCTACTACCGTTGATGCGGAGAGCATGGAGAAAATGCGGGAAGAGAGAGCCAGTGAGGAAGCAGAATCCTTCAAAGAAACAGATAAAGTTACGCTTTATGATCCGGCTGATACACAGATTTCCCACAGAAATATCTTTACGCAGGATTATTTGGATTACTTAAATAAGATTGATCCTGAAATCTGCAGCAGCATCGGTTATTCCAGATTGGTATCCATGAATATGGTCCGTAAGGTAGATGACAACGTAATACCTGTCTCCTTAAGCTCCCAGAGCCAGAGTTCCGGTAATGGCGGTTCAGGAGCCTCACTTACAGGCTCTATGGGATTATCCTCTTACCCTAAGCAATTAAAAGCAGAGGAAGAGTCTTATCTTACAAAGAACTATGATCTGTTATCCGGGGATTATCCCACAAAAGAAACAGACCTGGTACTGGTAATCGATACCAGAAACCGTGTGGATTATAATATCCTTAAAGGCCTTGGTTTTGAAACAGATGGAAAAGACAGTATTAATTTTGATGACATTGTGGGAACAGAATTTAAAATTATACCAAATGATGTATACTATGAACCCACGGAAGCAGGAACTTATTTGCCAGGCAATGATTATCAGGCTATGTTTGATTCAGCAGATTCCATTACTGTCAGGATAGCTGGTGTCGTACGCCAGAAGGAAGAGGTTACTATGGGGCTCCTGCTTCCGGGTATCGCCTACAGCGATGAATTATCGGAGCTTGTAATAGACAGTGCTAAAGATTCCGCAATTGTAAAAGCCCAGGAAAACAGTGACAGGAACGTGATTACCATGGAAGAATTAACGGAGGACACCAAAGACGTATTTTTATCCTACCTTGGAGGAAATGCAACTCCGTATGTAATCATGGTCTATCCCGATAATTTTGAAGATAAGGATGCTGTAACAGCTTATCTGGACCAATATAATACCGGGAAAGATTCAAAAGACCAAATAGTTTATACAGATCTGGCAGCAACCATGTCCAGTCTGACCAGCGGAATTATGGATGGTATTACCATCGTTCTCGTAGCCTTTGCGGCAATATCACTGGTAGTAAGCCTTATTATGATATCCATTATAACCTATACCTCTGTATTGGAACGTACGAAGGAAATTGGAATATTAAGGGCATTGGGAGCCAGAAAGAAAGATATTACCCGTGTATTTGACGCAGAAACAACCATCCTCGGAATCTTTTCCGGTTTACTTGGTGTTGTACTGGCATGGGCTTTGACCTTTCCAATCAATGCAATCCTATTTAATATTACGGAATTGGAAGGTGTAGCTTCACTTAAGATTGAACATGCGGTATTCCTGGTTGCCATCAGCACCATTCTTACTGTCTTAGGCGGTCATATTCCAGCAAAAATGGCCTCCAGAAAGAATGCCATTGAAGCTTTGAGGTCAGAATAGTAAGTAACCAGCTACAAAGGTTATTGAATTGTGCTGCAGCACAATGTATTGTGTCGAAAATATATGAAAATATACATGGAATAACAGTTTTATCGAAATAATTATTATAATATGTGCTAAAACACATAATTTTTTGAAAAAACGCTTGCTTCTTTTAGAAATACGTGTATAATGAATCACATGATTCGTAGGGCAATGGCGCAGGAAAAGGCGCTGTTGCCCTTTTGCTTTTGTATAGAGCGAAAGGAGCCTTTCATGGAAAACACTAATATCGAGATAAAATTGAATAATGTCAGTATGATTTATCAGGCAGACAACAATGAGGTTACCGCATTAACCGGTGTCAGCCTGGACATACAGAAAGGTGAATTTATCTCCCTCCTTGGGCCTTCCGGCTGCGGAAAGACAACACTGCTTCGAATAGTAGCTGACCTGTTAAAGCCCACAGGCGGAGAAGTCCTTATAGAGGGAAGTTCAACGGAATCAGCGAGACTTAGCCGTAAATATGGAATGGTATTTCAGAGTCCGGTACTTTATGAATGGCGGACAGTAAGAAAGAACATTGAAATGCCGCTGGAACTGATGAAGGTTAAGAAAGAAGACAGAAAAGCCAGGGCTGAAAAGATGCTCGATTTAGTAGGACTCACGACCTTTGCAGAGCATTATCCCCATCAGTTAAGCGGTGGTATGCAGCAAAGGGTAGGTATAGCAAGAGCCTTGGCCTTAAGACCGGAAATCCTATTAATGGATGAACCTTTCTCTGCTTTGGATGAATTCACAAGGGAGAAGCTTCATGAGGATTTGCTTCGAATCTGGAGTAAAACCAATAAGACGGTTATCTTTGTAACACACAATATAGCAGAAGCTGTGTTTCTCTCTGACAGAGTCTGTGTCCTCTCACCTCATCCCGGAAGACTTTCGGCAGTAGTAGATATTGATCTGCCAAGACCCAGAAGCAAAGAAATAAAGGATACCTTTGAATTTACTACTTTGGTAGCGAAAGTAAGAAACAGCTTTGAAGGAGTATAGCAGAGGATAATAGCTGGGAAGGAGAGAAAACCTTGAAGATCTTAAAAAGAATCGGAGACACCAAAGGAGCAGTAACCCTGGTGTGGGCTCTTGGAATTATGATTGTCTGGGAAATCGGAGCTTTTTATGTTCAGGGAACTAAGAGGACACCTGAAAATGTATTACCGCATATTTACCAGATAATAGGTTCGATATTCAGTAACAAACCAGTAAGCAGCGGGCAGACAGCCCTTCAAATAGTTATCACCAACGCCGGTGCCACTCTTTTAAGAGCAGGGGCCGGTTTTTTTATTGGTATGATAAGTGGCTTTATCCTGGCATTACTTATGAATCTGTCCGGTGTAATTGAAAAAATAGCTTTTCCATATCTCATGATAATCCAGATGATACCAATACTTGGAATGGCTCCCATCGTTCTTGCAATTACAAGAGATATCGGCATCAGCCGAATCGTAATTGCAGCAATCCTGACTTTCTATCCCGTAGCGGCTAATACCCTGGCCGGTTTCAAGTCCGTAGAACGGGAAAAGCATGATCTGATGTATATATGTGCAGCCAATAAATGGCAGGTGTATACAAAGACCTTAATACCTTCGGCTATTCCTTACTTTTTTACCGGACTAAAAATATCGGCACCTATGGCTATCACAGCTTCTATACTGGTGGATACCCTGCAGGGAGACGGTGGCCTTGGCTGCATGTTATCACAATCCTTGAAACATGCCATGTCTATTATGGTATTCTGGCAGATAGTACTGTTAAGTGCCATCATTGGTATATTAAGTTTCTACTTGATGGGTGTGATAGAGAAACTGTTTATGCCTCATAAGAGGAAGAGGGTTTCAGGAGGGAGAAGGACTTATGAAGACAAAGAATAAAAAAGCTGCCGTAACTTCCTTTTTATATCCCTTAAGCTTTGGAGGGCTTATATTTGCTTTGTGGCAGACCGGAATTCTGCATAAAATACTTGGAACCGATGAATTTACATTACCTTTGCCATCACGTATCGGAAATATCATTCTGGATAATCTTCCAAAGATAGGTGGGAATATTCAGTCCACCGTAATCGTTGCGGTACTCGGTCTCCTGGCGGGTTCTCTGCTGGGGTATGCAGTTGCAATCCTTGCAACCATATTTCCCAGATGGGGAGGAGGGGGGCTTAATGTAGTATCTGCCTTTAACGCAGTGCCTATTGTTGCTTTAGCTCCGGTTATCACAAACTGGACAAAGGATGTGAGCAAGGATGCCAGTGTACGAAGTATGGTTGCAAAAATTCTGGTGGTAATGGTAATCTGCACAGCAGCTATGAGCATTAACGCCTACAGGGGGCTGACAGAAGTAAAACCCTTCAGTGAAGATTTAATGAAGACTTATGCAGCTGATAAGTTTACCACTTTTGTTAAGCTAAGGCTGCCAAACAGTATCCCCTACATATTTATTGCCTTGAGAGTGAGTGTACCGGCCTGTGTTATCAGTGCACTGGTCAGTGAATATTTCGCTGAATATATAACAGGGGTGGGAAGGCAGATAAGAGAGAATATTGTATTGGCTCAATATTCCACAGCCTGGGCTTATATTACTGTAGCCTGTCTGATTGGAATTTTAATGTATATGATTCTTATGGTTTTTGAAGGTATTTTGCTGAAGCATCGCAGAAAGTAATACAAGGCGGACTTTGGCTTAAATAAAAAGAATAAGGAAGCAAAACAAGGAGGAAACAACATGAAAAAAAGGTTATTAACAGCAGCTCTTTCTCTGGTAATGGTATTCAGTCTTACAGCCTGCGGCTCAAAAGGAGCTTCAGAAAGCTCATCAGCAGGTGCCTATTTCAACAAAGAAGCCAGTGCAAAGGACATTGTAGTAAAGGCAGCTACAGAAGGTAAGGTGGGAAACTGGGGTATTGGCAACGAATATGAAATTCAGGCATTACTTACAAAATATGAACAGCCTACTACATATCTAAGCCAGGCATTTGATATGGATGGTTTTGACGATGATTCCATCCTGCTGGCATCAGCCATGACCTATAACGAATTGGGCCTTGTCAAGAACTCTTATGAAGGCGGCTATAAATACGGTGATTCCGTAGGTTATATTGATATGAATGATGAAGGGGTTGCTATGCTGGAGGATAATATATTTACCACCAGAGCTTTTGCAGAGGCTAATCCCAATACGGTAAAAGCCTTCTTATATGCCTCCTTAAAAGGTTGGGAATATGCCTGTGCCAATCCGGAAGAGGCAGCAGAAATCGTATTTAAATACGGTTCCAGTGTATCCAGTGAGCATCAGTCCTATATGGCAGAGGAGGTTAAAAAGCTCGTCGAAACAGATACAAAAGGAGCAAGTGTAAAGGATTATGGGAAGATGGATGATACAGCAATGCAGCAGACCCTGGACCTTGCAAAAAAATATATCAAATTAGATGACTCTGCAGCAGCGGATAAGTTACAGACCATAACACTTGATAACATCAGGGACACTTCCTACTGGGAGGCAGCCAATGCTTCCGGAGACGGAAAGTTCGGAACACCTGAAAAATCAAGCGTATCCATACAGCTAAAATGGCTTCCCCAGGCACAGTTCATGGGCTATTATGTGGCACTTGATAAGGGTTATTACAGTGAAGCCGGCCTTGAGGTGAATATAGTACCCGGAGGCGGTGATATCGGAGAAACGACAGCTGTCAATAACGGAACCGTTGATTTCGGTGTAACCTGGGTATCTAACCTGATTGCAGCAAATGCCGGTGGAATGGACCTGGTTGAAGTATCTCAGATCTATCAGAGATCGGGCCTTGTATTGGTATATAAGTACAACAAGTAATTATGGGGCAGATAATATTTTAAACAGCAAAGGCAATCACGGTATTACCTGGCTGTGATTGCCTTTTTGCTACTTTCGTCAATTTTATGCCGTTATGTGCGGTGGAATGAGAGGTAAGTTAAATGAGTTACATAATAAAAAACGGTACTATTGTTAATTCAAAAGAAACCTATCAAGGTGACATTCTGATAAAAGACGGAAAAATTGCAGCTATTGGAAAGAATCTTCCGGTAGAGGCAGATATTGAGATAATAGATGCCGCGGGTAAACTTGTATTGCCGGGAGCTATTGATGTACATACTCATCTTGCCATGCCTTTTGGCGGCACCCTTTCGGCAGACGGCTATTTTGCCGGTACCAGAGCTGCAGCCTGCGGCGGAACGACGACGGTTTTTGATTTCGCGCTTCAGGATTTCAAGGAAAATATGGTTGATACCGTTAAAAGAAGAGATGCTCTTTGTGCACCAGAGGCAGCTGTTGATTATGCCTTTCATGTTGGAGTAAAGGATGTTAGCGGTGACCTGCTTGATTCCATGGAAGAAGCAGTGAAATTCGGGGTTCCAAGCTTTAAAGTATTTATGGTATATGATTTCGGTGTCAGTGACGGAGTGTTCTACCAGGTGCTGGAAAAGGCAAAAGCCTGCGGGGGGATGATCAGTGTTCATGCAGAGAATAAAGAAATTTCCAATATGCTTATTCAGAGGTTCTTATCGGAAGGGAAAACCGGTCCCTGGTATCATTACCTGTCAAGACCTGAATTTGTAGAAGCAGAAGCAGATTCCAGGGCAATTGAATGGGCGAAATCCTTAAATGCACCTTTGTACATCGTGCATCTTGCCAACAAAGACGGAGTAGCTGCCGTTACCAAAGCAAAGGAAGAAGGATATCAGATCTATGCAGAAACCTGTCCCCACTATCTGCATTTTACCAGGGAAGTCTATAAAAGAGAGGACGGCAGAAACTTTGTATGTTCTCCGCCTATCAAAGGACAGGAAAGCCAGGAGGCTCTCTGGGAGGCCATTAAACGAGGAGATATCGATACCATAGCTACAGATCATTGCCCCTTCCAAAGCTATGAAAAGGACTGGGGAAAAGATGACTTTACCAAGATACCCAATGGATGTGCGGCAATAGAAAATATGTATCCTTATATGCTATCGGCTGCCAATACAGGTAAGATTACCTTTCAAAAGGCAGTGGAACTCTGCTGCGAGAATCCGGCGAAGCTATTTGGCTGCAGGGAGAAAGGCTTCCTGTTACCGGGAAAAGACGCAGATATCGTTATCTATGATCCAGAGAAGGACTTTACAATAACCTGTGAGAATATGCATTCTGATTACGATCATACCATTTGGGAAGGTGTTGAACTGAAAGGTTATCCCATCAAGACCTTCTCCAGAGGAAGAATTGTATTTGACAATGGAGAATTTGTAGGAGAAGCCGGATGGGGTAAATTTATCAAACGCAGCTTAAAATAAAGCAGTATGGTAAACGGGTCTGGGATGTGAATGATATATATTTGAAAGGTGGTGCAGATATGTCTGCTGACAATAAATATGCTGGGCTTTTTCTGGCTCAGGAAGCTGCTAAGTGCCTTTTATGCCATGAGGCACCCTGTACCGATGCCTGCAAGGAAGGTTTGAGGCCTTCTGATTTTGTAAGATCGGTCAGGTTCGAAAATCTCAGTGCCGGGTTAAAGGCAGTGCAAGCAGAAAACTGCCGTTCCTGCGAAGCTGCCTGTGAAAAAGCCTGTATCCATTATGATGTACCGGTTAGGATTCAAAAAATGGTCCTGGTTACAGAAGCTGAAACAGAAATAGATAATCCAGAGATAGGTAATCTATCTATTGAATTCTGCGGAGTTCAGTGCGAAAATCCTTTTTTTCTGTCCTCCTCTGTAGTTGCAAGCAATTACGAAATGTGTGCAAATGCATTAAGAGCCGGATGGGGAGGAATTGTATTCAAGACTATAGGATTTCTTCAACCGGAGGAGGTATCTCCGCGTTTTGATGCTACAAGAAAAGAGGGTACCCCCTTTATTGGTTTTCGTAATCTGGAGCAGATTGCAGAGCACAGCCTGGAGGAGAACCTGGAGTATCTAAGAAGACTAAAGGAGGATTTTCCTAAGAAAATAATCGTGGCTTCTATTATGGGGCAGACAGAGGAGGAATGGACAGAGCTTGCCAGAGCAGTTACAGAGGTTGGTGTCGATATTATCGAATGTAATTTTTCCTGTCCCCATATGTCTGCGCAGGGGCTGGGTTCTGACGTGGGACAGAATACAGATTTGGTAAAGCGGTATACGGAATATACCAGAAAAGGTACCCATCTGCCTATTCTTGCCAAGATGACCCCTAATCTGGGAAATATGGAACTTCCTGCCCTTGCTGCCTTGGAGGGAGGGGCGGACGGAATTGCAGCTATCAATACTTTAAAGAGCATCAGCGGCATCCAGTTGGACAATATGGCACCTCCGCCTCATATTAACGGCAAATCAGCTATATCCGGTTATTCCGGTAAAGCTGTAAAACCTATAGCTCTTCGTTTTATTCATGACCTTGCAGGTCATGAGCAGTTAAAGGGGGTACCCATCAGCGGAATGGGCGGAATCGAGACCTGGCAGGATGCCGCTGAGTTCATTGCTTTGGGCTGCGGAAATATTCAGGTAACGACTGCTGTTATGCAATATGGCTATCGAATCATTGATGACCTGATTTCAGGTTTGACGGGTTTCTTAGAGAAGAAAGGGTACAGTTCTCTGACGGAACTCTGCGGCAGTGCACTGGAAAGCTTTGTCAACCCAGACAGCCTTGACAGAAAGACCATGGAATATCCCGTATTTAACAAAGACAGATGTGTAGGCTGCGGCAGATGTTACATTTCCTGCCAGGATGCAGGACATCAGGCGATAAGCTTTGATAAGACAGGGAGAAAACCCCTGCTGGCTGCAAAAAACTGTGTTGGTTGCCATCTCTGCCTTCTGGTATGCCCCTGCAGTGCTATTGAAAGGTCAAGGCGAGTAAATAAACCTAAGAATATAAGGGAAATACAAAATGACGAGAATGTGGGTGCATAACATCAGACAGCCGGAGAGTCAGTGCAGTTTGAGATATTTAATTCAGTAGCAGTTAAATAAAGGAAAGTTGTGGTGATATCATGGCAGTTACACTTGCTAGGCTTTTTGCCAATACAGAAAAAAATTATAAAATCAGGCTGCTGGCAGGTCAAAAAGGTATGAAAAGCCTGGTGCGTTGGGTTCATATGGTAGAAGATAGTGAAGTCCCGGGGTTTCTCCACGGTAATGAATTAATAATGACCACGGGGATTGCTCATGGGGGCAGCGGGTGGCTTGTAGAATTTGTGAAGAGCCTGAGAAAACATGGTGCCATTGGTCTGATACTGAATGTGGGACCTTATATTAAAGAAATACCTGCATCAGTCACCCAATACTGCGATGATAATGGTTTCCCGTTATTTACAGTGCCCTGGGAAATTCATCTGATTGATGTTACCTTTGATTTTTGTCACCGCATCATAGAAAATGAAGAACATGAAACGGATACGGCCTCTGCATTTCGTAACCTGATCTTTACCCCTGGTAACAAGAATGCTTATGTACAGCCTTTAGGTAAAGGTGGTTTCCATAACAGAGGGGAATACACGCTTATGCTGATACAAGCGGTAAAAAATGAAAAACTGATACTAGGAGATGAGTGGAATAACCTGAAATTCGGTTTGCAAAGTGTGTTGCGGTATGTGGATAAACCAATCTGTATTTTTGACCAGGAAAACTATCTGGTTATCATTGCCTCCGGAATACACTGGTCTCAAATGGAGGGATACGGGAAACTGATTGAAAAAGAATTGTTTCCGGAAGAAGAAGTACAGTTGTTTATCGGAATCTCTGATACGGTTATGGGCTATAATGAGCTGCATTTTTGCTACCGGCAGGCAGTAACCTCTGTTTCAACAGCGAAGCTGCTTCGGAAAGAGACGGTTAAATACCAGGACACCGGAATCTACAAGCTGCTATATGCAGTAGAAGAAACTGGTGTGCTAAAGCGTTATCTGTCAGATACCTTATGGGATATCAGAGAATATGATTCGCTGCATAATACGGATTTTGAAAATACCTTAAAAGTATATCTGGAGAATAACGGAAGTATTCAAAAGGTATCGATGATAATGAATGTCCATCGAAATACTGTTAACTACAAAATGAAATCTATCAGAGAAATTTTTGGGCTAAAAATGGATTATGATGATATAGCCAGACTATGGCTGGCTTTTAATATTAAGAAAATAACCGCAGAATAACATAAGGATTGGAGGGGTCAGCATGACTTCACAGGAAATCAAAGAACAGCAAACCGGGTATGTATTGCAATCCTGGTCAAAACAAAAGGGTTTAAAGCCTATACCAATTGAAAAGGGTGAAGGAATCTATATGTGGGATTACGAGGGGAAGCGCTATACCGATATGTCCTCCCAGCTGGTTAATCTCAATGTAGGCCATGGTAACCGTTATATTGTGGAAGCTATAAAAGCTCAGGCAGAAAAATATTGCTACATATCTCCCAGCTATGCCAGTGAACCCAGGGCTGAACTGGCTAAGATGTTAATTGAGAGGCTGCCGGATAATATGGGAAAGATTTTTTTTACCAACGGTGGGGCAGATGCCAATGAAAATGCCGTAAAAATAGCAAGACAATATACCGGCAGGCATAAGGTTTTCTCCAGATACAGAAGTTATCACGGTTCCACCTTTGGTGCAGGCAACCTTACCGGTGAACCAAGAAGATATCCCTTAGAACCTGGAATCCCAGGTTTTGTGAAATTCTTTGACCCCTACCTGTATCGTGAAAGGATTAATTTTACCACCGAAGAAGAGGCCTCTGAGTATTATGTTGCCAAACTGCGGGAGCAAATTCAATATGAAGGAGAAAACAGTGTTGCCGCAATTGTACTGGAAACCATAACCGGCTCCAACGGAATCATCATACCTCCAAAAGGCTACTTACAGGGAATCAGGCAGATTTGTGATGATTATGGTATTCTCTTAATCTGTGATGAAGTAATGGTCGGCTTTGGCAGAACAGGAAAGATGTTCGGCTTTGAGAATTGGGGCATCAAACCGGACCTTGTGACCTTTGCAAAAGGTGTGACCTGCGGATATATACAGCTTGGAGGTGTTGCCGTCAGTAAGAAGATAGCGGAACATTTTGAGGATAACTTTCTTTCCTGCGGTCTTACTTACAGTGGTCATCCTCTTGCCTGTGCAGCAGGTATTGCCTGCCTTAAGTTCTATGACGATGCGGCTATCCTTGAAAATGTAAATAGAACCGGTAAGATACTTGCTTCTGAGTTAGAGAAGTTAAAGGAGAAACATGCCTGTGTCGGGGATGTGAGATATATCGGATTATTTTCTGCTGTGGAACTGGTAAAGGATAAAAAGACGAAAGAGCCGCTGGTACCTTATGGCAGGGATACTGCAGGAGTTATGAAAGGAATTATAGGCAGGCTTTCAGCAAAGGGATTTATGACTTACTCTCATGAAAATATGATACTGATTGCTCCGCCTCTGATTATTACCGGGGAGCAAATTATTGAAGAATTGGTCAAATTAGATGAGGTGCTTTCGGAAGTAGATACAGAAATTTAGAAATGGGGTGATTGAGTGACAAATGAACGCTTTCATAAAAGGGAAATCGAGCTGTTAAAGATAATACCGCCAACTCATTTTAGGACAGTGGAATCTTTTAATATGAAAAAGGCCACTTCAGAAATTGGTGTCGAAATTGACCTTAAAGATACCTTTTTACAAAAGCTTTCCTTTAAGGCACCCTGGGACGGCAAAATGTATGCATATGCAAGAATCACGAAAGAATTTGAAAAGCTATGCAGTGAAATCAATATCGCCGCAAAAGAAATCAAATTAATGTACCTGGAGGATTGGGACACTAAATTCTCGCTTATTATCGAAGGAGAAGATAATAATAGAGAGTTGTCCTTCTATGTATCTTCCTATGATGTATTAGAGCTTTTAAAGAATTGCTGCCGTATTCCGGAGCAGAAAGTAAGTGCTCCATAAGGCGCGGATAGGAGATTATATGGTAAGTTGCAGTTTGGAAAGATTAGAGGATAAAATAAAGACTTTTTCCGGTTTTGGTGATACGGGGAGAGGAGGTATTACCAGATTTTCTCTATCTCCGGAGGCGTTGGCTGCCAGAGAGGAATTCGTGAAAAGATGTAAGGCACTTGGTATGGAAGTGGTTACGGATGATATGGCAAATGTTTATGCCACTTTACCCGGAGAAGAAGGGCTGCCGGCTATTATGTCCGGTTCTCATGCAGATTCAGTAAGGCAGGGCGGTAATTATGATGGTATTCTGGGAGTACTTACAGCTTTGGAAGCAGTGGAAACCATTGTGGCAGAGAAAATTCCTCATCGCCATCCTATAAAAGTTGTTATCTGGACAAATGAGGAAGGTGCACGTTTTGAACCTGCCATGATGTCCTCCGGTGTTATAACCGGTAAATTTGATAAGGAAAAAATGCTTGCATCAAAAGATACAGAAGGAATAACTTTTAAAGAAGCTTTGGAGGCAAGCGGTTATAAAGGACAGGAGAGTAATCGTATTGATCCAACGAAATGTATTGCACTACTGGAGCTTCATATAGAACAGGGACCTGTGCTGGAAGCGGAGGGTATTGATATTGGTGTGGTAGAAGGTGTATGCGGAATGATTAATTATGAATTTACCTTTACTGGTCAGGCCGGGCATGCCGGAACTACTCCGATGCCTTATCGAAAGGATGCTCTTTATGCGGCGGTGAAAATCATACAGTATCTTCATGAGGAATTGGATAAGCTGGATTCTAAGCTGGTCTATACAACCGGAAAGATATCTGCACATCCTAATATACATACGATTATACCGGATATTGTTAAGTTTACCCTGGATGCAAGACATCAGGATCCTGAAGTAATCAAACAGGTACTGGCGATTATTGAAGCTATTCCCGCAGAAGTTGAAAAGTGTCAGACTGGATATGTAAAAGCCTGGGCGAGAGATACGGTATCCTTCTATACCGAATATGTTGATCTGGTGGAAAAGAATGCAAAGAAACTGAATTATAGTACGAAACGCATGTATAGCGGGCCCGGTCATGATGCGCAGTTTCTAATGGAAATCCTTCCTACTACTATGATATTCGTACCCAGCATAGGCGGACACAGCCATTGTGAAGAAGAATTCACTCCTGTTGAGGCTTGTTTAAAGGGCGCTAATGTCCTGCTTCATACAATTCTTGCCATAGATCATAATAAATAGTAATAATCGTATGATTGAAATTAAACATAGCAGATAGAATTAAGACCTTAAAGAAACTATTAATCGTAGTATAGTTATTAAATGAATTACTGGTGAATGTAAAATAATTTTAAATGATACAGCAAATAAAAAGCAGTTGCATCTATTATAACGATGCAACTGCTTTTATGTTAGGGGCTGTCTGAAACTGCTTCGTGTTACATTTCCAAATTACAACGCAGAATACCGCAATGCGGTTTTCAGATTAATTACTAAGCATTTGCCAGTTTCTTTGGATCTTTCTTCTCTTTACGTTTCTGCCACATTACCCAGAGAGGACCTGCAATACAGATTGTGGAATAGCAGCCGCTTACAGCACCGATAGCCATAGGAAGGGCAAAGCTCTGAATGGAGTCAATGCTGTTGGCCTTAGCCATAATAAATACAAGGCTTACACTTAAGAATACAGCAATATTGGTATTCAGTGATCTGGTTATGGACTGTGAAATAGACAGATCAGTAAGGGTCTCAACCGGTAGTTTAGGATGTAAGTCATGATTTTCACGGATACGGTCATAGATAACGATGGTATCATTTACGGAGTATCCGATAATACTTAAAGTCACGGCAACAAAGGAATCGCCGATGGGTATCTTAAATATAACGCAGGTGAAGAATACGACTAATACATCGTGAAGCAGCGCAACCAGTGCCATAACACCTGCGGATAAGCCGCCGATTTTACTAAAACGGATCCATACATAAACCATAACAAGGCTGAAGGAAAGTGCGATTGCAATAATACCATTTGTGAGGAACTTACGGCCGAAAAAGGGTTCAACCATTTGTGACTCACTTAAATTAAGCTTGTTATCAGTAAACTTTTCTTTCAAGGCGCTATCAAAATTTACCTGTTCACTGGCATCTACGCCATAGTTCCCGGCAATGTTTAAGATAAGACGTTTTTCATTGGAAGCCAGATCCTCTGTGATCTGAGCAGATACAGGCCTTCCCAGTATTTCTGTTGCTACATCGCCAGCATCATCTGCATTCAGTTCTCCGGTATAAGTGTATTTTAAGAGGGCACCACCCTTGAATTGGATATCTAACTGAACTCCGCTGATTGCCAGATTAATCAATCCAACAATCATAATTAATATGGAAATGCTAAAAAAGATAAATCTTTTATTGAAAAAATGTAGTATACCGCTACCGGAGGGAGTTAATGCTACCGGTGCATTGGATTGATTATCTCTACTCATAGTGTTCTCCTTTTTGAAAAGCATGTATAAAGCGAGGGTTTTCTAAGTGCATCGAAATCGCTTAAGGAGCGAATCATCAGTCTGGAAGCAGTTACACCTGCAACGAAGTTGAAGAAAATACCTGTAAGCAGGGAGTAAGCAAAGGATAGTAATGCTCCTGAACCAAAGATCATAAGTATTACACCAACAATCAATACGGTGATATTACCATCGAATACCGATGAGAAGGCACCTTTAAAACCGGAAGAAATAGCTGAACGAACTGTCTTACCGGATTTGATTTCTTCACTGATACGTTCAGAAATAATAACGTTGGCGTCGACACCCATACCAATGGAGAGGATAACACCTGCAATTCCAGGGAGGGTTAAGGTCATCTGTGGTATGGAAAGTGCCAGTATCTGTCCTGTTGTCTGGATTAAAAGAGAGATACAAGCTACTGTACCGGGAACTCTGTAATATATTATTAAAAGGGCACAGATAATAGCGAAAGCTATAAGTCCTGCATCAAGCATTACATCTAACGCGCCGGAACCCAGTGTAGGACTGATGGTACTGTGGTTCTTTGTAATTAAAGAAAAAGGCAGGGAACCGGAATTAATCTTATCCGCAAGTTCTTTTGCTGTGTCATAAGTAAAATTGTTTCCTGATATCTCTGCTTTACCGTTGGGAATTACTTCATTAACCACTGCAGTCTGAATCAGAGTATCATCCATATAAATACTGATGTTTTTATTGAGTAAATCTTTTGTAGCTTTTGCAAAAAGCTGAGTGCCTTTTTCATCAAAGGTCAGGCTGACGGAATATTTATTTGTCTGACGATTTAATTGCGGTGCACTGTTGCTTACATGTGAACCTTCCAGTAATACATTGCCGGCATCATCTTTAAAGGTCAAAAGAGCTGTTTCTCCAAGTTCTGCAATGGCATCTGCGGGATCAAAATTCTTCTCACCGGATTTCCAGGGGAAACGAACTATGATATATCCGTTTTCTTTGTCAATGGTAACGTCACGGTCAAGGATATTCTTGTTATCAAGACGGGTTTCAATAATGGTTCGTGCGGACTCAAGTTCATTTGCGGTCGGTTTACGGTCCAAATTTGCCGCCTGGAAGGCTGCATCCACGCCGCCTCTGATATCAATACCAAAACGGATATCCGGAGCACCCTTAATTTTAAAAGAGCCTATTTCTACACCAAATGCAGCGGTGTAAGCCATAAGTAAGGCTACTAATAAAACAATAAAAAATACTGGTTTCTTACTTTTCATTTTATAATCCTTTCTTCTTGTATAATTTTTCGATTTATATATTGTTTATTCACAAATTTGTGATAGACTAAATATAGGACTTTTAAAAGGTGGGCTGTGGCCTCTTGGTGTCAGCATGAAATAAGGTTGTGGCTTGTCCAGCTTTCGAAGCTTTATTGTCTGAGAAGACAGTAGTATTAAAAGTGCAGTCACATCAAAAAGTGATGCATGAAATATGTTCAGATTATTGCCCTGACGGACAAACATAAACCGGTAGGTGATTTTCTGAAGAAGGCCACCGAAATCCTCATCTTGGGGTAAGGAAGGCAGATAATAATAAATAAATGAATTTTTATGAGGTATTTTATTTGTATTAATATCCAGATTAGTCTGATCTGTAGAATTATTCGAGGTGTTAAAACAATCAGAAAAGGAAGAATAGGTAATTATTAGGATGGCAACTAAAGCAGCCTGATGGAAACTGTGCAGTTTGCTTTTCATAAAATAATCCCCTTTATCTTCGTTAAAATTTGTGACTAGAAAAATATTACAACTGCAATTAAGTCACTATTATAAAATATCACAATTTGAAGCTTTTGTATATCAAATTTTGTAGGATTGCATGAAAATTAGAACAAAGTGAAACAAAACCAAAAACATAAAACAACATAGAGGTTTATATGGAAAGAGGTAATTATGGGAGATTTGGCATTTGATACGGAAGATCTGATACGAGAAAAATTAATGTGGCTTATCCGTGTCGGAGATTATCAAAAGTTGGATGATATTATACAGCACAATAAAACCAGTTGTTTCTGGCACAGTATAGCTGTTGCATACTATAGTCTTCAGGTTGCCAAAGCACTGAGAATAAAGTGTGATTATGAATGCCTGGTAGTAGGAGCACTGCTCCATGATTATGTATTCTATGATTGGCATGTAAAGGAGAAAGGGCACAGACTCCATGGTTTTACTCATCCTAAGAAAGCATGGCATAATGCACTTAAAATAAAGAACCTTCATAAGATTGAAGATGATATTATCAGAAAACATATGTTTCCCCTTACACCATTTCCGCCTGTTTACAGGGAAAGTGTCCTGGTATGCGTGGTAGATAAATTCTGCTCCCTTTATGAAATATTTCATAAAGATGCATACCAAAAACTAACAAGTAAGAATCTTGTTAGTTTAAAAGCTTCCTGATCATGTTTGAAAGTTTCCTGATAATATAAGAAGGGTATGTTATAAGATTAAATTTTTTTCATGGCTTGGCTAATAAATCGCATAGTATTTTCTTAAATCACATCAAATATTACTTTCTATAAATGAACCTATAAAAGCTGCAGATAATCGTAATGAAATTCTGCAGCTTTTATCTCTTAGGATGAAGGATATATGAGAAATTATATTTATCAATTAGAGATTCCCATAATTTCATAGTATAAAATTAATAATGATACCCGAATTATAAAATTTTTAAGCTTATGCATTGTGCATAAAATAAGTAAGCCATTTTAACTTGCTTTTAAAAATCAATTATTCACTTATTGTAGAATTTGCATTAATATATTGTATATTCATTGAATAAAGATAACGTTATAACTATAAATATGAAAAATAAAAACGTATTTTATTATAACCTTAACTACTCGAATTGTAAAATTTACTATTATGCCCTGTTATCACGTGGCTTGATTGTTCTGATGCTTAAAATAATACAATACTATAGTTCATAATGACTCTTAAAATAGTATTATCAGTGAAGAAATATGTTAAAAATATACTATAAAAATGTTTTTATGTATTGTAAATTATACGTTGCTATATTATAATCGGGTTGTAGTTAAAAAGTCTGTTTGCAAATAGTATGCAAGGGAGTTTCGATGAAAAATAAAAAGCTAACAAGGATGTCAGTTTTTGCAATTCTTCTAATCGGTACGGTGGGCTTTTGTATACAAAGCAACCGGCAGACGAATTCCAAAACGATAGACGAAGAAGAAGCCGGAAAGGCTTATCAGCTCTTAAGTGATTCCTTATCAAATAAGTCAATAATGTATACAGATTTATTAGATGAAGACCGTGTAACCGGACAAGGTGAGAGCAGCGCCTATCCAATTGGAAGTGTTGACATGGAAGATTACGAGGGTTTAAGTGTATCCTTAAAAACCAAAGAAACCGCCTGCTATGAAGTTGAAGTTAATTACCCAGGGGTATATTATGTTTATGTGGATTATAAGCCTTCGAATGGAGCATTTTCAGATTATGTCCTAGCCATGAAAGTGAATGGAGAGCAGCAATTTTCTGAAATGAACAGTATTGTACTCCCGTTATATTGGAAAGATAGTACGAAGTTCTATCCGGAGGATCAGTATGGAAATCAGAACTCTCCGGAGCTTAATATTATAAGAGACTGGAGAAGTCTCCCTTTATATGACAGTAACTATGTATCGGCCAGGCCTTTAGAGATTCAGTTGAAGAAAGGCATGAATATCATAACTTTACAAAACCTATCCTTTGACAGCTTATGTTTAGGTCAGTTAGAAGTAGCTGCAGAATTTGATGTTATCTCTTATGAAGAGTATAAGGAGATGCATAAAGGGAGCCTGGCAGAGGAAATCTATATGGTCAATTCCAATGATTACTTATATAAGAACTCGCTTCAGGCCTGCTATTATGCGGTTAATAATACAGCGCTGACCCCTCATGTCAGTAATAAAAAATTAATTAATGTTTTATCCTGGAATAAACCCGGAACAGAGATTACCTATAAAATAATTACTCCCAAAGACGGATTATACCAGATGGCTTTCCACTACCAGAATAATGATAAGGAAATGTCAGTTTTTGAATCAATTCGGATAGATGGCAAAATTCCTTTTGAAGAACTGATAAATTATTCCTTTCCTTCGACCTCTGAAAAATGGGGGAATGAGGTATTGTCTGATGAAGATGGTAATCCATATCTGATTTATCTTACAAAAGGACAGCACATGATAACCCTGCGCTCAGAAATCGAACCAATTGCGAAAGTACTTAGATACATGAACCTTATATCTGAACATATAACACAATTTAAAGCAGATATTATTAAGATAACAGATGAAACCAAAACTTCTGATCGTTCCATTAATATGAGTGAGTACATACCTGAGACGACAGATTACCTTAAGGCGTATGAGACACTGCTTCGTTATATTCAGTATAAACTGTTAAATTATACTGATAAGGGAAACAGAGCAAAGATTGTTTCAGAATTTAATAAGGCACTCAATTCAATAAATAAATTGCAGAACCATCCGGGAGAAATAGCTTTCTATAAAGTATATCTTACCGGTAAGAATAACTCTCTGCAAAAAATTACCGAAAACCTTACAGACATACTGGAGGAACAGAATTTTTCACTGGATATGATATACCTATATGGAAAAAACAATTTACCAAAACCAAACCCCACAATTATCAGTTCAATAAAAAATCAAATTCTGACACAGTTGAATAATGTTACCTCTGATAAACATACCGAGGAAGGGGAACAGCCAATGAAAGGTACTGCATTAAAGGAGGATGAGAATACTATGATGGCAAAAGGATATTATTACGAAGAAGAAAAATTGACATATAAGCTTGTATGGAATGATGAATTTGAATATGAGGGTGTTCCTGATTCAGAAAAGTGGGGTTACGATGTAGGCGGCAACGGTTGGGGGAACAATGAATTGCAGTATTATACACCAGGCGATAACGCCTGGGTAGAAGATGGAAAACTCATCCTGGAGGCCAGAAAAGAGGATAAAGAGGGGAAGGAATACACCTCTTCAAGATTGATTACCAAAGGGAAAGGTGACTGGCTCTATGGGAGAATCGATGTAAGAGCGAAACTGCCCAGTGGACTTGGTACCTGGCCGGCTATCTGGATGCTGTCGTCAGGGCAGGAATACGGCAATTGGCCGGCTTCCGGAGAAATTGACATTATGGAACATGTAGGTTATAATCAGGATACAATTCATGCATCCATACATACACAGGCATATTATCACTCCATTAATACACAGAAGACAGCTACTAAATATGTGAAGGGTGTAAGTGAGGATTTCCATCTTTATTCCCTTATCTGGCTGCCGGACTTAATAAAGATATTAATTGACGGTGAAGTTTATTTTACTTTTAAACCTACCGATTATGAAGAAAATCCCTCTTATAAGGAGTGGCCTTTTAATAAGAGGATGTATCTTCTTTTAAACCTGGCTGTTGGAGGAAACTGGGGTGGTGCAAAGGGTGTCGATGCTTCCGTTTATCCTCAAAGGATGGAAGTTGATTATGTCAGGGTATATCAAAGCGAGGAAATCATAAATTTAAAAGCAAACACGGATTAAGGTGTGTCTGAAAACTTAAGGTAACCTTCTGAACGCTACCTGGTAGTTTACAGTAACAATCCAGAGACCCCATGTTGTACATAAATAATAAGTGTGACAGCAAGATTCAGAAAGGCTCGTTAAGAATATAACGGAGAGACGAATGGAGAAACCATTATGGTAACAATAAAAGATGTGGCCAAAGAAGCAGGAGTAGCAATTTCTACGGTATCTAATGTTTTGAATAATGTAGACGTTGTAAGTGAAGAAACCCGCAGAAAAGTACTGGAGGCAGCAGAAAAGCTTCATTATGTCCCAAACATGAATGCCAAGTTCTTAAAATCAAATAAAAAGAATACAATAGGATTATTTCTGTCGAGTATTCAAGGGGATTTCTATAAAGATCTGATGCAGGCTGTGCATCTTCAATGTAAGATAAAAGGCTACCAGTTGAATATTTACATCAGTAATGAGAATACCAGCGAAGAAATTTACAGTATGATTATATCCTCCGGTGTAGAAGGGGCTATCGTACTTAACGAACATTTATCCTATGAATATATAGACAGACTTTCTTTAACACATATGCCTATTGTATTTATTGACCGGGAATACAGCGGAGAGCAGATGTCCAGCGTAATCATTGACAGTACGGAAGGTGCTGCCCTTGCTATGGAATACCTGATAAAACAAGGTCATAGACGTATCGGTTATTTTCATGGTATCTATAATTACGATGATGAATGCAGATATAAAGCATATGAAAACGTATTGCGCAAATATAATCTTCCTTTAGACGAATCTATTGTTTTACGAGCATATTTTGAAGAGACCTTAGCTTATAGTGAAATGAGAGTACTGCTGCTTAAAGGGACAAAACTACCGGAAGCATTTTTCTGTGCAAACGATGAAATGGCCTGGGGATGTATTAGAGCACTTACTGAGGCGGGTCTAAGAGTTCCTGATGATATCAGTATAGTTGGATTTGACGATAATGCGGTTGCGAAATATAATTCTCCGTCCATAACAACAGTGCACAGTCCAGTGGCTGAGCTTGGAACTTATTCCACTACAGAACTTCTTCGGCTGATACAGAGTGAGGAAGTTGTGCAGGGAGGAGTCTTCAGACTTTCACCAACACTTGTTATCAGAGACTCCTGTAAACTAAGAATAGGTTGAGATAGCAGCTAAATGCTGAAAAGGCAAGGCAAGAGGATTCCGCTGACTTGCCTTAGCCCAAATATCAGGCACTGGCAGTAAGCGGAAAATTCACTCAATATTAAGGTTTTTCTGAAAACTCATTGCATCGTTTTGAATGACCCACCAGACACAAGCAGTTTTCAGACCACCCAAGCAGTTTTCTGACCACCTAAGGAGTTTTAAAACCACCCAAGGAGTTTTCAAACCAGTCAAGCTGTTCTCAGCTCACCTAGCTGTTCTCAATAAAATTCTTTAATTGTTCTTCAGTACTTATCAGATTACTTTCAGCTGTTTTTCTTAAAGCATTGAGTTTATCCATGACCCTGTCTATATTAGAATGAAGTGAAGCTATATCTTCAATAGAAGAGTTGATTCTTGACTGTACTGCCCAATCTGAGAAAATTCCGTCAAAGAAGAAATCTGCAAATTTAGTAAATCCATCAATTTGAACACTTAAATTCTCATCCAGTTTAATATCAGCAAGTTCTGTGTGAAAATGATGAAGAAGAGTTTGGATGCTATTGACTGCTGCCTGGGCGTCATCGAGGTATGAATGCTTCATAACATCACTGATCAAACCTCCTCCAAGAATATCCCAGGTACCCCAGCCATGTGCACTATCAAGATTTTTTTCTGCAATCTCAATTTTACCGAGGACTGCTCTGCCAGCAGCTTCTGCTTCCTTGATCTCAATTAGGTTACATTTAATTGATTGGATCTGCTCTTCAAAGGAATGAATCTTCTCAGCACTCTCTGCATTATTCTCAGATAACTGTCGGTATTTTAAACGGGATAGTTCTTCGTATTCTCTTTCACAGCCATAAAGTGAAGCACGTTCCTCCTCCAACTGATGAATTGAGGACTTAAGATTAATAAGTTGATTTTCTGTTTCCTCCAGTTTAAGCTTGACAGCAATGACATCCTGATATTCTTTCTGTTCTCTGGCTTCCATTTTACCAAGCATCTCAAGAAAAAGATTATTCAGGCTTTTCTTAAGCAGATTATCATAATCCCGTTCTTCTTTCTTAAGTTCTGTCTGAAGATTTGTTTTTTTATCCTCCAGTTCATTTAACTGTTTGTGATAGTCGGTAAGTTTGCTTCCAAGTCTTTGATATTTACCAATATTTTGTCTGCTTTGTTCCAGTTTGCTGTTTAATTCCTCGAACATAAGTATACTCCCTTTTTATTATTGTTTTAATTAAGCTGTTCCAGTATAAGCTAAATAATTTGATATGAAAATTATATTTGACAAAGTAGATGTGACTATGAAAACCTCCTTTAAGTAACTTCCAGCACGTTGCAAGCATTTTCCAGTAGTTTCTTCTATAGAATGTTTTTTACTATATAGAATGTTCTTTACTATATAGAATGTTTTTTATTCTATATAATGTTTTTATTCTATATAATGTTTCTTTATTCTATAGAATGTTCTTTGTCTATAATGTTCTTTATCATATAATGTTCTTTATCAGCATAACATGCATCTATTAATAATGCATTAAAAAAGCACCTGAAAAGATTAAAAATTTCCAAACAATGTATTAATATAAAACGTAATATAAAAAACACTTGACAAAGAAGTAAAATATATCTATACTTACAGTAAACATATTAATCATATAAGAATACTATGATATAAATAGTGTTTTTATAGGTATAAGAAAATATCCATTCAACCATCGCAAGTTGACTAGACAACTAGAGACTTCGGAAAACAGCAGCATGTTTTCTGAGGTCTTTTTCTGTATAGGGAAGTTATATGAAAGAATCTCTCTCATTATATAAATCAGTTTTTATTTCCTATACAGGCTAATTAGGAAAGGTTTGAAAATTTATGTTTCTGACCATTACCTAAGTACACAAAATCATTGTAAGGAGCAGAAATTATGGCAAAGAAAGCAAAACAGATAGCAATTTACGGAAAGGGCGGAATCGGTAAGTCTACAACTACCTCAAATATTTCAGCAGCCCTGTCAGAGATGGGATATAAGGTCATGCAGTTTGGCTGTGACCCCAAGAGTGATTCCACCAATACTTTAAGAAACGGAAAGTACATACCGACTGTGTTAGATACCTTAAGAGAAAGAAGTACAGTAAAAGCACAGGATGTTATATATGAAGGTTTTAACGGGATTTATTGTGTGGAGGCAGGCGGACCTGCGCCTGGTGTTGGTTGTGCAGGCAGAGGTATTATTACGGCTGTTGAGCTGTTCAAACAGCAGAAAACCTTTGAAGAACTGGATCTTGACTATGTTATATATGACGTGTTAGGGGATGTTGTCTGCGGAGGTTTTGCCGTTCCTATCAGAGAAGGTATTGCAGAGCATGTTTTCACGGTTTCTTCAGCTGATTTCATGTCGGTGTATGCCTCCAACAACCTGTTTAAAGGTATCCATAAATATTCCAATTCTGCCGGAGCTTTACTTGGAGGTGTTATTGCTAACTCCATCAATGCACCTTATGCCAAAGAAATAATTGATGATTTCGTAAAACAGACTCATACGCAAGTAGTAGAATATGTACCCCGTTCTGTTACGGTAACCCAGAGTGAGCTTCAGGGTAAAACAACCATTGAAGCAGCCCCTGCATCTGCGCAGGCAGATGTTTACCGTTCTCTGGCAAAGAAAATTGCTGCTCATACCGAATCCAAAGTACCCTCTCCGCTTGCAACAAATGAACTGAGAGAATGGGCAGCCAAATGGGGAGATTATCTCCTTGCATTGGAAACCGGAACCATAAGAACGGAAAATGCTGTAAACATCTAAAATACCCGCAGGTGCTATAGCAAAAGCGGCTGCAGAGCATTGTTTAAAAAGGGGGAAATGTATGAGCAATTACGAAAACTTAAAGAATTCCCACCCTTGTTTCGGCGGGCATAAAACCAATAAGGGACGTATTCATTTGCCGGTAAGTCCCGGTTGTAACATAGAATGTAAGTTCTGTGACAGAAAGATTAATCAGACAGAACAAAGACCAGGGGTTTCTTCCGGTGTATTAAAGGAATCGGAAGCCCTGGAGGTTATCAGAAAATCCCTTGAACTCTGTCCGGAGATTACCGTAGCCGGTATAGCAGGACCTGGTGATACCTTGGCTTCCCCTTATGCTTTAAATACATTCAAGCTGATAAAAGAGGAGTTTCCGGATTTATTAAAATGTATGAGTACCAATGGTCTGTTATTGTATGAAAAAGCAGATGAAGTGATAGAAGCAGGAATTGACAGTCTTACCGTAACAGTAAATGCGGTTGCACCTTCCATACAAGCAAAGATTTGCACGGGTATATATTATCACGGTAAGAGGTATGAGGGGGAAGAAGGGGCAAGGATTCTGATTGAAAATCAGCTAAGGGGTATAAAGAAGGTAGCTGACGCAGGTATAACCATAAAAGTTAATACAGTGCTGATTCCTGGCATAAATGAAGACCACATTGAAGAGATTGCAAGGATAGTCAGTGAAGCAGGAGCTACAATCTATAATATTATACCCTTAATACCTCAGCATGAATTAAAAGAGGTAAAGGCGCCGGGGTGTTTGGAGATAGACAGTGCAAGGCTGAAGGCCGGTAAATATATTGATGTATTCAGACATTGTCAGAGATGCCGTGCAGATGCAGTGGGTATACCGGGGGAGAAGGAATTTGCTGATCAGATATACTTTGGAAGATTGTCCATGAAAGAAACATTTTCTCACGGTTAATGAGCATACAGTAAGTAATCATAACCAGATGTTGGAAGGAGAGATAACATGGCTTACAAGATAGCGATTGCAACCACGGACGGAAAGGTGATAAATCAGCATTTTGGAAGAGCAGAATATTTCTACATAGGCGAAGTAAATGACATGGAGGAGTTTCGGTACCTGGAGGAAAGAAAGCTTACACCTGTCTGTCAGGGGAAGGAACATGAAGCTGAGGCACTGTATAACATTGCAGAAAAGTTATCGGATTGCCGTTATGTCCTTGTAAGCCAGATTGGTCCTTCCGCTGAGTATGTGCTTAATGAGAAAGGTATATCTGTATTGACCATAAGACATTACATTGACAGTGCTATAAAAAAACTTATGGAATATGACAGGAGGATTAACATTATTTATCAGCAAAATAAAGAATCTAACTGAGAGGGGTTATTCCATAATGAATGAAAGCTGTTACAAACCAGTAATCTTCTGGAAGGTAACAGCTTTTTATTAGTTTAGTGAAAATGGTTTGGCTTAGAGATATCCCGTAAGCTGTCTTCGGCTCTGTCTGACAGAGCAGGCTCAAGGGCGATATCACCTAAAGCAACAATTCCTACCAGACTGTTATTGTCTACTATGGGCAAACGCCTGATCTGCTGGCGGCTCATAATCTCTGCAGCATCTTTTACGTTCATATCAGGACTTCCAAGGGAAGGATTCTTTGTCATGACATCGGAAACCTTCTGTGTCTTCCAATCCTGTCCTTCTGCAATACTGCGTAAAGCTAAATCACGGTCGGTTACTATGCCGACAACTTTATCATTATCGCAAACAGGGAGAGAACCGATATCATGCTGTTTCATTAACTGGGCACATTTTTCTATAGAATCTTCACAGCATACACTTTCTATATCTGTTGACATAATGTCTTTTACTTTCATAAAATCACCTCCGAAAATTAGAATACCCATATTTCTGTTTATTTATAAATGAAACTTTATGAGTTTAATGGTTAAATATACATGATTTTTATTACAGCTTAATGCTGTAAATAAAAAAAAGAAAGTACTTTTATTGTGGTGAAATTTTACAGAATAAAATAATAATAGCTTTATCAGCTATAGCAGTTTTTTTAATTGGATATTCAATAAAGATGTGCTATAATACCTGCTATAGATTAAACAGTCAAACAATTAATCCTGTAAGGAGGTGTCCTAAACTGCTGAAAGAGGTTAATTTTGAAATTGAAAATGAAAAGTTTACAGTAAAGGTTGTTTATTCAGCCAGAAAAACCATAAGTCTTGAGCTGAAAGCCGATGGCACTATTACGGCAAGAGTTCCTAACCGCGTTCCGGACTACGAAGTCAAGCAGCTGATTAATGAGAATAAATACAAATTATATAATAAATATAAAGAATTCTGCAAATACAAAGAGAAGGAAGGCGGGTTAACTGCTAAGGCAGGGTATGATGAAATATATAAGGACGGAGCTACACTTCCCTTTGTACTGGGTGAGCTGACCTTGCAGATTATTAACAGAGGCGGAAGAGATTTTATTAATCTTCGCTATCATAAATTTCCTGATGGTAAGCGTATGCTGACACTTGAAACCCAGACAGAAGATAAAGCTGTCATTAGAGAACATATTGCTGACTGGTACAGACGTTATGCGAAAGACACCCTGGAAATGAAAGCTTCTTATTATGCCAAACAAATGGATACCGATTATGGAAGAATCACTGTCCGAGAGCAAAAGACCAGATGGGGCAGCTGCAGCAGCAAAGGAAACCTGAATTTTAACTGGAAGCTGATGATGATGCCGGAACCAATAATTGATTATGTGGTAATTCATGAACTGGCACACAGAAAACACATGGATCATTCCAAAAATTTCTGGTTTGAGGTGGAGAAAGTATTGCCGGATTACAAGATAAAACGTGACTGGCTTAGAAAGAACGGCAGGCTTTATACCTGCTATTAAAAGAAATAATAATGACAAAGGAGGAAGACAAATGCTATTTTTATGGTATCCCAAATGTACAACTTGTCAGAAAGCCAAAAAGTGGCTGGATGACAATCATATAATTTATGAAGCCAGAGATATCAAAGCGGACAATCCCACACCGGAGGAAATAAAAGACTGGCACAAACTAAGCGGATTTCCTTTAAAGAAATTTTTTAATACCAGTGGTTTGGTCTATAAGGAACTGGAATTAAAGGATAAACTGCCCTCAATTTCAGAAGAGGAGCAATACCGTTTATTGGGAAGTGACGGTATGCTGGTGAAACGTCCTATTATAATTGATAAGGATAATGTACTGATTGGTTTTAAAGAAAAGGATTGGTCAGAATTCTATGGAAAATAAACTGAGTCATTTTGATGGAGAAGGAAATGCCCATATGGTGGATGTCTCCGGTAAGCAAATAACACAAAGAACAGCAACGGCCAGAGGGAAAATAATTGTAAGCAGTAAAATCCTTGAAGCGATTACGAACAAGGAAATCGAAAAAGGTGATGTACTGTCTGTAGCCAGATTAGCCGGGATAATGGCTGTAAAGCGGACCTGGGAGTTCATTCCTCTGTGTCATCCTCTAATGATTCAGAAGTGCTCACTGGATTTTGAGATTGAGACAGAGAAGTCTTCTATAACTGCGGTCTGCCAGGTGAAAACAGAAGGAAAGACAGGAGTTGAGATGGAGGCTCTTACCGGTGTCCAGATAGCACTGCTTACCATTTATGATATGTGTAAAGCACTGGACAAGTCAATGGTAATGACAGATATCAGATTGGAAGAAAAGACAGGCGGAAAAAGCGGTGTATTCCTTAACCGTGATGCTTCTGGCGGTTTAATGGATGCATAAAGCAATTCGATTTTATGAAATGAGGCGGTTTTATGATAGATAAATACAACAGGCAAATAGACTATGTGCGCATATCCGTAACTGACCGCTGTAATTTAAGATGTGTATACTGTATGCCAAAGGAGGGTGTTAACTTCCTTCCCCACAGCGCAATAATGACCTTTGAGGAAATTGTTACCCTGGCAGAATGCTTTGGAGAACTGGGAATTCGAAAGATTAAGCTGACAGGCGGAGAACCGCTGATACGAAAAGACATCACCAGTCTGGTCGCGAAACTGAAACAGGTTAATGGAATTGAGAAAGTAACCCTTACCACCAATGGAATTTATCTTGGGGAGCAGCTGGAAGCACTGATAAAGGCAGGAATTGATGGCATCAATATCAGCCTGGATACTTTAGACCGGTGCAAGTTCACAGAGTTAACTGGATTTGATGGATTATTAAAGGTAAGGGAAAGTATAAATAAAGCTCTTGCATATCAGAACATACCGATTAAGATAAACTGTGTACCTTTAAGGCAGTATAATGATAAGGATAGTTTATTATCTCTAGCTGCCCTTGCAAAGGACGCAAAGCTCCATGTTCGTTTTATAGAAATTATGCCCTTAGGTTATGGTAAACATATGGAGGGGTACTCTGAACAAGAGATTATAGATATTCTCAGAAGCTCTTACAAAGAATTAGAGCCTTATACCGAAAGTCTGGGAAATGGACCTGGTAAGTATTATAATATACCGGGTTTTCAAGGTAAAATAGGTTTCATCAGTGCAGTAAGTCATGAATTCTGTTCCACCTGTAACAGGGTAAGGCTGACGTCCACCGGAATACTTAAGACCTGTCTTCAATATAGCAGTGGTACGGATTTAAAAGCAGCACTAAGGGAGGGAAGGTCTAAGGAAGAATTAAAGGATATTATTAAGAAAGCTATTGACAGAAAACCGGAAAGTCATGTTTTTACGAAAGACAACCCAGCTATCTCTGAAACTCTGGAGGAGAAAGGGATGTCACAGATTGGCGGTTAAGAAAGGGGGCAGCTTCCTATGGGTAAAATAGTGGCTCTTTGCATCAGTGAAAAAAGGGGTACTCAGAAAATAAGTGTTAATAAAGCCAGATTTATTGAGAATTTTGGAATAGAAGGAGATGCCCATGCCGGAAACTGGCACAGACAGGTAAGCCTCATATCCCAGGAAAAAATAGATGAATTTAATCGGAAGGGTGCCGAAGTCGATAAAGGTGCCTTTGGTGAGAATGTAATTGTAGAAGGCTATGACTTACGAAACCTGCCTATTGGTACCAGGCTGGAATCAGGGGAGGTCTTGTTTGAAATAACCCAGATCGGCAAAGAGTGCCATAGCCATTGTGAAATCTTTTATAAGGTTGGAGACTGTATAATGCCCAGGGAAGGCGTATTTGCAGTGGTGTTAAGCGGTGGTTTTATTTCAGTGGGTGATGAAATCAATATATTAACCTGATTATCATTTGTAACCATATTTTTGTAAAGTTTGTTTTATTATATAAAAAGTAGTATGTACTTAATTTTCTACCTGAATTTTTGGGATCACAGGTTGTGAAGGAGAAATGTTATGATAAGAGTGGGCATCATTACTGCCAGTGATAAAGGAAGCAGAGGAGAAAGAACGGATACCAGTGGTATGGTTATTAAAGAATTAGCCAGTGAGCAGGGGTTTCAGGTTATAGAATATGTTCTATTGCCAGACGAGCAAAAACAGCTGGAGGATATCATGATAAGCTGGTGTGATTCCGGAAAAGTGGATTTGATTCTTACCACCGGTGGAACAGGATTTTCTGTAAGGGATGTGACTCCGGAGGCTACTAAAAATATTGGTGAGAGAGAAGTGCCGGGTATTGCAGAGGCAATGCGTTATAACAGTCTTCAGATAACCAAAAGGGCGATGCTTAGCAGAGGAACAGCAGTTATAAGAAAAAAAACACTGGTTATTAATCTTCCGGGGAGCCCTAAGGCAGTAAGGGAAAACTTAAGTTATATTATAGATACTTTAGAACACGGTATCGCAATTTTAAAAGGGGAAGACGGTGAATGCGGAAGTCTGTCATAAGAGTTTTCCGTTAGAAGAGTTATAAAAACCATGAGACCATAGTAAGCGGTGATACTGCTTATGAGTATCTCATGGTTTATTTATTTATTTATTGAGAAAGAATTTCAATAAATTATATTGACAAAAAGACTTATAGTGCATATACTATGATTAAACAATTAAATGATTGTTTAATTGATAAAAGGTTCACCTAATACAGAATCAAGCAACAATAAAAATAATGAGATCATAAAAGTCTGAAAGGGGATATTATTATGAAAAAATCAATTAAATTACAGGATCTTGATTGCGCAAACTGCGCTGCTAAAATTGAAAATGCCATTAAGAAAGTGGAGGGAGTTACAGGGGTAAAGGTTAACTTTCTCAGCCAGAAGATGGAACTGGAAGCTCCTGATGACAAGTACGATGAAGTTTTAAATGAAGCAAAAAGACTAATTAAAAAAATTGAGCCGGATGTTATTGTAAAGGCATAAAGATATTGAGCTGCTGCAGGATTCTTTGTATATAATATTTGCTACCGGAGAAGATATTTATAGTTTTGCAGCAGCTTTTTTTATGAAAGACGGAAGGGTCCTTAAAAGGGGATGGCAGATTATGCAAGACGGATGGAAAGTTATGCTAGGCGGACGGAAAGTTATGTGAGACGGACGGAAAGTTGTGTAAGACGGGTGGAAAGTTATGTAAGACGGGCGGAAAGTTGTGTAAGACGGACGGCAAATTGCGCAGAATAGAAAAAAACTCATGCTTCAATTCCAAGGTATAAGAATTCCTAATTCTCTGGATGTTTTGTGCTTTACATATTATAAAACTGATAACTCGCTGCGCTCAGACAATCAGTTTTATAATATAGCACAAAATATCCAGAGAAAAGGAATTCTAATACCTTTCCATAGGCGCATTCGTTCTTTTCTATTCTGCACAATTAGCCTGCATATGGAAGCAAAACATTTGAGACGTTGGATCAAAACCATAACCTTAAATCAAAACCAAAACCTTAAATCAAAACCTTAAGCCAAATAATAAGCCAAAACCTTAAGCCAAAACCTTAAGCCAAAACCTTAAACCAAAACCTTAAGCCAAAATATTAAACCAAAATATTAAGCCAAAATAATAAGCAAAATAATTAATCCAGATAGTAAACCTAAATTAAAATTAAAAACCCAAAAATTATAGACCTATATAAAAGCAAAATTATACTAACCAGGATATTAATAAAAACCAAAGTTAAATCCTAAAATTAGATCTAAAAATGAAGCACAAGTTCTTAAACCAAATATTAAACCTAACATAAAAAAAGGTTAATTCAAAAATTAAAACTAAAAATTAAAAACTAAAAATTAACCCCAAAATACTAAAATATTAAAATTAACTTATAATCTCTTCAATGAGTTGGATTGGAGGTAAATATGTCTAAAAGAGAGAAGAAGCAATTGTTACGTATACTGCTGACAGCAGTACTTTATGCCATTGCTATACTGCTTCCTTTTGAAGGAATCCCAAGATTAGCAGTCTTTTTGATTGTATACCTGGTTATTGGAGGTGATATTCTTTTAAAAGCTGGAAGAAATATCCTGCACGGACAGGTTTTTGATGAAAACTTTTTAATGGCTGTAGCAACAGTAGGTGCCTTCTTTTTAGGGGAGTATCCGGAAGGTGTTGCTGTTATGTTGTTTTACCAGGTTGGAGAATGGTTTCAGTCCTACGCTGTTTCCAAGTCCAGACGTTCCATTTCTGAGCTTATGGATATAAGACCAGACTATGCGAATGTATTAAGGGAAGGGCAGTTGGTGCAGGTGGACCCGGAAGAAGTACAGGTGGGTGATACGGTGGTTGTCAAGCCCGGGGAAAGAATACCTCTTGATGGTATAATTTTAGAAGGCATTTCTGCTGTAGATACCTCCGCGCTGACCGGAGAGTCTGTGCCCAGAGATGTTCAGCCGGGACAGGATATAATAAGCGGCTGCATTAATCAGACTGGAGTTTTGAATATTAAAGTATCAAAAGAGTTCGGGCAGTCTACAGTTGCAAAGATTCTGGAACTGGTGGAGAATGCCAGTGATAAGAAAAGTAAAAGTGAGAATTTTATAACAAAGTTTGCAAGGTATTATACTCCTATTGTTGTTATTGCAGCAGTATTGCTTGCGATACTGCCACCACTGCTTTTGGGTCAGGAATTTAATATCTGGATAGCCAGAGCGTTAACCTTCTTAGTTATATCCTGTCCCTGTGCACTTGTTATCTCCATTCCATTAAGTTTCTTTGGCGGTATCGGAGGTGCTTCAAAATCCGGCGTTCTTGTTAAGGGAAGTAATTACCTGGAGGCTTTGGCAGATACTGAAATCGTGGTATTTGACAAGACGGGTACACTTACCAAAGGGTCCTTTGCAGTCAGCAAGATTATACCGGAAGAATTTTCAGCAGATGAACTGTTAGAAACCGCAGCTTATGCAGAGGATTATTCTAATCATCCTATCGCTCTCTCCATAAAAAAAGCTTTTGGAAAAGAGATAGAAACTTCCCGTATTGGTGAGATTGAAGAAATTCCAGGTCATGGTGTTAAAGCGGTTATTGATGGCAAAGAGGTTCTGGCAGGTAATATTAAGCTGATGAAGAAGGAGAATATAGCCTGTAAAGAGGAACAGCAGGCGGGTACAGTGGTTCACCTGTCAATTGATGGTAGATATGCAGGTTATATTTGCATAGAAGATGAAATTAAAGAAGATTCACCTCGTGCAATTCAGGATTTAAAAGCAGCAGGTATCCGTAAAACGGTGATGTTAACAGGAGATTCGGATGCTGTAGGTCAGAAGGTGGCAAAGGAGTTAAAGCTTACGAAAGCTTATACAGAACTGCTTCCGGCAGATAAAGTTGACCGTATGGAAGAATTAATGCAGGAGAAGAGTTCGAAAGGAAAACTGGCTTTTGTAGGCGATGGTATTAATGATGCGCCGGTCCTTGCAAGAGCAGATATCGGTATAGCTATGGGTGGCTTAGGTTCAGATGCGGCCATTGAAGCGGCAGATGTAGTCATTATGACCGATGAACCTTCAAAGATTGCCCAGGTTATGAAGATTTCCAAAAAGACACTTCGTATTGTCAGACAGAATATTGTACTTGCTTTAGGTGTTAAAGGTGTAGTATTAATACTGGGTGCTCTTGGTTTTGCTTCTATGTGGGCAGCTGTATTCTCAGATGTTGGTGTGTCAGTGCTGGCTATTTTAAATGCGATGCGAGCTTTAAATATTAAAAAGATATAATGATATAAAAAAAACTATTTTGTACCTTAATTTCGAAGAAATTACATGGTCAAAATAGTTTTTTTGTCTAGTGGTTATGATTCGTCGGACAATTTAATTGAAAGTAATCATCGATCATTTGATGTACCAAATGTGCTTTTTTGTTATCGGCCAGTGTATAATAAACTTCTTTTCCGTCGCGCCGGCTGGTTATAAGATTATTTAACTTCAGTGTTTTCAGATGATGGGAAACGGCTGCACCGCTCATATTAACAGCGGCAGCTATATTGGAAACACATTCTTCTGAGTGGCATAACAGCCACAATATACGCAGACGTGAACCGTCACAAAGCTGTTGAAAGGTGATGGCGGCTTCTAAGAACATAGAGGCCTCCGGCATTTTTTCCAGTACTTTATCAATATTCTGTCCATGATCATGGGGCATGGTAATGTTTTTCATATTGTAGCTCCTTTGAATCGGTTTTCCTGAATTATGAAGATCCTTATGCTTAATATAGTATCCTTTCTGAGAATACATGTCAAATGTTAAGTATGAAAGTAACAGATGATATGTAAGAAACATAATATAAAACTATTTTATATTATGTTTTAGAGCTATTTATTTTGTATAGCCATTTATTATCTATGTATGTAATAGAGTATTTATTTTGCATATTTATTCTACACAGCCATTCTATATCATCATATTAGAGTTATTATAATTCTACATATATTTTAGTTTCACTTTTGGTTATAAAAGAAAGATTCTAAGAAATCATTAACGCTATTTCTTAGAATCCTGTATTACCTTATAAAGTCTCGTTCATACTGCCTGTACGGTAACCTTTTAAATCCAGTGCTGTATAAGAAAAACCGAACTTCTTAAAATTCTCCTGTACTTCCTTCATCAGATCAACATTAAAGAATTTTTCCATTTCAGGTTGTCCCACTTCAATTCGAGCTATTTCTCCATGATGTCTTACACGAACCTGTCTGAATCCGTGGTCTAATAAGAATTGCTCGGCTTTATCTACCATTTCAAGTTTTTCTCTTGTTATTTTCTGTCCATAAGGAAATCTTGAGGAGAGACAGGCAAAAGCTGGTTTGTTCCAGGTAGGAAGATCCATTTCTTTTGATAGTGCTCTGATTTCATCTTTGGTAAGCTCGGCAGCTCGCAAAGGACTTAATACCTTATGCTCAGATACTGCCTGAAGACCAGGACGGTAGTCTCCTAAATCATCCATATTAGAGCCTTCTGCAATGCTTGTGATACCTTTGGCAACTGCAATATCTATGATTTTATCAAACAGTTCGTTTTTGCACAAATAACAGCGGTTAACGGGATTATCTGAGAAACCGTCTACATCCAGTTCCTCTGAATAAATTACCTCATGTGGTATGCCGTATTTCTGAGTAAAGGCAACGGCCTCTTTAAACTCTCTTTCTGGATAAGTAGATGAGCGTGCAGTGATTGCCAGCACTTTATCGCCTAATACATCAAAGGCAGCTTTTAATAAAAAGGTAGAATCTACACCACCGGAGAAAGCAATACAAAGGCTGTCAAGGGATGAGAGATTCTTTTTTAATACCTCAAATTTTTCATGTAGTTCCATATGTTCCTCTTTTCCTGCAAATACTATTATTTAACTATGAATTGTTAACAATCTAATAGTATAACAAGCCGGCTGTCCTGTCAACAGGATGCCTTCATCTGTACAGGATACTACATTACTACATCTTTTTTGAATCCGAAGTTTAAAAATAGCTTCATATTTTTAATCTAATCTTTTAGTGATGAATCCATCGTTTAAAATAACCTTATGTTTTTTTAAACTAACCTTTTAGTGATGAATCCATGTTTTAACTAACATTATATTTTTCAATCTAAGCTTTTAATGATGAATCCATGTTTTAACTAACCTTATATTTTTCAATCTAAGCTTTTAATGATGAATCCATGGTTTAAAATAGCTTTATATTTTTAATCTAATCTTTTAGTGATGGATCCATGGTTTAAAATAGCCTTATATTTTTCAATCTAACCTTATACTGATGAATCTATGGTTTGAATATAGATTTATTTTTTTATCTATCTTTTTAGTGCGTAACATAAAACCGTTTATTTGATACTTTTAAATGGGTAGTTGAGATATACTTTTTTAATTTTACCGAACCTTTGACGGGAATATCTTCCATTTAATATTCCTGCTTTGTAATTGAAAAAATATTAATTAATCACTGTGTTTTCGCTTAACCTCATTAAAATATTTGCTTAAGCAAGGGAAATTGTCCATTTTATATTTGCAGATTTTTTCGGGACCTCGAACTACGGTACGAACAATATTTAAGGTACCATTGTCATCTGCTTTTATTCTCCATTCTACCATTAGAATTGTATCATTAATGATTTCTATCCCGGTAAGGCCTTTGGAATGTATGCAGCAGCCGGTATTATAGTAAGGGAGTTCACTGGTTTTTGGAAAATGAGGTCTGTGGGTATGACCGCAGATAAGCATTCTCTTGTTCTTTATGATCCATACCTTATAATTCTTTTCAATCTTATGTCGTTTATAGAGATTTTTGGCGGGACTGGCAGGACTGTGCAAACCTACTACATGCAGAAAACGCCAGATATATCGAAGCATGAGCATGGAAATGTACCAGAGCTGATCATTCATAAGGTCACCTTGATGACCATGGACCACAAGTATTTCCTGGCCGGTTTCCCGGTGTTTGAGTACAATGGCTTCATGTGGGATTAGATTGGTAAAAAGACTCTGTTTTTTTTGGTTGTATTCATCATAATAACTAAAGTAGTTCTTTTTTACGAACCTGTTTTTCTTTAGATAAATATTGTGATTTCCGAAGAGGAAGATAAGACGGTTGTCATTACTGAATTTCTTCATTCCAAGAAATACATCGGTATGAGCAAGTCTTATATGATTAAAGTCGGTATACTCCCAGAGTTCATCTCCGTCACCAACCTCTACATACTTATACCCTTCATTATAATAATAATCCAGTGCATGCAGGAAAACATGCTGATTTTTGGCGAATTCGTCAGAGGCACTATCATCTCCTCTATGGCAGTCACTGAAAAATATATATCTGGAATCTTTATCAAAGTATTCTACTTTAGCATTCTTATATGCTTGTGAAAGACGTTTTTGTGTAAACATCCATAACCTCCTGAAATATTCAGCTTGTAAAAACTGATAATATTTGATAATCTTAATTTTGTGCATTCCTCGAAGGTTTATACAGAAATTAATGCGTAAAAGGCTGCCGCAAGATGCTTCGGCCTCTTATTTGTGAAAATAACACAGGAGGTAAGAGATATATGTGTATGGTCGAAGGAAATATATTTTCAACCAATAGATTACACCAGGGAATTCCTCGGCTCAAATTTCGGTGCACAAATTGTATTTGCAGTATTGGAGAATAAAATGAAACGGTTTAAAAAAATATATATTGAGATAACGAACCTGTGTAATCTGTCCTGTAGTTTCTGCCCTAAAACAAAGCGGAAGAGTACTTATATGTCTCAGGAGCATTTTGAAAGAATAATCGGTGAAATAACCCCGTTTACAGATTATGTCTATCTTCATGTGAAAGGAGAACCCCTGCTGCATCCGATGCTGGGCAGTTTTCTTTCCATATGCAGCAAACATGGATTAAAGGTTAACATTACAACTAATGGGACGCTTATAAAAAAGGCGCTCCCTGAATTAAGGGCTAAGGAAGCCTTAAGGCAGATAAATTTTTCTTTGCATAGTTTTGGAGGAGGTTATGAGGAAGAGGAAGCTTACAGTCCTAAAGAAGCTTGCAGTCCTAAAGAAGCTGGCAGTTCTAAAGAAGCTGGCAGTCCTAAAGAAACTGGCAGTCATAAAGATACTTACAGTTTTAAAGAATCTGGCAGGAGAGACAGATACCTGGAGGATATCCTTGAAGGAGCAGATGAATTGCTGTGTTCAACAGCAACCAATATATCGTACCGTTTCTGGAACATGGATAAAATAGAAGATACCCATAGGACGCCACATAAGATTAATGCTACCGGTAAATACCTAAACAGCCTGGAAAAGGCTTACGGTTATAAGGGCAGCCTGAAAGAAGATGTGAAGCCGGGAAGGGGTATAAAGCTTTCAGAAAGAGTATATATCAGCAGAGATTATGAGTTTACCTGGCCTGCACTAACAGAAGAAGAGGACGATGGCTGTGGTTTCTGTTATGGATTAAGAACTCATGTGGGAATACTCTCAGACGGTACGGTTATCCCCTGTTGTCTTGACGGTGAAGGAGTAATAAGCCTGGGAAATATAATAACGACACCCTTTAAAGAGATTATTGACAGTCCAAGGGCAAAAGCTATCTACGACGGTTTTTCCGGCAGAAGAGCAGTAGAAGTGCTTTGCAGAAAATGTGGTTATCGTAAGAAATTCGGAAGTTTAAAATAGGTGAAAAGCAGCTGTCTCTTTGTGGAATAGAAACAGCTGCTTTTTATCATAGAATTATTTTATTGGATTAAGAGCTTTATAAAAGTCCCCGTCAAAGTTGAGAATATCTCGGATACTATCAAAGGGAATCTTAAATTCGGGGAAACCTGCTGCATATGGTGCAATATCATAGGGATAGAAATAGAGGTATAAATTCTTATCATCCAGATAGAAATATTGGTCGGCAGCAATAGTAGGATCTGCATCCTGAAAATAAATGGATTCTTCTTTTGTCGAATCTTCTTTTACTTTTTCGGCTACTATGGCGCTTAAAACATCAGCATAGCTGCTGTCTGGTTTAAATAAATCTGAAAGCTCATAGATCTTACCAGTGGTAAGGTCAATCGGGTAGTAATTTCTTATAGGCATTCCATGAGCAGCCCCCATAGGATAGTCATAGCCGGTCTGATATATCAATAATATGTTGTTGATAAGGCTGCCTTCGAAATTATCGTCTACAGTAAGATTATCCTCTTTGGTTAAATCCTTTCTGCCATCTACAAAAATCTTATAGAGCTCTTCATTGATTTGCTTCTCAATCTGGCTGTTAGTAAGACCTGTAAGGATGGGGTAATGTACAACTACATATTTATTTGATTTAAACTTCTCGGATTTTAAGGTTAGTGTATCATTTAATATAATATCATCTACTGTTTCATATAGGACCTTGCCTGCGGCAGTTTCATAACTAAAGTCATTATCTATTTCAGCTTTTATTATATCGTCCTTAAGGGTCAGAGTACCTCTGCCTTGGAATTTAGGGAGAGTGGGAACAACCTTGCCATTGGTATCAATAAAATAAGTATAGTCGTCATCTGTTGCAGAAGCCACTCCATCACTGAAATTACTCAGGTCATAGTAGATATAATCTGTAAGCTGTTTTCCCTTGGCATCAAAAAGTGCATAGGGAGTTGTATAAGAGGAGGAATAATCTTCTATATCTGTTTTCTGCATCACAGCAAAAATATTTTCGCCCAGGTAGAACAGATTTGAGTAGCCGGTGTAATTTTCTGAGACATTAACCGGAAGAGGAATCTTTTCACCTCTATAATTCATAGCTTCCATAATGTTGCTTCCCGTGGTGTTATAAACGATGTAACCATCCCGGAAATCGGAGATATAGATATCATTTTCTTTTAATGTATAACTGTTTAGAACATTTCCTTCTGTATCAATCTGCTGAATCTGATTTTCTGTATATACATAAGCTTTCCCATCTTCAAAAGGAGAGGCAGCATTGTAAACGGCAGGGAGTATTATTGTTCCGGTGGTATCAATATAACCCTCCAGTGATTTGTTGTCCTTATAGACTTCAAACACCGCATATCCTTCCTGAAAAGCACCAATGGTATTGGTGGTTCTATAAATTACATTGCCCTGCCTGTCTATAATAATGTATTCATTGGTTTGAGAGTCATGGACTACAGCAACTCCATCACTAAAATCAGTGGCTTGGTCATACACAGGTTCAATGACAAAATTTCCGGTAGAGTCGATATAACCAAAGAGCTTATCATCATCTTTAAGTATATACGCGGGATAGAGAGTATCTATATTTTCATCAGCGGCGGCTTCCGTTGTCATATCTTTGGTCGCAATTTCTGTCTCTATGGTACTGTTGCCGGTATTAACAGTAACCTGTTCGTTTGTCTGTTGTCTGCTGCAACCTCCGGCTGCCAGAACGATTAGCAGCAGAAATAAATAATTGGATTTTTTCATACAGCTTCTCCTTGTTGTCTCAATAAAACATTTGTTACAGAGTAAATCCTCCGTTGATGCACAGAGGATTCTCCCAGCTTAGTTATCTTATTTTATTATAACAGCACAGTACCAAGGTTTCAAATTAAGTTTCTGTGACGAAATCATTACATATTTGTCTTATATTATTACATTCCTGATTTACGATATTCACCAGGTGTGCAGCCAAAAGTCTTGGAAAATGCCCTGTAAAAGGTCCTGGTACTGTCGAAACCGCAGCTAAGACCAATTTCAGTTACAGTAGTATCACTTTCCTGCAGAAGCTTAAGGGCATGTCTGCTTCTCAATCCGTTAATATAATCCACCAGAGTACAGTCAAAATATTCATTGAAAATATGGGAAAACCGGCTTTTGCTGTAACCGAAATGAAGTGCAGTGTCTTTTAAGTTAACAGGTTTCAGATAATTCTCCTGAAGATAAATAAGGATTTCCTGAGCTAAAGAGATGGTTCTGTTGTTGGTTACCTCAGTTAATCCGCTTTCTTGAATCAGGAGTCCCATCAAAGCGTAGGAATACCCTTTACGAATAGAGGCAGTTATGGGGTCACCGTTGTCGGTATTATATTGACAGAGGCATTCAAATAAGTGCAGGAGTTCAGTTTTACCAGTAGAATTACTGATAAGCGGGTTAATAAAAGTCTTACGTGAAAGCAGGGTTTTATAAGAGGGAATAGAATCCAGGGGAATAATAGCAATATATGCTTTTGAATACCCATCTGTGTCATAACTATGGATGTAATAACTGGGTACAATAAGAACATTATCCTTGTAAACGCTGTAAAGCTGGCCATTTAAGGTTACCTTCAATTCTCCTTCTGTGACATAAATAAGCTCTATACTGCTGTGAAAATGAGGCCAGAATTTGTTATTCACCGCTTCCCAACAGTTAAAGGCCTGTTTGCTGTCACGCATATATTCATAGGAGATACCATTACGATACCTATTGTTATCTGGTTGTTTTTTTACGACCATAGAAGCTCCTTTGCAGCATTATTTGTCACAATGATACCATCATGTGACACGACATCTAACTAATAGCTTATTATAATGTATATGTACTGGAAAAACAAATAAAATATAAACAGCATTATCTGACATAACTTAAATTATAAGTAACTAGGAGGATTTGTTCTATGAAAAAGGGTTTACAGCTGTATACCATACGTGATTCCTACTCAAATGGAGAGGAATTAAAAGAAATATTGAAAAAGGTTAAAGAGCTTGGGTTTGAAGAACTGGAATTTGCAGGTTTTGCAGATCTTGAGGCAGAAGAGTTAAGAGATTATCTGAAGGAGATAGGATTAACTCCCATATCCAGTCACCAGAGCCTAGAAAACTTAAGTGTTAATCTGGAGGAAACCGTACGTTATCATAAAATTCTTGGCGTACCTTATATTGCGTGCGCAATTGCCCCTACTTCTACAGCGGAGGAGATGGAAAACCTTCTTAAGATTCTTACAACTGCAAGAGAGGTAGTCAAAGAAAACGGCATGGAATTGCTTTACCATAATCATGCCCATGAATTTGTGAAGCTGCCAGATGGCAGGCTGCCCATCGAGCTGATAAGAGAAACCATAAGACTGGAGTTGGACACTTTCTGGGTATTTCATGCCGGAACAGAACCCTGTGCATATATAAAAGAGCATGCCGGTGATATTGCTCTGATACATCTTAAAGATGGTGATTTTGAAGGGCATCCCCTTGCTTTAGGTGAAGGGTATAATAATATCAGAGGGATTGCTGCCATGGCCTCCGCTATAGGCTTAAATCAATTAATAATTGAAAATGATAATCCAAGTCCCCATGGACTCTCCGATATTGGAAGAAGTATTAACTATCTTAATAAGCTGTTAAATAATGAATAAAATAAAACAGTCAATAAAGTATAATAAAAAAATAAAGGAAAGCAATAAGTAGAAGAAAATAATAAGTAAAAGAAAATAATAAGTAATACAAAACAATATGTAACCAAAACAATATGTAACCAAAACAGTAAATAAAGAAAATCAACAATTGCATATTGAACTAACCAAGATATGGCTGCGTTTAACCCGTAAATTATAGTGGTAAGTGCAGTCATATTTTTCTAGTCAATAAACCCTGGTGATATATATGAAACTCAAGTAAATAATTGACATTTACTGGTAAATGCCATACAATTATAACAGATGCTCCTTTTTATGATTTAGCTGGCAAAGGAGGTGATACAGATGGGAGATAAGAATCCAAAGAAGGCACCTAAGAAAAAGCAGTCTGCTGAGAAATCAGCTCCGCAGGCTACGTCATCAGCCGCTTCATCAAAAAAATCAAAGTAAGTATATTGGCTGCAGTAACAAAAAAATACCGTCTTCTATTAAGAGTTCGTTTAATAGAGGACGGTATTTTTTGATAAGTATAAGAAAAGAAAACGCTTATGTTAAGATCCAGATCAGTGTAAAGGAAATTAGAATCTGTATGATGGCAAACTTAAATACTACCTGTGTGTTTGACCAGCCAAGATTCTTTCTTACATGATCATGAATAGGTGTAAGGGTGTTCTTTAAAATACGAACTTTAAGAAAGCGGATCAGGGATACCTTTATAAGACCAAGGCCGCCATCCAGTATCAGCATAAAAGCAGCAGGGATATAAAGGAGAGGGCTTCCAGTCTTTAAAGCAGCAACAGCTATGAAGAAGCCGAGGGCCCTGGAACCGGCATCACCCATCATCATAAGGCTTGGGGTAGCATTAAACCACAAATAGCTCATAATACAGGATACCATAATTAACAGCATATAAGTATCACCGGGATCCATTCCCATGATTCTGCCCAACCCATAAATGGTTAACAGGGTAATGACAGATAAAGTACCGGAAAGGCCGTCAACACCATCGGAGCAGTTTGTAACATTAATTGAAACAAAGATAAGGATGGTTGCCAGTATTACAAAGAGAACCGGATGTATGGTTACCGGGCTGCTTACAAAAGGTACATCAAAGGTTGAGGAATTAAAATTAACATAGGTAATTGCAGTTGTAACGGCAATAGCCATATCCAGCAGACCTTTCTTTAATTCTCCCCAGGGATTTTTGGAGCAATCGTCCAGAAAACCGGTTAACATAGCTGCCAGTATCATGATAACATAGATAAGTTCTTCGTTTGATATGGGAAGAAACAGGAGAGTCGAAATGGCAAATACCAGTATAAAAAGGAAGCCGGCGCCTCTTGGCTTACCCTGTGAGAGTTTGCCGTCATGAGCGAAATCCCTGCCACCGTCTCTTGGCAGTATTCCGGTTCCGAATTTTAAGAGTATAAAGGTTGCAGCATAAGTAAATAGTATGCCGATTAATGCTATCATTCTATGGTCTAAGTTGGTATTTAACAGAGTAATCATTATGTTCTCCTATCATTTATTTTTTTGAAGGCGGTGTAGCTGAGGTTTTAATGTAATTTCTGTCATCACCAGTCCTTCTCTGCCTGTTATCATTAATTCCACAGCGTCTGCTACCTCTTCCGGTAAGAGGTAAGAATCCGTTGTATCCCCTTCCCTAAAGTTTGCATTACGGTAGAAGTTGCTTTTGGTCATATCCGGGTGAATGGTGCATACTTTCACACCATATTTTCTCACTTCATCAAAAAGGCTTCCGGAAAAGCTCGTTAAAGCCGCTTTGGTAGCACCGTAAGCACAGCCGTAAGTATTGCTGCCTCTGGCGGTTACAGAGGATATGTTAATAATAACGCCTTTATGTTTTTTAAGGTCCCTCAGTAAGAGCTGGCTTAATAAAAGGGGGACTTCAACATTCACAGTTACCATTTCGTGAATCTTCTTAGGATTCAATTCCTCGTGGGGGCCAAAATAACCTACACCCGCATTGTTAACAAGCAGGCTTATCTCTTCCTCCTTTTTAATGGCAGTTATATGTTCTGTAAGAAGGGAAGTATTGGTAATATCACAGTTTACAGGAATAAAACTGCTGCCTTCAGGAGAGTCATTTTTAAATTCTCTGCCAAAGGCATATACTTTATACTCCTTCTCAAGAAGCATCCTGGATATGGCAAGGCCTATTCCAGATGATGCACCGGTTACAATGGCTGTTTTCATGTGTTACTCCTTCCAGACATAAATATTATCCTCCTTTATCCATTTCGTCAATAAAAATAAGCAATAGGATAATATTTCCTCCGATTCCTCTGTTCTGTAGCTTAAGATTCCTTTCTCACTGGCATAAGGAAAATTCAGGATCAGAGACTCCTTATTCTGCTTTCTCATTACTTTCATAAAATCTGAGGGAACACGAAAACAGCCAAGGCTTACATCCAGGATATGCTCAGCAGGTATCCGCCGAAAAATCTCAGAAAACATTTCTTCGTATTCCTTTTGCCAGCCCGGTATCCGAAGCAGGGGATCAAAGCACAGCCGTACGGTGAAACCAAGTGAGATGGCTTTTTCAATAGCTGTCAGGCGGTTTGAGAAAGAAGGTGTATTGTGCTCATAAGCCTTCTGAACGGCAGGCGGGGAAAGTGTCCAGGCAAGTATAAAATTATTCGATGGTATTAAGGTTTCAAGCTGGTTAACAGAAGCACTTTTGGTTCGGCATTCAATTGTAAGCTCTTTATTTGATACTGCAAACTCATTCCAGCACTTTACATAACCAAGCCAGGGCTCAAGGGCTAAGAGGTCAGTATCATAAGAAATGCACAGGTAGACCTTCTGTTTCTTTAGGAGTTTTCGTATTTCCTGAAAAGAATCCTTCAGATTAACGAACACTACCATATTGGCACTGGGGTACATGCCCTGCAGATAACAGTATTCGCAATCGTAAATACAGTTCATTACACCGGAGGTATAATAAAAGTTGTCATTTCCAAAATCCTGGCAGGCAGCAGAACCTTCATAGATACCGGTAGTGGGATTCACCGCCAGAATCAGCGAAGGTGTATTTTTCTGTTCTCTGTAGTTTTGCTGCCGCCGGTTAAATATATCTTTGTAATGGTCAATCATTACAATAGAAGCCTTTGGATAATGAGCAAGTATGGTTTCAGTAATTGGATAATTTAAAGCTTCTTTTTCTATATATATGTGAGAAAAAAACGAATTATAAAAGGTTTTTCTTAAAGTAGTCAAGGTATTTCTTCCCTTCTGCTTTACTTTTTACAGAACGAGGGATATTCTCCCTTAATATTTCTGTAAATGGGATAAATTCTCCCTTTAAAAGCTTATAATACCGAAGGTATTGTTTTAGTTCGTTGGCCATTGTAACGGACAATTTATAGTCTTCTGATAAAGCTGTAAGGTATTGCAGCTCATCTTCTGTGAATTCCGCAGGTCTGTCAGGTGTATTTTCCATAAGATGCTGTAACCAGTTTAATATGGTGTCTGCCTGCTCTTTGATTAGATGGCTTATGACTTCAGAGGATACCGGCGGCAGCTCTGTAGATGCAGGACTTATATAGTCTGATACAAGTTTTAAAAAGAACAACCGGTTAAGTTTGAAAAAACAGGATACTGCCTGATAAAGAGCAGCGGATTCCATATCTGCAAAGCACATACTGCTTAAGCCGGTATTCATTAACGGTGGTGAAATGTCCTTAAAATAAGTATTTGCCTTTTCCCAGTTCATTATCTGATAGGAGCTGATAACCGCCCCTTCGGGAAAGGGATGGGGATAGAGAATATCGGGATAATAGGTATTACCGGAGGCGTGTTCAATTATTTTATTACACAAGACAGGTGTACCTAAGGGAATACGGTTCCTGTCTTTTCCTGTAACAGCTCCGCAGACACCGATATTTAAGAAATAATCCGTATCAGTAACAGGCTCTGTTGCAAGAAAAGCAGCAGACTTAATCGCAGCATTCATGGGACCGGTTCCGGTTATATATATTGCAGTGTCCTTGTTTCGAAAGACCTGGCAGTGGTTATAGGAAGTATCCTTCTTAAGTTCAAGATAATCTATAAATGGTTTTGCTTCACAATAAAGTGCAGCAGCAATAATAAGCATAACGGTAAGGGCTATTTTGCAACCTTTGCTGCAGTAACCCACTCCTTCCAGAATAGTATTCAAATTATCTCTATTATGGGAAACTTTTACCTGCCTGTCAATGTATATTCTAATTTTTAAGAAAAAATATTGTAAGAATGAAGATTAATAGATATAATAAGGAAATATAAAAAAAATACGAAGGAATGAAGAATATGAGCTATACTATGCCCGGTGAATGGAAAGAGCATGAGCGGACATTTATTGAATGGCCAGTTAAATCCTCTCTGGTGCACCCTGAGAATTATGAAGAGGTTGCCGGAGGCTACAGAGACGTTATAAAAGCAATCAGTGAGTTTGAACCGGTTACGGTTATTATAAATCCAGGAGAGAAGCATTCTTTTCTCAGTGAAATATCAGAATACGCAGAGCTGCTGGAAATTCCCCATAATGATGCCTGGTGCAGGGATAATGGACCGACTTTTGTATACAAAGACAGTAAGGTCCTGACTGCAATGAGCTGGAAGTTTAATGCCTGGGGAGAAAAGTATGGTTCCTATGACCTGGATGATAAAGTGGCAAGCCTTACTGCAAAGGCCTACGAGGTACCTGTAGAAGAGGTGGAGCTGGTGCTGGAGGGTGGTTCTATCCATACGGATGGAGAAGGAACCCTTTTGACCACAGAGGAATGCCTCCTGAATAAAAACAGGAACCCTCATTTAACAAGAGAAGAAATTGAGGCAATTATTAAGCCAAGACTTGGAATCGAGAAAATAATATGGCTGAAAAACGGGTTATTCGGTGATGAAACGGACGGACATGTAGACAATGCTGCCTGTTTTGCTAATCCCGGTACGGTTGTATTACAGATATGCGAAGATATGGAAGACCCTAATTATCAGATAACGCAGGACAATAAAAGGACCCTGGAGGCAGCAGTGGATGCCAGGGGCAGAAAGCTTAAGCTGGTTACACTCCCACAACCTCCAGCAAGATATTATGAAGAGGAAAGGCTTACCTTAAGTTATATCAATTACTACATGGTAAACGGCGGTATTATATTACCTGTTTTTGGTGAGGATGCAGCACATACTGATATGGAAGCAGAGAGAATATTAAAGGAGACCTTCCCGGATAGAATCATCCGGAAAGTGAATGGTATCCCATTGATTAAAGAAGGAGGTAATGTTCATTGCATTACCCAGCAGATGCCGGCAAGGTCTTAATGGGAGGCTTATAGCTCATTCTTATTGTTCAATCGTCCAGATCAGCACAAGCAGTTATCAGATGCACTTAAGGTAATGAAAAGAAGGAAAAGAGGTTTTTATGCGTAAAGTAACAGTTGCAGCTACCCAGATGAGCTGTACGGATAATATTGATATAAATATTGAGAAAGCAGACAGGCTTGTCAGAGAGGCAAAAGCAAAAGGAGCAGATATTATACTTCTTCAGGAGCTTTTCGAGACTCCCTATTTCTGCCAGAAAGAGAAACCGGAATACTATGAGTATGCCCTGGACTTAGATGCTAATAAAGCAGTAGAGCATTTTAGCCGTCTGGCAGCAGAACTGAAGGTAGTATTACCAATTAGTTTTTATGAAAAGAGCAACTATGCCAGATACAATTCTCTTGCTATGATTGATGCAGACGGTACAGTTCTTGGTGTATACCGAAAGAGCCATATTCCGGACGGACCTGGATACGAAGAAAAATATTATTTTAATCCTGGAGATACAGGTTTTCAGGTGTTTAATACGAAATATGGCAAGCTGGGAGCCGGCATCTGCTGGGATCAGTGGTTTCCGGAGGCTGCCAGATGTATGGTTTTAATGGGAGCAGAGATTCTTTTCTACCCCACAGCTATTGGTTCTGAACCGGAAAACGGAGACATTGATTCTAAGGGACACTGGCAGCGATGTATGATTGGTCATTCTGCCTGTAACCTGGTTCCGGTTATTGCTTCTAACCGTATCGGAACAGAGAAAGCAGAGGATTCAGAAATCAACTTCTATGGGTCCTCCTTTATTACTAACGGTACCGGCGAGGTAATAGCAGAAGCTTCCAGAGATAAAGAAGAGATTCTGACAGCGGAGCTTGATTTGGAGGAACTGGAAAAGGCAAGAGTAGAATGGGGAATCTTTAGAGACAGAAGACCTGAATTATATAAGGCAATCCTTACCTATGACGGTAAAGTGAAATAGGCAGCACATGGTTTAGATAGAAAGAGAAAAGAGGTGCGGTTATGCTTGTATCTGTTAAAAAACAAGAACTGCTTACAATAACAAGTGCCTTGGAGAATACATCTTATTTTGGTGGAGACCAGGAATGGTATGAAAAAAACTGGAACAGGGAAGCAGGCTGCGGACCTACCAGCGCAGCTAATATAACTGCTTATCTTGCAGCAGTTAATGAAAGTGTGAAAGACCTTTATCCTTATGACACCATGGAAAAGACGAATTTTGCAAAGCACATGGAAGAGATGTTTCAGTATGTGACCCCGGGAGTGATGGGAGTCAATCATGTAAATAAATTTACCGATGGTTTAGACCGTTATCTGAAAGAAAGGAAGATAAACTTAACACCTAAGGTTTTTGAAGCTGATCAGAAGCCGAGAAAATTAAGAGAGGTTAAGGATATCATTGATTTTGTAAAGGAAGGCCTGGAGGCAGATTGTCCCCTGGCATTCTTAAATCTTTCAAGAGGTCAGGAAAAGAGTATCCAGGGATGGCATTGGATTACTATAACTGCGGCAGATATTACAGAAAACGGGATCAGGGCAACAGCCTCTGATGAAGGTAAAAAAATAGATTTCGATTTGGGACTGTGGTATCTTACCACCAAAATGCACGGTGGATTAATCTATTATAGTTAAAATCAAGGTATAAATAATATTGAAGGGACCTAAGCTTATGATATAAGCAGCGGTCTCTTTTTTATGAAAGATTTATTGGATAATAGCTCTTTCAGGTTTATAGGATAATACCTTAGCAAGGGTATTGACAAATGAAGAAGAAAGAGCTATATTAAATGTATTGAATACAATTTAATTAAACTAAATAAATATTCTTCAGGAGGTAAAGATGGGATTTTATGATTATTCTGCCGTTAAAATGGACGGTAAAGAGCATTCCATGGACGAATACAAAGGAAAGGTGGCAATTGTTGTAAATACTGCCAGTAAATGTGGCTTTACTCCACAGTTTAAGGATCTGGAGGAGCTGTATGAGAAGTATAAGGATGATGGGCTTGTTATACTAGGATTTCCCTGTAACCAGTTTGCCGGTCAGGACCCGGGGAATAATGATGAGATCAATTCCTTCTGTCAATTAAATTATGGTGTTTCATTTGATATGTATGAAAAAATAGATGTAAACGGAAGCAATACCCATCCTATCTATAAGTATTTGAAAAATGAAGCCAAAGGTACATTAGGCAACAATATAAAATGGAACTTTACAAAATTCCTTATTGACCAGGAGGGCCATGTGGTTGAAAGATATGCACCCACTGTAAATCCTGCGAAAATGGAAGAAAAGATAAAAGAACTGTTAAAGAAATAATTGATAACAATGATTTTATATTCAAGAAAGGAGCTATTATGGTACATGTATTAAATAATGAGAATTTTGAAAAGGAAGTTTTAAAGGACGATAAAGTTGTCCTGGTAGATCTCTACGCTGACTGGTGCGGACCATGTAAGATGTTAAGTCCTACAGTAGAAGCTATTGCTGAAGAGGAGAAAGAAGTTAAGGTAGGAAAGCTCAATGTTGATGAAAACTCCGATATTGCAGCAGAATACGGAGTCCGCTCCATTCCTACATTACTCATTTTTAAAAATGGTGAACTGAAGGAAAAATCCGTTGGAGTTCAGACAAAGTCACAAATTATAGAACTTCTAAAGAAAGCCAGCGAATAATTATAAGCGAAGAACAAATGCTGCTGTGGTGTTAAACTGCAGCAGCATTTTTAGGTTAAGAGGATATCTATTCTATTGTATAATAAATTCATATAGGGCAATTACGGTAAATGAAGGGTAACAGTTGCAGCAGGGGGAGCTGATTATGCTACAGTAGGTTAAGAGGTGGCTGTCAAATACTTTGGAAACTTCATTCTATTGCACTGTAAGAGATAAATATAATAGCATGGATAGTGCACAAAAAAGCGGCTGACATTTTAAAATGCAGCCGCCTTTATATTGTAAGCCTTTATAGTGTAGATAATAAAGATTAAGAAAGAGTCTGTGGTAGATTTCTATGAGCAGATCCGGTCAATATCATCACCATTTAAAGATTCCTTATCCAGTAGTTCATTAGTTATGCTTTCCAGAACTGAATGATTGGCGGTTAATAATTCAAGAGCTTCGTTATATAATTGTTTCATCTGAAGACGGCATTTTTCCAGGAGTCCCTTATCAAGGGTTTCGGCAAGGGCTGCCTGACTGAACATTCCCATATCTTCATCCATTCCGTAACGGCTCATATAATCATAAAGCAAAGAGGAGGCTTTTTCAATATCGTTACTGGCTCCGGTAGTAATTTCTTCTTTACCAAATATGATCTCTTCTGCTGCACGTCCTCCTAACAGGACCTTAATTTCTGCAAGTATCCCCTGCTTGGACTTAAATAAGGTATCTTTGGGTATGGACAGATTAAAGCCTCCGGCACCTTTTACACTTGGGATAATGGTTACTTTGGAGATATATTGATCCGGCTTGATCAATTTCGTTACCAGTGCATGTCCCGCTTCATGGTAGGCAGTAATTTTCTTATCCTTTTCGGAAATATAACTTCTATCCATAATAGGCGCACCTGCAATAACAGTATAGAAAGCCCTGTCTATATGTTCTCTGTTTATTACCTTCTGTTTTTCATTGGCCGCGTTTATGGCTGCTTCGTTTAACAGATTTTCTAACATAGCGCCGCTAAAGTAAACTGTTGATTTCGCCAGGCCCTCCAGATCCACATCATCGGATATGGGCTTTTTACCGGCATACAGACTTAGAATTTTCTTTCTGGCATTAACATCCGGCAGACCGATTTCTATCTGCCTGTCAAAACGTCCTGGCCTAAGCAGGGCATCATCCAGGGTATCAAGTCTGTTGGTAGCACCTATGACTACAATTCCGCTGTTATCGTGAAAACCTGACATTTCTGTAAGCAGGGCATTTAAGGTCTGATCTCTTTCGTCATTGCTTGCGGAGAGGCTTCTGGCTCTTTTCTTTCCGATTGCATCAATTTCGTCAATAAAGATAACAGCTCTTTCACTTTTCTTTGCTTTGTTAAATAAGGAACGTACACGGCTGGCACCAACTCCTACATACATCTGTACGAAGTCAGAACCACTCATGGCATAAAAGGGTACCCCGGCTTCTCCTGCAATAGCTTTAGCCATAAGGGTCTTACCGGTTCCGGGAGGTCCATACAAGAGGATACCTCTGGGCATACGGGCACCAACTTCATTATATTTATCTGGCTCTTTAATAAATGAAATGACATCCTCAACCATTAGTTTTGCCTCAGTATTTCCGGCAATCTGACTGAAAGTGACTTTAGGCGTATTTGCAGACTTTTTGGTGGCATCGGATATCAGCGGTTTATTATTGGTATTCTTTCGTATAGAAAAGAATATTACGCTTCCGACTGCAAGAAGAAATAAAACCTGAAGTGCTTTCACATAAATATTATCCTGTGTATAGTTTAACTTAACGTTATGCAGCAGGAGATATTCCGTAAAGTCTTCTGTCTTGGGATTGGGAACGGTATATCTTTCGGATTTGCTGTCCTTTAAAAATGCATGAAAATTGGGATTTTCCGTCGTTATTGTTACAGAAGCTACCTGTTCGTTCTCCACAGCCTCCAAAAAAGAGGGGTAGGACATATCTGTATTGCGGTAGCGTAAATTTGAGATTCCCAATGCACCTATACAGACCAGGATCAGTGCACCAAGGATGTACCAGTATATTTTCTTCATGAAATATCCTCCCTGAGATTTACGTTATTATTATAATAGACCTATCAAATTTGCAGAATTCAATAGTTTTATTGTAAAACAATATATACCATAAATCTACAAAATATTACTGGTAATTATGCAGGAATCTGGTAAATAGCTTCAGCTGCAAGGGAGAATAGCAGATTTAGGGCCTAATAGTGTATTTAAGGAATCAGAGGCATTATATTAGCATATTGATCAATCAGGCTGACCTCCACTAACATCAGCTTATCGGTCCTGTCATCAAAGCTTAAAGGCTCACCGTTGAGCAGCTTATAGGCCGTTTCGGTGCCTAATGCTCCCATTTCGTAGGGTCTTTGAGCAATAGTACCTTGCATAAGACCATCTTTTATGGCTGCTATGGCAGCTGCATCTCCGTCAAATCCAATTAAAATGATATCACCAGTCTTACCGGCTTCTTTGATTGCATTAGCTGCTCCAATAGCCATTCGATCATTTTCGCTGAATACTACTGCCAGGTCGTCACCGTATTTGGCAAGGAGCTCTTTCATTGCATAATATCCCAGGTCTTCTCGGGAATCTCCCCTTGGTTCGCCTACTACTGTGTAACCGCTGTCAGTTATAACTCTTTTAAAGGCATCACCTCTTAAATTAGCATACTCTGCTGTAGCCTCTGTTTTGATGATTGCTGCATTCTTACTGGCATTGTTCTTATCCTGCAACAGTTTTAGAGCATACTCTGCAGCCAGGACCCCTCCGCCGTAGGAATCGGATACAATGAAAGCATCATAGGAGGCGTCATCCGTTCCGATATCAACGATTATTACAGGGATTCCTGCATTTTGTGCCATTGCAGAAATAACAGGCATGGCATTGGGGTTAAAGGGTGAGATCACCAGGGCATCAATACCTTGTGCTATCAGATCGGAGACACCGGATATCATTTCAGAGGTACTGCTATTCTGATTGTGAGTTATTACTTTTATTCCAAGTTCCTTAGCCTTTGCCAATACACCGTCTTCCATGGTCTGAAAGAACTCGTAGTCACTGTTATAAACAGACCAGCCTATTGTGTAAGGAGATTCGGAGGCAGCAGTATTATGAGCAGGAGCCAGTGCCAACTGTTTTTCCTGATTAAAATGTTCATAGAGAACAAGAAACAGAAGAGTTGCTGTAACAAGTAAGAGACCGTGAAGTATTTTTTTGACTGGATTCATGTTATCAAACCTTTTGCTGGTATATTATTTAATATATGCATCGGTAGCATGGGGCATTCGGCTAACCCCCGTCTGGACTAAAAAATAGTTTTGAAGGATTGACAAGCTTAAACTTGTGTTGTAAGATTAAAAACATAAATTGAATAAAACCTCACTATGGCAGTGAGGTAGAGGCGCGGACTTTAACAGTCTTAATCAGAGCAGAGGAGCTATGAGGATTAGGAGAAGGAAAGACCGCCGAAGCAGATATGTATCCTCAATGCATACTGCTGGGGCTGCAGTTAATAGCTGCAGGACTGTCTTATCGGCTACCCGGCTGATAAGTTGTGCTATCTCATTTGGGATTGTGGGGCTGTATTTAGAAGTCCTATTACATTAGTTTAGGACTTTTTTTAATGCATAGATTCGACGAATTCTATGAATTAAAGGATATGATATAAGTTAAACTAAAGATTTTGTTCGTGGTTTGGGTAGAATCATAAGGCTTTATTTAACACACTCTGAGACATCAAAAATCGGTTTGAACTTATAAATACCCCGGAAAAGGGATAATAAAAGGAGAGATGGTTATGAGAAAGAGATGGATGGCTATGCTTGCTGTAACTTTGTCCGTTGTGACACTTTTCACAGCATGTGGAACCAAAAACAGTGGGGGAAGTGATTTGGCAGACGGCGAAGAGGTATTTCGTGTTGGTATGGAATGTGCATATGCACCTTTTAACTGGACACAATTAGATTCTTCAAACGGTGGTGTTGCAATTGATGGAGTCTCTGAATTTGCAGGTGGCTACGATGTTGAGATTGCAAAAAAGATTGCAGATGGCCTGGGTAAGAAACTCGTAATTGTAAAAACAGAATGGGATGGGCTTTTACCCGCTCTGACTTCCGGTAAGATCGATGCTATTATTGCCGGTATGTCACCTATTGCAGAGAGAAAAGAAGCAATTGATTTTACAGATAATTATTATAAATCCAATCTGGTTATGGTTGTAAAAAAAGGAAGTGCTTATGAAAATGCAACTTCCATCAAAGATTTTTCAGGAGCAAAAGTGACTGCTCAGTTAGGAACTTTCCATTACAATGTAATAGATCAGATTGAAGGTGTTAAAAAGGAAACTGCCATGGATAACTTCCCTTCCATGAGAGTTGCATTAGAATCTGGTATTATTGATGGTTATGTATCAGAGCGCCCGGAAGGTGTTAGTGCTTCCACCGCTAATGAGAATTTTGTAATGGTGGAATTCACAGATGGTTTTGTCACCTCAGATGATGATACTGCAATTGCTGTTGGTGTAAAGAAAGGCAGTGATTTAACTGCTAAAATAAATGAGATTCTTTCAGGAATTTCAGAAGAAGATCGAACAAGCATTATGGATAACGCTATAAAGAATCAGCCTGCTGCTAATTAATTACGGTCAGACTGTATATTTATCAGAGAAAAACCGGGTGTGATGTCTGCAGCCGGTTTTTCTTAAGCCTTAAGAGGAAGATGGTTGAAGGAAAATATAAGTTTAGAAAGGATGCCACATCAGGCTTCTTTCAACCTGTATTATTTGTGGCAGTATCGCAGTAAGTCTGCGATATGCGATGGTATAAAAATGAATTTAGAACGTATATTAGATATTTTTATGAGTTATTGGCCAATGTTCCTGCGAGGAGCATGGGCTACCTTATATATATCCATTATAGGAACTGTTATAGGAACTGTTATCGGACTTTTAATAGGAGTTATACGTACCATCCCAGTTCCGGAGAGAGGAATCAAAAAGATTGTTCTGAAAATAGTGAATATTATTCTTTCAGCATATATTGCCATATTCAGAGGAACTCCCATGATCGTTCAGGCAGTGTTGATATTTTATGGTTCTGCGGAAGCTTTGAATATTAACATGAACAAGACCATAGCAGCTATTTTTATCGTTTCCATTAACACTGGTGCGTATATGTCTGAAATTGTCCGCGGCGGTATTATTTCCATTGATAAAGGACAATTTGAAGCAGCACAGGCGATTGGTATGAACCACATTAAGACAATGCGCTATATTGTCCTGCCTCAGGTTATCCGCAATATTCTGCCTGCTACCGGAAATGAGTTCGTTATTAATATAAAGGATACCTCTGTACTCAATGTTATCTCTGTAACCGAACTTTTCTTCATGTCAAAATCTGTTGTTAGCAATACCTTCCGTTATTATGATACCTTTTTTATTACCTGTATTATTTATTTTGTTATGACCTATTCCATTACAAAGCTCTTGCGCTTTGCTGAGAAAAAGCTGGATGGGCCGGACAATTATATACTGCTTGGTAATCAGATGCAGGTGGAAAAACCTGAAGACAAAGCTAAAAGAGCTGGAAGGTGACCTGATAGTTTGTTAACAGCAATAGATAGACAGCTGCATATTAAATGATATCATTTGGCTGTAAACATTTGGTTATGTGAAAATCATAAGTTACATTATTAAAGCATAAGAAGAAAGGAAGTATAGGTAATTCAATGGAGAATTTAATAGAAATCCAGCATTTAAGTAAATCCTTTGGTGAACATAAAGTCTTAAAAGACATTGATTTTACAGTAAATAAAGGAGAAGTTATCTGCATTATCGGTTCATCAGGATCCGGCAAATCAACACTTCTTCGATGTGTAAATCTTTTAGAGAAACCATCCGGCGGACAGATCATATATAACGGTGAAAATATATTAGATGACAAGCATGACCTGTTTAAATATCGTACAAAACTTGGTATGGTATTTCAGCAGTTCAATCTGTTTGATAATTATAATATATTGGACAACTGCATGGTTGGTCAGTTAAAGGTCTTAAAACGGCCAAAAGATGAAGCAAAGGAAGTTGCTTTAAAATATCTGAAGACTGTAGGAATGGAGCAATATATCAATGCAAAACCAAGACAGCTGTCAGGAGGTCAGAAGCAAAGGGTTGCAATAGCCAGAGCATTGTCTATGGAACCGGACGTTATGCTTTTTGACGAACCAACCTCCGCTCTGGATCCTGAGATGGTTGGCGAAGTGCTTAAAGTCATGAAAGAGCTGGCAGGTATGGGACTCACCATGTTAATTGTGACTCATGAAATGGGTTTTGCGAAAGATGTTGCAGACAGAGTAGTATTCATGGACCAGGGAGTAATTGCTGAAGAAGGAAAACCTGAAGATATCTTTAACAATCCCAAGCATGAAAGAACCAGAGAGTTCTTAAGCAGGGTTCTGGAGAACTAATACTTAAACCTTCAAATAAATAATATTTGAAGTTATACCACCCGGGAATATGCCGTTATTGGACTGTTGAAATAAAGCGGTCGCATTTAACAGCCAATTACCCGGGTTATTTGCAGTCAGCTCAATTTCTGAGCGAAATCCCGAGCTAAATTCTACAGTATCATTCATCTGGTTATATCTTGAAAACCCATTAATGGTAATTACCTGGAAGGGATGCCCCTCCAAGTGAATCCAGCCAATTTCACCGACTTTAGAAATAAAACGCATTCTGATTTTATCACCTTTGTTAAAGTAAATAGGGGCAGTATTGGGGTAGCATTTACCATTTAAGGTAAAAAAGTTAGGATTTCTCCGATACTTGTTGGGTTTGTATTTGCCTGGAGCGATATTGCCCAAAGGCAGTTCCGATATTTCCCATTGCTGCATTAATAATATAAAATCTTTATCAGGAATATTATCCGGATCGATATTTTCCTCGGCAGGAAGAACAACCAAAGCACCAGTAAGGCCTAGTGATGACTGAAAATCATGGGAGGAACGGTATAGGAAAGTTCCGGGTTTGTCGCAAAGAAGCTTGTAGGTATAAGAATCTCCAGGCTCAATACTGGGACCATACTGTTCAAAATCCGTGATATTTTTTAATGCCCCGGCTTTTGCGTATCCTTGTATCATTATTCCCGTAGCTTCCTCTAAATGATTTTCAAGAGTCAGAAAGAGCCATTCTCCTTGTACAATTATAATAGCCGGTCCCGGAGTTTTGCCATTATAACCTAATGTATCCAAAGTAACCTCAGAAAGGATTTGGTGTTCAATTGGTTCCGCTCTTAGGCAGAAGGACCTTGCTTTATAAGAACTCTTATAATGGGCTATGGACATATCCGGAGCCATAATGTGGGATTCCCATATATATGCAGGTCCATGGGATTCTATTGATTGATGAACATTACTATTCATTATATAACTCCTGAAAATCTGACTTTTTAAAGAACCTTTGCTACTTCAAATAAATTATTAACCACTAGCCAGGCTCCTGGGAAAAAGTTCATAATCTGCCAAACACCTGAACCGTTCAATCCAAACTCCGGAATGAGCCGATACTTCGCATTCATACTTCTGGCATCATCAAACCATACAGCATGTTCTATACCATCTTCGGCTGTATAATAGTAAAATGGTGCCTGTGATGCTTCGTCAAATTGAATTGTTACATTATGCTGTACTCCACGTTCAATAGCCTCTACATTACTGATGGTTTCTGCCTTGGTTTCACCTCTGACAAAAGGGAGCGGCCAATCATAAGCGTAATTAGGCATACCCATTAAGATTTTGTCAGGATCAATAACGGAAACACCATAAGCAAGTACACGCCTGACACTATTTAAGGGAGCAGTCGCCATTGGAATACTGTAAGTATAGTCCCGTCGGGGATATAGGTGAATAAAAGAATGCAGTATAATATCATTTCAAATGATCTATGCTACATCCTTTTGTAGTTAGTGGCTTAGTTTCGTTACAGCCAGGGCTGCATTTTGAAGTGGAGCTAACTGCAATGTAAAGGCGTAGATACTGGATATATTTAAAGATAATATATCACCTGCAGATAAGTCTGTAATTCCAAAGCCGCTTATATTTGTTTGAGAACCTGCTGAGGTTACATGGCCTTGGTAAGTCGATTCTAAAATCATGTCGTTAACATTAACACTGATATGCAAAGTATGAGGAGTTCCTGGGGCAATTAATAAATTATAATCAACACGGTAAGTACCAGGTACAATTATTTCAATAGAATCAGTACATAAGGTCACATTACAGGAAGGCATTACTTCTTCTAATGGAACTTGTACTTTAATATTGTTTCCTGGGAGGGATAAAAATGGAAGATTATCTGAATACAAACCTCCATATGCTGCTGTATGCATTGGTGCAGCCGGACCGGTTGGCCCCGTTGGACCTGTTGGGCCAGTTGCACCTGTGTTACCAAGAGAACCGGTAGATTTTAATGCAGTACTCATCTTAGAATTTAAAAAAAGCTGATTTTGCACTGCGCTGTCTAATACTTCGCGAACACTTTCATTCGTAGCCAAGATGTCATCAATTGTAGCATTGGGACCGGGTAGTCCAGGAATAGTACCAAGCACATATTGTATTTTCTCACCTTCTGCATTCAGAATATGACTTAAACCAAGTTCTTCCATGGCTATGGAAGCAAGAATCATGTTAATGGCATTTTCTCGTGTTATCGGCGGACTGATAGATGGGAAACTGGGTTGTGACATACTCAAGCACCTTAAAAAGATATTACAGCCATTATATGTTTTAGCAGATATAATGTGAAAGTAGAAGGGGGATATACTGGTAGAAAAAATAATCAAACTGGATTGCAATGTGATTTAGATATAAATAAAACAAAAATTATAATTAGATACATATAAAAATAATATTGACATAATCTATTCCCTTGAATATAATAAAAACAATTAGATGCATATCTAATCATTAGAATCCTTATGAATCTAATTAAGGAATATTGTAAATAGAGGGAGAAAGACATGGAAAGAAGAACAATTGAAAAAATAGTAAAAGCAAGTGGTGTTGAGAAAGGAGAACTTATTCTTGTTCATTACTGGGGAGAAGATAATAACCTGCAGCTTATGCATGACTTTTGTACAGCTGTTGCAAGTGCAGGAGCCTTTCCCTTACCGCTGCAGCAAGCAAGAACAAAGAACAGGGACATCTTCGGTATATTGCAGCAGGGAAGTATACCTGAAAAATATTATTCTATCTTTGATCAGGTAGATGCGGTGCTTGATATCTTTGCTTATCGTCCTGTAGTATTGAATTATGATATTGGTGAAGAACAAATGACCACCTACAGGCAGCATATGAGCAGTATATTTAAGGCACTAAGTAATAAGAAACGATTTGCACAGATTCGTATTCCAACTGTTGAAAATGCAGAAGAAACGGATATGGCTCCGGAGGATTTTATACAGCGAATGGAAAGAGCATTTGATATCGATTACGATAAATTACGTATTGTGTGCAGCAATAAGATTGCAGAATATGATAAAGCCAGCCGTATCACACTGCATACCGGTAAGGATTGTTCCCTGACTTTGGGCATTGAAAGAAGAGAATGGATAGCTGATTGCGGAGATGGTGACTGGCCTTGCGGTGAAGTAGCTATTGCACCAATTGAAGAACTAAGCGAAGGAACGGTCTGGTTTGAGAAGTTCTGGTTAAGTGGTGTTGGGATATTTCAGGATGTGGTACTTACGGTAGAAAAAGGAAAGGTGATAACCAGCAACAAGGAAGAAATCAATTTATTCCTGTCTGAACTTCCCGATAACGGAAGAGTGGTTTGTGAACTGGGCTTCGGCTGTAATGAGAATATTACGGATTTATGCGGCTACACCGTATTAGATGAGAAAATGTGCGATACATTTCATATAGCCATCGGAGACAACACCATGTTTGGCGGCAATAACAGTGCGAGGCTGCATATGGACTTTGTGGGTACTGCTACAGTGGAATGTCACGAATAAGAAAAGTTCTTTCTTAGTTTTATAAAGAGTTTCCCCTGTTACTTAATATTAACTGTCTTGATTTCATATGTTGTAGGTACATACTTTTTTAAGGATTCATTTGCAGATTTTATAGATAATATTTATATACCTGTTGTAATTAATCTTTCTGGTGCATTAGGTGCTTCAAGACGGAAGGTAAAGGAATAATTCTACATTAAAAAGGCTGTTCCTTCTGAACCGACCCCCAAATGTTAGACCAAAAATCTAACATTTGGGAGGTCGGTTCAGAAGGAACAGATAATAGGAATAGCCTTTTTTAACACATTGTTATTACACGATGTAAAATTTATTAAGTAACTTACGGTAAAGATAGTTAAATCAGAATTTTAGGATATAATTCAATGGTAAAATTTGCATTATTTCTCTGGCCCCTTTTGTTAGGTTCAAGTTTCAAATACGTAACCTTCTCCAGAATATTCTTAAGCAGTTCATTTCTTTCAGACATAACATCAATATCGTAATAAACTTCGATTACATGCTCTATTCTTGGTATAAGGCCATTGCATAGTATTTGCCTCTGGTTCATTCCGTTAAGCTCATTAGATAAGTTAATCTTACATTCTTCCAGAGTGTTTATCTGTTCCGTTAATTTCTGTCTGCGTCCGTGAAATACTTCAGTGGTATAAACACCTTGTTCCAGAAATTCAAAGGTCCTATCAAGCTGGCTATTTAATTTCGTTATCTGATTGGATAATTCTTTTAGGATAGCTTCTTTATCTGCAGCAGATTTCTCGTAAGGCACACCTGGTTCGTAATTTTCCATTTGAAATTTGTATCTCTTCAGCCACACCTCTAAGGATTCAAGGATAACTTCCTCCACCAGATCAAGGGGGGAGGAGATATTATCACAATATGGTGTGGTACATTTAAGGGAAGAGTAAGTATTGTGTTTATTAGGACCAAGACGAGTCATAAGACTGCCGCATTTTGAACAATGTACGATACCTGTAAGAGGATTCTTAAGCGTTGCATCACCTTTTAAGGGTGGCTTGAAACGACCGGTCATTATCTGCTGTGCTTTGTTCCAGGTATGTTTGTCAATAATTGCATCGTGTAAACCTTCAACTAAAATGGGGTTATTATCCCGGTATTCCTTAATTTTAACTGTGTTATCAACTATCTGCTTAACCTGCTTACGGTAGGACCACCGAATGAGACCGGCATAAGCAGGATTCTTTAAGATATCTTGAATAGAAGTCTTAGCCCAGTGCTGCTGATTGAAAGGCTTTAACCCCATGGTATCCAGCTTCTTTGCTATTCTGGTACACCCAAGTTTAACACTCTTTCCATCAGGTAGCTCTTCACCATGAACGTACAAATTGTAGATTAAGCGGACTACCCTTGCCTGTTCTTCGTTAATCGTCAGACTGTAACCCTTATCATTATGCAGTTTGGTTCTGTTATAGCCGTAAGGTGCAGTTGCACCAAGAAATTTACCTTCCTTGGCAGAGGCTACTCGACCTCTCTGGATACGGCGGTTGATGGTCTTGAACTCTCTTCGGGACATGAAAAGTCCGAATTCGAAGTATTCCTCATCAAATTCATTGCCAGGATCATAGAGCTTCATGGGAGTAATGATTTTGGTGTTGGAGTATTTAAAGGCCTGGGCTACGATACCCTGGTCAATGGTATCACCTCTTGCCAGACGTTCTACCTCCATTACAAGAACACCTGACCATTTGCCCTGCTCGACTTCCTGCAGAAGTTGCTGCATCTTAGGTCTTGCTGCAATGGTTTCTCCGGATACGATTTCACGGTAGATTGCAGTCAGCTGTATATTTTTCTTTCTGGCCAGCTCGAGAAGAGTCTTTTCATGGCGAAGGAGGGTATCGCCTTCACCATGTGCTTCTGCCTCCAGATCCGCTCGTGATTTTCTTAGGTAGGCTGCGTATTCTTCCATAAGCACTCCTTAATTATGGCAACTGTACACTGGCAATCAAGGCTTTCTTTCAATCTCAAGCGCTTTCCAAAGCCTATGTATTTCTGCCTGACACATTAAGAGTTGTAATAAATAAATACTGGGATATTACGTATTATATAAAGTATTGTGTCAGAATATGCCCATTAATACTGCCTTTAGAGTGCAATATTATTTTAGCTAAACATTTTAATTGTTTCTATAAGCACCTTAAGCCTGAAGCTAAATTGCTTTGAGCATCTTCCATAATTTACTAAGCTAAAGTGAGGGGTTCTATTAAGCATTCTTTATTTCATTAAGTATAAGATTCTATATTAATTATACTTTAAGAAAAAATCTTTGTAGATTGTTTGAAGAAAAATGGAATATACACAAGAATTTAGTACAAAGGATACTGCATACCATATACCAGACAGACATAGGAGATCAGGGATGGCAGTAGTTAAAGAACTAAATATAAGAGGTGCTAAGGTTCTTATCCATGATGATTACATAAGAAGTCCGGAAGAGAGTAGCAAAATAATGAAGGAATTCAATGTGAAAGCATCCAGATTCCTGGCGGTAAAATATAGAAGACTTGCAATGGAAGCTGAGAATGCAAATGAACCAGAAGTTAAGGATTTTACCACAGTCACAACATTCAATCCAAAAAATTGATCGTCCATGTTGGTACGGGAGGAACAGGACCTTTAGGATAGTACCTTGGAATTATATGAGACTCAAAAAAGGCTGCCAAAAACAGCCTTTTTTGAGTATATGAAATTCTAAATAGTTATTTCTGGTTTCTTCGAATGAAATATTGAAGGAATAATACAAAAATGATTACAATAAGAATGCATAGCAACCAAATCTCAAAACCATAATGGTGCTGTAATCGGTACTTTTCTTCACCTGTCATACTTTCAGTAACAGTTTTAACATTTTCGGAACGAATAAAATCACCAAGAAATTGCCCAATAATAATACCTATAATATTTCCGAGAGATATAGCGGCAGCCATCAAATATTTCTTAAGAAATACAAATAAAAATACCAACAACCAGATAAATAAATATCCATGACTGGCTGTCCAATCAAAAAGATAATAATCTTTAAGAAAGCCCTGGGAAATAACATATAAGACTATAAAGGGAAGTATTAAGATCCCGCCTATTAATATTTGTTTAACTAAATTATTTTCTACTTTCATTTATCATCCTATCCAATACTCTGTTGCAGATATCCAAAGTGCGCTGTCATTAATCAAATAGAAATTATTTGCATAATCAGACCAACCATCTACGATTCTAATATATTTTCCGCCAGTTGTATACTCCCTCCATCCGGTAGATACGATCCAATGCCAGTCAACAATTCCATTTGCTAATAAGATACCACAGGGACGATTATTTGAAGTGGCGCTCTTGATACCGGAGAAAGTACCTACACTGCTGTATTTAAGAGTATAGCCTCTGCTGCTGAAATAATCCTTTGTCCCTCCGGCAATCATCATAACAGGACCATCACCTATAATATCAAGGCTGTCGTTTAAAAATGAACTTCTCCGGAGAAGTACAATACAATTATATTATAGAACGACTATTGGAATAGTAAATAGACATTTATGTCCATATTATATCACTATAAGCTGTAGGTATCTTCTTTTAGAGAAAATAAAACCATCATATAGTATGTACATGGATTTTATTTCGCTAACGGTCATATATTTAAGAGAAATATAAATGTTTGAGGTTTCTATGGAAATTCATGTTGTACAGCAGGGGGAAACTTTACAGACGATAGCGTATGATTATGGTATAACTGAAGAGATGTTAATCAGAGATAATGGTTTAGAAAATACATATAATCTTGTCGAAGGTCAAGCACTTGTTATAGCTATCCCTGAAATTGTTTATACAGTTAAAGAAGGAGATAGTTTAGTCAGTATTGCTGATTCATTTAATGTAACCATCATGCAATTGCTAATGAATAACCCCTTCCTTTCCGATAGAAAATACATTTATCCAGGAGAAGTTTTAGTTATCAGCTATAATAGGAAAGGCGATATAACGATACATGGGAATACCAGTCCTAATATTGATAGAAGTATTCTAAGAAAGACACTGCCATATCTAACCTATCTGTCAATTGTAAATTATACTGCGACAAGTGAGGGCGACATAATTTCCTACTATGATGATACACAGGTCATTGAAATTACGAAAGCATATGGTGTTATTCCGCTCTTATTATTAACCACATTAACCATTTCAGGCAAAGCGAATATAACAATAGAATATGACTTATTATTAAACGTTTATTTTCAAACAGAGTATATAAAAAATCTATTAAGAATCTTAAAAGAAAAAGGCTATAAAGGAGTTAATATATCATTTCAATATATTAATGTCACGAATATTTTTTATTATAATTCCTTTTTTACACTTATTACTGAACGCTTGAATGATGAAGGCTTCCTGGTATTTGTAACCGTTGACCCCAGCCTTAGTAATATAGGTGAAAATGTCAGCTTTGAGAGAGTTGATTATACGATATTGGATCGGCTTTCACAGAACATAATATTTATGAATTATCAATGGGCTACAAATGTCAATCCACCAGCACCCATTAGTTCGATTCAGAATTTAGATGTATTTTTAAATTATGTTAATGCTTTTATACCACCTGATAAAATAATCATTGGAATACCGACGATTGGATACGATTGGGAACTGCCGTTTTTGCCAGGCCTGTCAAGCGTAAATGTTCTATCCTATGATGGTGCTATTAATCTGGCTAGTTCCTATGGTGCCGTAATTGAATTCGATGAGATATCTCAAACACCATATTACAGATATACGAGAGATAATATACAACACATCGTCTGGTTTATAGATGCCAGAAGTATCAATGCATTATTAAATTTAGTAGTTAAATATAATCTCCAGGGATCGGGTATTTGGAATATAACTATTTATAATCCCCAGCTATGGTTAGTTATAAATTCCCAATTTAATATTCTTAAAATACAATGGGAGTAGCAGTAGCGTATGTCCTGCTGATTAATACATCTGTAAATTTATAAATCAGATATATTTTAATCAGCGTAGATAAGTTGGACAAGTTAGGTGTGACAGGTTAACAAAAACAGCTGTCGTAATAATTAGTGGATACTTAACATATGTCTTGAACGGAATTATGTATAACCCCATTCATAGGTCATTAATAATACCTTATCCGCAATTGCACCAATACGGGGATAATCATGAGCCTGATATAACAAACCGGGCTGATCTCCGGAAGTCTTAGGTGCTAAGGCAACTGTTACAATATAACCTAAAGGTTCTAATTTTGCATGTACAGCGGCAATAAAATTAATAAATCCTTCTTTATCTTCAGGCTGTATAAATTCAAAATCGATATCTAGCCCACTGTAGTTTTTCTCTTGAATCGTGGTAAGTATATTATCAATAAGTCTGGCCTGACCTTCTGGATTAATGAACATATTGTGTGCAATTTCAGTATTGAAATTACCGGTTTCGTCCATGGGGGCTAATACCATAAGGGGTGCGACATTATAATCCCTGGCTATTTGTATGAGTTCACTGTCATCAATGGGAATTAATTCTCCTTCGGGAGTGAAGCCGTAGTTGAATAGAGAAAGGTATGTGAGAAAGGGAAGAGTTTTGCGTAAGACTGTCCGATCAATAAATGGATAAGCGTAGCCATTTATTACAATATCCCCGAAGTTCTCATCACGGCGGAAGGCGATAACAATTGTCGTCCCTGGGATGAGAGACTCTGTATCGGCAATCCAGGGATTGTTCTGCAGGATTCTGGTAGGCGTTACATCATATTGTTGTGCTATACCAAAGAGAGTATCACCTTCCACAACTGTATGAGTCACTTCGGTAAACTGGATAACCAGACTCTGGCCAACAAGTAAATTGTTGGCATTGGTAAGTTGATTATCTGTTATAATCCTTGTCGGTGTAACATCGAACTGTGCTGCTATGGAAGAAATGGTATCACCCGATTTAACGACATAAATTGTCATAAGACAGGGGCTCCTGTGATTCGATTTTATAATCAGTTTATGCAGGTATTACGGGTATGTGAATAAAATGGTATTTTTCACCTGCTTTCAATAAAAAAGTGGCTAAGCTGCTGGTTTCTGAAAGCTCTGAAGGTGTTTGTAAACTAAACGGCTGCATCATTTGTTTGTTTATAATTAATAATAAAAATCCGGTCATTATGTACTATTGTAAAAGAAACAACATTAGTACTTAAATGACCGGGTTTTTATATTTCATAATTCAATCATATCCAATTGTAAAAATAAATTTACAATCCTTCTTCTTCCTGTGTCAGCAATTCCATAATTCCATGTAAACTGCCAAGTGTATCTGTTATAGTATCCATATCAAACTTAACAGAGCAAATAAGATCATGAGGCACCTGTATAGCCTGAGATTTTAAGTTTTGTCCCTTTTCAGTTAACGTAATCACAACATTACGTTCATCATTGGAACTTCTGATCCTGGTGATATAATCCTGTGCTTCCAGCTTTTTAAGCAAGGGTGTAAGGGTTCCTGAATCCAGATATAATTTATTGCCCAGATCTTTTACGGTCAGACCATCCTCTTCCCAGAGAGCCAGCATGGTTATATATCCGGTATAAGTCAGCCCAAGCGGTTCCAGGATAGGTTTGTATTTTTTTATAATTTCCTTGGAGCAGACATACAGGGCAAAACAAAGCTGGTTGTCAAGCCGTAGCATCTCTTCTCCCGGTAGAAGTTCTTTGCCCTGGGACTGGGTACCCATATCATTTTGATTGTTCATGGCTTTTCCTTTCTTTCTTTACAGCTGAGTAATGCGGAGCATAACTGCTGTCAGTTACAAGTAAATTAATTTTGTGCAATTTAATAGTAATAAAAATCGTATAAAATGTCAATAGTAAGTATTGACAAAGACATATATATTTTGTACAATTTAATAGAGATAAATGAGAATGTATCAGTTTAATTACAATAATAAAGGAGGAATAGTTTATGGCAGTATATGATTTTAAAGTAAATAATTACAAGGAAGAAGAAGTAGGGCTGGATAAATACAAAGGAAAGGTTTTACTTATTGTCAATACAGCTACCAAATGTGGCTTTACCCCCCAGTATGACGAATTACAGGATTTATATGAGAAATACAAAGAGCAGGGATTTGAAATACTCGATTTCCCCTGTAATCAGTTTGGAGCACAGGCACCTGGCTCCAATGAAGAAATCCATAACTTTTGTGATGCAAAGTTTGGTATAACATTTCCGATGTTTTCTAAAATTGAGGTAAATGGTGAAGGTGCACATCCTCTTTATAAATACCTGGTAGAGCAGAAAGGGTTTAACGGCTTTGATGAAGGTCATGAGCTTACTTCTGTTTTGAATGAGATGCTGGGTAAGGAAGATCCTGATTTTGCTAAAAAGCCAAGCATTAAGTGGAATTTCACTAAATTCCTGGTGGACCGGGAGGGTAAAGTGGTTGCTAGATTTGAGCCTACAGATAATCTTGGAATCGTAGAGGAAAAGGTTCGTGAGTTGCTCTAATTACCGGATTATAATAGTATAGAAGATGAAGCAAAAAAATTCATAGAAAATATTGACATTGGTATATGTTTTAATTATACTTTATTAATATTAATAAGCAAAGGTGCTGCAGATGATATCTGCAGCCTTTTTATTTTAGTTGAAAGGAGTGAATCTTGTTCGCGTTATAAGTAATAAAACAGTTATAGTAGCCAAACAAATATTTTTGCAGAGACGCAGATTAAGTAGTAAGTAACACTTAATTGGCGTTTTTTTTATTAAGGAGGGAATTATGGAAGGTTTATATTCATCATCCAATACAATCTGGGTATTGGTAGCTGCTGCTTTGGTGTTCTTTATGCAAGCAGGTTTTGCAATGGTAGAGACAGGATTTACAAGAGCAAAAAATGCAGGTAACATCATAATGAAGAACTTGATGGACTTTAGTCTTGGTACTCCAATTTACTGGCTGCTTGGATTTGGTATCATGTTTGGCGGCTCTGGGTTATTTGTCGGTGGTTTTGACCCAATGGTTAAGGGGGATTATAGTTCAATTTTACCCAGTGGTGTTCCTTTAATGGCATTTCTGATTTTTCAAACAGTTTTTTGCGCTACAGCGGCAACAATTGTATCAGGTGCAATGGCAGAGCGAACTAAATTCTCTTCATATTGCATATACAGTATTGTTATCAGTGCTTTTGTATATCCTGTTTCAGGGCACTGGATTTGGGGTGGCGGCTGGCTGGCTCAGCAAGGATTTCATGATTTTGCAGGTTCCACTGCAGTTCATATGGTTGGTGGTGTTGCAGCTTTAGTCGGGGCTAAAATATTAGGACCTAGAATCGGTAAATATGATAAGAATGGAAAACCTAAAGCTATACCAGGCCACAGCATAACATTAGGTGCGTTAGGAGTTTTTATCCTCTGGTTTTGTTGGTTTGGGTTTAACGGTGGATCAACGGTGTCTGCAACTGGGGATGATGCAATCATAGCAATGGGAAGTATATTTGTAACAACAAATATGGCTGCGGCTGTTGCGACTGTCACAGTAATGTGTATTACCTGGATTCGTTATAAGAAACCGGATGTTTCTATGACCTTGAATGGTTCTTTAGCCGGGCTTGTAGCTATTACAGCCGGATGTGACCTGGTGACACCTTTGGGAGCAGCTGTAATTGGTATTCTTGCAGGATTTGTTGTGGTGTTCGGTATTGAATTTATTGATAAAGTTCTAAAGATTGATGATCCTGTCGGTGCGATAGGTGTTCATGGTTTATGCGGTGCTTTCGGTACCATTGCTGTTGGTCTTTTTGCTCAGGAAGATGGCCTCTTTTATGGTGGTGGAGTGAAATTGCTGTTAACACAGTTTATCGGTGTTGTTTCAGTGGCTGCATGGGTTACTGTTACAATGGTTATTACTTTTTATTTAATAAAAACAATTGTAGGACTTAGAGTTTCAAAAGAAGAAGAGATTCTGGGACTTGATATCAAGGAACATGGTTTAGCCAGTGCTTATGCAGACTTTATGCCTTCTCCTGATGTTTTTACAGGTAGCGGTGAAGTTATAGCACCTTTAGAAACAGTGCCAATTACACAGGCCGTTAAGGTATCTACTACCGGTTATACTGTATCCGAAGATAAACGAAAACTTACACAAATCATAATAATTGCAAAACAAAGTAAGTTTGAAGATTTAAAGAAAGCCATGAATGCAATTGAAGTAACAGGTATGACTGTCACCAATGTTCTTGGATGTGGCATTCAGAAAGGTTCAACAGAATTTTATCGTGGAGTTCCAATGGATATGAACTTACTTCCAAAGATTAAGGTGGAAATAGTTGTAAGTAAGGTACCAGTAGAAACTGTAGTTAATGAAGCAAGAAAAGCTCTTTATACCGGAAATATCGGTGATGGTAAGATATTCGTTTATGATGTTGAAGATGTCATAAAGGTAAGAACAGGTGAGACTGGATTTGCTGCGCTACAGGATGAAGATTAGAAGTTGAAGATTAGTATTAGTAAGGAGCTGCAGTACGTCTGCAGCTCCTTACTAATTTAAAGTGAAATGCACAAGAACTTTTTGCATATTGATGTACATGCGACTCTATTAACCATGGAAGAATACCAAGATGAAAATGATGGCCAGTCAGCCTTATGAAAGGTGCGGTTTGTATTAACTGAACCAGTTTTGATAAATCAGACCGGTAAAAGCAAAAAAATTGGTTATTATATGTGCTGCTGTTACAACTTTAATAGATTTTATTTTATAAGCAACCCAACCCCATAATAATCCCATGAAAATAGAACCACCAACTAATGAAGCAAATCCACCTTGATATATTATTCCCTTTGCCATGTACAATGCTATATGCCAAATTCCAAAAAATAAGGATGGAAATATGTACGCTAAAAAAATGTTTTTACTAAAAACCTTATTATAAATTCCACGCCAAAACATTTCTTCAAAAGTTCCATTGATTATTGCAAATACTAACGAAATAATAAAAACTTGAAATCCTGCTATTGGAGCCACCTTTTTAAATACTGCAAAAAAGGTGGCAATGCATGGCATAAATGCTAAAAAATAAAATATATTTCTAATTACAGCTGTTATATTTGATTTTTGAGTATAGATTTCTCTCAACTTGCCTAATCCATTAGAACAATATAAAGAGAGGGGAAGGCAAAAGATAAACCAATAAATACAGAATCCTATAATAAATCCTGTTGTCTTACCAATTCTAATAGTTAGAAGCGGCATAAATATCAGCATTGCAATACAAAGAATCGGAGCGGCGCTAATTAAAATATATTCTTTATTATTTTTATTTAACATAGATTCTCCTTTATAATGCTTTAGTGAATTGGTTAGTGCTAAAAAATGACTGTAATTATTTTATAAGTCATAAAGCCAAGGTAGGTAATAAAAAGCAGTATGCCATCAAACCTATTTATTTTTTTTCGAATAACGGATACGATAAAAATATAAAGGGTCAATAATATCGTAATAATTAAATCAATCCATAAGGATTTTTCAATTGGAATTGGCGATATTGTAGTAGATACACCAAGTACAAAAAGTATATTAAATAGGTTGCTGCCGATACAGTTTCCTATAACAATATCTGGTTCTTTTTTGATTACAGCCATAATACTGGTTACTAACTCGGGCATGGTTGTAGCCAGTGATACAATGGTGATACCGATCAGGGTCTGGCTTAATCCGAATCTGGCTGCTATCAGTGTACTGCTGTCTACTGTAAGTTTACCACCTATAATTAAACCTCCAAGTGAAAGGAACGTTAATACATATAACAGAAATAAACTTTTCTCTTTCTTCTGTGTTATTTCTTTGTTAAGACCATTGCCATCATTATCTGTATCCAAATCACCTTCCACGTCAAATGTAGCAGGAATGGATTTTTTTGCATCTATAATAACATATAACATAAACATTATAAATCCACATAATAAAAGGATACCATAAAATCTTTTCATAGTATTGCTACTTAGCATCATAACCAAAAGAACAATCTCAGTTAGAAGTAGCATGGGAAGTTCCTTCTTTACCAGAGAATCCTTTATTATAAGTGCCAGAATCATTGAGGACAGACCAGCAATCAAAGCAAGATTAGATAACGAACTCCCTATGACATTGCCCAGTGTCAATTGGTTTGTACCACGTATACCTGAGAGAATTCCAACAACAAGTTCTGGTGCACTGGTTCCAAAGGCAACTACCGTAATACCGATAATAAAAGAAGATATTCCGTATTTACGTGCTATTTTTGCAGAAGAGTCGATAAGAATATCTGCACTTTTAAGAATTAATACCAAACCTATGAGAAGTAAAATAAACTGCATAAAAACCACCCTTTTCTTTATTAAATTTGCTGAGATTTACTTGATTAACTGCTCTAACGTATAATATAAATTTAAAATACATAAAAAGGGTGGAAAGCTAATACAAGCTCTCCACCCTAAAGCTCAAAACCTTGAGCAAATAATGCTCAACCGGAAAATCATGATTATTATATTCAATAGTTTTGTAAATGTCAAGAATAAAATGAATCCCTATTGCATTATCACTAATTTCCGCTGTAGTAATAATTTATTTTATAAGTTTTGAAAATTGCTAGTTGAAACTGTGCAAAAAAAATAGTATTATGTTAGAAATGATTGACAAATCGGTGCATTGAAAACCTACCGGTCTAAATGATAAAATCACCTCAATAGAAATTGCATGCACTCTATCAGACAGAGACGTCATTACGAAAGTAATGGCGTCTTTTACTATTGACAGTAATTTTCTTTAAGGAGGATTTAAGTATGAGACAGGTCGCAATTTACGGTAAAGGCGGAATTGGTAAGTCAACAACAACCCAGAACTTAACAGCCGGTTTAGGAGAAATGGGAAAGAAGATCATGATAGTAGGCTGTGATCCAAAAGCTGATTCAACTAGACTGGTCCTTGGCGGATTGGCGCAGAAAACAGTACTCGATACGTTGAGAGAAGAAGGAGAAGACATTGATCTTGACTATATTCTAAAAAAAGGTTTTGCAGGAATCAAAGGTGTTGAATCCGGTGGTCCGGAACCCGGAGTCGGCTGTGCCGGACGTGGTATTATTACTTCTATTAATCTGCTGGAACAGCTGGGAGCTTATACCGATGACCTGGACTATGTATTCTATGATGTATTGGGAGACGTTGTATGCGGTGGTTTTGCAATGCCAATCCGTGAAGGAAAGGCCCAGGAAATTTATATCGTATGTTCCGGTGAAATGATGGCTTTATACGCAGCCAACAATATTTCAAAAGGTATCATGAAATATGCGAATACCGGTGGTGTTCGTTTAGGCGGATTAATCTGCAATTCCAGAAAAGTAGACGGAGAGGCAGAGCTGGTATCTGCAATAGCAAAAGAACTTGGAACTCAGATGATTCATTTCGTACCTCGTGACAATGCGGTACAAAGAGCTGAAATTAATAAAAAGACAGTAATCGATTATAGTCCTGAAGTACCTCAGGCAGATGAATACAGAGAACTGGCTCGTAAAATAGATGGAAATGATATGTTTGTTATACCCAAACCCCTGTCAATCGACAGGCTGGAGGAACTCTTAATGGAGCATGGATTAATGGATGTATAAAACTAGGAGGTGGCGTGATGTTATTAGTAAGAGCTATTATAAGACCTGAGAAAGTTGGGGTTGTATTATCTGAATTGTTATCAGCCGGTTATCCCGCTGTAACAAAAATGGACGTATATGGCAGAGGAAAACAAAAGGGTGTAAAAGTCGGTGAAATCTTCTACGATGAAATACCGAAAGAAATGCTGTTGATTGTAGTGGAAGATGCAGATAAGGATGACGTAGTAAAGATTATCATGAAATATGCCAGAACCGGAGAAACCGGACATTTTGGTGATGGCAGGATATTTATCAGTCCGGTAGAAGAAGCATATACCATCAGTACCAAGAAAAAAGGTCTGTAGGATAAGAAAGAGGCAGTGTGCCAAGGGCGCACAGATGGGAGTTGTGATGAAGGAAGTAATGGCGATTGTCAGACAGAACAAGGTCAATTTGACCAAGGAAGCGTTGGCTTCGGCCGGAATACCTGCTTTCACCTGCAGAAAGGTATTGGGCAGAGGAAAAAAGCTAATTGACATGAATCTTCTAACTACGATAGTAGAAAATGGTGAACTTCCCCTTGATCCTTCCGGAGAGTATTTAACCGAAGCTACAAGGCTGATACCTAAAAGAGTATTTACCATCGTAGTTGAGGATGGGGATGTCAGCAAAGTGGTAGAGGCTATTATGGAAGTGAATTCCAGCGGACATCCGGGTGACGGCAAGATATTTGTATTACCCATACATGAGAATTATCAGGTTCGTAATGGGGAATCAACAACAGAAGCTTATTAAAGGAGGTGGCCTTAAGTGAGTGCATTGGAAAAAGTATTGGATCAGTATAATTCACGTGTTTACAAGAATCGTAAAGAACACATGGTAGACATAGGAAACAATGAAAATGATAATCAGATTGCAGCGAATGTTCGTACCATACCAGGAATTATCACTCAACGCGGCTGCTGTTATGCGGGCTGTAAAGGTGTAGTTTTAGGCCCTATCAAGGATGCTCTTCAGATAGTACACGGGCCTATCGGCTGTTCCTATTATGCATGGGGTACAAGGCGTCATAAAGGAAAGAAAGAAGAAGGCATTGATAATTTTCTGCAGTACAGCTTTTCAACTGATATGCAGGAACCGGATATCGTATTCGGCGGTGAAAAGAAGTTGAAACAGTCAATTACAGAAGCGGTGGAGCTGTTTCATCCTTCCACTATATTTATCTGTTCAACCTGTCCCGTAGGTCTTATCGGTGATGATATCCATGCAGTTGCAAGATGGGCGGAGACGGAATACCGTATCAAGTGTATTGCCTACAGCTGTGAAGGTTATAAAGGCGTCAGCCAGTCAGCAGGCCATCATATTGCAAACAATCAGATCATGCGTTTTGTAATTGGCGAAGGTGACAGACAGATCAAGAATAAATTCTCGGTTAATCTCTTAGGTGAATATAACATCGGTGGTGACGGTTGGGAGACAGAAAGAATTCTTAAGAGAATCGGTTATGAAATAGTCTCCACCTTTACCGGTGACAGCAGTATGGAGGATTTAAAGAATGCACATCTTGCAAATTTAAGTCTGGTGCAGTGTCACCGTTCCATTAACTATATTGCAGAAATGATTGAAGAGAAATATGGCACACCCTGGATGAAGGTAAATTTCATAGGGGTAAAGGGAACCATGGAAACCCTGAGGAATATTGCAAAATACTTCAATGATGCGGAACTTACCAGGAAGACAGAAGAAGTAATTGCTGATGAAATCGGACTTATCCACGATGATATGGCTTATTACAAGAGCAAGCTAAAGGGCAAGACGGCGGCAATCTATGTAGGCGGTTCCAGATCTCATCATTATCAATTCCTCCTTCATGATCTTGGTGTGAATACTGTCCTTGCAGGTTATGAGTTCGGGCACAGGGATGAATACGAAGGAAGAGAAGTCCTTCCCTTTATTAAACCCGATGCGGACAGTAAGAACATTGAATCCATAACCGTTGAACCGGATAAGGAGAAATATCATCTATATCTTTCAGAAGAAGAAATAGGTAAACTGAAAGAAGAAAAGCTTATAGACTACTATGGCGGGCTTGTAAAGGATATGCCCGATGGAACCTATATGGTGGATGACCTGAATCATTATGAGACAGAAGAATTCTTAAAAGTATTGAAACCGGACATTTTTTTCTCCGGTATCAAAGATAAATTCATTGCACAGAAAAACGGTATCCTCTCAAGACAGCTGCATTCCTACGATTATAGCGGTCCCTATGCAGGTTTTCGAGGAGCTGTGAACTTTGCCAGAGACGTAACTATGGGGATATATACCCCGGCCTGGAGTTTTGTAAAGGCTCCCTGGAAAACTGCTCCCATCCTGGAAGGAACCTTAGGAGGTGAATAAAAATGCTTGATTACACAAAGAAAGAACCCTATGAAAGAACCGCCTTAAGAGTGAATCCTGCTAAGACCTGTCAGCCGGTAGGTGCAATGTATGCGGCACTTGGTGTCCATGAATGTCTCCCTCACAGTCATGGTTCCCAGGGATGCTGTGCCTTCCACCGAATGTTCTTAACAAGACATTTTAAGGACCCTGCAATGGCAGCCTCCAGTTCCTTTACGGAAGGAGCCTCCGTATTCGGCGGCGGCAGTAACTTAAGAACCGCGGCAAAGAACATCTTTGAAATATATAATCCGAAAATAATCGCAGTGCATACCACCTGTTTATCTGAGACTATTGGTGATGACTTAAATGAAATCATTAAAAGCATTGATATTCCGGAAGGAAAGTTCATAGTCCACACCAATACCCCCAGTTATAAAGGTTCCCATGTAACAGGGTTCTCCAACATGGTAGGAAGCTTCATCAGCTATTTATCGGTTAAAACCGGTAAAAGCAACGGCAAGACAGCAATTATTCCCGGCTTTGTAAATCCCGGTGATATGAGAGAGATGAAAAAGCTTGCAAAGCAGATGAAAGTACCCTTTACGATGCTGCCGGATACCAGCGGTGTTATGGACAGTCCTATGACCGGTAAGTTTGAAATGTATCCCAAAGGCGGAACTACGGTAGAGGAGGTTATTGAACTGGGTGATTGTGACCAGACTCTGGCCATCGGTAAGTTTTCCAGTGAATGGGGTGGTCAGACATTACAAAAGAAGTGTGACGTTCCTTATAAATTACTCTCCATGCCTATTGGAATTACACAGACCGACAACTTTGTAATGGCTCTTCAGTCCATTTCAAAAGCAGAAGTGCCCTATGAACTGGAAGAAGAGAGAGGTCAGCTGGTTGATATCTTAATTGATATCCATCCCTACACCTATAATAAGAAGGTTGCCATCTACGGCGATCCGGATACGGTTATAGGACTTACAGAATTTGTTCTTGAAATGGGTATGATACCAAAATATGTACTGACCGGTACACCTGGTGAAGCCTTTGAAAGCGAAGTGAAAGGCCTGTTTGAAAAATACGGCATGAAGGATTGTCAGGCTAAAGCTTATGGAGACTTATATGAGCTGCACCAGTGGATTAAAAATGAAGGTGTGGATCTGCTTATAGGAGGCACCCACGGAAAACATATTGCCAGAGCAGAGGATATTCCTTTTATAAGAGCGGGTTTCCCGATTATTGACCGGTATGTGCATTCGTATATGCCTTTGGTAGGTTATAAGGGCGGTATGAGACTGGCAGAACTGATAACCAATGCTCTTATGGACAGACAGGATAGAGACAGCCTGGAAGAGGATTTTGAGATGGTCATGTAATATAGATCAGTTTGTATTTTCCAGGAATAGGGCATATCTGAAAACTATTGTAAGTTCTGACTTTTTACTGCTGCCAGATAATACCAGATAGTTTACAAACACATTCTATTATCAAATTATAGTTATATGAAACTCCCGTAATTGTGACACAGCTGTCATTATACGGGAGCTTTGTTTATTTATAGAAATTGCATAGAAAGGAGCGGGTCTATGGAGAATGCCAATGTTTTAGATGACAGAAAGGATTTTATCTATGAGAAGAAGGATGGCTGCGGTGGAAATGGCATGAAATGTGATGCCAACAGTGTGTCCGGCTCCGTCAGCCAGAGAGCCTGTGTCTATTGCGGTGCAAGAGTCGTATTAAACCCCATAACTGATGCTTTTCATATCGTCCATGGCCCTATCGGCTGCGCCAGCTATACCTGGGATATCAGAGGAAGTTTATCCAGTGGTGAGGAACTCTACCGTAACAGTTTTTCTACAGATTTAAGAGAACCGGATATTATTTTCGGCGGTGAGAAAAGACTTACTCTGGCAATTGAGGAAATAGCAGAGAAGCATCATCCAAAACTGGTATTTGTATATGCTACCTGTATTGTAGGTGTAATCGGCGATGACGTGAATGCAGTATGTAAGGCCATGTCAGAGAAATATGATATGCGGGTAATACCGGTGAAATCTCCTGGTTTTTCCGGAAATAAATCTGTGGGTTATAAAATGGCCTGTAATGCAATTATGGAGCTGATATCCTGTCATAACCCCAAGAAAAGAAAAGGTGTCAACATCCTGGGGGATTTCAACCTGGCTGGTGAAATGTGGATAATCAAGGATTATCTAAATAAAATCGGTATTCCTGTGGTATCTACCTTTACCGGTGATTCAAGCTACGAAACACTTATTGAAGCACCGGCTGCCCAGTTAAATATCGTACAGTGTGCCGGTTCCAGCACCTATCTGGCAAATCGTATGGAAGAAGAAATGAATATTCCTTATATCAAGGTGAGTTTCTTTGGTGTTGAAGATACGACCAGTTCTCTCATACGAATAGCTGAAGCACTTGGGGATAGTGAGGCCAGGCAGAAGGCAATTGACTTTACACAGGCTGAAACGGAGAAATTACAGGGTTTCCTGAAACAGTACCGAAAGAATCTTGAAGGCAAAAAAGCTGCTATTTATGTAGGTGGTGGTTTTAAGGCTATTTCCTTGATCAGGCAATTTCAATCCATGGGAATGGAGAGTGTAGTAGTTGGTACGCAGACTGGCAAGAAGGATGATTATGAAGTGATTGAGAGTCTGGTAGGAGAGAATACGGTTATTCTTGATGATGCAACACCAGCAGAACTTGAGAAATTCATGAAGGATAAAGGAGCAGATATTCTGGTAGGAGGAGTAAAAGAGCGTCCCCTGGCCTATAAGCTTGGGATTGCTTTCTGTGACCATAACCATGAACGGAAACATCCATTATGCGGATTTGACGGAGTTATTAATTTTACAAAAGAAATAAACAGCAGTATGAATAATCCGGTTTGGAAATATATACAGGCTGAAATATAAAATTCCTTGAAGACAAATTACAAAGTGAAGGGAATTTGCTCTAAGGGGAGCATTTGCTCAGAAAGGAGCAAGGAAATGAGAGGAAATCTGGTTAATCTAAATGTAAACCCATGTAAGATGTGTATGCCCATGGGAGCGGTTACTGCCTGCTACGGTATAAAAAAATGCATGTCCATCCTTCATGGCTCACAGGGCTGCAGTACTTATATCAGAAGACATATGGCAACCCATTATAATGAACCGGTAGATATTGCTTCCTCTTCTTTAACAGAGGAAGGAACTGTATACGGCGGAGAACAGAACTTGTTAAAGGGACTGAAAAACCTTATTACTATTTACAAACCCGAAGTGATTGCAGTAGAAACTACCTGTCTGGCAGAAACAATAGGAGAGGATATTGACCGTATTATTGATAAGTTCTACAGAGAGAACCCGGAAGCAAAGGAGGTGGAGATTATCTCCATACCCTCAGCCGGTTATGCCGGAACACAATTTGAAGGCTATATAAAAGCCCTGTACAGTATTGTAAGCCAGGTTCAGATGGATGAAAACAAAAATAATAAGATCAATGTTATAACTGCTCCCTTATCTCCGGGAGACACCAGATATCTGAAAGAACTTTTGGAGAGCTTTTCCCTGGAATATATACTGTTACCGGATTTATCCGAGAATCTGGACGGAGTATATCAGCCGGAATATGAAAAGCTGCCTTCTAAAGGAACAGATATAAGAGATATACGGAAAATGGGAGGTGCAGCCTTTACCATAGAGATCTCCTCCTTTACGGAAGAGAATCCCTCTGTTGCCGAATACCTGTTTGAGAAGTATCAGGTACCCTATGAGAAATGCAATATGCCTGTCAGTTTAAGAGATAACGATACCCTTATTCGCTTATTGTCAAAACTGTCAGGAAAGGAGATTCCTGAAAAGATAAAAAAAGAAAGAGGCAGATTCCTGGATGCCATGATTGATGCCCATAAATATAACGGGGAAGCCAGAGCAGCTGTTTATGGTGAACCTGATTTTGTGTACTCTGCCGTAAGGCTTTGTGTTGAAAACGGAATTTTACCTATTCTGGTTGCTACCGGCTCCAAATGTCCTTCTATAATACCTAAGCTTACGGAAGAAATTAAAGAGGTTGCTGATCGTTATTTTGTTGAGGATTTTGAAATTCTCAGTGATACGGATTTTAAGACCATCGAGGAGAAGGCGCGGGAATTGAAGGTAAATGTCCTGATTGGTAATTCAGATGGCAGAAGGATTTCTGAAAATCTAAAGATTGATCTTGTCAGAAGAAGCTTTCCGATTCATGACAGAGTGGGCGGTCAAAGACTAAGGACTATAGGCTATAATGGTGCGCTTACCTTTCTTGATGACATATCCAACGTAATATTAGCAGGTAAGGAAACCGGATTTCGTAAAGAACTCTATGTAAAATATTTCAAAGAGGGTTTACAGAATGGGGTGGAGATGGAAGATAAAAAGAACCAGTCTGAGAAGCTGCAGAATGAGAATCAGAATGTCTGGACAAAAGCAGCAAATATAAACGAAAAAATAAAAGTTGCGGCAGAAGCAACAGAACGAACACCCGAAGAGAAGAGTAAGACACATCCTTGTTTTAATTGCGGAGCTCATGATTATGCCAGAATGCATCTTCCTATTGCTCCGAAATGTAATATCAGCTGCAACTATTGTGTAAGGAAGTATGACTGTCCCAATGAAAGCAGGCCGGGGGTTACAACACAGGTACTAAACCCGGAAGAAGCCTATGAGAAATACCTGTATGTTAAGAAAAAGGTTCCAAAGCTCTCGGTAATCGGTATTGCAGGTCCGGGTGATGCTCTGGCTAATTTTGAGGAAACAAAGCGTACACTGACATTAATCAGACAGGAAGATAAAGCCGTTACTTTCTGTCTTTCCACCAATGGACTCATGTTACCTCAATATGCAGAAGAATTAATTGCTTTGGGGGTATCCCATATTACCGTAACGATGAATGCCGTGGACCCAAAGATTGGTGCTAAAATCTACCGCCATGTGAACTATATGGGAAATTCTTATTTCGGGGAAACCGCAGCAGCTATTCTGATGTCCAACCAGATGGCAGGGATTAAGATGCTGGCTTCAAGGGGAATTGTCTGTAAGGTTAATATTGTTATGATAAAGGGAGTAAATGATGAACATATACCGGAAGTGGTGCGAAAGGTGAAAGACCTTGGTGCGACTATCACAAATATTATGCAGCTGATTCCGGTAGAAGGAAGTGTTTTCGAGAAATTACCGTTAGTAAACAATCAGGAAATCATGGCAATGAGAAAGAAATGCGGTGAGACCATGAAGCAGATGTATCATTGCAAACAATGCAGGGCAGATGCAATCGGTGCTTTGGGGGAAGACCGTTCCATTGAGTTTAATGCCTGTCATGGGAAGGGAGCACCGGAGGAAAAAGAAGAAACTCACAAGCAGCAGGGAATATGCAAGCAACCGAAATTATCCCAACAGCAGGAAATCCAAGAACTATATATAATCCAGGACCAGCAGGAACAGGTTGACCGGCAGGAACTACTCGATGGACAGGAACTACTTGACCGACAGGAACTATTTGATGGACAGGAACTACCTGACCGGCAGAAACTATTCCAGGAACTACTTGACCGACAGGAACTACGCGACTATCAGGAAACGCTAAAACAAGAGAAAACACACGAACAGACCAAAGAACAACAGGAAAGAAACAAGCACATCTATGTTGCAGTAGCAACAAAAAGTGGTGTTCTGGTTGACCAGCATTTCGGTCAGGTATCGGAATTCTATATCTTTGAATATAAAAATGGTACTGCTCAGTTTAAAGAAAGACGGGTAGTGGAGAAATATTGTAATGGTGCGCTGGATTGCGATGAGAAGGAGGATAAGATTTCTTCCATATTAAATACTATTTCCGACTGTATAGCAGTTGTAGCCATGCGTATAGGTGAATCACCCAAATCAAAATTAAAGGAAAAAGGTATTCATGTACTTGCCACCTATGACAGAATTGAAGATTCTGTTATAAAGGCAGTTAATGAATGTAAATTATCAGTATAACCGGAAAGTATAACTTGCTAAGAAAGCCTGGCTGCCGGTAGCTGATAGTATATAAATTAAATGTATAATAATAAGAAAAGGAGAGTATTGTTATGGTAAGTCCTAAGTATCATATTTTTGTCTGTACCAGCTGTAGAATCAATGGGGTGCAAAAGGGGTTTTGCTTTTCAAAGGATTCTGTCGATATCGTTCAGAAATTTATGGAGGGCGTGGATGAAAGAGATTTATCCAGTGATGTAATGATAACCAATACCGGATGTTTTGGAATTTGTGAAAAAGGACCGGTTGCGGTGGTTTATCCGGAAGGTATATGGTACGGCAACTTAACAGAGGAGGATGTTGATACTATCATAGAACAACATTTTGAAAACGGAAAGCCTGTAAAAGAGCTGATGATATAGAATGATAAACCTTGTTAACGGATAAGAACACGAATAGTCAGGAGGGGTACATGATGCTTCGTATAACAGATAATACCTTAACCGGATTTGACAAATGCCTGCCTTCAAAGGAGGAACTTCATTTATTTTGCAGATTGCTAAGAGATATCGGTGTTGATGTAATTGAAATATCACTTGCTGTTTATGAGAAAATGGAGTACCTGCCGGATGATGGTAAATATATCCTTCAGGTTGACTATGCAGAAGATATAGTCAGGTATACAGGTTTTTACCGGTATACCTGTCATTTTCATGAGAATCTGGAGAATCTGATGCCGGAAATTCAGATTAATGACATAAGAGAGATTATCAAACTCCGTGCAATTTCCCACTGCAGGGAATTACGGATTGCAGGTCTTGACGATTTAATGTGTAACGGTTATGATAAAGCTATGGAAGAAATTAAGAAAAACCTTCCAAATACGAAAGTGAATCTGAATCCGGAAAATACATATCATTGTGCCAGCGCATTGGCCATTCAGTGGCTGTTAAGCTATGGCTCCGATGTTACAGTAAGCTTTGCAGGCCATAAGAATAACAGTGCGACAGAAGAAGTACTTATGGCGCTCCGTCTTGCGGTCAGGCATAAACCGAACAAAGATCTTACAGTATTGCCGGCACTTACTAAACTCTATGAGAAAATCACCGGAACAAATATAAGCAATAAAAAACCTGTAATAGGCAAATGTATCTTCAAGGTGGAATCGGGTATTCATGCCGATGCCATGAGCAAGAACCCAGCCATCTATGAAGCCTATGAACCGGCTTGCGTAGGCGGAAAGTCAGAGCTTGTCATTGGGAAGCATTCTGGTACCAAGGCGGTTAAGATGAAGCTGGAAGAACTTCTTCTGCCGGTTCCGGAGGAAACAGTAATACTAAAAATGCTTGACAAGATTAAAGAAGTCTGTTCGGATAGCCGAGGCAGTCTTTGTGATGAAGAGTTCGCACAAATTGCAGCAAAGGTGGGTGCTAATGAAGGAATTAAAATACATCGTTGATACAACCTTAAGAGACGGGGAACAAAGCCCCGGCATTGCTCTTCGCAGAGAAGATAAGCTTAAAATTGCAAGACTTCTTGACAATATCGGTGTATATGAAATAGAAGCCGGAATACCCTGTCTCGGACAATCAGAAAGTGATTGTATAGGAGAGATTGTTTCCTGTGCCAGAAATTCAAAGATATCCGTATGGAGCCGCATGAATGTAGAAGATGTAAAAAGGTCCTTGGTCTGCAACCCCCATATACTTCATATCGGAACTCCTGTATCTTATATACAGATTTATAGTAAACTTAAGAAAAATAAAGCCTGGGTGCAAAAAAATATTCTGGATTGTGTGGATATATCCTTAAGTCAGGGAATAGATGTGACGGTTGGGCTGGAGGATGCGTCCAGATCGGATATCGGTTTTATACTAAGCCTTATTAAAGAACTAAAAAAATCCGGTGTTAAGGTTATACGGCTGGCAGATACCGTAGGCGTCTTAACACCGGGCAGGACGAAAGACATTGTTGAAACTATCAAAGCGCATACAGATATTGAAGTTGAAATGCATGTGCACAATGACTTGGGTATGGCAGTTGCCAATTCAATTATCGGTGCCAAAGCAGGAGCAGCTTATATAGACTGTACCCTTTTTGGTATCGGTGAAAGAACAGGCAACTGTAATTTTTATGATTTTATCCATGCCAGTGAAGATATCTTTCAGTTTGCAATGACAAAGAAGCAAGTCAGAGAACTGGAAGTAGAATGTTATGAACTCTTAAAGGGAGCAATGTAGCAGGAAGACACTTGTCATACTTTATTCTGTCTTGAAACCGGCAATCAATGCCTTTAATTCTTCCGCGCGGCTATTGACATTACTGCTGACTTCGGCAATCGATAATATGGAAGCTAAGATTTCCTCTGATCCTGCAGAAGTTTCTTCTGTAGTTGATGCATTTTCCTCTGCGCTGGCAGACAGACTGCTGATATGTGATACCACGTTATTACAGCTACGGCTCATTTCCTGACTGATGGAATCCAGGGTTTCTATCTGTGTATTGATTACTTTCAGGCTGTCAGTAATGGAAATGTATTTATCTTTTGTTTCAGTTACACTGTTTGTCTGGGTTACAACAGTTTCTTTCACCAGATTGCTCTGCTGGTTGGCAAGCTGTGCGTTATACTGCAGATCTTTTAGCATCTCATTTATGATATCTACGGAATGGGAAGACTGTTCTGCAAGCTTTCTGATTTCATCTGCTACGACTGCAAAGCCTTTACCGGCTTCTCCGGCTCTGGCAGCTTCAATGCTGGCATTTAAGGAGAGCAGATTGGTCTGTTCAGCAATTTCAGAGATCAAGGTGCTGGCTTCTCCAATTCTTACAGCGCTGGCATCTATTTTCTCAATAACTTCAAGAATCTGATAGAAAGCCTCCTGACTGCTTTTGTTAACTTCAGATAAGGTGGTAACAAGTGTAAGTCCTTCATGTCCGGCCTCATTGATCTGTTTTGCTGCCTGTGTTAAGACAACTGTACTCTGGGTGTTGCTTATAATAATTTGTTCAAGTTTTTCTAGTTCCATTACGGACTGTTCGGTATCGGAAGCCTGAGAAGTAGCTGTAGAAGCAATTTCTCCGATGGCTTTTGCGATTTCTCCCGTAGCAGTGCTTACTTCTTCTGCATTTCTGGTCATCAGATCAGCAGAGTTGCTTACCTCCCTGGAGGTTCTGTTTATTTGTCCTACAATTTCTTTTAAGGAAGATAATACAGTATTAAAGGAGGTGGATAATATACCCAGCTCGTCTTTGCTGTCCAATTTCAAGGGTTGTAATGCAAGATTCTGTTTTGCCAATTCATTCATATTAGCAGTGATAGTCCGAAGGTGCTTTCTTAAATAGGTTATCATCACAAAGGAAAGCAGTAATATCAGTGTAATGATTAATATTGTAAAGGCCACGACCTGAAGTATTTTAGCTGCAATATTCTCTTGCAGCTGCTGGGAGGAATAATCTCCGTATAGTACCAGCAGATCCTGCATATCATCAAGTGAGCCTCTGGCAGCATTAAAAGCTGTTTCCATGCTGTGGAAATCCCCATCCCCTGTCTCAGGATTATAGGAAGCTTTCCAGATATCAAAATTACTATTAAACTCTTCCAGTAACACTTTTAGGGTCTTGTCTTTTTCCAGATAACCATTAGGATCATCTTTCGATTCTGTGCCATTTAGCAAGATAAATAAACTATGTGGAGTATAGGAATCAAGGACCTTTTGATTCTTCTTTAGTATTTCCGTGATTTTATTGGCGTTATCATTTGCCTGCTGGGCATTTTGTGAATAAACAGCATTTAAATCTATCAATAATTGTTCATCAGAAGTATCGGCTGAGTTAATCAGCAGCTGGAGCTGCCGTACAGCCTGATCGGCTTGATAAAAGTCTCTGTCACTGCTTAAGAGGCTGGTATGAACAAGATATAAATCGTTGTAGAATATTTCCTTACTCTTATTAAAGGTGGAATTGTTATCTGCAGCGTATACATAAAGCAGCAGAACTAATTCCAGTATAGCAGGAATTATCATAAGCAGCAGCTTATTTCTTAAGGATAAATTTTTTAACATTGAGCTCCTCCTCACCCTTTGAAAGGTATCGTATAGTACTTAAATTACAAGATATAGATTGAACTCTCCAATATCTTAGGATGATTATAGCAAAGAAGTTTTAGAATATCTACATATATTTTTAAAATATAACAATATACGACAAAATAAGCAGCTACACCCTGCAATGGCTGCAACTGCTTATTTTGTTACATAAATCCTGTGAAAATATATAATATTTATGTTGTTTTAATATTTCTTGCATATTCCGGTCTATCTAACATGGTACACAAGTATATAATACTTATGTTGTTTTAATATGCCATGGTTATAATTCACCATTTGAATCAATAAAAGTTGTATTTTTTTACCACCTGCTTGTGAGAAAAGCTTGATTATATGGCGCCTTTAAACCAGAGACAGGTTAATAAACGTAATTAAACCAAGGTTTTTATTTACTGATAATCTTTCATGTAATCACCATGGGCTTCAATTAATTCATCGCACATATTTCTGATATCCTCTGGATTTAATTCAGCAGCAGTGTGAGGGTCTAACATAGCTGCCTGGTATATATAGCTGCGGTCTTTGGTTACAGCAGCTTCTATGGTCAGAAGCTGAGTATTGATATTTGTCATATTCATTGCTGCACATTGTACCGGAAGACGTCCTACATGACATGGGTTGATACCCCTGTTATCCACTAAGCAGGGAACCTCGACACAGGCATCGGCAGGAAGATTCTCGATGAGACCTTTATTCAATACATTGCCGCCGATTTTATAGGGCTTACCGGTGACTACTGCTTCCATTATATAAGAAGCGTATTCGTGGGAACGGGTATGAGTTATATTACCGTTATCCAGAATTCGTTCCTTTTCAGATTCCCAGTCCGCAATCTGATTGATGCACCTGCGGGGATATTCATCAAGTGGAATGTTGAATTTATCAATCATTTCAGGGTAGCGGGATTTAATGTAGAGTGGATTGTATTCTGCGTTATGCTCACTTGACTCGGTGCAATAATAACCAAAATTACGGATATAATCAAACCTTACCATATCATCATGTTTCTCTTCGGCATTTTTCTTTGCAGCCCTTTTTTTGATTTCCGGATACAGGTCATTGCCGTCCCGGTCTTTCAGTTCCAGAAGCCAGCCCATATGGTTAATACCGGCTATCAGCTCTTTGCGGCCCTCTAATTTATCCTCCATCCCCAGTTTCTTTAAAAGGCCTTCAGAGCAGACCTGTACACTGTGACATAAACCGACGGTCTGAATAGTTGAATAACGCTGTATATAACCTGTAAGCATTGCCATTGGATTGGTATAGTTAAGAAATAATGCTTTGGGGCATACTTCTTCCATATCTCTTGCGAAACCTTCCATAACAGGAATTGTACGAAGCGCCCGCATAATACCTCCAATACCCAGGGTATCAGCGATTGTCTGTCTTAGACCGTATTTCTTAGGAATTTCAAAATCAGTTATGGTACAGGGATCATAACCTCCGACTTGTATGGCATTAACTACAAAGTCAGCATCCTTTAATGCAGCCTTTCTGTTTTCAATTCCCAGATAGGTACTGATTACTGCACGGCCATTATTAATGTTTTTGTTGATTGCATCAAGAATTATCTGGGATTCTGCAAGTCTTTTGGCGTCTATGTCATAAAGAGCCAATTCACTTTCCTGTAATGCCGGTGTACACATACAATCACCTAATACATTTCTGGCAAATACAGTACTCCCCGCACCCATAAATACAATTTTTATCAAACTTTCCTTCCTCCTGTTTCCTAATGATTTGCTAAATTAATTTTACAATTTAAAGGAAGGAATGTCTTTCTATTTTGTTTCTAAAAACTTGTCATTATGTTGCAACTCAATTCGATTTACGGTAATTAAGCGGTGAAAGACCGTAATTGTCTTTAAAATAATTAGAGAAGTAGTGTTCATCGTGAAAGTTCAAATCCAGGGAAATTTCTTTTATGGTCATATTGGTATTAAGGAGCAGCAGTTTAGCCAGCTCCATTTTTTGCTTCATTAAGTATTTATAAGGTGTAATACCAAAGGCTTGCCGAAATATTCGAATTGTTTGTGAAGGTGAGCGATAAATTAACTTACTAAGCTCATCAATTGTCACCTGTTCTTTATTATGCTTGTCCAGATAGGCCTTTAACAACACTGCTTCTTCCGATTTGACAGCTGCAGTTAAATGCTGCTCTTTTAAATAAAGTATCATTTCGAAGAAAATAAGAGCGGCAGCCCTCTCAAAATCCCTGCTGTTATCTGCGTTCTTAGCCGTTTCCAATATGCGAAAAAAGAAGGAGCTCAGTGGTACGTCTTTCAGATGCATCAGATGATTCAGGCTATAAAGTGAAAGTAGCATTTCAATCAGAGAGCCTTTGGCATTAAACCATATCTTGGTCCAGGGATTGTCCTTGTGAGAAAAATATTCATGGTTGCTTTTTCTCTTTAAGATATAAACATCCCCTTTTACCGCTGTAAATACTTTTCCATCACAGATAACAGTGCCTTCCCCTTCTAAAATATATTCGAAGACATAAATATCGCTTGTCTTTCTGGATATACGATAGGATTCATCACAATAGGAAATACCTGTCATTTCTATATAAAATTCAGCCTCATCCAAGTCGCCCTGAAGGAAACTGTAAATATCTTCATGCATGCGCATAATCCTCACTTTATTTATCATTAAATCTATTTTTAATACCGAATTATAGCATTATAATACAATTACCTTCAAAGAAAGTAAAGTGAATCAGGTAACAAAATTTAGGTACATAAAAATATACTGGAATCAGAAGCCAGGAATTCTACAGGAGGATGCTAAATGAGTAATTTTACAAGGAATCTTGCAGGGGGAGAACAGAAAGCCAGAGCGGAATATCCAAGACCTCAATTTGTCAGAGAGGAATGGATGAACCTGAATGGGGAGTGGGAATTTGAATTTGATTACGGAAAGAGCGGCATTGACAGAAAGCTGTTTGAGGGCGGTACCTTCTCAAGGAAAATACAGGTTCCATTCTGCCCGGAAAGCAGCCTGTCCGGAATCGGCTGCAAAGACTTTATGAACATGGTCTGGTATAGAAGAAAGGTTTCATTAACACCGGAAGTGGGAAAACGGGTTTTGCTTCACTTTCAAGGGGTAGATTACCATGCCCTTGTATGGATCAATGGCAGGAAAGCCGGAGAACATAAGGGAGGTTATACACCTTTTACAATTGACATTACAGCTTACCTGACAACAGGCGATAATACAATAACCCTGTGCGCAGAGGATGAGGTCAGATCAGCTGAGCAGGCAAGAGGAAAGCAATGTGAACAATATTATTCTTCTGGCTGTGATTATACCAGGACAACCGGTATATGGCAGACAGTTTGGCTGGAATTTGTTCCGGAGAGTTATCTGGATAAGTTTAAGTTCTATCCTAACGCATCAACGGGAGTTCTTAATCTGCAATGCAGCTTAAAAGGAGCAGCAGAAGGGCTGATAATAAAGGCAGAAGCTTATTTTAATGGTAAGTTTATGGGGGAAACGGAGTCGCTTGTCTTAAGTAATGAGGCAGAACTTAGCCTTTCCTTAAGGGAGAAATATCTTTGGATGCCGGGAGAACCAAAGCTCTATGACCTTAATATCTCTTTATGGAAGGATGAGACTAAGGTTGATGAGGTAGCCAGTTACTTTGGACTTAGGGATATTTATTATGATAAAGAGGGTGTACGCATCAACGGCAGAAAAATATTTCAACGGCTTGTACTGGATCAGGGCTTTTATCCGGAGGGTATCTATACGGCTCCATCAGACGAAGCACTAAAACAGGATATTCTGTTGTCTATGGAAATGGGATTTAATGGCGCCAGGCTCCACGAGAAGGTATTTGAACCACGTTTTCTGTATTGGGCTGACCACTTGGGCTATCTTGTATGGGGTGAATATGGTAATTGGGGACTTGATATAACTAAGAGCACCGCATTAACTGTATTTCTTCCCGAATGGATGGAAGCGGTCGAAAGGGATTTTAACAGTACCGCTTTAGTAGGCTGGTGTCCTTTTAACGAGACCTGGGATCAGAACTTTACAAGACAGGAGGACTCGGTACTACGTATCGTCTATGAAGTCACAAAAGCTATTGACGGTACAAGACCTGTTATTGATACCAGCGGTAATTTCCATGTTGTGACGGATATCTTTGATATACATGATTATGAACAGGAGGAAGAGCTGTTTGCCGGAAAGTTTAAAGCCATGGGGGAAGGCGGGGATACTTACGTCACCTTTCCTGACAGGCAAAGTTATAATGATCAGGCATATTTTGTGTCGGAATACGGCGGCATCTGGTGGAGTGAAGCCGATAGTGAAGGCTGGGGTTACGGTGAAAGACCCGGAAGCCGGGAGGAGTTTCTAAAACGCTACAGGAGTTTAACTACTACTTTGTTAAGAAATAAGAGAATAAGCGGCTTCTGCTATACACAGTTATATGATGTGGAGCAGGAGGTTAATGGACTTTATACGTACAAAAGAGAAGCTAAATTCGATCCTGCTCTTATTCGTGAAATAAATATACAAAAAGCTGCTATTGAAGAATAAATGGGTATGTGCGATAATACATTAAGATTAATATGATAGTTGTACAGCCCTGCCTGATTCCTAAATCCCTGTAATAGCAAAGGAAGCTGTATAAAGTATCTTGATTGCTAAATTTACATTTGATATTACCATGTTATAGTGAATGTGACGAATTTTTATTAAACAAATGACTCACAGAAGGTGTAAGGGGTTAGGAGAAATATGAACAACAAATCAGATATAAATATATATTATTGTGGTAAAGAAGCCTGTAGTCCCGGTCATTATTTCGGTCCGGCCATCAGACCCCATTATCTGCTGCATTTTATCTTAAACGGCAAAGGAATCTATGAATCCAGAGGAAGCAAATATAATGTGGGGAAAGGTGAAGCTTTCCTCATACGTCCCCAGGAGATTACCTATTATGAAGCGGACAGGGAAGAACCTTGGGAATATGCCTGGGTTGCCTTTGATGGTGAGAAGACGGAAGAAATGCTTAAAAAAGCAGGCTTTACCCAGGAGTATCCGATCTGTGATATCCTAAGGGTAGAAGACTGCGGCAATTATCTTGACCGGTTGGTTGCTAAATTCGACAGGGCTGACAGTAATGAATACGAACTTATCGGTTTGTTTTATCTTATATTCTCAACTGCTGCAAGAGCGTATCAGAAGGAAGAAGAGGCGGCAGAGCAAGGTTATTATGTGAAGGCACTTACCTTTATCCGGCATAATTACGGGTACGATATCCGTGTTTCGGATATTGCAAGGTATGTCGGAATTGACAGAACCTATCTCTTTAAGATATTTAAGCACTTTCTGGGTAAATCCGTAAAAGAGTATCTGACAGAATACCGGATTCTGACTGCTAAATATATGCTACAGAGGACAACTTACAATATGACGGAAGTTGCTTTATCCTGCGGATTTTACGATTTATCAGCCTTCTCCAGGAACTTTAAGAAAATGGAGGGTGTAACTCCCATGCAATATAGGAGTGCTTTGAATAAAGGTGTAAAAGACAGGTCAGACGAGGAATAGCTGGAAGGGGTTAGTGGTGAAAGTCAGGTTGTGGCAGGGGGACGGAAATGTGCACAAAATAGTAAGATTCATGCTTCATGGAAATGTATAAGAAGTCCTAATTCTCTGTGTATTCTGTGCTTGGCATATCATCAAACAGATAACTCGCTACGCATGAGTACACTATGTGTACTCAGACAATCTGTTTGATGATATAGCGCAAAATCCTCAGAGAAAAGGACTTCTAATATATTTCCATAGGCGCATGAATCTTACTATTTTGTGCACATTTCCTGTATCTTGTAACAGGACTTTTGATATTTATATTTGTTTTGGTGTATTTGATTATTGGCCATTTTAAATTCGGTTTTGCAGAGTGGATAGAAAGAAGGGAATTACGTTATGACACTGGATCAATTAAAGATTGGGAAAAAAGGTCGAATAACTGTTGTAACCGGAAGAGGCGCATTGCGAGACCGTTTACTGGATTTAGGGTTAACCCCGGGAACTGTAGTTATGTTACGGAGAACGGCGCCTTTTGGGGATCCCATTGAAATCAGTCTTCGTGGATATGAACTGACACTTCGCCGTCAGGATGCCAAAAATATTGAGGTTGTTGAGGATAAGCTATGATTACGTTTGCACTGATTGGTAATCAGAATTGCGGTAAGACCACGCTTTTTAATCAGCTGACGGGTGGTAATCAGCATGTTGGTAATTTCCCGGGAGTAACGGTTGAGAGAAAAGAAGGGTTGATTCGTAAACAGAAGGATATTGTGGTCGTTGATCTTCCTGGAATATATTCATTATCGCCCTATACCAAAGAAGAAATAGTAACAAGAGATTTTATTATAAAGGAACATCCTGAAGGTATCATTAACATTGTAGATGCCACCAATATTGAGAGAAACCTTTATCTGAGCCTGCAGTTAATCCAGTTCGATATCCCTATGGTAATTGCCTTGAATATGATGGATGAGGTCAGTGCCAATGGCGGAACTATTGACATCAGGAAAATGCAGGATAGTTTGGGCGTTCCGGTAATTCCCATATCAGCAGTCAAGAATCAGGGAATCCAGAAGTTAATTAGTACAGCCCTTGAAACTGTAGCAAATCGTAATACGCCAAAGCAGCAAAATTTTTATACCGGTCTCTGTGCCCAGACCTTTATGGAAATTACAAATATTCTTATAAAAGCTGACAGAAAGGATACGAAGGCTGCTTTTCATGCCATAAAGCTGCTGGAAAATGACAGCAGAGTGAAAGAAGAGCTTAATATTAATAAAGACCTTAATATAAAAAAAGACCTGGAAGAAGCCATTGAAAAAAGGATTCGTATAATGGAGAACACACTCCTGACAGACAGAAAAGCTGCAGTAGCTGATATGAGATACCGCTTCCTTGACAGTCTGTGCAGTGATGCAGTGGTCAGACCCAGGGAAAGTATACATAAGACAAGAAGTCTCAGGATTGATAATATACTTGCAAACAGATATATAGGGATTCCGGTATTTATCCTTATAATGTTAAGTGTATTCTGGCTGACTTTTGGAGTTATCGGGAGTTTCTTAAGTAATCTGTTAGCCGGAGGGATACAGGTATTAACAGATTTTTTAAGAAATTTTTTGGTTAGAGCCGGGACCAATGATGTGCTGGTATCGCTGGTTGCAGATGGTATACTGGCCGGGGTTGGCAGTGTCGTAGCTTTTGTACCGACTATAGTTATCCTTTTCTTTTTCCTGTCCTTATTGGAAGACAGCGGATATATGGCAAGAGTCGCTTTTATTATGGATAAGCTTCTGGGGAACATCGGACTTTCAGGGCGAAGTTTTGTTCCTATGATAATAGGTTTTGGTTGCAGTGTACCGGCTGTTATGGCAACCCGGACCCTGCCCAGTGACAGGGACCGGAGAATGACAGTTTTTCTGATACCTTTTATGAGCTGCAGTGCGAAGCTTCCGATATACGGAGTGTTTACCATGGCTTTCTTCCCTGACTATCGTGCTCTTGTTATGATATCCCTCTATATGTTCGGGCTGCTAATGGGAATTGTAAGTACATTATTTTTAAAGAAATACATATTTAAAGGTGAAGCAGAGCGTTTTGTAATGGAACTGCCCAATTACCGAATTCCCGGGGCTAAAAGTGTGCTTCTTATGTTATGGGATAAGACCAAAGATTTTCTGACACGGGCTTTTTCTGTTATATTTCTGGCTTCAATCCTGATATGGTTCTTACAGAAATTCACTTGGAAACTGGAACCGGCAGCAATAAGTTCACAGAGTATGCTTGCTGATATCGGGCAGCTTCTGGCTCCCCTGTTTAAACCCCTGGGGTTTGAAGATTGGAGGATTTCTACGGCTCTTCTTACCGGTTTTATGGCAAAAGAAGCGGTTATCAGTACCTTGGGGGTTCTTACCGGAGAAGGAGTTACACGACTGCCCGCTGCGCTTAATGAGCTATTGTCACCAGTTTCTGCCTATTCCTTTCTGATTTTTACACTGATTTATTCGCCCTGTGTGGCGGCTGTCAGCATAATCAGAAGAGAGCTTAATACCATTTCTGCAATATGGATAGTGCTGTATCAGACTATCTTTGCCTGGTTATGTGCATGGACGGTATATGGAGCTATCAGGTTATTAATATCCTAACTCTTCATTTATGAGAATTACTTTTATCCGGTCAGCTGTAAACTGCCCGGATATCAGTACAAAGTCATTGCAGATTCTCTCCTTATGGCTGCAGTCGATACAACGGTTTAAAGAAGTACAGGGGGTGGATTTTCCCAAACGCCTGGCATCTAAAGGAGCGGCTGTCTGCCTTGCTCTGGTTATTGCATCTTCAAGGGTGTCAGTAAGTTTATTGATTCCGGCAATAACAATTACTTGATTTGGCCCATAAAGCATAGGGGCAACCCTGCTGCCGTTACCGTCGATATTAAATAGTCTCCCGTCGGTTGTTATTGCATTAACACCAGTGAGAAATGTATCGGCGGCAAAGTTCTGTAGATAAATCCTGCGTTTTTCGTCTTTGGACAAGCCGGGCGCAAACTTGTCCAGGAAGTGGTAATTGCCCTGCCTTATGTAGTCGAATACTCCAGTTTTTTCTAAAGTGACTGAGTCTCCGCATCCAACAGTTGAGCCGGGAGTAATCAGCTCCTTAAGCAAGCTCAATAAATTATCTTTATTTTCTAAGTAATATCCGGACATGTTATGTCTTTTTAAATTTTTGATAGTTTTTTCAATTCGTATATCCATCTTAATCCTCACTTCTTTTTATAATAATTTATTGGTCGTACTCAAATCTCATATTTAATCCAGACAAGAAAAATATAGTGGCAAGGTAGTACCAGTATAACAATAAACACATCTTACTGCAAATAGATGTAACTGTAATAAAATACCATAAAAAAACAGGGAACCTCTTTAAGGCACCCATCGTCTAATTGTCATAAAGGGAAAGGAAAGGAGGAACCTACAGCTTTTATCCCTGTTCATGAACATCTAAAATTATAATAAAAAATAAGCTAAATATTGAATGTTACTTTGTTGCTTTTTCAATTATAAGAAACTTTGTGTTTATAAATAGTCTAAGGACCGCTGTGCGCGGCAGAATGGAGAAAATATGAGAAAAATGAATTTATTAAAGGTTGCAATGCTTGCAATGACAATTACACTGCTTTATGGAGGAACTGCAAAAGCTGCAGAAACGGAAGCTCCTGATACTACCGCATCTTCTGAAATATTATACACAACCAGTGTAAGTGCAGATAATCCGCAGGTTAAGGAAATGATGCAAAAACAGTTAGAGGTTGATAAGACCCTGTTTGAAGATAAGGTAAAAGACCTTGAGGACAAGGGAATAACCGTTACTTACACTGCTCCCCTTGAAACAGCTGTAGAGGTAGCAATTATACCCTTTAATACAGAGAATGAAAATTATGTATATGATTTACTTGGTAAAGATAATATATCAGTAGTAGAAGGTGTTGCTCCGGAATTAATCTATGCTTCAGGTGCAGCAACCGGAGAAGAACCAGTTTATAAAGGGGAAGAGGCACAAGAACCCACCGAAAACCTTGTGGATGATGGTATTATGACTATTCAGGGAGATTCTGAAACTGCAACTGATGATCAGACAGCAGGTACAGGAGAAGAAACAAACGAAGTAGAACTTACATCTGCTACAGTTGATTCCAGTAAAGCTGCTGAATCAGGGATAGCAAAAGCTGCACCGGTAAGTGCTGAAATCAATACCGCTGCTCAGCGTTCACCCGTTGTAATTGGTGCTGTTATAACCTTTATCCTGTTGTTAAGCGGAATTGTTTATTTCGTTCAGAGAAAGAAAGAAACAAAATAATATACAGTAGAAAAGAGGCCTTGTTGATGGTAAGCCGTCAGCAGGGCTTCTTTTTATGTCCATGGTTCCTCACTGGATTTTAGTCTGATTGTTTGCTTTGAAATGGGCAGGTATTAATACAATCATAATTTCCTTCTATGAGAAAAAATGACAATCGATACGACATAATGGTACATATTTCGTCATTTCACAATATATTAGTATAGACAGTCTGAGTAATTATTGAAAGAACTGTAGTTATCAGATTGTCACTGGCCTTCCGGGGTATATACCGGAAGAGCATTAGAAAGAGAGGAAAATGTGCCTTGAAGCTATTTCATAATTTTCTCATGGAATTAAGCAGGAAAAGGGTTAAGTTAATCCCTTTTGATGTACAGCAAATTCATGAAAGTGCCAGTGAAATACCGGAAGGTATTCAGATGATAAATGCGCCTCATCTTTGGGACGCAGGAAAAAAAGGAGACGGAGTGGTCGTTGCAATTATTGATACAGGCTGTCAGACGGATCATCCGGATTTGGCAGGAAGAATAATTGGCGGCAGGAACTTTACCTGTGATTATGCTATGAATCCGGATAAATATGAGGATAACAACGGTCATGGGACTCATGTGGCAGGGACAATTGCAGCAATTGAGAATGACGCAGGTGTTGTAGGAGCAGCACCCCTTGTTAAATTATTAATCGTTAAGGTATTGGATAAAAACGGAGGCGGAAGTTATCAGAGCATCATAGAAGGTATTAATTATGCGGTATCCTGGAGAGGCGAAAACGGAGAAAGAGTCAGAGTTATATCCATGTCCCTTGGTGGTCCAAGTGATGTAACAAAGCTCCATAAAGCTGTTCAGGATGCAGTTGCTGCTAATATACTGGTTGTTTGTGCAGCTGGTAATGAGGGCGATAATAATAGCAATACCAATGAACTTAGCTACCCGGCAGCCTATGATGAAGCAATTGCAGTAGGTGCTGTTGATTTTAATAAAAAGATCGCAAAATTTAGTAATAGTAACGATAATGTGGATCTTGTAGCACCCGGTGTGGGAATTCTCTCAACCTATATCGGCGGCAAATATGCCACCTTAAGCGGAACCTCAATGGCAACACCTCACGTATCAGGTGCTCTTGCCCTGATAATAAATGAAAGTGAAGCAAACTTTGGAAGAACTTTAACGGAAGCAGAACTTTACGCACAGCTGGTTAAGAAAACTGTTTCCATAGGAATAGATAAGAGAAGTCAAGGAAATGGACTTATAGATTTGTCGAAAGAATAAAGACTTATTGAAAGAATAAGACTTTTATTGAAAGACTAAAGATTTATTGAAAGACTAAAAATTTAATCAAAAGGAAAAAGAGAACTAAGAGTTATCATAAAGATTTATAGCGAAAGAATAACTATACAAATATAAGGCAGGAACTTACTGGTTCCTGCCTTATATCAATTTTGTCTCTTTCGATATTCAGTTTTTAGCAAACTACTTGGATCCGAATAACTTTTATGACATAAGCCAGTCCAACTTAACCATCTCCTCAAATTTGCTGTGTGAATAAGTTTTTTGCAGTTCGAGACTTACTGCTTATTTTTATCTTAGTTAAAGGAATACAGGCGGCATTTGAATTTTCAGCACATGTGTTTAACAAGGGCTTTAAAACCATTTGCTTTGTATCCATTCCTTATTATACGCAGATAACTGATATCTATCCGCATAAGCCAAGGAAATTAATGGGAGAGAGTAGTAGAATATAAAAAAAGAAGCCTAACATAACATTTTTAGTTAGAAAGGCTTCTATGATTAACCCATTTTTATTTTGTATACAGAATGGGATAAAACTGTACTTTCAATTTTATATGAAAGGATAACTGCACAAAGCCTTTTGTTCCTTCAAGACATTACTCATTAACAAACTGTACTTGTATTTTTTTGATAGAAGCTATCTGCGTCAGGTTCATGTTCTTAAAGGAAGGTTATTGATTTGCTATCCACTCTTCATTATGTATGATTTTTTAAATAATATACATACTCTTAATAAAGTATAATGATTGATTAAACAGAGTGACGGCATTTAATTGTCGTAAATACACTATTTTTGACTTGTTTCAAAAGTGGGTTGTAATCCTGTCTGTCTTACAATATAATGGATTGGTATCTACATACTGGAAGTTTATCTAAGAAAGAGGTTATATGAAAGATTGGATTATTGAATTTATGAATCAATTCGGATATCTGGGAATTACTTTTCTCATTGCGTTGGAGAATGTATTTCCGCCTATACCTTCTGAGATTATCTTAACCTTTGGCGGATTTATGACCACCTATACAAGTCTGACTGCCCAAGGAGTTATCTTATTCTCAACTATTGGTTCATTACTGGGTGCGGCAATTCTGTATGGAGCAGGCAATCTATTGACAATGGATAGACTTGGCAGGATATTGGAGGGTCGTATTGGTAAAATTCTGCGTCTTAAAAGAGAAGATGTCAGTAAGGCTTATGACTGGTTCAACTCCAAAGGAAAAGTAACGGTTTTAATCTGCAGATGTATACCTGTAATCCGAAGCTTGATATCCATACCGGCGGGTATGGCAAATATGAATATTTGGATATTCTTTCTTCTGACAACCATAGGTTCCCTGGTGTGGAATACGGTATTAGTGCTTCTGGGGAAGGCTGCCAGCAATTCCTGGGAAAGTATTGTCGATAAGACAGACACATTTACTCATATTACCGTAATAGTACTAGGTGTATTGTTTATCCTGTGTGCTGCCTTTTATTTTTACAAAAAGAGCAAGAAGAAAGAAAAAGAGTAGTAGTATTTATTTCTATTTCCTGAAATGAATTCAAAGTAAGAAAAAATAAAAAGCATAAAAGAAGACCACTGCCGGTTTTATTAGTCCGGCAGTGGCCTTTTTGTTGTCATACAGTATTTGGGTTATTAAAAATTAATAAGTCTTATCTTCTTTTACTTTAAAAGATTCACAATCTGTACCTTCAACTTTAGAGGTATAAGAATCTGATTTTCCTACCATAATCTTATCAAGTGTACAATACTGTTTCTCACCTGCATGATATTGACATTCTGTTACACTGCATCCGATGCTTGAATTAATTTCCATTTTAGTAACTCCTTTCTAATAAGCACAATGGCTTTTAGCAATAGATTTTAATTTTCATTGCACTAATTAGAATGGTTTTTTTCAAGTTTTTTATTCAGTTACATATTGTTAAAGCAGTAAATTGTTTTATATGTAAATTAAAAAATCCGGATTCCGTTAGAATAAACACGTTCAATCTGATAATTTTTATCCATAATTATGAAATCTGCTTTTTTGCCGATTTCTATTGAACCGGTTAATTTATCCGCACCTATAGCTCTTGCGGGATACAGGGTAGCACTTAAGATCGCCTGTTCTAATGGTATACCTATTTCCAGTACTTTAAGGAAAGCTTTATAAATAGTTGTTGTTGAACCAGCAATGGTACCGTCGTCTAAAGTTGCTTTTCCGCCTTCTACGGTTACCTTCTGGCCGCCTAATTCATAGATACCATCCTCCAGACCGGCAGCACTCATGGAATCAGAGATTAGGATCAGCTTCTCTGGAACTGCTTTAAACATAAGACGGATCACCGAGGGGTGGATATGAATTCCGTCACATATGATTTCAGCATTTACATCATAGTCTGAGACTGCACCGATTATACCTGGAGCCCGGTGGTGAAGTCCATTCATTGCATTGAACAGATGGGTTACATGGCCGGCACCAGCTTTAATTGCTTTTACGGCGGTATCGTAATCACAGGAGGTATGGGCCAGAGAAATTACTTTATTTTTACTGTATTTTTCTATAAAGGGTATAGCCCCCGGAAGATCGGGATCCAGATCAATGATCCTGATTCTGTCACCAGAAAGTGCATTGAGTTCTTCATATTTTTCTTCGTTAACGGATAAAAGATAGCGGGTATCATGAGCACCTTTTTTGGAAGCTCCTAAAAAAGGGCCTTCCATATTAATACCTATAATACGGCTGCCTCCGGTTCCTTCTTCACAGACTTTTTTAATGTTTTGCATAGCTCTTTTGTAGGTATCATACCCAATTGTCATAGTGGTAGCAAGGAGGGAAGTAATGCCGTTAGCAGCATAGAAGGTACACATTTTCTTAAGTTCTTCCGGTGAAGAGGTGGTAAAATCATAACCGATACAACCGTGGGAGTGAAGCTCAATAAAACCCGGAATAATAAGTTTATCAGTACAGTCTATTGCTGTATCCGTTGACTCCCTGTTCTTATTGTTGTTTATAATCTCTGAAAAATTACCGTCTAAGATCTTAAGATCTGCTCTTTGGAAGCTGTCATTAATAAAGACAGATGCGTTTTGAAATAACATATTAATAACCATGCCTTTCTCATAGCCTGCAAGCCTTGAGCCACAGGAACAAATTTGCGCGTGAAATGTAGCATTAGAGAGTTTTCATAACATTATTCAAAGGAACAAACAACAGTCAGGTCAGGATGGAATTGCAGGATGGAAGCAGGAACATCGGGAGTTACTGGTCCGAATATGGCTTTGTGAATTATTTCTTCTTTGTCTGGGCCGTTTGCAATCAAAAGAATTTTTCTTGACTGCATAATGGATTTAATACCCATAGTGATAGCTTTCTTTGGCACTTCATCAATATTCTTAAAGAAGCGTGCATTAGCCTGAAGGGTAGTTTCGTTCAGTTCAACGATGTGAGTGGCTTTTTCAAATGAATTACCCGGTTCATTAAAACCGATATGTCCATTATGCCCGATACCTAATACCTGAAGGTCGATTCCGCCTAAGTCAGCTATGAGGTTTTCGTAACGAATACATTCTGCTTCTAAGTCTTGCGCCAGTCCATTAGGAACATGGGTGTTTTCTGGTTTGATATTTATATGAGAAAAGAAGTGATCGTTCATAAAATATCGGTAGCTCTGAGTATCTTCAGGTGGTAAACCGCAATACTCATCCAAATTTAAAGAAACAACCCGGGAAAAATCAATATCTCCTTTCTTATACCATTCAATAAGCTGTTCGTAGGTCCCAACAGGTGTTGAGCCTGTAGCAAGCCCTAAGACGCTTGAAGGCTTAAGGATAACCTGGGCAGAGACCACATTAGCCGCTTTTCTGCTTAGATCTTTATAACCGTTGGCTTTAATCAGATTCATGATAAGTACCTCACAGGGATTTTTTTAGTGAAAGAATTAAGGTCCTGATTGACATTCTTTCATAGTATATCTGATTCTATAGTATCCTATGAAATTCTAAAAATCAAGAAAAATAAAAAATATTTTCACTATAAAAAGAAAATATATTTTATTTTTGAAAGAGACAAACTGATATAAGAAAAGCTTGGATTTGGGTAAAGAGGGTAGATTTTATTGACAGATGAAATCTACAAGGATACAATTCTAATATGAAAATATTTTTTACTAAAGTAAACCCCGAATTTAGTTGGTTAATGTGAAAAATAGAATAAGAAAAAACGCCATCTAGAAAAAAACTGTCTAGAAAAAACTAAGCAGTATAAAAAGCGGGTTTGTATGCCAGGCAGAGTGTTGTAGTAAGAACAGTTGAAGGTTTTCATATTTATTTGTATGTGTATATGTACCGAGGTACATGTGTACCTTGGTACACAGATGGGAGTTAATTGTGAAGAAAGAGGAAGTATTTAAGAAAATCAAAGGTGGATTGATTGTATCCTGCCAGGCATTGCCTGAAGAACCGCTGCATGGTTCTTATATTATGGCGCGGATGGCTCTGGCAGCAAAAGAAGGCGGGGCCTGCGGTATCAGAGCAAATACACCTGAGGATATTAAATATATCAAAGAAACCATAGACTTACCCGTTATTGGTCTTACCAAAAGCATCTATATTGACAGTGAGGTATATATTACACCAACCTTAGAAGAAGTAAAAGAGCTTATGAAGGCTCGTCCGGATATTATTGCATTGGATGCTACAAATCGATTAAGACCTGGGGGTATTTTCCTGAAAGAGTTTTTTTTAAAAATCAAAGAAGAATTTCCGGATATGTTGTTTATGGCCGATTGTGCCACCTTTGATGACGCTTTGGAAGCATATGGATTAGGCTTTGATATTGTTGGGACCACGCTCTGCGGGTATACGAATGAAACCAGAAATGAGAAACTCCCGGCGATTTCACTTATGAAGGAGATGGTTGAAAAACTTCCGGTTCCAGTTATTGCTGAAGGAGGTATCAGTTCGCCGGAGGAGTTAAAAGAAGCACTTGATACCGGTGTATTTGCAGCGGTAGTGGGTTCTGCCATAACAAGACCATCTGAAATAACAAAAAGATTTACGAAGGCAATTAGAGCTTAAGATAGTATCGAGAAAAGAATAGGAGGTCGGCATGGCAGGAATACTGGACAGAATAAAAGAGAACTACGCTGGATTTACGAAAGCCGAAAAAAAGGTAGCAGATTATATATTTGAAAATCCCAGAAAGGTGCTGTATACATCAATCACTGACCTGGCCCAGTATTGTAAGGTGGGAGATACCACAGTATTTCGATTCTGTAAAGAATTAAAATTAAACGGATACCAGGATTTTAAAATGCTTCTGGCTCAGGATATTACAAAAATGGGAGAGATAAAGGAACAGGTTGCAGGTATCATTGAAAGTGGTGATGATACCAAGACAATATGTGAAAAGACTCTGTCTGCACATATGGACGGACTCAAGGAGACTTATCAGCTGCTGGATTATGAGCAGGTTGCAAAAGCGGCAGACTTTATGTCAGCTGCCAGACGTATTCATTTCTTCGGAGTAGGCTCTTCGGGAACTATAGCATTAGAGGCTAAGCAGAAGTTTATGAGAATCATACCCAACGTAGAATTTACAGGAGACGGGCATATGCAGCATATTGCCGCCTCGCTTATGGACTCCAGGGATTTAGCGATTATTTTTTCCTATTCCGGTTCAACAAAAGATATGATTGAAGTTCATAAGCTTTTAAAGCAAAATGGATGTCCAACCGTAATCATAACCCATTTTGCCAAAACCGCTCTCACCTCCCAGGCTGATGCTATTCTTTTATGCGGTTCGAATGAAGGACCTCTGGATGGTGGTGCATCAACCACATCCATTGTACAGCTTTATATATTAGAAATCTTATATCTTCAGTATTTTGTAAAGCATTATAACCAGTGTACAGAAAACAAGGCAAGGACAACAGAGTCAATTTCCGCTAAACTGTTATAGGTAGTAAAGCTTTAAAAATGCACTAATATACAGGAAAAATATTACATGTTCATTGTGAATATAATACAAATGTATCTGGACAAACAACTTTATATTGAACATAATCTCCATAAATGCTATGATAAAATTGCATAATAATAGATTGGAGATGGAAAATATGGATATTAGTGTAGAGATTTTTCAAGCAGCATCCATTATTGTTTCAATCCTTGCCTTTATTGCAGCCTTCTGGCTGTATCGCTGGGTAAACAAGAGGCCTTCTTCCAATGAGCGGATTGCTCAGGTAGGAAAGCTGATACGTAATGGTGCAAACACATTTTTAGCGAAGGAATTCAAAGTTTTATCCCGTTTCTGCGGAGTAATCGCAGTTGTTATCTTTCTGTTTTTGCCTGATCCGGTTTGGGAAGGCGGTCTTTTAGACAATGCACTAATGGCATTGTCCTACATCTTTGGTACTTGTTTTTCTGGAATAGCGGGAAAGGTCGGTATCAGCATAGCCACTATTGCAAACATGAAAGCAGCGGAATCTTCTGTCAAAGGTATCAGACCTTCCTTTATGGCAGGTTTTCGCGGTGGAGCAGTAATGGGAATGGCGGTGGTAGGTTCCAGCCTTCTTGGCGTCACCCTGGTACTACTGCTTACCAATAATACAACAGCCCTTCTTGGCTTCAGTTTCGGTGCCAGCTCAATGGCACTATTTGCCAAAGCAGGCGGTGGTATTTTTACTAAGACTGCCGATATCAGCGCTGATCTGGTAGGGAAAGTGGAGCTTGGAATTCCGGAAGATGATCCGAGAAATCCGGCAGTTATAGCTGACAATGTAGGCGATAATGTGGGTGATGTGGCAGGTATGGGTGCGGATTTATTTGATTCCAACGTAGCCTCCATGGCAGCGGCGCTGGTTATGGCAAGCGCTCTTGACAAAAGCAGCGGAGGAAGCAGCAATGCCAGTATGGTTTTCTGTTACAGCGCCTTGGGACTTCTTGCCTCTATTACAGGCGTACTGACAGCAAGAATGAAAGAAGGCGGCAATCCCGGCAGGGCGTTAAACAGTAATACTTATGTAACGACTGCACTATATGGCGTACTGACAGCACTTGCTACATATGTATTTAACTTTGAATGGCGTATCTGGTTTGCCAGTGCCATTGGTCTGGCAGTTGGAGTTGTTATTGGTCTTGCCAGTGATTATTTTACCGATGATTCCAGAAAACCTGTCCATATGGTTGCTAAAGCCTCAGAAGCAGGACCTGCCTTTACCATATTATCAGGTATATCTTATGGACTTATGAGTATTCTGCCTTCCATGATAGGAATTGGTATATCTGCATTGGCAGCATATAAAATATGCGAACCCTTAGGGGCTGGATATCCCATGTTTGGTATAGCTATGGCTGCTGTAGGAATGCTGTCCATCGTTGGTATGATTATCTCAAATGATGCCTATGGACCCATTGTTGATAATGCCAGAGGGCTTGTTGAAATGGGCGGGCTGGGTGAGAAAGCCCTGGAAATAACCGATACCCTGGATAGTGCGGGAAATACCGTAAAAGCCGTTACAAAAGGTTTCTCCATAGGAGCTGCAGGACTTACGGTTATTGCCTTGTTAGGCGCTTTTATCAGTGAAGTGAATACAGCTGCGATTGAACTTGGCAAACCACTTATAACGGGTTTTGATATTCTAAATCCAACTGTTTTTTTCGGACTGTTATTCGGAGCGGCAATACCACCTTTGTTTTCTGCCATGCTGATGTTAGGTGTGGACAGAAACGCACAGAGAATGGTTGATGAGATACACAGGCAGTTCAGGGAAATCAAAGGTCTGAAAGAGGGGGAAGACGGTGTTATACCGGAGTATGACAAGTGCATTGAAATAGCTACCCATGGAGCGCTGAAGGAACTGGTACCGGCCGGCTTAATGACTATTATTGCAACACTTTTAGTTGGATTTATTGGTGGTGTTTCAGCTGTAGGCGGATTCATTACGGGAAACATAATAAGCGGCTTGATTTTTGCCTTATTTATGTCCAACTCAGGCGGCTTATGGGATAATACAAAGAAATATGTGGAATCAGGACACCATGGGGGTAAGAATTCTGCTGCTCATAAATCAGCAGTAGTTGGGGATACAGTGGGAGATCCATTTAAGGACACAGCCGGGCCATCTCTGAATACTCAGATAACCGTGGTATCCCTCATTGCTTCCCTTACTGCTACTGTCTTCCTGACTATCTCCTTGTTTGGCTGAGGCATTAGATAGCGGTAATTGTTGTTTTAAGTTTGGATTGAACTGATGTAATAAGAAAGAAGGGCTTTTTGCTCTGCAGCGGGTAAGTCATTACCAGACTACAGAAGCATAAGCCCTTCTTTTTTTCGCATTCTATTATGCTATAAGTATTTACTTTAATTAAGATGCAGTTCCGATATAAAGCTTAATCTTATCGATTCTCTTTTGTTTAACGGAGATAATCTTAAATACTAAGTTATCAATTTCTATAGTACGGTCTTCATCATCGCTGGGAATAGCACCCATAGTATCAATGAGGAAACCGGATATGGTATCATAATTTTCAGAAGCAATGCCTAAATCTAATTCTTCGTTGAGCTCGTCTATTGTGAGCAAGCCATCCAATAAGTAAGTGGAATTGTCGAGCATTTTAATTTTGGGAACATAAATATCGTATTCATCCTCAATATCACCCATAACTTCTTCCACCAGATCCTCCATGGTAACAATTCCGGAAAATCCGCCATATTCATCTATCAATACAGCAATATGGTTTTTAGAGACCTGAAGCTCTTTGAAAAGCTCATAAATATTCTTACTGTCAGGCACTAAATATGGTTTAATCAGAATAGAACGCATATTGACATTGCTGTAGCCTACCTTGATAGCTTCCTTCATATAATCCTTAAAATATAAAATACCGATAACGTTATCAATATCATCCTCATATACCGGGATTCGGGAATATTTTGTGTCCATCAACTTATCTACATAGCTTTCTATGGGATCAAGAATATTGATAGCAAAAACATTAACCTTGGGGGTCATGATTTCTTTGGCAAGAGTATCATCAAATTCTATAATGGAATTGATCATTTCCCTTTCATTTTCATTTAGTACACCATGTACTTGTCCCTCATCAATTAAAGACTTAATTTCTTCTCTTGATAATATATCCTCCTGAACATTTACCTTGGAACCAAATAATTTCATAACCAAATTGGTTGAGAAAGAAAGTAATTTGATAAAAGGTGATGCTACTTTGGATAAAAGGTTAACAGGGCCAATTACAAACATACTGATTTCTTCTGTTTTCGAAAGAGCAATTCTTTTGGGAACTAATTCGCCGAAAACCAAAGTAAAGAAAGCAAGTATTATTGTTACAAGGAAAAAGGAAATTTCATCTCCATATGGAATATGAATCGTTAAAAGAAATTCTCCCAAAGGTCCGGAGAGTCCGGTAGCTGCAGATCCTGCTGAGAAGAAACCGGCTAAGGTTATGGCAACCTGTATGGTTGATAAGAACTTTGTGGGTTCCTCCATGATCTTCTGCACCAGCTCGGCTTTTTTGTTACCGCCATCAGCGAGCCTCTTGATTTTGTTTTTGTTTGATGATACCATGGCCATTTCGGCACAGGAAAAAAATGCATTGATAAGTGTTATAACGATTAGTATTAGTATTTGTAAAAAAATACTATCCCCGTCAGGGTCAGGATCCATTATGATTATTCCTCCTAAAAAATTTTGTATCTATTATAGCATAGATTAGACAAAATAGCAAGTTTTTAGTACTAGTTTCTAAAAAAGACCTGAAAATATAGTAAATACTAGGGAAGTAAATGGAAAAAACTTCTTACTACTATGCAGAATTTTCACAAGATAAGTGTTTCTTATTCAGTACTTCAGAAAATACCGCAAAAAATATACTGTAATACTTAAGCGATGGCAGACTGCGGATAAGATAGAGGAATTAAGGGATAATAGGGGGGTGTGGTGGTGTATAAATGAATGATAAAGGTGGAATATGGTAATTTATTATGCAAAGCTCCTTATAAAAATACATGTATTTGTACTTATATAAATAGGAAAAATTTTAAGAAGTCCTAATTCTAAATTATTGATAAACACTCTTAAATTTATAGATTGTTTTGTTGTATACAATTATGCAAAGCCTTGAAAAGCCTGTATTTTCAAGACTTTCCTTATGGCAAGATAACATTTTGTCTTAAAAAGGCAGGTTGACAGTACCCACAAAATGGGTTATAATCGGAGAGAAAGTAAGCGTTTACAAAAATGACTGATTTAAGCGGTTTTTCAGGAAAAATGCATACTTCTTATTGAATTGAAAACTGGTGAATAAAGACGGCAGACAGGTTAATAACATGTTGACAAGTACAGCAGACAGCAAGAAGCAGCTTTATGGTAAGTTGTAGGAAGCCGGTGTCCATAATTACATAGGAGATCGGGTTTAATAAATGTTGGAAGGTACTATGCTAGACGGCTCTGGGATACTGCATATGTCAATTCAGGAAACGCATCCAGCGGGAATGCTGTATAAATTGACACAACGGATAAAGGAACAGGCTGAGATAGCAGATAGCCAGAAATGGCATATAGCTAGAAAGGATGATTAGGTGAAAGAATTGTTACAGAAATTTAATTTTTCTAAAGAATTACAAGCAATACTGGACAGTTGTAAGAGCGTAGTAATCCCTGCTACAAAAGAGGAATTGCTGGCTCTTTCCTTTGGCCCTGAAGGCGGAAACGATTTCGAAGTAAGATATGACGTGGAAGGTAAAGGCTCTGTTCTGGAAGCTACCGTAACCAGATGCAGAAACGGTGTTATCGGTAACTATCCGGAAGATTATATGAGAAGAAGAGACCCGGACTGTAATCTGGTATCTGATGATAAAGAATCAGATAAACCAAGATATCAGGACCTTTACAAAAAGGATTTCAGTGAATTAAGGGATGCGACTTTTGAATGGCTTAAGAAACAGGAACTTTTTATCGTTCCCTTTATGGCCGGCGGAAGAGAGTACGGATATCCCGCTATTCTTTTAGCACCTGTTAATGCAGGTTTTTTTGGTGCTGCTTTAGCTGATTTGCAGGAATTTGTAAGCGTTAATGATATCGAAGGCGGCTTTGAACCCAAAGCGGTGGTTTATCTTGCACCTCCGTTCCGTCATACTCATTTTGATGGAAAACAGGTGGTAGTCCATAATCGTCTGGATGACGTACATGAGGTATTCTCTTATAATCTCTATCCAGGTCCCAGTGCCAAAAAAGGTATCTACAGTGTGCTTTTAAATATAGGTGAAAATGAAGGCTGGACTACATGTCATGCTTCCACCGTTAAAGTTATCACGCCCTATGACAATGAAATTGTTATTATGCATGAAGGTGCATCCGGCGGTGGTAAGAGTGAAATGACAGAAAACATTCACAGAGAATTAGATGGTAAAGTTGTTCTTGGTGTGAACACCCTTACCAAAGAAAAGACATATATCGAACTGGTAGATGCCTGTGAGCTTCGTCCTATTACCGATGATATGGCTCTTTGTCATACAGATATGCAGAATGAAAGCCATAAACTGGTTGTTAAGGATGCAGAAGACGGCTGGTTCTTACGTCTTGATAACATAAAGAAATACGGGGATTCTCCTCAGCTGGAGAGTATACTTATTCAGCCGCCCAGACCCTTGGTTTATATTAATATGCAGGCTATTGAGAAGGCAACCTGCCTTCCCTGGGAGCATATTATTGATTCCGATGGCAAACCCTGCCCCAATCCCAGAGTTATTCTGCCCAGAGAATATGTGCAGAATGTAGTAAGCGAACTTGCAGAGGTTGATATCAGAAGCTTTGGTGTCAGAACACCGCCTTGCACAAAAGAAAATCCCAGCTACGGTGTAATTGGTTTGTTCCACGTACTACCACCGGCACTTGCGTGGCTGTGGAGACTTGTAGCACCCAGAGGTTACAATAATCCCAGTATCAATTCTACCAATAAGATGACCAGTGAAGGTGTTGGTTCCTATTGGCCTTTTGCTACCGGAAAGATGGTAACACAGGCTAACCTGCTGTTGAATCAGGTGAAGCATTCCACTCATACAAGATATGTACTGATTCCTAATCAGCATATCGGTGTATATGAAGTTGGCTTCATGCCCCAGTGGGTGGCCAGAGAATATATTGCAAGAAGAGGCGGAGCAAAGTTCAAGCCTGAGCAGTTAGTAGAAGCACGCTGCAATATCCTTGGTTATTGTCAGGAATCTATCCGTATTGACGGACGTTACATCAGACAGGATTTCCTTCGTCCGGAACTTCAAGCTGAAGTAGGTATTGAAGGTTATGATAAGGGAGCCAAGTTATTGGTAGATTTCTTTAAGGAGGAGCTGGTTAAGTTTAAGACCGATGAGCTTGATCCTTTAGGAAGAGAGATTATTGACTGCTTCTTTAACAATGGATCTTTGGAGGATTATGGAAATATCCTTCCTATGAGATATTAATTATATAAATCTTAGTCTATATAATATACTGCCGTTATCGGCAGAGAGAATGATAACAAAAGAGTATGAGAGGAATCGTAAAGAGTCTTCTCATACTCTTTTTGTTGTTTTCTATGGATACCTTTGATATTAATTTGAATTAAACATCATATATATAACCAAAACGGTTTTCAAGCAGGGTGTATGACGCAGGAAGAGCAGAATAAAATAATTAGTAATGACTATATAGATGTACTAATCGAGTATGATGCAGATCTTACGCGTATTAAAGATGTTTATGGTGAGACCATGCAGATTTTAGATGATACTTATGCGGTGGCATATATACCTGTCAGTAAAACACAGGAAAGACTGGTAGGGGACATAGGCTATACCGCTATACCTAAATTATTTGGATTGTTGGAATCACCGACAATTGAAGCTGTTGGACTTAACAGATTGTCAAGGCTACCCGGACTTAATCTGAAAGGAGAAGGAGTTATTCTTGGGTTTGTTGATACAGGAATCGATTATACCCTGCCTGTATTTAAAAAAAGTGACAATACTACCAGAATTGTATCAATCTGGGATCAAACAATAATTAATCCGGAGGCAACACCGGAGACTTATAATTATGGTAAAGTATATACAGAAGATAATATAAATGAAGCTCTTAGAAGTGAAGCGCCTTTATCCGTTGTACCCAGTGTGGATGAACTGGGGCATGGAACGGCTTTGGCGGGTTTGGCAGGCGGAGGTGAAGTACAGGCGGAAAACTTTACAGGGATTGCAACTTTATCAGAGCTGGCAATGGTTAAGTTAAAACTGGCAAAAGATAATCTCAAGGAATACATGTTTGTTCCCAAAGAAACTGTAGCATATCAGGAGAATGATATTATGGCAGGGGTATTGTATCTTGTAAATCTGGCAAAACAACGGAATAAACCAATTGTTATCTGCATAGGCCTGGGGTCCAATATGGGAGGTCATGATGGCAGGGAACCCATAAGTCTCATGCTTTCAAGGCTGGGTGAAAGAAATGGAGTAGTTATTGTTTTGCCTGCTGGAAATGAAGGTGCTGCCGGACATCATTATTTTGGAACCGTTGAAGATTCGATTAACAGTAATTTGGTAGAAGTAAACGTTGCTGAAGATGAAAATGGTTTCACCATGGAATTGTGGGGGCAGGCACCTGGGGTATATTCTATTGACATTACTTCACCTTCGGGAGAATATATACCCAGAATACCGGCCAGGCTTGGGGAAAGCAGAACCATCCGTTTTTTATTTGAAAGTACCATATTATATATAAGTTATCTGATAGCGGAAGCACAGACCGGAGATCAGCTCATCTTTCTGCGGTTTGTGAGGCCGGCACCGGGGATATGGCGTTTCAGGGTATATGGAATTAAGGATATTACCACAGGTTTTCATATCTGGCTTCCTATGACCGGCTTTGTAAGAGAAGCCACCAGATTTGTAAAACCCAACCCGGAAACTACAATTACAACGCCAGGAAATGCAGGTATCCCAATAACTGTAACTGCCTATGACTACAGAAATCAAAGTATTTATTTAAATGCCGGGAGAGGATATACAAGACTGAACAACATAAAGCCGGAACTTGCTGCACCCGGAGTTGAACTTCTATGTCCAAGCTCTGAAGGTTTTGTACCAAAAACTGGCACCAGTATGGCTGCAGCTGTAACTGCAGGAATTGGTGCACTGCTTTTGGAATGGGGACTTGTGCGCGGTAAATTAATATATATGGATTCTACAGCCGTAAAGCAATTCCTGATTCGTGGTGTTAAACGAAGTACCAATGAAGCCTACCCCAATAAAGTATGGGGCTTTGGGATGATTGATATTTTCAGGACTTTTGACAGCTTAAGAGGAGAGTCCGCATTATAAAATTTTAAATGAATAAGATTCAACAGTAGAAGCATACTTATCCTGCAATAATTTTTATGAAGGTTTTTGTTGTTAACCTTCAGACTTTTTTCAACTAGGATTCAGGGTTATCAAATCATGGATTTGATATTCACGAAAGGAGTTACTATGCCAAAAGACAGTCAGCCTGATAATAAAAAGGCACGAATGGAAAAAGCAAATTATCAGACACCTATAACCAGAGAAAATCAGAACCAAAACAGAAATGCCAAGAAAAAATCAGCAGAGCATAATGATGTGTAAGTATTTGCTGTCATAAGAAGCAAAGGAGGATTTGATATGGCAAAAGCCGGAATGAGGCGCCCGGACCCGAAAGAACCCCATGGAACAATGGAGCATATAGGATATAAGGGCAAGAAAAATGATGAGAAGCCTGTACCTGAGATTCAAGGTAAAGCGAAAAGCGGTCATGAAAAGGCCAATCCCATAAAATTCGACGGAAAATGGTAGCTAAGAACCTGTAAAAAGAGAAAGTCCTATGGTATTTCCTCTTTACGCTATGAGAGATAATAACTTTCAAAGTGTAAAGATATGAATATTATAGGGCTTTTTCTGTTCTGTAAAGGTTGAAAAAATGTGTGTTATTGGCAGAGAAATGCAATTGAGGATGATTTAGGGCTTGCAAAGATTATACCCGAGTATTATAATAGGGATTAAATTAGTAGGAATTGAAACAGTAGGAATTAAAAGCTGCTAAAATTATGTAGAAAGGTCAGTGATGTATACATGTCAGAGAAATTACTCGAAATCAAAGGGCTCAGAGTGAGTGTAGAAAATAAGGATATTTTAAATGGTTTGAACCTTACGGTTAACAAAGGAGAAGTTCATGTGATTATGGGACCAAACGGTGCAGGTAAGTCTACACTTGGTTATTCTATCATGGGACATTCAAAATATATAGTCGAAGAAGGAGAAATCCTTTTTGAAGGCGAGGATATCACAAATGAAAAAACGGATGTCAGAGCAAAGAAAGGGTTATTTCTTTCTTTTCAGAATCCGGAGGAATTAACCGGAGTAAGCCTGGAAAGCTTCCTGAGATCCTCCAAAACAGCTATCGAAGGTAAACTGCCTAAAGTAATGGCATATCGGAAAGAGCTGGGGAAGACAATGGAAAACCTGGGTATGGACAGGGAATATGCAGACAGGTACTTAAATGTCGGCTTTTCCGGAGGTGAGAAGAAAAAATCTGAAATCCTTCAGATGCTTATGTTAAATCCCAAACTCGCCATACTGGATGAGACAGATTCCGGGCTTGATGTAGATGCGGTCAAAATTGTCTCAAAGGGAGTTAAAGCCTTTAAGAATAAGGAGAATGCACTTCTTATCATAACGCATAATACTAAGATTCTGGAATACCTGGACGTTGATTATGTTCATATACTTTCCGAAGGTAAGCTGACCATGACCGGTGGACCGGAGCTCATTGAGGCAGTCAACAGGAAGGGCTTTAAGGCGCTGCATAAATGACGTAAAGTTATATGGTCAGATAGATAAGCCGTGCAAACGGCGGGAATGAGAGGTAATTATGGAAACAGTGAAGAATAAGACTTATGTTGAAGATGTTAACCGAAGTATATATGACATCAAAGATAAGGTTAATGCCTCCTATAAAGCATCCAGAGGCTTGACATCCGGAATCGTTAATTCCATATCACTTGAGAAGAATGATCCGGCTTGGATGAGAGAGTTCAGGCAGAAATCTTTAAAAATATACAATGAACTGGATATACCAGTATGGGGACCAAGTATTGAAGGACTTCATATGGAGGATATCGTTACTTATGTCAGACCGAATACGCAGATGCAGCTGAAATGGGAGGAAGTACCGGAGGATATCAAAAACACCTTTGAGCGTTTAGGAATACCTCAGGCTGAGCGTACCTCTCTGGCAGGTGTGGGAGCTCAGTACGACTCAGAGGTAGTGTATCATAATGTAAGAGAAGAGGTTAAAAACCTCGGGGTTATCTATACAGATATGGAAAGTGCCTTAAGAGAGCATGAGGAGCTGGTAAAAGAGCATTTTATGAAGCTGGTAACCCCCAGAGATCATAAGTTTGCTGCTCTTCACGGAGCAGTATGGAGCGGCGGTTCCTTTGTGTATGTACCGCCCGGTGTATCCGTTGAGATTCCTCTTCAATCCTATTTTCGACTAAACGCTCCCGGAGCAGGACAGTTTGAGCATACGCTCATTATAGTGGATAAAGGAGCTAACCTGCATTTTATAGAAGGATGTTCTGCCCCTAAATATAATGTAGCCAATCTTCACGCAGGTTGTGTGGAATTGTTTGTCAGAGAAGGAGCAAGGCTTCGTTATTCAACCATTGAAAACTGGTCTAAGAATATGTTTAATCTCAATACAAAGCGTGCCTCGGTGGCAAAAGACGCAACCATGGAATGGGTATCCGGCTCCTTTGGTTCCAGAGTATCCTATCTGTACCCTATGAGTATCTTAAAGGGTGAGAATGCTAAGATGGAATATACCGGTATAACCTTTGCAGGTAATGGTCAGAACCTGGATACGGGGGTTAAGGTGGTTCATGCAGCCCCTAACACTTCTTCCCATATGAGTTCAAAGTCAATATCCAAGGATGGCGGAACAAGTACTTTTAGAAGCGCTGTTGTAATGGGCACCGAAGCAGATGGTGCCAAGTGTGCAGTATCCTGCGAATCCTTAATGCTGGATTCTAAGTCACGTTCTGATACCATACCGGTTATGGATATTCGTAATGATAATGTTGATATCGGACATGAAGCCAAGATAGGCAGAATCAGCGATGATACGATTTTTTATCTTATGAGCAGAGGCTTAAGTGAAGCGGATGCCAGAGCCATGATTGTCAGCGGCTTCGCTGAACCTATAGCCAAAGAGCTTCCTTTGGAATATGCATTGGAAATGAATCAGCTGATACGTCTTGAAATGGAAGGCAGCATAGGATAGATAAAAGTTTGTGTCTGCGCTGGACACATAAACTATCGGGACGAAAAAGCAGCGCGGAAATGGGGAAAACGATGATACTGGAATTAAAAGATACCAATAAACTGCCAATGAAGACTTTTCGTTGGCTGGGCGTAAATGAATTAAATATCAAACAGGAAATTCCGGATATTAAACCTGTAAAGAGCTCTGAGCTGACAGGAGAGAGTCTTGACCAGCTAGTAGTAACAAAAGATAATACTTATTCAATTCAGAAAATTCCTCAGACCGGAATGGGTGAAAATGCAGAAGAGTTTATAAGAAATAACCGAAATAGAAAGCTAACCTTAACCTGCCCAAAGGGTAAGAAATTATCAGAGCCTCTGTATCTAAATAATTTGCTGGACAAAGAGAACGCAGCTCTGGCAGAAGAGATATTCATTGTGGCAGAAGCAGAAAGTGAAATAACCCTGGTGCTTACTTATGAAGGAAGAGAAGAAGAGCCGTTATTTCATGGCGGTTTATTATATCTTATGGCCGGCAGGAATGCCTTGATTAACCTTATTCAGATACAGCTGCTGCCGGATTCCAGCGTACATCTGAGCAATATCGGAGCAGAATGCAAGGATGGCGGAAGGGTAAGAATTACCCAGTGCGAATTAGGTGCTGGTTATCTGGCCAGCGGTATTCAGGCGGATCTAAAGGGTGATGACAGTGAGTTCCAGGTAGATACCATTTATTTTGGTGACAAGAACCGTTCCCTGGATTTTAATTATGTGGTCAATCATTATGGTAAAAATTCAAAGAGTGAGATGAATATAAACGGAGCATTGTTAGACAGCAGCAGGAAAATATTCAGAGGTACAATTGACTTTAAAAGAGGAGCTGCCGGAGCGGAAGGTGCAGAAGGTGAATATACTCTGCTCTTTGATAAAACCATAAAGAATGTATCCGTGCCTTTGATCTTATGCGGAGAAGAAAATGTATCCGGTAAGCATGCGGCGAACAGCGGAAAAATAGATGAGGATAAGCTCTTTTATATGATGTCCAGAGGCTTAAGTGAAACCGAAGCGAAAAAGCTGATGCTGGAAGCCTGGTTTCATCCGGCTCTTAAAAACATCCCCACAGAAGAATTAAAGGAAAAAGTTAAAAATTATGTGAAGGAGAGGATGAGCCATGTCAGCAGCCTGCAGTAATGTGTATATCAATGACTTCCCATTGTTAAAAGGCAAGGGTGAAAAACCGCTGGTTTATCTTGATAATGCGGCTACTACCCAGAAGCCGGAGTCTGTCTTAAAAGCCGTGGAAGAATATTATAAGGAATACAATGCCAATCCCTATAGAGGGCTGTACGATATCAGTGAGAAAGCGACATTTGAGTATGAGGAGGCAAGAAAAGCAGTTGCAGATTTTATAAAAGCAAAAGATTCTGCGGAAATCATATTTACACGAAACACAACGGAAAGCCTAAACCTTATAGCCTACAGTTATGGCAAAAGCAATCTTAAGGAAGGGGATGAAATTCTTATTCCCATCTCTGAACATCACAGCAATTTAATTCCCTGGCAGCAGCTTGCAAAAGAAAAAAATGCAGTATTAAAGTATCTCTATACAGATGAACAGGGGCGTCTAAAGGATGAGGAGCTTGAAGAAAAGATAACAGCTAAAACCAAAATCGTAGCTTTTGCCTATGTGTCAAATGTAACCGGTGCGGTTTATCCTGTTAAGAAAATAATTGAAAAAGCACATAGTGTAGGTGCGGTAACAGTTATTGACTGTGCCCAGAGCATTCCTCATTATCCACTGGATGTAACTGAACTTAATGCAGATTTTGCAGTCTTCTCCGGACATAAGATGCTTGGTCCCATGGGAATAGGAGTACTCTACGGAAAAAAAGCACTTCTGGAGGAAATGCCTCCTTTTCTTACCGGAGGGGAGATGATTGACTTCGTATCAGAGCAGGAGTCGACCTTTGCACCTTTACCGCAGAAATTTGAAGCGGGAACGCCAAATGTGGGAGGAGCCATAGGTCTTAGAGCGGCAATCGGATATCTCAAAGAGACAGGATATGATAAAATACGAGGAATTGAAGAAGCTCTTACCTCTTATGCTCTTGACAGATTGAGGGAATTACCTTATGTTACTATATATGGCGAAAAACATACAGCAGTTGACAGAAGCGGTGTAATATCATTTAATGTTCAAGAGGTGCATCCTCACGATGTTTCATCCTTATTAAATGCAGATGGTGTCTGTATTCGGGCAGGTCATCACTGTGCTCAGCCTTTCATGAGGTATTTGGGTGCGGCAGCTACCTGCAGGGTGTCCTTCTATTTTTACAATACCAAAGAAGATATTGATTTGTTTATAACGAGCTTAAAGAAAGTCAGGGGGTGGCTTGGCCTTGGGAATTGAAAATGTATATTCAGAAATTTTAAGGGAACATGCGAATTCCAATCATAACAAGCATCATCTTGAACATCCTGACAGGACCAAACGGGGTATCAACCCAAGCTGTGGTGATGAGATTGAGCTGGAATTAAAAATTAAAGACGGTATTATAGAAGATGCCTCCTTTGTAGGAAGTGGATGTGCTATATCCCAGGCCTCCGCATCAATTATGATAGACTTGATAAAAGGTAAAAGCCTTAAAGAAGCGGATTTACTTTCACAGACCTTTACTGGTATGATAAAAAATGAAATTAAAAATGAGAAGGAGCTTGAGATACTGGAGGATGCCATTGCACTTAAGGACATATCCCACATGCCTGCCAGAGTCAAATGTGCAGTATTGGGCTGGCACACTCTGTCAGAGACGATAAATAAGGATAATGAATAGGCTTTCACTGACCGAATGGTCGCTATAACATAACTTGATAATAATCTAATTAGTAGGATAATGCCATAGAAGCATGCAATTTGCATCTTTTTATGGCATTTTGGTTATTCTACAAGTTTTTGGCAAAAATAATGACTATGAAAAGTGAGGTGTTCTATGACTAGATTTGATGATATGTATCGTAAGCTAACGAAGGAATATGTTGATGGTAAGGAAAAAGATATAAATTTTGATGAGTATGATCCTCATCAATTGGATTGCCTGTTAAATCCAAAGAAATATCCTCCTATATTGCATTTTGGTGAATGTTCCTGTCCTCCGGATAAGCCTTCCGCCTGTGTAGACAGTTGTATATTTGAAGCAATCAAAAAAGATGAGAACGGAAAACTGATAATTGATAAAGAGTTATGTGCCGGCTGCTGTGCCTGTGTTGATGCCTGTAAGGCAGATAAGCTGACTGCCAGCAAGGATGTACTTCCTGCCCTGACGGCGATCCATGAGGCAAAAGGCCCTGTGTATGCCTTGATAGCACCTGCATTTTTAGGCCAGTTTAACGAAGAGGTAACACCCGGTAAACTTAGAAATGCTTTTAAGTATTTAGGGTTTGAGGGAATGATAGAAGTGGCTTTATTTGCTGATATACTAACCTTAAAAGAAGCATTGGAATTCGATAAAAATATTCTGTCTGAAAAGGATTATCAGCTGACCAGCTGCTGCTGTCCTATGTGGATAGGTATGATTAGAAGAGTCTATAAAGATCTTATGCCCCATGTACCGGGAGCAGTTTCTCCCATGGTAGCCTGCGGACGAACCATTAAAGTACTGCATCCGGAGGCAATCACGATATTTATCGGACCTTGTATTGCCAAGAAGGCAGAAGCTAGAGAAAAGGATATCAGTGACGCGGTTGATTTTGTCCTTACCTTTCAGGAGGTTCAGGATATTTTTGAGTATGCAGGTATTGACCCAGGTAAAATGGAAGAGAGCGAGAAGGATCATTCCTCAAGAGCCGGCAGAATCTATGCCAGAACCGGCGGGGTTAGTGAGGCGGTAAAGGGTACAGTAGAGCGTCTGAATCCGGATAGGAAAATTCACGTGAAAACCAGGCAGGCAGACGGGGTACCGTCCTGTAAGCAGATGATTAATGAGCTGCTGGAGGGAAATGGAAATGCGAATTTCTTTGAAGGAATGGGTTGTGTAGGCGGCTGTGTAGGCGGCCCTAAGGTTATGATTGACAGGGAAGAGGGACGAAAACATGTTAATGAGTATGGAGACAGTGCGGCTTACCCCACTCCCATTGATAATCCTTATGTAATTGAACTGCTGCACCGATTAGGCTTTGATACGGTAGAGAGTCTTCTGGAGCACAGCGATATATTCACGAGAGAATTTTAGGTTATATCAGCTGAGTGATTTTCCGTTTTACTCATCAGAAATAAACAGTTATCAGGAGATATTATCTGGAGGTATTTAACAAAATACAGGTGAGTTTTTAAAATGTTCTGCATGAATAGTTAAAAATATAACAAACATACTAATTATGGGGAAAATATACCATTGTATGAAATGTTAGGAAAGAGTAAGAAGTCAGTAAATTCTTTGTAGATTTCTTGTATAGACAAAAAGTCTTATGTAAAATACTCTATTAATTAAGATAATATATAAATTTTCTGTAGATTTATTATGGAAAATGGTGTATTATTATTCCCGTGGGTTAAGGGACGCAGGGATTTTATAAGAAGAATTTTATAATAACCTCATTTTCAACGTTAATATGCCATAGAGATTTCATGTGTGGTATAGGAAGATGATAAAATTAAGATTCCGCTTATGCAGAATATTTTCAACAGAAAAAATTAGGTGATTTCGTGGAAATGTAATCTGTATCCAGGGTGATTTGAAATAATTAAAAAATTCACAAGGAGGATTAAGGTATGAGAAAGACCAAAATAATCTGTACATTAGGCCCATCAACGGATAAGGGTGATGTAATGAGAGAATTGGCTCTTGCTGGTATGGACTGTGCAAGATTTAACTTCTCACATGCTGACCATGAGGAGCATTATGGCCGTTTGGTTCGATTAAGACAAATCAGGGAGGAATTGGATATTCCCATAGCGGCTCTGCTGGATACAAAAGGACCTGAGATTCGTATCGGAAAATTTGCAGATAAAAAGGTAAGCCTGGTAAAGGGACAAACATTCACTTTGACAACCAGACAAATAGAAGGAACACAGGATATTGTTTATATAAATTATGAGCATCTGGTAAAAGACATAAGTGTAGGAGCTACCATTCTGATTGATGACGGTCTGGTAGGTATGACAGTTGAAAGCCTTACTGAGACAGATATCATCTGTACAGTTCAAAATGACGGTTCAATATCTGACAATAAGGGAGTTAACGTTCCCGGCACAAAGCTTACAATGCCCTTTATCAGCCCTAAGGATAGAGATGATATCATATTTGCTATTGAAAAAGGATATGATTTTATTGCGGCTTCTTTTACAAGAAGTGCAGCAGATATTATGGAGATTCGTAAGATTTTTGCAGAGTACAAACATACAGGAACTAACATTATTGCCAAAATCGAAAATATGGAAGGCGTTGAAAACATCGATGAGATAATTGAAGCTGCCGACGGTATTATGATTGCCAGAGGAGATATGGGTGTTGAGATACCTTTAGAGGATGTTCCTGTTATTCAGAAGATGATTATCAAGAAGGTATACAACGCCGGTAAACAGGTAATTACAGCAACTCAGATGCTTGATTCCATGATGAAGAATCCAAGACCTACCAGAGCAGAATCTACTGACGTTGCCAATGCTATTTATGATGGCACCAGCGCCATTATGTTGTCCGGTGAGACTGCAGCAGGATTATATCCTGTGGATTCCCTTAAGACAATGGTACGTATTGCTATTCGTACCGAGCAGGATATCGATTATAAGAAACGTTTCCGTTTACTGGAGACAGAAGAGAATCCAAGTATTACAGATGCCATATCTCATGCAACCTGTACTACAGCTCATGATTTGAATGCAGCAATGATTATAACAGTTACCCAATCCGGACAGACTGCCAGAATGATCTCCAAATACCGTCCGGCATGCACTATTATCGGATGTACTACTGAGCAGCATGTTTGCAGACAGCTTAATTTGTCCTGGGGTGTTAAACCGCTTCTGATCAAAGAAGAGCAGGATACCTTCGTTTTATTTGAGCATGCAGTGGCTACGGTAGAAGAAAAAGGCTATTTAAAACATGGTGAGTTAACAGTTATTACAGCAGGTGTTCCTCTTAGAACTTCCGGTACGACGAATATTATTAAAGTTCATATTGCGGGAAACCATTATTAATAAAGGCGGGAGTATATGTCGATTATTACACTTCACACTTTGAATGAAAAGCAAAGGGAAGATATCAATCAACTGATTACTGCCTGCAATGATTATGACAAACTTAAGCGGCTGCCGGTTTTGGAGGAGGGTGACAATTATTATCCCGAACTTAAGAGTTACTATTGCTTCTATCAGAAGGAAGTACTCATAAGTGCCCTGATTCTATATCAACCTTTTCCGGATGAAGCCGAGATATCAGCCTATACCCTGCCTTCCCACAGAAGGCAGGGTTATTTTAAATCTCTTTATGGCAAGGCTGTTAAGGAGCTTAAGAAATTTCATATTTCCATTGCAGTATTAGTCGTTGAAAATAAGAGTATTACCGGTAAGGCTTGTGCAGAAGCATTCAGAGCAATGGCAGGCAGATCGGACTATTTGATGTCATATGATATAAAATCTGACAGGGATTATAAAGAGGGGGTTCCGGAGAATTTCACGGTAGAAAAGCTAACTGGGAATAACCTTATGGAGGGAATAGAAGTATTCCGGGAAGTATTTGAGTGGGAGCAGGATACTGTACAGGAAATGCTGGAACTCTCACTTAAAGCTTCAGATACACTGACCTTTCTTCTGTGTTTAAAAGGAACAGCTATTGGAACTATAAGTCTTCATCTTGGAAGCAAGGATGCCTCCGTCTATGGTTTTGGTATCAGAGAACGGTACCGGGGAGAAGGTTATGGTAAAGCCTTTCTTGTATGGGCTATATCAGCACTAAAGGCTATGGGAAAAGAAAAGGTGGTTCTGCAGGTTGAAAGTGAAAGTAGGGAAGCCTTGCAGCTGTATAAAACTTTCGGATTTGTCATTGCAGAACAATATGATTATCATTATAAGAAGATATAAGAACGCAGCACCGGCAAATGTTGGTGCTGCGTTGCTGTTTGGAGAAAATTACTGATTGGCAGGTTCCTTTATCAGGAAAAAAATATAAAAAGAGTATTACGATCTAACTTCCTAATTTCCGTAAGAGTAACAAGGGACTTGGCAATGGCATATGATAGGCTAAAAGAATACTTTGAGGCTATCTATGGCTAGTCGAATAATTTTGGATGCCGGACATGGCGGATATGACAACGGGGCAGTATATTTTGGGCGCATGGAAAAACACGATAACCTTGACCTGACACTGGAAATAGGTGAAATACTTAATAACAACGGAGTGGACGTACTGTATACCAGAGTAGAGGATGTCTATGTATCACCTTTGGAAAGAGCATATATGGCTAATCAGGAAGGTGCAGATTATTTCGTTTCTATTCACAGAAATTCAAGCCCTACACCCAATACTTACAGCGGGGTACAATCGCTTGTATATGATATGGAGGATCCTTCGGCTGTGCTTGCGGCAAATATCAATCAGGAACTGGAGGAGGTTGGGTTTTCAGACCTTGGTATAACAGTTAGAACAGATCTGGCAGTTCTGCGAAGAACAGATATGCCGGCTGTATTAGTTGAAGTGGGATTTATTAATACAGATTCAGATAATGCTCTGTTTGATGAAAGATTTGATGAGATTGCGTATGCAATAGCAGCTGCGATTATGGATACTCTTGATGGGAATGCGGACGTTGATGAAGGGTATTCAGAGGATGACACTTATAGCGATGAGGATATGTATAACGGAAATACCCAGAATGGTAATTATCAGAACGGAAATTATCAGAACGATAATGGCGGAAATGGCAGTTCACAGAACGGAAATTATCAGAACGATAATGGCAGAAATGGCAGTTCACAGAACGGAAATTATCAGAACGGGAACGGTAGAAATGGCAGTTCACAGAACGGAAATTATCAGAACGATAATGGCGGAAATGGCAGTTCACAGAACAGAAATTATCAAAATGAAGAGAACGGGAATGGTAATACCCGGAATGGAAGAGGTCAGGAACGTAACAACCAGGATTATAACGGCATGAACGAAGAATCTGAAACAGATACAGAATACAGAGAAGGTGAAAGTGGCGAACAAGCGATTTATCACATTCAGCTTGGTTTGTTCAATGATATTAATAATGCCAACAACTTGATCAGAAATTTGATGGAGAACGATATACCGGCTGATATCATAAGACAGGGTGAGGTTTATGCTGTAATAACGGGCAGGTTTAGTGATTTGGATGAAGCGGCCAGGGAAGAGGAAGTCTTAAGACAGATGGGTTATAGCACTTTAATTGTAAGAGATGGCAGACGTTAAGTTAAGCTGCCTTTAAAAGCTTTGCCGGTTCTGCCTGCGTAACTCTGGGTTTCTCTGATAGCGTATTGTTCTCAAAACCGGCAAATAACTTAAAAAGTCAGTTTTAACGAAACATATACAGAACACCAACATAAGTTAGTAGTAATTATTGCATAATTTTAAGCTGTTAAGAATTAAGCCATGCCAAGGAGCCGGTATGATATGAATGAGTGGGAAAGACATACGATAATAAGTGAGGCATTTGCTGATTTGGTTGTGGAATACAATAATAATCTGCAGTTTTTTGAACGCTATCATGAGTATACTTATAATCTGATAAATGAGAATTACGCAGTGGTGCACATACCGGTTAAGGATTTTAATGAAAATGCAGTTCAGGAATTCGGTTATCATATCTTGCCAAAATGTTTCGGTCTTACCGCTTTTCTTACGGGCAGAGCAGAAGGAGTCAGTGCACATAGCGTAAATACCAGTGAAAATTCAGGTGCCGGAATTGTAATTGGGATTATAGATACGGGTATAGACTACCGGAATCAGATCTTTATAAGAGAGGATAATACAACGAAAATTGAACTGATTTGGGATCAGACAATTGTAAGTAATAATTATCCCAAAGATTTTTATTACGGTACCGAATATACATCAGCCGAGATCAATAGGGCTTTGGCTTCCAATAATCCATTGGATATTGTTCCGTCTATTGATTTGGTTGGGGAAGGCACTGCGATGGCAGGAGTTGCTACAGGGTTATCGGATAATATTATTGATGTTTTGGGAGTAGTGCCGGGAGCCAGTCTTGCTGTTGTGAAATTGAAACAAGCAAAAAGTTATTTGATGGATTTCTACGGAATTCCAAAAGATGAGGTTTGCTTTCAGCAAAATGATCTAATGATGGGGATTGAATATCTGATCAGAGCATCAGAAAGACTGCAAAAACCCGTTGTTATTTGTCTGGGGTTAAGTTCTTCACAAGGTTCTCATAAAGGGGAAGATATCATATGTAACTACATTAATGAAAACACCAATAAACCTGGAATCTGTATCCTGCTGGCGTCAGGCAATGAAGGGGATCAAAGCCATCATTATTTTAGGTTGCTGACCCCGCCTTTCAACTCCGATACGGTATACCTGAATGTCGGGAAAGAAGATAAAAATTTCACTGCAGAAATGTGGGGAGTTCTTCCGAGTCTGCTCAATGTAAGGCTTATAGCACCAAACGGTGAAATTATATATGACCTGAAGTCTGATTTTGCTTCTCAAAGAAATATAAGCATCATGTATCATGATATGGTGGTTTTTATAGATAGTTATAATAGTGAAGCATACTCAGAACAGCAGCTTATCATGTTCCGGTTTCGTAATATGACAGATGGTGTCTGGCAGTTTATCGTATCCGGTACAGATAATCTGGAAACAGAATTTCATATGTGGCTGCCTATAAGAAACTTTATTTCAGAAGAGACATTTTTTTATAATGCCGACCCCTATACAACCATCTCCGGCCCCGGGAACGCCGATTTTCCCATAACAATCAGTGCCTATGAGCCGGTTAATATTACTCTTGCACCCTTTACCGGCAGAGGTTTTACTTCCATGAATCTGCCGAAGCCCACGATTACGGCACCTGGTATAAATCTTCTTGCCCCGACCCTTCATAATACCATAATACCGATTTCAGGAACCTGTCTGGCAGTTGCATATGCAGCGGGAATCTGTGCGGGACTGCTGCAAGAAGGATTAAGCCAAAATGACAGCCGGTTTGTGACTACAGCTGCCATTAAAAATAGTTTGATGATCAATGCTGTCAGAAGGCGGGATATGAAATACCCCAACAGAGATTGGGGTTATGGGTATATACAATAAAAAAATTGCCAGCTTTTTGTTCCTGTTACGACTTGCATGTATATATTACACATAATTCAGAACCAGCATTTTGAAGGAAAGCCGATAATTTTTTGCTAGCCGTGAGTATAATAATACTACCGGCTTTTTTTTGATTCTATAGAAAGGCAGTGTTAAAGCCTATTGGAGAGAATAAAAGAAAAGTTTAATAAATTTTTTTGTTAAAATGTTGCAAACTATTTCTAAATACTTTTATTTTTCATTAAATTATGATATTATATTTATAACAGAAAAACAAGTTTATATCAAAAATCATGATATAAAAGGAGCAGTGATATTGAGTAAAATTATCAGGCTTGATTTAGATGATACAGAAAAAATGGCACTTACTGCCAAAGCCTTGTCAGCAGAAATAAGGCTGGAAATATTAAAGCTTTTGTGCAGAGGTAATTATAACATCAATGAAATAGCAGAGCAGTTAAATCTTCCTCAGTCTTCTGCCGCAACACATGTTAAGCTGTTGGAAGAGGCTGGACTCATAGCAACCGAACTGGTTCCGGCAGTAAGAGGTTCTATGAAAATATGCAAAAGAGAATTAAGATCTCTGGAACTGAACATGGAAACTAACCGGGAAGAGGATTCGGAAGTTATAAATATGCCCATAGGCAATTTTGTTGACTATTATGTGGAGCCAACCTGTGGCATTGTAAATGAGAAGAACCATATCGATGAGGAGGATGAACCCAGGTGTTTCTATAATCCGGGTAGAACCGGTGCCAAACTTTTATGGTTTGGTAAAGGATATGTGGAGTATCGTTTCCCTAATTATCTGCTGACCAGCAGACAGATTAAACGTATGGAGATATCCATGGAATTGTGTTCCGAAGATCATGAGTTTAATCTGAACTATCCTTCTGATATTACACTGTGGATTAACGGTATTGAAGCCGGTACCTGGACTTGTCCGGGAGATTTTGGGGGAAGAAGAGGTAAATACAACCCTGCCTGGTGGCCTGATAAAAATTCCCAGTTTGGAGTTTTAAAGACCTGGAAATTATCAGAAGAAGGAACCTTTATTGATGATATGCCGGTTAATAATAGAACAATCGACACATATGAACTGGCTGCCAATGCTTATATATCCGTAAGACTTGGTATTAAAGAAGATGCGGTTCATGTAGGCGGTGTTAATTTATTTGGAAATGGCTTTGGAGATTATCAGCAGGATATTCGAATGAAACTGGTTTTTTGATATTAAGTGAAAGTCTTGCAGATTTTTATAAGCAGGAAAAAAGCAGATGGGCATTATAAACAATCTGATATTAGTAAATAACAGGAGATAAGAGCCTGATTTTAAGTGTGCTAGAGCATACAGATAGGAGTTTACAATGAAGAAGGAATTATTATCAAGTTTTCAGGAAGTATTTGGAGGCAGTGAACCGGAACTGTTTTTTGCTCCGGGCAGAGTTAATTTAATTGGAGAGCATACAGATTATAACGGCGGACATGTGTTTCCCTGTGCGCTGACCATAGGTACTTACGGAGCAGCAAGAAAAAACGGAGAGAAGGTGCTAAGATTCTATTCCCTGAACTTTAAAGAGCTTGGAGTAATCAGCGTATCACTTGAAGGCCTTACCTATGATAAGAAAGATGACTGGGCTAATTACCCTAAGGGAGTTATTAAGACTCTGCAGGAAAGAGGTTTCGTAATAGATGAAGGTATGGATCTCTTATATTTCGGTAATATACCTAATGCCTCTGGGTTATCCTCCTCTGCGTCTGTGGAAGTGCTTACAGGTTTTATTGCAAAAGAGCTTTTCGGACTGGATATCAGCCTGATAGATATCGCTTTGGTAAGCCAGTATGCCGAAAACAACTTTATCGGTGTGAATTGCGGTATCATGGATCAGTTTGCCATTGCAATGGGAAAAAAAGATCATGCCATATTCCTGGATACTAGCGATCTGGCTTATGAGTATGCACCGATCAAACTTGAGAATGCAAAGATTGTTATCGCCTGCAGCAACAAGAAAAGAGGACTTGGCGATTCCAAATACAACGAGAGACGACAGGAATGTGAAGATGCTCTTGCAGCTCTGCAGACCAAGCTGGACATTAAATCTCTTGGTGAACTTACAGAAGAAGAATTTGAAAAGAACAAAGATTTAATCGGTGATCCCATTCGTACACAGCGTGCAAAACATGCGGTGTATGAAAATCAAAGAACTGTCAAGGCAGTAAAAGCCTTGGAAGCTGGAAATATATCCTTGTTTGGAGAACTGATGAATGCTTCTCATGTATCTTTAAGAGATGACTACGAAGTTACTGGTATAGAGCTTGATACACTTGTAGAAGCTTCCTGGGCACAGGAAGGAGTAATCGGAGCTCGTATGACAGGAGCTGGTTTTGGGGGATGTACGGTAAGTATTGTAGAAAACCCATATGTTGATGCCTTTATCGAAAATGTCGGTAAAATCTATGAAGAAAAAATCGGTTATAAGGCAGATTTCTATGTAGTTGAAGTGGGAGATGGCCCTGTAAGGTTATAAGGAATAGAATAAAAATTGATCTCGTTTAAAAGCGTATACCGCATAAGGGCGGAGGAATGTGAGGTAAAGTATGACAGTTTTAGTATTAGGTGGAGCCGGCTATATTGGTTCCCACACAGTGTATGAATTAATCGACAAAGGCGAAGATGTGGTAATCGTAGATAATCTGGAAACCGGCTATAAAGAAGCTGTTCATCCGAAAGCCAGATTCTATCAGGGGGATATCCGTAACAGAGAATTCGTTGACAAGGTATTTGAGAAGGAGAAGATTGATGCGGTAATTCATTTTGCTGCCAACTCACTGGTTGGAGAGAGCATGACCAATCCTCTTAAATACTATGATAATAACCTGAACGGCACGAAGGTACTCTTAGAATCCATGATAGCGCATGATGTGAAGAAGATTGTATTTTCTTCAACTGCTGCAACCTACGGAGAGCCTGAAAAAGTTCCCATTCTGGAAACTGATAAGACAGAGCCTACCAATTGCTATGGCGAGACCAAGCTTTCTATGGAGAAGATGTTCAAATGGACGGATAAAGCCCATGGACTAAAATATGTATCACTTCGTTACTTTAATGCCTGCGGTGCACATAAGAGCGGTGAAATCGGTGAGGCTCACAATCCGGAAACTCATTTAATTCCTCTTGTTCTTCAGGTTCCCAATAAGAAAAGAGAAGCCATTAATATCTATGGTGATGATTATGATACAAAAGATGGTACCTGTGTAAGAGATTATATTCATGTAACGGACTTAGCACAGGCTCATATCCTGGCTGTAGATTATCTGGTAAAGGGTGGAGAAAGTGATATCTTTAACCTGGGTAACGGCGTTGGTTTTACCGTTAAGGAAATCGTTGAAGCTGCGGAAGAAGTAACAGACTCTAATATACCTGCTGTTATAACCCCCAGAAGAGCAGGAGACCCTGCCAAACTAATTGCCTCCAGTGAAAAAGCGAAAAAAATCCTTGGCTGGAAACCTGAGTTTGAAGATGTTAAGGAAATCATTGCCACTGCCTGGAAGTGGCACCAGAGCCATCCGGAGGGTTATAAGACAAAATAAACAGTTATGTTTATAGTGCATATTAGGGTATCTGAAGATTGCTTGTGCTGTTCTGAGTGTTCAGAGCGTGCAATGGGTTTTCAGACGTACCCTAAGTAAGAACGAAAGAAAATTAGAAAATGAAAGGTTGCCGGAAAATTCTTTTGTTCGTTTTATTTATGGCAGTATCGCAGGTTTCTCTGTGATATGCAATGGGTGTAAAATATGATTAATGAATATATAAAAGCATTGACTGAGTACGCATTGGCTGCAGGTTTAATTGAGAAGCAGGATAAGTACTATACCATAAATAAGCTTTTGGAGGTCCTGGAGCTTGAGGAGTATGAAGAGCCTGATAAGGATACCACTGATATGGATCTGGAAGAGATATTAGAGGGAATTCTTAATTTCGCCGTTGAAAAAGGTTTATTAAAAAGCGACAGTATCGTTTACAGAGATTTGTTCGATACAAAGATAATGGGACTTCTGGTTCCTTCGCCTTCCCAAGTAATTAATATATTTAACAGTTTTTACAGGGAAGACCCTAAAAAAGCTACGGACTATTACTACAAACTCAGCCAGGACTCCGATTATATCAGAAGATACCGGATTACTAAGGATATCAAATGGGTAACGGAAACCGAATATGGTGATATGGATATAACCATTAATCTGTCTAAACCGGAGAAAGATCCAAAGGCCATAGCAGAAGCCAAGTTAAAGAAACAGAGTGGATACCCTAAGTGTCTCCTCTGTGTGGAAAACGAAGGTTATGCAGGAAGAGTAGATCATCCTGCCAGGCAGAATCATAGAATAATACCCATTACTATTAATAAGCAGGCCTTTGGCTTTCAGTATTCACCCTATGTGTATTACAACGAACACTGTATTGTATTAAATAGTGAACATACCCCTATGAAGGTCGATAAACTGGCTTTTCAGAAACTCTTTGATTTTGTAAAATTATTTCCTCATTACTTTGTTGGATCTAATGCAGATCTTCCAATTGTAGGCGGCTCCATTCTTACCCATGACCATTTCCAGGGAGGTAATTATGAATTTGCAATGGCTAAGGCACCGGTTGAGAAAGAATTTAAAATAAAAGGATATGAGAAGGTTCAGGCAGGGATTGTTAAGTGGCCTATGTCTGTTATCAGGCTTCGCGGTGAAGAACCTGAGGAACTTGTGGAATTGGGTGACCATATCTTAAAGGCGTGGAGAAGTTATACTGATGAAAGCGCTTTCGTATATGCCTTCTCAGATTCAGAGGGAAAACTTCTAACTGCAGCAGAAGCAGAAGGTCTGATGAAAGCAGGTAAGGAATTAGAACCTCATAACACAATTACACCAATAGCCAGAAAGAAAAATGGATTATATGAATTTGACCTGGTGCTTCGAAATAATGTAACAACAGAGGAGCATCCTCTTGGGGTCTACCATCCTCATGGTGAGCTGCATCACATTAAGAAAGAGAATATCGGACTTATAGAAGTAATGGGCCTTGCTGTACTGCCGGCACGTTTGAAGGATGAGATGGAAGAGCTTCGTGAAGCAATCCTGTCCGGAAGAGATATCTTAGAGGAGGAGGCTGTCTATAAGCATAAGATATGGATGGAAGAATTCCTGCCCAAGTACCCTTCGGTTACTGCTGAAAATATAGAAGAAATCCTTCGACAGGAAATCGGTATAGTATTTATGAAGGTATTAGAGCATGCGGGAGTCTATAAACGAAATGCTGAAGGCCAGAAAGCTTTTGAAGGATTTATCCATTATATTAATAAGTAAGAGATAATTCGAAGGCCAGAAGGTTAGTGTTTCATAAGGGACTGGAAGCTGCAAAAAAAATAGTAAACCCATACTGTTATTTCGTGAAATGGTAATCCTCGATATATATATGTATAGAGGTTTTAACATAAAAGACATATCTCACTGCCACATCAGGGGCAAATGAGATATGTCTTTTATTATCAAAGGTTTAAAAACTGAAACTAATTAATATTGGTTTACATATGAAACTTTTTATTATTTTGATTCTCAACTTTTACAATTGGTATCTTGCGCCTATTGCAAGATATTTTTGCTGACTTTTATTTTGCAATTATAGGTACAAAGGTATCTGTAAGATGATAACCCATTCTTTTCTTAAAGATTCGAGGGGTTACAATATGTGACATGGTATACCTTGTTATTTTGTCATTGCAAGGAGTAGAAAGTTCGAAACATTTACTGTCATTAATCCATTTACTGATTTCTTCTTTTGCTGATTTACAGTCCTCTTCTGTATCTTTTGAGGTTACAGCAGCATAAAGACCGCCAGGGAATTCGGTAAGAGCATAGTCGCCAAAATCGTAACAATCCTTTGGTACTGCAAAGATCCATTCCATATAATCTTCTTGTTCGTTGTACAGCATAAAGTCCCGGGGAGTTATGTAATCCTTGGAGTCAATCGCCGACCACCAGCGATCAAATTTATCAAACTCCTCCATTGTGGTGATAGGACCTGAACTCACCACCTTTAATCTGGGAAAATCAATAACACGTACATACTGCATAAACAATCTCCTTTCAGTAAATTCATTCTTTATAAGATCATCCTTGTATTAATGATATTTCCTGCTCTGCTATGGCCTTCGTCCATGGAATTATCCCGGTATCTTTCATATTGTATAGCACTAATTAGATCACCGGTGTTAGACTTATTCCAGTTATTTAAGTTTTTATACTTTAAATATTTTATAAGTATAGTATAATTATATAGCATTTATTAACAATTATCTATAGAATATTTACAAATTTGGGAAAACATATAAGAAACATAACTTTCCTTTGGAATTCAGGCTTAAAGTAGCTAACAACCATGTAGTCCCATAGAAACATTGACATATTTTATAGTTAGATTTACAATTTGGTATAATATTTTAAGCCCTAATACTGCCTGTTCTCAGCACAAGTATCAGGAAGGCACTAATAGTCAGCTTGTCATTTACGAAAGGAGTTATATGAAAATTACAGAATTTCCATCCCCCTTATTCAGAGATCCAATTTACGATGGTGCAACTGATCCGGTAGTAATCTGGAACAGAGAAGAGGAATGTTATTATATGTTCTATACCCAGAGAAGGTCTGCTTCTGTACAAATAGGTGTATCCAGCATTCACGGCTCCAAGATAGGAGTTGCTTCCTCAAAGGATTTAATGAAATGGCTGTATAGAGGAACATTGCCGGGACTTGATATTGAACCTGGGCATAATACCTTCTGGGCACCGGAAATCATTTATGCGTTGGGTGAGTATCATATGTATGTATCCTATATAACCGGTATACCAACAGACTGGAATTATGAAAGAAGAATGCTACATTATACGGCAGGTAATCTATGGGAGTGGAAATATGCAGGTGAAATAGAGCTTTCTTCCAAAAGGGTAATAGATGCCTGTGTCTATGAAGTAGAAGATGGACTGTTTAAATTGTGGTATAAGGATGAAAATCACGACAGTCATACCTATGCTGCCATAAGCAGGGATTTGTATCACTGGGAAGTGACAGGAGAAGAAATTAGTGACTGTTCCCATGAAGGTGCCAATGTCTTTGAATTTGGCGGTGTGAAATGGATGATTACGGATTTCTGGAAAGGCTTGGGGGTATACCGTTCAGAAGATTTTACCCGTTGGAATCGCTGTAAGGCTGATATCTTGGAGAAACCAGGCGTGAAACTAATGGATACCGGAATTGGTCATCATGGGGATGTACTGGTAATTGGTGATGAAGCATATCTGTTTTACTTCTGTCATCCCTTTGAAAAAGAGGAAAGTGACAGCAGAAAAGCAATTACAGCAGTACAGGCAGTGAGACTGACAACAGACGGTAATAATTTATATTGTGAAAGAGATGAAGGATAGGACATGTATAACATTCTGATAGTGGAAGATGATATGACCATAGCTTCCTTGTTGCGGGAGAATCTGGTTAAATGGGGTTTTCAGGCGGTGTGTGTTTCGGATTTTAATAAAGTGGCTGAGACGGTTTTAGAGCTGTCTCCCCATCTAATTCTTCTGGATATTTCCCTGCCCTTTTATAACGGCTTTTACTGGTGCAGTGAGATCAGGAAGAAATCAAAGGTGCCAATCATATTCTTAACCTCACATACAGAGAATCTGGATCTGGTAATGGCTATGAATCTGGGTGGGGATGATTATATCACCAAGCCCTTTTCCATGGATGTGGTGGTGGTTAAGATACAGGCACTTCTAAGAAGGACCTATGATTATTATGTGGAGAGTAAAACACTGGATATAAAAGGGGTATCACTTAATTTAGCAGATACCTGTCTGGAAACAGCCGGACAGGTTATAGAGCTTACCAGAAATGAATTTAAGATAATGAAACTTCTAATGGAGAATAAGAATCGGGTGGTATTGCGGGAAGAAATTATGGAGTGCCTGTGGAACAGCGATTGTTTTGTAGATGACAACACCCTGACTGTGAATGTAAACCGTTTACGAAAGAAACTGGAGGATATGGATTTAACAGATTTTATACAGACCAAGAAAGGTATGGGGTATATGATTCATGATTAAGGATTATCTTAAGTACCGCATTAACCTTATATTGCTGTTGCTGATATTATGGATGATATTTCCCTTGGTCAGCTTTCTTTATGATCATGAACTGATATCCATCCTTTATGCATTGATGCTCTTTTCCTTTATTGTACTGATTTATTTTGGGATTGATATTTATTTCTATCAGAAGAGATGGAGAAGGTTAAAGGTTATTATCGAGAATAAAAAGCTGGAACCTATGGAGCTGCCCCTTTCTTCTAATGCACTGGAATTAAGCTATCAGGATATAATTACGAACCTTTATAATGATATGAAAGCGAACCTGCTGGCCATGGAGAAGGATTACCGCGAGCAGATGGAGTATTATACTATGTGGATGCATCAGATTAAGACTCCTATAGCAGCCATGGAACTAACAATAAAAAACAGCCGGAGTTCTCTGGATAACAGGATTATCGAAGGAGAGTTGTTTAAGATAGAACAATATGTTGAAATGGCACTGCAATATGTAAAGATTAAGAATCTGGCTTCCGACCTTGTAATCCGGGAATACGAAATTATAGAAATAGTCAGGACAAGTATAAAAAAGTATGCCTCACTTTTTATTAATAAGAAATTAAGCGTAACCATTGAACCTTCCAGCTTTTTTGCGTTAACAGACAGTAAGTGGATTTCTTTTATAATCGAACAGCTATTGTCAAATGCAATCAAATATACGAATAAAGGTGGAATAGCAATCTATACGGATGCAAACAAACTAGTAATAGAAGATACGGGTATTGGTATCAGACCGGAGGACCTTGAGAGGATATTTGAGAAAGGCTACACCGGTTATAATGGCAGGCTGGATAAAAAAGCCAGTGGTATCGGACTGTATTTATCAAAGAAGGTTGCGGATGCCATTTCAATCCGTATTTTGATCAAATCAAAGCTTGGGTTAGGTACAAAAGCTATTCTTGAATTTCCTGAAAACCCCGTCGAAATATTTGATTAAGGTGTGTCCGAAACCCATAAATGTGACAAGATTGTAAGTTTAAATTTATATATGTAATGTTAATCGATGGAAACAGGAGAAGCCTTTCGCTATAATTAATGCATAAGAACAGCTAAGTTCTGGTTTACAAATTTAGCGAAATAAAAACAGCAGTAAAATGAAAGGCAGGATCAACATGGAATTATTACAGGTTCAAAATCTTAAAAAAGTATACAGCACCAGATTAGGCGGGCAGAAAGTCAATGCCTTGAATGATGTCAGCTTTGACATAGCAAAAGGTGAGTTCATTGCTATCATGGGAGCTTCCGGTTCCGGTAAAACTACCCTGCTCAATATTATAGCATCTTTGGATAAACCTACTTCAGGAGAGGTCTATCTGGAGGGGAAGGGACTTTCTGTAATAAAGGACAGAGAATTGTCAGCCTTTCGAAGAACAAATCTGGGGTTTGTATTTCAGGATTTTAATCTATTAGATAATTTCTCGGTTAAAGACAATATTCTTCTTCCATTGGTACTTTCGGGAGAAACAGTAGAGTCAATGGAAGAAAGGCTTCTGCCTCTTGTAAAGCGGCTTGGGATAGAGAAACTCCTGGAGAAATTCCCTTATGAAGTATCTGGTGGAGAGAAGCAAAGAACGGCTATGGCCAGAGCAGTTATAACCAACCCCAAATTGATACTGGCAGATGAACCTACCGGTGCTTTGGACTCGAAAGCTTCTACACTGGTACTTTCTCTCTTCGAAGAACTGAACAAGAATGGCCAGACAATTCTTATGGTAACCCATAGTGCCATGGCAGCAAGCTATGCAGGAAGAGTTCTGTTCATCAAAGACGGGGAGCTTTTTAGTCAGGTATATAAAGGTACGGATAGCAAGAAAGAATTCTTTGATAAAATAGTCTCTAACCTGTCAGTGCTGTCAGAGGGAGGTGCTGACATTGGCTAAGAACTTTTACCTACGAATGGCAGCAGCTAACTTAAGAAGAGACAAAGGAATGTATGTTCCTTATGCCGTATCCTATATTATCTTTTCTGCCATTTATTTTATGGTAGTCACCCTTATGACCACTGACGGGTTAAAAAATGTTCCGGAAAAAGACAGTATAAAGTCAATGTTTGCCTTAGGGATGATTGTAATGAATATAACTACGGTCATATTCATGCTATATATCAACAGTTTCCTGATAAAAAGAAGGAAGAAAGAGTTCGGACTTTATGGAATACTGGGGCTTGAGAAAAGACATGTAAGCCGCATCATTATCTTTGAAAACTTTATATTAAGCTTTATATCCCTGGTACTTGGAATCATATCCAGTTGTGTGTTCGGAAATCTGGTATTTCTATTGCTGCTGAATACTTTGAAGGTGTCTCCGGACAGTCATTTTTCCTTAACCTGGCATCCTTTCGTAATAACTACCGCACTTTTTGCAGTTATATTCGTCTTAACCACAGCATTTAATTTCATACAGGTAAGAACTGCTAACCCCATTGATTTGTTAAAAGGAGGGCAGGTTGGTGAAAAGAAAGTACGGTTTGTCCTGTTAAAGACCATGATAGGAACAGCTTTATTGATTGCAGCTTATTATATGGCGAATACCGTAAAAAATGGCGGTGCAGCTCTTAATCAATTTTTTGTTGCAGTTATTATGGTTATAGTGGCTACGAACTTACTGTTCCAGGCCGGAAGCCAGTTTGTTTTAAAGAGGTTAAAGAACAGGAAGAAATTCTACTATAAGGCAAATAATTTTATTGCAATCTCCGGATTATTCCACCGTATGAAGCAGAATGCTGCAGGTTTGGCTAATATCTGTATTCTTTCAACCATGGTTCTCGTTACAATTTCCACCTGTGTTGCTCTTTATCTGGGACAGGAGGATATGTTAAAGTACAATAATCCAAATGACCTTGAGATTATGGTACACGACCAGTTGTCAGAGGAGAAGATAAACAGCATAAATGATATTATTGAAAAGGAAGCCAGTGAAAAAGGAATAAAGATTCGTGATTTATATAAGTACTATAGGGCTACTTCTTCTGTGTTTTTGCTTAATGGCAGGATATTACCCTACAATAGTCCTGAAATTGACAGGAATATCCCCATGTATGAATTATGGTCACACATTCGTGGACTGCAAGTGGTTCCTTTAGCAGAATACATCGCTGTAACCGGTGATAACCGGGAACTTGCGGATAATGAGGTATTATTAGTAACGGATAAAGAGAATCTTGAAGTAATAGATACGAAAACCTTCGGTAAGGATTATGTTATAAAGGATACTTTAAGTGATACAGTCTTTAACATAGGAAAAAATACTCCCGTTACAGATATATTCCTTGTTACAGCTGATGAACAAAGTGCTGAAAAGCTCCTTGAGAATATTTATCAGCAAAATTGGGATGATACTAAGAGCTATAAGTTCGTTCTGAATATGGAAGGAAATGAAAAAGATTTGCTGGACTTTACCTACAGTCTAAAAGAGAAAATAGTAAGTGCTGCAGAAGACAAAACAATTTCAATATCTTCCATTGACTTAAGACGTCAGGAGGATTACAGCCTTTTCGGAGGATTACTCTTTCTTGGGATTTTCTTTACTATCATGTTCTTATGTGCAACCGTTCTGATTATTTATTTTAAGCAGGTTTCAGAAGGTTATGACGATAGAGAAAGATATGAAATACTTCAGAAAGTAGGTATGGATGATAAGGAAGTGAAAAAAACCATAAGCAGGCAGATCCTGCTGGTATTCTTCCTTCCTCTTGCAGCAGCAGTGCTTCATCTTAGCGCTGCCAGACATATGATACTAAAAATGCTTGAATCCTTCTACTTGTTTGATACAATGCTTTCAACTGTCTGCATCATTGGTTCAGGTGTGATATTTGCTGTAATTTATGTATGTGTTTATAAGTTTACCGCAAGGACATATTACCGAATCATTAAATTTTAAAAATTAAATCCCAAAGTTTAATGCATCTCAAATGTTATCTCGTTGTATGGAGATACCCCTGAAGTTTTCGGTTAATGAAAATGAAGGGGTATTTTTTGTGTGTGGTTTATAAATCAAATGAATAAGACTGAAATTATACCGGGCAGTTGAATGAATAAAAACCTATTATAAAATGCTCAGACTATAATTTTTTTAACCAGGTAGACGTACAGCCGCTTAAGTGCCATGAAGGACTTTTTGATGAATAACTCATGATTACATATGAAGCTTATCTGTTATTTTCAAGCAATAACATCCTGTATTAGCCGTGATTATCGTTAGGTATGCTGTATTAATTTCTGATATATTGTGCTATACTTAAATTATAATTGCAGAAATCAAACAGACAGCTTATTTAACGGCTTGAATATGAAAGGTGTTCATATGTATTCATCGAAAGAAATCAGTGTATTTGATATAATCGGCCCAAATATGATAGGGCCTTCAAGTTCCCACACTGCGGGAGCCCTAAGAATAGCAAGACTTGCTGCTAATATGGTGAAAAACCCCATTAAACAGGTAGTCTTTACGCTGTATGGATCCTTTGCCATGACATATAGAGGGCATGGTACGGACAGAGCTTTGGTGGCAGGGATTTTGGGATATGATACAGAGGATGGAAGGATTAAAGAATCTTTTCATTATGCAGAGGTTGCCGGATTATCCTATGATTTCATCATAAACAAGGAAGAGAAGGATCTTCATCCTAATACGGTTGACATCCTTATAATTGATGAAAAGGGAGAAGAAACTTCCGTTACCGGGATCTCCGTTGGCGGCGGAAGAGCAGAACTTAAGAAAATCAACGGTGTGGAGATAGATCTGTCCGGTGATTATTATACGCTTGTGATCAAGCACAGGGATTTACCGGGTGTGGTGGCGGCAGTTACTCATATTCTGGGGCAATTTTCAATTAATATTGCATTTATGAAGTTATACAGAGAAAACAAAGGTGCTATTGCTTATTCTATAATTGAAGCAGATGATATTATTGAAGAAGCAGTAATAGATGAAATAGAAGAATTACCCAATATATATCAAGCCTTTCTCATTGAAAAGCTATAAAGAGTAGGAGACTAACAGAAGATGGAATTTAAAACAGGAAAAGTGCTGCTTCAATTGTGCAAGGAGAATCAAATTCCCATTTCTGAAGTTATGCTTCTAAGAGAAATGGAGATTAGTCAGACTGACAGGGACACGGTATTTTTAAGAATGGAACATTCCTGGAATATCATGAAGGCAGCTGCCAAAGATGCACTTACCAGAAAGCTTAAATCCATGGGAGGTTTAATTGGCGGTGAAGCTTTAAAACTGACACAAAGAAGAATGTCAGGTGACCCTTCAGCTTGCGGAGGACTTATGTCAAAGGCAATATCCTATGCTATGGGTGTTCTTGAAGTCAACAGTTCCATGGGACTGATTGTTGCTGCACCAACGGCAGGTGCTTCCGGAGTAATACCTGGTACCTTTCTTGCAATGCAGGAGGAGTATGGCTTTTCGGATAAACAAATGATCATGGCCCTGTTCCATGCAGGTGCTATCGGATATCTGATAACCTATAATGCAACCATTGCCGGAGCAGAAGGTGGCTGTCAGGCAGAGGTCGGCAGTGCATCTGCCATGGCAGCATCAGCGGTTACAGAACTGCTGGGGGGAAGCCCTGAGAGCAGTCTTCATGCTGCTACCAGTGCAATCTCTAATCTTCTGGGACTGGTTTGTGACCCAATCGGTGGTCTGGTGGAGGCACCTTGCCAGCAGAGAAATGCAATAGGGGTATCAAATGCTTTAATATCAGCAGAGCTGGCTTTGAGCGGAATTCGTAATGTAGTGCCCTTTGATGAAGCGGTTAATGTTATGTACCGTGTGGGGAAGGGGCTTCCGGGTGAGCTTAGGGAGACTGCTCTTGGAGGAATGGCAGCAGCACCAAGTGCTTGTGCTTTGTGTGGGCTTTGTAATTGAAAGATGGTTAGTTTTTAGCAAGGGGACGGTAATTGTACAAACCAGAAAAAACTCATGCTTCGATTCCAAGGTATAAGAAGTCCTAATTCTCTGGATATTTTGTGCTTGACATATAATAAAACAGAAACTCGCTGCGCTCAGACAATCTGCTTTATTATATAGCACAAAATATCCAGAGAAAAGGACTTCTAATACCTTTCCATAGGCGCATTCGTTCTTTCAGGTTTGTACAATTTACCTGAAATCTAATGAAAATCAGGCTTTTGATTTTTGATTTATAGATATGAATTATTGAAAATAGAAGTATGGCAGTATAGCTGTTGTGCTTCTTTTTTTGTACCAAACCTGCTGTATAGTTACTAATATCAAAAGGCGTTTATTAAAATAACATTAGAACACAAATTTTTCTTGACAATTCCTTTGTGATTGTTTATATTTTATTTATCAAACAATATTATACGACATATAATATAGCGGGTTGGATAATATAATATAATCAGTATTATATAAATTGATATATTATGAGTATTTAATGAATGGTTATTTTTGAATTCAGTCAGAAAGGAAGAAGTTATCATGGTATTTAATACAGGAGCAGCTTTACTGGATGCCATTGTTCTTGGTATCGTATCCAAAGATCAGGAAGGTACCTATGGCTATAAAATAACCCAGGATATCCGCCAGGTTATTGAAATATCGGAGTCCACCCTGTACCCGGTACTCAGACGACTTCAGAAAGAGGATTGTCTGGAGGTCTATGATCAGGCATTTGACGGCCGGAACAGAAGATATTACAAGATTACGGATAAAGGGAAAGCCCAATTAAAACTTTATATAAAGGAATGGAAGATTTACGCGGCTAAGATTAATAACATTTTTGTGGGGGTGGAAGTCTCATGACAAAGAATGAGTTTATACAGGAGCTGGGATATCTGCTGGTGGATATTCCGGAAGAGGAAAGAAATGAAGCTCTTGAGTTCTATCGAAATTATTTTGACGAAGCAGGACTGGAAGAGGAAGAAACTGTTATCAGGGAATTAGGGTCTCCGAAGGAAGTAGCAGACAGTATCAAAAAATCCCTTGAGTATGGAAGTACGGAAGAAGGATACTTTTCTGAGAACGGCTACCATAATGCTTATCAGGAAAAGCCCAATTTACCGGTTTTCAGCAGATATATAAGAAACGATAAAGATACCGGCACTAACGGTAGTGAGAGAAGCACAACAGCAGGTAGTCGTGATTCTTACAATAATAATAACAGCAACTATAAAAATAGTACTACAAAAGACTATAAGAACAAACATAGTACCGGAAATACCATACTGTTAATTATTCTCTTATTCTTTGCAATTCCTATGGCAATTCCGGTGGCAGCAACAATATTTGGCTTATTTGTTGCAGTAGTTGCAACGATTTTTTGTATCTGGATTGCATTTTTTGCCGTCTCTGTTGCTTTATTGATTACTGGTATTGTGCTTGGCATTTCAGGCGTATTACAATTATCCATCTCACCAGCTCTGGGCTTAAGCTTAACAGGGGGTGGATTTATAGTTCTTGGTGTGGGAATACTCTTTGCTATTGCCACTATCTGGATAGCAGGGAAAGCAATACCTGCTGTATTTAATTGGATTAAGATGATCTGGAACAAGATTTTCCAAAAAAGGAGGATATTCGCATGAGGGTATTTTTGAAAAATCTATTCCGAATTGCCGGAGGAGCTATAGCAATAGGCCTCATTTTGGGAGTGGTAGCCTTTAGCATGGATAATCAGGTATATGCCAAGTGGAATAAGGTTAATTTTAATCTGGTAAATGGTTGGTTTCATTGGGTAGATGAAGATTATTACAATGATAATAGTAAAGATTTTGATGATTATGAGGATAGCAGTGGTAAATCAGACTATAAAGGTGATGCAGAATCAAAAGAGTATCTCAAAGAAGCTGCTTCCATTGACAATAAGGAGACAGCATCGGGATATCCCATTACTTACAAAGGTATAAGTGAACTTGAAATAAATATGCTGGCTGGAAAGCTCCGGATAAGGGAAGGGGATACCTTTTCTATTGATGTAAGTGATAATGGTGAGAACAGGATAGTCAGTGAAGTAAAGGATGGTAAATGGATTATCAGGGAGAGGAGCAGTTCCTCCGGGGACGCAGGGACCTTAAGTGTATTTGGAGTTGACATTGATCTTGATGATATGGAAAGGAGAACCGATGCGGTTGAAGTCAATATCACCTTGCCGGAAGATTTTATTGCAAAGGAAATTGATCTAACCGTTGAAGCAGGTCTTATCAACGCAGATAGGCTCTCTGCTAATATTGGTAAGTTATCCGTAGGTGCCGGTTCCATTATCATAGACGAATTGCATATTGATACGAAATCTACTTATGAAGTTGCCGCAGGTAATCTTAAAATAAGTGAAGCAGTTATCCATAATGCCAAAATCGAATGTACTGTAGGCAGTGTAGATATTGACGGAGTCATAACAGGCGAGAGTAAAATTAGTTCCTCTATGGGTTACATTGATTTAGATCTTGAAGGTGATAAAGAAGACTATGATTACTCCATTAATTGTAAACTTGGCTCTCTTTCATTAAACGGTGATAGATACAGCGGTATCAATACACAGATAACACAAAAGAGCAAAGCAGCAAACAATATGATTTTATCCTGTGATTTAGGCGGCATAGATATGGATATAGACTGATTTTCAAAAATTTATAACTGTTAGAGCAATTTGAATCTAGGTGCATTATCTAAAGAAATATATGGTATAATAAAGCTATTAAATTAAATGCATGGTGCTGTCAATGGATACTATATTGCTGCAGCAGATTATATACAATATAAAAAATATAAAATAATATAAAATAAGAAAGGAAATGCCGCAGACTACCAGCAGCCGGAATACAAAAAGCATAAGACTGGTGATAAATATGCGGCAGGGTACAGAAAATGGAGGATAAGAGATTATACCGTTCCAGAAGTAACAGAATGATTGCGGGAGTATGCGGCGGAGCAGCCGATTATTTGAAGGTGGATCCCACAATAGTCAGACTGGTTTTTGTATTGCTTGCATTTTTCGGTGCCTCAGCAGGTATCTGGATTTATTTGATTGCAGCAATTATAGTTCCCAATGAACCGTAAAAGCTGATATGAATTTAGAATATAGCAAGACAAAAATAAGCCGCCAGCATATGCAGATACGGCTTGTTTTTGTTATTTTATGAATAGTTATTTACAGGAACAAGTAATTATGATAAAGTATTTTTTAATGACCACGAATAGAAATATCTATTCTGGAATCTATGTAATGCTTTAACGGAGGACAAAAAATGCAGAAATTAATTGATATCATAGGGAAGGAAGTTATGGAGGCATTTGAAAGCTGTGGTTATGAGAATAAGTACGGCTTTGTTACACTTTCTAACAGACCTGATTTATGTCAATATCAATGCAACGGTGCACTGGCAGCAGCTAAAGTCTACAAGAAAGCACCTCTTGCAATAGCAGGAGAAGTAGTAGAAGTACTGTCAAAAAGCAATTCCTATGAGAAGATAGAGGCAGTGGCACCCGGCTTTATTAATATTGTTTTAACCAGTGAGTTCATAACCGGTTATGTAAAACAGCTGTCCAGGGAGAATCAGTATGGCTGTGAGAAAACCGATAAACCGAAAACTATCGTTATAGATTACGGCGGTGCCAATGTCGCCAAACCTCTTCATGTAGGCCACTTACGTCCGGCAATCATCGGTGAAAGTATCAAACGTATTGACCGCTTTTTAGGCCATAATGTTATTGGAGATGTGCATCTGGGTGACTGGGGACTGCAGATTGGTCTTATAATGATTAAGATTAAGCTGGATCAGCCGGAATTAGTATATTTTAAGAAGGACTACGAAGGTGAATATCCGAAAGAGGCACCTTTTACAATCAGTGAACTGGAGCAGATATATCCAGCAGCAAGCGCTTATTCGAAGGAAAATGATGAGTTCAGAGAAGCAGCGAAAGCAGCTACGGTAGAACTTCAAAACGGAAATCCAGGGTATCTTGCCCTATGGCAGCACATCCTGAATGTATCCATAGAAGATCTGAAAAAGAATTATGATAACCTGCTGGTGGATTTCGACCTCTGGAAGAAGGAAAGTGATGCACAGAGTTATATACCGGGTATGGTGGAATATCTGAAAGAGCATAATTATGCAAGAATCAGTGAGGGTGCTTTGGTTGTCGATGTAAAAGAAGAGTCAGATACCAAAGAAATGCCTCCTTGTATGATACTGAAATCTGACGGTGGTACTCTTTACAATACAACTGATCTTGCTACTATGGTGGAAAGAATGGAATTATTTGCTCCTGATGAAATCCTTTATGTAGTAGATAAGAGACAGGAACTATATTTTGAGACGGTTTTCCGTTGCGCTAAGAAAACCAAACTGGTTGAGGAAGAAACAAAACTTACTTTCCTTGGATTTGGTACAATGAACGGAAAAGACGGTAAACCTTTTAAGACTCGTGATGGCGGTGTTATGCGTCTTGAGAATCTTATCAGCAATATCAGCAATGCAGTTCTTGAAAAAATGCTTGAAAACAGAGAGATGGACAGGCAGGAAGCAGAAGCTATTTCAAAGATTGTTGGACTGGCAGCATTAAAATATGGAGATCTTTCAAACCAGGCTTCCAAGGACTATATCTTTGATCTGGAGCGTTTCATTTCCTTTGAAGGAAATACTGGCCCTTACTTACTCTATACAATAGTGCGTATCAAGTCCATTATTCAGAAATACGGTAATGACAGTGTAACAACAGAGGCACTTATCCCCGGCAAAACTCTTTCTGAGATAAATCTGATGTTAGAGGCTTCAAGATTTAATGATGTAGTAGAAACAGCCGGTAATGAGTATGCACCTCATAAGATCTGCCAGTATCTCTATGGAGTAGCTAACGCATTTAACAGCTTCTATCATGAGAACAAGATTCTTGCTGAAGAGGATAAGGAGAAGCAAAAATCCTGGATAGCTTTAATAACTTTGATAAAAGGTATACTTGAAACCGGTATTGATTTATTAGGTTTTGAGTCTCCGGAAAGAATGTAGAAATAAGTAGTATTTTGTCTGTCATTTTTGGAGATTTTAACTTGCATTTCATAAAAAATTGATGTAAAATTTGGTGTGTCGATGAGGCCACTCTTATTGAGTAGCCTGTCGACACTTTTTTATAATAAAGCTATAAAGCGTTAATCTGAGGAAGGCTGGAAGACTTGGCAGTTGGATCAGGTTGTAAAAGCCGGTTTTCATCATATTGATCTGAATGTGTGAGAAGGTACACTGATGGGAATCAGGTTGAAAATAGTATGGTTTTTCATCAACGAATTCAGGAATATCAAATCTTCAGTTTGATATTCACGAAAGGGGTTATTATGAAACGAGGTCAACATATCAAAGGCAAGAAAAAAGAGAGCAGTAAGAGGATAAGTGTTAAGGAAAACAAGAAGTTAATGGGGATACGCTTTAAATTGATTATAGGATTTGCAATTCCAATCTTTTTCATAATAGGACTTGGATTATTATCATATTGGAAAGCCTCGGACGGATTGGTAAGCAATTATGAGAAATCCACAGAAAATACAATGAAGATGGCTGCTAAATATCTGGATTATGGTTTTAAAGGGGTAGAATCTATCGCTTCGTTGTATACAAAAGATACTGGAATCTATTATTATATTCAGAATCAGAATTTTACCGATGATTTTAACAAGAAAGCATATATACAGAGTCTAAGTACAGATCTGGTCAAGAAAGCTGACTCTGAAGCAATGATTGAAGACATACATATTATTCCCAAAGCTCATAGTCAGGTTGCCACCAGCTCTAACCGTTCTGCGGAAGGATTTTATAATGAGCTTAAAAATGATCCCATTTTTACAAAGATATCTGATACAAAAATTGATCATTTCTGGATAGGAAGTCATCCTATAGTAGACGAAAAATTAGGCACTAAAACAGAGGATTACGCTTTTGCACTGGTTCAGAAATTTCAAATTGATGAAGGTGTTATTATAATAGACATAAAGAAAAGAGAGATTAACAGCTTCCTGAAAGATCTGGATTTTGGTAAGGACAGTATAGTAGGGGTTGTTACAGCCGATGGTAATGAAATGCTGATTAAAGCAGGCGCAGATAAGAAAAATGAAACATCTGTGATATCCTTAGGTAGCAGCAAAGAAGAGTTTCATTTTACTACAGAGGAATATTATCAGACTGCAGTTTCAGGAGCTGCGGCTAAAGGGCAGAATTATGTTACTTATGATGGGAAGGAATATCTTTTCTTATATAATAAAATAGCAGGAACGGGAGTAGTTTTGTGTGCTTTAATTCCAAAAGCCAGCTTTATGGTACAGGCAGACAGCATTAAGTCCTTTACCACGATAATTGTAGCGGCAGCAGCTGTAATTGCTGTCCTTATTGCAGCATTTCTCTCACAAGGAATCGCCTTAAGCCTTAAGCATATTAATCGAAGCCTTAAACAACTGGCAGAAGGAGATTTTACCGTATCCATGGAGCACAAACACAGGGATGAGTTTATCATTCTGGCGGGAAATACAAAAGATATGATAAATAATATGAGAAAACTCATATTAAAAGTTACTAATGTCAGCAGGCTGGTGTCCGAATCAGCAGACAATGTCTTAAAAGCTTCAGAGAACATAGCCACTGCCAGCAGTGAAATCTCAGTATCGATTAATGAGATTGGCCATGGTATATCGGGACAGGCACAGGATTCTCAAAACTGCCTTGTACAAATGGATGAGCTGTCTGAGAAAATCAAGACTGTTAATACCAGTATCGAAGAAATCGAGATTATTGCCGAAAACTCTAATGATATGATAATTAAGGGTATCGGCACCATGGAAGAGCTATCAAAACAGTCAGAAGCCACCAATGATATTACCAGATTTGTTACGAATAATATCACTGCTTTAGAGCAGAAATCACATTCCATTGAAAGAATCATACAGGTTATCAATGAAATAGCAGATCAGACCAATCTCCTGGCACTTAATGCCTCCATTGAAGCTGCAAGAGCAGGAGAAGCGGGGAGAGGCTTTGCAGTAGTAGCCGATGAGATAAGAAAGCTTGCAGAGCAATCTATAAAAGCTGCAGGTGAAATAAACAGTGTTATCAATGATATAATCCAACAGACTACAGATACTGTAAGTATTGCAAAGGATGCGGAGCAGATTGTCAGCAAACAGAACGGTATTGTTGAGAATACTATTACAACCTTTAGGAACATTGGAGATGGAATCCAGAAGCTGGCAAACAGCCTGGAGGTTATTGGACAGAATGTATCTAACATGGAATCAGCAAGAGGCGGAACACTCAATGCTGTTGAAAGTATTTCAGCAATCTCACAGCAGACCCTGGCAGCTTCTGAGATGGTTGAAGATACGGTACATGTACAGAATGCCTCGGTGAAAGCACTGGAGGAAGCATCCTTAGTATTGGCAGAGAATTCAAAGGATTTAAATGAAGCAATAAACATGTTTCGGATTTGATGTGGTATAATAACTAATTATCCGTTAAAGTAAGCAGAGCTGTATCGGAACAGAAGGATTCGGCAGGATATGCTTTAAAAAGAGGGTATAAATACTTATACAGGAGGTAAGATGATGTATCAATATACGGCTAAACTCATTATCTACAGGCATGCAAAAGAGAATACGATTCTCTTTACATTGGCTGATATAATAAAAAGACTGGATGATGAATTTCCGGCAACGGTATCGGCTGAAGCAAAAGAAAAGTTTATCAGTGAGATTTACGAGCAGATTAACCAGCTGCTGGTTCTGGCTACCGACTATGGTTTTGATAAGAACCTGTGGCAGAATTACCTGGCTTATTTACTGGCAGTCAGTGAGAATCCCTTTAGCATCAGCTGTGAGAAGAAAGGTACCCTGGAAGGTTCCGTTAATGTATTCGCTGTTTCGGATCTTATGATATTTAAAAAGCTCTCCGAGTATGATTTTACCTCAGTGGAAGAACGTCTTGAGATTAACTGCTTCACAACTATTACCAACTACCAGGCAATTGTGAAAAACGAGAGGCGTTATAATAAAAGTGTAAGTGACAAAATAAAATTGCTTTCAGAAGCGATTGCAGAGGCTTCCGGTGAACAAGAGCTCCTGCATGTGGTTACTAACTTTTATAAAGATTATGGTGTTGGAAAATTCGGACTGAATAAGGCCTTTCGCATACAGGAAAAGCAGAATGAGCCGGATATCATTCCTATCTTTAATACCGATGAATCACATCTAAAAGATTTGATTGGCTATGAACTGCAAAAGAAGAAACTTATTGAGAATACAGAAGCCTTTGTACAAGGAAGAAAGGCAAATAACTGCCTGCTTTACGGAGACAGTGGTACAGGCAAATCCTCCAGCATTAAAGCTATCCTGAATGAATACTACAATCAGGGACTTCGAATTATAGAAATATATAAACATCAGTTTCAATACCTGTCTTCAGTTATAGCGGAAATCAAAAACAGAAACTATAAGTTCATTATCTATATGGATGATTTATCCTTCGAGGAATTTGAAATCGAATACAAATATCTAAAAGCAGTCATTGAAGGCGGACTGGAGATAAAGCCCGATAATGTACTGATTTATGCAACCTCTAACAGAAGGCATTTAATACGCGAGACCTGGAGTGACAGGTCTGATATGTCAAAGGATGAGCTTCACAGAAGTGATACCATGCAGGAGAAGCTATCTTTGGTTGCGCGCTTTGGTATTACAATTAATTATTCCAAACCTGACCAGAGAGAATTTTTTGATATAGTAAAAGGCCTGGCTGAGAAGCATCCGCAGATACAGCTAAGTGAAGAGGAGCTTACCCTGGAAGCCAACAGATGGGAAATGAATCATGGAGGACGTTCAGGAAGAACAGCGCAGCAATTTATTAATTATCTGTTAGGTAAATTGAATTAATACTATAATCATTTGATAAGATCTTGTTATTTGTTTATACAGTCTGAGCTTTTGCTAAATAACATGAAGCATATATCACTTAATCTGCGAATAAAGGAGAAACGGCAAGTATTCTGTGATCTTGTAACCTCAGAAAAAAGGAGTTTCTTCTTTATTTTTAAGTGACTGAGAGTAATAATTATAACTGTTAAATAATTATCAGTTGAAAATACTACTAAAAATGATATTTATTTTCAATTGAATACAATATGTCGTTGACAAGCAAAATCAATGGGCATATAATACTATATAAATGATAATGGCTTTCATAATGGATAAAGGAGTGTGGTAGTATGTCACTAGCATTTGCTGGAATTGGAGAGACAAAAGTTATAGTAGACTTTACAGGCAAGGACGATATCAAGCGCCATTTGCAGGATTTGGGTTTTGTTAAAGGTGAAAGTGTTAAATTGTTATCAGAAAATGACAGCGGTTTTATCATTATGGTAAAAGGTGTCAGGGTAGCAATTAATAAAAATCTGGCAACCAAAATCATGGTAGCTTAGGAGGAAAAGGAAATGACTTTGAGGGATTTAAAGCCCGGCGAGACGGGAACAGTATTAAGTATAGGTGAGAAAGGACCACTGAAGCGCCGAATCATGGATATGGGTATTACCCGTGGAGTAGATGTTAAGGTAGTTAAGATAGCACCTTTAGGGGATCCTATAGAGATTAATATCAGAGGTTATGAATTAAGTCTTAGAAAAGATGAGGCTGCACAGATTGAAGTCAGCAAGTAATAGGATAAGAGCTTTATTACGGGAGGAAATTGAAAATGACAGTCAAAATTGCTTTAGCAGGTAATCCCAACTGTGGTAAAACTACAATGTTCAATGATTTGACAGGTAGTTCACAATATGTCGGAAACTGGCCGGGCGTAACGGTAGAAAAAAAGGAAGGTACTCTAAGAGGACAGAAAGATGTTGTTATCCAGGACTTACCTGGTATTTATTCCCTATCTCCATACACTCTTGAAGAAGTTGTTTCCAGAAATTATCTTATTAATGATAAGCCGGATGCCATAATTAATATAATTGATGCATCTAACATAGAACGTAACCTTTATCTAAGCACACAGCTACTTGAGATTGGTATTCCGGTTGTAATGGCTCTTAATATGATCGATGTTGTCCGTAAGAACGGGGATACCATTGACCTTAAGAAACTGGAAGAAATGTTAGGCTGTACTGTTGTTGAGACCTCTGCCCTGAAAGGAATCGGGTCCAAAGAGGTTGCTCAGAAAGCAGTAGAGCTTGCAAAAGCAAAGGCAGCTGCAACACCAAAGCACAGTTTTTCAAAAGAGGTAGAGGATGCACTAGCTAAGATAGAAGAAATTATTAAAGGAAAAGTGGATAGTACCAATGAACGCTGGCTTGCTGTCAAACTTTTTGAACAGGATGAGAAAGTATTAGAATCCTTAGCTTTAGATGACCGTACCTTAAATGCTGTTACGGAAATTGTACAGGATTGCGAGAACAAGCTTAAAGATGACGGTGAAAGCATCATAACCAATGAACGCTATTCCTACATAGGTAAAGTTGTTAAACAGGCAGTTCATAAAAAGAATACCTCAAAAAAGAGTGCAACTGATAAAATAGATGAAATTGTGACCAATAGATGGCTTGCACTTCCTATTTTTGCAGTTGTTATGTTTTTGGTATATTTTATTTCAATTAATACAATCGGCGGTATGGCGACAGATTGGGTAAATGACACCTTGTTCGGTGATTGGATACCTACAGCTATCAATAATCTTCTTGAGACTCTTGGTACTGCTGATTGGCTGAATTCCCTGATCTTAGATGGTATTGTTGCCGGTGTTGGTGCTGTCCTTGGTTTCCTGCCTCAGATGATGGTTTTATTCCTATGCCTGGCATTCTTAGAAGACTGCGGATATATGTCAAGAATTGCCTTCATAATGGATCGTATATTCCGTAAATTCGGTTTATCCGGTAAATCTTTCATACCTATGCTAATTGGTACAGGTTGTGGTGTTCCTGGTATTATGGCTACACGTACTATTGAAAATGAACATGACCGCAGAATGACAATTATTACTACAACATTTATCCCCTGCAGTGCCAAGCTTCCGATTATCGCACTTATTGCAGGTGCATTATTCCCTGAATCCTCCTGGGTTGCTCCTTCTGCCTATTTCGTTGGAATGGCTGCTATTGTTTTTTCAGGTATTGTATTAAAGAAAACCAGAATATTTTCAGGAGATCCGGCTCCCTTTATTATGGAACTTCCTGCATACCATCTTCCTGGTATTAAAGGTATATTAATTCATGTTTGGGATAGAACCAAGCATTTCGTTAAAAAAGCTACTACAGTAATTCTGCTGGCTACTGTTTTAGTTTGGTTCTTAAGTACTTTCAACTGGAAGTTCCAGATGGTTGATATTGAAGATTCCATTCTTGCAGGTATCGGAAGAGTAATTGCTCCTATTTTCATTCCGCTTGGATGGGGTGAATGGAAAGCAGCAGTTGCATCCGTAACAGGACTTATTGCAAAAGAAAATGTTGTTGGTACTTTTGGTATTTTATACGGTTTTGCAGAAGTTGCTGAGGATGGCGGAGAGTTCTGGAAGAATATGCAGAGTGAATTTACACAGTTATCTGCATACAGCTTTTTAATATTCAATCTCTTATGCGCACCTTGTTTTGCAGCAATTGGAGCTAACCGAAGCGAGATGGGGTCAAACAGATGGACATTATTTGCTGTAGGCTATCAGACAGTTCTTGCATATATTGTATCAACTATAGTGTTCCAGATCGGAAGTTTCGTTTCCGGAAATGGTTTTAATATTGGAACCGCTGTTGGATTACTTTTAGCTATTATATTAATTTATTTACTGGTTCGCAAACCCTCTGTAAGTAAAGACAAGAAGGCAAAGAAAACAGTAAATGCATAAAAATATTTTCCTACACTGTTAATTTTGTTTATATAGGATAAACAATAACTGTTTATCCGGAAAAGAGGTTCATATGGGAACTATAATTGCAAACATCGTAGTTGGAGCTATTGTTTTTGGCGGCATTGGATTTGCCGGGTTTAAAACACTGAAATCCAAAAAAGAAGGTGCTGGCTGCGGATGCGGCTGTTCCGGCTGCAGTAAAGCAACTGATTCTTGCAATAAATAAGGTATCAACTGAAACAATAGACGTAGGAATATTGGCAATAGGCCTTTTATCAAGCAAGAGCAGATAAAAGGCCCTTTGCTCTAAACCACTTGTAAAGGGGGATATCAGTCATGAATGCAGCAATAGAATCTGAAACGATATTAGCCAAGATTCATAAAAGAGAGATTATTATAAACGAATTGAGAAAAAAGAAATTTCGTATTACAGAACAGAGAAGATTATTAATTGATGTAATTTTGGAGGATGAATGCTCCAGTTGTAAAGAGATTTATTATAAAGCAGTAAAAAAGGATTCTACAGTAGGTATTGCAACAGTTTACCGTATGGTTAAAACCCTTGAAGATCTGGGGGTTATAAATAGAAAGAACTTATATCAAATTGACTATAAAAATCTGAACTTAAAAGAAGAACAGACACTTTATATAGATGAAAACAACAATAAAACCCTAAAAGTACAAAAAGGGTTATGGTTTACAGAACTGCAGAAAATGTTAGCAGCTCAAGGCGTTGAGGATGTTGAAAATATAACAGTATTGATCAAAAGCCAGAATGATGAAGGTGATTACTGTGAAGAGGAAGTATACAGCAGCTGCAGTTGTCCCAATACAGCTTGTAAATATCATTGTAATAAGCGAAATATTTCTTAATTTCAGTATTAAAGTAGCTTTTGTGCCTTGCTGTGGAAGTTAAATTGTAAGGTAACTCTTTAGAAGACGCCGACAATAATTTAACAAAGGATACATAGAGATAAAGATAATCAGGATATAGATAATAAGAATAAAAATTAAGCTGTTTAAAGAGCTTTCTGCAACTATGATATGACAACTAAGTCATATCTATTAGCCGTCAGGAAGAATATTAGACAGCTTTTTTGTAGTGTAAAAAATTATCACTGATAAAAATTATTCAGGTTATAAAACTTGAGAAAAAATAAACTTAAAAACTATTGACAGAAATATAATGCTAGTGTACTATATAGATAGTTCACTAGTAACACAAAATATTAAGAGGGCGGGTGCTATCATTAAATTTATAATGGAATCAACATTAATACGGTTGAAGAAAAGAGGTAAAAATGGAATTTGATAATAATATCCCAATATATATTCAGGTTATTCAGGATATTAAGAAAGACATCGTTACAGGAGTACTTAAACCTGGTGATAAATTGCCATCAGGCAGAGATATGGCATTAAAGTATAAGATAAACCCTAATACAGCCAGTCGTATTTACCGCGAACTGGAGTTGCAGGAAATCTGCTTTACAAAGAGAGGACTTGGTACCTTTGTAACAGAGGAGAAAGAGAAAATTATAAGCATCAGGAAAGATATGGCCAATGAATTGTTGGAACAGTTCATCAGCGGAATGAAGATATTGGGAATTCAGAAACAGGAAATAATGAGTCTCCTGGATGAGCGGTATCCCAATTAGTATGAAATAAAAGATAACAAGGGCTTTAAAGCAAGGAATAGGTTATTCAATCTTAATGAAATAATAGGAGGAAATCATATGTTTTTGCAATGCAGTAATCTAAGAAAGAAATACATGTCAAAGGTCGCAGTAGATAATTTAAATCTTGATATAGAGAGAGGTAAGATATACGCACTTCTGGGACCTAATGGCAGCGGAAAAACAACATTTATGAAAATGGCAGCCGGTCTTGTAAAACCCACCAGCGGAAGTATTACCTTTATGGGGAATCCAATCGGAGTAGAATCAAAAAAGAAGGTAGCATATATGTCAACTGAACCATTTTTCTATAATTATATGACCATAGATGATGTAGGTAAATACTATCAGGATTTCTTTGAAGACTTTGATATGAAGAGGTATGAGGAACTACTGGTTAGAATGGATTTAAATAAGAAGGACCATGCAAAGTCACTATCCTCCGGTCTGGCAGCCAAGCTAAAGCTTGCCGCAACTCTTGCCCGCAAATCAGACCTTTATATGCTGGATGAACCGCTTAACGGTATTGATATTATATCAAGGGAAAAGATTATGACAACAATACTGGAAGCTATGAGTGATAACAATACTATTCTAATCTCGACACATCTGGTTGATGAGTTAGAATCTGTTGTAGATAATGCAGTCTTTATAAAGAATGGAACGGTAGTCCTGGAAGGCGATGCAGAGGAATTAAGGGAGACACATAAGAAGTCTATCGTAGAATTATACAAAGAGATTTACGCTTAATTAAGTGTTAAAGAAAATACAGTACTTAAATATAGATAGCCATAGAATTGGCATATAAAGCGTATAGGTACGCAAGGATGGAGGAAATTATGTTAAAGTTAATGAAATATGAATTGAGAAAGCAGGCATTTTCCAAGATAATAATTTTAGCAATAGCATTACTTGGTGAAATCATGTTTTTTACAGGATTTATTATGGATAAAGGTGAAACTATAGGCCTCGCTCTTGGATTACTTAGTATGTTTACAATAGGAGCTTTATTTTTTATAGCTTTTGAGTCTATTATGACCTTTCAGAGCGATCTTAAGCAAAAACACAGTTACATGCTCTTTCTTACACCCAATACCACTTATTCGATTATTGGTGCAAAAGTTGTAAGTTCGGCTCTGCAAATAATGTTATCCGGTCTTGCCTTCGCCTTATTGTTTCTAATAGATGGAGTAGCCTTGCTGGGGAAATATTCATCTTTAAATGAATTCAATAAAGCATTAAAGGAGTTTGTTAATTTGCAGTTTAATATTCATCTGGATTATAAATATTTAATTCTGGTTATTTTAGTGGTCCTGATTACATGGATAACAATAATTACACTTTCCTATCTTTCCATTACTTTGAGCAGTACCTTCCTGGCAGATAAGAAAGGAAAGAGCTTAATTAGTTTTGCAATCTTTTTTATTATGATTTTTGCCATAAGTAAGTTTGAAGACTTTTTAATGTATGCTTTAGGTATTAATTTAAATAATGACACTTTTTTGGTGGTAGGAATACTGTTTCATGCAGTTGTAACAATCATTGCCTATATCACAACAGCATGGATGTTAGATAAGAAAGTCAGTGTATAATTCTTTACTATTTAGGCAGTAGAGCGGGCATAACAGTGACACTGCCTGAAAAGCCCCATGAATATATGGAAGTATAAATAGAATTATTTATGGCTGGGAACTATCTGCAGGCAGATAGTAAGCTACGGGAGTTTGGGAGGTATAATGTTTAAGAACTTGGAAACGGATAGACTGCTTTTAAGAAACATAGAAACGGAAGACAGGGATTTTATATTCCATCAATTTTCAAATGATATAGTTAATAGATACCTGTTTGATGCAGAGCCTTTGACAAAGCCTGAGCAGGCTGATGAAATTATAGATTTCTATATCCACCCTGAACCGCGATTACAGCATCGCTGGATTATAATCCATGCAGCTGATCACTCAAAAATGGGAACCTGCGGATTTCATTGCTGGAATAAGAATGCAGGAATAATTGATATTGGATATGATTTGAGAGAAGAGTACTGGGGAAAGGGCTATATGAAGGAAGCCTTAAATGAAATAATTGCATATGCTGATGAAATTATGAGAGTTAAAGAAATACGGGCTATAATTTCCGTTGATAATACGAAATCTATACGGCTGGCAGAAAGTTTGGGTTTTAAGGTAACAGGCTCAGAGTATGTATTATTTCGAAACGAGAAGTATCTTCACAATATTTACAGTCTGTATCTAACTGAGGGTAATGAAAAAAGCCTAATAAAGGCTTTTATATAGAAAATAGCAGATACAAATAAAGATAGAATAGTATATAAAAAATGCGCCTGTATACAGGGCGCATTTTACTTGTTATGCAAGAGCTGTTTTAACAACAGTTAACTTACTGATTTCTTCTCTTATGAGTTCGGCAATAGCATGAGCATAATCTTTAACTTCCAATTGTTTTCTCTTTATATCAAAATAAATGATTTCAAATGGAACACTACCTAATAGTTCACCCTCTATTAATAAAAGAACTTCTCTGTTTTTATAATCAAGAGTAACGGGCTTATCAACGGAAGTGAAGGGAATATCACCGATACATAACTTAAAAATAGTTTCCTTAATATGCTCGAATTCATTATTGTGATGCTCGGATGCGCCACTAGTATGAGTAAAATTCATTTTATTCACCCTTTCTTCTTTTTTCTTCATAATATACTATGCTTTTGAAGATAATGCAATAGATTTATAAAAATTTTGTAAATTTTGATAAACAAACCATGAAATATAATGTTCTTATGATTATAATGTCATTAATTGAACTAACTTTTTATTGGATGCTTGTGGGTATTTGCAGAACGTTTGTTTGAAAGTACTGAAAGATTGATTAATTGGTTTATACCAATAAGAGATTTATCTCCATTGGGATTGACAAAACTCATTAGTAAAAGTATGATAAATCTCGTATGTTGTCAGTTAGTCATAACAAAGATAACATAGTAGGTTATTTATACTCATACTATGATTTGAATGCGTAAGAATATATTTTGATAGAAGGAAAGAGGTTACAATGATATATTTAGATTATGCAGCCCATACCCCCCTTGATGTAGAAGTTTTGAAAGCATTTGGGGATGCAGCACTTCAGTATCCCGGGAATCCCAACTCACCTCATGCACTTGGTCTTGAGGCAAAGAGGAGAATGGAGGAAGCTACAGCTCATATTGCCAGTATGCTGTCTGCTAGACCGGAAGAGTTAATATATACCTCAGGGGCCAGTGAATCCAATAATCATGCGATTAAAGGTGTTGCAAAAAGTTATCAGAGATATGGTAAACATATCATAACTTCCTTTTTAGAGCATGCCTCCGTAACAGGGCCGGCAGCAGCGCTGCAAAATGAAGGCTTTGAAATAGATTTTGTTAATGTCACCAAAACCGGTGAGATCGATTTAGAGCATCTAAAAGAACTATTAAGAGAGGATACCATCTTAGTATCATTGGCTATTGTAGACAGTGAGATAGGTGTTATTCAGCCTATTGATAAGATATATGAAATAGTCAGGCAAAAACCACACTGTTTCCTTCATGTTGATGCAACCCAGGCAGTGGGAAAAATTCCGGTAGCTTTTGAGCATATGGATTTGCTTACCTGTTCCGGTCATAAAATCTACGGATTGACAGGGATTGGATTATTGCTCAAAAAAGAGAATGTTATGCTGGAACCACTGATACATGGTGGATTAAGTACTACGAGCTTTCGAAGCGGAACACCGGCTCTTGCTCTGGCAGTTTCTTTGGAAAAGGCAATAGAATTAACTACAGGAAACATTGACCTATACAGAGACAGCGTTGTATATCTGAATAGAAAACTCCGTATGGCCTTTGAAGGTAATAAGAACATTGTTATTAACACTCCTGAGAATAGTAGTTCCCCCTATATATTAAATATCAGTATAAAAAACATAAACACCAATATGCTTCAGTCAGCACTTAATGAAAAGGATATCTTCGTTGCGACCAAATCAGCCTGCTGTGCTGTTAATACCGTATCCAAACCCGTGTATGCCATGACAAAGGACAAGAAGCTCTCCCTTGCCACTCTGCGTGTCAGTTTAAGCCATCTGACAACAGAGGAGGAGATTGATACATTCCTTGAGGTGTTTGAAGCTGCATTAAAAAATTAGGATAACTGCCAGCAATGAAGTTAATAAATAACTGGAGAGTCAGAAGTTCTCTTTTCTCATCATACGGACGGAAAATTGCAAAAAAACAGAAGCACTCATGCTTCATTCCAAGGTATAAGAATTCCTAATTTTCTGAATATTTTATGCTGGACATCTTATCAAACAGATAACTCGCTTCACTCAAACAATCTGTTTGATAAGATAGCACAAAATATTCAGAAAAAAGGACTTCTAATACCTTTCCATAGGCGTATTCGTTCTTCTGTTTTTTTGCAATTTTCCTGAAATAGTGTGAAACAGAAAAGTCAACCAGAACTTTTGACTCTCCAGTAAATAAGATACACAAAAATAAAAGACACAAAAATAGGAGACAACAAAAATAGGAGACAACAAAAATAAGGGGCAACAAAAATAAGAGGCAACAAAAGCAAGAGGCAATAAATAAGAGTTTAAAAAATAGGTACTGAAGAATTAGACCTAATGAATAGAGAAAATGGCAAGTTAGAAAAGAGGAATAATGGATAAATATATAGATATTGAGAGAAGTATTATTAAAAGATTCCGCAAGGAAATCTGGAGAAAATTTATTACTGCTGTAAATGATTATCAGTTGATCAGTGAAGGGGACAAGATTGCAGTATGTATATCCGGTGGTAAGGATTCCATGCTTCTTGCAAAATGTATGCAGGAGCTTAAGAAACATGGCAAAGTCCACTTTGACCTTGTATTTATGGTAATGGATCCGGGGTACAATCCTTATAATAGACAGATAATACTGGATAATGCGGAATATCTGAATATCCCGATTACTGTATTTAACAGTAATATCTTTGAGGTTGTTGCTTCGGTGCCGGATTCACCCTGTTATCTGTGTGCCAAAATGAGAAGAGGATATCTCTACAAGCATGCGAAGGAATTAGGCTGTAATAAGATAGCCTTAGGACATCATTTTGATGATGTTATTGAAACCGTACTGATGAGCATGCTCTACAGCGGACAGATGAAAGGTATGATGCCTAAGCTTCATAGCACAAACTATGAAGGAATGGAGCTGATACGTCCTCTATATATGGTGAAAGAAGCCGATATCCTCGCCTGGAGGAAATACAATAATCTTAATTTCATACAGTGTGCCTGCAGACTGACAGAAAACTGTATGCTCGGAGACAATGGTATGGGCTCCAAACGCCAGGAAATGAAAGAACTGGTAAAGAAATTCAGACAGACAAGCAGTGTTATTGATATGAATATATTCAGGAGTATCCATAATGTCAATCTGGACACTATGATCGGTTATCAGAAGCATCAGGTTCCTCACAGCTTTTTAGATGACTATGACAGAACAGAAATTACAGAAGAGGATTAACTAACAGGTTAAGCAGATTACAGAAAGGATGCCGTAAAAGTCTTAATCCATTGAATTAATTGTGGTATGAGGCAGGCGTAAACATGAAGACACAGGATTTCAATTATGATTTACCGGAAGAACTTATTGCACAGGACCCTCTTGAAGATCGTTCTGGTTCAAGACTGATGGTGCTGAATAAGAATACAGGTGAGATTGAACATAAAACCTTTAAACAGATAACAGATTATTTGAGAAAGGGAGACTGCCTGGTAATTAATAATACCAAGGTTATTCCTGCAAGACTGTTGGGTGAGAAAATCCATGAAGGAGAAAGCAGCGAATCCAAAATACCTGGTGCCAGAATAGAACTCCTCCTGTTAAAACGCAGAGAAAATGATATTTGGGAGACACTTGTAAAACCCGGCAAAAAAGCAAGGACAGGTACAAGGATAAGCTTTGGTAACGGTATTTTAAACGGAGAGATTATTGATCAGCTGGAGGACGGCAATCGCTTGGTTCAGTTTCAGTATGATGGAATATTTGAAGAGATACTGGATAAGCTTGGTGAAATGCCTCTTCCCCCTTATATTACCCATCAATTAGAGGATAAGAGCCGTTATCAGACAGTTTATGCCAAAGAAGAAGGCTCTGCTGCCGCACCAACCGCAGGACTGCACTTTACAAAAGAACTATTAGAGCAGATTGAACAGATGGGTATATCAGTAGCCAATGTTACTCTTCATGTGGGGCTTGGTACTTTTCGTCCGGTCAAAGTTGATAATGTTCTTGAGCATCATATGCATTCAGAGTTCTATCAGGTTACAGAGGAAGCAGCAGCAATTATAAATGAGACGAAAAAGAAAGGCGGCAGAATTATATGTGTGGGTACAACCAGCTGCCGTACCGTAGAATCTGCATCGGATGAGAATGGTATCCTTCATCCAGGTAGCGGAGACACAACAATCTTTATTTATCCCGGTTACCGTTTTAAGGTTCTGGATGGTTTGATTACAAACTTTCATCTTCCGGAATCTACCTTGATGATGTTAGTTTCTGCATTAGCCGGAAGAGATAATATAATGGCAGCTTATGAAAATGCAGTAAAGGAACGATATCGATTTTTTAGCTTTGGAGATGCTATGTTTATCTCTTAACTCTTAATATTTAGAGATGACAAGTTTATAGCTTAGCTGTTACTTATTTGAAGATACCAAGCTTATAGCTTAGCTGTTACTATTTGGAGATGCCAAGCTTATAGCTTAGCTGTTACTTATTTGAAGATGCCAAGTTTATAGCTTGGCTCTGTACTATTTAGAGACGTCAAGTTTATTTCTTAGGCACTACTGTTCTACGTGTATAACAAAGCTGCCGGACCTTCCAATAATATTTCATTGGAAGGTCCGGCAGTTATAGTATACTGGTTCTATAATAAATATTTACTCATGTAAATCATACCTGCAACATTAATCATATAGCCACTATATAAGTATATTATATAAGTAATTTAAATAAGAGTATTTAATCCAAGATATATTCTCATTCTGCTAATTTCTTCAGGTCATTATAAAAGCCGGGATATGAAATATTCACGCAGTCAGCATTCAGAATATTGGTTTCCCCCTCGGCCAATAAGCCTGCAATGGCAAAGGACATGGCGATTCGATGGTCGTCCATACTATCTATGGTATTTCCTTTTAAGGGGGTTCCTCCAGTTATTATCATACCATCCTCCGTTGCCTGTACCTTGGCACCTAAGAGAGACAGATTCTTGACCATAACATCAATTCGGTTGGATTCTTTAACTTTCAGCTCGGCAGCATCCCGAATTATTGTAGTACCTTCAGCAAAACAAGCCATAACTGCTATAACAGGAATCTCATCGATCAGAGTTGGAATAATATCTCCGCCAATTTCTGTTGCTTTTAGGTTACTATGGCGTACAAGTATATCGGCAGCAGCTTCTGAATCTGTATTGCGGATTTCAAGAATCTCAAAATCAGCTCCCATAGCTTTTATCACACGTATAATTCCATCCCTGGTAGGATTAATGCCTACATTCTTAATAAGAATTTCAGAGCCTGGTACTAAAAGTCCTGCAGCAATAAAATAAGCGGCAGAAGAAATATCTCCGGGTACCTCAATACGGTTTCCTGTAAGCTCTGTACCCGGCTGTAATGTAACAGTGGTATCTTTTGAAATAATATTTGCACCCATGCTTTTTAACATAATTTCAGTATGATTTCTTGAAACATAGGGTTCAGTTACGGAAGTGGGACCTTCAGCGTAAAGGCCTGCCAGTAGAATAGAAGATTTCACCTGTGCAGATGCAACCTTCGAAACGTAGCTGATACCTCGCAGTCCACTGCTGACCGGTGTTATTAACAGAGGAGCAAGACCGTTTCCGGATAAACTGCTGATATTTGCACCCATTAGAGACAAGGGTTCTATAACTCTGCCCATAGGACGTTTCTGTATAGAGGCATCTCCGGTTATAGTTGTTTCAAAAGGCTGGCCGGATAAGATTCCGGACATAAGGCGCATGGTAGTTCCGCTGTTACCAACATCCAGCATACCCTCAGGTGCCTTTAACCCTCTTAATCCTTTACCTCGTACAAGAACAGAAGTATTTTCTTTGGTATGTTCAATATGTATACCCATTCTGCGAAAACAGCTTATAGTGGACAGACAGTCCGCACCTTCTAAAAAATTCGTCACCTCTGTTGTACCGTTTGCAAGAGCACCGAACATAACGCTGCGGTGAGAGATGGATTTATCGCCGGGAACCTGTATACTGCCTTTTAAACTTTTAGAACGTGTTATTATCATATTGACCTCCGGTTGCAATAATTGTTATGTTTAATATCCTGATTATTAATTATATATAATCTGATCAAAGAAGAAAAGTACTGATTCATATTGTCACGAAAATTACTTACCGACTTTCAACGCTCATACACAATATAGTTATGTCTGCGAAGCAGTACAGAAGCCACATCGCAGGAATTCTGGCTATAGAATTCTATTCGCAGAACCCCTTGCTCAAATTCCCGATTATGAATAATCCCGATATTCTTAAGACTGATCTGATTGGTTGCCAGTAAAGTTGCAATGGTAGCGATAGCACCTGTCTCATCCATAATATCCAGGTACAATTCATAGACTTTGTTAAGCAGTCCATGGGAAGTGGCTGGAATGGAATCTCTGTAGTCACCGGCTTCCTTAAAAAAATCAAAAATAGCAGCTTCCTTTTGCTCCAGGAGAGCAGTTCTAATATCTTCTAAATTAGTAATGTAAGATTCAAGAAAATGCAGAATACTGTCTGTGTTCGTGAGACAGATATTCTGCCACATAACGGGAGAGGAGGAGGCGATTCTGGTAATATCCTTAAAGCCGCCGGCAGCAAGTAACTTCATTTTATCCTCTTTGTCGGCAGCTTTTACTGTATTGACCAGACCGGAAGCGATAATGTGGGGGACATGACTGATTGCAGCTGTTATATCATCGTGTTCATCGGGGTTAAGGAACAACGGAATAGAACCAAGGGATTTTATCAGCTCAAAAAGCTGTGTTTTAATTAATTCAGAAGTATCTGCAGTAGGCGTTAAGATATAGTAGGCATTTTCTAATAACAGGCTGCTGGAATTAGCATAGCCAGTTTTCTCAGAGCCTGCCATTGGATGACCGCCTATAAACTGATGTCCTATATTAAGTCTTACCGCTTCTGCGCAGATATTTCCTTTTACACTGCCTACATCAGTTATGATACATTCCGGTTTCACAATATTTTTGATGGAGGCAAGATAAGCAATATTTGATAATACAGGGGCGCATAAAAAGAGAAGATCACAGTCCTTTAATTCTTCCAGATCATAGACTACATCACTAAGTACACCTTCTGAGATAGCTGCCGACAGACCGGTATTAAGTTTTTCTTTTTTATAATGATAGGCTATTAATTTCTGCTTTGGATTCTGCTCTCTTAAGGCATGTGCCAGAGAGCCGCCTATCAATCCAAAGCCGATAAAGCCAACGATAGAGTCGTTCATAGGATTCTCCGTATTTAGAATTTTTTGCCCATTAAGGCCGCAAGGGGACGGAGCTCTTCACAAAGTTTATCAAATTGAGGGAATGTGAGAGACTGAGGACCGTCAGATAAAGCGATTGCAGGGTTTGGATGGGTTTCCACCATAAGACCGTCTGCCCCTACCGCAACAGCACTCATGGAAAGTGGTTTCACATAGCTTCTTACTCCGCAGGCATGACTGGGATCTACGATAATAGGAAGATGGCTTTTGGCCTTTATAACCGGTACAGCGCTGATATCAAGAGTATTGCGGGTAGCAGTTTCAAAGGTTCTGATACCTCTTTCACATAATACCACATTTGGATTTCCTTCTGCAATAATATATTCTGCAGCATTAAGCCACTCATCGATGGTAGCAGATAAGCCTCGTTTTAATAATACCGGAAGTCCGGTTTTACCTGCTTCCTTCAGCAGATAGAAGTTCTGCATGTTTCTGGCACCGATCTGGAGCATATCTACGTATTTTACAGCAGCTTCAATGGCAGCAAGACTGGTAACTTCGCACACAACAGCAAGTCCGGTTTCTTCCCTGGCTTCTTTCATGAACTTAAGACCTTCCTCCTCCAGTCCCTGGAATGCATACGGTGAAGTTCGGGGTTTATAAGCGCCGCCCCTAAGAATCTGAGCACCTGCCTTTTTGATTGCATGAGCAGTTTCAAAGAGCTGTTCCCTGCTCTCTACGGCACAGGGACCGGACATTATCACCAGCTCATCGCCGCCGATTGTAGCATTACCAACTCTTACGACACTGGGTTCGGGATGGAATTTTTTGTTAGCAAGTTTATAGCTTTCAGTTACAGGTACCACACGGTCAACATCCTCAGCAATTTCAAGGTTCTGGTCCTGTAATCTGGATTTGTCGCCTACAACACCTATAATAGTAACTTCATTGCCTGCTGATAAATGGGGTGTGAGTCCCTTCTCCTCAATTATTCTGATAATATTGTCAATAGACTCCTGTTTTGCATTTGGTTTCATAACGATAATCATATACTGCCTCCGTTTTAATGTTTCATCCTTCTGTTCATCAGCTCTGCGGGCAGGATACCTGCTCTGTGTTAGTAAAGCTTAATAATACTGTCTTGAGCAATGAACAGTTATAGTTATTCGTTCCTGCTTATTGTACTCCTAACTACCATCTATGTCAATACTGCAAAACATTAAAGTGTAACAGTTTAAAGCGTAACGGTTTAAAGTGTAAATAAGGTGGAAAAGCAAGGTATATATGTGATTTCTATACATATAGTAGAAGAAGAGCTTGATTTCGTTTATAAATTTGTAGAATAAAAGAAAAAATAGCTGTAAAAAGACGTTTTGATATTGAATGTGCTGATAAAAAATATATAACAACTCAATAATAATGTCAATTACATATAAAGTGGTTGTAAAATCAGACTAGTTTTAGTAAAATATAGCTATAATACAATGTAAGTTGAATGAAGTTCTTTTGCTTGAATAAAAAGTGTTTCAGACAAATGTTCCATATACCTGAAAAGAATGAGTTCATCTTATATATATTTATAAAAAAATAGCAATGGAGGAAAAAAAGAATGAATGTTTACACTTCGGAAAAAATTCGTAACGTTGTTTTGTTAGGCCATGGTGGCTGCGGTAAGACTACTTTGGCAGAAGCTATGGCTTTTTCAGCAGGAATCACAAAGCGTCAGGGAAAAGTAGAAGAAGGTAATACCATTAGCGATTATGATAAGGAAGAGATCAAAAGACTTTTTTCTATCAGCACTTCTGTTATCCCCATTGTCTATGAGGATACAAAGATTAATATATTGGATACCCCCGGTTATTTTGACTTTGCGGGAGAAACAGAAGAAGGACTCCTTGCTGCTGATGCTGCAGTTATTGTGATATCGGCCAAAGCAGGTGTGGAAGTAGGTACCGTAAAAGCATGGGAATATTGTGAGAAATATAACCTTCCCAGGATGTTTTTTGTTACAGATATGGACGATGACAATGCCAGTTACAGACAGGTAGTGGAGGAGCTTACCGACCGTTACGGCAAAAGGATAGCGCCTTTTCATATACCCATCAGGGAAAATGAAAAATTTGTTGGTTTTGTTAATGTTGTTAAAATGGCAGGAAGAAGATTCACCTCTATGGGCAAATACGAGGAGTGTGACATTCCCGATTATTCCATAGAGAATTTAAATAAATTCAGAGAAACCTTATTAGATTCTGTTGCAGAAACCAGTGAAGAGCTGATGGAGAAGTATTTTTCCGGGGAAGAATTCACTGCAGAAGAAATATCCTCCGCCTTAAGAGATAATGTAATAGGTGGAAATGTGGTTCCAGTGTTAATGGGTTCCGGTATCAATGCCCAGGGACCTGCCATGTTATTACAGGCAATAGAAAAGTATTTCCCGGCACCGGTAAAAAGAGATTGTAAAGGAACAGCAGTAAAAACCGGTGTCACCTTTCAGGCAGATTATAAAGAAGAACTGCCTATGTCAGCCAAGGTATTTAAGACCATTGCCGACCCTTTTATCGGCAAATTCTCACTGATAAAAATCTGTTCCGGTGTTCTGAAATCGGATTCGTCTATTTTCAATGCAGAAAGAGAAACAGAGGAGAAAATATCCCGTCTGTATATCCTGAGAGGAAAAGAGCAAATTGAAGTGAATGAACTTCATGCCGGAGATATCGGTGCTATCGGTAAACTAAGCAATACCGTAACCGGAGATACTCTTTCGACCAAAGCTTTCCCTGTATTATTTGATAAACCGGTGATGCCGGTTCCTTATACCTCCCAAAGATTCAAAACGAAAAATAAAGGGGATGACGATAAAGTGTCGCAAGCCCTTGCCAAACTTATGGATGAAGACCTTACCTTAAAAGTGGTTAATGATAAGGAGAACAGACAGACGCTGCTCTATGGTATCGGGGATCAGCAGCTTGAGATTGCAGTTACAAAGCTATTTAATAAATACAAAGTTGAAATAGAAATTATGAAACCCAAGGTTCCTTACCGTGAAACTCTGCGTAAGAAAATCAGAGTACAGGGTAAATATAAGAAACAATCAGGGGGACACGGGCAATATGGAGATGTGCATATTGAATTCGAGCCTTCCGGTAATACAGAAGAACCCTATGTATTCGAGGAGAAGATTTTTGGCGGCTCAGTTCCAAGAAATTACTTTCCGGCAGTAGAAAAAGGTATTGCAGAATGCGTTTTAAAAGGTCCTTTGGCAGGGTATCCGGTAGTAGGGTTAAAGGCTACTTTAGTTGACGGCTCCTATCATCCCGTAGATTCTTCTGAAATGGCTTTTAAAATGGCGACGATTCAGGCTTTTAAACAGGGCTTTCTCTCGGCTTCACCCATTCTTTTAGAGCCTATTGCAACACTTAAGGTGCTGGTACCTGATAAATATACCGGTGATATTATGGGGGACTTGAATAAGCGAAGAGGAAGAGTACTTGGTATGAATCCTGAAGCTTTAGGAAAACAGGAAATAACAGCCGATATTCCTCTGTCAGAGCTTTATGGATATTCCACAGACTTAAGATCCATGACAGGTGGTGCAGGTGACTTTTCCTATGAATTCAACCGTTATGAGCAGGCGCCTGGAGATATTCAGCAAAAGGTAATTGATGAAAATGAGAAAGAATTGATGGCTGCCGGTGAATAGAAGCTGATTTTCATATACGCCCTAGCTCCGTAACTTTCCGCGAAAGAAACAGGAAAGTACGGAGCTTTTATTTTTTAAATTTAAGTGTCCTCTTCTTTTGATTGACCGGCAATGGGCTGATAGGCAATTAAAACCACAGGACTTTCCGTTTTCCTGCTTAACTCGTTTTCTAAGGTTGTAATTGCCTGTACATCTTCACTGGATATGGATGCAATTGAATAATTCTCATAATAGTTCTTATCCATAATTATTACTCCTTTTTTATTTTAGTATTACCAGATGAAGTCTAATTATTGCGTTATTCAGTAATTATATAAATACTTATTCAGAAATAACAAAATACAACGGTAGTCTTTTTGCTGACAGATTATTGATATTCGGACAAATACTGTGATTTACCGGCGAATTCATAAATAAAGTTGTCGACGAACGCTTAAAAGTGGGGTATACTTAGTAGGCGTCATAAAAAACATAAAAGTTGATGAAATACCCGATAATAAGCGAGGATATAGATGATAAAAGATTTTTTACCTATTTGCAGAGAAGACATGGATAAAAGAGGCTGGGAACAGTGTGATTTCGTATACATTACAGGGGATGCCTACGTTGACCATCACTCCTTTGGACCGGCTATTATAAGCAGGGTTCTGGAGAGTAATGGATTTAAGGTAGGCATCATTGCGCAGCCTGACTGGAAAGATGAAAAGAGCATACAGATTCTAGGAGAGCCAAGACTTGGCTTTTTGGTAAGCGGCGGCAATATGGATACCATGGTTAATCATTACACTGTTGCTAAAAAGAAGAGAAATATGGATTACTATACTCCCGGAGGCGTTATGGGAAAACGCCCCGACAGAGCTACCATATGTTACAGTAATCTCATACGTAAGGTTTATAAGAATGCGCCTATTATCATAGGCGGAATAGAAGCCAGCTTAAGAAGGCTGGGACATTATGATTACTGGAGTGATACAGTAAAGCGTTCTATTCTGCTGGATTCCCAGGCGGATTTATTGTCCTACGGTATGGGAGAACGATCCATTGTAGAAATAGCAGAAGCCTTAGACAGCGGACTGGCTGTTTCTGATATTACCTTTATAAATGGTACAGTCTATAAAGCCAGAAGCCTTGATTCTGTCTATGATGCAGAGAATCTCCCGGATTATGCGGAGATTGTGAAAAGTAAATTGGAGTTTGCAAAAAGTTTTAATATACAATACTGCAATACGGATCCCTATTCCGGTAAAAGGCTGGTGGAGAAATATAAACAGACAGAATATGTAGTTCAGAATCCTCCGGCAAAGCCACTGACCCAGGCAGAAATGGACCGTGTATATTCTCTTCCCTATATGAGAGATTACCATCCTTCCTATATTCCTCTAGGTGGAATTCCGGCAATTGAGGAATTGAAATTCTCCTTAGTCAGCAACAGGGGATGTTTTGGCGGCTGCAGTTTCTGTGCTCTTACCTTTCATCAGGGAAGGATTATTCAAACCAGAAGTCATGAATCCATAATGGCAGAGGCGAACCATCTTATATGGGACAAGGATTTTAAGGGTTATATTAATGATATCGGCGGACCTACAGCTAATTTCCGGCATACTGCCTGTGAAAAGCAGAAAACCAAAGGTGCCTGTGTGAATAAGCAATGCCTTTTCCCCACACCTTGTAAGAACTTGAAGGTAGATCATAAGGATTATCTTTCATTGTTGAAGAAGCTTAGAGAACTCCCGGGGGTTAAGAAAGTATTTATCCGTTCCGGTATACGATTTGATTATCTTATAGCGGATAAGGATGAGACCTTTATGAAAGAGCTTTGTGAGCATCATATAAGCGGACAGCTTAAAGTTGCTCCGGAACATATTAGTGACAGCGTACTTGATCTGATGGGTAAACCGAAAAATGCGGTGTACGAGGATTTCAAAAAGAAGTATAAGAAGACCAATGAAGAACTGGGTAAGAAGCAGTTCGTAGTACCTTATCTCATGTCCTCACACCCTGGTTCCACTATAAAAGAGGCAATTGCTCTGGCTGAGTATTTAAGAGATTTAGGATATATGCCGGAGCAGGTACAGGATTTCTATCCTACACCCTCCACCATATCCACCTGTATGTACTATACCGGCCTGGATCCCAGAAACTTAAAGCAGGTTTATGTACCAAAGACACCTCATGAGAAAGCTATGCAGAGAGCATTGATTCAATATCGTAATCCCAAGAACTATGATCTTGTGGAGGAAGCCCTGACTTTGGCCGGAAGGCGGGATTTAATCGGCTTTGATAAAAATTGCCTTATCAGGCCCAGAGGTCATGCCTATTCAGGAGCTAGAAAAGAGAAAGCCTCTGACAAACAAGGACAGTCAAGAGGTAAAAGTACAGAAAACAGGCAGCAGACTGGTAGCAGCAGAACCTCAAAGAACCAGCAAACAAAGAACCAGTCAGGTAAAAATCAACAGGAGAAGAACCAAGCTGCAAAGTATCAGCAGGAGAAGATTCAACCTGCAAGGAACCAACAGAGCAAGAACCAACAGAGCAAGAACCAGCAGAACAAGAATCAAGGGGCTAAAAATCAATCTGCCAAGCAGCAAACTGTTAATAATCAGACGGTTAAGAACAGGGGAACACAAAAGTCTGATATGACAAACAACCGATCTGTCTTAATGAAGGACAGTAACAAGGGAAATAAGAAACAGAGCCAGAAGTTTGCTAAGAAAAGATAAGAAGCAGAGAGGATTTAAGGAATGAAGTACTTTTTGGGAATCGATTTGGGTGGGACGAATCTGGTTGTAGGACTCGTGGATGAAGAATACAAATTACTAGATAAGGATAGTATTCCTACAAGAGCAGGAGGGACCTCTGAGGAACTAATCACAGATATGCGTTCTCTTGCTGATCAAATTCTTCTAAGAAATAAATTGAAACTTTCAGATATAGAATCGGTTGGTGTAGGCGTTCCGGGCACAGCGAACTGGGATACCGGTAGGATTGAATTTGCTAACAACCTTGCCTTTAGTGATGAACCCTTCTTACCGGTTATTATTGCTGCCTTTGAGGGTACGAAAGTATTCTTTGACAATGATGCCAATGCAGCTGCCTGGGGTGAATATCTTGCAGGCTCAGCCAGAGGTTCTGATTCCATGGTTATGATTACTCTTGGAACTGGTGTAGGTGGTGGTATCATCCTGAATGGGAAAATCTTTGAAGGTATCAATTATGCAGCTGGTGAGCTGGGGCATATGGTTATCAAAGCAGACGGGAAATATTGTAACTGTGGGCGTAGAGGATGTTTTGAAGTTTATGCATCTGCAACTGCACTTGTGGAACAGACCAGGGAAGCTATGAGTGAAAATAAGGCATCTGTACTTTGGGAACTTTGCCAGGGAGAATTAAGTAAGGTTGAAGGTAAGACATTGTTCCAGGGTATTTCACAAGGTGATAAAACAGCAGAGAAGGTACTTGAGAACTTTATTATCTATCTTGGAGCCGGTGTTATAAATATTATTAATATTTTTCAGCCGGATATCATCTGCATCGGCGGCGGAATCAGTAATGCAGGAGATGCACTTGTTGGACCACTTAAGGAGATTATTAAGAAAGAAAGTTATTCCAGGACCTCCAAAAAGCAGCCGGAAATTGTTATAGCAACCCTTAATAATGATGCCGGACTCATTGGAGCAGCAATGCTACATCTTAATAACGATAATTAAGTCAAAAAAGGTATTTCATAAATATCAAATACTGATTTGCATTGTTAGCCAGTTGGAATTAACAATATATCCGGACAACATCATAGATGTAAACCTATAAAATACATTTTTGCTTTCTTTTTCATTGAACAAAAGGTTTAAAATGATAGAGCTTTCTGCAAATGAAAATGGAAAACATAATTGACTTAAAGAGAAACGGTTGAGATAAAATAATGAGTATTAGCTGCAGATCCTTGCTATTCAATTATTTTAACTTCAACTGTTTTTTTGATTTATAATATATAACATCTGCAATTACTTATGTAATAATACTGATAGAAAAAAATAAAACGCAATAAATGCAATATAAAATTGAAATGAAAGCAAATTGAGCATAGATATGGGGTCACTGGATTGTTATAATCAAACTGTAAATGAACAAGTATCAGGAACAGTAATAATAGAGCCAAATGTTATTCAAGAGTAAAGAGAAGAAATATGAGCTGTATCTGTGAAAAATTATTAGAGATATAATTATAGCTTTACCGGAGACTGTTTTTTCCATTGGTATTATTTGCACTGTTAATATAGGTCTATATTTGGAAGCATAACTGTTTTAAGAAATATATTTGAAAAGGTATTTAATGGCAGGCGAGCCTATTTTCGGAAAATGTCGCAGGTAAGTAATAAATGGAATAGTAAGGAGGCGGTATATACTGTCTTATTGTTTTGCAGAAATGAGGTGAATTATGTCAAAGGAATCAAAATTCTTATCAATCTTAACTGACATGGCCTGGGGAACTGACAATAATAAGGATTTTCAGGCTAAAGAGATAAATAGCAGTAAACTTAAGGAATTAATATTATGGTTGGAAGGACTTGCTGTACATAATGGTTTTCATTATGAGGAAAAGCCGAGAAAGAAAGAAGAAGGAATTTTAAAGCTAAAAGCAGAAGGGGAACAAGGAGAAGGCTTCCTTTGTCAGGTTAAGTTATTTCCTTCAACGGGTAAAGAAAAAGCTGCTGGTAATTATCTTGACAATGGGGATTTGCTCATGTACAGGGAGATGACCGAGGAGCAGGGGATATTGGAGAAGAGTTACCCAGCCGGACAATACCATCTGGAAATCACAAAAGGTTCTGAATATCCTGTATATTACCAGAAACTTATCATAGAAGCAGGCGGAACGAATCCAGTATTACAAAAACTTTCACCAATTGTTGACTTGAAGGAAAAGGGGTGGTACTGCGGTGATCTGCACCACCACAGCATATACAGCAGCCCGGTTTACGGCGGAACCGACCCCGTGGTGGAAAGTCCTATGGAGGTGTCATGGTCAATGAGAGCATCAGGACTGACCTTTGGAGCTTTAAGCGATCATCATAACACCTTAAATCATACAAAGTGGGAGCAAACCGGAATTGAGGAGTTCACTCCGCTGATATCAAAGGAGATATCTACTTCAAATGGTCATGTTATGTCACTGGGTGTTAAAGAAGATATTATTTATCAAATACCAGACGATAAACATAGAAATGAAAAATACCTGAGAGAAGAATTTATCCGGATAACAGATTGTATAAGAGAAGCAGGAGGTTTATCCCAGATTAATCATCCAAGAGACCACAGTAGAGCCATTAGCTGGAACCCTGCATTTAATGATATTATTACCATCTTTGATACCATAGAAATCTGGAACGGCTCCAATCCAATGTATCCAGGAACGACCAACCATAAGGCCTTTCGCTTTTGGCTGGGATTGTTGGAACAGGGCATCTATCTGCCAGCTACAGCAGGCAGTGATACTCACAATATTTTAGCCAATGATTACATACCGCTATACGGCAAAATAAGATGGTTGGAAAACCTTATAAGAGATAGCAGACTTGAACTGCCGGAGGGTATACATCCCCTGTCAGAGAGTTTTCTCAGTCTTTGTAAGAAAGAACTGACCATATTCGAAAAATGGGCTAAGAGTAACCTTGGCAGCGGAGGAGTCAGGACCTATGTTTATCTGAGTGGAGAGAAGACAGAACTTAACATACTTAACAGTCTTAAAAAAGGGAGGAGTTATCTTACCAACGGACCAGTTCTGATACCGGATATTGAAGGAACGTATCCCGGCAATACATATAAATTATATAAAAAAGCAGCCGATATTAACCTTAAGCTGCTGGCAAACCGTCCTTTAGAACGGCTTATTCTTTATAGAAACGGAAATATAAAAGAGATTATAATTCTGGAAGAAACGAGAGGCATAAATGGCTGCTTTGATTACAGCTTTACACTTTCAAATTATTCTCTGGAGGAGGTCCGCTGGATATTTTTTCAGGCAGAAAGTGATTGTACAAATATGGCAATAACAAATCCTATTTTTATTGAGCAGGCAGAGGAGTTATAATGGACAGAGGGTTAGCTGAAAGATATAAACTCTGTATCTGTTTTGATAAAGGCGACATTTGTAATAACAGGTCTTGGTTATGCTGATTATCATCATGCCAGGTGAGCTGAATCCATCCCGGGGAGAATTAATAAGCAGATAGAAAGAGTACGAAGATACGCAGATATAGGAGAGTGGTAACAATGGAAAGATATAAGATGCATATTGTCCGGTCAGCGGATAAAAGAGTATCAGAGTTTCTGAGAAATCAGGTGAAGGTTTCAGGAAGACCTGATTTTGGGGGACTTAAAGGAGATATTATAGAGGCAAAGCCGACGATATATGTACTGACCACTGCGGTATCGGTATATTTTATTCAAGACAGTAAGTACTATCACAATGAAGAATTATTAGACGCTGTAAATCTGGCAATGGATTTCGTCATAAGCTGTCAGAGAGAAGATGGGGGCTTTGATTACCCCTCCTGTAATTTCAAATCTGCTGCAGATACGGCCTTTTGCTTTAAAAGGCTTATTGCAGCGTATCGAATTCTATTAAAATACGATAAGAATAACCGCACAAAAAACCTAAAAGATAAATACCTCAGTGTACTAACGAAAGCATTAGGCACCATAGTCTCAGGAGGGTTTCATACGCCAAATCACAGGTGGGCAATATGTGCAGCTTTGCTTCAGGGAGCCGGGCTGACAGAGGAACCTTTGAAGGCAGAACTGTATAGAAACAGAGCCGGTGAGTACCTTGCAGAAGGAATTGATGGTAACGAAGACGGAGAATATGCAGAGCGTTCTACGGGTAATTACAATGCAGTAGTTAATAATGCCATGATAGCTATGTATGAAGAAACCAGGGAAGAAAAATATCTGGGGTATGCCATAAGAAATCTTCATATGATGTTAACCTATATAGACCCGGACGATACTATCTTTACACAGAATTCAACCAGACAGGATCAGGGAAAGTCTGATTATGCGGATAAATATTTTTACCAGTACCTTTATATGACCAGCCTTACTTACAACCAAAGCTTTGACGGAGCTGCCCATAAGCTGATCAGGGACAATCTGGAACGGGGAGGACTGGCCCCTGATTGCCTTCATATCTTAATGCTTCATGATGAGATGATGAATTATCAGTTTAAAGACTATGGCTTTCTCAAAGAATATCGTAAATTATACCGGGAAGCAGGGGTTATGAGGGTAAAAACAGAAAAGTTCGCTTATACCATAATCAACAATAAGAGTGCATTTTTATTTCTGAAAGCAGGAGATACGCAAATCTATATTAAAATCGGAGAAAGTTACGGCTCTGTCAGAAACTTTATACCCCAGAACCTGACGGTAAAGGATAAGGAATTTATTCTTACAGCTGTGGCTGAAGGTTGGTATTACCAACCTTTTAAGAATTATACCGGTACCAGTGACTGGTGGAAAATGGATCACACAGAAAGAGAAATAATAAAAAATAGTGAAATCAATATGACAGTAACCATAAGAGAATTATCAGATGGCCTGGAGCTTGGGATGCGTGCAGAAGGATTGGAGGGTCTGCCTTTAAGACTGGAGGTCTGCATCCCTTCAGGTGCCATTTTGGAAAATGAAGCAATCTATATGAAAGCAGAAAAGGGTGCCGATATGATATTGAAGTCAGGTTATCTGGAGATAGGGCATAAGGGAAGACAGTTTATACTTGGACCTGGCTTTGGCAGCCATAGTTTTAAAGGACATTACTCAGGGGAAGAAGAAAATACAGAAGGTTTTACCATATTTCTGAATGAATATACACCCTGCGAGAAAACCATCACTCTTAGGTTGAAAAGTTAGGGGCATAGAATTGGAGCGTTTGAGCAGGCTTATACCAGATCAAATGAAACGAATTCGAAATACCTTGGAGTTGTTAAAGCAGTAACGTCATTCTAAGATCACTCCCCTATGCATTTGAAATAAAACCTTTCTAAAAAAAGAACAAATGATTAATATAAAAACCAAAATACTAAAATATATTAAAACCCTGTTACTATCAAAAAACCTGTTACCACCAATAAACAGGCGATTTGCAGCAGACAGAAAGAATGAATGCGCCTATGGAAAGGTATTAGAAGTCCTTTTCTCTGAAGTTTCTGTGCTATATCATCAAACAGATTGTTTGAGCATAGCGAGTTATCTGTTTGATGATATGTCAGGCACAGAAGCTTCAGAGAATTAGGACTTCTTATACCTTGTAATCGAAGCATGAATCATTCTGTCTGCTGCAAATCGCCGTCCCCTTGCGAGCAACTAAACCTTTGGCCTATTAATCGCTTTATTCTGTAATACGAAAAGAAACCATAGCCTTTGCATCCTTGTCCATTCGATATTTTGATGGCGAAAGACCACAGTATTTCCGAAAAGTGCGGTTGAACTGCGAGAAACTTGCAAACCCGCAGGACTCTGAGATATCCGTTATCCTGGTATCAGTCGACAGCAGCAGTTGCTGGGCGTTTCTTATTCTGGTCATCTGAATATAGCTGTTTAAGGTGAAGCCGGTAATCTTTTTAAATTGGTGTGACAAGTAATAACTGCTGATATAGAACCGGGAAGACAAGAAATCAAGTGACAGAGAGTCTCCGTAATGTTCATGGATATAGGAGGTAATGGAATATATCTTGTTGGTCAGATTATCTGCAGAGGAATGTACAGCATAGATATTCTGATCCTGATAGAGATAGATTTTTGTCAGGAATTCCATGAACTTGGTATGAATCAGCAGATTGTTAATGGGGGTCTTTTTCTTTGATAGTATGAATATATCATTAAGGGTTTTGAAGAGGTCTTCTTTATAGGAGCCTTCGAACCGATAGATCGGAACGTTTCTATCGAAAATGGAGAATAAAGCAGTAAGATCCTTTGCAATTCCTTCCAGTTCCATGGGCAGATTGAAATTAATAATAAGACGTTTCTTAGGTGTGCCATAAGGATATTGGGTCTTATGTAGCAGGGAAGGTTTTAAGGCTACAATATCACCAAATTGCAGGTCATAAATATCACCCTCTATGATATGGTCAGCAGATTGGTCAAGAAAGATACAAAGCTCATAAAACCTGTGAAAATGCTGAAATTCCATATTAATGCTATAGGAACGGTCATCATAGTCAAAGAAATAAAAGAATGGGTCCTCCGGATGGTTTATTTCTACCAAATGACATTTTTCATAAAGAATGAGATTTTCTAACAGCATTATTACAGTTCCTTTCAAATAAGATTCTAAGGTATTATAATTTCTTAGAAAAAGTATATTGCATAAAAGCAATAAATGCAATATAAATGGTGAAATACGCAAAAGAAGCATAGTTTTAGGTGCAATTTATTGTTATACTAATCATAACAAGCCAGGTATATAAAATTAGGTGACAGATGAAAGGATATATTCAATGCTTAAGGAAAATACATTAATACAAACAAAATTAAATGTGCTCATAGAGAGCTTTCAAAAAGTGCTGTATGAGGATGATACGGATTTTCTGTCAAATATGAAATCCAGGAATCTTGCCGGGGACGATATTACAAGGTACCGGTACTGGGAATGGACACAGGGAATTGGACTTTTTGGATTTTGGAAGTTGTTTGAAAAGACCAAAGAAGAGAAGTATCTGGAGTTGATTTTAAAATATTACAACGAGCGGATTGATAGCGGACTTCCTTCTAAGAATATTAATACCTGTGCCCCGATGCTGACATTATCTTATGCAGCCGAGTATACAGGAAACCCTGTGTTCCATACAGTCTGTGCTGAATGGGCAGAGTGGATAATGAAGGAGCTGCCAAAAACCAAAGAAGGAGGTTTTCAACACATTACTTCCGATACTTTAAATGATCAGGAACTCTGGGATGATACCCTGGTTATGACAGTGCTTTTTCTGGCCAATTATGGAAGAATCTCAAATAAACCTGAATATATAGAAGAAGCCAAATATCAGTTTTTATTACATATAAAGTATCTGGCCGATAAAAAGACCGGTTTATGGTATCATGGCTGGACCTTTCATGGAAACCATAATTTTGTGGAAGCCTTGTGGGGCAGGGGGAATTGCTGGGTGACAATTGCAATTCCGGAATTTTTACATATGGTGGATTGTGAAGGCAGTATACAGAGATTTCTTCTGGAGGCATTAAAAGCTCAAGTGGAAGCCTTGGTAAAATACCAGGGAACAAGCGGTATGTGGCATACTTTAATAGATGATAATACCTCGTATACAGAAACCAGTGCTACCTGTGGTTTTGCTTATGGAATCTTAAAGTCAGTACACCTTGGACTTATCGACGATAGTTATAAAAAATGTGCATACAAAGCCTTGGAATCCATTCTTCTAAATATCACCGATGAGGGTATCGTGAAACAAGTCTCCTACGGAACTGCCATGGGAAGAGTAAACAAGCAGTTCTATAAAGAAATAGCAATCCGTTCCATGCCCTACGGACAGGCACTGGCAATCCTTTTTCTGTTGGAAATAACAGAAGATATGGAAAAAGATAGAGTTATGAAGCTATGAGAAAAAAAGCGGTCGTATTTATAAGTTTTATGATAATTATGATTGTAATGGGGGCAAGTGACAGCCTGCGAGGAATCTTTGCTGTAATGTTTCGTGAACATTTTGAGCTGTCGGCCTTTCAGATTTCATTGATAATTACCGTAAGTTACCTGGGTAATCTTATATTTCTGTTTTTTGGAGGGGCTTTTGTTGACAGGTATCACAAGAAAAAGGCTCTGCTGGCTATAGTAAGCATTTGGCTGTGCGGAGTGGCTCTATTTATCTTTACAGATGATTATGTTCTGTTGTTGATTGGCATGTTTTTCTGTATGGGAGCCTCTACGCTTATTAATACTACTATTAATATCCTGGTACCTGCTGTTTTTGCGGCTTCGCCGGGGATGATAGTGAATATTCTTTTCTTCGTTCAGGGGATTGGGACCAGTACCAGCCAGAATTTAGGAGGAAAGCTTACAGGGAACTACTCTTCCTGGCAGGGAATCAATCTGTTTCTTGCTGTGCTTGCAGTGGCTGGGGCAGTTTTCCTGCTCACAGCGGATATTCCGGAGGTCATGCAGAAAGACAGAAAGACAGTATCATATAAGAGAATATTGAAAGCACCGATTTTTTGGAGCCTAACCTTAATCTTTGGCTTTTATTTTATTGCAGAGCATGGAATACTTAACTGGCTGCTTCTTTACGGAATAAATGAGCTTGAGTTATCCTCTGGGCAGGCATCTGCGTATCTGTCTTTGTTTTTTGGCGGTATTACCCTTGGAAGGCTTTTATTTGCACCGGTTGTACAAAAATTAGGAGTGAAGAAGAGCATAACACTTTTTGGAGGAGTAGGTACTGTAGGTTATATAACAGGGATTCTGTCAGGTAAGGCGGGAATTATGCTGTTAAGCTTGTCAGGCCTTGGGATATCAATACTTTATCCTACTCTGGTACTTATGATACGTCTGTTTTATGAAGAAGACAGGATAGCTACAGCAACAGGTGCAGTTATCAGTCTTGCCACCATATTTGACATTGTCTTTAATATGGCATTTGGGAAATTGGTAGATAGTTATGGACTAAGGATATCTATTATGATACTGCCCTTTAGTATGGCTGCATTTTATATTAGTTATTTGATTTTTGTTGGGAGCAGAAAAAAAGAAAGTGTTCAGTGAATGGAAGGGCATAAAGATTCTGTGTCTTAATCTGTTTCGTCATAGGCAGGCGTAGCATGCTTGTTACTGGAACCGCTACGCCTTCTTCTCTTTCCCTTTTTGAGTGCTGATATCAGATACTGATAATAAATGAAATTTACCTAATGCAGTACACTTATTCTTGCGTAAATAATTACCGGCTGGCATCCACAAAAGCAGTAAACAGCTTCTTTGCACCTTCATTTACACGGAAGAGATGCTCCGGATGCCATTGGACGGCAAGAAAGAAAGGGTGGTCTCTTAAATATACAGCTTCTACCAGTCCATCCCTCGACCTTGCAGCTACATTCAACTCAGGAGCCACATCTTTGATTCCCTGATGATGAAAGCTGTTTACCATTAAGGTATCTTCCTGAAGAATATCATAAAGGAGAGAATCCCTTTCAATTGTTACACTATGTGAAAGTACAGTTCGACCGGATTTCTGAGAATGGCATAGATTTAATTCCCTTTGGAATTGAGCAGCAATATCCTGAAATAAGGTGCCTCCAAAGAATACATTAAGTACTTGTATTCCGCGGCAGATACCAAACACAGGCTTGCCGGTACCAATTACAAGATTAAAAATAGTTTCTTCCATCTGATCTCTGTCAGGGTACACTACATCACATTCCTCAAGGGTTTCCTCACCGAAGCGGAAGGGATCGATATCCGGGCCGCCTGTAAAAAGGAAACCGTCACAAACCGAAACTGCTGTCTTTAGTGCTTCTTCAGTTGCTTTCAGGGGAAGCAGGAGAGGAACACCACCTGCATCCAAAATAGCTTCCAAATACATGGAAGCTATGCAAAGCTTATTATTATCAGGTTCGTAGTGGGGGGTAACTCCTATAACAGGGATTTTCATGTTAACTCCTTTCGTGAATGTCTAATTATGGTATTTGATATACCTGAATACGTAGTTGAAAAAACTGTCTTTTATTTTCCACCGAACTCCCATCTTATGATTTGGAGACACACTGATTTACATTGGATATTCGCTGATAATAATGGATATTCGCTGATAATAATCGCTGGTATCTATTTAACCGATTGTTATAGTATATGACGCGTTAAAGCTTTTGCTAACCTCTAATTTATTTCCCCATTTACGTTCTTCCAAGGAGCCATTGAAATTATCTGAATCACATCTGCCGTACCAGGGTTCAATACATACAAAAGGTGCATTTTTACCGGCAGGTGACCATAGACCGAACAAAGGAGCATCAAAGGCAACAGTAACATAGGGGGTCTTATCGGGTTTTAAAAGAGATACTCTATGACACTGGTTTTTTTCAATTATAAGAGCATCATTATCAAAAAGATGTGAACTGATAGGCAGAATTCCCTGATCTGTAGAGAGTAAGCCAGGTTCTTCTGTTGTTACGGCCAGTCCATGTTCGTTGATTTTGGTTATAATTAAAGGAGCTTTATGATCGAAGGCAAAATAGTAGTCTTCCTGGCGGCCTTCTTTGTTTAAAGGACAAAAAAAGGCAGGATGGGCACCAATTGAGAAATACATGGTATCATTCCCGTTATTGATGACCTCCCAGGCAACTTCGATTTCTCTGGCTGTCAAGGTGTAGCTTATGTTAAGGATAAAAGGGAAGGGATATACTTTCAGGGTGGCTTCTGTAGCTTCCAGGGTAAAGGTAATAGAATTCTCATTTTTATCAGATACACGAAAATCCATGTCTCTGGCAAAACCATGTTGTGACATAGGATAATCAATGCCATTATAGTTATACCTCTTATCCTTTAAGCTACCTACAAAAGGGAAAAGAACAGGAGAAGAACGCTTCCAAAAGGCAGGATCTGCATTCCATAAATAATCCTTTCCGTTTTTTCTATCGGATATTGCAGTCAACTCTGCTCCTGTTTCATGAATTTTCAAAATTAATTCATCATTTTCTAATACATGTAATTTCATAGTAACCTCCGGATCAATTTTATTATCAATGCCTTCTATTATCTATAAGACAGAGATATTATAAATCAACAAATAAATTTAGCTTTTATTTTAACATGGAAAGACTATTTATACCATACATTACATAAAAATCCATGTTTTGTGGCAGAGAGAGACTGAAACTACTTGTGTCGGGCCTGGAAAGTAAAATATACAATAAAATTAAATAATAAGCTCAAAGAGAGTAGTTATTGATACTGATGTGTCAGGATATTTTGAAATAAGTTGTGTGAAATGTATACAAAAATTCAATATTATTTTTATGAGAAGTGTCAATGGTAAAAGTTTAATAATTCTATTATAATAACTTTACATTCAAAGTTTGTTACTGTTCAATCAGGCAAGACTTACATCTATAGGTGTATTTCTTGTCTTTTTTTATTTACTAAGTTTTATAAGAGAGTGTATATTAGCTGGAACAGCTTTTAACCTGATTACAACCTAAGACTTCTTAAGGAGGAATGAACAGAATTCCCTGATATAGTTGGACAGAAAGTAGGCAGTTATGAAGATTGTACGTATATTAAATAATAATTCAATTGTGGCAAGGAATGAGAAACAGCAGGAATATGTGCTGCTGGGATCAGGTTTGGGATTTCAAAAAGCCAGAGGTGATACAGTTGATGAATCGAAAATAGAAAAGAAATTTGCTCCCACAGACGATAAGGTAATCAGCCAGTTTGTAGAGCTGGTAAATAATATCTCTATGGAATGCATTTTGTATTCCCAGCAGATAATTGAAGATGCCAAAGTAAAATATGGTAAAAAACTGGTAGATACCATTTACATCTCCTTACCGGACCATATATCCAATGCAATTGAGAATGCCAGAGGCGGTATCTATGTCAGGAACCCGCTCCTTCATGATATCAAACGCTTTTACAAGGATGAGTTCTCCATTGGAACATCTGCCTTAGAACTTATTAAAGAGAATACAGGGATTCAATTACCTGAAGATGAAGCTGCTCATATAGCCTTACATTTTGTAAATGCAGAAATAGGTGAGGGCAAGGCTACAGCCATTAAATTAACGGAAATAATGCAGGAAATCTCAAATATTGTGAAAGATTATTTCAAGATAGAATACGATGAAAATTCCTTAAATTATTATCGATATATAACTCATTTAAAATTCTTTGCACAGAGAATCTTAAATAATACAAATTATCCGGAAGGGGATAAGGATGTTCTCGAATTGGTGATTAATAAGTACAAGAAGGAATATGAATGTGTGATGGAGGTTGGCAGGTTTATAAAGGATAAATTCGGATATGTGTTAAGTTCAGATGAGTTGTTATATCTGACAATTCATATTTCAAGAGTAGTAAATAAAGTGGATTAGATTTTTGAGCGTGATATTACGAATATATAGATATGTAAGCAAAGCATAAAGCATAATGGTTATAGGGATTGTTATGATTAGGTTCAGCAAGACCCGGAGATAGCAGCAGGGTAAATTTAAGAATTTACTGTAAACGCTGTTTTCTTCCGGGTCTTTTTATATAGATTTATAGATTAAAGAATAATCAATCATAGATTGGACATTCAAAAAAGAGGATAGTAAAAACAAAAAGTCTGTTTTTTACTGCATATTCAGGAATATTAAATCCCAAGATTTGATATTCACGAAAGGGGATATTATGAACTATACCAATTTAGCAGCCGAAATTCTAAAATATGTCGGCGGACAGGAAAATGTAATAAGTGTTACAAATTGCATGACACGGCTTCGTTTCCAGTTAAAAGATTCCAAGAAAGCAAATGTAGAAGCTATTAAAAATCTAAAAGGTGTACAGGGTGCCGTTACTAAAAACGGACAGTTTCAGATAATCATTGGCACAGACGTAAGCCATGTCTGCGAGGAGATTAAGAAGCTCGGACATTTTGATGATAATGCTGAAACCAGCGGAGAAGCCGAAAAGACTGGAATAATCAACAGCTTTTTTGGAACATTAACCGCAATCTTTACACCGGTTATTCCTGCCTTAGCCGGTTCCGGTATGATCAAAGCTTTATTGGCATTATGCGTGGCGTTGGGAGTAATTACAAATGACAGTAATACTTATAAAGTATTTTTTGCCTTTGCTGATGCGCTATTTTCCTTTATGCCCTTTATTCTGGCAATTTCAGCAGCCAGGCGCTTCAAGTGTTCTCCATATATTGCAGCTGTATTAGCCGGCGTATTGCTTCATTCCAGCTTTACGGGTATAGAAGCGCAGGAATTGATTATTAATATATTTAATGGAAATACCATTAGCTTAAAGTATTTTACCATATTTGGCTTTTTACCGATTTTAGCAATCTCTTATGGCGGAAGTGTAATTCCTATCCTTTTGATCGTATGGGTGCAATCAAAGATAGAGCCTGTTGCTAATAAATATTCCTTTCCAGCTGTGAAGGTGTTCTTAGCACCTCTGATTACCATTATCCTTACCGGTTTAATCGCGTTATTTATCGCAGGACCTATCGGTAACCTGATCGGACAGATTTTAGCAGTCGGCTTTAATTTCTTAAATGACTATGCTGGTTGGGTAATTCCTCTCATTATGGGTACCTTATGTCCTTTCTTTGTTATGACAGGAATGCATTACTGCTTTGCCCCCATTCAGTCAATTCAATATGCAACATTGGGTTATGGAACAATCTTAGGACCTGGTATGTTAGCCTCAAATATTGCACAGGGAACTTCCTCTATTGTCGTGGGCTTAAAATCTAAGAACAAAGAACTTAAACAGTTAGGTCTTTCTGCTGGATTTACTGGATTAATGGGTATTACAGAACCAGCCCTTTACGGTGTCAACTTAAAGTATAAGAAACCATTATATGCTGCAATGATTGGTGGTGGTTGTGCAGGCCTTTATGCAGGTATAACCGGTATTCATACCTTTTCTTCCACAACTGCAGGCCTTCTGGCACTTCCGGTTTATATCGGCGGTGAGGGTTTTATGAATCTTATCAATGCTTGTATTACAATACTGATTTCCATGGCAGTAACAGTTATCGCAACTCTGATTCTGGGCTTTAAGGACCCCGTTGTAATGGAAGCAGAGGAAGTGAATGCAGTAAATAAAAAGGAAGTAAAACCTCTTATAAAAGAGAAATTAATACTTGCTGCACCCTTAAGCGGTCAGACGATTAGTCTGTCTGAGGTTTCTGATGAAGCCTTCTCTCAGGGTATTTTAGGAAAAGGTGCTGCAATACTTCCTGTGGAAGGCAAGGTTTATGCACCTGTTAACGGTAGAGTAGAGACAGTATTTGAAACAAAACATGCTATTGGACTTGTGAGTAATGAAGGTGTTGAAATCCTGATTCATGTAGGTATCGATACTGTTGAGCTTGGCGGAAAATTCTATGAAGCTAAAGTGAAACAGGGAGAAAGCGTTGCGAAAGGACAGCTGCTGCTGGAATTTGATATGGACGGTATCAAAAAAGCGGGTTATGATATAACGACTCCGATAATTGTTAGTAATACAGAGGATTATCTGGAGGTGCTGGCAACGGTTAAGGATACTGTCAGAGCAAAGGATGATTTTCTAACTATTTTACCTTAATGAAAAGGAGCTTATATCCTTTCTAAGCAATAAAGCCATTCAATTTTAACTTTATTGCTTAGAAAGGCTTTTCTTAGATACAGAAAGGAGGCAGCTTTACAATGAGTTTTCCGAAGAACTTTTTATGGGGCGGAGCCATTGCGGCAAATCAATGCGAAGGTGCTTATGCAGAAGGCGGAAAAGGTTTATCCATACAGGATGTTATGCCTAAGGGGGTTATGGGTCCAATCACAGAAGAACCTACAGCCGATAATCTGAAGCTGACAGGTATTGATTTTTACCACAGATATCCGGAGGATATCAGACTTTTTGCTGAGATGGGTTTTAAAGTATTAAGAATGTCTATTGCCTGGAGCCGTATTTTTCCTCAAGGGGATGAGGAGCAGCCAAATGAAGAAGGACTTGCTTTCTACGACAAGGTTTTTGATACCTGTCTTTCCTATGGCATAGAGCCAATGGTAACGCTTTCTCATTATGAAACACCATTACATCTGGCAAAAAAATATAACGGCTGGAGAAACAGAAAGTTAATTATTTTCTTTGAAAGATATTGCAGAACGGTGTTTCACAGGTATAGGGATAAAGTGAAATATTGGATGACCTTTAATGAGATAAATTCAGTCAGGCATTTTCCATTTATGGGGGCGGGAGTTCTAACACCGAAAGAAAAATATAGAGAACAGGATATGTATCAGACCGCTCATCACGAATTTGTTGCCAGTGCCTTGGGAGTTAAGCTGCTTCGTGAGATAATACCGGATGCCAAAATGGGATGCATGGTGCTTGGTGCTTTGAATTATCCCATGACACCCCTGCCAATGGATATGATTGCAATGATGACGGGGGACAGGGATTGTATGTTCTTTGCGGATGTCCAGGCAAGAGGTTATTATCCTTCCTATATTAAGAAGTTATGGGAAAGAAAGAATATTAAGCTTGAAATGGAACCGGGAGATGAGGATATCCTCACCAATACCGTTGATTTTATATCTTTTAGCTACTACATGAGTAAATGTACTGCCGCTGATATATCACAGTACAAAAAAGGAAAAGGGAACCTGACCTCAGGGGTCAGTAATCCTTATTTGCAGGAAAGCGAATGGGGGTGGCAGATTGATCCGGTAGGATTACGATATACTCTTAATTATTTTTATGACAGATATCAGAAACCCTTGTTTATTGCAGAAAACGGGCTGGGTGCAACGGATGAATTAATTAAGCTTGAAAATGGTGCTTGTAAAATAGAAGATGATTACCGGATAGCATATCTGAGAGATCATTTGAAGGAAGTTGAAAAAGCACTGCAGGATGGTGTTGATGTTATGGGGTATGCTTCCTGGGGGTGCATTGATGTAGTCAGTGCCTCAACGGCTCAAATGAAAAAAAGATATGGTTTCATCTATGTGGACCGTAACGAAGACGGTACAGGTACTTTGAATAGGTATAAAAAGAAAAGTTTTGATTGGTATAAGAAAGTGATTGAGACGAACGGCAGTAATTTAGCTGAAGACTGAGGGTTTTAGCTGTAAGCTGGCACTAATCATGAGTTATTTGTTTTAAAAGTGTATATATTTAGATAGAAGGTTATTTTTGACTAAAAATTTTATTGACAATAAGAAAGGCCGCATAGTAAGCGGGCATAGTAAATACTATGTTAGGAATTTATCATGAAAAAATTTGATTATGTAATAACAGACTCAATAGGTATCCATGCAAGACCTGCCGGTCAGCTTGTTAAGCTTGTTAAAGACCTGGAGGCAACAGTAACAATTGAAGCAGAAGGAAAAACCGCAGACCTGAAAAAATTGATGGCAGTTATGTCACTGGGAGTAAAAAATGCTGCCACCGTAACAATTACTGCTGAAGGAGCAGATGAAGAACTGGCAATAGAGAGACTGGAAGAATATTTTAAAGCAAATTTATAAGATATCTGCAAATTGCAGCAAATACGGATTATGAAAGGCTGATAGATGAAGAGTTATAGTGGAAAGTCAATTTATAATGGTATTGCCATTGGAAAAATATTTTATTACGAAAAAGAAGAACAGGTAATAAAAAAAGAACAGATTGAGGATGAGAATAAGGAAATCATACGCTTTAGACAAGCCAAAGAGCAGGCAGTAGAGGAACTTCAGGTGCTTTATCAAAAAGCTTTAAAAGAAGCCGGTGAAGAGAGTGCAGCTATTTTTGAAGTGCATGCTATGATGTTGGAAGATGAGGATTATATCGACTCTGTGTTAAATTTGATATCCCAGGAAAAAGTGAATGCTGAATATGCAGTTGATCGAACAGGCGAAAACTTCTCAAAGATGTTTGCCGAAATGGAAGATGAATATTTTAAAGCGAGAGCTATTGATATAAAAGATATATCTGAAAGAATAATTTCCTGCTTATTAAACAAACAAGCAAATAAAGATACCTGGAAAGAACCTGCTATTATTCTGGCAAAAGACTTGTCCCCCAGTGAAACAGTACAAATGGATAAATCAAGGATACTCGGATTTCTTACAGAACTGGGGTCTGTTAATTCCCACACCGCGATTTTAGCAAGAACAATGAATATTCCTGCCCTGACAGGTATCCCTGCTGTCTCAGAATTAAACGGTAAAATGGCTGTTCTGGACGGTTATTCAGGTACACTGATTATAGAACCCAATGATGAAATACTGTCAGAGATGAGAAAGAAACAGCAGGAGGATATAGAGAGCAGCAGGAGTCTGCAGAAGCTTAAAGGCCAGGAAACAAAGACTTTAGACGGAAGAAAGATAAAGCTCTATGCCAACATCGGAAGTGTAGAGGATGTATCTGCTGTCCTTGAAAATGATGCAGAAGGAATCGGTCTGTTTCGAAGTGAATTCCTATATCTTGAGAAAAATACTTATCCCACAGAAGAAGAGCAGTTCAATGCCTATCGCAGCTTTCTTGAAAAAATGGGAGGTAAGAAGGTTATTATCCGTACATTGGATATCGGAGCAGATAAACAAATCGCTTATTTCAATCTGGAAAAAGAAGAAAATCCAGCGATGGGTTACAGAGCCATCAGAATATGCCTTGACAGAACGGATATCTTCAAAACCCAGTTAAGAGCTTTGCTCAGAGCAAGTATATATGGCAATTTAGCAGTGATGTATCCCATGATAATATCTGTGGAGGAAGTAAAGCAGATCAAAGCCATTGTAAGTGAGGTGCAGAAGGACCTGACGGAACAGGGAATCGCTTATGGTGAAATAGAACAGGGGATTATGATAGAGACTCCTGCGGCAGTTATGGAAAGTGATGTTCTGGCCAAAGAAGTGAGTTTCTTCAGTATCGGTACAAACGACCTGACACAATATACATTGGCTATTGACCGCCAGAACCCTAAACTGGATGCCCTCTATGACGCCTGCCATCCGGCAGTTCTTAAAATGATTCAAATGGTAATAAACAATGGACACAAAGAAGGCTGCTGGGTAGGCATCTGCGGAGAACTAGGTGCTGAGCTTACGATGACGGAAACATTTATTGATATGGGAATAGATGAACTATCTGTTTCCTCACCATTCATATTACCAGTTCGAAACGTAGTTAATAATATTCATAAGCACATAAAACAAGAAGAAATATAACAAGAAGTGAATATAACAAGAAGTGAATATAACAAGAAGTAGATATAACTGGAAGTTGATATAGCAAGTAACAGATATAACAGGTAAAAGACGTAATAAGAAGCAGATAAAACAAGTATTGATATCAGAAGAACCAGATGTAACAAGAAGTTATTATAATAAGGCATTTAATAATGGACGAATTGAATTCCAGCCTGGAATCATTCGTCTGTTTTTATGTTTATAAATGAATATTATTCACAATAGCTTCACAACCTGAATATAACGTAATAGGAGTCTTGCCAACAACTATTCATATCTGATATAATTGTGAGAAAAGCAATGGGAAAACCAATTGCTGAAATCGGAAAGAGAGGATAACATGATTCATATTTTTTACCCGGATGAATCTGCGGATTCCGCTTATGCAATAGATTATGCTGACCTATATAAGAAAGGGTACAGGGGGATTCTATTCGATATAGACAATACACTTGTTGAACATGGTAAAGATGCGGATGATAAAGCCAAGAAACTGATAAAAGAGTTGGTGGAGTTAGGCTTTAAGATCTGTTTTATATCCAATAACAGTGAAGAAAGAGTAAAGCGATTTAATAAAGATCTCCATCAAAGTTACGTATTTAAAGCAAATAAACCTGCCAGAACCGGATATTTAAAAGGTGTTAAAGTTCTGGGAACTAATCTGAAGAATACTGTATTTGTGGGAGATCAATTATTCACGGATGTGTATGGAGCAAGAAGGGCTGGCCTTAAGAGTTATTTTGTCAAGCCTGTTGGGGAGGACATAGAGATTCAGATAATTCTTAAGCGTTATCTGGAGAAAGTCGTATTATTTTTTTATAAAAACTTTCACAAAAAGAGAAAATATATTCATAAAAAATGAAAATGAAATATATATGATTTGGACTAAGTGTAGTAATCTCTTTTTACAGCATAAAAACATAAATTTATTAAGGCTTATTTATACTGGAGAGAAGAGAGCTATTAGTTAAATAGATAGAAAGAGAACATATGAATAATATAATACTGATAGGGTTTATGGGCTGCGGTAAAACAACAGCGGGACAACAGCTGGCGAAGAGACTTGGGTATGATTTTCTGGATACGGACAAGTTTATCGAACAGAAGCAAGGGCAACCGGTCAGCAGGATATTTGAAACCCAGGGAGAAGAAGTTTTTCGGCGAATGGAGACAGAAACTGTCAGAGATTTCGTGGGTATATTGCAGAGAACAGTTTTATCCGTGGGTGGAGGTTTGCCAATAACACCTGGAAATGCCGATTTGTTAAAAGAGCTTGGAACGGTCATCTACCTGGAGGCATCCAAGGAAGTACTGGCAGCAAGGCTAAAGAGCGATACTACAAGACCCTTGCTGGTGGATAAGGATGGCTCCAATCGAATGGAAGCCTTGTATGACTACCGCCTGCCCCGTTACGAAGAAGCAGCACATATAAAGATAGTAACAGAGGGTAAAAATCTGCAAGAAGTAGTTAACAGCATTCTGGAAAGTATTTAATGGACAGAGCAAACAGGAGGAACAGTTATAATGAAACTGCTGGTTATCAACGGTCCCAATCTGAACTTTTTGGGTATTCGGGAGAAAACCGTATATGGAGCTGAGGATTACAGTTATTTAAAGTCCCTCATACAGGAAAAAGCTATAAGCGAGAACATAACTGTTGATATCTTTCAGAGCAATACGGAAGGTAATATTATTGACCGCATTCAGGAAGCATATTTTGACGGGACACAGGGTATAATTATTAACCCCGGTGCGTATACTCATTACAGTTATGCTATTAGAGATGCATTGGCTTCTATTACTGTGCCAATAATTGAGGTACATATATCTAACGTACACAAACGGGAAGAGTTCAGGCATGTATCTGTAACGGCTCCTGTGTGTACCGGTCAGATAGTGGGGCTTGGACTGAAAGGTTATCTGTTAGCGATTGATGCAATATTATCATTGGTAAAATAGCTAATATACGAAATCGTTCTAATTGTATGTTTTTTTACGCATTTATAAAAAATAGTTGAAAAAAATTGATTAATAAGATAAACTATAGTGTAGTTAATTTAAGGAGGAAAATATCATTTATGGTATCAGCAGGCGATTTTAGAAATGGCTTAACTATCGAATTAGATAATAATGTTTACCAGGTAATTGAATTTCAGCATGTAAAACCCGGAAAGGGAGCTGCTTTCGTTCGTACTAAGCTTAGAAATATTAAGAGTGGCGGTGTTATAGAGAGAACTTTCAGACCTACAGAGAAGTGTCCTCAGGCTCACATTGAACGTTCTGATATGCAGTACTTATACAATGACGGAGAGCTTTATAACTTTATGGATGTTAACACATTTGACCAGTTTGCTCTTAACGAAGAATCTGTTGGAGATTCATTAAAATTTGTAAAAGAGAACGATATGGTTAAGATGCTTTCCCATAACGGACAAGTATTTGCAATCGAGCCTCAGTTATTCGTAGAGCTTGTTATTACAAGCACTGAACCAGGTTTTAAAGGAGACACTGCTCAGGGTGCTACAAAGCCTGCCGTAGTTGAAACCGGAGCAACTGTTTATGTTCCTTTATTCGTTGAAGAAGGCGACAAGATCAGTATTGATACAAGAACTGGTGAATACTTAAAGAGAGTATAATTGAATATTTAAGAATAATATGAGCGTAATCCAAGAAAATCAAGGTTTTCTGTGGATTACGCAATTTTTATACTTAATTGAAATAATTAATTGAAGAGCCGATATTCTCCTTTATATTTTATAAATTCATTGTGAGTTTTGTTAAGATAGCTTTTTTTCGGTTTATAGCATACTAACTATGTTACATCTAATGAGAGAGGGAACGGATATGTTTAGAAAAAGAGTACTTTTAATAATTATTACATTATTTACCTTATATTGCTTAAATGATAAGATTGTGTCAGCTGAAAGTAAAACAAGTAAAACAACAGATATTCAAATACAAGCTTCCGGAAATAACTTGGATGATTTTATTCCGGAAGATTGGAAGTTAGTCAGTAAGGTTAAGGGAGATTTAAATAAAGACAAATTAAAAGATATTGCAGCAGTAATTGAATATACAGGGGATTATACTGATAATGAGGAAGAGGAAGGGATAGGCAAGCCAAGAGTCTTATTTATTATATTACAAAAAAAAGATGGTTCTTTTAAACTGGCTGTTCAGTCAGCCAATCTGATAATGAGAGAAGGAGAGGGAGGCATATTAGGAGATCCCTTTGACGGAATAGAGTATAATAGAGGTTCTGTGGTTATTTCTTTTTATGGAGGAAGCGCCTGGAGATGGGGTTATACCTATCGATTTCGTTATCAAAACAAAGACTGGTATCTAATCGGTAAAACAGAACTGTCTGAAAATGTGAACACAGGAGAATCTAAAATCATTGATACTAATTGCATTACCGGCCATCAGATTATCACTTCTGTTGATCCAAAAGGCAAAAAGAAGGTATTAACCCATAATATTGGGAAAAAGCAATTAAAAAAACTAATAGATTTTTAAGAGGTTAAATATTCCAATGTTATCTTTCTTATTTACGGAATTTTTTTTGTGCCTGTTCTTATTCTGGCATTATACTACTCCATAAGAAAAAGAAAATAATACTGTACTATATATCTGATTTATAATATAAATGGAATATAAATTAAGATCCCTGCAAACATTGAAAGCATTATATATGATATGGATAACACTTAAAATTGCAAAAGAACAGCATAAACTAAGGAGATAAAAATGAGTATTGTAATGGCCGTAGCAAACATGAATAGAGTAGTTGTAAAGTGTGATGGAACTGCGCTTGATTTTGAAACCAGTGAAATAACATCTGAAGATTATGAGAAAATAATATATCTTAATGACGATTGTATCGTAGGATACATTGGAATGATAGAGGACTGCGAGTTTATCCTAAATGAATATCGTAGATTAGCAGAAGAGTCAAATGTTGATATTAATACATTAAAGCCTACAACAGTTATCTATGACCTGTGTGAACTTGCAAAAGGAATTGAGGATAGTAAGGTATCCTTTCTGGTTGCGGGAAGGGAAAATGGCAGAATTCTTCTCTTTGGTTTTACATCTGCAGATCAATATGAGATAAATAATTTCTCGCCGGTAGATGATGAAGAAATAAAATATATAACTCTTGGCAGTGATATTCAGAAAAATGCCGTACAATACCCGGTGTATTATAGGGCTGAAAAAGCTATAGAAACTACAATGAATGATTATATACGTTATATTGCGACCATTGATGCAGGGGTAAATAGCAATATATTCACTAAGAAATTAAAGATTAATGATTGACTTTGACAAAATAAATGTATATATATTATATAAAAAAAGGCGTGATTAAGGGATAATCCTAAAATTACGCTTTTTAACTTATACATATTGTTCTATATTTTACTATGAACTATAATACAAAGAAAGTAACTCGATCTATCCAATAAATTATTGTAAAAATAATTATTAATGTAAGTGCTGTTGCTTAACAGACCCTAAAGTTACTAACAGAAATAATTATCATATTTGTGAACAAAAGATAGTAAGGATACTTTAAGTATGGAAAGGAATGTTATGAAAATTATAAAATGGCTTATGCCTTTAGGCATGATAAGTGCTTTCTTTTATTTTCTGCATGTATTTTTAGGACAAATGTCATGGAAAGAATATAATCCAATAACAACAGATATTAGTTCTCTGACTGCAGATGGTGCACCCAATGCAGATTTATTGAGAGTATTCACATTGATTTATGGAGTAAGTTTTCTGATATTTACTTTAGGAATGATTCTGCGAACCTGGAAAGAAAATCATATAGTTACCCGGATAGGTTATATCCTGTTTTTTGTTATGGCAGTCACGACAGTTGTTGGTTACAACCTATTCCCTCTAACAGGCAATAAAAATGAAATGAACTTTCAGAATATGATGCATATTATCGTTACGGTAGTAGTGGTATTTACAACGATTCTCTCGACTTTTATAATTGCCTTCGGCTACCTGAAAAAAGACAAGCTAAAAATTCTGGGACGAATCTGCCTCTTAACAGCATTCCTTATAACTATATTTGGGGCAACCAATCCCATAGGTATGGGATTGCAGCTTAATATACTGGGACTGTCCGAGCGGCTGGTTATTTATACCCTCCAGTTGTTTGTGTTCTTTCTATCCTTCCTCTATTCCTTTGATATTAAGCTGATAATTAAACGTGCGGATGCATAACTATTTCTAAATTATAGATAATATTTTTCAAGATATTTTCGAACACCGATTAACAATATCCCCTTTGTCATGCTTTTTACCGGTGGAAATACCTTTAAATAAGCTGTATTGGCAGAGATTTCTTTCAGATTATATCCGTTCTTTAAGACAATAAATTTACCGATTCCCGGAACAATAGAATTATGGGGACAACCATAAATACAACGCATACAAAGGACGCATTTATCATGAAATACTGGTTTATTCTTGGAAATACTGATATTTCCTGTTGGACATTGTTTGCTGCACCAGGAACAACCAGTACAATCATCGGTGGTCTTAAGATTTTTACCAAAGATTTTACCAGAAAATAATCTCTCCATTAGCCCTAAACGAGAAAATAAACGATCAATTACCAGTGGATTCTTTCGGTATAATTTACCAGAGAGTATTTCGTTGGCTATTTCGTTGACTTTTAATGGTAGTGCCCTTAATAACATAGCAGAAACCACCTCATCATAAGCGACTGCAAAATTGCTGGGCATAACGACCATTGATTCGTAACGAACTACATAATTCTTCTGCTCTAACAATCTGATTACTCTTCTACGGCAGGAAGTATTAGGAGATATTTCACCGCCACCGGATACGGAAATGACAGCAGCTTGAGAGCCTTTATGTACCTGAGATATAAGTTCCAGCCATTTCTCAATAGGCCTGGGAGCGTTAAAGGCGTATACAGGATAGATAATTATTAGAAAATCATCTTTCACCTCTTGGAATTTATTTTTGCTTATATCTGTTGCTGTCACTTTCTGTCCTTTGTTAAGTAGTGTATTTTTTAATGCTTCAACCACCAGTGCGGTACCGCCGGTCCCACTGAAGTAAGCAATATGAATTGGTTTTGTAATATCCATAAGATTCCTCCATAACAGATTTTTAAAGTTGTCCCAAATCAGATTTTTTATGTTTTTTTAACTGTAGTTCAGTAAAAATAATGGATCCTGAAACACCTAAAATAAAAACTAGAAGATTAATATAAAAACTCTGGATTCCGTTATCTATCAGTTCCTTTGGAATAAGTACTTTATATGTCAGAATTACAGCCACCAGGTTTAAGAAGGCGACAATTAATGAACAGTAACCAAAGGTTCTATTAGCCATATTCCAGTTATTTCGGGATTTCATAGAAGCTTTGGTTCTATAGCCTGCACTTTTATTACGGTTATCTCTTATTGAACTATTCATATATATGCATACTAATGCCATTAACAGAGGAAGAGCAATAAAAATCCAAATGTTTAAAAAGATAAATAACATAACAGAACCTCCTATTAATAATGATATCTAATATGTAAACAAGGTAGTATACATTATTATACTGCAAATTAAAATAATTTAATATAGGTACTAAAAATAAATAATTACTCAAAGAATGGTTGAGCCAGTTCAATTATTACTTTATAGAAGTATTACGTGGTAATAGTTATAATTAATATGATTTCAGTGTGATATTTTTTATTTACCATGTTAGGACATGACAATACAAGATTGGATATACAGGAGAGGAAAAAGATGAAATTAGAATCAACTATAGTAAAAGCATATATAGACAGGAAATCAGTTGATATATTTTCAGAAAACTGGTACTTTTTAAAAGAAGGCTATTGTTATCAGGAGCCATCCTACGACAAGGAGCATATTGAAGCTGTGAGTAGAATCTATTCGCAAATCAGAGAAATCGTAGAGAATTTTATTCCTTGTAATCTAAATATATGGGAAGCGATTTTTCCGGAATGGAAGCGTATAATCGGTGAGGTAACAATTAATCTTATTGTAGGGTTTCCTGAGCCTAATGATGCTACTGTGCTAAAAGCTCCAGATGGATGTAATCATGTCATTCTGGACCTTGGTTTATGGGTTAAATATGAGGGGAAATGTAATATGAGGTCGGTTATACATAATTTATTAACCCATGAACTGTGTCATATCTGTATAGGTGAGACAGTTAATGGTATTGATGAGGATACAAAAAGTGAATGTTACCTTACTAATCTTGATGCCAACACTTTTCATGAAGGTTTTGCTCATTTGGTTTCTTTTGAAGATAAAAACATCGATTCCATTGACTGGAAAGAGGAGCGATGGAATAAAGTAAAAGAAGCCACCGGACGAAAGATGCAAGAAGCACTTAAAGCAACAGATAAACAAGAACAGGAAAAATATCTGTATGATGCTGTTTATGGCAATTACTTTGATAAATTTGCCTGTATGAGCGGAATGCTTTACTTAGTGGAATGCTGGCAAAAGAGTGGCATACAGGGATTAAAGACAGTATTTGAAGAAGGCTATGCCGGCTTCTCGGCAAAAGCAGTAAAACCAATTGATTAGCAACTAGTTAGGGAGAACATACAAAATAATACTTGAGAATTTTAACTCTTTTGTATACAATAGAACAGAGAGAAAGGAGATAGTAAAATGTGGATTTTTTACGCATTATTGTCAGCTTTTTTTGCAGCATTAACCTCAATCCTTGCGAAAACCGGTATGAAGAACGTGAATTCCAATGTAGGCACTGCTGTTAGAACCATTGTAGTACTAATTATGGCTTGGCTTATAGTTTTCCTGACAGGTAAATATAAAGAAATACCTGATATAACACAAAAGAGTTGGATATTTCTTATTTTATCCGGTATAGCAACGGGGCTTTCTTGGTTATGCTATTTCAAAGCACTGCAAATAGGAGAGGCTTCCAAAGTTGTTCCTGTTGACAAATTCAGCGTTGTCATAACTATGATTCTTGCATTTTTATTTCTCGGTGAACCTCTCAATGCCAAAACAATTATAGGTGGTGTAATAATTACAATCGGAATGCTTGTATTAGTTTTATGACATGTACAGGTAAAATATTATATCAACTATTGAATTCTGTACTCACAGACAGATGCATATCAGCGACAAATCGTATCAGAATCAAAAGCTTTTATGTAAAAATAATTGAAGAAAGGTTGCCGCTTACAGATGAACCACTCTGTATAAATAAGTTCTGCGGCAGTATCACAGTCTGACTGTGATATACAAAGGTGTAAATTATGAAAAATGTAATTGACAGATTTTTAGAATATGTAAAAGTTGATACCCAATCCCAGGATGATGTAGAGGCCGTACCCAGCACAGAGAAACAAAGAAATCTGGCGAAGATCCTCGTAAAGGAATTAAAGGAAATCGGAGCTTCTAATGTAAGACTGTCCGATAATTGCTATGTATATGCCACAATACCGGCTAATACTGACAAAAAGCTTCCTGTAATTGGTTTTGTATCTCATATGGATACATCCAATGCAATCAGCGGAGCAAATGTTAAACCGCAGATTATCAAGAATTATGACGGCGGTGAAATTGTACTGAACAAAGACCTGAACATAAAAATGAGTCCTATTGACTATCCCAGCTTAACTCTTTCCAAGGGAAAAGACTTAATCGTAACAGACGGAACCACTCTCTTAGGCGCAGATGACAAAGCCGGTGTTGCTGAAATTATGACTCTTGCGGAAACACTTCTGACACATCCCGAAATAGAGCATGGAACAATTCAGATTGGCTTTACTCCGGATGAAGAAGTAGGAAGAGGTGTAGACTTCTTTGACGTGGAAGGTTTTGGTGCAGATTTTGCCTATACTGTTGACGGCGGCGAATTAGGTGAGATTGAGTATGAGAACTTCAATGCAGCCTCCGGAAAATTACAGATTCAAGGCAGGAGTATTCATCCCGGTTCCGCCAAAAATAAAATGGTGAATGCCCTGCTCCTTGCCATGGAATTTCAGAATATGCTGCCCGCTCATGAAGACCCGATGCATACAGAGAATTATGAAGGCTTTTATATGTTAAATGCACTGGAGGGAACCGTAGACTCTGCAAGGGCTGTATATATTATCCGTGACCATGATAAAGAACAGTTCGAAGCCAAGAAAGCAAGATTCTTAAAAATCGGTGAATACCTTAATGAGAAATACGGGGATGGAACCTTTACAGTTGAAGTCAAGGATTCCTATTATAATATGAAAGAAAAGGTTGAACCTCATATGCACTTAATTGATAATGCAAGACGTGCTATGGAGGAATTAGGGGTTACACCTATTGTTGTTCCCATTCGCGGAGGTACGGATGGTGCCAGATTATCCTATATGGGTCTGCCTTGCCCCAACATCTGCACCGGCGGCAGCAACTTCCACGGCAGGTATGAATATATACCCGTACAGTCCATGGAGAAAGTTGTTGAAATTTTATTAAAAATTGTGGAAATATATGCAACACAGGAAAATTCAAAATAATTGAATTAACTCAAACATTACGAAGTATTTACCAAGGGTGGCTATAATATCTTTTGGTAGATACTTCTTTTTTGTGCTTATATGTAAGGAAATATGCAGACTCCAGAAGTTTTGCAACGAAGGGGCAGATAATAATGTTAACTGAGCCCCCGCCTAAAGTTATCTTAATAAAGATTTTTGTATTGATTTTTTATTTAAATTAAGTTATTATATACGGAAACACCGTAATTTTATACATTACAGCGTCAAATTAGAGAAAAGGTGGTATTGCTATGAACAGTGACTCAGTGAAAACAGGAATACAACAAGCACCCCATAGATCGCTTTTTAATGCCCTAGGTATTACCAAGGAAGAACTAAGCAGGCCTCTTATTGGTATCGTCAGCTCTTACAATGAGATTGTACCGGGTCATATGAATCTGGACAAGATTGTGGATGCAGTTAAGATGGGAGTTGCAATGGCAGGCGGTACCCCTATCGTGTTTCCGGCAATTGCTGTATGCGACGGAATATCCATGGGACATACAGGAATGAGATATTCCCTTGTTACCAGAGATTTAATAGCTGACTCCACCGAAGCTATGGCAATGGCACATGCTTTCGATGCTCTTGTAATGGTACCAAACTGTGATAAGAATGTACCGGGACTTTTAATGGCAGCTGCCAGAGTCAATATCCCAACTATCTTTGTAAGCGGCGGCCCTATGCTTGCCGGCAGAGTCAAGGGTGAGAAGACAAGTCTCTCCAGTATGTTTGAAGCGGTTGGAGCTTACAGCGCAGGAAAGATGTCAGAAGAGGATGTAGAGGAATATGCCTGTAAGGTGTGTCCTACAGCAGGTTCCTGTTCCGGTATGTATACGGCAAACAGTATGAATTGCCTTACAGAAGTACTTGGAATGGGGTTAAAAGGTAACGGTACAATACCAGCAGTATATTCCGAAAGAATCCGCCTTGCGAAGCAGGCAGGCATGAAGATCATGGAACTACTTGAGAAGAATATCAGACCCAAAGACATTATGGTGAAGGAAGCATTCCTAAACGCTCTGACAGTGGATATGGCACTTGGCTGTTCTACCAACAGTATGCTTCATTTACCTGCCATAGCACATGAGGCAGGAGTGGACTTAAATCTTGAACTTGCCAATGAAATCAGTGCAAAGACACCGAATCTATGCCATCTGGCACCGGCAGGCCACATATATATGGAAGATCTGAATGAAGCCGGCGGTGTATACGCTGTAATGAATGAATTAAACAAGAAAGACCTGCTGTATACCGATCTGATTACAGTAACCGGCAAAACAGTAGGAGAAAATATAGAACACTGTATAAACCTGGATACAGAGGTTATAAGAAGCATAGATAATCCATATAGTGAAACAGGTGGAATTGCTGTCCTAAAAGGTAACCTGGCTACAGATTCCGCTGTAGTAAAACGTTCCGCTGTAGCTCCTGAGATGCTTAAGCATGAAGGACCAGCAAGAGTATTTGATTGTGAAGATGATGCCATCGTTGCAATTAAAGGCGGCAAGATCAATCCCGGGGATGTTGTAGTTATTCGTTATGAAGGTCCAAAAGGCGGCCCTGGTATGAGAGAGATGCTTAATCCAACCTCTGCAATTATGGGCATGGGGCTTGGCTCCAGCGTAGCTCTGATAACTGATGGAAGATTTTCCGGTGCTTCCAGAGGAGCAAGTATCGGACATGTATGCCCCGAAGCAGCAGTAGGCGGAAATATTGCCCTAATCGAAGAAGGCGATATTATTCAGATAGATATTACAGCCAATGTTTTAAATGTTGCAGTTTCTGAAGAAGAACTTTATAAACGAAGAGAAAAATGGCAGCCAAAACAGCCCAAAGTAACCTCAGGTTACCTGGCAAGATATACTGCTATGGTAACTTCAGCCAGCAGAGGCGCTATATTAGAGGTACCGGGTAAATTCTAAGTAAGAAAAAGAACAAGCACCATTTACTTGGAAAATCACGATTAGGCTAAATAGAGAGGTGTAGAATGCAGTTAACAGGATCACAGATATTAGTAGAATGTTTAAAGGAGCAGGGAGTGGATACCATATTCGGGTACCCCGGAGGAGCTGTTTTAAATATCTACGATGAATTATACAGACATCAGGATGAAATACGGCATATATTAACCTCCCATGAGCAGGGAGCCTCCCACGCAGCAGACGGTTATGCAAGATCTACCGGAAAAGTAGGTGTATGCTTGGCTACCAGCGGACCAGGCGCAACGAATCTGGTTACCGGTATTGCAACAGCATATATGGATTCAGTCCCTATGGTTGCAATCACAGGAAACGTAGCCGTTAATCTTCTTGGCAAGGATAGTTTTCAGGAAGTTGATATTGCAGGTATTACCATGCCGGTAACCAAACATAACTTTATCGTAAAGGATGTAACCCAGCTTGCAGATACCTTAAGGAAAGCATTTTTAATTGCACAGACTGGAAGACCGGGACCTGTGCTGGTAGACATCGCAAAGGATGTTACAGCTAACAAGGCAGAATATTTAAGAGTAGAACCACCGGTAATAGAACGAATAAATAATACCTTTACTACCGAAGATATTGAAGGTGCTTTAGAGCTTATCGAAAATTCTAAGCGACCTGTAGTCTTTGTAGGCGGTGGAGCTGTAATATCCGACGCTTATGAAGAAGTAAGGGAGTTCGTAAGAAAGGCGGATGCTCCGGTTACGGATACATTAATGGGTAAAGGTGCCTTTAGCGGAGATGACCCTTATTATACCGGAATGCTTGGCATGCATGGAACAAAGACGGCTAATCTAAGTGTTACGGAATGTGATCTCTTAATAACGATCGGCTCCAGATTCAGTGACAGAGTAACCGGTAATACAGCACGTTTTGCGAGAAATGCCAAAATACTTCAAATAGATATCGATGCGGCAGAAATTAATAAGAATGTACTTGTTCATCATGCGCTGATAGGTGATATCAAAGAAGTATTAAAGGCTCTCAATGAGAAACTTTCTGATCAGAAGCATGAAGAGTGGATTGATCATGTACTTGCCATGAAGGAAAAGTATCCCTTGAAATACCGTGAAAGCGGACTTACCGGACCCTATATTCTGGAGAAATTATATGAGATAACAGGCGGAGATGCAATCATAACTACAGAAGTAGGCCAGCATCAGATGTGGTCGGCCCAGTATTTTAAATATAAAAATCCCAGAACCTTTATAACCTCAGGCGGCCTTGGAACCATGGGCTATGGACTCGGCGCCTGTATCGGAGCCAAAGTAGCCAACCCTGATAAAGTAGTAATAAATATTGCCGGTGACGGATGTTTCCGTATGAACATGAACGAAATTGCAACGGCCACCAGATACAATATTCCTGTTATTCAGGTTATATTTAATAATCACGTTCTGGGAATGGTCAGACAATGGCAGTCACTATTCTACGGGGAAAGATATTCCTACACAACGTTATCTGATAGCGTGGACTTTGTGAAACTGGCTGAGGCTATGGGAGCAAAGGCTTATCGGGTTACTAAAAAAGAAGAAATAGAAGGAGTTATGAGGGAAGCAATTTCTCTGAATATTCCCGTTGTAATAGACTGTATTATTGAAAGTGATGACAAAGTGTGGCCCATGGTTGCACCAGGAGCAGCAATAGAAGAAGTCTTTACTGAAGAAGACCTGAAAGCAAATAGTAAATAAGCAAAAACAGATATTTCCGAAGATTAAATCATTCAACTTATATGTCATTCATATGTTGTAACATTATTTGGAAATATCTGTTTTTTAATAATATATTGACTATATTTTAACTAAGTTTTATAATGTAATGGATTAAAGTGGTCAAGCGTAAATCTGGCAGAGCAAAGGAGCTCAATTTCCGTGCTCTGACTGAATATATAAGGAGGATATTTAAGTGGCAAGAGTTTATAATTTTTCAGCAGGCCCGGCGGTGTTACCGGAGGAAGTACTAAGAGAAGCAGCAGAAGAGATGTTAGACTACAGAGGAACCGGAATGTCGGTTATGGAGATGAGTCATAGATCCAAACCCTATGAGACAATAATACATGAGGCAGAAGCAGACCTTAGGGAACTTATGAACATCCCTGATAATTATAAGGTGCTTTTCTTACAGGGTGGTGCTTCACAGCAGTTTGCAATGATTCCCATGAACTTAATGAAGAACAAAGTTGCAGACTACATTGTTACCGGCCAGTGGGCTAAGAAAGCCTTCCAGGAGGCTAAGATCTACGGAACTGCGAACAAGATAGCATCCTCTGAGGATAAAACTTTCTCTTATATTCCTGACTGCTCAGATCTTCCTGTCAGTGAAGATGCAGACTATGTTTACATATGTGAGAATAATACCATTTACGGAACCAAGTTTAAGACTCTTCCGAATACCAAAGGAAAACCTCTGGTTGCTGACGTATCCTCCTGTTTTCTGTCAGAGCCTGTGGATGTTTCGAAATACGGACTTATTTACGGTGGCGTGCAGAAGAACGTAGGACCTGCCGGTGTTGTTATCGTTATTATCAGAGAAGATCTAATTACAGAGGATACCCTTCCTGGAACACCTACTATGTTAAAATATAAGATTCATGCAGACAATGAATCTCTGTATAATACACCTCCTGCTTATGGAATCTATATCTGCGGTAAAGTCTTCAAATGGCTTAAGAAGCTTGGTGGACTGGAGGCAATGAAAGAACTGAATGAAAAGAAAGCAGCAGTGCTTTATGATTACCTGGATGAGAGCAAACTCTTTAAGGGGACCGTTGTCAAAGAAGACCGCTCTCTTATGAATGTTCCTTTCGTTACCGGGGATGAAGAACTGGATGCCAAATTCGTGAAAGAAGCGAAGGCAGCTGGCTTTGAGAATTTAAAAGGACACAGAAGCGTAGGCGGTATGCGTGCAAGTATCTATAATGCAATGCCTATTGAAGGTGTTCAGAAACTGGTTGAATTCATGAAGGATTTTGAAGCGAGAAATTTAAAATAATAAAGGAGTGCTTATGTCAAAATTTAAATATAATTGCCTCAACCCCATAGCTGCAATAGGACTTAACCTTTTTACAGAGGATTATAAGAAAGAAGACAGTCTGGACGCGGCAGATGCTGTTCTTGTTAGAAGCGCTTCCATGCATGAGCTGGAACTTCCTGAAGGTATCAAAGCCATCGCCAGAGCCGGGGCAGGCGTTAATAATATTCCTCTTGATAAATGTGCTGCTGACGGTATTGTAGTTTTTAATACACCTGGAGCAAATGCCAACGGTGTTAAGGAACTTGTAATAGCGGGACTTATGCTGGCTTCCAGAAATATCGTGGGTGGTATTAACTGGGTTCAGACCATCAAAGAGGAGCAGGATGTTGCAAAACTGGTGGAGAAAGGCAAAGCAAAGTTTGCCGGGAAAGAAATCCAGGGCAAGAAGCTTGGTGTTATCGGACTTGGAGCTATTGGTGTTCTGGTTGCTAATGCGGCGAATCGTTTAGGGATGCAGGTATATGGATGTGACCCGTATATATCAGTTGAACATGCTTGGAATTTATCCAGGGACATCATTGCAGTAAAATCCAAAGAAGATATTTATAGAGAATGCGATTATATTACACTTCATGTACCTTTAATAGAGGATACAAAGAAAATGATTAACAAAGAAACTCTGTCAAAATGCAAGGATGGCGTTGTAATCCTTAACTTTGCGAGAGATCTGCTGGTGAATGATGAGGATATGGAAGAAGCCTTAAAATCCGGCAAGGTATCCTCCTATGTAACAGACTTCCCCAATGAGAAGACAGCTGGAATGGAAGGCGTAATTGCTATTCCCCATCTGGGTGCTTCCACGGAAGAGTCAGAGGATAACTGTGCGGTAATGGCTGTTAAACAGATTAAGGATTATATGGAACATGGAATTATCAAAAATTCCGTAAATTATCCGGATTGTGATGCCGGAACCTTTACCGGAGGGACCAGGGTTACAATTAATCACAAGAATATTCCCAACATGCTTTCACAGTTTACAGGAGTATTTTCAGCTGAAAATATCAATATCTCCAACCTTATCAACAAAAGTAAAGGCGATTATGCCTATACAGTTATTGATATTGAAGGCACCATTGAAAATGGATTTGCAGATAAACTTCAAAGTATTGACGGAGTACTAAAGGTAAGGACCTTGTCTTAATACTCTGAATAATAGTTGACAGATAGGTTAATGCCAGAGGATATCAAGATACTTCTGGTATTAGCCTTTTTTGAACAGGATTAAACGTTCCGGGCTATTAAAAACAGGCATTTTATCTGAAAAATAAACATGAAAAATATTTATTACCAGGAGGTAAAATCTATGGCGAGGATAAAACCATTTAAAGCAATAAGACCTGCGAAAGACCTGGCTGAAAAAATAGCTGCTCTGCCTTATGATGTTTATAACCGTGAGGAGGCTAAAGCAGAAATAGCAAAAGAACCTCATTCTTTTCTTAGGATAGACAGGGCAGAAACGAATTTTCCGGATCATGTTTCCACCTATGATACTGCTGTATATGAGAAAGCAAAGGATTTACTGGAAGAAATGCTGATAAACGGTGAATTTGTTACAGAGGAAAAAGAATGTTTCTATATCTATGAGCTTATAATGGAGGGAAGAAGCCAGACCGGCCTTGTAGCTTGTGCTTCTGTTGATGATTATGTGAGCGGTGTAATAAAACGTCATGAGAATACCAGAACAGACAAGGAACTTGACAGAATAAATCATATTGACAGGTGCAATGCTCAAACCGGCCCAATTTTTCTGACTTACCGGAACTCTGACAGAGTGAAAGAGCTTATTGACAGCAAAAAGCTGGAAGAAAAACTCTACGGCTTTACTTCAGCCGATGGTATTACCCATAATATCTGGAAACTGGATCAAGAAGAAGTTGTAAACAACATAAAAGAAGAATTTGAACAGATACCTTCTGTTTATATTGCAGATGGTCATCATAGAGCAGCATCTGCTGTAAAAGTAGGCTTAAAAAGAAGAGAGGAACAACCGGAATATAACGGTAAAGAAGAGTTTAATTTCTTTTTGTCTGTACTTTTTCCGGCAGAAGAACTTCTCATTATGCCATATAACAGGGTGGTAAAGGATTTAAATGGTTATACGGAAGAGGAATTTCTTAAAAAGACAGCCGAGTATTTCACTCTTGAGGAGTTGGGCAGTAAAGCATATGCACCAAAAGAAAAAGGTGAATACGGAATGTATCTGGAAAATAAATGGTATAAGCTGGTCATTAAGAATGATTATCGAAAAGATGATGATCCGGTTGCAGGTTTAGATGTATCCTTACTGCAGGATAACCTGCTTGAAAATATACTCGGTATAAAAGATCCCCGAAGTGATAAAAGGATAGACTTTGTAGGAGGAATCAGAGGACTTTCTGAGCTGGAGAGAAGAGTTTCAGAGGATATGAAGGTTGCTTTTTCTCTGTACCCTACAGGAATCAAGGAGTTAATGGCCGTATCCGATGCAGGAGAGCTAATGCCTCCGAAGTCTACCTGGTTTGAACCAAAGCTTAGAAGCGGTTTATTTATTCACAAGATATAAATACAATGTGACTTTATATGGTATCAATTACTCCTAAAAATCTAAGATTTAATTATTTTAAAAAAAATTTTCATTATTTAGAAAAATAATGGAACCATACCATTATTTGCATCGTCTAATGGTTGAACAAGGAAATTGAAAGAGATTATAGTAAAGGAGGAATTTTTATGATATCAAAGAAAATAGGGACTGTAATCTTGACCAGCGCCCTTATCGTTAGTACACTTCCGGCACCCTTTTTAAAGGCAGATGCCAGCACATTAGCTTCTAATAATACAATTCAAACTATAGCCACTAAGGCAGCAGCAGGTGTTGATTCAGAAGCAACTGCATCTTCTGCAGAATTAGAGAAGATGATAACAGCAGTAAAAAGTAAAATAACCGTTCCTTCAGAGTTATCAAAGTTTTCCTATAATTACTACTCAGGAAGCGGGAATTCATATGTTTGGAATCTGTCCTGGTCCAATAAGGACGGCAGCAAAACCATCTATGTGAACTGTGATTCAAAAGGACGTATTTCTAATTATTCTTATAATACGGATAAATCCTATAAACCGGTTTATCTTCAGGATGAATTAAAGTCCAAAGCAGATACTTTTATCAAGTCCATTGCCTCCGATATAGCAGGTAAGCTTCAATATACGGAAACCTCATCAGCTTCCTCTTACAATGGTACTTATACCTATCAGTATCAAAGAGTTGAGAATGGCATTCCTATGCCGGATAACACAGTTAGCGTAGCCGTTAACTATCAGACAGGTGAAGTAACGAATTATTCTGCTAACTGGCTGTATGATGTGTCTATTCCCGGATCCACAGTTAAGATCACAAAGGAAGACGCAGCAGCAAAAATCGGTAAGAATATAAAAATGACTTTATCCTATCAAAGTGCTTATGTAAAGAGTGCAGACGGTAAAAGCAGCAGCGTTAAAGCCTTTTTGGTATATAGCTCCGATAATTCTTATATCGCAGTAGATGCAGTATCCGGCAAGGTCTATACTACGCAGAATCAATGGCTGACTGACAGTTCAAATCAAGCCACAGCAGAAAGTTCTGCAAAAGATGCAGGTGCAGGCTTCACTCCTGAGGAAATAAATGAAATTGACAGTATCAAAGGACTTATCACCAAAACAAATGCAATTAAAGCTATTAAGAATAATGCTAAGCTGCTTTTCGATAAAAATATGACATCAGTTACCGCTAATCTTTATAAGAGTAATAGTGACAGCAGCGATGCCGCCTATGTTTGGAATATTAATTTCTCAGATCCCAGAGAAGCTAAAGAGGGTTCAAATGATACTTACCGGGCATATGCCTATGCTGTTGTAGATGCAAAAACCGGTAAAATCATTTCCTATCATTCCAGTACGAAAAACTATTACGACACCACAAAAGAACAATGGGATAGCGTTAAAGTAAAATATACAAAGAAACAAGGTAAGACTACTCTTGAGAGCTTTATAAAAGAGCAGGTTCCGGACTACTTTAAGAACACAGAGTATACCGGAAGTTTCGATGATTATGTAATAGCATACAAAGATACCAAACCTGTATATGGCGGCTACAGCTATAACTATCAGAGAGTAAATGAAGGAATTGCTTATGCTGCAAACAATATAAACGGAGCAGTTGACGGTATTACCGGAAAAGTATATTCCTTTGGATATAACTGGGATAAGAATATTACCTTTGAAGCACCTAATAATATCATCTCAGCTGATAAGGCTTTTACCAACTATATTGCCAATGAAGGTTACAGACTGATTTATGAAGTGTATTATGAGAACAGCATCTCCTCTGCTAAAAATGCAGCTGCCGCTGATGCAATTTATACTCAGACTCCTTCTGTAAGACTTGTATACCGTACAGATATTACTCCTGAATATTTCTCACCTTTTACAGGAAAACAGCTTGACTATGAAGGAAAGGAATATGTGAAACCTACAGGGCTTTACACTTATACCGATATAGAGGGCAATTCTTCTGCCAGAAATATCAAACTTCTTGCAAATATGGGAATTGGGTTTGACGGCGGACTTTATAAACCTACCCAGGCAATTACAGCGGAGGAGTTGTTAAACTTTATAGAGAAAGCTAATTTCTACTATAATTCTTCAAAATATAAACTTACTGGAAGTACAGTCAGCAGGTTGAATGCAGCTAAATTTGCAGTACAGCTTCTAGGTCTGGAAAAAGCAGCAGCAATTTCCGGTATTTATTCTGTTAATATTTCCGATCAGGCTTCTATCAGCCAGTCTGATATGGGTTATGCAGCAATAGCTTATGGATTAAAGATCTTACTGCCCGGTTCTGATAACAAGCTTCGCCCCAGCGACTCACTCACACGTCAGGATGCAGCTGATCTGATAGTAGCAATGTTAAACTCTATAGAATAAACTAATTGCCGGATTTATACGAAAACCCCAGTGGGGTCAGCAGTATAAATCCGGTTTAATTTTTGGCTCTTTGTTACATTTATTATAGAAGGCGAAGGTCCTTCTTACATTTATTATAGAACCTAATTTTTTACTCAATAAGACGAAGGTCCTTCCTTTTTACGATGAAGTTCTTCTGCTTCCTGATTGGTTATAAGGGAAGCTTTTTTCTTTCTTCGGTCATAGCTGATAAGTACCTGTTCACCTCTCTGAGGCGGCTCAAGGACGGATACAAGCATTTTCACTTCTCGTTCAATTATTTGACCGTTATCTTCGAAACGTACAGTAAGGCGTACCAACGGCTGCTCGTTTATATATGTGCCGGTTTCTGACAGTTCTATAATTTCAGCGGTAGTTAATATACCGCTAAGAAGACGTTTCATACGCAGTTTGGATAGAGAAGGAGCAATCAGTAGGAATAAAAATGCCACAAGGAAAAGCATGAGCCATATAGCCAGATTAACAGCAAGGGCAACATTCTCTGTCAGGTACCTCCATATTCCTGTTAAAGAGGGTTTAAACATCCAGTCATTTAACTGTGAGGAGGAAAGGAGTTCAACCTTGTTGTTTGAGACATCTAACCAGCCAGCCCTGTCAGGGCTATGTGAAAAATATAAGATTTTACTGTCAGTTTCTTTATAAAACCCTGTATCTGGGTCGGTTATTTCTTCATAGCTCAACTGACTGAGCATAGAAGAGACATCTGTAAAATCTCCTTTTTCTTCGTTATACAGATAACCGTTCACGTTGCCGTCCAGCTCATCTGGGGTGGTAGAACCTGCTATCAGAGTTTCATTCTCGTTTAATGGGAATACCCGGGCTTGATACACTGTATTTGGAGTTGCCAGGGTTTTGCCATTTTCTTGTGTAACAGCATCATAAAAATAAGCTTCACCCGGATATTCAGATTGTTCATGAATCAGTTGGGTTTTATATGGCTCACTATTGCTGATAAACTGTAAGGCGGCTTCGTCTCTGGCGCGAAAGGTACCTTCATCTGTATCTGCAACCCGTATTTGTGGAAGTATTTCCTGCTGCAGAAACCCCTCCATATGGGCAATACGTCCGTCCTTTAAGTTAACTTCAAGGAGTGGAAAGGGATATTCATTTTTAAGGTCTGTTACAAAGGTAATCGCTGTTGGCCGTGACGGAAACAAATCAGAAGCTGTCAGATCCAGTTTCAGAAATTTACCCTTATAGGCCTGAGCAAAATATTGTTCAGTGCCTCCGGTATCTCCGGCAATAAGCAGCCGGTTGCGCCAGACTTCTAAGCCGCCTGTCAGATAATCCTGGACCAGAAGACCTCCTTCTGTCAATTCCTTAATTTCATCCTCTGAAACCAGGTTTAATTGTAAGCCTGAATCATTGTTATAAGTCGGAAGTAAAAGCGAATCGTTATGATAGGTTAAATGGGGCAATAATCCAAAAACATTTGCTTTTATGTTTTTCTCCCAAAACAGTTTACCGGAAGAAGCATCCAATAAGCTAACTGATAAATGTTCAAAACTATTTGCTTCTGTAAGAACAATAAGGTTACTGCCTCCAGCTGTATAATATATTCCCTTTATATATGAGGAGCCAGGTTTGCCATGCTCCTTTAGTTCATTCGTATAGCCCTTCCAGGTTATAATGAAAAGAATGATAATAGGTAGAAAAAATATAATGTAAGATAAATTTATTTTTCGTCTCTTCATGGTTACCTCTCTTTCTGTAAACACCCGAAACATTTAATAAAAAGATATCCATTTTCTTCTAACACTCTCCCTGTTAATATAATACAATAGATACTTTCTCAAAGCAAGTAAGAAGGGTATACTATTAAATGCAGGTAAGTAAGATATTTTCTCACCCTTAATTAAGGCTGAAGCTCAGTTAAGCTGGCAATATGTATGGATTTGTGTGCAAGAATCAATATTTTTAGAGAATTTTCACTTTTTTAAGCTCCGTGTTTGTGGTAATATAAACATAGGCTTATACTTATTTAGGAGGCAGTTATGAAAGATATACTATTTTTAGAACCGGTATTTAAAGAAATGATATGGGGAGGGAACAGACTCAGGACAGATTTTCATTATGAAATCCCCAGTGACAATACAGGTGAGTGCTGGGCAGTCAGCGCCCATACAAACGGCGATTGTACTGTAAAGACAGGAGAGTTTAAAGGCATGACCCTGAGCAGCCTGTGGGAACAGCACCGTGAGCTTTTCGGTAATGTAGCCGGAGAGGTATTTCCGCTTCTGGTAAAGATTATTGATGCTAAGCAGGATTTGAGCATTCAGGTACATCCGGATGATACTTATGCTAAAGAGTTTGAAAATGGATCTTTAGGTAAGACCGAATGCTGGTATATTCTTAATTGCGAAGAAAATGGACAAATTGTAATCGGGCATAATGCAGAGAACAAGGACGAACTGGCTGAGATGATCAGAGATAACCGTTGGGAGGAGCTTATCAGGGTCATTCCCATTAAAAAAGGTGATTTCTTTCAAATTGAGCCGGGAACCGTACACGCCATAAAAGCAGGAACAGTGATTCTTGAAACCCAGCAGAACAGTGACATTACCTACAGACTATATGATTACGGCAGATTACAGAATGGAAAACCCAGAGAACTTCATATTGACAAGAGTATTGATGTTATAACCTGCCCTCAGCAGTTAAAGGATACGGAAAGAAAGAAAACCGTGGTTTCTGATGGTGAAATCGAAGAACTGGTTCGTTGTGATTACTATACTGTGGATAGAATTAAAGTTAATGGCAGTACAAGCTTTACCCAGTCAGAGCCTTTTACAATACTCAGTGTAATAGAAGGTGAAGGTAATATAGACGGAAAAGAAATAAAAAAAGGAGACCATTTTATCCTGCCTTTTGGTTATGGTGAATATTCAATCCAGGGAAATATTGAGCTAATTACTTCCCATATGTAAGCATTTATTTTAATAGTCGGGTATAAATGGCTTAATCAGAACAAAAATTTGTTCGATAATAATGGCTTAATTAGAACAATAACTTGTTCAACAATTAATGGCTTTATAAGAGAAATAATCTGTTCAACAATAAATGGCTTAATCAGAACAAAAATTTGTTCAATAATAATGGCTTAATCAGAACAATTAACTTGTTCAACAACATATGGTTTTATAAGAAAAATAATTTGTTAACAATAAATGGTTTAATCAGAATAATAAATTGCATGGCAATAAGCAGCTATAACGTGCTGCACAAAAATGAAATACAGATTTAGTAGTAAAAAATCAGTCTAACAAAAGAAAAAATCCAGTTTTTACGTAATAAGATCATCTTTTAATAAAAACAAATAGGCGAGTATAAGGAGATAACTGATGAGCAGTATTTTTAATGTTGATAATCCTATTTTTACCGGATTGAACAAGATCGTAGATGCAATTTTTTTAAGTATTATATTTCTGGTAACCTGTATTCCGTTATTTACGATCGGACCGGCGCTGACCGCACTTTATTATGCCACTGCCAAGTCCTTAAGAAGAGACAGAGGCTATATAGCACGAGAGTATTTTAAAGCCTTTAAAGCAAATTTCAAGCAGGGCTTAATAAGCGGACTGATAATAACAGCTGCGGCATTAATTCTGGCATTTGACTGGAATTATGCAAAAGTACAGCAATCAACAGCAGGTGCAATATTATTCAGTATATTTACGGGTATGTTTTTTATACTCTTAAGCATAAGTATATATGTGTTCCCGGTATTGTCCAGGTTTAAGACAAGTGTAAAGCAACTATTCAAAACATCTTTCTTTATGGCAATCAGACACCTGCCGAGTACAATACTTATGATTATTATTGTGTTGTTCTTTGCACTGTTGGTGTATCTATTCGCTTTTACTGTTGTATTTGTACCGGCAGTATGTGCATTGCTCATATCCTTCCTGATGGAAAGAGTATTTAAAAAATATATGCCTAAGAAAGAGGATGAAGAAGAAAATACCGGAGTAGATGAATGGTATCTGGAATAAGAAAATAAAGGGTACGGAGGGTTTTTACTTATGGAGGATGTGCTTTATGATTTAATGGATTGGGCGGGGATTGAAGCAATCGTATATTCGGAGGAGGACCAGCCCCAGAATATTCTTGGCCCCCATATTACAGACAGGGGACTTCTTATACAAGCCTATTTACCTACCGCAAAATTAGTTAAAGTTAAGCTTAAAAAAAACGGCAAAGAATATACCATGACAATGGAAGAGAATGGTTTTTATGCTGTTTTAATTCCAAATTTGAAAAAAATAGCTTCATATACTCTTCTTGTGACTTATGATAACGATACAGTAATGGAGCTATATGATCCTTATTCTTTTGGTCAGGTACTTACGGAAGCGGATTTAAGCAGCTTTACAAAAGGCATACATTATACCATATACGATAAACTTGGTGCTCATCCAAAGGATATTGACGGCGTTTCAGGCGTGCATTTTGCAGTTTGGGCACCAAATGCCGTCAGAGTAAGTGTTGTCGGGGACTTTAATGCATGGGATGGAAGAAGACATCCCATGAAGCGGTTAAAGGACTCCGGTATTTTTGAACTATTTGTTCCCGGTTTAACAACGGGAGAACTCTATAAATATGAAATAAAAGTCAAAGGCGGAATGGTAGTTATGAAGGCCGACCCTTACGCCTCAAGAGCCCAGCTAAGGCCAGATACTGCCTCCATTGTTCATGATCTTAATCAGTTTAAATGGTCTGATGAGAACTGGCTGGAAGTCCGTAAACGATCTGATTACCGTAAAAGTCCCATTAACATCTACGAACTGCATCTGGGTTCTTTTAAAAAGCCTGATGCCGGTAATGGAGATAACAGAGAATTTTATAATTACCGGGAACTGGCACCAATTATTTCAGATTATGTAAAAGAGATGGGGTATACCCATGTGGAATTGATGCCGGTAATGGAGCATCCTTTTGATGGATCCTGGGGGTATCAGGTCACAGGGTACTATGCACCTACCTCCCGGTATGGTACGCCGGAGGATTTCATGTATTTCATGGACTATCTTCACAATCAGGGGATTGGTGTGATTCTGGACTGGGTACCGGCTCATTTTCCAAGGGACAGCTTTGGTCTGGCTAATTTTGACGGTACCTGCCTTTATGAGCACTTGGATCCAAGACAGGGAAGCCATCCTCACTGGGGGACTCTGATTTACAATTACGGAAGACCGCAGGTTTCCTTATTCCTTATTGCCAATGCCCTTTTCTGGATAGAGAAATACCATGTTGACGGAATTCGTATGGATGCGGTTGCCTCCATGCTATATTTGGATTATGGGAAAAACCATGGTGAATGGGTTGCTAATAAATATGGCGGCAACGAGAACCTGGAAGCAATGGAAATGTTAAAACATTTAAATTCCGTAGTCAAGAAGAGAAAAGACGGCAGTTTATTAATTGCCGAAGAATCAACCGCCTGGCCTAAAGTAACAGGAGATTTAAAAGAGGATGGACTGGGATTCCATATGAAATGGAATCTGGGCTGGATGAATGATTTTACCGGTTATATGAAAAGCGATCCATTATTCCGGAAAGGCAGACACGGAGAGCTTACCTTTAGCCTGGTTTATGCTTTCAGTGAGAAATTCATACTGGTGCTGTCCCATGATGAAGTAGTTCATGGCAAAGGCTCCATGATAAACAAAATGCCAGGAACAATTGAACATAAATTTGCAAATCTCAGAGTCACTTATGGATTTATGATGTGCCATCCCGGTAAAAAGCTGCTGTTTATGGGACAGGAGTTTGCCCAATTTAGCGAATGGGACGAAAAGAAAGAGATCGATTGGGGGCTTTTAAAGGAAGAGCGTAATGCTTCTCTTAACTTATATGTCAAGGAACTAAATCGTTTGTATAAAAAGTATCCGGCACTTTATGCTTACGATTTTGAGGACAGAGGCTTTGAGTGGATCAGTTGTCTGGATGCTGATCACAGTATTATAGTGTTTATAAGAAAGACAGATAAGAGCAGCGATACCCTGCTGATAATTTGTAATTTTACACCGGTTGTGTATGAGCATTTTCTTATTGGAGTGCCTTTCCAGGGGAAATACAAAGAGATCTTTAACAGTGATTATGTCCGGTTTGGCGGACAGGGAAATGTTAACAAGAGAGTAAAACAGTCCAGGCATACCGGTGCTGACGGAAGAAAGGATTCCCTTTCTGTTGTGGTGCCGCCTTTGGGGATCAGTATTTTTACCTGTGAAGAGACAGAAGCAGCAGTTAAGAAGAAAAAGATGAAATAAGTTCATTAGCTATATATTATGTACGAAACAGATTATTGAAAATACACAGAAAGGATTGATTTGAATGGAAAAAATCCTGACAACGATGAAACAAGATGTAGTAACTACCTTAGATAATATCTGGAAGAGTCTTATCAGCAGCGGCTTCGAATTTGTTATTAATATTCTGATTGCTTTAATCGTTATTTTTATTGGGAAGAAAATTATTAAAGTGTTACTTGGAATGTTTGAAAAGGCATTTATAAGAGGAAAGATGGAAGCAGGAGTGAAAGGCTTTCTGCTGGCCTTTATCCGGGCAATCCTTTATATAATACTTACCTGGATCATTCTGGTTCAGATCTTTGGAGTAAAAGATGCCAGCCTGGTTGCAGTATTAGGATCAGCAGGGTTAAGTATCGGTCTGGCTTTACAGGGCGGACTTTCAAACTTTGCCGGTGGTGTGATTATCCTGCTGCTTCGTCCTTTCAAAGTTGGTGATAACATCACGCATCTGGGAAATGAAGGTAAAGTCATTTCCATAGATATCTTTTATACAAAAATGCTGACAGCGGATAACAGGCTCGTTGTTATGCCAAATGGTGCTTTATCCAATGCTAATATTGTAAATTCCACCAACGAAGTGAAACGCAGACTTGATATTACGGTAGCTGTGGACCGCACAGAAGAGGTAGAACGGATCAGGAATATATTGGAGGATATTTTAGAGAAGAATAAATATGTAATAAAAGACGCCTCTAATTTAGTATTTATAAATAGTTTTGATGCCGGCAGCATCAGTATGGGAATCAGGGCATGGGTTAAATCGGAAGATTATTTCACCTGTAAATGCGAACTTCTAGAGACCATAAAGAAGGAATTCGATGAAAAACAGGTTAAGATGGTATAGAGATTTTGCCAGTATTTTAAGCACTTTTTAAACTTATTCATAAAAAACTAAAAAAAATTCAAAAAAGGGCTTTTCTTTTTTATGAAAAAGTGGTATTTTATCTATAGGCAAAATTTATGCCGGAGCAAAGACGTTCCCAGCTTTTTTGGGGACGCTTTTTTTATACAAGTACTGGTGTGGATTACATAATTTTTTTAACGTATATGTACTGGTCTACTGTATTTGTATCCATAATAAATATGTTAAAGAACAAAAATATAAATGTATGGAAGGAGATTTTTATGGCAGAGAAATTGACTGAAATCTTTGGCGTTGATGTTTTTAATGAGGCAACCATGATAGAACGTTTACCCAAGAAAGTTTACGCCGCTTTAAAGAAAACAATCAAGAATGGAGAGGAACTGGATCCTGCAGTAGCTGATGTTGTTGCTAATGCTATGAAGGACTGGGCAATCGAAAGAGGTGCAACTCATTATACCCATTGGTTCCAGCCTATGACAGGTATCACTGCTGAAAAACATGATTCCTTTATCAGCCCTACTTCCGATGGTAAAATCATACTTGAATTTTCCGGCAAAGAATTAATCAAAGGTGAGCCCGATGCATCCTCATTCCCCTCCGGCGGATTAAGAGCAACCTTTGAAGCAAGAGGATATACCGCTTGGGATTGTACTTCTCCCGCTTTCTTAAGAGAAGATGCTTCCGGTGTTACTCTTTGCATCCCTACCGCATTCTGTTCCTATACCGGCGAAGCTCTTGATAAGAAGACACCTCTTCTTCGCTCCATGGAAGCAGTAAGCGATCAGGCAGTACGTTTACTTAAATTATTCGGACATGATGAAGTAAAATCCGTATCTTGCTCCGTAGGTCCCGAGCAGGAATATTTTATTGTAGATAAAGCAAAATACTTAAAGAGACCCGACCTTATCTTCTCCGGAAGAACCTTATTCGGAGCTCAGCCTCCTAAGGGTCAGGAAATGGAAGATCACTACTTCGGAAGCTTAAAGGAAAGAATTGCTGCATTCATGAAGGAAGTTAATGAAGAATGCTGGAAGCTTGGTATCTTAGCTAAGACACAGCATAACGAAGTTGCTCCTGCACAGCATGAATTAGCACCTATTTATTCCACTGCTAATATTGCTACTGATCACAATCAGTTAGTAATGGAGACAATGAAGAAGGTTGCTAACCGTCACGGTCTTGTTTGCCTGCTTCACGAGAAGCCTTTTGCAGGTGTTAACGGTTCCGGTAAACATGACAACTGGTCTATCGTTACAGATACCGGAAAGAATCTCTTAGATCCCGGAAAGACACCTCATGAGAACATTCAGTTCCTGTTATTCCTTTCCGCTATCATCAAAGCTGTTGATGAGAATGCAGATTTACTTCGTCTTTCTGCTTCTAATGTAGGAAATGATCACAGATTAGGTGCTAACGAAGCTCCTCCGGCTATTATCTCTATCTTCCTTGGAGAGCAGTTGGAAGACGTTGTTAAACAGCTTGTTGAGACTGGTGATGCTAAGACCAGCAAACAGGGCGGTAAGTTAAATACTGGCGTTCATACACTTCCTGAATTAAAGAAGGATGCAACTGATAGAAACCGTACATCACCTTTTGCTTTCACCGGCAATAAATTTGAGTTCAGAATGGTTGGTTCCTCCATGTCCATCGCTGGTCCTAACACAACCTTAAATGCTATTGTAGCAGATGTATTAGGAAGATTTGCAGATGAGCTTGCTGGCGCAGCTGATTTCGATATTGCCGTGCATGACTTAATCAAGAAGACTTTAACAGAGCATCAGAGAATCATCTTCAATGGTAACGGTTACTCAGATGAGTGGGTGGCTGAAGCTGAAAGAAGAGGACTTCCTAATTTAAAATCCTTCGTTGAAGCAATTCCTGCTATGACTACTGAGAAAGCTATCAAGGTATTTGGTAAATATAACATTTTATCAGAAGTTGAACTTCATTCTCGTGCAGAAATTGAATTTGAAGCTTATTCAAAAACTATCAACATTGAAGCAAAGACCATGATTGAAATGGCAAGCAAGCTTTTCCTTCCTGCTGCTATCAAATATGCTACAGGCCTTGCAGGCTCCATTAATTCCATTAAGGCTGCAGTTCCCGATGCAGACGTATCCGTTCAGGAGAGTTTGTTAAAAGAGACTTCTACACTTTTGGCTTCTGCAAAAGCTGCACTTGGTAAATTACAGGAAGTAGTAACAGAAGCTGCAGAAAAAGAAGGCCAGGATCAGGCTGTATACTTTAAAAACGTTGTATTCCCTGCTATGAGTACTTTAAGAACTCCTATTGATGAGCTGGAATTAATTGTTGATAAAGAGCTTTGGCCGGTACCTACTTACGGAGATTTATTATTTGAAGTATAATTACACCAGCTAGAATATATATTCATCCAATATGGGACTGCCGCTAAGTACATAAGTGCTTAGAGGGCAGTCCCTTTAAATGTGTTATCTCCAGTCAAACGAAGGGGGATGATGATATGGATTGCAAATTATTTTTTAGTGGTACTTGCATCAGGAGCAAATGTGATATATGATTTAGGTGTGCTATTCGTAGTTGCGAAGGAGGAGACTGGGGATTGAGGGTAATAATCGTTGATGATGAGAAACATTCCATTGATTTACTTTGCTATTTTCTGAAAAAACATGAGGTGGAAATAGCGGCTGCCTATACCAATCCGCTACTGGCTTTAAATAATATAGAAATAGACAAACCCGATATCTTGTTTGTCGATATTGAGATGCCGGAACTAAATGGACTAAAACTGGCACAAAGTATAAAAAGCCGTTTACCCGATGTTATAATTGTATTTATAACTGCATTTTCTGAGTATGCAATTGAAAGTTTTCAGGTTCATCCAATGGATTACCTGCTAAAACCTGTTACAGACAGACAAATTACAAAGATGATGGACAGCATTAAGAGACAATATATGCTTTTGACTTTGGAAAGGGAAAAGTGTAGCAGTAACCAGATATTTCAGATGAAGTGTTTTGGCAAATTCGAAGTAACCTGCAGTGGAAAAGAAGCAATGAAATTTCCGACGGCTAAGACAAAAGAATTATTGACTTATCTTATATGTAAGGCTAATAAAGCCATTTACCGGGATGAATTAATGTCATTATTATTCACGGGAAAAGAGGGATTGGACCGGAATAATTTTTATGTGACAGTTTCCAGGCTGAAAGCAGCCTTGTGCAGTTATGGTATTGACGAAACATATTTTAAGTTTAATAAGGATTTTGAAGTATTTATAAAAAGAGGTATTTGTGATTTATATGACTTGAATGTTTTCGTAAGAAGCAACAGCAGGATAACAGAGGAGAACCTACAGGAGGCAGAACGGCTTACCGGAATGTACCATGGTGAGGTCTTTACCAATATGGATACAGACTGGACAAATGAAATCAGCGAATGGGTCGAAATTCAGATGGAAGAGATAATGCTCTCAATGGCCGAATACTATAAAAATGTATCTGCTGATAAATACGAGAGCATATTGAAAAAGCTGATAAGTATTAACTCTTTGTCTAGCCGTGGTTATGAAGAATTACTGGGTTTCTACATAGAATTAGAAAAGAAAGAAAAATATAAATCACTTTTTCATAAATATGCCAAGATTATGAAAAATGATTTGAACCTGGATATAGATAAGCGTTTTGTTAAATATATGGATTTACAGATACAGGGGGAATTAATTGGCTGATTTTGGAATCATCAAAGCGTTAGATTTTAAGGTTAATGTATCATGAGAGATATACTTTAGGGTATTTTTAAGTCCGTTAGGGATAGTTTGAAGCTATCTTTAACGGATTTTTTGGGCTTATAGGCTAGATGGCCTATGTAAGATTTTTGTAAGATATAATTGGTATAATATGTCGAAGCCTGTAGTATATATTATTTTTCTGTTGAATTGGCGGAATATATTTGTATGGGTTATCAGGAGAAAAGAAAGGAGAATGTGAATGAAGAAAAGAAGAATTGCTATTTGCCTGATTATTGCCCTGCTGGTTGGATTAATCTCAAATAGTCATGTTACTGTAAGTGCACAAACTGATACAAATCCGGCAGTTACTGTGACAGTCAACAAGAAAATCGATGTAGCCCTGGCTGTAGGAACTACAAATGTTGACTACTCCGGTTTTTCAAAAGATTTAAAAGCAAAATTATTAGAACTGGGGCAGATCCCTGCGGAGGATATTAATATATCTGAGTTGGAATCACAATCCGTAAGTACCAGCAACAGTAGCTTTAACTGGTGGGTTTATGATCATACTTTTGGATCACCGGTCATTAGCGATGCAGACCACAATTATACAGAACAGACAGAAAGTAATAATGAACAGGGGAGTCACCCCTACTATAAAAATCTCAGTCATTTAGAAGCTACGAACAATGGAGCAGATTTGTTCTTTACAGGATATGGCTCATCAGCATACAAAGATTTTATGTATCTGGAGAACAGTGACCCTACTACGAAAACATTTCAGTTTGATATTGTAGAAAATGAAGCTTACGATGCCTTGGATGGTGTGGGATTTTTGTTCAATACGACTATGACAGGTAATTACTCAGATAATACACAAAAGATGTCAGGTTATCTGTTATTCCTGCAGTATGGTCAGGATGGCAGAGGTCAGGAGATTGCCCTGTATAAATTTGATGATTTAAGTACGAAAGGCTTACATCATTTAAATAATCCAGGAATAATAGATTCAGCTGGTTTTAAGAAACTGGCATCTTCTTCAGTTTATTCATCAAATGTTAAATACCGTAAAATTAAAATTGAAGCACAGCCTTCTAATGTTAAAGTATGGTATAAAGGAAGTACAGCTGAAATTAAAGATGACTTAAATGATTCGAATATTGTAAGTTGGACCCAGAACGGAAACAATAATGGGGCTACTATGGTTGGTTTTGAAAAGGCTTCTTCTTTCGGATTTGGGCCTTTATCCAGTTACCGGGCACATGGTTGCAGTTTGCCCACCAGTCTGGCTTTAAAGAATCTTACAATGTCAACAGAAAAAGCAAAAACATTAAAGGAAGTTATCACAGAGCCTGAGTGGAATCCTAAAACTTCAAGATATATTGTTAATCTGAATGAGGAAGTTATCGAAGATCTTAATGATATTCAGACAGAGTATGAAATCATCAACCGTTTAAACAATGATGATGTTACATACATTGGCTGGGGTAGTGATACCAATGAGAAGAAGACAGAGGACTTTATTGGATTAAATGATTCAAGAGGGGGCTTTGTAAATGTAGATAATGAGGATACAGATACTTATGATAAACAAATTACTGCCATTGCAGAAAAAATTCTGCAGGATAATCAGCCAAGACTGGTATCAGATGAAGCAGGAGCAGCTTATGTACTAACTTCAGAAAGTGTACGGATTAATGTTAATGGGGCGTCAGCTACAGATACAGCCGATGAAAATTGGCCTGAAGGAAGATGGAAAATAGTTCATAGCATAGATGGCTTTAGTAATCCAGAAGGTATCTATAGTAAGAGCAATATTTCAATGTCAGACCTGGAGTGTGATTTTAATTTGCCAGGTAAATATGAAATCTATTATGAAGGTGTGTTACTGCGTACCATAATAGCTCACAGACAACCCGTTGCTTACTTTACAGCTACTGTCAGCGGTCCTGCAATAACCGGTCCTGCAGTAGAAGAACCGGGAGAGGAAGGCACTTCACAGGAAGCAGGAACTGCACCGGATACGGTTACCATTGAGACAGTTGGTGATGTGACGATTGCAACAGGTGCTGCTGTAACTTACAATGATTTATCATATGATCAAGATGGATTCGGTCTGGATACCACTAAGACAGTCTGGAAGTACATCGATTTATCTGCTGAGAACCCTGCCTGGGTGGTTTCGGATTCACCGATTACAGTTATTGAACCTGATCATCGTTATTTGGTATCACTGATTGTAACTGATTTAAATGGAGCTGTCAGCAGTCCTTATACCAGACAGATAAGTTACAGTTATAAATATTATGATGAAGAAAAAGATTCACTGGTTAAGCTCAGGCCATTTGCAGATTTTGAATTATCAGAAGCAACGCTGATAAAAGGAATTAAGAACACCCTTGTCTTAACAGAGAAAAGTTATGATATTTATGGTGAAGAGGTCACTGGTATTTATACAGTGACAAGAAATGGTGTACCTTATGAAAAAGAAATTTATGCAGGAACTGTAACAGGAAGTGCAATAACCAGCCAGGTTATTGACTTTAGCAGCGATCCGGCAGGAACGTACAAGATTAGTCTTAAGGTTACCAGTGTAAATGGTACTTCAGAAGTCTTTGCAAGAACTGTTGAAGTAATCGATGATAAGACTGCACCTGTAGCAGTAGCTAATGTTGCGGACAACGCAACGATAGGAGATAATAAAGTAGTACTTACCTTTAAGGATGCAGGTGGCAGTGGATTAAAGTCCCAGATGGTCAGTGTTGATACCAGCTCTGAGATATCCGAGGAAACTGTCTGGCTGGCACCGGGCAGTGATCTTACACGTACCGTATTTTTACCAGGTGTAGGAGAATATTATATTCATTATGAAGCAATTGATAATGCTGGCAATATTGGTCAGGGTACTTTAGGACCTATTACTTATAAGGATTCTACCGGCCCGGCTGTAAGCAGCAATATACCTGCCGGCTCAACCATTGAGGTAGGTAAAGTAGTATTAACCTTTACTGACAGCAGCGGAATCAAAAAGCAAAAGGTATATATCAGTACAAGTGCTGAGCCTGTAGTAACGGACGCAGAAGGTTGGTCTGAGTACAGCGAAGCGGCGCAAAGAGAAGTGAATTTTAAAGAGAATGGTACTTACTATATCCATTATTATGCACAGGATAATGAAAAGAATATCACTACAGGAATTATCGGACCTTTCACCTATGCAGATATAACTGGACCTTCTGTTACCGCTAGTATCAGTAACGATGTTACCACCGGTGACAAAGAAATAGTTATCAGCTTTCATGACGAAGGAAGCAATGAACCAATTGCCTATAAGGTGATTATCACAAAATCCACAGAAACTCCTTCTGATACAGAAAAGTGGACTGAAGGTACAGCACCGGATGTTAAATTCACCTTCCCGGAAGACGGGACGTATTATATCCACTATAAAGCAGTAGATGCAGCAGGCAACGAGAGCAGCGGATATTTAGGACCCTTTACTTATGTTGGTACAATACCTTATATTGCAGATATCATATCACCAGTTAACGGCGAAGCAAATGCTTCTGTTAATACCCTTGTAAGCTTTGAAGCGAGTGAAGATGTTGTGAAAGGAAATGGATATCTAACAGTTTTTAATTCCAACACCGGAAAGAAATATACAGATATCCACAGCAGTAACAATAAAGTTAAGGTTAATGGTAACAAAGTAACTGTTGAACTTCCAAAGACTTTAGACTATGAAACCGGCTATTATATTAAACTTGACACAAACTTTATTAAGAGTGTAACAAATAATGCAATGGCTGAATTTGGTTCTAAGAGTACCTGGTCTTTTACAACTGCTAAAAAAGATAATACAACAAAAGAGGATGATGTTAAGGTCCTAAGATGTGAGGCTTATCAGATTATTGATGATGTAACCAGCTATCCTCAGGTAATACCTGATTCAGAAGAAGAGAAGACCTTTACTGTTTATGCAGAAGACGGTGAACTTTATATCTTACCCGTATTGAATGCTGCAGCAGAAAACATCGATGTATCAGGCACAGATTGTGAAGTTGAACTTTTAAATAATCCGCTAAGGATTAAAGTTACATACGACAGTACGAAAGCAAACCCTTCCGTAACGGTTAAATTTAGTGATAACAACAGCTATACCTTAAAGATTAAGAAGCTGGATAAAAATCTAAAGGCAGAGATTAAGGTTGATACTACGGCAGTAACTGCATCCGTTGGAAACAGTAATCTGCTGAATACAGTTGATATCTCGGCTGATGTTGCAGATGGAAACGTTTCTTCCATCAAGGTTATGCTGTTAATCCGTGAACCCCAGAAGACAGAAGAAAAAGATGCATTGAAAGCATATGTAGATGGGCTATTTGGAAATAGTACAAGCTTTTTCTTTGATGCAACTCTGATAAAAACTGTTACTTATGATGGATTTGAGAATGATTCTGAAATATCCAATACCCAGGAACCGGTAACTATCATGATAGACATACCTGCTTCCTATAGGACGGGTTATAACTATCAGGTTGTCAGATACCATGCAGGTGTAAGCGAGAATCTGCCTACAACTGTTATAAATAACGGTACTCAGTTACAATTTGAGACGGATAGATTTTCCACTTATGGTGTTGTATACACTACTGCGGCAACAGAAGGAGAGACGGATACCGGAAACAGCAGTACTCCAAGCATTCCCAAAGAAATCAGTGTTCCAGAGACATTAACAGCCACAGCAGGACAGACAACTTCTGTTGAGATTAAAAATCTTCCGGAAGGTGCTTCTGTTGAATATCATGTGTCCACACCTACCTATATCAGCGTAGATGCAAATGGTGTTATTTTTGCCAAGAAAACAGGAAAAGCTGTTCTTATGGCTGCGGTAAGAAATAAAGCAACAACAAAAGTATATACAATCCGGGTTAATGTCCAGTCGGCTGTTAAACCTACAAAAGTTGGTTTCATTCAGTATTATAACAACCTTGTAAATGTAGATAATATTAATTACCGTATTACAAAGGATGCCAGTGAGACTGCTAACGGTACAGTGGCAGTAGCAAATAACCAGGTAAATGAGAAACTGCCTGCAAAGGTTACCATACCTGCAGCAGTTACAATCAACGGTAAGAAATATAATGTTACTTCCGTTGATGAAAGTGCTTTTTATATGGTATCAAGATTGGTATCTGTATCATTACCAAGCACAGTCACCGATATTTCTGCAACTGCTTTTACCGGCAGTAAAAACCTTGTAACCTTTAAGGTAGATGCTAAGAATCCTAATTATTCAGCAAGAAATTCCATGCTGCTTGATAAGACGGGAACCACCCTGTTATCTTATCCATCAGCTACAGGTAAAATTACAGTAGACAGCAAAATCAAGGTCATAGGAGCATATGCCTTTAGTGTAAACAAAGAATTAAAAGAGGTTATTATACCTGCTACTGTAAAAGAAATCCGCGGCTGCGCTTTTGCTCACTCAGGACTTGTAAAAGCAACCTTTAAGAGCAATACAGCGCCGGTTATGCCATACCCTTGTGTGTTTGAAGATATCAATGCAAAAGGCGTTATCTATGTACCGAAGAAAGTACTAAAAAGCTATAGAAATTTATTTACAGATTTTAGAATGCCTTCGGGGGTTACAGTAAAGGCGAAATAAATGATGTAGATACTGGTGCAAAATGAAAGAAAGGTTGGGTGAGGCCTTCCAGGCCTTCTTACATTCAATTCATGCACCGCTTGAAAGCTATATTGCCGATTATGTGTGCAGAAGCGTACAATTTATGTATGTTTGCTGTAGGCTTAATCGGCAATATCTTTATATTCTCTATTTACTTTTACCTATAATTATATAATAATGTAAGATAGAATGAATTCCGGTATTACCGGAGCATATATGAGAAAAGAGAGGAATATTTTTTGATGCGCAATATTAAACTGGTACTGGAGTATGATGGTTCGAGGTATGACGGCTGGCAGAAGCAGCCTGGCAATAATAAAAGTATAACGATTCAGGACAAGCTGGAGAGTATACTTAGTAAAATGGAAAATGAAAAGGTCGAGGTAATTGGTGCGGCAAGAACGGAAGCAGGTGTTCATGCCTATGGACAAATAGCCAATTTTAAGACTAATTCAGATATGAAGTTATATGAGATCAAGCATTATTTGAACCGCTATCTGCCAAGAGATATTGCTGTATTGGAGGTATTTGAGGTACCGGACCGATTCCACAGCAGTTTTAATGCAAAGGCTTTTCAATACGTTTATAAAATAACGATGGGTGAAGTTCCTTCTGTTTTCGATCGAAAATACAACTATTATTGTTTTCATAAGCTGGATGTATCACTTATGAGAAAAGCTGCAGAGAAGCTGGTGGGAGAGCATGATTTTAAAGCATTCTCTGATAATAAACGAATGAAGAAGTCAACGGTCAGAGTAATGAAGAATATTCAGATTAAATCAGACATCAATTCAGTGGACATTATTATGGAGGCTGATGACTTCTGGCCTAATATGGCAAGAATCATAGCCGGAACCTTAATGGAAATCGGTGAAGGTAAGATTGTACCTGAGTATCTGGATGAAATCCTGTTAAGCGGCGAGAGAAATAAAGCCGGCGAAACTGCTGAAGCCAGGGGACTTTTTCTCCAGGATGTAAAATACGAATAAATAGTTTCAGGAGGTTGTCTGATTAGTTCAATAAAAAAGTATAATTAATATAGTTACTTAAAATTAGTTAATGTTAACAAAATATTAGCTAAATTTAGTATGTTTTCACATTGATTATCCTTCGAAAAAACGCTATAATTTATATCAGGATGCGGATAATAAAACGGAGGATTTAGATGAAGAACGTAACTATGAAGGATATTGCTCAAAGATTGAATATTAGTACTGTTACGGTCTCAAAAGCACTATCAGATAAAGATGGAGTGAGCGAAGAGTTAAAGGATAAAATCAAAAAGCTCTCGGAGGAAATGGGGTACCGTTATAATACACTTGCTAAAAACATGAAAGAAGGCAAGAGCTATAATGTTGGTATAATCGTAGCGGACAGGTTTATCCGGGACGATGGTGATGCATTCTATCTTAAGATGTACCAGAGTGTTATCAAAGCTCTGTCAAAGGTAGGCTACTATGGAATCATGGAAATTATAACCCGTGATACAGAGAAAAAGCTGCTGTTGCCTAATGTTATCCAGAATAATAAGGTTGACGGTGTAATAGTACTTGGACAGATGAGCTTTGATTATGTCAGTCTTATAAACAGTATGGCTATACCATTGGTATTCCTGGATTTCTATGATGAACTGCTTGAAATCGATTCTGTGGTCAGTGACAGTTTTTATGGATCTTTTATTATGACGAATCATCTGATAGCGCAGGGACATAAAGACATTGCATTTGTGGGCAATATCTTATCCACCAGCAGTATTCTGGACAGATATCTTGGTTATTACAAATCCCTGCTTTCCAATGGAATCAAATTAAGGGAAGAGTGGGTGTTGGCAGACCGCAGTGATGAAGGTTCCTATATAAATATAGAGTTTCCGGAAAAGATGCCAACAGCATTTGTCTGTAATAATGATGGTGTTGCTTATCTGTTAATTAATAAATTAAAGAAAAAGGGTTATAAAGTTCCAGAAGATATATCTGTTGTAGGTTTTGACAATTACATCTATGCAACGCTTTCAAGTCCGAAGCTGACAACGGTTGAGGTTGATATCCAAGCGATGTCTGAACAGGCAGTTGAGGCAATTATCAGCAAAATAGAGAGAGATAATTACAGAATAGGAAGAGTGGTAATAAATGGAAAGCTTATTATAAGGGATTCTGTTAAAAAAATAAATAGCTAATAAGGGTGAATTTTGCTTATTGTAAAGCTTCATTATTTTATATCATACGTATCATCATAAAAGAGAGCCTTGGCTCTCTTTTGTTGTTATACGTATATTTTTGTATTTTGATTAGATAATAATTAAGAAAAAATTCCTTCTGCTTCTGGTGTTTAAAATTTACAGTATATGTATATTTGAAAAAAAATAAGCCAAAATATAGGAGAGAATCTATATATAAGAATATTTGTATTTAGATTACTATAAGTTATCGATAACTTAAAATTACCTAACCAAGGGAGGTTACATCGTAATGAAGAAAATTTTCTTGAAACAATTTGTTTGTGTAATGTTAGTTGCCGTAATGGTGTTTTCACTTGCAGCCTGTGGTAATAAAAACCAGGGAAACAACAATAACACTACTCCGACTCCTACAAGTACGACAGGTAATAACAACAATACAGGCAATGGAATTCCAACAATTGATGCTGTTAAGCTGGGAGAAGATTATAAAGATCTATCCGCTACTATCAAAGTATTAACTCACAGAACTGATATCGTAGATACCAAGTTCAAAGATTATATTACTGAATTTCAAAAACTCTATCCAAACATAAAGATAGAATATGAAGCAGTTACTAACTATGCAGATGATGTTACCATAAGACTTACCACCGGTAACTGGGGTGATATCATGATGATTCCCACCACAGTAGATAAGAAAGAATTACCGAATCTTTTCCAGTCCTTTGGTACTACAGATAAAATAGGTGCGAATTATGAATTTATCAATAATTTTGCCTTAGATGGTCAGGTATATGGTATTGCTTCCACCGGCAATGCTCAAGGTGTAGTTTATAATAAAAAAGTATTTTCTGATGCAGGTATAAAAGACCTTCCAAAGACACCTGACGAATTCCTGGACGCTCTTAAGAAAATCAAAGATAAGACAAAAGCGATTCCTTTATATACGAATTTTGCTGCCGGCTGGACTATGGGTGCCTGGGATGCATATATCGGTGGTTCAGCAACAGGCGATCCTGATTTTATGAACAATAAATTGGTCCATGGAAATAACCCTTTCACTGACAGAGGTGACCAGACAGGACCTTATGCAGTATATTACACACTGTATGAAGCTGTAAAAAGAGGTCTGGTTGAAGAAGATCCCACGACGACAGACTGGGAAGGCAGTAAAGGTATGATTAACAGAGGTGAAATCGGAACCATGGTGCTCGGCTCCTGGGCAGTGGTTCAGATGCAGCAGGCAGGTGATAATGCAGATGATATCGGTTATATGCCCTTCCCCATCTCGGTAAATGGAAAGCAGTACGCATCTGCTGGACCTGATTATTGCTATGGAATCAATGCGAAATCTTCTGATGACAATAAAATCGCTTCCTTGCTCTATGTTAAATGGTTAACTGAAAAATCTAATTTTGCTTATGATGAAGGTGGTATACCTATTGTAAAGGGTGCTGAGTATCCTGCAGTGCTTGATGCCTTTAAGGATGTAGAATTAGTAGTTGATAATCCGGCTCCTGCTGGTGAAGAGACACTTTTTAATGATCTCAATACAAAATCAGAGGTTGGTTTAAATGCTGATAATACCCATGTTCAGGCAGTTGTTGAAGCTGCGCTTAGCGGTACGCCTCTGAAAGATATTATTGATGAATGGAATACAAAATGGACAGATACTCAGAAGGAACTGGATATCAAAGTTAACGAATAATTCTTATAAATTTCATAAAGAAAGTACTTTTGCAAAAGACGGCTATGTCCGTACTTTTGCAAAAGTTTTTCTGTTGACAGGAGGGTATCAATGAGTGATGCAGGGTCTCTAACACCAAAAGAACCATTTAGCCTGAAAAAATGGCTGGGCAGAAGAAAAGTACAGAGAACGATTATTATAATAAGCTTTATGTTCATACCGGTGCTTTTGCTGTTTACCTTTACTTATCTGCCGTTTTTTAATATGATACGGTTTAGTTTATATGATATGAAATATATTGGAAGCAGAACGTTTGTGGGATTAGATAATTATATGGAGGTATTGACAAGAAAGGATATACTTCAGACCTTTAAGCTAAGTTTATATTATATGGGAGCATCCATAATACAGTTAGCTCTTGCTCTTTATTTTGCCACCTTATTAAGCTTTAAGACCAAGGCCGGAGGTTTTTTTAAAGGTGCTATCTTTTTCCCCTATCTGGTATGCGGAATTGCAGTAGGATTTATTTTTAAGTTCTTTTATACCAGAGGATTTGTTCTCGATACGGTTCTGTCCTGGATAGGTGTCTCCACCGACAGTCTGCCTTATTGGCTCAAAGATACGAAAATCAATAACTACTCTCTGGCAGCTACGTCAATCTGGCGTTATATGGGTCAGAATATGGTGTTATTCATCGGTGCTATCATGTCCGTGGATAATGATTTGTATGAAGCCTCCGGACTTGACGGAGCCAATAGATGGCAGCAGTTTCGATATATCATCATGCCCAGTATTCAAACAATTATCATGCTTAATCTGATACTATCCATTACTGGTTCATTAAGTGCCTTCGAACCTCCTTTTGTAATTACAGGAGGAACTTTTGGTACCTCCACCTATTTCCTGATGATGCACAACATTGCCCACAGGTATCAGAAGGTTGGTCTTGCTTCGGCTATGGCTGTATTTTTAATGATAATTATTGTTATTGTAACAATATTGCAGAGAGTCGGATTTTCACTTGCCGGTGATAATGACAGTGATGTATCTAAAAAAACAGCAAGAAAATTAGGTAAAAAGGAGGGTACAAAATGACCTTCGTTCAGAAATTTGGATATTTCCTGCGAGTTCTGATAAAATACGCCTCTCTTATCCTTATGGCTTTTATATCGATACTTCCTATAGTAGTCTGTGTTATTACAGCGTTTAAAACTGACAGCGAATATAGATCCACCAATGTAATGACTTTGCCGGAGAGTTGGGGGTATTTTGATAATTTTCAGATTGCCTGGCAGAAAGCCAATATGAATGTTGCATTTTTTAATTCGGCCCTTGTACTGGTCGTTGTACTGGCCGGTTCCATTATGTTTGGAACCATGCTGGCTTATATACTTAACCGGTTTTCGTTTCCGGGGAACAACCTCCTGCGTAATCTGTTCCTTTTTGCAACTTTGATTCCGGGAATTGCAACCCAGGTAACAGTTTATCAGATAATGTACAAGTTAAATCTCATTAATTCACTGCCGGGTTATATGATACTGTTAATGGGAGCGGATGTTATCGGAATCTATATTTTCATTCAGTTTTTTGAGAATATACCCCTTTCGCTGGATGAATCAGCTATCATGGATGGAGCCACCTATTTTGGTGTATTCTTTAAAATATTACTGCCCTTATTAAAACCTGCTATTATTACGGTTATGATCTTAAAAGGGGTTGGTACCTATAATGAATATTATATGTCTAACCTCTACCTGCAGACGAAAACAACACTTGTTACCGTATCAACTTCCCTTTTTACTTTTACGGGACCCTTAGGCAGCCAGTATAACTATATCTGTGCCGGCGTATTGATTACTATGATACCTGCACTTATTATTTTTATATTAGCCCAGAAGCAGATTTACAGCGGATTAACAAATGGAGCTGTAAAAGGATAGCTAAATAGCCGGTTAACCCATCAGTTGAAGTACGAACCCATATAAAATCTTGACTAAAAGCCATAATTGTACAGCCCAGTATATCACTGCAGTACATTTATGGCTTTAATCTTTTGAGCTTCCTGTGAACTTTTGATCTATTTATCATATAGCAGTCTCTTGGAATATGCGTTTCTATATTCAGTGGGAGTAAATCCGGCTATTTTCTTAAAAGCCTTCATAAAGTTATGGCTATCTGTAAAACTTAAAGAGGCAGCAATCTGATTAATGGTATCATTGGTATCAGTCAGCATATATTTCGCTTGATCCATTTTCTCCTTTAGGATATATTGCTTTAATGGCAGACCTTCTATGGTACTGAATAGATGGGAGAGATACTTCTCATTGTAACCAAAATGCTCTGCAATATCAGATACTTTAATATTTCTATAGATGGTAAGCCTGATATAATCAATGATATCATTATAAATCTGACGGTTAGAGTCAGATATATATGCGGTTTTCTTAGGGAAAAACTGATTATAAATCTCACATAAAATAATAGTCGTCGTATAGTTGATAAAGTTCGGATCATAGTTTGAGCGAATGGAATCCTGCAGCTGTTTCATCAGTATAATAACCTTCTCAGCAGCAGGTAAAGTACCCTGAAGAGGTATATAGATTTTTTGAGGGTCATGCTGAAAATCCTTATCATGTTCTCTCTTTATTATCCCATGAGGAGCCCGGAAGTGAAGCCAGTAAAAACTGCAATCCGAGGGCTGAAACCCTGTACGCATATTATTCTGTGTTGGTGTAAGTAATAAATGCTCCCCTTTTTTGACGGTATAACGCCCGTTATTATCAGCGATATAGAGACAACCTTCTGTAATAACAAATAATTCATATTCGTTTAGGGGAATGACATTGTGCTTCCACTCAGGAGATGGGGCTTTAAACTTTCCCGTATAGTGATAAGCTAAAGGCTCCTTGACATCAAACTCAAAAATCTCCATAGTAACCTCTTTTCTGAATATAGCTCTTAGATACAACATTTCATAGGAATAAAATTCAACCTTCCAGGCTTAATTTTAATTCAAAACCTGATATTCTTCTGCAACCTAACGAAATTACACCAAAACTAACTTTCTTTATAAAGTATAATAAATGACAGAAAGATATGTATAGTAAAATTATATAGGAATATAGCTGAAAAGTAAATAATATATGTGGAAATGGCTATTATATTGGGCCGGTTATATAAAATTCAAATAAGTTAATTGCAACATATCTATACTATATATAACGAAATGACACCTAATCGAATATTCTGCCATTTTCTCAAGGATTCATAGTTGTTATAATGAGAGTACTTAGATATTGAATTCTTACGGAGGAGACAGATAGATGAATATGGCTGACAGAAAACGAACACCTGAAATTAAGGCTTTTAAGCTGGATAAGATAAAGCTAACCGATACCTATAGTAATAACGCTTTGAAGAAAGAGCTGGAATACCTTACAGCACTGGAACCAGATAAGCTGCTTGCCGGCTTCTATGAAAGACAAGGGAAAAAAGGAAAAGCAGAGAGATATCCTGGCTGGGAAAGTACGGAGATACAGGGACATACCCTGGGACATTATCTTACTGCACTTGCTCAAGCTTATGAAAACACAGGTTCTGAGGAAATAAAGGATAAACTGGCTTATCTGATTTCTGAGTTAAAAAACTGCCAGACAGAAGACGGTTTTTTATTTGCTTCTTCCGAGGAATTGTTTGACCGGGTGGAAAACCGAAAACCTGCCTGGGTACCCTGGTATACCATGCATAAGATTCTGGCAGGAATTATCTCTGTTTATAATACAACCGAATCCAAAGAGGCTTTTGAGATAGCCTCTGCATTAGGCGACTGGATCTATAAGAGAACCTCCGCCTGGTCAGAAGAATTACAACAGAGAGTATTATCCGTGGAATATGGCGGTATGAATGATGCCCTGTATGAGCTGTATAAGGTAACAGGGAAAGCAGAACATCTGGTTGCTGCTCATAGCTTTGACGAGCTTCCTTTGTTTGAGGCAATGGCTGAGGGCAGAGATATATTAAATAATAAACATGCAAATACCACGATACCGAAAATAATCGGTGCTTTAAATCGTTATATGGTACTTGGGGCCGGAGAGGAATTCTATTTGAGGGCAGCACAAAGCTTTTGGGATATGGTAACGGAGCATCACACTTATATTACCGGAGGCAACAGCGAATGGGAACATTTTGGTCTTCCGGATATCCTTGATAAAGAGAGAACCAACTGTAATTGTGAGACCTGTAACTCCTATAACATGCTGAAACTGTCAAAGCTGCTGTTTCAGGCAACGGGAGAAAGAAAATATGCTGACTTCTATGAAAGAACACATATAAACTCTATACTGTCCTCACAGAACCCAGAAACCGGAATGACCACCTACTTCCAGCCCATGGCCACTGGCTTTTTTAAAGTATACGGAACCCCCTTTGATAAATTCTGGTGCTGTACGGGAACGGGAATGGAGAATTTCACAAAATTAAATGATGGAATTTATTATTACGAGGAAAACAGCCTTTATATTAACCGATTTGTAAACTCTGAAATCAGCTGGGAGGAGAAAGGTATCAGACTAATCCAGCGTACTAACCTTCCGGAAAGCAATGAAGTTAATATAAAGATAGTATTCCCAGGAGAGGAAAACAACCGATTTGCCCTTAAAATACGAATCCCGGAATGGGTCAGAGGAGAAATTAAGGGTAGCGTAAACGGAACACCTTTCTTTACATCACAAGAGAATAAGTATATTGTACTTGAGGAAGCTTGGAAATCAGAGGATACGATTTCCCTCGAGTTTCCTATAGCAGTCAGAGCAGTCTCCTTGCCTGATAACCCCAATGTATATGCCTTTGCTTATGGACCGGTTGTATTAAGTGCTGCACTTGGAAAAACAGAAATGAAGATCAGGCAGACAGGCGTAGCAGTTGATATTCCACTAAAAGAATTTGAGATTAAGGACTACATTGTTATTAAGGGTGACCTTAAAGAATGGCTTGATCATCTCACTGAAAATCTGCTAAAAGAAGATGGTAAGATGATATTTAAGCTGAAAGGCACCGATGAGGATGATAAGTTAATATTCACACCTCATTATAAGCAATATGAAGAAAGATACGGAATCTACTGGAAGCTTTATGGTGAAAATTCTTCGGAAATGGCAGACCAGATCAATGCTGAGAAGGAGAAAGAGAGGTTTGAACAAGCTGTAGTAGACAGAGTACCTGTCAGCAATGATCAGTATGAGCTTTCCCATAATATTGAAAGTGAATTTACACACAATGGAGAGCGGTTGGGATTTGTCGGACGTGTGATAAAAGCCAAGGGCTGGCTCAGTTACCGAATGGAGGTAGATCCCGAAGCGGTAAATATATTGGCAGCAGGTTTTCACAAATGGGATTCCGGAAGAACAGTCCTTATAACTATTGATGGAGAGCTTTTAGTTAAGTATGTTATAGGTAATGAAGAGGAAGAGCGATTGGTTCGAAAAAGCTTTAAGATTCCTGAGAGTTTAATAGCTGGTAAGAAACAGGTAACTGTAAGGCTGCAGGCAGAGAAAGACAACGAAGAATTTAGTATCTGGGATTATCTGACTATACACAGAGAGGTGTAAAAAGATATAAAAGGTGTAATTTTAAGAGTAAAATCTTCATACCTGAAATAGAAAAGCGTACTGCTAAATGATTAGTTTTGGCCATTTAGCAGTACCCCTTTTCATAGCGCCTATTGTTTATTATGAAAATAGAGAATTTTTATAATAATAACTAGACGATTATTAACAGCAAAGCAGCAGCACCAACGACTCCATACAATCCATTTATTATAAGACAAATTTTCATAATGAAATTCTGGATTTCATTTTTCATATAATTAAAAGTAGTAAAGATTCCGGAAAAAACCATAAAAGCGGAATAACTTCCTATCATGATTTCCGCTGTAGGTGATTTCAGTGCCCATTCATTGCTCCTTAGAGCAATCAAAGTCCAGGGTATAAACAGCATCAGGGTACATAATCCAGTAATTATCTTTTTCTTATTCATAGCGCCTCTTTTCTGATTCAATCAATAAAATTTTGAATAAAATACATAAATTTATTTGAGAAATACTACTGGTTCTCTCTTCTTCCAAATAAAAGACAGGAAATACCCGTACTTATAACCAGCAGAGCAATAGCTACAGGAATCCAGGGAAATAAAGTCAAAGAAAAGGTATCAAAGTTACTTGCCAGTTTTCCGTATTCAGTGGTTATTACATAGAAGGGGTAACACATAGGGTAGATAAACCATACCTTACTATTTATCAAAATAATAGAAGGTACAATAGAAGCCAGTCCGGTTCCGATTGCAAACACAGGAGTACGTATACACACAGCAAACAACCAGAAAACAGCTGCCATTGGTAAGGAAGCTATAAAAAGTAGTCCAGCCTCCTTCCATACCAACAGCGGGGAGAGAAGGAAGTTATAATCCTGAATATGTGAAGCCAGCAAAGCACTTGGAAAATACAATAATGTCGCAATAGAAATCTGTACAGCTGCCAGTATCAGCAGAAGGATAAATTTGACAAGGCATAACTGCCTTCTGTTTATGGGCAGTGACAGCATCTTAACAATACCTCTGCCGCCTCTTTCGGTCTGAGTTAAAAGAACGGTATTAATTACCATGCCAGCAGGATACATAAACCAGGCAAAACCCAGAAGAGTCTGTATAAGAAAAGAGTTTTCCGGAGAGATTCCTTCTTTTTGATAATGAAAATTAAGACCTGCATTGACTACTGCCGGTATCCAAAGAATAATGGCAGGCAGTATAAGTATCCACAATATTTTGGAGCGTTTGATTTTTTGCAATTCAATTCCGATTAATTCGATAAATGTCACTGTAGCCTCCTCCTTATTCTGCTATAAACAACCCCTGAAAGTATAAAAACAAATGTTTCCGCAAGGCTGATACACAGGTATCCGCTGATTTCCGAAGCTTTTGTCAGATAGACCTGCCGAAAAGGAAGGGCAAATGGAAATACCGAAAGAGGAAAACCGGCAGAAGGTATAACATTAGCAGTAAACAGGAAGATAACTCCAATACCTAAGGAAATCCACATATTCCTGCAGGCAGATGAAATAACAGTCATGAGGGCCACGGAAGGCAGTGCAAGAATTATTAAAAAGCCGAGGTTTCTAAGCAGTTCAGGATAAAATTCTTCATTCAGAGTAAACCATTTTGCAGTACAGATTATAAGTGATGCAGCTTCCGTTAGCAAAAGAGTTGCGTAGGATAAGGCTAACAGGATGAATTTATGTATAAAGGCATAACCCTGTCCCAGTGGTAAGGTTTCCATCTTGTCCCTGCCATTGTCCGAATATTCGATCTGGTACAGGATGCAGGCAGCCGCTATCATAAGTAACTGATTCAATAATGCAACAGGATTCCAATTAGCTGATAAAAGTATCTGTAAGGGTGCTTCTGAACGTTCCAGATATATATTGGAGCGAAAGAACATATTTGCCAATGGAATAGCAGAAGCTAAAACACCGCCTATAAGAACAGCGGGTATAAAGCCAGTCCGTTTCAGTTTCTTGAATTCAATAAGGAGACTCATAAAATATTACTCCTTTTCCTGTTATCCTCGTCTATTATAGCAAGGAAGGTGTCTTCCAGATTCTCAGTGGGAAAACCTTTTGACCTGGCATCTGTTTTCAATTCTTCCAGGGTTCCTTCAAAAAGAACATTACCGTGATTAAGTATACCAATATCATCAGCAATTTGTTCAATTTCAAAGAGCAGATGGGAAGAAACTAAGACAGTACAATCAAATTTCTGAGGCAGGCTGCGGATAAGGGTTCTTATCTCGTGTATACCTACAGGGTCTAACCCGTTGGTTGGTTCATCCAATATAAGAATGGGCGGTCTTCCAATTAATGCACCGGCAAGGCCAAGCCGTTGCTTCATTCCTAAGGAATATTTTCTTGCAAGTCTGTTACGGTATTTCGTAAGCCCTGTTAGTTCCAAAGCTTCTTCTACACTACTCTTGGGAAGGCCCAATATTTTTTGCAGGATATATAAATTTTCTTCACCGGTAAGATTGCCGTAGAAGGCGGGAGCTTCAATAAAGGAACCTATTTGCTTCAGGATTTTGAGACGGTCATTGGAGTAGTTCATGCCGTCAATGGAAAAAGACCCGCTTGTGGGTTTTATAAGTCCCAGCAACATTTTCATTGTAGTAGATTTGCCTGCACCGTTGGGACCCAGGAAACCATAGATGGACCCTTTTTTGATGTGAAGGTTTACCTTTGAAACGGCTGTAAAACCGGTATAACTCTTGGTTAGATTATTTGTTTCAATAATATTCATAAGTTTACTCCTTTCTGATTACATCTTAAGTCTATAACATCAACCTTGTAGCAACCTTCTCATATCCTTACAATTACCTTACAATTTTGTTTTAAAGATAAATTATCCATAATCTGTGGTATAATTGAATGGGAGCTGAAATAAAGCTGAAATTTGTACATCATTATTTTATAATTAAAGTATAAATACTGAAGGAGAACTGATGGAATACGAATTCCTTAAACAAAAACGTATCCTGTTAGTCGATGATGAACAGGAACTTATATATATGCTAGTGTCCATTTTACAAGAGGAGGGCTATCAAAATATTCACACTGCAAACAGTGTAAAGGAAGCAGTGCAAACAGCCTCCAAGGTACAGCCTGAATTTGCAGTACTTGACGTTATGCTGGCTGATGGAGATGGTTTTGAACTGCTGCAGCAATTAAAGAAATCAGGGGATTATCCGGTCCTTTTCTTAACAGCAAGAGGAGAAGAAGAGGATCGTTTCAAAGGTTTTGGGCTCGGTGCCGATGATTATGTGGTGAAACCTTTTCTTCCCAAGGAACTTTTATTTAGAATAAATGCAATACTTCGCAGGAGTTATAAGTATGAGAAACCACTGATCAAGCTGTCTGGCAGTGAAATTGATTTTGAAAGAGCCGTTGTAAGAAAGAAGGAGGAATCTATTCCGTTAACAGCAAAGGAATATGAATTACTTCAGGTCCTGTACCGTAATGCAGGAAGAATTGTGACCATTGATGCTCTTTGTGAAGCTGCCTGGGGAGAAAATCCTTTCGGCTATGAAAATTCCTTAATGGCTCACATAAGAAGAATCCGGGAAAAGATAGAAGAGAACCCTTCGAAACCGCAGTCTCTTATAACCATAAAGGGGCTTGGATATAAATTGCTTACAGAGGGGAGATGAGAATAAAGGGTGATGAAAAGTATACCCAAACTTATCAGGCGTTTCCTTGGACTATTGGTATTAACCAGTTTTCTGCTCCTGGTATTTAATATATTGGTGCTTGTAATAATTGGGATACAGCAGAATAAAGGTGGTTCGCCCTGGCTGGTGGCAAGTCAGACTGCTCAGGGAATTACACTGCAGAAATCAGGTGACTATACCCTATCCTCTGAGATGGCAGAAAAGCTTGTGAAGAACAGAGCATGGGCAATTCTTATTGATGACAATTCACATAAAATAATCTGGCACACAGATAACTTACCGGAAGAGGTCCCAAAGGAATTTACCCTCTCAGATATCGCGTCCTTAACCAGAGGTTATTTAAAGGATTATCCAACCTTTACGGGAAAAGGCACGGCAGGTCTTACCGTCGTTGGTTTTCCAAAAACAAGCTATTGGAAACATATGTACAACAGCTGGGATTATGATTTTATTGCACATCTGCCCCAGATATTTCTGTGTGTTTTGGCAGGAAATATCATGATTATATTCCTGATTTATTTCTTTGCTAATACAAAACTGATTAAATCCTTAAATCCCCTTTTGGCAGGAATTCAAGATTTGCCTGAAGAAAAGGGAGTGTATTTACCTGAAAAAGGGGTAATGTCTGAAGTTGCAGCAAATATCAACCGTACTTCGGAGGTGCTAAAAGGCAAAAACAATCAGCTGAAAAAGAAAGATACCGCACGTGCTAATTGGATTGCAGGAGTATCCCATGATATCAGAACGCCCCTCTCCATGGTGATGGGATATGCAGGACAGTTGGAAGAGGATATAAAACTTCCGTTAGAGACAAGGAAGAAGGCTGCTGTTATAAGACACCAAAGTGAGCGGATGAAGAATCTGATACAGGATCTGAATCTGGCCTCAAAGCTTGAATATAATATGCAGCCGGTAAATCTTGAGAATATCAATGCAGTAGCAATAGTCCGCCAGGCAGTTGTGGACTTTATGAATCTGGAATTAACAGAGTACCCTGTGATTTGGACTACAGAAGAGGATTTAAACATCTGTATGATAGAAGGTGACAAGGCGTTGTTTAAAAGAGCAATTGCTAATCTTATTCAGAACTCTATAAATCATAATGAAGAGGGCTGCAGTATCTATGTCTCAGTAGAAGAGAGGCAGGGACATTGTCTGATCAAAGTAGAAGATGACGGAAAAGGAGCAGATAAGAATACACTTATTAGCTTAAATAATGCACCACATTATATGGTCTGTGATGATAATACAACTGAACAGAGACATGGCTTGGGATTGCTGATCGTAAAACAGATTATTGCTGCCCATCATGGCAGAGTAAATATTGGAAACAGTCCCTATGGTGGTTTTTCTGTCGAAATAGAACTAAATCGAATAAGTTTTATGTAATTGAAACCACAGCAATAACTAAGATAAAGGGGAGTAAGATGAAGAATACTATCAGTAAATTGAGTATACTGGGATTATTGACATTGATTCTGCTGTTCATACCTATTACAGAGGTTTCGGCAGCATCCCAGTTAAACCTATATTTTTACAATACCAAAAAGACTCTTAAATATACAGGCAAACAGGTTAAATACAGCTTTGACGGAAACAACATTGATATGAAGGGAATCCCCGGAGTTATTATAGACGGAACATCCTTAGCCTCCTATCTTGAGGTGTTTGTAAAGTCACCTATTGGATTGACGGCTTCCTATAGTGATAAAAAAGGTGTGCTGACCCTGTCATCAGGCAAGACGAAACTTATTCTTACAGCTGGCAGCAAAACAGCATTATTAAACAGTAAGAAAGTGACGATGCCCCAAGCGGCAGTAAAAGTTAAGTTTAAGGAATCGGGTAAGATAAAGTTTCTGGTGCCTGTTGAATTTGTTGCCAACAGTTTTGGTTATGTGTATACCTGGAATAACAGTACCGTAACCGGATGCATAACGAATCCTTTACATATTTCATACAACGGAAAAGAAGTGAACTACACAGGAACCAGAGGACTTGTGAGTGTTGACGGGGAAGATATTGATGTCAGTGACATGCCGGGAATAATCATGAATAATACGACTCTGGTCCAAGGGGTTAAAGTGTTTTCAGAATCCTCAGTTGGTGCAGAATATCAATATGATAAAGCATCCGGTGTTTTAACCCTTACAAAAGACAGTACAGAAGTGGTACTGACCATGGGACAGAGAACTGCTATTGTTAACGGAAGAGAAAGAACTATGGATTCAGCACCGCTGCTTATAACCAATCTGGATAATAGTACAGATTATATTATGGTTCCAGGAAGCTTTGTTGCAGCCAGCCTGGGCTACGACTATAAATGGAATGCCACCTCTAAAACCTCAGTATTGACAAAGAGTGAGATTATTCCAATTCCTGATACGGATACTACAGGGGGAACTGGTTCACCGGAAACACCTGTACCTGACAGTATTGCTTTTCATTGGGATTTATCAGCAGCACTTACTGAGGAATATAACAAATTAAATGCATTGACTGAAACAGCAGAAATATCGCAGGATAAAAGTGCAGCTTCTTATATTACAGCAATTACAAAATCAGACAGTACTGCAAACAGTGAGACCTATGCTATATATGGAAACCTGCCTTTTAGCAAAGCGGCCCTGACAAATAATAACGGACTACTCAATCTGCATATTAACAATGCTTCCACAAATTATCAGACCTTTTACGCAAACGGATTACTTGCTCAAAGTGTAACTGCCAATATGGATACTACGGCAGCTATGGCAGTTAATATTGGTTTTAACTTTTCAGAAACTGGCTTAAAGTATGAATTATCTCAGTCTGCCGATGGCTGTATCTTATATGTAAAGCTTTACAGAAATATATTAAGCCGGATAGAAGCCGGAGTTTCACAGGGGAATGAATACTTTAAGATAACCGGATTAAAGGGTCTTAAGGCTCAGGTTAACGAGACGGGAGATACAGTAACCTTGCAATTTTTCTCCACTGTTAACGGTACAGGAGATAATAGTATCCAGACCTCATTATCTGCTATAAAATCTGTTACGACCTCTGCTCTTGGGAATAACACAGTAATTAACTTTGTTAAGAATTCCAAGTCTAAATACCGTGTAGAACAAAACGGCAATACCTGTATGGTAGTGTTTTACAAAGAGAGTAGTGGTATTGGCGGTGAATATTCCCTGCGTTTTAATCTTCCTGATGGAGTGTCTTACAGTGAACTTACCACAGAAGATCAGTATCTGAAAAATCGTATTATCATTAAGATCCCAGGTGAGTGGGCTTCTTATTACAATCAGTATCCCGTTAGTTGGTCTGATGATGTAATCAACACGGCAGGTCTTTTGGAAATTGGCGGGGAGACTCAGATCATAATCGATACAGCTGCTTTGCAGGGGTTCCGGCTGGAGGATCAGGGAAATGGAGTAGTTACCGTTACACTTGGTAACCCCAGGGATATCTATCAGAATATTGTTGTACTGGATCCCGGTCATGGGGGTTCAGCACCTGGTGCAGCCCGCTCCATTAATGGTAAGACGGTTTATGAGAAAGATTTAAACCTTAAGATTCTCTATGAACTTGCTGAAAAATACTTTAACAGCCCGGATTCACCGGTTAAAGTATATTATACCAGAACAGATGACTCCTCCTTGGGGCTTTATGAGAGGCCTGCAATTGCTGATCTGGTAAATGCGGATATTTTCGTAAGTCTGCATATGAACGCAAATACAAAAAGTGAACCGAAAGGAACCGAAATATACTACACCAGTACCAATACCAACCGTACGGCCTCAGGCTTGGACAGTAAAATACTGGCCAATTTTATACTGGATAATCTGACAGAGCAGTTAGGGACAAATAAACGTTATATTTCCAGCAAGAAATTAGTTGTAACCAGAGCAGCGAAAGTCCCTGCAGTTCTTATAGAGCTTGGATATATGTCTAATAAGAGCGAACTGTCACAGCTGACAGATGAAGTTTTTCAGGAAAATGCAGCATATGCTATCTATAATACCATTTGTCAGCTGTTCGAAGTCTATCCAACTTACAGGTAATATAGGTATTCTAGGCGATGTACGAAAGCTATGAATATGTTGAGCTTGTATAATCATTTAATAAGTAACAGTTTCGAACAATCAGTTCAGCTTAAGGTTTGTACCAGAAATAGGAAAAATGTATTAACTGATAGCGTATCATCATGAATTAGAATACTCAGATAAAAAAACCGATACAATTAGGAGATAAGAATTTCTGTCTATTTGACAAGAAGCACTTAAACCTAATTGAATCGGTTTTTTATTGAATATAAATGAAAGCTAATACCTGGTGTTTATTTTATATTAATTGTTTTATTCCACAGTTACAGATTTAGCAAGGTTTCTGGGCTGATCTACATTTAAGCCTCTGTGCAAAGAGGTATAGTAAGCCAGAAGCTGTAATACTATTGCTGCCAGGAAAGGAGCGTAAGTATCCTTGACCTCCGGTAAGGTAATGTGATAATCATAAATGGAAGGTTCTGCTTCCTGTCCCTTCATCGTGATTAATACTACAAATGCATTTCTTGCCTTAACCTCCCGAATGTTAGAGATCATTTTGGAGTAAACCTTTTGCTGGGTTGCAAGTGCTACTACAGGAATACCTTCTGTAACAAGGGAAAGTGTGCCGTGCTTTAGCTCACCTGCAGCATATGCCTCTGAATGGATGTAGCTGATTTCTTTTAACTTAATGGAGCCTTCACAGGAGAGAGCATAATCAAGACCTCTGCCGATAAAGAATAAATCTTCCTTCTCAATTAACTGTTTGCTGATTTCTTCGATAGTCTTATCCTGAGAAATAGTCTCCTCCAGTGCAGGTATCATATTCAGGAGTTCATGCATTTCTTCTATGCAGGCTTCTTTTTCGAGCTTACCGGTTGCATAGGCAAAGCGAAAGGCTAGCAGATAAAGGCAAGATACCTGAGCGGTATAGGCTTTTGTACTGGCTACAGCTATTTCAGGTCCAGCATGGGTATAGAGTACATAATCGCTTTCTCTTGCAATAGAAGATCCTTTCACATTTACAATTGAAAGAGTGGAAGCACCATATTCTTTCGCAAGTTTTAATGCTGCCAGGGTATCAGCTGTTTCACCGGATTGTGAGATGGTGATAACCAGGGTGGATTTATCAATGATAGGGTCCTGATAACGGAACTCTGAGGCGATTTCTACTGTAACCGGGAATCTAAGCAGTCTCTCAAGCATTACCTTACCGATAAGACCTGCATGCATAGCAGTTCCGCAGGCTGTTATAATAATTCTTGAGATGCCTTCAAAGAGGGAATCCGGAATATTGTCAGCTGTAAAATCCGGAAGTTTATTCTGAATTCTTGGAAGGATAGTATTACGGAGAGAATCCGGCTGTTCATGAATTTCTTTTAACATAAAATGAGGATAACCGCCTTTTTTGGCAGCAGTCATATCCCAGTTCACATGCAGCATACGAGGGCTAACTTCATTACCCTCCAAATCAGTTAATGAAATACTGTCTCTTTTAAGAATCACCACATGCATTTCCGGTACTACAAAATAATCTTTGGAATAGTCAATAAGTGCAACCATGTCAGAAGCTATTATAGAACCTTCTTTGGTATGGCAGGCTACTAACGGACTGCTGTTTCTAAGGCTGTAGATAACATCCGGCTGGTCTGCAAACATAATACAGAAAGCATATGCACCTTCAAGTAATTCGACTGCTTTTTTAATCGTCTTTATTGCATCGCCGTCATAAAGGCTGTCAATAAGAAGAGCAGCAATTTCTGTATCTGTCTGAGATACGGGAATTCTGCCGGTTTCTTTTAGACGGAGCTCCAGTTCACGATAGTTTTCAATAATACCGTTGTGAATAAGCGTAACTTTTCCGGAAGTATGAGGATGTGCGTTGGTATCAGTTACACCTCCATGAGTTGCCCATCTGGTGTGACCGATACCACAGGTACTTTCTGATGCTTTCGTTTCTCTTTCCTTTGCTACCTTGTCTGCCAGAACAGATACTTTCCCGATGGTTTTAAGGGTTTTGATACCATTCTCTTCAAAGAAAGCAATTCCGGCACTGTCATAACCTCTGTATTCCAAAGCAGTAAGACCGTCAATCATAACCTTTTTTGCATCAGCGTAACCGGTAAATCCAATAATTCCACACATATTAATTCTCCTTTATTCTGTTTTCAAAGTTCGGATATTTATGAATTCGCAGAAAGAGCAAGCCGATAGTATCTTAAAGTTAAATAGGATAACTATAAGATTACCGGATTTCTATTTCCTAATTCAATTATCTTGGTATTGCCGCTGTTGTTTTCCGGTTACCCGGAGGTTTTTTCAGCAATTCACACAGCCAAGCCTATGAGAGAGCATCCGCCGAAGATTTCGCTGACTCCCTACCTCGTTAACCTCTGAATAATTACCCAAAGAGGTACATGGCGCTAATTTTAAACATTTCTGTTGTGAGAACCCTGGGTTGGTTCGGTTAATGGTTACCATATGTAAGTATTATATGCGTTTCACTCCTTTCTGTGCGATAAATATTATATCAAAAAGAACTGAAAGTTACTACGCTATATTATCATTTTATAGAGGATAAGTCAATGAGACAAATAATTAAAGCTGCAATCAATCTAGATAATTCCATGAATTCACAATAATAGAAGTGGTTTGAATTATTAAAAGCATTGCATATATTAGTAAAAGGAACGACCATATAATACATGTATTTCAAGGCGGGGAAACGCTTTCAACTATAGCGGAGTAAAATAATATCTCACTTTTAAGACTAATTATAGACAATAATCTGACGCCGGATATTACAATAGGGCAGGCTATTATAATTGTACCGCCCAGTAGAACGTATATAGCTAAAGAGGGAGAAACTATCCCAGGTATTACAGAAAATAATGGAATTAGTGTACTGCACTTGCTGCGCCTAACCCCAAGCATTACAGATAAAGATGCTTTATCCGTAGGAGAGGAACTGGTAATTACAGGGTAGCATGGGGGTACCGACCCCATGCCACCCGTCGGGTGCTCGGTGCGAAAAACTTTCAAACTGTCAGTTTAAGACTGGAATTATTTTCTGGTAAAGAAAGCAATACCGCAGGCTCCTGGGCCGGCATGAGTACCTACAACAGAGCCGATAGGACTTTCAAAGAAATTCTGAATACCAAGGTCATGTTGAGAATGCTCCAGAAAACCGTTCATTGTATCCTTACCGGCAGAATATCCTATACAGATTTCACGATTTAAATCTATTTCATTTAAGGTTACGAGTTCTGCAAGCTTCTTATATGCACCGGTCAGACCCCTTGCTTTACCTGCAACACCTACCAAACCATCCTTGACTTCGATGATTGGTTTAATATTTAACAGCCCGCCTGCAAAGGCACTTACACTGGATAAGCGGCCGCCTTTTTTCAGATATTCAAGACTTTCTACTAAAGCCAACAGACGGATGTTCTTCTTTACAGCTTCCAGTTCTTTGGCAATAGCATCACCGGACAATCCTCTTACGCGCAGAGCTAATGCTTCGCGGACTAATAGCTGAAGTCCAAGAGTAACAGTCTCGCTGTCAATAATATGAATATCTGTGTAATCAACGATATCCTTAGCTATCTGGGCACTTTGGTAAGTGCCGCTTAACTTTGAGGCGACGGTAATTACAATCAAGGTGTCGCCATTATCCCGTGCTGCTTCGTAATAGGGCAGGAACTGTTCAGGTGTGGGCTGGCTGGTTGTAGGAAGTACTTTCGCTTTCACTAATCTTTCGTAAAATTGATCAACGGTTATATCTACCCCATCCAGATAATCCTCATTTTCAAAAATAACCCGAAGCGGTACAAGGGTTATATCAAGCTCTTTTGCAAGTTCTTTACTAATATCGGAAGTTGAATCAGTTAATATTTTTATACTCATTGGTCCTCCTTTGGACTTTGAAAGAATTGATGGAGGGTTGAGAGCGCAGTAGTAAGTGTTCTAAGCTCTTCTTCCTTTAATTTTTCAGCAACCCCGTCTACAAGGCGTTGGTGAAAATCCTTATGGCAGCTGTAGGCTTTCAGGCCTAAATCCGTTGGACAGACCTTTACAAATCTTTTATCGCTGAGCTGCTTTTCGCGTTTTAAATAGCCTTTCTGTTCTAAGGTTTTAACAGAGGTAGTGAGAGTACTGGCTGTTACCATCAGCCTTGCAGCTATGTCGCTCATTGAGTAAAGGCCTTCTTTGTTGCCGTCATATACTGCCTCTATGACATGCATTTCATGTACTGATAAGTTCTTAAAGTCGTCTTTTGCAAGTGCAGTTTCTTCCAGGCGTAGAATATCATGAAAAATTTCTACCAGAAAGGTATTTAACTCTTCTTTGTATTGATTCATATGACTCCTTTACATCAAGGTATATCCTAAGTATTTGCAATATCAGTATATTCTAATACTTTGAATATCAAAGTAATGATATTTTAACAGAGCATAAGCTTTCTGTCAATGATAATTTGATATTCAAAGTACTTCCTTATAAACTGCAAATAAGGACGTAAAATTTTTTGAATCACGTCCTTATCAGATGGCGGGAATCAAGCTATAATTACAGTATAAATACAACATATTTCACACCCATAATTATTCCTGCAACGAAAAGGAGCAGGTTATGAGAAAGGCATGGTTACAGTAATGCAAAACTATTATTTGGCGGTTGATATCGGCGCTTCCGGAGGCAGACATATTCTGGGTTCATTGGACAATGGAAAGCTTCAATTGGAAGAAATCTACCGATTTGAGAATGGACTTATTGAAAAAGACGGGTATTTATGCTGGGATCTGAACCGGTTGTTTCAGGAAATCCTTAACGGTCTGAAGAAGTGCAAAACAGCAGGTAAAATACCGATAAGTATGGGCGTTGACACCTGGGGAGTGGATTTTGTCCTTTTAGATTCCGAAGACAAAGTTCTTGGACCTACCGTTGGATACCGTGACAAAAGAACAGCAGGTATGGATGAGGAAGTGTATAAGGTAATTAAGGAAGAGGAGCTATATCACAGAACTGGTATTCAGAAACAGATTTTTAACACAATATATCAGTTAACAGCAGTAAAGAACCAAAGACCTGAAATACTCCAAAAGGCAGAAGCTTTGTTAATGATTCCGGATTATTTTCATTTTCTGCTTACAGGTAAGAAAGCACAGGAATATACCAACGCAACTACCGGACAGTTGGTAAATCCTGTTACAAAGGACTGGGATTATGCCCTGCTTGACAAATTGGGCATTAAAAAAGAAATCTTTCAGAAGATTTCCTTACCGAAAACCTCTCTTGGCAATCTTCGCAGGGAGATACAGGAAGAGGTTGGCTTTGACTGTGAGATAGTAATGCCTGCTACTCATGATACGGGTTCTGCAGTTCTGGCAGTGCCGGCTTCCGATGATGATTACCTGTATATCAGCTCCGGTACCTGGTCCTTAATTGGCATCGAGAGAATGGAAGCTGACTGCAGAGAAGAAAGCAGAATTGCAAACTTTACCAACGAAGGTGGTTATGATTACAGATTCCGCTATCTGAAAAATATTATGGGCTTATGGATGATTCAGTCAGTAAGACATGAGCTGGAGGATAAGTACTCCTTTGCAGAGTTGTGTGCTATGGCTGCAAAAAGCAGTTCCTTCCCTTCCATCGTTGATGTAAATGCTCAGGAATTCCTGGCACCGGCCAATATGACCCAGGCTATCAAGGACTACTTAAAAGAATCCGGACAGAAAGTACCGGAGACAGTTGGAGAGCTGGCTGCCTGCATCTATAACAGTCTTGCTGCCAGCTATAGCAGTGCTGTAAAGGAAATAGAAGCACTAACCGGTAGAAGCTTTAAGCGCATACATATAGTAGGCGGCGGTTCCAATGCAGATTATCTGAATCAGCTGACAGCTGATTATACAGGCAAGGACGTTTGTGCAGGACCTTCTGAGGCGACGGCGCTGGGCAATATATTAGCACAGATGTTAAAGGCTGAGGTATTTGAAGATATTATAGAAGCAAGAAAATGTGTTTATGATTCCTTTGGTGTTCGAGTTTTCAATTCAAGTATTTAATGGTGGTAATGATTGGGAAGTAATATTATTGCTTATGAAAGCAACGCTAAGAGGATTTTGCAGCTAAGGTTATTCAATATTTAATATAAACAATCTATTAATATTTTATTTCTTATAATAAGGAGAAAAGCTATGACTACAAAACAAAGATATGAATCTGCAAGAGAAATTTATAAAAGATTAGGTGTAGATACAGAGGAAGCGATTAAGAAAGTGCTAGGAACTTCAATTTCCATGCACTGCTGGCAGGGAGATGATGTTAACGGCTTTGAAGGTGCTACACAGTTATCCGGAGGTATTCAGGCAACTGGTAATTATCCTGGTAAAGCAAGAACACCAGAGGAACTAATGGCTGATATCGACAAGACCTTAAGCCTGATTCCTGGAAAACACCGTATTAATCTACATGCCAACTATGCTATTTTTGAACCCGGTGAAGAAGTCGACAGAGATAAGCTTGAGCCAAAGCACTTCGCTAAATGGGTGGAGTTTGCTAAGAAAAGAGGTCTTGGTCTTGACTTCAATCCTACTTACTTTGCTCATCCTAAGGCAGATGGACTTACCTTATCCAGCGAGAAGGAGGAAATCAGAAAGTTCTGGATTGATCATGGGATTGCCTGCATTAAGATAGCAGAATATTTTGCAACAGAGCTTAACACACACTGTTTATTAAATATCTGGATTCCGGATGGTTTTAAGGATATTCCAGCAGACCGATTAAGCCCCAGAGCAAGACTGAAGGATTCACTGGATCAGATAATTGCAACACCTTACGATAAATCCAAAGTATATGTAGCAGTTGAATCCAAAGTATTTGGTATTGGACTTGAGGCGTGTACCGTAGGTTCCCATGAGTTTTACATGAGTTATGCAGCAAAAAATGACATTCTCTGCCTGCTTGACAATGGTCATTATCATCCTACTGAGGTTGTATCCGATAAAATACCTTCCATGCTGTTATTCTCTGATAAATTAGCTCTTCATGTAACCAGACCAATCAGATGGGACAGCGATCATGTGGTACTCTTTGATGATGAGACCAAGGAAATTGCAAAAGAAATTGTACGCTGCGATGCACTTGACAGAGTATTGATCGGATTGGATTTCTTTGATGCCAGTATCAACCGTGTTTCTGCCTGGGTAGTTGGTATGAGAAATATGTTGAAATCACTGCTTTATGCTACCCTGCTGCCTAATGAAAAACTGGCATCCCTTCAGAATGAGAATAAGTTCACAGAGCTTATGATGCTACAGGAAGAATTAAAATTCTATCCTTTCGGTGATGTTTGGAATTATTTCTGTGAGACTAACGGAGTACCTGAAAGAGAAGACTGGTTTGCTGAAGTTACGGCATATGAAGCAGAAGTTTTGTCTAAGAGAAATTAATAATTTATTATTTAAGAGATTTAGCTCTGCTGTTTATCAATAAAAAATTGGTAAACAGCAGAGCTTTTTTATTTATAATTTAATTTTAATATGAAATACTAATTATTGACAAAAGTTAAAATAAGGGAAAATATGTTAAAAAATACTATTTAAAGGAGGATTTATATATTGAAAAGAAAAAAAATGGTTATTTTGCTTTTATCTGTCGTTATTTTATTTTTGGCATCTAAAAACCCGAAAATCCTTGCATCTATAGCAGCGAATTCTTCAGAAGCTTATAATGACGCTATGTCAGCAGTACATATGGATAAAAAAATATCAGATGTAAATCTGACAAAAATGAATAGTAATACGGAAGTGAATACGGATAATTCAATAGTGGCAACTATGTCGAAAGGTGTTAATGGAGGTAATATAACAGAATGGAATACTTTAACTAAATTTCCATTTACCAGTGATGAATATAATGCATCAGCAACTATGCAGGGGTTAATTTATGTAGTGAATGGGACAGAACTTTATCAATACAATCCTAATACTAATATATGGACAAAGAAAGCAAGTCTGGTGCAGTCAAAATCACCTGTGGCACTGGCTGTAGTGAATGACAGGTTGTATGCTCTTGGTGGACTAACAAAAGATGAAGTTGTTGCTATAGAAGAGTATAACCCTGTAACTGACACATGGATCTATAAAACGGGGTTCTATTTGTCTGTAAAGTATGATTTTTGCATAGAAGTAATAGACGGTTTAATTTATATAATCGGAGGGAATGAAGGAGTACCTGTAGATGTAATGGATGTGTATAATCCAGTAAGCAATAAATTTGAAGGTAGAAAAAGTATGTTAACTACAAGAGCTGATAAATTTGGTTCGGCAGTTTTGAATGGTAAGATTTATGTTGCGGGAGGTAAAGATGATAATACGATGGAGATGTATGACCCTTTAACAGGAGAATGGGAAAATGTGGCATCTATGACCGCACCAAGAAGCTATTTAGACCTTATTGCATATAACGGTAAGATATATGCAATTGGTGGATTTGATGGTATTGATGCATTGGATTCTATAGAAGAATATAATCCGGATACGAATAGCTGGAGGATTTGCTCTGACATATTGTCTACTCCACAATATTTGTTTAATGCCTTTGTGTTAGATGAGAAAATACTTATGATTGGTGGAGAAATAGGAAGGGAGAAGTTCATACATTCATTTATCATACAAAGTAATGATCAAAGTAATGAAGCAATGGATATTACGTATGAATATGATTCTAAGGGTAGACTTATATGTATTCTTAATAATGGAGTTATAAAGGCATATTTAGAGTATGATAAAAACGGTAACCTCACAAGTATAAGACCTGCAAATTGAAATTTATTATTGTAAGATTTCAGATAACTAATGAGCTAATGGAGGATAAAATGAGAAATAAAAAAATAATAGCATTCACCTTATGTATAGGAATACTTGCATCCAGTTTTGGCAGTTATATAACTGGTTATTCGCAAATAAATACAAATAAGTTCACTGAGAAAAAATATGATACCAGCCTTGATAATAGTGGTATTAATACATTACCATCCTTGAACTTGGCTGAAATCGAGCCGGAGGTTAATAACAGGAAAAATATATATTCTAATAATAGTTTGATAACATCAGATAATAACGAAGAGATATTATATAAGGGCACAAAAAGTACCTTAAATCCCGGAACACCGGATATATATAACATCAGTGAGGATGAAGTGAAATCAATGCTGCAGGAGGGGTATACGGTAAAGGATATTTTTGAGGCAGACAAAATTGGAAATGAAACAGGTATTGAGCCGAAGACTCTTCTGGAGAAAAAAGAATCCACAGGAAAGTCCCTTAATCAGATAAAAAATGAGATACTGGAAACCAACCGGAAGAAGGTGGTGGAGGAATTTAAGAAAACGTACCCGAAAGAGTATGAGAAACTAAAAAGTAAAAAAGTAAAAGAATCAGATATTACCAATCTTATAGTCTATGCTGAGATAAACAATAGAAAGATAACGGATGATTTGGTTACTGCTTATCTAAAAAGTGGTAGTAAATTATTTGAAAAACCTATTGTGACAGAAAATGAAGATCAGATATCTCAGGATGATAAAAAAAAATATCAACTATCGGATTTAGAAACGGAAAGTATACCTGCTGAATTAATTCCAAAATTTGAAGAATTAGCTAAAAAAACCGGAAAGCCTGTAAAAGAATTGATGAAAGGATACCTTAAGGGCAACAGCAGTGGAGAATAGAGAGGTGATAAGAGCATGAAAGGAAAATTGAAGAATTTACTCTGTACCATATTTTTAATGGGAGTCATGTTATTAGCAACTGGAAATACTTGTTATGCAGAAGTTGATATTAATGCTCTTGAAGGGTATTTAAATGGGGTAGTAACACAGCAGAGCATAAATCAAATTAATAATCCCAAGTATGCCAATAGAAGCAATACTGTTGAAACCATTGATCCCATTACAGGAAATTTACTTATACAGGAAACAGACCTTTCATTACCCGGCAAAGATGGTATGGATTTATCTATTGGAAGAGTATACAATTCCGCTCAGGATGAATTTGAGAAAAAGGTTTCTGTTACCTCTTCATCAAGTTCTTATACACAAACATATACGGGATATGTAGTGCTGGTATTGTTTTTTAATGAAAGTAACGGAACAACTTATACCAATACAATAGGGACCTTCACGAACTATGATGATGCAGCGGATGTGTATATATATTATAGGGATAATGTAGTTAATTGTATACCTGTAAGAATTTATGAGCAGACAAGCATAACCTATTATACGGACTATACAATAACAACGAAAAATTATCCTGATAAATACAGTTATTACAAAACAAGGTATAATTTGGGAGCAGGCTGGTCCTTTTCTTTTCCATCCGTTCAGTTAGAGGATTACAACGGACAAAAATATATGTACTACCATGATGAAACCGGAGCGGTATATAAAGTAATCGGAACCAGCGATACTAGCGGTACAAATCTTGATGGATACGAAGGTAAGGATGTTAAGTTTATAGAAGATAATGGCTCTTATATCAACGGAGACAACGTATCCTCCAAATACAAATTTATTCGTTCCGATAAAACGGTTGAATATTTTGCTGCAGATGGAAGAATATTAGGGATTAAAGATAGGTTCGGTAATCAGATTAAGTTTAAACATGTAAATATGCAGGTTTATGACAAAACATATCCTTTTATCAGCCAAATTGAGGATAGTACAGGTAGAATCATTAACTTTAATTATGCGGGTAACAATATCATATTAACTGTAACTGCACCGGGAGAGACAGAGCAAATAAATATTACCTATGAACGTTATTTTCTGACAAAAGAAGCTACTGATAATGGAGTTGTTATTGATACTTATACATATCCTATTCTGTTTAAGGTTATAGATCCTATAGGCAGAATAACCTACTATGAAGATTACTATAATTATAATAATAACAGTCATCCCAATGAACGGTATTCTTATAGTACAAAAGCGTTAACCGATTCCTCAGCATCGGCTGATCGATATTTATTGGGGAGTATAATTTATGCAGGAACCAAAACTCGTTATGAATATGAAAAGGTATTGAGGAATCTTGGAACAGAAGGTTTAACGGATGCCTATAGAGTAAAAGCAAGGTATGATCAGTTTCAAAAACTGGATGCCGGTAGCCAGACACCTCTTGATTGGAACGGTAATTATAATAGAATAGATTATACTTATTCGGGTGATTATACCGGATATCCTGCTTATTCAGGCGAAGAGGTTACGCCGGAAACTTATGAGTTCTGGACTGAATCAACTGCATTAAATGGCTTAAAAACAAAATATACTTTTAATGGGGTTAAACAACAAATACAAAAGGAAAGTTCTGTGTCTAGCAATGAGAAGAAAGTTGTTAAGAATCTTGAGTTTGACAGTAATTATAAGTTTAAACCTACTAAAACTGAACTAACAGAATATGCCGGTGACGGGACCCTGGCATCAACGCTTTATATGGGAATGGCATATACGGAATGGGGCGGTTTAAGTTCGTCCACATTACCTCTGACTGCTGTACAATATAATGATGCAAATACGAAGATAAAATATACAACTACATATTATTATGAGAACTCTTTATTTCCCTATTTTGTAACAAAAAAACAGTCGTTTCAGAATGACACAAAACTCTTAACTGAGAGTTACAACTATGATTCCTCGGGAAGATTACAAAGTCAGATAAATGCAAAAGGGGAAATAACTAATTATCACTACTATACTGACGCATTTGGTAACCAGATAGAAGAATTTACAAAACCCCTTGAAGCGGGGAAAGAGGCTAAAACGAAATACATATATGGCAGTGAAACGGGCTATGCCTACCCAAAAGAAATAATCAGCTATTATACGGATGAATGGGGAAATGCTACCCAGACCAGAACGGGTAAGACCTATGATATGCTGTTAGGGCTTGTACGGACAGAGACAGATAATGATTATAAAACCACTTCCTATATTTATGATAAACTTGGCAGGCTGGTTTCCAAACAATTACCGGGGTTTAGTAATAATTACGGAGAATATTATACGGTTACGGAAGAGTATTCCTATACCAATGCGTTTAATCTGGATTATCTGGATGGAAACGGTTATTTATATGGAACTACCGTAGAATCTTATACACGTTACAGCAATATTGACGGCTCCCAGTCCTTTTACAATATTAAAAACGAACTGTACGATGTCTATGGGAATCTGAGAAACAGTCAGTCTTTTCGTGACTCCAGATGGGTAAATACGGCAAGCTATAACTATGACTCTATGATGCGAGTCATAGCTTCCGTGGATGCAGAAGGGAATATGGTAACGGCTTTTTATAATCCGTGGGGCGAGAACAATGAAAATATTGATGCTTTGGGTAACTTATATGTATCGTATTATGAAATAAAAAGCAATCAAATAAAGAGTTATTTTGTAGCGAAAGATAATATAGCAGCTTACCGTACAAATCCTAGAATTAATACTTATAAAGAAAATTATCTGGCGGTATCACTCGACCAGTTTGGAAGGATTGTCTCAAGAACGGTATATGAAAATTGGCCGGTATTAACCGGAGAGCTGTCAGAATTATACCAATATGATATTGCAGGTAATCTTATTGCGTATACCGACCCAAAGCGGAATGTGAATGAAGACGGGTATACCAAGAGCTATCAATATGACGAGCTGAATCAGATAATAAGGGTAAAGGATGCGATTAACCAGATTACTGCTGTAAACTATAATGCATTAGGAGAAATAGCAGTTGTAACATTGAAAGATAATGAAAGCAGCATAATGCCTGTAACCATATATGAAAAGACCTATGATGAGCTTGGAAATATGACAGGCAAGGCCGATACTTCAGGAGAGTCAGCTACTAACTTCTACAATGAGCTGGGGCTGAATACACGTTCCACAGACAGAAACGGTAATATAAATATTTTATCATACGATGAGCTGAATCAATTAAATTCGTCTTTACAGATTGGGGCGGATTATACTTCCACTCGTGAATACAGGTATACCTACCGCAATCCTTTTGGATATTTTGATGAACTGAAATATGAGAATGGCACGCCTAGTGCCCAAAGTCACTATTTCTATGACCAGAGCGGACAAGTTATTCAAAAGAATGTGTACACGGGGAACATTACCTCCAGCCTGAAACTGCAATACGATGATACAGGGAATATAAAAAGTCTGGGAACAGGAGTATTTGACAGCAATTATTTCTATACTAATTACGGATATATAAGTGGAAGGCTTACCCAGGTGCAGACCAACGGCTTGACTGCCTTAAGCTCGTTGGATTCTGAAAATGCCACTTATGAGTACTATCCTGACGGAAAATTAAAAAAGTTAACCTATCCGAAGCTGAATGACGGTTCTCTGCTAACAACGGAATATGCCTACAATGCTATCGGCAGGCTTGTTTCCGTTACAAATAAAAAGAACAGTATGGTATTATCCGAGTATTCCTATACCTATGATGCCAACGGTAATATCATAACAGTTCAGGAAGATTCTACGGTAAAGACCTATGTATATGACAAACTAAATCGGTTAATTGAAATACAACCAGAAGCCGGAAATAGCACTAACACCATATATACCTATGATCTGCGGGGGAATCGGTTAACCTTAAGCAGTGCATGGTTTGACCTTAATCTTGCGGAAACAGAATATGCCTATGATATGCAGAATAATTTAAAATCTGTTACAAAAGGTAATGCGATAGCGCTTGCTGGGAATACGGCAGATGGATTAAAGACAGAAGAGAATACTATAACGGGTTCTGCGGTGACGGTATCAGGAGGAGCTATCAGCTCCATAGTGGGATATGAAAAGGATGAGAAGCAAAAGATAAATATAGTAACAGGGACTGCAATCCATAAGTTACAGGAGACGGTAATAACAACGATGGATTATTATGCGGACGGACTAAGGGCAGGGAAGTATACAGCTGCGGGTTCCGAGTTGTATATTTATGATCTGTCAGGAAGACTTGTAGCGGAAGCTGAAAATTCGTCAGTCATAACGGCAAACTATATATGGGGGGCGGATAGGGTTCTTGCCAAAAAAGAGACAGCTGGTGGAGAATATTATTATCTGTATAACGGTCATGGAGATGTTGTCCAGATAGTTGACAGAAACGGAAATGTGGTTAATAATTATAAGTATGACGAGTGGGGGAATACACTGGAAAATTCTGAAATTATTAGTAATCCGTTTAAGTATGCGGGAGAGGTGTATGACGAAGAAACAGGTTTGTACTACCTTAAAGCAAGGTATTATGATCCGGCTTTGGGACGGTTTATCAATGAGGACAGCTATGAAGGGCAGGTTAACAATCCACTTTCTCTGAATGTTTATGCCTACGGCTATAATAACCCTATAGGATATATTGACAGCAGCGGTAATATTCCGGTAGAAACTATAGCGGATATCTTTAGTATTGCATGGAGTCTAAATGATTTTGTTAAAAATCCAAGCTGGTCTAACTTTGGATACCTGGCATGGGATGTGGCGGCAACAATTGTACCCTATGTACCAGGTTCGTATACCGCCAAGGGCTTGAAGGCTGGTGCCAAGATTTTGGCAAAAGCTGACGATTTTGAAAAAACCGGTGTATGGGCGATGAAGGCGTTTGACAGAGGTTATGCTATCGAAAAAATGTTAGGTGGCTGGGGGACTAACTTTCCGGTAATTGATAAAGCGGTAAAAGGCATAAAGGGTTATGCCGAATCAATAACCAGTATTAAATCAATGGATATTACGGCTAAGACCTATAATAAGGGGAATAGAATGTATTATACTTTAAAAGGGTATATTGATTCGTTGTCGGGATTTGTAGAAAAAAGATGGGCAAATGAAACAATATCTACAGGAGCAGATACAAAAAGATATTTGGAACTAGCTATTCCGGCTGTTGAAATGACAAAAAGCCAATTTACTCAATTGCAGAAAGCTATAAAGTATGCTTCTGATTTAGAAAATCCAGTCGAAATTATACTGAGAATTATTAAATAGGAGACATAAATATGGAATATCTATATCGCTATGTAACAATCTATGCAGACCTTAACAATAATTTGATTATTTTTCCAACAGGTAATTCACCAACAAGAGGGACAACGGTTGACCTTGACATACCTGTTCAGCTTTTTAATCCCTATACAGATGAAGAATTGGAAAAGGTGATTTTCCAGGCAATGGATCTTTGCTTTAGCATTATACCTGATGACAATGATAAAGTAACCCCTATAGAGAAATTATTAAAGATAAAAGGATATGCAAAAACAGTAAAAGAAAGAAGATTTATATCCTTTTTCTGGAATGTTGATGAAGGATATAGAATAACACCTACGAAAAAAGAATCTCGGCAAGGTTATTGTTCTATGGTGGATAAAGCAATTCGATTGGGATTGAATCCAAGAGAAGGAGAAATTGCAAAAGCAATAAGGGAAGCAATGAAGTTATCAACACTTTAATACTGAATAGACATGTAGGATAATCTGAAAAGAGGGTATTCATTCTACCCTCTTTTCAGAGATGATTGTAAGCCCGTTATTATAATTACCAGAAGGGATAAATTGATGAAAAGTCGGATCTATACTATATCTGTACTATCTGAGGGCAAAAAAGGTATCGTAATCCGTTTTTGGGAAGGTTTATTAATGAGGACAGCTATGAGGGACAGGTAAATAATCCACTTTCTTTGAATGTCTATTCCTAAGGCTATAATAACGCCATAGGATAGATTGACAGCAGCGGCAAAATCCGGGTAGAAACCATAGCAGATATCTTCAGTATTGCAGAGTATATTGATTCTTTAGCTGGATTTATAGAGAAAAGATGGAGAGATACAAAAGTAATAACAGCTTATACCAAAAGATATCTGGAATTAGCCATACCAGCGGTTGAAATGACGAAAAGTCAGTTTACTCAATTGCAGCAGACAATCAAGTATGCTTCCAGCCTGGATAGTCCAGTGGACATTATACTAGAATTATTAAATAGGAGTGGTATAGCATGGAATATCTTTATAGAAAATTGTCGATTTATGCAGACCCTGATGATAATTTAATTATTTTTCCAACAGGTCTTTCATTAAAATGGGAAGTAACAGTTATTTTGGATTTGCCGGTTCAACTATTAAATCCATATACGGATGAAGAATTAGAAAAAGCAATCTATCAATCAATGGATCAGTGTTTTAGCATCGTGCCAGATGATGAAAATAAAACAACTCCAATTGAAAAGTTTTTAAATATAAAAGGATATTCCAGGGCAGTAAAAGAAAGGAGGCTTATTTTTTTCTTTTGGAATGTTGATGAAGGATATAGAATAACACCTACGAAAAAAGAATCTCGACAAGGATATTGTTCTATGGTGGATAAAGCAATCCGATTGGGATTGAATCCAAAAGAAGGAGAAATTGCAAAAGCAATAAGGGAAGCAATGAAGTTATCAACACTTTAATACTGAATAGACATGTAGGATAATCTGAAAAGAGGGTATTCATTCTCCCCTCTTTTCAGAGATGATTGTAAGCCCGTTATTATAATTACCAGAAGGGATAAATTGATGAAAAGTCGGATCTTATACTATATCTGTACTATCTGAGGGCAAAAAAGGTATCGTAATCCGTTTTTGGGAAGGTTTATTAACGAGGACAGCTATGAGGGACAGGTAAATAATCCACTTTCTTTGAATGTCTATTCCTAAGGCTATAATAACTCTATAGGATAGATTGACAGCAGCGGCAAAATCCGGGTAGAAACCATAGCAGATATCTTCAGTATTGCATGGAGCTTCAGTGATTTTGAACGCGTTTGACAAGAGGGTATGCTATGGAAAAAAATGCCAGGTTGCTGGATGGCTGACTTTCCGGTAATTGATAAAGCGGTAAAGAGTATAAAGGGTTATGCCAAATCAATAACCAGTATTAAATCCATGGATTACCGCTTAAGACCTATAATAAGGGGAATAGAATTATTCTACACTGAAAGGGTATATTGATTCTTTAGCCGGATTTGTACAGAAAGAATGGGGAGGTAAAAGTATAGTTACCGGTGCTGATACCAAAAGATATCTGGAATTAGCTATACCGGCGGTTGAAATGACGAAAAGCCAGTTTACTCAGTTGCAGCAGGCAATAAAGTATGCTTCCAGCTTGGATGATCCAGTGAAAATTATACTTAGAATTATTAAATAGGAGTGATATAGCATGGATTATCTTTATAGGAATTTATCAATTTATGCAGATCCTAACGATAATTTAATTATTTTTCCAACAGGTGAATCACCAAAAAGAGAAGGTGCAACAGTAATTCTGAATTCACCGATACAACTTTTATATCCTTATACAGACGAAGAATTGGAAAAGAGTATCTATAAAGCAATGGACCTCTGCTTTAGTATAATACCGGATGATGAAGATAAAACAACGCCAATTGAAAAGTTTCTAAATATAAAAGGATATTCCAGGGCAGTAAAAGAAAGAAGGCTTATTTTTTTCTTTTGGAATGTTGATGAAGGATATATTATAACACCTTCCCAAAAAATACCACGTCAGGGATATAGTTCAATAGATAAGAAGGAATTTCGCTTAGGGATGAATCCGAAAGAAGGGGGAATTGCAAAAGCAATACGGGAAGCAATGAAGTTATCAACACCCTAATCAAGCGAATGTATGCAAAATAATTTGAAAAGAGGGTATTCATTCTACCCTCTTTTCTTAGATAAAGGTAAACCCATAATTAAACGCCTATGGGATAGAAAAGAATTATGATCTGGCTTAGGGACAGTTTATTAATGAGGACAGCTATGAAGTAACTCCACCCACATTTTCTGGACCGGCATATGGGTGCTGAAAGCGTTTGACAGAGGCTATGCTATCGAAAAAATGTTAGGTGGCTGGGGGGACTAACTTTCCGGTAATTGATAAAGCGGTAAAAGGCATATAGGGTTATGCCGAATCAATAACCAGTATTAAATCAATGGATATTACGGCTAAGACCTATAATAAGAGGAATAGAATGTATTATACTTTAAAAGGGTATATTGATTCATTATCAAGTTTTACTACTAAAACTTGGGCAAGGGAAACAATATCTGCAGGGACTGATACCAATAGATATTTAGAATTAGCAATTCCAGCTGTTGAGATGACAAAGAATCAATTTACACAGTTGCAGTAGGCATAAAGTATGCTTCAAGCTTGGAAAATCCAGTGGAAATTATTCTTAGAATTATAAAATAGAAAGGAATATATAATATGGAATATCTATATCGTTATGTATCTATATACGCTGACCCACAGAATAATTTAATAATTATTCCAACGGGGTGCTCGCCAACTAGAGGTACAACTGTTGATCTTGATTTGGCAGTTCAGCTTTTGCAACCTTATAAAGATCAAGAATTAGAACGAATGATTTACCAAATAATGGATGAGTGCTTTAGCGTTATACCAGATGATGAAGATAAAGTAACTCCTATTGAAAAATTATTAAAGATAAAAGGATATTCTAGAGCGGTAAAGGAAAGAAGATTTATTTCTTTTCTTTGGGATATTGATGAAGGCTATATAATAACACCAACAAAAAAAGTACCAAGGCAAGGGTATTGTCATATGGTGGATAAATCATTTCGTTTAGGGATGAATCCAAAAGAAGGTGAAATTGCAAAGGCAATAAGAGAAGCTATGAAATTGTCGACACCTTAGTCAGACAAATATTAGGAAATAATAAGAAGAGAGAGTTAGCTATACCTGCGGTTGAAATGACAAAAAGCCAATTTACTCAATTACAGAAAGCTATAAAGTACGCTTCTGACTTGGAAAATCCGGTGGAAATTATTCTTAGAATTATAAGACAGGAGGAATACAAGCATCGTGGAATATCTCTATAAAATTTTATTTATTTACGCTGATCCTAATGATAATTTAATTATTTTACCAACAGGTACTTCACCAAAAAGAGGTACAACAGTTGGACTTGATTTACCATTTCAGCTTTTCAACCCTTATACAGATGAAGAACTGGAAAAGGAGGTTCACCAGGCAATGGATTGCTGTTTTTGTATTATACCTGAAGATAACGATAGGGTGACACCTCTTGAAAAGCTTTTAAAGATAAAAGGTTACTCCAGAGCGGTTAAAGAAAGAAGATTTATATCTTTCTTCTGGAATGTTGATGAAGGATATATTATAACACCTTCCCAAAAGACACCACGGCAAGGATATAACTCCATAAAAGGAAAGGAAATTCGTTTAGGATTAAATCCGAAAGAAGGAGAAATCGCAAAAGCAATAAGAGAAGCAATGAAGTTATCATCTCCCTAATCAAGCGAATATATGCAAAATAATTTGAAAAGAGGGTATTCATTCTACCCTCTTTTCTTAGATAAAGGTAAGCCCATAATTAAACGCCTATGGGATAGCAAAGAATTATGATCTGGCTTAAGGGCAGTTTATTAATGAGGAGGTATTTATGAACTATCTTTATAGAGATTTATCTATTTATGCAGATCCTGACGATAACTTAATTATTATTCCTACAGGCCATTCACCAAAACGAGGGGGATTAATTGAGCTTAATTTGCCAGTTCAACTTTTAAGCCCTTATTCGGATATAGAGTTAGAAAAGGTAATTAATCAAACACTGGATCGTTGTTTTAGTATCATACCGGAGGATGATAAAATGACTCCTATTGAAAAGTTTCTAAGTATAAAAGGATATTCTAGAGCGGTAAAAGAAAGAAGATTTATATCGTTCTTTTGGAATGTTGATGAAGGATATAGAATAACACCTACGAAAAAAGAATCTCGACAAGGATATTGTTCTATGATAGATAAAGCAATTCGTTTAGGATTGAATCCGAAAGAAGGAGAAATTGCAAAAGCAATACGGGAAGCAATGAAGTTATCAACACTTTAATACTGAATAGACATGTAAGATAATCTGAAAAGAGGGTATTCATTCTCCCCTCTTTTCAGAGCTGATTGTAAGTCAGTTATATAATGACCAGAAGGGATAAATTGGTGAAAAGTCGGATCTGTACTATATATCTAAGGGCAATAAGGTATTGTAATCCGTTTTTGGGAAGGTTTATTAACGAGGACAGCTATGAGGGACAGGTAAATAATCCACTTTCTTTGAATGTCAATTCCTAAGGCTATAATAACACCATAGGATATATTGACAGCAGCGGCAATATCTGGGTAGAAACCATAGCAGATATCTTCAGTATTGCATGGAGCTTCAGTGATTTTGAACGCGTTTGACAGAGGTTATGCTATCGAAAAAATAAATAGCCTAAAAGCCACGTTTATTTTAGCAGAAGGGATATTGCATGAAATACCAGAAATACACCAATAGCACCAACTACAGTGGGAGCCAAAATATTGGAGCATTTAGTTATCTGCTTTTTGATAAGAGTATAAAGTAAGTCAAACTTATCCTGCGCTTTTACATATACAAAATATAAGACCATTAACGGAGACATATAAATTAAATTATATACAACCAGTAAGATGGTTACTTCCAGGAAAGATACAGGGTTACTGAACAAAATAGCCAGAAAAGCAAAATAAGGCAGAGCAGTTGTTAGTTCCGATATTGTAGCTCCAACACCTAAAGCAATCAGAGCGAGGGGAGACACGGATTTAATTTTACTTGCGGCTTCCTCTTCGTCGTGGTCTGTAGTTTCACCTGATTGCATCAATTTTATTTGCTTCTTTAAGGAATTGATCTTTGCATTTTGCAGGATATAGCAAACACCAATAAGAAAAGCAATTCCAAGAAGCAATTCCAGAGTAAATACGGTTCTTCCATGTCTGTCAATCAGTTTAGCGAAATAATCGCCTATTAATGAGATAAATCCATAATAAGCAAGATAGCCGCTGGCAAGGTTTACTACTCCAGTTGGTATAATAAAATACCAGATGTGTTTTGGCTTTTTAACCATCCCCTGAAGCACAAATTGCTGGGTTATGGCAATGGGATTCAGACTGTCTACTGCACTTGTAATAATCGTTGAAATTAATAATCCCCACATTATGTTTTCCTCCTTTTTTGAGACAAAAAAATAGCCTGAGAGTATTTTATAACTCCCAGGCTTTTATCCTTCCGTGTACACAAATAATATTTTGTGCGTTTTCTCTTGGACCAGACTAATAATAAATTATTACGGAACCCTAGAAAACAATTTAATGTTTATTCAAATGTTCGACATTATGTTATCAAAAAGTATAAGTAATGTCAATAAAAAATCAAAAATAATATATGGAAGAAAGTAAAACAGCAATTGACCAACCTATTTATTCATGAAGGAGTCGTAGGTTATTAACTTATTAAAATATAAAAAGGAAGTTTTATTTGTCACAAAATAATTGCAGCCAAATAACTTATAGTTTGAATGATTGAGTGTTAAGCTTTTTGTTTAAGCATTCTGAAATAATCTATATATCCAGCATTACTGTATGAATACCAAGGAGCTTACCAATTTTATCGAATAAACTTCCGTTATGACCTATACTCATTGCAAAATGGTGAGTTGGAGCTTCTAAAAACCATTCTTTCATATAAGCATCCGGGTCTTTTTTGAACCTCACCGGAGTCTGTGTATTGCCAATGGTCATAATTTTACCATTTACGCTTTCTGCTTCTGTAATAATAAATTTCAATTTTCCGTCTATGGTCTGAGTACAGGCAAGATTGGTTATTTCACCGGTCTTAACTTTTGCTTCAACGGATACACCGGTTCCTTGCTTGCCGTGATAAACACCTAAACCACGAAGAAGAGGTTTACCTTCGGCAATTGCCAGATGAAAGGGTCCGTCATGGCCTAAGAGAATGGTTCCTGCTTCGTAGTCTGTTACGACAATTTCACAAAAGCTGCCGCCTTTTCCTGCCATGTCGCATATTTTCATGGCAATACAGGTCTTAAGATCACCTTCACCTGCACAAGGGATTCCTTTGGCAGTTAATAAAGAATGACCAACAATAAATCCTCCCTGCAAAGCTTCATAATCATTACCCGGAGCGCCATGATAATAATAGGCAAGACCATCCAGGTTATATTTCTTTATCAGCCGTTCCTGAGCGGCTGCAACTTTTGCAGACCAAAAAAGCTGTTCTTTTGTGGGTTTCTTTGCCATAGGATCTGCTGATATATCATCAGTGATTATAAAAAAATCCGCTATCTCTCTTTCTTTTTGCAGAATTTCCTCCTGGGTCACCTGGTCTGACATTTCTTTTAGATCACACATTTCCAGAAGTTCAATATGTATGCCGGTCTGACTCTGCAGCATGGTAAAATCACTGTATAAGTCTAACATACCGCTGTAGTTATTTCCGAGAAAACCAAAACGGGAGTAGGAGAGACCGCTTTTCACACCAGCTGCACATACCCATTCTTCTATTTCCTTCCAGGCTTTAACAGCCTCTGGTCTTTGGATGGTTACTTCATTCGTCAGCGAGATTTTCGGTGTCTCAGTAAGACCCAGCAAACCGTTTATAATGCTGAATCTGATATCAGAGCGGTGAAAGGCATTGGACAATTCCGGTACCGGGCAGGCACCGCAAAAGGCTAGCCACTCCCCGGTGGTAGTCTTTTCATAGTTGATTTGAGCTGCAGGCTGAAGATTTAGAATTATTGTTAATGCCTTACATATCCTGTGAACCGGAAGTACAGAGGCACTGGTTACATAGGTCCCGGAATGAGCAAAGATCAGATCCACCTGATGGCTGTTAAAATATTCACCGGCTTTTACCCCTTCTTCCTCACAATCTACCAAACCATAGAAGAAAACTTCAGCATTCATAGCTTTAATTTTCTCGGAAATAAATTCACCGTATCCTGTAATTCTTTCTCTTAGACCTTCAAACTGAGCCCAGTAGGTTTTTAATCCCATAGTGTAGATACCTATACGGGGTTTTTTTGTCTCTTTTATTTTTCTCATTAAAAATCTCCTTTCACTTTTTGTTTGCAGCGACAGCATTTGCAGCGACAGCATTTGCAGCGACAGCATTTGCAGCGATAGCATTTGCTGTGATAGCATTTGCTGTGATAGCATTTGCTGCGATTACATTTGCTGTGGTTACATTTGCTGTGATAACATTTTACTGTGATAATAATTGCGGTATATTGTATATGGGTAATAGCTTTACAATGTGATTATATATCGATATAATGATAATAACATTAGAATATATTGTTCAATAATAGCATTATCTTGGTGTTTTGAAATCTTCTGGATTTTAATACACTGCAAGCAGGCATTTCACATGCATTAAATTTTTATTATTTCATAAAAATCAGAAAGAGTTCAGAAAATGAAAATATCAAAATATCATGAAAGTTTAAATATGACCTGGTCTGCTGATTCTGTGAGGCTTATTCTAACACCTGGCCAGACAGCGAAATCAATCTACTACTATGTGCAGGAAACGGGATATTTTAAGACTACACACCCTTATTTTACAGAGCGGGCCAACTTAAATTCCTTTCTGATTATCTATACCATATCTGGAAAGGGGCTGTTAAAATACGAAAATGCTGCTTACAGCCTGACAGAAGGTAGCTGCATGTTTATTAATTGCATGAATCCCCATAGCTATGAAGCGGTAAGAGAGGGGGAATGGGAATTTTTATGGCTGCATTTTAATGGCAACAATGCTTTGGGATATTATGAAGAATATGTAAAAGAGAATTTCACTATTTTAGAGATACAGGATAAATTTTTAGTTGAAAGTACTATTAGAAGAATAATAGCTGTTAATCAGAAGAAGCTTCCATCAGCAGAAATCCTGACTTCGAACTTAATTGTTAACCTCCTTACCGAAATACTGATCCAGAAGAACAGCCACAATGCGGTTTCCATTCTGGTTCCTGACCATGTAAAAGAGACTATGAAATATATCGATAAGAATTTCACGGAAAATCTGTCTCTTGAGAAACTTGCCGCAAAAGTTAATATCAGCAAGTTCTATCTTGCAAAGGAGTTCAAGTACCATACGGGAATAACAGTAAATGAATACCTTATTTCTGCCAGATTAACCTATGCGAAGGAATTGTTGAAATACTCAGATTATACGATTAATGAAATAACTTATATAACCGGAATGAATCATGTAAGCCATTTCATTCATTTGTTTAAAGACCGTGAAAATATGACACCCCTTCAATTCCGAAAGGAGTGGAAGGGGTGAAAGGGGAATCCCAGTTCTTTGATAATACCTGTGATATTTAGACTTAAATTTATTAGCTCTCCTTTCTGATAGCAGGTATGCGGATTTCTATTTCTGTATATTCACCTAGTCTGCTTCGATAGGATAAACCGAAATTCGTATCATAGAACAACTGAAGCCGATTATGCGTATTGACAATTCCCACACCACTGCCGGAAGAACTCTTGATTTTACCGGCTAATAGGTCCTGTATCTTGTCTTCCGAGATCCCAATACCATCATCAGAGATGAGAAATACCAGTATATCCGCCTCCAGCCATCCGGTTATAACAATATTTCCTTCTTTGGATTCTTTGCCAAAAATACCATGTTGAATGGCATTTTCCACTACCGGCTGAAAGATAATCTTAGGTATGGTGTAATCCAGAATGTTATCCGGAATGTCAGCGGTATAATGAATTTTATTGTTATACCGCATATTTTGAAGCTTGATGTAAAGAGAAACATGCTCCAGTTCCTCTTCAATTGTAACAACAATATTACCTTTGCTTAAAGTCATTTTATAGAACTTGGAGAGTGCAAGGATAGCAGCAGATACTTCTTCGTTCTCCCCTTTTTTAGATAACCAGTTTATCATGTCCAGAGTATTGTATAAGAAATGAGGATTAATTTGTGCCTGCAATGCTTTGAATTCCGCAGTTCTTAATTCACTGGCAGTTCTTACTTGCTCTTCGGACAGATGGGTTATTTCAGTGACCATATAATTATAGGTTTCTATTAAATCTCCGATTTCATCATGTTCCGTAGGGCTGTCTAAGGGAGTGGGTTTGCCCGTTTTTACAGATCTCATCTTATCAATGACAGATGAAATACGGCCCACAATGGAGTTGGACAGGGACAGTGAAACAATACAGGCAAATACCAATATAGCTACATAAGCGGTTAGAAACTCCAAAATCAGGATCTTATTCTCTGACCAGATACTGTTTATTGGTATTACGGACAGCATATACCAGCCGGCTCCGCTGATCTCTCTATAGGAAATATAACATCGCTCTGAGGAAAAATACTTGGTTACAAATTTATTGGTATCCGGTACTAAAGGGGGGATATCTTCGTAATATACCAGATATTTTCCCACAAGATTAACATCGGAAGAGGCTACCAGTGCATCCCGTTCGTTTACGATATACTTTGCACTTTCTGAAAGAGTGGTATATTCCTTTAACATAGAATTTATATAGGATTTGTTTAAATAAACACAGACGTAGGCAGCTTCCTGCTGTTCGTTGTTTACCAATTTACGGACTAAGGAAATTTGCCCTGATTTTGCTTCTTCTTCGCTGGTTAAATAGAGGGAAGGGCAGAAGAGGAGCCGTTTACTGGTACTGGCAAAGATTCCGTGCCAGTAGGAATTCTGAATTTTGCTAATGGGTTTTATAATATCCCCGCTAAGTTTAGGATTATCATAAATATCTTCATAAGGGGTACTGAGATATATTTTGATATCAGTTACCTTAATTCCATCTATCAGGGAATTTACATACTGGGTAAAGGAGAGGATTTCGTTATAATATTTCGAATTATCTTTCAGATTAACGTCCTCCCTGTTATAGGTCATCAGTTTTGTAAAGGTATCATTGCTTACGATCTCATTGGAAACATTCCTCACATCTTCAATGGTGTTTTCGATATTATTAGCAGTTTCTCTGGCAAGGCTTAATTCTGTATCTTTGGTATTTGCCACTATAATCGAAAAAAGCTGACTGTAAAACAGCGCAGAAATAATTAATATAGGAGCCAGTATTAAAATAAGGTGGGAAATTAAAAGTTTATGGTTTAATTTCATATCGGTGGAATAATAACGAAGTACTTTCTTAAGACCTTTTATCATCTTCCAAACCGCTCCCTGTATTCTGATGGAGATAGCTCCACGATTTTCTTGAATATCTTACTGAAATAATTTCCGTCACTGTATCCAGTCTTTATTGATATCTCGGATATTTTATATTTGGGATCTCTTAACATATCTTTTGCTTTTTCTATTCTGAATTCTGTAAGGTACTGGTTTAATGTCTTGCCGGTTTCGTTTTTGAACAAAGTGCATACGTAGGTGGAGGACAGATAGACGTTTTCACTGATATCTTTTACAGAAAGATTTTCATTATTATAATGTTTACTGATAAATTCTTTTATGGTATGAACAGTAGGATTTTCCTCCTGACTGCTATCTGCCGCTGCAAAAAGAAGATGGATTTTATCAGTAAGTAATTCATGAAGCTCGTTTAAGTTCTTGTCTCTGGATATAAAGTCCAGAACAGCAACACTGTCGCTTTCATAGAAATCAGGAATATGAAGCTTGGAGGCTGTTTGTATCAGAGTGGCAAAGAGCTTATAATACATGTCCTTTGCAATACCAGGCAGGATATGCTGACTGTTCCTGTATTGGCGGTAAATACCTTCTGCAGCCTGTATGGCGGCTTCCTCCTTTAACTGCTGCAAGGCTTCACAGAATTTAGTATAAAGAGACTGATCCAAAGCTCTCTGTGCAGTATTTAGCTCCTGTCCTATAATGCTGTTATATTCATAGAAGAAAGAACTTTGAAGCAGAGCAACGGCCTGGTTGTAAGACTCATATACATTCTTAAGTCCCCTTACCGTTTTGCCGACAGCAATATAGAAATGAAAATCTTTTTTGAGGTATCCTGCTAAATGGCTGCAAATATATGAGATGGAAGCTTCTGTAGATTTATTTGCGAAAAAATGTACAATAATATACTCATCATTTTTAATGGCAGGAATATGGTTTAACTTATAAAAGTCAGATAACTCCTTTAGTTTGGCGTAAAGATCGTTTGCCTGCTGGTCGGAGATATTTGAAACAGGTGACTTTAAAGTAATGATTAAAGTGGTAAATTCAACACCTGGCTTTATTTCGTAACCTAATTCCTCAAACTGTTTTGTATATTCCGGCAGGTTTTCTTTTGATACCGGGTAGATAATCTTAAGGCCTAATTTACCTTTGAAATATTTACTGTGATAATCTGCACGTATCAGATTGTTGTATGTAACAGCCTGTTCCTCGAGAGCGCTTTTTATAGAACTTTCTATTTCTAAAGCATCGATAGGTTTTTCTACATAACTTACAGCTTTTAGCTTAATTGCCTCTTTTAAGTACTCCTTATCAGAGTAACCGCTCATAAAGATAATACTGGAGGCCGGCAGAAGCTTATGCAGCTCCCGTGCCATATCTATACCGTTCATCCGCGGCATCCTGACATCACTTAAGATGATATCGGGATTATAAAGCCTGGCCATTTCTAAACCGTGGTAGCCGTCATCTGCCTCATAAATCTCATCTATACCTAATCTGTCCCAATCGATGTTAGAAATAATACCTTCTCTGGTAAGAACCTCATCGTCCACGATCAGTATTTTCATGTAAACCAGCCTTTCTGTTGATTACCCCATAGAAACATATATTATAATTTTAATTAACACTAGTTCTCACTGCATGCCAGCAACTTTATTTCAGCACACAATGGACTATAGTTGAATTGTAACAAAATTAATGGCATATTGCAATAAAACAGCTCTGGAAAAAGTTGTTTTGTGTTGTATGTGTAGAAGAAAATAAGAACAATGAAAGTAAAATACCACAAATATGTTCATAAAACCATAAAAAATTTGAAAGACAGTAAGATAATACCCAAATCAAAATATTTTACCATAGGCTTTAGGACTATTGGAGGATATGATGAATGTATAGAAGTTAAGTATCAGCTAAATATGACGGTAACAGGGTTTGTGTTATGAAATCACAGACGGAGCATTCTGTCATAGGGGAAGGAGAAATGAACATGTCTGATTATGTTCTTGAACTGAGAGGAATAACAAAAATATTTCCAGGCATAAAAGCCTTAGATGATGTGCATTTTCAGCTGAAAAAAGGTGAAATCCATGCACTGATGGGAGAGAACGGAGCGGGTAAATCTACTTTTATCAAAGTGATTACAGGGGTACATAAAGCGGAAAAGGGCAGCATGTTTTTAGACGGCAGGGAAGTAAACTTTAAAAATCCCAAGGAAGCACAGGCAGCAGGAATTGCGGCAATCTATCAGCATGTTACAGCCTATCCTCATTTATCCGTAACCGAAAATATCTTTATGGGCCATGAGAAAGTACAGAAGGGAACCGGAAGAATTCTATGGAAACAGATGCATAGAGAAGCAAATGCCCTGTTAAAAGAATTGTGTGCAGATTTTGATGCCACTGCGGAAATGGGAAGTCTGAGTGTTGCCCAGCAGCAGATGGTGGAAATCGCAAAAGCACTTTCCATGAATGCCAAGATTATTATTATGGATGAACCTACCGCAGCCCTTACTAAAAGGGAAAGCGAAGAATTGTATAAAATAGCAGAGAAGTTAAGGGATGAAGGAGCCTCCATCATCTTCATCTCTCACAGATTTGAGGATATGTACAGACTGGCTACCAGAGTTACCGTTTTCAGGGATTCCAAATATATCGGCTCATACAATGTGGATGAGATCAGCAACGAGGATCTGATCATAGCCATGGTAGGAAGAGAAATCAACCAGCTGTTTCCCAAGCCTGAAATAACTCCCGGTGAGGTAGTCTTGCAGGTGAATAACATCAGCCGTACAGGATTTTTTAAAGATGTTTCCTTTCAGGTAAGAAAAGGAGAAATTCTTGGACTTACAGGACTTGTGGGAGCCGGACGTACAGAAGTCTGTGAATCCATCTTCGGAGTGGAAGCAATTGATGAAGGCAGCATTTTTCTCAATGGGAAAGAAATCCATACGAAAAACCCGCTTGAGGCTATGAAACTGGGTATTGGGTATCTTCCGGAAGACAGACAGCGGCAAGGGCTTATTCTGGATTGGGGAATCGGACAGAATATTACGCTGCCGGTTATTAACAGCCTGACCAGAAAAGGAATCTTAAATGATAAGAAAGAACGTGAGCTTGGAAAGAAGCTGGCAGAGAAGGTAGATACAAAGGCTGTGACCATATTTGACAAGGCCAGCTCCCTTTCCGGTGGTAATCAGCAGAAAGTAGTAGTGGCAAAATTGCTGGCATCTGATCTGAAGGTTCTGATTCTGGATGAACCCACAAAAGGTGTGGATGTAGGAGCAAAAGCCGCTATCTATGAGATTATGGGAGAACTGGCTTCCCAGGGTTACGCTATCATTATGGTATCATCAGAAATGCCTGAGATACTTGGCATGTCAGACCGAATTGTGGTTATGTGTGACGGCAGGGTAACAGGAGAATTCAAACGCGGTGAAGCGACCCAGGAAAGTATTCTGGAAAAAGGCATGGCAAAAGTCTGCCATTGTGATTAACGGGAAAGGTGACAGGCAATGGAAAAAAATAAATGGAATCTAAAGAAATTAACCAGTACAAGAGAAATGAGTCTGGTTATCATACTAATTGTTCTTGCTGTATTTATCCAGGCAAGAAACCACAGCTTCTTATCCTTGACCAATTTAAATGATATGATTACCAATGCAACAATGATGGGTATCCTGGCAATCGGTATGATGTGTGTTCTCTTAATTGGAGGAATCGATATCTCCATTGGGTCTACCATCGCATTTTCAGGAATGGCAGTAGCCTTACTTTTAAGAGCCCATCCGGAAATTCCGACACCAGTATCCTTTTTATTGGGAGTATTCGTAGGCTGTGCCTGCGGAATGTTAATTGGTGTTATTGTTGCAAAGGGTAAGGTAATTCCCATTATTGCCACCATGGGTCTAATGAATGCTTACAGAGGGGCCACCTATCTTATTGCTGACAATCAATGGGTTGCCGCTTACCAGCTGCCAAACGGTCTGAAAGCTTTTGCAACGGGAAAGTTTCTGGGAATCAACAATATGATCCTGGTGGCTGTTGTAATCTACATAATATTTGCTTATTTTATTAAATTTACCAGAACTGGAAGAATGATTTATGCTGTTGGAAGCAACGTGGAAGCAGCTAAGGTCAGCGGTATTAATATTGAGAAAATCAATATATTGGTATATTCCCTTATGGGTGCCTTGTCCGGACTGGTAGGTGTTATGTGGATTTCCAAATATGCTTCTGCTCAGGGAGATGCAGCAACTGGATTTGAAATTGATATTATTGCTGCCTGTGTTATCGGTGGTGTAAGCTTAAACGGCGGTAAAGGAACCGTATTTGGTGTAATATTAGGAACGATAACACTGGGCATTTTAAACAATGCACTGCCTTTGATCAATATCTCACCCTTCTGGCAGGATGCCATAAAGGGACTGGTAATTATCGTGGCTATAATCATAAACACAATATCACAGAGATCCATCGATAAGAAAAATCTGAAGAGGAGGGAACTTTAATCATGGGTAAATCAAACAGAGTTATTAGCGGAGAGCAGAAGTTTTCCTTTAAGAAGTTTTTCTTGCAGTGGGAGTGGTTTCTGGTAGTATTGTTTATTGGTATCAATATTATGAATGCCAATTTATCTCCTTATTATATGAATGGTGACGGCTTGCTGAATGCAACTTCCTCCTTTTTGGAGAAAGCGTTTCTGGCGCTGCCTATGGTATTTATACTGGTGCTTGGAGAGATTGACATTTCAGTAGGCGCTACCGTAGCTTTATCTTCCGTAGTAATGGGAGTAACCTATAACAGTCTTGGAGTGCCTATGCACCTTGCTGTTATCATTTGTCTCTTAACAGGAACACTTTGCGGATTTATAAATGGTTTTATACTGACACGCTTTAAAGAACTGGCGCCGATGATCGTAACCCTTGGTACACAGATTCTCTATAGGGGTATCGCTACCATGATCTTAAAGGATCAGGCTGCCGGTAATTTTCCCGGCTGGTTCAGTGAAATCTACTGGGGTTCTATTGGAAGCATACCTTATATGCTGATAGTATTTGTGGTATTAGCTGTGGTATTCGGGGTTGTACTTCATAAAACTACCTTTGGAAGACGTGTGTTTGCAATCGGCAGCAACAGAGTAGCCAGCAGATATACCGGAATTCAGGTAGATAAAACCCGCTTGATCATCTACACCGTTACAGGTACAATGGCAGCGGTAACAGCAATTTTTCTGACTTCCCGTATGGGCAGCACAAGACCTAATATTGCTATGGCATATGAGTTGGATGCAATTGCCATGGTAGTACTTGGAGGAGTTTCTACCAGTGGTGGAAAAGGAAGATTTATAGGAGCAGTTATTTCTATTTTCATAATTGGTTTCTTAAGATACGGATTGGGATTAATCAATGTAAGTTCTCAGGTGATGTTAATTATCATCGGTACACTTTTGATTGGTGCGGTTATGATTCCAAAATTAAATTTAGGCAGATTCTTTCAAAAGAAAATAACCGGGGAAGTATAAACATTTATCTTTATAACATTTCTTTGTTACAGGAATATTCTTTCTTATTCTGTTACATATAGCAGCTGCTTTTTGGCAAAAGCTATTAATGTATAAAAAATTATTGGAGGTTTAGGTATGAAAAAAATGAAGAAGGTATTGTCACTGGTTCTGACTCTTGCCCTGACAGCAACTGTATTTACAGCCTGCGGAAATGAAGAAACCGGTACATCCGCTGGGGACCCGAATACACCTGCTGATTCGGTTGCAGGTAAAAACTTTGCAATTCTGGTTAAAAGCGCTGGAAATCCTTACAACGAAAAAGAAAGTGCCGGATTTAAAGAAGTAATCGAAGCAGCCGGAGCAAAAGCTATAATCAAAGCCCCCGAATCAGCAACAGCTGAAGCGCAGATTACCATGATTAATGAGTTGATTTCACAGAAGGTTGATGCTATTGCGATTGCAGGAAATGACTTTGACGCCTTAGAGCCGGCTCTTAAAAAAGCCATGAAGGAAGGAATCAAAGTATTATCGCTGGATGCAGCAGTTAACTCCAACAGCCGTATGGTCCACATTAACCAGGCGGATAGTGAGAAAATAGGACGTACCCTGATTCAGGCAACCAAAGAAATGGTAGGCGGAAGCGGACAGATTGCTATCCTCAGTGCCACAAGCCAGGCTGCAAATCAGAATACCTGGATTGAATGGATGAAGAAAGAGCTGGAAGAAGGGGATTACTCCGGTCTTGATCTTGTAAAGATTGCTTATGGTGATGATGAATTCCAGAAATCAGTGGATGAAACAGAAGCTTTACTTAAGAATTATCCTGACTTAAAAGCTATTATCGCACCTACAACAGTAGGTATTATGGCAGCTGCCAAAGTAGTGACTGACAAAGGTTTAATTGGTAAAGTATCCGTAACCGGACTGGGTCTTCCCAGTGAAATGGCAGAATATATTGCAAATGGTTCCTGTCCCTGGATGTATTTATGGAATCCTATCGATGTAGGCGGACTTGCTGCTTATGCTTCAATCGCACTGGTAAAAGGTGATATTACCGGAGCACAGGGGGATAAATTCGAAGCCGGAACTTTAGGCTCCTATGAAGTTATTTCTGCTCAGGATGGTGGTACAGAAGTACTTCTTGGCGCACCCTTTAAATTTGAGCCTGCTAATATTGATGAATGGAAATCAGTATATTAATAAAAGTAAATCCAATATAAGTTAAATTGTTTTTTGATTACTTTAAAATTTCACAGAAATCAGTTTGCCCACACTTTTTAATGTAAACCCAATATTTATGATAGGCTGTTTTGATTAACTTGTCTGCGTTATGTAAGGTTAGATATTACCCCTTTCGGTATATGATGACATAGTAACGCGCTTGTTAATTGAGCAGCCTTTTTAATTTAGCTCCGGAAAGGTAGATTTAATTAATTCAGCAATTTAAATAGATAACGTTTCAAATACAATTACGAAAAACCACGTAATGGAGTTGAAACCAGTGTGTTTTTTTGTTTGAAAATTGTGGTTTTAAGTTGCGTAATAGTGATTTGGTAAATAATCACTTACTTTAATTGTAAAAATCTTGTATTGGGGAGACTAAAAACAAATAAAAACAACATATTATTGCTAAAAACCAATATATTGATATTGACTTGTTGGTTTTGCAGTGATACAATACAGGTAAATGCACATAAAACAAATAAATACCACATAATTAAAGGAGATTGCACTATGATGTCAGAGTACGAAATCAAAAAGGAAATTTGCGAAATAGGTAAAAGAATCTATAACAGAGGAATGGTTGCAGCCAATGACGGCAACATATCTGTTAAGATAAGTGACAACGAATTCTTATGTACACCTACCGGTGTAAGTAAGGGCTTTATGACACCGGAATACATATGTAAGGTTGATAAAGAAGGAAAAGTGATTCAGGCAAATGGTAATTTCAAGCCTTCTTCTGAAATCAAGATGCACATGCGTGTATATAAAGAAAGACCCGATGTTACCTCTGTTGTTCATGCACATCCTATGTATGCTACAGGCTTTGCAATAGCAGGAATTCCTTTAACTCAGCCTATTATGCCTGAAGCTGTTATAACCTTAGGCTGCGTACCTATCGCAGAGTATGGTACTCCTTCAACAGAAGAAATTCCTGATGCAGTTTCTAAATACCTCCCTTATTATGATGCGGTATTGTTAGAGAATCATGGAGCTTTAACTTTCGGAGATTCCTTACTGAATGCTTACCATAAGATGGAATCCGTTGAATTCTATGCGAAACTTCTTTATATCTCCAAGCAGCTTGGAGGACCAAAAGAGTTATCCGATTCTCAGGTACAGAGATTATACGAGATCCGCAGACAGTTCGGAATGACCGGCAAACATCCTGCAAACCTTTGCCAGAATAACAAAGACGGCAAGGCAAACTGCCATGGTAACTGCGGAAATCACGGAACAACAGAAGTGGATTCCAGCCAGCTTGTAGCTGATATTACAAAGAAAGTCATGGAACAGTTAGGACTGAAATAATACTCAATTTGAAAAGCACTGCAAGTAAGCTTGCGGTAAGTATGGGTGTTAGTATGGAAGATAAAGTAATTAGCAAAAACCGCAATATAAATACCAACGGGCAGGACAGCACACAACTTGGCAGGACATATAAAGAGCTTAATTTTCTAAAAGAAAGAATCACGAATGTAATAGAGTACTGCGGGAACGAAGCAGTGAGTACTTTCCTTGCAGGAGCTTTGCAAGAGGTGGGTAATGCCAGAGCCCATATGATTGAAACTGTCGTTATGGATGCCGTAAGAAAAGCAGTTGATGAAGCAGGACTTTCCATACAACCAATAAGGGAAAAGCAGATTTCAGAGACTATTTCAAAGGCAGTTCTAAAGGACCCGGCAGGTACTGGTAAGATTCCGGAGAGGATTTCCTTATCCCATGCCAAGTTTCTCATTGAAGAAATAGAAAGAGAAGCGGAAAGAATTGGAGTCGCAGCAGTTATCGCAGTGGCAGATAAGGGGGCCAGAACAATCGCGGTTCATGCCATGAATGATTCCTATATTGCAAGTTTTGATATTGCCTTAAACAAAGCCTACACCAGCGCAGCCCTTAAAATGTCCACGATGCAGTTGAAGACGTTAAGTCAGCCGGGCGGTGAGCTTTATGGAATACAGCATACAAATGAAGGCAGGATAGTTATTTTCGGAGGAGGAGAACCACTGGCTATTAAGGAGAACCTTCTTGGCGGCCTGGGTGTCAGCGGAGGGACGGAAAGTCAGGATGCGGCTCTTGCTGCTTACGGAAAAGAAAAATTTAAGGAGGCTTTTTCGTGAATTTAAAGGAAGCACAAGTGAAGGACATTGTAAGAAAAGTCCTTCTGCAGATGGAAGCCGGTAACAAAGAAGAGCAGAAGCTGTCGGGAATATTTTCAGATATGAACGATGCTATCGGTGCATCAATCAAAGCTCAAAAGGTTATGCAGCAGCTTTCCATGGATTCCAGAGAGAAAATCATTTCTAATATCCGTAAAAAAACCCTGGAAAATGCTGAGCTTTTTGCCCGCATGGGTGTGGAAGAAACCGGAATGGGAAATGTAGGACATAAGATTTTAAAACATCAGTTGTTAGCAGAAAAGACTCCGGGTACAGAGGATATTTCAACAGTAGCCTGGTCCGGAGACAGAGGACTTACACTTGTAGAGATGGGACCCTTTGGTGTAATCGGAGCCATTACACCCTGTACCAATCCAAGTGAGACCATTCTCTGCAACAGTATCGGGATGATAGCGGGAGGAAATACCGTGGTATTCAACCCCCATCCGGCGGCAATCGGCGTATCAAACCTGGCAGTACATATGGTAAATGAAGCCTCCAGGGAAGCCGGCGGTCCGGATAACATAGCGGTATCTGTTGTAAAACCTACGTTGGCTTCCGGAGATATCATGATGAAGCATCAGAATATCCCTCTTATAGTAGCTACCGGCGGCCCGGGGGTTGTTACGACAGTACTTTCCTCCGGAAAAAGGGGAATAGGCGCAGGAGCAGGTAATCCGCCTGTTCTGGTAGACGAAACAGCTGATATCAGAAAAGCTGCAATGGACATTGTTAACGGATGTACTTTTGATAACAATCTTCCCTGTATTGCTGAGAAAGAGGTCGTTGCAGTTGGTAAGATTATGGATGAATTATTGCATTATCTCATCGAAAACGGCTGCTATGTAATCTCCAAAGAAGAACAGGAAAAATTAACTGCAGTGGTACTTAAGGATAACAGATTGAATCGTAAATGTGTAGGTAAGGATGCCAGAACAATACTTTCCATGATTGGTATTGAGGCACCTGAGAATATCCGCTGTATCATCTTTGAAGGTGAGAAAGAACATCCATTGATTGCAGAAGAGCTGATGATGCCTATACTGGGTATCGTAAGGGCAAAGGATATTGATGATGCCATTGAAAAAGCTGTGTGGCTGGAGCATGGCAATCGTCATTCCGCACATATGCATTCTAAGAATGTAGACAATCTGACAAGGTTCGGAAAAGCAGTAGATACGGCTATCTTTGTAAAAAATGCACCCTCTTACGCAGCTCTTGGTTTCGGCGGAGAAGGCTTCTGCACCTTTACCATAGCCAGCAGAACAGGAGAAGGACTTACCTCAGCCCGTACCTTTACCAAACAAAGACGTTGTGTTATGGCAGACAGCCTTTGTATCCGTTAATGGATTTGTATATTGAAAGCAGGAGGAGATACAATGGAGAATTTGAACATTGAAGACATTGTAAGACAGGTACTGGCAGAGATGACCAGCGATAAAAAAGCGGACAGTAAGGCAGGAGTTCCTGCTAAGGCTGGCAGTATTCCTAAGACTGCTAAAGTTGCAGTACTTACAAAACTGGAAAATATAGAACTGAAAGAATATCCCATTCCTGAGCTGGGAGACGATGACATCCTGGTAAAGGTTGAGGGCTGCGGTATCTGCGGAACGGATGCCCATGAATATAAAAGAGATCCTTTCGCCTTAATTCCTGTTGTATTAGGACATGAAGGCACCGGTGAAATCGTAAAAGTCGGAAAAAATGTTAAGAAAGACAGTGCGGGTAAATCACTTAAGGTTGGTGACAAGGTAGTAACCTGTATGATTTTTAAAGATAATCCGGATATCACCATGTTCGATTTGAACAAACAGAATGTAGGCGGAGCAGATGTCTATGGTCTTCTGCCCGATGACGACATACATTTAAACGGATGGTTTTCTGATTACATCATTATAAGAGGCGGTTCTACCGTATTTAACGTAAGTGATCTGGATCTGGAATCCAGAATTCTCATTGAGCCTTGTGCCGTATTGATTCATGCAGTAGAAAGAGCCAAGACCACAGGAATTTTAAGATTTAACAGCCGTGTTGTGGTTCAGGGCTGCGGACCTATCGGTTTAATATGTATCGCTGTTCTTCGTACAATGGGTATCGAGAATATCGTTGCAGTAGACGGAGAGGATAAGCGACTTGCCTTTGCAAAAGAAATGGGAGCAGAAAGTAGTGTAAACTTTAAGAATTACAAAGGCGCAGAAGAGCTGGCTGAGGGAGTAAAAGAAGCTTTTGGCGGGTATCTGGCGGATTTCGCATTCCAGTGCACAGGCTCTCCTGCTGGACACTCTAATATATACAAATTTATCCGCAACGGCGGTGGACTTTGTGAACTTGGTTTCTTTATCAACGGCGGTGATGCTACGATAAATCCTCACTTTGATATCTGTTCGAAAGAAATTACTACCGTTGGCTCCTGGGTGTATACCTTAAGAGATTATGCTACAACTTTTGATTTCATCAAGAGGGCAAAAGGAATTGGTATTCCTCTTAACAAGCTGATTACCCACAAATATCCACTGGATCAGATTAACGAAGGCTTTATCACTAATCTGAAAATGGAAGGCTTAAAAATAGCCGTGATCAATGAGGCATAAGAAAGGGTGGTAGCGAAATGGCGATGGCCGTAGGCATGATAGAGGTGTACGGATTGGTTGCTGCTTTTGTAGCAGGCGATGCCGGCTGTAAAGCTGCTAATGTTATTCTGGAGACCTTTGACCGTAATAAGCCGGCTAATGCAGATAATCTCCCGGTGCCCTTAATTGTTATGGTGAAATTCCGCGGTAAGGTGGAGGATGTCAGAGCAGCAGTGGAAGCTGCTGAAGCTGCCGCTAATGCAGTATCCGGTGTAATTACAAAACATGTGATTGCGAACCCGGAAGACGGAACGGAGAAAATGCTCTCATTAAATGGCTTGGATAAAAGCTAAAATGTAAAAGGGTCGTGCAAATTATTGAGTATATAGTTTATACCCTGATTTGTGACGGTGAGTGCCACATCTGCAGGCAGTTGCGGCATGGAATGGGAGCAAAGAACATTATAGCATTTTAATTAATATGTAAAATCTAATTCAAATATTAAATAATTGATAGTTGAAATGAAACTTATAAAACAGGAGGATATCAAAATGGCTCAGGAAGCATTAGGAATGGTTGAAACAAGAGGACTTACAGCAGCGATTGAAGCAGCAGATGCAATGGTTAAGGCAGCAGAGGTTGTACTGGTTGGAACAGAGAAGATCGGCTCCGGTCTTGTAACTGTATTGGTTAGAGGAGATGTAGGAGCAGTTAAGGCAGCTACTGAAGTTGGCGCAAATGCAGCAGCAAGATTAGGTGAACTGGTAGCCGTTCATGTAATTCCCAGACCTCATACAGATGTTGAGAAAATACTTCCTAAAATCTGATAAGATTTTATAATCTGATAAGATTTTATAATCTGATAAGATTTAATATTCTGATCAGAGATTTAGTGAAAGAGGTAAGGGTGAAAGAAAATCACTTTTCACTCCCCCAGATTTTGAACGCGTGTCAAGGCACGCAGATGGGAGCCAATGATGCGATCATTAGGATTTATTGAAATTCCCAGCGTAACAGCTGCTATAGAAGCGTTGGATGTGATGCTTAAGACTGCCGATGTGGAATTCGTAACATGGGAGAGGAAGCTTGGAGGGCGATTGGTAACCATAATCGTGCAGGGAGATGTATCAGCAGTATCCCATGCCGTGGAAACTGCCGCAAAGACAGCTATGAAACCTTGCGTGCATGCCGTTATTCCTAATCCCCATGAAGAAACCATTCGAATGGTTAACATCAGTGCAGCCAGACTGAACAAACAGTAAAGATAAGGGGTAGTCATGGCAGAAACAAACAGACCAGAAGAAAATGATATCAGCTCAGAAAAGACCAAATCCAGAAGCCGTAAGGCTGGAAAAACAGCTGATAAAAAAACGGCAGCCGAAACTGGTAAAACAACTGAAGCCGGTAAAACGGTTGAGATAGTAATTACAGCTGATGTGAAAGCAACAGATGCAACAGATAAAGCGGTGACAACAGAGAGTAATATCTTAGAAAGCAATACAGCAGAAACAAAAGAAGCAGAAAAAGCTAGTGCAATAAAGGAAACAGAAAAAATAAAAATTAATGATACAGCGGAAACCGCTGTAAGGGAGGTCAAAATGGCACAGGAAGCATTAGGAATGGTAGAAACAAGAGGTTTAGTAGCAGCAATTGAAGCAGCTGATGCAATGTTAAAAGCAGCTAATGTTACATTGGTTGGAACAGAGAAAATCGGTTCCGGATTAGTAAGTGTTATGGTAAGAGGAGATGTAGGTGCAGTTAAGGCTGCAGTTGAGTCTGGTGCAAGCAGTGCTTCCAAACTTGGTGAGTTGGTAGCTACACACGTAATTCCCAGACCTCATACAGATGTTGAGAAAATTCTTCCTGCATTAAAGTAATCATAATAAACCATTCCTTAAAAGGAAACGGCAGCAGTAAGGTATACGAGAAAATGCAGGGTAAGCAGGAGCAGATGTCATAAAGAACATCGGCTCCTGTCCTTAACACGAATCATTAAAAGAGCAGGTGGATCCTTTGGAAGAAAAAGACGTAGAATTAATAACCGCTATGGTATTAAAAGCAATGAAGGAAAATGATTCCGAGACCGATTATTCCGTACCAATAGGTGTTTCTGCAAGACATGTACATCTGACCCAGGAGCATGTGGAGGTACTCTTTGGAAAAGGCTATGAGCTGACAAAGAAAAAGGAACTTATGGGAGGCCAATACGCCTCAAATGAGCTGGTTACTATTGTGGGTTACAAACTGAGAGCAATGGAAAATGTAAGGATATTAGGACCTGTCAGGAAAATCTCCCAGGTTGAAATATCAAAAACCGATGCCATCAAACTTGGAATCAAAGCGCCGATTAAAGAATCCGGTGATATAAAAGGTTCTGCACCGATTTCCATTGTAGGTCCAAAAGGTGCTGTTTACCTGGAGGAAGGCTGTATCGTTGCCAAACGCCACATCCATATGGCTCCGGCAGATGCGAAAGCAGCAGGAGTTGTAAATGGTCAGGTGGTATCAGTTAAAGCGGATAATGAAAGAGGAACAACCTTTAACCATGTGACAATCCGGGTAGATGCAAGCTATACACTGGAAATGCATATAGACACAGATGAAGCAAATGCAGCAGGCATCGCAACAGGCGATTCCGCAATAATAATAAAGTAAGACAGTCAGGAATATCAAATCAGGCTGGGGATAGCAAAAGCAATTTAAATACACCCTAAAATCCTGGAAAGTGGTTGCATCCTGATTTGTACGTGTGTGAAAGCACGCAGATGGGAGTTTGTATGATAGTCGGCAAAGTAGTTGGTTCCCTGGTAGCAACCAGAAAAAATGAGAACCTCATAGGCTGTAAGTTCCTTATTGTGGAACCCTTTGACAAAATGGAGGAAAGCGGAAGGTTCGTGGCCATTGATAATGTAGGAGCAGGTATTGGGGAAGTTGTTCTGGTGGTAAAGGGCAGCGGTGCCCGCATCGGATGCCGTATGGAAAGCGCACCGGTGGATGCAGCTATAGTAGGTATTGTAGACGACGGAATCGGATTGGAGTAATTTCAGCATGGAAATACAGGAACTTATCGGTATTGTAAAAGAGCATGGAGTGGCAGGTGCAGGTGGCGCAGGTTTTCCCACCTATGCCAAACTTGATAAACGGGCAGAAGCAATCCTTTTAAACTGTGCCGAATGTGAGCCTTTGCTAAAGGTCCACAGACAGCTCCTTGAAAAATATGCTTATGAAATCATGGAAACCTTTGCTTTGATTGGCGAAGTATTAGAGGCGAAGAGAACAGTAATTGCCGTGAAGGAAGCTTACAAAGGGACAGTTGAGGCTTTGCAGGCTAAAAGGCTTTCTTTTCCGAAGATTGAAGTGAAACTTCTTCCGGAGGTTTATCCCATGGGAGATGAAGTAGTCCTGATACATGAAACCCTTGGTATAACAATTCCGCCTGGTGGTCTACCTATTCAGAAAGGTGTTGCTGTATTTAATGTTGAAACGATTTTCAATATTCATAGGGCTTTAAAAAATAAAGGACCTGTGAATACAAAATACCTTACAATAGCCGGAGAAGTTACTGCTCCTAAAACAGTTTTAGCACCTATCGGTATGGAAGTAAGAGAAGTTCTTAAGGCAGCAGGAGAGATAACGGTAAAATCTCCGGTCTTTGTTATGGGAGGACCCATGACTGGCAGCGTGGTTACTTCTTACGACTGTGTTACCAAGACGACTAATGCCATCCTTGTGCTGGACAGAAATCACAAACTGGTTCAAAGAATGCTCTCCGATGTTTCTATTGATATGAAGCGGGCGATGTCTGTATGCTGTCAGTGCGAAATGTGCACAGATTTATGTCCCAGGAATCTCCTTGGTCACCCCATAACACCTCATCTGTTTATGCGGTCAGCCACCAGCGGTGTCGGTGCTGCGCTAAAAGACCTGAGTCCATTTCTTCATACTTTTTATTGCTGTTCCTGCGGTATCTGTGAGCTATATGCCTGTCCACAGGAGCTGTCGCCCAGAAGGCTGATAACCCAGTATAAGAATGGTTTAAGGGGCAAAGGTGTTACACCGGATAAAGAAGTAAAATACAAAGAACCCTTATCCTTGAGAGAATACCGTAAAATACCGATGGAGAGGCTTACAGCAAGAATCGGATTAACGGAGTATAATCAAGAAGCACCTTTGGTGGATACCTTGCTTCAGGTGGAACTCGTTAAGATAAAAATGGCTCAGCACATTGGTGTAAAAGCGGTATCTAAAGTAAAGAAAGGGGATACTGTAAAATACGGCAGTAAGATTGCTGATGCAGTAGAAGATAAGCTTTCCTTGCCGGTCCATTCTTCCGTAGATGGTGAGGTAATCGAAGTAACAGAGGATTACATAATAATACGAAACAGTAATGAGAGGATGTAAACGTTATGAGCAAGGCAATCGGAATGGTAGAATACAAGACAGTATCCACGGGACTTCTTGCCGCAGATACCATGTTAAAAACAGCACAGGTAGAGATACTGGAAGCTCAGACGGTATGTCCCGGTAAATATATAATCCTGTTAAAAGGCGAACTGTCTGCGATTAAAGCTTCTATTGAAGCCGCCAGGCTTAAATACAGGGAACACTTAATTGACAGTTTCGTACTTGGAAATCCTCATGATTCCATATTTGCTGCCATCTATGGAGCGGCCTCAGTTGAAAATATTAAAGCACTTGGGATTCTTGAGACTTTTTCCGCCGCTTCTATTATAGTAGCAGCAGATGAAGCAGCTAAATCCGCAGAAGTTACACTGATTGAACTAAGAATTGCCAGAGGGATGTGCGGAAAATCCTACATGCTGTTAACTGGTGAGATAGCAGCAGTAGAAGCTGCCATTGAAAAAGCAAAAGCGGCTGTCAGTGAATCAGCCATGCTGCTTGATTCCGCAATTATTGCAAATCCTGACAGGAAGCTGTGTGAGAGTATCATATAGCTGTAATTCAAAAGAAACAACAGAACAGTTACTTTACAACTTCTTATGAACTTGTTTATAATAGAACTTATCTATATTTCTATTAAAATACCAATAAAAAGGCAGCGTGTTAAAGTACACAGATGTGCTAATTATAAAAAGAGAGTAGGTAGAAGACAATGCTTGCAATAGAAAGAAGAAATCAGATATTAGAAATATTGCAGAGGGATAAGAGAGTTGTAGTAAGTGATTTGAGTTCAGCTTTTGAAGTGACAGAGGAAACCATCAGAAGGGATCTGGAGAAGCTTGAAAAAGAAGGCTTTGCCAGAAAAACTTATGGCGGAGCAATACTGAATGAAAGTTTTAATGTAGATTTACCTTTTACCGTAAGAAAGAAAGCCAATGTATCCAATAAGGAATATATTGCAGATATTATATGTTCTATGATCGAGGACGGGGATCACATTATGATGGATGCCAGTTCTACTGCTGTCTATGCAGCGAAGCATCTTAAAAACAAAAAGAATATTACCTTGATTACCAATTCCATTGAAATTCTTCTTGAATTATCCGAAGTAGCAGGCTGGAAAGTGCTGTCTACCGGCGGGATGCTGAAGGAAGGTTCACTTTCGCTGGTGGGATATCAGGCAGAAAAAATGCTGGAGAATTACCATGTGGATAAAGCCGTTATTTCCTGCAAAGGTCTTGATATGGAACGGGGCATAACCGATTCAAATGAGATGGAAGCCCAGATTAAGAAACTTATGCTGGAATCAGCCAGTACGAGGATACTTGCTGCTGACTCCTCGAAATTTGACAAAATATCCTTTACCCGTATTGGCGGGCTGGATAATCTGGACTATGTTATTACAGACAAAGAACCTGCTGATACCTGGAAACAGGTATTTCAGTCAACGAAGATATCACTAAAATATGAATAAAACACTGTAATTTTCTTCTAAAAGAATTAAATATGAATAAAAACACTGTAATTTTTTCAAAGAATTATTTGAATCTAAAATCAAAGATTAAAGAATTACAGTTTTGCAAATAGAAAGTAATAAAAAAACGGAAATGATTTTATTCAAATCAAAATCCTTCAATGAAATAAGGATACTGAAGGATAAGAATGTTAAATAGGTATTCTATAAACAATATAGAAAGGATAGGTTGCTTGCTATATCTGCCTTTAAGGCAGTAAGCAATGGGTATTGGCATGAATAATGTAAAGGATAGAGAAGGCTTTCATCCTTCAAAAGAAATTGTAAAAAGCCCCCGTATATCAACGCTTATAGAGAATTTGTATGCCTCTATGCCGGAAATTGAAGCTGACAGGGCAGTTCTTCTTACTGAAAGCTATAAAAGTACCGAAGGGGAACCAATTATCAGAAGAAGAGCAAAAGCATTTTATCATATATTAAAGAACATTCCTATTACCATACGTCCTTTAGAGCTGATAGCAGGTAGTGCTACCAAAGCACCAAGGAGCTGTCAGGTATTTCCTGAGTTCTCCTATCAGTGGCTGCTGGAGGAATTTGATACCATTGAAAAGAGAAGCGCAGATCCTTTTTATATAGCAGAGGATACAAAAGAAACCTTAAGAAATGTTTATACATACTGGGAAGGCAGAACAACCAGTGAACTGGCAACCTCCTATATGGCACCGAAAACAAAGCTTGCCATGGAACATAATGTATTTACCCCCGGAAACTATTTCTATAATGGTGTAGGTCACGTTACAGTAGCCTATGAAAAAGTATTGGAAAAAGGTTATGAAGGAATTAAAGGAGAAGCGGTAAAAGCGCTGGCAGAATTGAAGGTATCCGATATGGATTATGGAAAACGCAGTGAATTTCTAAAAGCTGTTATTCTAAGCTGTGAAGCAGCCTGTCTCTATGCCGAACGTTATGCTGTACTGGCAAGAGAAGAAGCAGCTGCCTGCCAGGATGTAAAGCGAAAAGAAGAATTGCTTCAGATAGCTAAAAACTGCAGCCGAGTTCCGAGATACGGTGCTACTTCCTTTTATGAAGCCTGCCAGTCCTTCTGGTTCGTTCAGATGCTTTTGCAGGTGGAATCAAGCGGACATTCCATATCCCCCGGAAGATTTGATCAATATATGTATCCGTATTATGAGAAGGATCTGAAAGAAGGAAAAATAACCATAGAATTTGCCCAGGAACTGATGGATTGCATCTGGGTCAAGTTAAATGATCTGAATAAAGTTAGAGATGCAGCTTCTGCGGAGGGATTTGCAGGTTATAGTCTTTTCCAGAATCTGATAGCAGGTGGTCAGAACAGAGAAGGGATTGATGTTACAAATGATCTTTCCTATATGAGCATAGAGGCCTCCATGCATGTAATGCTCCCTCAGCCGTCATTGTCCGTCAGAGTATGGAATAAGACACCCCATGAATTTCTGGTAAAAGCTGCAAAGCTTACCAGAACAGGTATCGGACTTCCGGCTTACTATAATGATGAGGTAGTGATACCCTCCCTGGTAAACAGGGGGCTGAGCCTTGCAGATGCCAGAGAGTACAATATCATTGGCTGTGTGGAACCCCAAAAAGCCGGTAAGACTGACGGGTGGCATGATGCTGCTTTCTTTAATATGTTACGTCCTTTGGAATTTGCCTTCCATAATGGCAGAGACAATGGCATATTGGTTGGTGTACCTACCGGTGAAGTAGAAGAGATGAACTCTTTTGAGGAACTCTTTGAGGCCTATAAACAGCAGATGAATTATATGATAGAGCTATTGGTGAATGCAGATAACTCCATTGATCTTGCACATAGTGAAAGATGCCCCCTGCCTTATCTTTCTTCCATGGTGGAGGATTGCATCGGAAGAGGAAAAAGCGTACAGGAAGGCGGAGCCATCTATAATTTTACCGGACCGCAGGGTTTTGGTATTGCAAATATGACGGATTCTCTTTATGCCATTAAGAAACTGGTATTTGAGCAAAAGAAATATACCCTTGCTGATTTTAAAAATGCCATGGAGAGTAATTTTGGACATGAAACATCTTCCTCTGAAACAGCAAAAATATTATCTTCAAAAGCAGAAGAAACAACAAAAGCTGTTGTAAAAAAACTGCTGGAGCAGGGAGTAAAGGTCGGAGAAAAAGAGATAAAAGAAATCCTTGCAGTTGCTTTAAAAGACGGAGCTACAGAAGTGCAGGGAAACAGATGGGAGCAACTGTTAAGTGATATAAACCAGCTGCCCAAGTTCGGTAATGACATAGAAGACGTCGATCTCTTTGCCAGGGAGATAGCCTATACCTATACGAAACCCATGGAGAATTTTAAGAATCCAAGAGGTGGTTCTTATCAGGCCGGACTATACCCTGTATCAGCCAATGTTCCTTTAGGGGCTCAAACCGGAGCTACCCCTGATGGAAGATTAAGCTGTACGCCAATTGCCGATGGTGTATCTCCGGCTTCCGGAAGAGATACCCACGGACCTACTGCGGCAGCTAACTCCGTTGCTAAATTAGATCATTTTATTGCCTCTAACGGTACTTTATTCAATCAGAAGTTCCATCCCTCTGCTCTTAGCGGTGTCAGAGGAATCGATAACTTTATTTCACTGATAAGAGCATATTTTGATCAGAAGGGAAGTCACATGCAATTTAACGTAGTTAGCCGTGATACCCTGATGGATGCACAGAAGAATCCTGAAAACTATAAAAATCTGGTAGTCAGAGTTGCTGGTTACAGTGCGTTGTTTACGACATTGTCCAGATCGCTGCAGGATGATATTATTGCCAGAACAGAACAGGGATTCCCGGGATAAAGAAATTGTAAGAAGATGCTCTCTAACAGATAAAAGCACCAGAGCATACCGGAAAAGGGAATTGGTTGGATTCAGGAATATCAAAGCAAAGTTTGATATTCACGAAAGGAAATATAATGACGGGAAGAATATTCGATATACAGAGATTTTCCATTCATGACGGACCCGGCATACGTACTATTGTGTTTCTAAAGGGATGTTATTTAAGATGCAGATGGTGCTGTAATCCGGAATCTCAGGAATATGGGATTGAGACCATGATGGTGGACGGAAAGCCAAAGGTTATTGGAAAAGATGTAACCGTAGAAGAAGTAATGGAAGAGGTTATGAAAGACCTTCCTTATTACAGAAGATCCGGTGGAGGGCTTACCCTTTCCGGAGGCGAAGCTCTCTGTCAGCCGGACTTTGCGGTGGAATTGCTTAAAACGGCAAGGGAATATGGTATAAATACAGCTATGGAAAGTACAGGTTGTTCCGAGTTCTCTGTAATCGAGAGATACCTGCCCTGGCTGGATGTCTATTTGATGGACATTAAGCATATGGATTCGGTTAAACATGAAGAATATACCGGAAGACCCAATGGTCTGATACTTGAAAATGCAAGAAAGCTAGCGGAAAAGAGTAAAGCTAGAGAAGGGACCCGCCTGGTTATCCGTATACCGGTAATCCCGGAATTTAATGCTACAGTCAAGGAAATAAGTGAAATAGCAGAGTTTGCAAAATCACTTCCGGGAGTTACCGATTTACACCTGCTGCCCTATCATAGATTAGGTCAGGATAAGTATACCGGACTTGGCAGGGTATATAAGATGCAGCATGCTGAGCCTTTAAGTAACGAAACCATGGAGGAACTGCTCCAGGCTGCATTAAAAACAGGTCTTAATTGTCAGATTGGCGGGTAAGGGAGGAGAAGCAGATGAATTTTCAGGATATGATATCCAATGACAATAAAATGAGAATCATTCAGGAAATCGTTCCCGGCAAACAGATTACTCTGGCGCATATTATTGCAGGACCGGATCAGGTTCTGTACAAAAAGCTGGGTCTGAATCCTGAAATAGATTATCAGAAAGCAGCCATAGGTATTCTTACTGTGTCTCCCAGTGAAACAGCTATAATAGCTGGAGATATTGCAATTAAGACCTCTGGCGTGGAGCTGGGGTTTGTTGATCGTTTCAGCGGTACACTGATTGTGACTGGAAGTGTTTCGGAAGTAGAAACTTCTCTGAAAGCGATACTGGATTATGCGGTGGAGAAATTAAATTTTTCCGTATGTGAGCTTACCAGAACATGAAAAAGCTGATATTAATAGGTAGAAGTGAAAGTGGTAAAACAACTCTTACCCAGGCGTTAAAGGGTGAGAAGCTTCAATATGCCAAAACGCAGGCAACAGATTATATGGATATGCTGATTGATACGCCCGGTGAATATGCTCAGACAAAATCTCTTGCAAGTGCACTGGCGCTCTATGCTTATGAAGCAGACGTAGTCGGGCTGCTGCTCGGTGCTACTGAGGATTATTCCCTGTTCAGTCCCAACATAACCAGCCTTGTTAACAGAGAAGTAATAGGTATCGTGACTCAAATAGACAAAAGGGAGGCTAACTGTGCCAGAGCGGGGGAATGGTTAAAACTGGCAGGCTGTCAACGGATTTTCTATGTTAGCGCAGTTACCGGTGAAGGACTTGCCGAACTAAGGCAATATCTTATGCAATAGGATTTTAATATTTTTGAGAAATGCAGGAAACTCCGGGGTATAGATAAAAACCCAGGAGTTTTTTTAAGAATGTTTGCGCTTTCTCCCTTTTTTTACTATAATAGAAGATGAGTAATTTTTTTTGCATGATTTGTAATAAAAAATTTAATTTCAATTCATGAGGTAGATTTATATGTACTTGAGTAATATTACTGATATCGACCACAGCTTTCTGAATGAAATGCTGAAGCTCAGTTACAGCCATAATAATCTGGGATTTGGCTTTCCACGCGGAGATCTAAAGGATGTGGAAAATGAAATGAATGAAAACAATCAAAAGATAAATGATTGTTTTTATTTGATAAAAGACAGGGATGAGAATCTAGGTATTATCGGATTTTTGGAAATTGATGTACAAAGAGGAATAATCATTGGCCCTGTTATGAAAAACAAGTATTATACATATGAAAATATACTCGAGAGTATAAACCAACTTAGATATATGTATAAATATAAAGAGAAACTTATCTCCTTTGATGTATTAAAGGAAAATACACTGCTCTGTAAGGTATTAGAAGAAAATGGTTTCAAACTATCTTCCTCTCATATATCCATGAAGATGAAGCTGTATCAAAATAAGCCTTATACTATGAAACTGGATAAAGTTATTTGTTCTGCATCAAGAGAAGCTACAGATATACTTCTTCAAATTGACAAACTCTTTAAAGAAACACTGGTGGATTGGGTGGAAGAAGATGTTGATAGTTTGTATGAATATCTTGAACAGGGATATGATATGGCTTATTTATTGCATGATGATAATGTAGCTGGCGCTATAATATGGATATGGTTTGAGGAACTTGGATATGGGCGAATTGAGTATATCGCGGTAGCGAAATCAGAGCAAAAGAAAGGTTATGGAAGTGAACTCCTGGATTTTATACTTTCCAAACTATCAAGAACTTTGAAAAGGGAGCACTTGAATTACTTTTATCTGGATTTGGATGCAAGAAATGAAAAGGCATATAATTTATATCGAAAAAAAGGTTTTGAATTTGATTATTCAGACAATGTCTACCGGTCATATTAAATAAAGAGATCATATTTAAGAAATGTATTATAAAGAAGTGAAAGAAATGTATATGTAAAGATTTTTATTTTAGAAAGGTGATTTATTATGAATACTATTTCATTGGGAATTTTAATTCCTTTTATAGGAACAACTCTGGGTTCAGCCTTTGTGTTTCTGCTTAAGAATCGAATCAATCCGTTGGTTCAAAAAATACTCCTGGGATTTGCGTCAGGCGTAATGGTGGCTGCTTCTGTTTGGTCGCTGCTAATTCCGGCAATTGACATGTCAGAGGATATGGGAAAACTATCATTTGTGCCGGCAATAACGGGATTTGGATTAGGCATTGCCTTTTTGCTGATATTAGATAAAATTGTTCCCCATTTGCACCTTGACAGGGAAGAGCCAGAGGGAATCAGTACAACCTTTAAGAAAACCACTATGCTGGTGCTGGCTGTAACCCTTCATAACATTCCGGAGGGAATGGCAGTAGGTGTGGTATTTGCAGGATTGATTCAGGGAAATACTGACATTACCTTTGCCGGAGCTATGGCATTGGCAATCGGTATCGCTATTCAGAATGTTCCGGAAGGAGCAATCATTTCCCTTCCACTTAAAAGTGAAGGAACCAGCAGGGGAAAAGCATTCCTATATGGTATGTCCTCAGGTATTGTAGAACCTATAGCTGCCCTGATAACAATTCTCCTGACGGGTCTGGTAGTTCCTGTGCTGCCTTATTTACTATCCTTTGCAGCAGGAGCAATGATCTATGTGGTGGTTGAAGAATTGATACCGGAAGCCTCGGAAGGAGAGCATTCCAATATTGGTACCATTGGTTTTGCTATAGGGTTTATGATCATGATGACCTTAGATGTTGCTTTAGGTTAAAATTTTTTCGGGAAGGAAGTGGGCATCATTCACCAGGAACTGTTAGATAAATTAAAAGAAATAACAGAAGAAGAACAGAATATCTTATCCGGAAACAGTACGGTAGCTAGAGATCTGTATACCAGTGAAAAGGATTTTGTCATTGACAGTAAGAAGATGCTTGCCAAAGGCAAACTCATAGATGTCAGGACACATACCCGGTTTGTACATTTTCCGAAGCATAAACATAATTATATCGAAATTATCTATATGGTAAGCGGCAGTACTACCCACATTATCAATGACAACAGTAAGGTGGTTCTAAACCAGGGAGATATGCTGTTTCTGAATCAGAATGCATACCAGGAAATACTCCCTGCAGGTTTAGAGGATATTGCCATTAACTTCATAGTTCTCACAGAATTCTTTGATGTAGCTTTTCAGATGCTGGATGGCGAAAATCTGCTGAAGAATTTTCTGGTGGACTCTCTGCGGCAGGACAATAAAACCGCAGGTTATCTGTACTTTAAGGTAGCAGATGTCCTGCCGGTTCAGAATCTTATTGAAAATATGATATGGTCTATATTAAATGAGCAGGTCAACAAGAGAAAGATTAATCAGACTACTATGGGGTTATTATTCCTTCAGCTCTTAAATTACACGGATAAAATTGAGCAGGGGGAGGATGATCCTTACGATAATTACCTTACATTATCAGTATTACGCCATATAGAAGAAAATTATCGTGACAGTAATCTGACAGTACTGGCAAAGGACTTAAATCAACCGATATATCTGCTTAGCAGACTTGTCAAACGGAGTACAGGTTATACCTATAAAGAACTTTTGCAGCGTAAACGTTTTCAGAAAGCAGTAGAGTTGCTTGGAAACACGACGCTTTCGGTTAATGATATCATATCAGCAGTTGGATATGACAATACCAGCTATTTTCATAAGATATTCAGAGAAAAATATAATATGTCACCCAGGCAATACCGAACTATGAAGCAGCAGGAACAGTGATGCAGCAGGAATCATGAAACAGCTGTAACCAATATAGAGCAGGAATAATAAGCAGCTGGAACCGAGAAATAACTGGAATCATAAAATGGCAAGAACCGAGAAACAACTGGGATAATAAAGTGGCAAGAGCCGAGAAACAACTGGGATCATAAAGTGGCAAGAACAGAAAAACAACTGGAGCCATAAAATGGCAAGAGCTGAGAAACAACTGGAATCATAAAGTGGCAAGAGCTGAGAAACAGCTGGAATCATAAAATGGAAAGAACAAGAAACAACTGGAATCATAAAATGGCAAGAACCGAGAAACAACTGGGATAATAAAGTGGCAAGAGCCGAGAAACAACTGGGATCATAAAATGGAAAGAATCGGGAAACTGCAGGAATCATGAAACGATAGGAATCATGAACAGCGGAAAAAAATATAAGAAAGATTGGAGAAAGAAAAAGTGGACAGTCAGGTACTAAAAAATATCTATATTTGTTACCCGAAAGGAAAACATAAAGTTTTAACCATGAGTTATGATGACGGAAAATTAGAGGACCGAAAGCTTATATCAATATTTAACCGTTATGGTATCAAAGGTTCTTTTCATTTGAATTCAGGACTGGATGGAGAACAATACATTCCTTCATCAGAGTACATAGAACTTTACCGAGGTCACGAGGTATCAGCACATACGAGTACTCATCCGACCATTTCCCGTTCTCCAATAGAGCAGGTTGCCTTACAGGTACTAAAGGACAGGAAGGAATTAGAGGAAATAATGGGCTATCCGGTCAGAGGATTATCATATCCCAATGGCTCCTATTCAGAACCAATAAAAAAGCTTCTGCCTTCAATGGGAATTCGTTACGCTAGAATTGTCGGAAATTCAGATGGTTTTGCACTACCTTCTGATTACTACGAGTGGAAAGCTACCTGTCACCATAATCATAATCTGCTTCAGTTTGGTAAGGAATTCTGTGGTCTCTTTAAGACACAATACCTTTATATGATGTATGTATGGGGGCACAGTTATGAGTTTACAATTGATAACAACTGGGAACTGATGGAAGAATTCTGCGAACTGATGGGGAGCAGAGAGGATATATGGTATGCTACCAACATAGAAATAGTGGATTACATGGAGGCAGCTGACAGGCTTCGTTTTACAGTAGGCGGGGATAAGGTATATAATCCTTCCTATGATTCTGTCTGGATTAGTGTAAACGGTAAAGTACTGGAAATTAAAGGTGGTACAAGTGTAACACTAGACATCTAGTTAAACGAATAAAAAGAAGACTGGATCTACAGGAGAAGCTTTTGTGATTTTGTATTATTGAATTCCTGATATACTGTTATGTGAAAAAACAGACAAGTTTTGAATTGTCTGTTTTTTTATTTACAAGAATAGGATAAGTCACTGGGGTAACTTTATAAATTAGCTAAGTCAGTAAAATCATTTAACGAGTCTATGGGTAATAAGAAATTTATTAAATACATTTGGGTAATATGGACAAGCTAAAAGAAAGTAAAAAATAAAGTAAATGGCTAAAAAAATAAATTAGGATTTTTAACCATTTAATAAACAGATTAAAAACGAGAAAAAACGACATAATAAATGCTATGAAATGATTTAAATAAGTCAATGTGCACAATGAAATAGAGGAATATTTAGCCAAACTGACAAAATGTATAATATGTATTGATGTAATAAGGATTATATAGTAATATATAACATATAAGTTATAAAATAATTATTTAGGGTAAATAAAAGTAAAAAAAGATTAAATAACTTAAATTAATAAAATTAATAGATAAAATTTAACTATAAAAAATGAGGTAAGAAAAAAAGTAAAAACATAATACTAATTTCAAAAATTAACTAGATAAATTCTAATGACAGGAAATTGAAATCGATAATAAGGACAGTATTAAGAGACACAAGGATAAATCAAGAAACATAATTATAAGAAGACAAAATTAATCAGGGACACAAGAATAAAAATTAAAAGACACAATTCTACCAACAAAAATCAAATAGCACATTTCTAAAGACAAAAATCAAGAACATAAATTTAAGTCAAATCAAGGATAAAAATCAAACGACAAAATCAAGAGACACAATTCTAAGACAAAAATCAAGAGCATAATTCTACCTGCAAAATCAAGAGACATAATTCTAAGACAAAAATCAAGGACAAAAATCTAAGGACAAAATCAAGAGCATAAATCAAACGACAAAATCAAGAGACACAATTCTAGGACAAAAATCAAGAGAGCACAGTTCTAAGACAAAAATCAAGAGCATAATTCTACCGACCAAAAATTAAGAGACTCAATTTTAACGAAACAGCAAGAATATAATTGCAATGAAAATAGACTGGCACAATCCTATGACAAAATTATAGCAACTACTCCATCAATGAAATTCATACAATAAAAATCAAAGTTTGAACCTTAAATGGTAAAACTAAGACAAACCAGTAAAATGCCTTTAAAAATGATATGTTAGTTTTAGGCTTGAGGAGTGAATTATGAAAAAGAGAAAGAAGGCTGTATTTTTAATCACCGCAGCTGTTTTGGCCGTTATGGCCACAGGGTGCACTGCTGATAGTAGTAATACTGCCGGAAAGAATACGGAACAGAGAGATAAGGGTGAAACTGTTAGTACCTTTATTCAGGAAACAGTGGGAGTTTACGAAGCAGAAAAGGCTGCCTGGAGCGGTAATGTTAAGGTGGTTTCCAATCCAATCATGGAGGGGTATTCGGGAACCGGATACATAGAGGGGTTTGAAGAGGATGCAGATACCTGTACCTTTACAGTTACCATTCAGAAAGACGGGTTTTATGATTTGAATTTCAGAATTGCAAGTAAAGGCGGAGAAAAGCACAATTATGTTAGTGTAGATGGTGAACGGCTGGGAACAGTGTTTGTTGAAGCGCAAGATTTTACAGATGCTTATTTAACAAGGGTATATCTGGCGGTAGGAGAACATAGAATCAGTCTTTCAAAATATTGGGGTTATATATGGCTGGATTATCTTGAAATTCTCACTGCAGAACCAATAGATTCCTCGATTTATGAGGTTAAGGCAGAACTGTCTGATAAGAATGCTTCAGAGGAAACTAAGAGGTTATATAGTTATTTATGTGATATTTATGGTAAAAAATTTCTCTCCGGACAGTTTTGTGATACAGGGCAGTATGGAAAAGAATTTCAGATTATAAAAAAGGTTACCGGTAAGACACCAGCAGTACTGGGACTGGACCTTATTGAATATACACCTTCAAGAGCAGAAAATGGAAGTAAAGGTTACGCTACATATTATGCAAAGGATTTTTGGGAGACCGGAGGTATCGTTATTTTCTGCTGGCACTGGAACGCACCATCCAAATATCTGACAGGAGAATGGTACCGGGGGTTTTATGCGGATTCCACTGATATTAATCTGGAAAAGATTATGAATGGAGAGGATACCCAGGGATATGAACTGCTGATGAAGGACATTGATGCTATTGCTGAACAGCTTCTAATATTAAAAGAAGCAGGAGTTCCGATTCTCTGGAGACCTCTCCATGAAGCGAGTGGTGGCTGGTTCTGGTGGGGAGCATCCGGACCGGAAGCTTATAAGAAGCTATACATACTGCTTTACGAAAGACTTACAGGAGAATATGGACTGAATAATCTTATTTGGGTGTGGAACGGACAGGATGCAGAGTGGTATCCAGGGGATGAATATGTAGATATTATCGGTGAGGATATCTACCCTGGAGAGAAAGTCTATACCTCACAGATATCTTCCTATCTGAATGCAGCGAGGAATTATAGCAAGGAGAGGAAGATGGTATATCTTACGGAAAATGGATGTCTTTTCGATCCGGATCTTGCAAGGCGGGATGGAGCAATGTGGGGTATGTGGTGTACCTGGCAAGGAGAATTTGTTGCAAAAAATACTGCAATTTTCACCTTAAGTGAGCAGTATACAGAGGAGTCAATGATTAGGAAGGTATACGAAGATAAAGATGTTCTGTCCAAAGAAGATCTACCTGATTTAAGCACATATGAAATCCGCAGTAGCGACAGTGGTAAAGGGGAAAAATAACAGCCGGGGGCGGCGGAAGGAGTAGTAAATATGATATCCAGGGCAACCTGTAAAAGGATCATGGCACTATTTTTAACAGTTGTAGTCTTACTGCCTCTGTTTTTAATAGGAGAAGTACAGAGCTTTGCAAAGACAGAGATGACAATGGACGAATTTGATGATGTTATCAGTACCTATAATATTGATACTTCCATACCCTCCTATAAGGTCTATATGGAGGAGCATGAAGGAGCTCATAGACCTGACCGGACAATCGAGGTTATGGCAGAAAATTATGTAAGATATGAAGAGAACGATAAAAATGCTGAACCTGAAATATACAAGAATTATGAAGGCATGGAAGGCACCAGTGTTCTTACGGGGGAGGATTCCCTTATAGAGTTTGAGGCAGAGGTAGCGGAAACCGGATTATATAATCTATCTGTAGTTTATTACCCGGTAGAGGGCAAGAACTCAGATATAGAACGCAGCATATTTATTGACGGAAAGCTTCCCTTTGAGGAAATGGCCTTACTTTCCTTCCCCAGAGTATGGAGCACCTATGTAAAAGATTCTTCTATAAATGAAGCTGGTGTTACTATAAAAAACTGGGAGAAGGATAATCAGGGGAATGATGTAAAACCACAAAGTATTGAGGTGCCGGAATGGCAGAGCAGATATTTGTATGACAGTAACGGCTATATAACAGAAGCCTTATCCATTTACCTTGAAAAGGGCAGTCATACAATCTCTGTGATTTCTTTAAAGGAGCCTATGTTAATCCGTAAATTGGTACTTAATAATGAAGGTATCACAAAATCCTATGAGGATATAAAAGCTGAATGGGATTCTAAGGGCGGTAAGGATACAAGTGATACCAATATACGGATAGAAGCTGAATATGCCACAAAGACATCATCACAGATGCTCTACCCGAAACAGGATCAGTCATCCCCTGCGGTTTCTCCCTCCAGTTCCAAAGAACTGCTTAACAATACCATTGGCGGGAATTCCTGGAGGCTGGTGGGGCAATGGATTGAATGGGAGTTTACAGTTCCGGAGAGCGGGTATTATTACATATCCCTGTATGATAAACAGAGTTTTTCCAGAGGTGTTCATGTATCCAGGCGTATTACCATAGATGGAGCTGTCCCCTTTCAGGAAATGTCCGCTTATGCTTTCGATTACAGCCAGGATTGGAGAGAAGATGTACTTTCTGATAAAGATAATAAGGCTTATCGTTTCTATCTGTCAGAAGGACAGCATAGTCTTCGGATGGAAGTCGTATTAGGTGAATTTTCGGAAGTCGTGGGTCTTGTCAGGGATTCTGTACAGCAGCTTAACAGTATATACAGACAGGTTATAAAGGTTATTGGTGTTAAACCGGATACCTATCGTGATTATCAGCTGTCAGCAGTTCTGCCGGAGTTGAAGGGCAAGCTGACAGAGGCAAGGGATACGCTGAACCAGGCAATTGAAGAGCTTTCAAAAGTAGCAGGAAAAAATACGGATAAGAAAGCCGTACTTTTGACCATGCGGGATCAGCTGGATAAGCTCATTGAAGACGAAGAATATTTTGTAAGAGTTATTACAGCTTATAAGATAAATGTAAGAGCCTTGGGTAATTGGATAACTCAGGTGATTAATCAGCCCCTGCAGGTAGACCGTATCAATATCTATTCGCCAGATCAAAAAAATACCTACGACGGGGATTCCTTCCTTGATAAGGCTGCATTTGAGATAAAGCGGTTATTTTATTCCTTTATAGTTGATTACAACTCCATAGGAAGTATAACTGATGATAAGGTGCAGGGAACCCAGTCCATTACCTTATGGATTGGTTCCGGACGTGACCAGGCCAATGTTATAAAGTCACTGATTGATGAAAGCTTTACCAATGAATCAGGAATCAGTGTAAACGTACAGCTGGTGGATATGTCTACTCTGCTAAAGGCGACGCTGGTAGGAGAGGGGCCGGATGTAGCTATCCAGGTAGCAAATACCAACGGTGCTGCAGGAGCTGTGCTGAACACCGGAAATGATACACCGGTCAACTACGGAATCCGAAATGCAGTACTTGATCTTAAGCAGTTTAAGGATGCTGATGAGATTCTTTCAAGGTTCTTAGATGCGGCAACTACTCAGTTTACTTATGAAGATGGTGTTTATGCATTACCGGAGACCATCACTTATCCGGTTATGTTCTACCGGAAGGATATTTTGGCCGAAATCGGAATGAAAGTTCCTTCTACCTGGGAAGAGGTAAAGGTTGCAATGGCTGTCCTCGCCAAGAATCAGATGGAATTTGGTATGCTGCCTACGGAACAGATATTTGCATCATTGCTCTATCAGAATGGCGGAGCCTATTACACAGAGAATGGAGCGGCATCTGCGCTGGATTCTGACACAGCAGTAAATACCTTTAAGGATTTCTGTGAATACTATACGGATTATAAACTGGATAAGGAAACCAGCGTGGAAGAACGTTTCCGTACCGGTGAGTGTCCGATTATGATAGCGGATTACACCACCTACAATAATTTTGCAGTATCCGCACCGGATATAGCCGGGCTCTGGAGCTTTACCCAGATACCCGGAACTGTAAAAGCGGATGGTACAGTGGATCATTCCGTAGCAAGCACAGGCCTTGCCAGTATGATTATGGCAGATACGGAAAATCCAGAGGCTAGCTGGGAATTCTTAAAATGGTGGACCAGTGAGGATACACAGACTCGGTATGGACGAGAAATGGAGGGGCTGATGGGATCTGCAGCGAGAGTTCCGACAGCCAATTATGAAGCCTTTTTAAATATGCCCTGGCCTGTGGATGATTTCGAAGCTTTACAGGAATCCATGAAATGGGTGAAAGGTATTCCCCAGGTACCGGGTGGCTATTATTCCTGGCGAAATGTTTACAACGCTTTTTTTAAGGTGGTAACCAATACGGATACAGCTTTGCCAAGAGAAGAACTGATGGATAAGATCATCTATGTAAATGCGGAGATTACATACAAACGGGAAGAGCTTGAACTGGATGGCAAGAGAAAATAACGGAGGGAAAGAGATGACTGAACATAATAATAATTCCCAGATAAATGTATCCCAGAAGGCTCTGGAAATAGCAAAAAAACAAGGAACTTTGAGATACCGGATAAAAAAGAGCAAAGCTTCTTATCTGATGCTGGCTCCCTATTTTATATTATTTTTCTTCTTTACCGTGCTTCCGGTGGTTATGAGTATTGCCTTTAGTTTTACTTATTATAATATGCTGGAGCTGCCGGAATTCATAGGCTGGAAGAATTACATAAAGCTATTCCTTGAGGATGATATTTTCTTAAAGTCCTTAAAGAATACACTTATACTGGCTGTAATCACCGGTCCTGTAAGTTATTTTCTATGTCTTTTATTTGCATGGATAATTAATGAATTCAAAGGCTGGCTGCGTGCTTTTCTGACCTTGATCTTCTATGCACCAAGTATCTGCGGTAACGCCTATGTGGTGTGGGCCTTGATTCTGTCAGGAGACCGTTACGGATATTTAAACGGTCTGCTTATGGATCTTGGTATTTTGGATCAGGCAATCGTATGGATGAAGACAGAAAAATATGTGCTTCCTTTCCTGATTGTGGTACAGCTTTGGTTAAGTCTTGGAACGGGTTTCCTGGCTTTTATAGCAGGTCTTCAGACCGTTGATAAATCTCTTTATGAAGCAGCAGCACTGGATGGGGTTAAAAATCGCTGGCAAGAGCTGTGGTATGTGACATTACCTGCCATGAAGCCTCAGCTTATGTTCGGTGCGGTAATGCAGATTACCCAGTCCTTTGCCATAGCAGACGTCTCCATACAGCTTGCTGGTAATCCTTCCGTTAACTACTCCGGAACTACAGTAGTTACCCATTTGCTTGATTATGGTACGGTACGTTTTGAGATGGGTTATGCTTCTGCAATTGCAACGGTACTGTTCCTTTTGATGATAGGCACGAACTTGCTGGTACAGAAGGGATTAAGGAGGGTAGGAGAATGATGAAGAAGCTGAAATTACGTTTTTTCAGGCCAAGAGAAAAGCGGTTGAACCGCTCCATGGCAGGTAATTCCTTGTTATTTATCATTATGGCTGTCTGTGGTGTGGCAATGATGCTGCCGCTTATCATGGTAATCAACAATTTCTTAAAACCCTTGGATGAGTTATATCAATTTCCACCAAAAATATTTGTGAGGAATCCAACCCTGGTAAATATTTCTGACCTATTTACCTTAATGAATGATTCCTGGGTTCCATTCTCAAGATACATATTAAATACGGTTATTATCACAGGCGGAGGAATGCTTGGGCATGTAATTATTGCCTCCCTGGCAGCCTATCCTCTTGCTAAGCATGATTTTCCGGGAAAGAATTTACTATTTCATCTGGTAGTGCTGTCTATGATGTTTTCCTGGACAGTAACCCAGACACCACAGTATATGATCATATCCTGGCTCCATATCAATAACAGCTACTGGGCATTGATTCTGCCTGCCTGTTCTTTCGGTATGGGACTTTACCTGATGAAGCAGTTTATGGAGCAGCTTCCGGACTCCCTTATGGAATCTGCAAGACTTGATGGTGCAAGCGAATGGCAGATTTACTGGAGGATTGTAATGCCGAATGTGAAGCCTGCCTGGCTCACGCTGGCTATCTTTCAGTTTCAGCAGATGTGGGGAAATACCGGCAGTACTTTCCTTCGAGATGAGAGTCTTAAGCCTCTGCAATTTGCCTTACAGCAGATTTCTGCAGGCGGAATGGCAAGAGCAGGTGCCGCGGCTGCAGTAACCTTTATAATTGCCGCAGTTCCCATAACATTTTTCCTCATATGTCAGAAGAATATCCTGGAAACTATGACATCATCCGGAATGAAAGATTAATAGGGGGTGTAAAGAATGAAACATATTAGAATATCACACAAAATCATATCCCTATGTCTGATTGTGCTCCTGCTTACGGTTTTTGCAGGAGAAGAAGTTAAGGCTTCCAAACTTCCCTATGATACCTATAATTACGATTACCGCGAATATGTCCATTTTACTCCGGCAGCCTTTGTTCCGGCTGGTACCATACGCGGGGAGCAGCTGACTTATCAGGGAGTGGCTGTGGGAAAGTTTCTAACACCCCAGGATATCTGCCAGACAACCGATGGCAGGGTCTATGTGGCTGATACGGGAAATAACCGGATTGTCGTGTTGGATAAGGATATGAAAAAAGCTGTAAATGTTATAACTTCCTTTGATAACGGCGGAAAAGAGGATACCTTTAATCAACCCTATGGTGTCAGTGTTTCCGAAAAAGGACAGATATACATAGCAGATTCCCAAAACCGCCGGATCGTTGTGCTGAACCAGGATGGTACCTTGGTTAAAATTGTTGAGAATCCTCAGTCAGAGAGCTTAGAAGAAGGTTATGTCTTTATACCGCTAAAAATAACGGTTGATTATGCAGACAGAATCTATGTTATTGCTCAAAATATGTTCGAGGGTATTATGGTATTTGAAGCAGATGGTAATTTTTCAAGCTTCTTTGGAACCATAAAGGTTGAAATAAGTCTCTGGGAGAAATTCTGGAAGAGAATTGCAACAAAAGAAGAGCGTTCCAAGCAGCAGTTATATATACCCACAGAGTTTACCGGCATTGATATCGATCCGGAGGGGTTTGTATATGCATCCAATATCGACTCTACCGGTGTGCAGGGAGTTAGAAGATTAAACCCCAAAGGAGAAGATGTCATAAAAAAGGGTGCCAATAAAAATGTGGGAGGTGATCTTTGGATTGCCGGTTCTACCGATTATTCAGGGCCTTCTCAGTTTACAGATGTAGTTTACAGGGATAATGGCATATATTCCTGCCTGGACCGTAAGAGAGGACGTATTATTACCTATGACCATGAAGGAAACCTGCTTTATATTTTTGGCGGCTTGGGTACTCAGGAAGGCACATTCTCCATGCCTGTGGCAGTGGAGGACATTGGTGGGAATCTCGCAGTCCTTGATGCCAATAGAGGAGAAATTATATGCTTTTCAGTAACGGAATACGGAAGGCTCATCGATGAAGCAGTAGCACTTCGTTTTGACGGCAATGAAGCAGAGGCCGTGGCTTTATGGCGCAGAGTGCTGGAGCTTGATGAGAATAATGAACTTGCCAATACAGGTATCGGAAAAGCTTATCTTACGGCAGGGGATTATGATCTGGCAATGAAATATCTAAGACTTGGTATGAACCGTGACTACTATTCCATAGCCTATAAGCGATTTCGTAATAGTGTTCTGATAGATAATGCAAGTTATTTTCTTACTGGCATTGCTGTACTCATCGTTGGCTTAAAAGGCTTTAAATATTTAAGGAATAGAAAGAAGGGGGTTAACATAAATGGGTAAATATTTTTCAAAAGAAAAATGGAATTATATGTTTTACACCATTTCTCATCCCATGGACGGCTACTATTGGATTCGCCATGAAAATAGAGGAAGTGTCCCCCTTGCAATACTTATGGTAATCCTGTTTTCCGCTTGTTTTAGTGCAAACCGTTTGCTTGCCAGTTTTGTGGTAAGTGATATAGATCCCAGATCCGTGGATAGTTATTACGAATTTTTAGGTGTCCTTGCCTTTTATGCCTTGATATGTGTCAGTAACTGGTCTGTGACATGTCTGATGAACGGTGAGGGCAGAATGAAGGACATAGCTATAGCAGTCGGCTACAGTACGGTACCCATGAGCACGGTGCTGGCTGCCGGTACCTTAATCAGCTGGTTCATTGCTGATGATGAACAGCCTTTCTATGTATTGCTCCTGGGGGCAGGAATTGCATTCGGTATCCTTTTAATGCTGATTGGTATTATGCAGGTACATAACTATTCTTTGGGAAAAACCTTAGGTACCTTATTTATTACCTTTTTAGCTATGCTGGTAATCATCTTTCTGCTGTTGCTGTTATCAAATCTTCTGGGCATGGTAGTGACATTTATTCGGAGTATCTACACTGAGATAATATTTAGAACTTAGGAGGCGTAAGCATGAAGACTTTAATAAAGAAGCAAAACCGTCGGCCCTTCAGCCTGATGAAGAAAATCGTGCTTTGTATCTTGAGTACTGTACTGGTAGTTGGAATAATCTATCTGATCTATTATGCCATTCATTACCTGGCTTACGACAAGTACAGGGATTATCTGACAAGTTACGATTATGAAACCGGAGAAGAGTACCAGCCGGTGAAAGAAAATAAATCAGATGTACCAGGGATGGAACTGGTTTGTGAAAATGAATCTTTAAAGCTGTATACGGATACTGCCACTGCTGCTATTGCAATCTATGATAAGAGAAATGGAGAAATAAGTTACTCCAATCCGACCGATGCGGAGGAGGATGGTATCGCCAATGAAGCCAATATGAATTATCTGAAATCCCAGTTTATCATAAATTATTACAATCCGGAAGTGAAATCTGGTACCTATGATTCCTACAGCATGGCGGTAGAAAAAGGACAGATAACCGTTGAGAAACTAAAAAATGGCCTCCGTTACATCTATCGGCTGGGAGATTTCAATAGCAGCAAAACCGGTATTATCCCAATATACATTACCCGGGAAAAGCTGGAGGAAATCAGAGGAAAGCTTTCTGAGAAGGATTCTGTTTCCTTAGAAAGATATTACATAGAAAGTACTAGTACAAAGGATATGCTTGAACTTAACGGAGTTGTTAAGAAGAATCCGAAAACTATCAAAAAAATTCAGGAATGGCTTGCTAATATTGGCTGGACGAATGAGGATTATGAAGAACAGATGGAACTTGCAGGGGTTGAAACCATTCTTCCGATTTCCTTTCAGATTCCTTTGGAATACAGGCTTACGGAAGATGGCTTAAAGGTATCCATTCCAGTGTCTGCAATTGAGGAATATGGCGGCGGCTCTATCTACCGGATTCAGTTACTGCGTTATATGGCAGCTGCGAATACAACAGAAAATGGTTATATGGTTGTACCAAATGGTTCCGGTTCTTTGATTGATTTTAATAACGGTAAGCTTGCAGCAGCCTCTTATTCACAATATGTCTATGACATTGATCCGTTGGCTGCAAATTATACGACTACGGAGAACAGTATAAGTGCTAAACTACCGTTGTTTGGAATTTGCAGAGAGAAATCCTCTGTCCTTGCAACCATTGAAAGCGGAGCAAGTCTTTCGGTGATAACAGCCGGAATTTCCGGTGTATATAACGAATACAACTATGCGTATCCAACCTTTGTGCTTCGTACAGCCGATAATCTCAGGATGTTTGGAAATACCAGCCAGGACGTATTAGTACTGGAGCCAGAACTATATGATGCCAATCTGGAAGTAATGTATACCTTCCTGACAGAAGAATATAAGGGTTATGCAGGCCTTGCAGGTTATTACAGAGAAAAGCTGATAGCTGAAGGAGTACTTACTCCGGGCACTCATACCGGAGATATCCCTTTTTATTATGATGTTATCAGCGGTGTAAAGGAAACGGCTCATTTTCTTGGAAAACAGTATCTGCATACCTTTTCCATGACTACTTTTGATCAGGCTGCCAGGATATCTGAGGAACTTTCAGCTCAGGGAATAAACAACCAGGTGATGAATCTGCAAGGTTGGTTTAACGGCGGGTATTATCATAATACAGCTGACAAGATAAAGATTCCAGGGAAACTTGGAGGGAAATCAGAGTTAGAAAACCTAAGCAAAACCCTGAAAAAAAATGGCGGAAGATTATACGCCGATGTTGCCTTACAACAAATAACCTATGCAGATAAGGATTTTAATTATAATGCAGAGGCTTCTAAGTATTACGGAGCAGGATATGTGGTAGCCTTAGGACAGGTAAATCCTGCAACCTTAAGAAGCACTTCAAGTCTTGGATATATGGAGACAGTATACAATTTGCTCTCTCCCAGATATCTGCCCAGATACGTGAGCAAATTTGCTGAAGAAATTAAGGCTTACGATATTGATGGTATCTCCTTAAGAGATCTTGGAAATGTAGTTTATTCTGACAAAAAACGTACGAATATAATCCACAGGGAAGAAGCCCTAAAAGTGGTGTTGGGACAGCTTGACCGATTAAAAGGTACCGGTAAGAAGCTCATGACCAATAGTGCCAATGATTATAGCTTTGGGTATAGTTCAGATATTATTAATGTACCCATTGAACAGAATAATTTCCTCATTGTAGATGAACGGATTCCCCTTTATGAAATGATTCTGCACGGCAGTATTCCCTATTCTACAGAGCTGTTAAATTATGAGGACAAAGAAGGTATGAAGGAAACCGTACTTAAAATGATTGAAAGTGGTGCTGCGCCTCATTATATTTTCACCTGGGAAGAGTCAAACAAGATGAAGAATACCGGTTTAAACAGGTATTATGCGACTACTTTCGGAGTTTGGAAGGCAGATGCAATTGCAATATACAAGCAGGTAAACGAACCATTAAGCCAGGTAAGGGGTTCTGTGATGCAGAATCATGAGATTCTCTCAAATGGGGTAAGAAAGGTTACTTATGGCAATGGCACCGTAATCTATATCAACTATAGTGATGAAGTACAGCTGACAGATGGGTATGAGATACCGGCAAAAGGCTATAGATTGGAGGGGACGAAATGAATGGAAAGAAAAGAATGACGCTTCTCCAAAAGCGAAAGCTGACAGGACTTTTATTTATTCTGCCCTGGTTTGTGGGATTTCTGGTCTTTTATGTGAGATCCATATTTCTGGCAGGACAGTTTGCCTTTTCTGAACTAAATATGGATGCGGTGAATGGAGGTTACAGTCTTACAAATGCCGGCTGGGAGAACTTTCGCTATGCCTTCCGTGTCCATGGCACTTTTAAACAGATACTTACGACTTCCGTACTGGATATGCTGGTGGATGTTCCGTTAATTACTTTTTTCAGCTTATTTATGGCGATACTGCTCAACAAAAAATTTAAGGGAAGAACCATTGTAAGAGCGATTTTCTTTCTGCCCATTATCCTGAACTCCGGAGCAATTACCGCAGCCATGGAATTATCTGCTCAGATGATGCAAGGGGGAATTTCCTCCCAGGCAGCAGAGATGTTATCCTCATCTGCCTCAGCCGGCTCTACCCTTGCTCTGGACATTGACTTTTTTATTGATATGTTCATGAATCTGGGTCTTCCGGTAACTCTAATCGGTTATATTATAACTGCGGTTGCGAGAATCAATGATATCATTGCAGCTTCCGGTGTGCAGATAATAATCTTTATTGCTGCATTACAGTCCATACCGGGATCTATGTACGAGGTGGCAAAGATTGAAGGTGCTACTGGATATGAAACCTTTTGGAAGATTACTTTTCCTATGGTAATGCCACATATCATAACCAACGTGGTATACACCATTGTAGACAGCTTCACGGAAAGCGGAGTGGTTGATTTGGCCTATAAAACAGCATTTAATGAATTTAACTATGGACTGAGCAGTGTCTTCAGTCTGGTATCAACCATAATCACCTGTATTATTCTTGTAACAGTCTGCGGGCTGATACAGAAGCGTACTTTCTACTACAATTGAGGAAAGGAGAAGCATATCATGATTAAAAATTCTGCCTTAGCGGATGGTTTCCTGAAGATAAAAGCTGTAGCAAATGACAAAGATCAGGGTAAAAGCCTTCTTAATAGTGTAAAGAAGTTCCTGATCAGTGTATCAAGAATTGCCATATTGATTGGAGTTGGATATGTAATTCTGTCGCCAGTCATCGGTATGATAGTAAACTCCATTTCCTCAGATCGGGATGCTTACAATCCAATGGTATTTGTATTACCGCAATTTCCAACACTGGAAAGGTACCGGCTTGTTTATGAGTCCCTTGATTATCTGCCTACCATGGCCAGGGATCTCCTTTATACCTTGTCCCTGATGCTGCTGCAGATTCTTGTATGTTCCATGGTGGGATATGGTTTTGCAAGATTTGATTTTCCTTTTAAGAAGCTTTTGTTTGGCTGTGTGGTGGTGATGATCGTTATCCCTGTACATACAATTATGCTGCCGTTGTACATAACCTTCCGACAGTTTGATCCATTTGGCATTGCCACTGCACTAACAGGTTCGTCGATCAACCTCATGGGTACCCCGGTTCCTATGTTTATTATGACAGCTCTGGGGTGCGGGTTGAGGTCAGGTTTATATATTTATATCTTCAATCAATTTTTCAGAGGGCTTCCCAAGGAAATAGAGGAGGCAGCATTTGTAGATGGTGCAGGCGTTTGGTATACCTATTTTAAGATTATGCTGGTAAACGCTACACCGGCTGTCATAACCGTAGCAGTGTTCTCAATGGTATGGCAGTTCAATGATACTTTTTTTGCAAAGTTATTTTTGATTAGTGAGGATGTGGTAATCAGTAAAAAGATCTCTATTTTGCAGGCAACCATAGCAAACGATTATAAGATCCTGGATACAGCCATACAGGAATTATATCTGAATGCCGGCATTATATTAGTCATCTTGCCTATATTGATTATCTATCTGTTGCTACAGAGATACTTTATAGAGGGTGTGGAGAGAAGCGGTATTGTGGGGTAGTTTTCTCTTGCCTGGAAGCTATTAACTTTTATTTAAAAAGGAGGAGTGAAAAAGGTGAAGAACAAAAAAATTTTAGCCTGCCTATTGGTGGGCACCATGGCTTTGGCTTTGGTGGGCTGTAAAGGTGACGGTACGAAGAAAACGGATGCAGATGTAAAGAATGAGATCGTTCAGGAAGTGACCTCTACACCGGAACCGGAGACAGAGCCTGTTCAGGAAACGGTAACGGCAAGCCTGGATTTTGAAGACGGTAATATGGGGTTTGTTTCTTTGTATACCCAGTCTGCTGATGCAGATAATTCGGAACTGTCAATTGTAGATTACAACGGAAGTAAAGCTTTGCAGGTAAAGAACATGGAGGGAAAGGTTCCTTATGTTGGATTTGATGCTACCAGCCTGCTGGGAGCTGATGTTACGAAAGTGGCTGCTTTGGAGCTGACTATTGGAACAGCATATGGTAACGGCAGTTTCAGTGCTTCTTCCGGAAATATCCTTACCTGGACCGGTGAAAAGCTTGAAGAGACCAAATATGACTGGTCTGTATATCTGGATACCAAGAATCCAAACAAAGCAGTTGCGAAGCTGGATACCGGAAAAGAATTTATAGCAGATGCCGGTAATATCTTTATTATATGCCTTAAGACAGATAATGGCGTAACAGAAGGAAATGGAAATGCTACCATGTATATCGATGATATCCGTTTCCTGGATGCTTCCGGTAATGTATTGACAGCAAACAGCTCAGTTGCTTTTGCTCCACCCAAAGGCTTTGAAAGTACAGGTATCGATCTGTCCAATCTGGCAGCAGTTACAAATGCCGTGAACTTTGAAGGTTTTGCTTGTACGGGAGCCGGCTGGGCGCAGAACGGTTTTGAAATGCCGAAGGAAATAATCGATGCTTTGGTACCCGGTTCTGTAGTGGAAATTGAGTATACCAGTGAAAATGGTGATATATGGCTGGTTATGCCCGGAGCAGCTGCAGGCTGGATGAGAGTCGGAGATGGTACCAATAGTAAAGCTTATATTAACAACTCTAAAAACGTTGCGCAGATTACCTATGAGCAGATAGCTGAGTTCTGCGGAGAAGACAAAGCTGCCTGGGGCACTACCATGCAATGTGAGGCTTCCGGTGCCTGGGAAGTTTACAGTGTGAAGGTTGGCACAAAATCACCGGTATATGGTTTATCCAATCCGGTGGAATTCAAAGATTTCGCCTGCAAAGCAGATGCCTGGGCACAGAATGGTTTTGACATGCCCCAGGAAATTATAGATGCCCTGGTACCTGGTTCCGTTGTTGAAGTAAGTTATACCAGTGAATCCGGCAAGCTGTGGTTAGTAATGCCCGGAGCAGCCGTTGGCTGGATGAGAGTTGGTGATGGTACCAATGGTTCAGCTGTAAGTTATAATGGCAAGAGTTACATTACCTACGAACAGATTGCAGAATTCTGCGGTGAGGATAAGTCTGCCTGGGGTCTTACAATGCAGTGCGAATCCGATACGCCCTGGGAAGTATATGGTGTAAGGGTAGGAACAGCTTCTGCCATGAACATGCTGAACAATGTGGTGGAATTTAAAGATTTCGCCTGCAAAGCAGATGCCTGGGCTCAAAATGGCTTTGATATGCCTCAGGAAATCCTGGATGTCTTAGTACCAGGTTCAGTAGTTTCTGTGAAATACACCAGTGAATCAGGAAAACTGTGGCTGGTAATGCCGGGAGCGGCGGCAGGCTGGATGAGAGTTGGTGATGGTACCAATGGGCAGGCAGCAAACAGTGATGGAATTGCTCAAATAACCTATGAACAGATTGCAAAGTTCTGCGGAGAAGACAAATCCACCTGGGGAACAGTGATGCAATGTGAATCGGATACGCCATGGGAAGTATATAGCGTAAGCGTAGGCCAGGCCGCTAAATAATGGCAAGACAAGGGGACATTGAAGGAGGATATGGAATATGAAAAATTTGAAAAAAGTAATAGCTCTTTGCTTATCTGTTATGATGGTCGTATCAATGTTTGGATGCAGTAAAAAGACTGAGAAAGACACTCCCTCCAGCAGCGAAGTCACAGAAACTGCCACAGAAGCACCTACAACCGAACCTGTGAACAATACTGGTGAAAAAAGAACAATCAATATTGGTACCTGGTGGATACAATACTATGACAGTTCCCATAAGTCCGTAGAGGATGATCCCTCGTATTCAGGTTTGGATGTAGCACATTTGAAATTTGATAATGTAAAAAAGATTCATGATAAATACAATGTGGATTTCTTCTGGAAAAACCTGACTTATGCAGGAGTTCAGGAATCTATTAATAATTCTATTCTTGCAGGTACACCTGATTGTGATATTTACCTGGTAGAGCTGGCGTTTGGTATACCGGCAGCACTTAACGGTCTGGCTACTGATATGAAAACTGTTCTTCCGGCGGATAACGATCTCTTTACCACACAAAAGAATATTACTTACCTGGATCTGGGTGACGGCAAAGCGACACTGCTAAAGAGGGTAGAAGCAGCTTCTACGATAGAAGCAACCTATCCCTTAGGCTTTAATATGCAGATGCTGGAAGATAATAACCTGGAAGATCCCAGAAAATTATATGAGCGCGGAGAGTGGACCTGGGATAAATTCATCGAATACTGCAAAGTTCTGACAAAGGATTCGGATGGGGACGGCCAGACCGATCAGTATGGCTATTGCGGCTTCCAAAATGAGACCTTCGAGCAGCTGCTTATGAGTAATGGTGCACATGTTGCGGCAACAAAAAAAGAGGAGCTTTCTTCTGCGGCAACGGCTGAAGCTCTGCAGATGATGTCAGATATGTACAATGTATATAATGTTGCCTATCCTTACGATTTTGAAAGCGGCGACGACGCTACCACCATGAGGGGACAGTACCGTGAAGGAAATATCGGTTTCTTCCCTATTGCAGCATGGATTGCAGCGGATAAGGCAGATTATGACTACTCAGGCGCAAACGGCTCTACCCTGGCATTTGATACTGCCTATGTTCAGTGGCCGGTAGGTCCTTCCGGTAATAAAGATACCAATGCCGGTAAAGTATCTGCTGGTGAATATTATATTATTCCTGCAGGTGTAAAAGATCCGGAAACAGTTTACAACGTGCTTTATGACATGTGGAACTGGTATGACGGAGATACTTCTGTTCGAGATGATGAAGAGACTCTGTATTGGTGGTATGCAGTAACCGCTTCTGATGAGACTTTACAGAATGAGAATTTCTCCATTATGGAGGATGTCGGCAGCAGAGAAACCTTTGAGCTTTGGAATCAGCTGGGTATCTCTTACGATCTTCACTCTCTGATCAAAGGGGAGACCACACCTGCACAGTTCCAGGAAACCTATAAACAGCAGGTACAGGATGCACTTGATGCCTATTTTAAGTAAGTAATTTATTATATCGGAAACAGTAGTTAAATTTCTGATAAAGCAGCGGCTGCGCTGCCGTATGCAAATAGAAATTACAGGGCGGGGTGCCGCCCTGTAAAAAGGTAGAATGGAGGAATTTATGAGCGATATAAAAATGATAGCTCCTGCGGTGTCAAATGTTCCCTGGCAGGAACGTCCGGCAGGGTTAAAGGATGCCCCGGTTTGGAGATATACAGAAAATCCAATCATTGGACGTAATCCCGTAAAAGGCGTTGCCAGAATATTTAACAGTGCGGTCATGCCTTATGGGGATGAATTTATTGGTGTTTTCCGCGGTGAGCAGACCAACGGTATTCCTTATATCTACCTGGGTAGAAGTAAGGATGCCATTCACTGGGATTTTGATGAGAACAAAATACCTTTTGTGGATAGTAAGGGTAAATCCTTTATGCCGCTATATGCCTATGACCCAAGACTGGTAAAGGTAGAGGATACCTATTACATCATTTGGTGTCAGGATTTTTACGGTGCGGCAATCGGTATGGCTAAAACAAAGGATTTTGAAAGCTTTGAAAGAGTGGAAAATCCATTTCTGCCTTATAATCGAAATGCAGTGCTGTTTCCCCGGAAAATCAACGGAAATTTTGTTATGTTAAGCAGACCCTCTGACAGCGGGCATACACCTTTTGGTGATATCTTTGTTAGTGAAAGTCCGGATCTCACTTTTTGGGGTAAACACAGACATGTTATGGGAAGAGGCAGTAACTGGTGGGAATCCTTAAAAATTGGCAGCGGTGCAACTCCTATTGAGACCAGTGAAGGTTGGCTTTTGTTCTACCATGGGGTAAGCGGTACCTGTAATGGCTATGTATACAGCATTGGCGGAGCAATTCTGGATCTTGAGAATCCCTCCATCGTAAAGTATCGTTGTGAGACTTTCCTGCTTACGCCGGAGGAGTGGTATGAAGAGAGAGGATTTGTTCCCAATGTAATCTTTCCTTGTGCTACCATTCATGATTCAGAGTCTGGAAAGATTGCCATTTACTATGGTTCAGCAGATAGTTATGTTGGTCTGGCCTTCACCAAATTTGATGAAATAATAGACTATATCAAGGAACATAGCAATGTATCCGCAAGTGATACGGAAGTTGGTAACAGATAGAAGCGTAATGTAATAGAGAGGCTAGTGTAATAGTAATTAGTTCTAATAATAGTAAGGGGTTTTGCAAAATAGATTAAGTTTCTATGGAGCAAAATCCTTTTTCTGTATATGCTCAACTTTCTTTTTATATTGATTTGCTTTTCCTCGCGATAGCATTAATCTGTACAGGTGTATTCGTTCTTTGTGGCTTGTGGAATATGCCTGCACTCATAGAGAAACAAGCCTTATAATTTTGAATTATGATTTATGAATATTATAATTTATAAATGTTTCAATAAATGTATATGGAAGAAGTGAATACTAATTTTCATTCGTTATTTGATTAGATGTTTATAAAAATATATTGACTTATTGTAATTGCGTGATTATAATGACAGTAATTTCTCAATTACTTTAAAAATCAATTAAGGAGTGTTGTTAACCTTTCTGGATGGCATGGGGTTCCCGACCCCATGCCACCCGTCGGGTGCTCGGTGCAATCGGTCAAGTGCATATTTATTAGGTATTTATGGCCGTAGATATTAATAGCACTCTAAAATTTAAATACAAATTATAAAAAAGTTGGAACGGAGGCAACATGGAGGTATTGAAAAGTACAGAAATCACAAAGTACCGCAAAGTGATGGAAGAAGAAAAAGAGAGAATCATATCCAATGTTAATTATTTGCAGAAAGATAACCGGGAGGATGAGGCGGTTTTTGAAAAAATCAGGCTGAATGTCTATAACATCTTTCTCTCCTGTTTACAGGCCAGCATTAATAAATTGGATAATAGAAATTTTTATGACTCAAATTATATGGCAGAACTAAAGACCGAGTATCTTGCCTGTATTGAAAGGATAAGTATGCCATGGAAAGAAAAACTTTCCTTCGCAGAAAATCATGACATTACAGAAGACAGATTAATTGAAACGATTAAACTTGAAACAGCTGCCGCTATTAAGTCTCTGTTTCTACAAAGTTTAGAAGGAGCAGCGTTATGACAGAAGAGCAGGTTATCAAGTTATTAAAATGTCTCTCCGATAAATCCAGGCTTCAGATTGTAAAAAACCTGGTCAAGGAACCCATGTATGTAGAACTTCTGGCAGAAAGGCTTGATCTGACACCTCCAACAGTATCTTTTCATTTAAAAAAATTAATGGACAGCGGTCTGGTGACCTCTGAGAAAGAGCAATACTATATGATATACCACGTGAATAGGGAGGTGTTTGGTAATACACTGGAGGAACTGATATTAAGTAAAGCTACTGAAAATGAAGCTGAAAGGGAGAGGGAGCTGAAATATCGGAACAAAATTATCAACAGCTTCTTTGAGAGAGGGAAACTTAAAAGCATACCGGTGCAAAAGGAGAAACGTAAGATAATTCTAAATAAGCTGGCAGATAGATTTGAATATAAAAGAGAATATAAAGAGAAAGAAGTCAATCTTATATTGGCGGATTTTCATGATGACTTTTGTACCTTGCGTAAATATATGGTAGAAGAAGGTTTATTTGAACGGGTAAATAGCAGTTATAAACGAAAAGAAAAGTAAGAAAGACAATTTTTGGACTGCTGATTAAGAAATTACTGTGAATTCCAAACATTGTTAATTCATTGCCATTCTGTTATACTTTATGTTAAAAGATAACAATACTATAAGCAAAGGAGTGACTTAAATGTCTGGAATTATTTTAGAAGGCGGAACCTTCCGCCCTATATTCAGTGCCGGTATTATGGATGCTTTATTAGAACATGAAATTCTGTTTCCGTATTGCATCGGTGTTTCAGCTGGTATAAGCTTTGGGTATTCCTATGTGTCAAAACAAAAAGGAAGGAACCTGGATATACTTCTTAACTTCAGAAAAGACAAGCGATATATAGGTACAAGAAATTTAATTAAATACAAAAGTCTCTTTGGACTGGACTTCGTTTACGATGAAATACCTAACAAGCTACATCCTTTTGATTGGGATACCTTTAACCAATACGACGGAAAAGTGGTGGTGGGTGTAACCAATGCCAATACCGGAAAAGCCGAATATTTGGATGGTAAAGATACGGATAAGAAATGTACTGTATTACAGGCCACCTGTGCTATGCCAATGTTCTTTCCGGCGATTAATTGGAAAGAAAATCTGTATTATGATGGTGGACTTACTGATTCCATTCCTATTAGAAAAGCTATTGCTGACGGCAATGAAAAAAATCTTATTATATTGACCCGACCAAAGGGTTATCAAAGAACACTGGGAAACGACAGTAAGATTGCTATGAGGATGCTGCGTAATAAATATCCTGCAATGGTAGAGGTATTAAGAGACAGGCCAAAAATGTATAATGAAACCGTTGCATTTTGTGAAGAGCTCGAAAAGCAAGGAAAGGCAGTAATATTAAGACCTGAATACCCAATTGAAAGCCTGGAAAAAGATTTGGATACCCTTGAAAAGAATTACCGCCATGGCTATGATATGGCTGTAAGTAAGTTAAAAGAAATTGAGAAGCTTCTGTAAGATTGTACAGTGAAGTTTTTATAATTAAACAATAGCCTCTTCAAATTTTATGGTGATGGTTCATAAAATTGTACTGTGTAGCTTCTTTAATATATCAATAATATATCAATTGGATTAAATTCTAATACTTCGAAATAATATTCTCAAAAGTGAACTTATACATTTTTGTTATTTAGCAAAATCCATGTATCAACGTTTAGACTGGTTATTTAGCCATAACGTGATCCATGGATTTTATAGGTTGAGCATTCAACAAAGAGCTGTCTTAAGCTCCTTTTGAAATTTCAGCCAGACGGTCAATAATGGGTAAGTGCTGGGTACATAGCTTTTCACATTTTCCGCATTTAATACATTCAGCTGCCATTTCTACAGGTATATGCCAATGATAGTTAATTCTGTTGTACATATTATTTCCGAGAAGTTTCTCATTATAGGCATCCATGAATTTAGGAATATCTATATTTTTTGGACAGTGTTTACAATAAGCACAGCCGGTGCAAAGGTTATTTAAGGCAACGCCTTTATTTTCATATTCCTCAAAGATTTCCTTAGCAGGCCTTTCCTTCAGATTTTCTACTGCCTTACAGGCATCATCCACATGTTCTTTGGTCGTACATCCGGAAAGGGTTATGGTGATTTCCTTATGGGATGCCACAAAGTTAAGGGCAGCCTGTGCAACCGTCAGATCAGTCCCCTCGGCAAGGTATTCGAAGGTTTTGGGGTTATTAGGAATTAAACCGCCGCCTAAGGGGTTCATTACAACTACACCCATACCCTTTTCGTGAGCAGCTGTAATACCGGTTTGACGAAAACGATAGTTTAAAGCGTTATACCCGATTAACATACCCCTGAATTTATCTGCGGCAACAGCATCCTCAAGTTCATTTCCCTGCATGTGAGAAGAAAAAACAATATTTCGAATAAGTCCTTCACTTTTTGCCTCTTCAAAGAAACCATAAAGAGACTCACACTGGCTTTCGAAAGAGTTCAGATTCAGAACACACCACAGATGATAAAAGTCCAGATAATCTACTTTTAATCTGCTTAAGGTAGTTTCAAGCCTGCTGCGAAAAGCATCTCTGGTACTTTTTCCTCCTATGGTACCCAGATTGGTCTTGGAAGATATGTAGTAGCTGTCTCTGGGCAGCTGGGATAGTGCAAGTCCTGTTATCATTTCACTTTTATCATTACAATAAAAAGGTGCAGTATCAAAATAGTTTATTCCTTTTTCATGGGCATATAAAACAACTTCTGAACATTTTTCGTAGCGTTCTGCTTTTACATCCTCATCGTCATAGCGCATACAACCCATGCCTATGGCAGATACTTTCATATCAGTATTACCGTATTGCTTGTAGTACATTTTCTACCTCCGTCTGATTAGGACATGTCTGAAAACTCATAGTACTGAACTGAACAATCCACTTTGCGGTATTCTTGGCAGTAATCCAGGGAACATAGTACCAATACATCACCTCGCGATTTGCTGCATTGTACGAATATATCCCACAAAATGGAAGCTCCAGCGCAGTAAAAGTAGTTCTCAGACACACCTTAGATTTCCTGAGCAACAAATTTGCATAAGAATCTTTCATTCTATAAGTTGAATTTCAGTTTGCCTCTTCCGGTTATAAAAAGGCTTGGTTATTAATGCTATATAGGGCAACTTATAGTATCTATAATAGTATAACACATAAATAAAAAAAATCTCAATGGAGAATATGATACTAAAAGCCACTTCTGATGGTAAGTAAAGGACTTTCTCTTTTACCAGAATAGTAGTATAATGAAGAAAAAGTACAAGCAGTATTATTGTGAAGGAAATTAAGAGAGGGAATGAACGGAAATGATAAAAAAGAAAACGAATAAAACAGAAGCCTTACGAGAATCAAACAACGAAAAAAAAGTAGAATATAGCACAAAAAAAGCTGGCATAAGCAAAACGAATACTACCGCTAATAAATTATCAAAAAGCAATAGTAATAAAAAAAGCAGCAACTCTGCAGCTATAACCGATTGGTTTTTTATGAGTAAACAGGAAGTAACAGCAAAAGATATAGCGCAGCATTTACAGCCCCTAAACCTCGGAGAATTGGATTTGTGGGAGGAAATGAATATACTTGCTCTGGAAATGGGAGATAAAAACAGTATTGATTTTGAAGGTTTGGCAGGTGGGTTTAAAAGTAAAGAGGATATTGCATTTATGAATCAACATGGGTTTGTAACCGTATTTACAGTAACCGTTAGTGAGGACAGTACATTAATCCGTGAGGTTTTTGATGAAATTCTTAAGCAATTCTCCGGTGCCTTCTGCGCGGATACGGAGGATTTCAAGCCATACATTATGAGCAGGGAGTAATGACAGACAGCTTGAGAGAAGGAAGGGCTTGCTGTAGATTCAGATAGAAGGAAGGGCGCAAAAGTGAAAATGTTACGGGGAATATTTGGCTTATTGTTTGGAATGCTCCTGTTTCTTCTGGTTATGTTTGGGCAGCTTTTATTCAGAGACGATAAAAGTAACGATGCAATCAGCAATAAAAATGATGCCAGGTTTCATATACAGATACTTGTTCAGAATACGGACGAATACTTTTGGACTAATTTCAAAGACGGTGCAAAGGATGCTTCGGAAGAAATGAAAGTTCATACTGAATTTGTACCTATCACCGGTAAAGACGGTGAAGCGATACAGGATGCTGTTGAGAAGGGTATCTATGCAGGGGTTGACGGAATTGCCTTAAAACCTGCTGATGCTATCGGAACCGGTGAGATTGCAGAGGAAGCAAGAGTAAAAGGTATTCCTCTGGTGGTATATGAGAATGACAGCTATAACATATCAGGAGTGCCAACAGTAGCCTCAAACAGTTATACCATCGGTTCAATGGCTGGTAAGATGGCAGCGGAGGCAGTGGGTAAAGGTGCGAAAGCAGTAGTTATAATGAATGAAGCCGGAGAAGAAGGAGATGTACTGTACAGAAATTTAAGTATACAGGGGATTACGGAGGCTTTTTCTGTAAATGATGTGCAGCTGGAAGAAATCTATACCTTAAAGCAAAATATGTTTGATGCGGAGAAAGTGACTTACTCGATTATTTCAAAACATAAGGATGCAGATGTCATTATATGTCTTGACGAAAAAAGCACACCAGGTGTTGCACAGGTATTGGTAGATAACAATCTGGTAGGAGATATTAAGCTTGTAGGTTACGGCAGTATGCCACTAACCCTTGATTATGTTGAAAGAGGGGTTGTCTATGGAACGGTTTGCCCCAATGCTTATGAGATTGGGTATTATACAGTGAAACAGCTGGCACAGGTATTAAACGGTGTGCAGATCAGTGACTACAAGAGTACGCCTCTCTATACCATAGATGCCTCTAATGTGGCTGATTATAATGATCAGATTACAGGACAGGCAGGTGAGGAATGAAAGAAAGAGGTAAATCAGGCAGTAAAGCAGGGAGTAATGGAAGTAATAAAATATACCGTAAATTAAGCAATATGGTAAGCAATAAATTCAGCAGCAAGGAAAGAAAAGATCTGTCCTACCGCACCAAACTTACCAGCTTTTTTCTGCTGGCTATCGCTATTACCATATTGGTGGGCTTGTATAATTACATCTCTTCCCAAATGTTGATGCAGGATATGACTGATCTGCTGAATAAGAGCCAGGAGCTAACTGCTTTGTACAAGGAAGTGGATGAGATACAAAGTGATCTTGAGGTCTATTTATCCACCAGAAGTTCAGACAGTCTTCAGTCCTTTTATAATCACAGCAATTCTATCAGTTACAATAACAGTATTTTAAAAGCGGATACCGACTATACAGACCGCGGTGTAAGGATAACAAATCTTACAGGTATGATCGATCATTATCTTAAAATACTGGATGAAACCATTGTTGACAAAAGAAACCGTAAAATAAGTGATTACACTGCCGGTTATCAGCAGGCAGTAAAAGAATATAATTACATCGGCAGTTATATCAAGGAAATTATGAGTACTGATTTAAGCGACAGTGCTGAAAAATATATTGATATACGAAGAGAAGCGGATAGAAGTTCAATTCTGAGTTATACCATGTTTGGCATAAGTTTTGCACTGATTCTTGTGCTAATCGTTCTGTTCAGTTATGAGATCACAAGGCCGATTACAAAATTGTCAGCTTATGCCAAGGAAGTATCCTCCGGAAATTTTGAAGTGGATATATCAGAGGAAGGCACCAGCAGTGAGATAAGGGTACTATACAGGGCTTTTGGTAAAATGACCAGAAGTATTAAGAAATATATCAATGAGCTGAAGGAAAAAGAAAGACTTGAAAGAGTACTGATCCAGGAGAAATATGATAATCTCAAAATGAAAAATGCCCTGCATGAAGCAGAGCTGCTGGCACTGCAGTCTCAGGTCAATCCACATTTCATCTTCAATTCTATCAATATCGGAGCTAAGGTAGCCATGCTTCAGGGAGACAGTGTGACTTGTGAATACCTTGAAAATTTCGCGGATATTTTTCGGTATAACTTAAAGGGTCTGGACTATAATGCGACTTTATCAGATGAAGTGAACAATGTAATGGCATATATGAGTTTATTAACTACCAGGTTTGGTGATTTCATCGAATTTCGCACGGACATTCCGGAGGACCCGGAGATAAAGGATTTTATAATCCCGAGAATGACTCTTCAGCCGCTTACAGAAAATGCCTATATCCATGGAATCAGCAAACTGGAAGAGGGAGGTATCATTGAATTAAGCGTTCGGAAAGAAGAGGAGAGAGTAATAATTATAGTCTCCAATTCCGGTGATCATTTCCCCGAGGAAGCAATTCAGTTGATTCTGAACCGTAAATGGAAACATGAGAAAAATGAAAAGCAAAAAGGTCATACCACCGGTATCGGAATGGATAATGTGTTAAAAAGACTGAGGCTGTTTTACGATGATTATAATGTTATGAATATCATTAGTAAAGACGGGATAACCAAAGTTATTTTGTCACTGCCTTTTGTAAATCGCAGAGAGGAAGATATGTAGCCGTTGAAAAATAACCGGTAAACTGTTTGTAGCTGTTGTGGAAATAAGAATAATTTCTGCTCACATTTCTTTTTGAGCTGTATCTAAAGATAACATGTGGCAGGTATAAATTTAGGTTGAAAAAAGAAAAAGCGCTTTCAACTACAGATTCAGGAATGTCAGATCGAAGATTTGATATTCACGAAAGAGGTTAACAGGATGTATAAAGTATTAGTAGTTGATGATGAACCCATAGCAGCAGAGTCTGTTATATATATGCTAAACAGGAATTTTGAAGAAATAGAAATCGTAGGCAGTGCACGCTCGGGAAAAGATGCAATTGAAAAGGCTTACAATCTCCATCCGGATATTATTATAATGGATATAAATATGCCCGGTATCAACGGTTTAGAGGCAATAAAGCAAATAAAAGCCTCTAATTCCAATGTGAGTTTTATTGTCATTTCTGCCTTTGATTATTTTGATTATGCTGTGGAAGCAGTAGCACTGGGTGTTGTGGAGTATCTGCTAAAACCTGTTAAGGAAGCAAAACTAAAGGAGACCATGACGATTACTCTGGAGCAGATTCGTGTCCGCAAGCAGAATATTCAGAAGAATCTGGAACAGCAGGAAAGAATGGAGATGATAATTCCTGTTCTGGAGAACGGCTTTATGAATTCATTGTGTCTTTATAACGGCGGAGCGGAGGAACTTAAGAACTACTGCCAGCTCTTTGGCATACCAAAAGGCAGCGGTTATGTAATGGCAATTGAATTAGGTCAGAAAAAGAGCAGAAAGATAGAGAACAAAATCGGTGCCGGCGTATACGGCGATAAAATGTACGGCGAATATAAGAAAATCATACAGTCAAGGCTTAAAGCCATTGTTGGACCAATTATGCTTAACCGTATTATTGTATATGTTTTTGAGGAGAATGACGCTGAGGAATATGAGCTTAAGAAGCATTCCGTTGAGGAAGCAGGAAGAATACTCGAGAGAGCAATAAGAATCTATCCGGATATCTATATTGGTATCGGCCGGTATTACAGCTCAATTGAAGAAGCCAGGAAATCCTATCAGGAATCCCTGTTTGCGCTGGGGGTATTAACCGGTGAAAAAGAAAGTAAAGAAGCGCAGATTCTCCATGTTGATGATATACTTGACAGGGTTGAGTACTCAGAAAGTGATTATGAAGAACAGTTGGAAGAAATCTATCTTCATGCAGCAGAGCAGGAAGAAGAGGGAGTACTGGTAACCTTTGAAGAGGTATTTAACCGGATGACCAGGGATAATTCCATGAGCTTTGAAAGTATCAAAAACAGCATGATTGGGCTGGTAACAGGCTTTGCTGCCCGTTGGAAAAATGCAGCAGGTAATTATTATGATGTATTAAAGGATATTATCGGGACGGAACAAAAGGAAATACTTTACTCAATCAGCAGAAGTTTCCTGGAACGAACAGTTAAACGGCTGGCAGAAGGAAGACAGCTTAAGGCAAATACCATAATTGAAAAGGCGAACCGTTATATGGAGATGAATTTCGCAAGAGAAATTTCTTTAGAGGAGGTAGCCAGAGAAGTAAATTTAAGTCCTTATTATTTCAGCAGGTTCTATAAAGAAGAGGCAGGTATTAATTTCAGCGACAGACTGACAGAAATTCGTATGGATAAGGCAAAGGAACTGCTGAAAAAGGATGAATATTCCATTAAGGATGTCTGCTATATGACAGGCTATATGGAACCGAACTATTTTTCAAAGATATTTAAAAAGGTAACCGGTGTCACTCCCACAGAATATAAAAAACTGTTTGGGAATTAAGGAGGAGGTATAAGGATATGAAGAAGCACTTATGGGGAAGAGCTTTGAGTTTTATCCTTGTTTTAATGTTATTGATGTCAGGAACGGGATGTGAAAAACGAACAGAGAGGAACATACGGCCTGAAAAGGATGATAAGATTGTGGTTGGGTTTTCTCTTGGGACACTGATGGAAGACAGATGGATCAGGGACAGGGATATCTTCATTTCGAAAGCGGAACAGGAAGGTATCGAAGTAATTGTAAATAATGCCAACAAGGATTCTGATTTACAGTATGAACAGGTTAAGACCATGCTGAGCCAGGGAATTGATGTACTTGTAATAGCGCCAAATGACAGTGTCTCAGAAGCAAAATGTGTAAAAGCGGCCAAAGAAGAGAAGGTACCGGTCATCTCTTATGACAGACTGGTGTCAAACAGTAATGTAGATGTCTATATATCCTTTGATAATCACCAGGTGGGGCAGATAATGGCTGAATATCTGACGGAAAATGTTCCCCGGGGCGGGTATATTATACTTGGCGGTTCTGAAAACGACAGCAACAGCAAGATGCTTTATGAGGGGGCAATGTCTGTATTGCAGCCCTTTATAGACAAAGGCGATATTGAAATTCTGGATCAGACCTGGATTGATGGCTGGATCAGAGAAAGTGCTTATGATTTTATGAGAGAAGAGCTGAAAAGCTATAAAGATAAAGTAAAGGCAGTAATCTGCGGTAATGATTCCCTGGCATGGGGAGCAATTGATGCTCTGTCTGAGGCGCAGATAGCGGAGCAGGTGCAGGTTACCGGTCAGGATGCAGATCTGGTTGCCTGCCAGAGAATCGTTACAGGGAAACAGGCGCTTACTGTTTATAAGCCCATAAAGGATTTGGTGGAGAAAACTGTCGAGGTCTGTATTGCTTTAAAGAATGGAGATGAGATTCAGAGTGACGGTTATATTGATGATGGGAATTATAAGGTACCGTATATTTATATAGGGGTTCAGGCTGTGACAAAGGATAACATTGATGAAACGGTTATCAAAGATGGATTTCATTTGTATGAGGATGTTTATCAGACAGAATAAAGAATGGGAATTGAACTTTTTGTGAAATGATATAGGTTGTGGCAGCGGACGATGATTTAAAGCTCTGTTTATTCATTTTGTTATTCGAGAACCCATATTCCACTAAAGCTGCAGAAGCTGTTCATAGCAGGTACAACAGTGCCAAACTCGCTGCTGCTTTGTGGTCGCGAAAGGTTTTTGAGCTCAGACAGTGGCACTGTTGCACCTTATCACAGTTTCTGCAGCTTAAGTGTCATATGGAACCTCTCAATACAAAATTCTTAAACAGAGCTTTAAATCATCTGGTTATTTGCTATATGAAAGTCTGTATGGATTGAGGTTGATCAACTGTATTCAACTTGTATATAATTGCAATTGATGCGAAATAAATATATTTGGGATGAAAAAATAATGAATTTTTAGTAAACCAGAAGGTGATATGGCTATAAATATTGTTTTAAATGTACTTGGTGTTTATAAGAAAAAAGATAAAGAGGAATATGATAGTATTCATTTATATAAGTTTGGAAGGATGGATTAGTCAGAAATTCTATGATTTGTGAATTTACAGAGGATTTCATGAACTATTTATCATTTGCTTATTGGTAATTTGGGAGGATACATAGATGGCACATATTTTAGTGGTTGAGGACGATGCGGATATTAACAGGATTTTATGCAGATATCTTGAGAAAGAAAATTATGAGGCGACAGCTGCTTTTTCGGGATCGGAGGCGAAGCTTCTGCTGTCGGTGAAGTCCTTTGATTTAATTCTGTTGGATTTGATGCTTCCCGGTATGAATGGGGAGGAGCTGGTTGCTGATATCAGAAAATCTTCTTTTGTTCCTATTATGATTATATCGGCTAAGAGTGCTTTGGAAGATAGAGTGAAGCTGTTAAAATCCGGTGCGGATGATTATCTTGTAAAACCTTTTGAGAGAGAGGAGGTTCTTGCCAGGGTGGATGCTCTTCTTAGGAGGAGCAGAGATTTTGCGGTTATGATTCCTGATAGAAACGAGATTTCATTTAAACAACTGACGATGAGGCCTGTTTCCAGGGAAGTTTTTGTAAAAGGGAATCTTATCGGACTGACTTCTCATGAATACGAAATTCTAAATCTTCTTTTAAAGTATCCGGAACGGGTTTTTACAAAAGAACAGCTTTATCAGGATATCTGGAAGAGTGGATATTATGGTGAGGATAATACGATTAATGTTCATATCAGCAATATTCGTAAGAAAATTAAAGACTTTGATGAGGATTCTTATATTAAAACCGTTTGGGGTATTGGATTTAAGCTGGATACTGCTTTATAAGGAAAGCTTAGCACTATTTTGCATCTTTATACTTTCTTTAAACTTTTTTAAGTACTTGTTTAAATCAGATAAGTATACTGATTATTGTAAACAAGACAGTTTCCAATGGAAGAATCAAGAGAGAAAGAATAGAGAGGAGCAATAAAGTGCAGGAAGTAATATTAGCTACAAGAAATCTTACCAAAAAATACAATGATATAGCCGCAGTGAGTGATATTAATCTGGAAGTTAAGCAGGGGCAGATTTATGGACTTGTAGGAAAGAACGGTGCGGGTAAGACTACCTTACTCCGTATGATTACAGGGCAGTCTTATGCAACAGAAGGTGGGATGGTACTGTTTGGTGCAAGTACAGAAGCAGATTTATGCAAGGGGAGGAAAAGAATCGGTGCGATTATTGAAACCCCAAGTTTCTATTCCTATATGTCAGGGAAAGACAATCTGGAATATTACCGTATACAAAGAGGTATTCCTGGCAAGCAATGTGTTGCGGAGGCTTTGGAGGAAGTCGGTCTTACAGAGGCCGCCAATAAAAAATATAAGAGTTATTCCTTAGGGATGAAACAGAGACTGGGACTTGCCCTGGCACTTATGAACAGACCGGAGCTACTCTTACTGGATGAGCCGATTAATGGTCTTGACCCTTTCGGTATCGTTGAAATCCGTAAACTTCTTTTTAAACTGAATCAGGAAAAGAACATTACGATATTAATATCCAGCCATATACTAAGTGAACTATCAAATCTTGTTAATTATTATGGCTTTATTGATAAAGGAAAATTAATAAAGCAGCTCTCTGCAGAAGACTTATCCAAGGAATGCAATAAATATATTGAGCTTAAAGTAGACAATGTAGAGCGAATGACCGCTCTTTTAGAAACGAAATTAAATTGCCACTCCTACAAGTTAACACCGGATTATGCTATTCATATTTATGAGTATCTCGATCAACCGAAAAAGATTAGTGAACTGGCTGTTACAAACGGCATAGGCCTTCAGTCCATGATGGTGAAGGAGATTAATCTCGAGAATTATTTTATACAGTTGGTGGGAGGAGAAAGTAATGATTAGTTATATTAAAAGTGAATATTTCCGTATTTTTCGCAATAAATGGACATATCTTTTTATTTTGCTGTGTTCCGGTTTATTAGTCAGCTCCAATGTAGTCCTGACAATGGTAAAGGCTTCCGAGAAAAACTTTCCTTATGCAACGACAAAGTTTGCCTTAAGTATGTTCTACAGTAATTTTCCTATAGTGTTTATCTTATGTATAGCAATAACAGCCATGGTTTTTGGAAATGAGCATACGAATCATACCATGAAGAACAGTGTATCCTACGGTATTTCCAGAGGCGATATATTTTTTGGCAAGTTAATAGTTGAAGTTGTATATTCCATCCTGGCTTTTGTAATTATTGGAGCCTTAGATATCGGTTTTGCTTACCTGCTCCTTGAAAATTCCGGTACGGACTATATGTTGCTTCTACTAAAAGCTTGTGCGGCGGCTTTTCCATTATTCTTAGCTGCCATAGCAGTTACCAACAGTTTTTTATTTACCATTGAGAGTACAGGGGCAAGTAATGCAGCTTCCGTGGGATTACTCCTGGCATTCCCTTTGGTGTGCAATATGTTAGGTATGAAATTTACATTTTTTATGGAACTGGCAAAGCTTCTTCCATGGAATATGATTTATTATCTTGGATTTGATATGGAAAAGTTTCAGCCCATACTTTTATGGGGAGGAAGAAACGGGTATGGGTACTACTGGCTAATAGCTTGCGTTGAGATAATTATTGTTTCTGTAATAGGTTTTGTATTGTTTAAAAAGAAAGAAATTAAGTAACAGAACGGAGGTAAGCAAATTGAATTATATATTAATGGTTTTAGTATTTATCATAATTTTTCTTATTGCTTACCTTTTCTTACTGTTTAAGGCCTTATCCGAAGCAGCAGATCAAATGGATGAGATAGAGAAGAACCCTGAGAGAAACAGACAATTAAAAGGAATACCAACGATTCCAAGACTTGAAAAGCTTTTCTTTAAAATCAATACCATATATACAGCAAGGCAGAAGGAAAGAATAGTTTACCAGCTTAACGAGACGAAAATACGGCAGGAGATTGAGAACATCTCCCATGACTTAAGGACACCACTTACTTCAATTCTGGGTTATCTGGATTTGGTCCAGGACAGTGCTTCCCTAAAGGAGCAGGAAGAGTATCTTGGAATTATCAGAAACAGAGCACGGCTGTTACAGGGATTTATTGAGAATTTTTATGAAATTTCCCGTTTGGAAGCCAATGATTATCCACTGGAACCGGAGGTTATAAAAGTCAAAGGAATGCTTACGGATACCATAGTAGCCTATTATCATGAGTTTGAGAAAAAACACATGGAGGTATCTGTCGAGCTTGCGGAGCTGGACACTTATATTATTGCTGACAGGATTCAGTTTGGAAGAGTGTTGAATAATCTTATACAAAATGCGCTAAAATATGGGGATGAGAAGTTCATACTGAAACAGTTTATCAGAGAGAACCAGTGTGTCATCAAGTTTATAAATGATAAGAACAAACTGACAGAAAATGAGCTGAGGAATATATTTGAACGTTTTTATACGGGAGATCAGTCAAGGAGTAATCATAGCACTGGCTTGGGACTGACAATAACTAAGCTTTTGGTTGAGAAGATGAAAGGGTCCATCGAAGCCAGATTTGAAGGAGAGTATTTTGTGGTGGAACTTAGCTGGTTTATAAAATGACAAATTACTAATAGTAAACAAAACTGTCGGCAGTATTCTATAAATAAAAATATACCCGAAATAAATAGCATATCTTGTATGTTTAAAAATAAAACCAGAGCATGATGAAAATAAATGCAAGAACAACTCTTTTCTTACTTTTTTAGTTGAAGGAGTTGTTTTTTTATTACTTCTGAAATTTTTGTAATTCTATATGACTCTAATATAATATTTTATAATTCTTGCTAGTTCCAGCTCTAACTTTTGTTTATTATCTAATTTTGAAAATGGGGAATAGTAAAATTTTGCTCAATCAAAAATAGGAAAGCAAAATAATATCATTCCTCCTTTTAAAATAAAACAATACCGCAATATAGTAATAATATACAACAATACAGTTCATTGTTAAAAATATTTGTATATTGTAACATATAGGTGTAACGAAACGGCAGAGCACACCGCAAAAGTGAGTGCGGGATGCAATAGCTAAAACTATATAATATTAGAAGGGCGGATTGTATTTATGAAAAAAATGTTGGCAGTACTTCTTTGTATGGTGATGGTATTTTCACTGGCAGGATGCAGCGGGGGCAGCACAAGTACAAGCGGTAAAGGAAAAGTAGACGTAGGAATCGTTCTTCCTACCAAGGATGAACCAAGATGGCTTCAGGATAAGGAGAAATTCGAGTCTGTTATCAAAGATACAAACTATTCAGTAGAAGTATTATTCAGCCAGGGATCTTCAGCAAATGAGAAAACAAATGTTGAAACCTTAATAGCTAAAGGAATCAAAGTATTGATCATCTGTGCACATGACGGTGCAGCAGCAGCTGCCAGTGTAGAAGCAGCAAAAGCAGCAGGCGTAACTGTAATCGCATATGACAGATTAATTACAGGAACAGATGCAGTAGATTATTATGTAACCTTTGACAGTGTTGCAGTAGGTGAAGCAATGGGTAAGTATTTAGCTGATAATGCTACCGGTCAGGGTAATCCCCTTTACCTGTATGCAGGAGCAGCAACAGATAACAACGCATTCCTTTTCTTCCAGGGTGCATGGAACATTTTACAGCCTAAGATTGCTGACGGAACCTTCGTTATAAAGAATTCCGCTGAAGCAACAGGAGTTCAGGGCAGCAAAGAACTTACCCGTGATCAGCTGGCTGCTATTATCGGACAGGTAACCACTAACTGGGATTTCAATGAAGCAAAATCCAAGGCTGAAGCACATTTAACAGCAGTAAGTGCAGCAGATAAAGGAAAATGTTATGTTTTAGCTCCTAATGACGGTACAGCACGTTCCATCGCAGATGTTTTCGCAGCTGATTCCGATGTATCCGAATATTTCATTACAGGCCAGGATAGTGAAAAAGCATCCGTACAGTATGTAATCGACGGAAAGCAGTCCATGACAGTATTTAAAGATACACGTACACTTGCCAGTGATGCTATGGGTATGGCAATCACAGTTATGGAAGGTAAAGAGCCTCAGACAGATTCAACTTATAACAATGAGAAAGTTGATGTAAAAGCAAAACAGACACCTATCATCGTTGTTACAAAAGATAATGTAAAAGAAGCATTAATCGATTCCGGATATTATAAAGAATCTGATTTTACAGGATTAAAATAATCTGATTTAACCGGTAAAAGGCGTGGCAGTATAAAAGACCTTAATGTAAATTATACACCTCCTTTTACCGGTAATTTATTGAATGAGTTTATTACTGGTCAAGTGATACGGCGTTAACACAAAGGCAAAAGGCAAATCACTATTTCCAACCAGTCCAACATAAATATGTAGCATAAATAAGGAATTAAAAGAAGATATAGAAGAAGCAACAACCAGAACGAAAATCAGAACAGAAGGATGGGTGAAAAAATGAGTGACTATATTTTAGAAATGCGGAATATTGTCAAGGAGTTTCCCGGTGTGAAAGCTTTGAGCAATGTGAATTTCAAAGTGCAGCGCGGTGAGATTCATTGCCTTGTCGGTGAAAACGGAGCCGGCAAGTCCACCCTCATGAAGGTATTATCAGGGGTATACCCTTACGGCACCTATGGCGGTGATATAGTTTATAACAATGAAACAGTGCAGTTTAAATCAATAGCAGACAGTGAAAGTGCAGGAATAGCCATTATTTATCAGGAATTGGCGTTGATTCCTGAACTTAGTGTGTATGAGAACATTTATTTTGGTCACGAAATAATGGAAGGTAAGGTCATTAATTGGAACCAGACCATCGTTGAAGCAGCAAAAATGCTGAAGAAAGTAAGACTGAATATCAATCCTTCCACAAAAATTAAGGATCTGGGCGTAGGTAACAGGCAATTGGTGGAGATCGCCAAAGCCTTGAGTAAAAATGTAAAGCTTCTAATTCTGGATGAACCTACAGCTGCTTTAAATGAGGATGACAGTGCCAATCTTCTGGACCTTTTAAGAGAGTTAAAAGAGCAGGGGGTAACAAGCATTATGATATCCCACAAATTAAAAGAGATTGTTTCCATAGCCGACACGGTTACGGTTGTAAGAGATGGCTCCACTATCTGTTCCATGGATGCGAAAGAACAGAAGATTACAGAACAGGAAATCATCAAGTATATGGTGGGAAGAGAAATCGAAAATATCTATCCGAAAAGGGAAAAGTACCAGGACGGTGAGGTATGCCTGGAGGTAAAGAACTGGACGGTATATGATCCGGAATCAGACAGGGAAATTCTCCATGATGTTAATATAAATGTTCGTAAGGGTGAAATTGTAGGTATTGCAGGCCTTATGGGTGCAGGAAGAACGGAGTTCGCCTTAAGTGTCTTTGGTAATACACCAGGTTATAAGATAACAAATGGTCAAATTAAAATAAACGGAGCCGAGAAGCGTTTAAACCATCCCAAAGCTGCCATGGATGCAGGAATTGCCTATGTTACGGAGGACAGAAAAGGCAACGGTCTTGTACTGATCCAGGACATTAAATACAACACCACCATAGCCAACCTCGGAAAGCTGACAGAGGGCCTGGTTATTAACGAAAACGAAGAAATCAACGTTGCAAATGATTTTAAGAAATCCATTGGTATAAAGGCTCCATCAATCAAACAGATTGTAGGAAATCTAAGCGGTGGAAATCAACAGAAAGTATCCCTGGCAAAATGGCTTTTTGTCGGTCCTAAAGTATTGATACTGGATGAGCCTACCAGAGGAATTGACGTAGGAGCAAAATTTGAAATTTATTCCTTAATGAATCGACTGGTGGAACAGGGTATGAGTATTATCATGATTTCTTCTGAGCTTCTTGAGGTACTTGGTATGAGCGACAGAATCTATGTTATGTCTGAAGGGACCATAACAGGGGAAGTCACCGCAGAAGAAGCAACTGAGCAAAAAGTCATGGCAATGGCCACAAGAGTATAAAGAGGGGTAAAGGAGGTATACGTATGAAAGAAAACACAAAGACAAAGATATCCCTGGGCAGTGAGATAGGAACCATGCTCAAAAGCAATGTAAGAGATTATGCAATGTATATTGCTTTGGTGGTAATCTTCATCTTTTTTGGATTCAGGACAAATGGTTTGTTCCTGTCCTCCAGAAATTTAACGGATCTTATTAATCAGACGGGTTATGTGGCAGTACTTGCTATTGGTATGACAATTATTCTTATTATTAAGCATATAGATTTGTCAGTAGGTTATGTTGCCGGATTTTTGGGAGCAGTTGCTGCAATTCTAATGAAGAGCGGATTAAACGTCTGGGTCGTAATACCAATCATCCTATGTCTTGGTATTGCAGTCGGCATTTACCAGGGCTTTCTGGTTGCAAAAATTGGTGTTCCGGCTTTCGTAACTACTTTAGCAGGTATGTTCATCTTTAGAGGACTTCTGTCATTAGTAACCCAAGGCACAGGAACCATTATTGTTGATGATCCGACCTTTAAGGCTTTATCAAACGGTTTCATTCCGGACATTATATCTGGTGGAAGTATTCATATCCTAACCATTATAATCGGTATTGCTGCTGTTGTGCTCATGACCTACAGCCAGATTAAAGCCAGAAACAATATGCAGAAATACAATTTTGAAGTAAGCTCCACTCCAATATTTTTATCAAAAATAGTGTTTATTTCAATTATCATTATTGTTATAGTTACCATGTTAGCAGGCTATAAAGGTATTCCATGGACCGCTGTAATTGTTGGAATTGTTTTGGTTATCTATAACTTTATGTTAAATAAGACGAAACTTGGCAGATATATTTATGGAATTGGCGGTAATGCGGAAGCGGCAGAGCTTTCAGGTGTAAATGTTAAGAAGATTACTTTCTTTGCCTTTGCGTCCATGAGTATGCTTGCAGCACTTGCAGGTATCCTGTATACTTCAAGACTTTCCTCCGCTTCTCCTCAGGCTGGGCTAGGCTTTGAGCTGGATGCCATTGCATCCTCCTACATCGGCGGTGTTTCTGTAAACGGAGGTATCGGAAGAGTTACCAATACAATAATCGGTGCACTGGTAATCATGTCCCTGACCAACGGTATGAACCTTATGGGTGTAGATGTATCGTTCCAGTATATTGTTAAAGGTGTTATCTTTATCATTGCTGTAGCTTTTGATGTAAGAACAAGAGGTAAAAGAAAATAAGTTTTAATAGACGAAACGAATAAGTTCCTGCTTGTGGCTAGGGTGTATCTGAAAACTGCTAGTGCCGGGCTGGAGGTTCCACTTTGTGAGAGAAATTTGCAAATCAGCAAGGCGAGATTTTGGGGACGTAGTGGTGTTACGTTCCCAAAATTGTAAAGCAGAATACCGCAAAGTGGAACATTCAGAACGGTACAATGAGTTTTCAGACACACCCTAGCTAATTTGCAACGGCAGGAACTTAATTTTAATTTCTTAAGAATTGATATAAAAGCATTTGTATCGAAATAAAAATTGCTTAAAATATAAAATTTGTATCAATATAAAATTCGCATAAGAATAAAATTCGTATCAATATAAAATTAGAGTTGAATTATTACGAAAAGCATGGTAATATATGTTTATTAATTCTGTTTTTCAGAAACGAAAGGAGTTTATTAAATGAAAAAGAATACTTTATCTGAGGTATCTGTAAAATAAAACTGAACATGGGCGCAGCGCTGATTGCATAGGGAATGTACCCTTTTTTTCAGTGTGCCAAAAAGTAACCTTTCGTGAACACTGAAGCTTTTGTTTCGCAATATATGCAATGAAGTCAGCACACTTTAGGGTGTGTTATTTTTATGCAATTTTGCCAGATCAACCGCAGTATCAGCCATGAACGGCTGCTTGCTGCGGTATTTTTGCGCCTTTTTCTAACAGAAAGGAGTGATAGTTACGATTACTTTAACAACGAAACAAACAGTACAAACCATTATCGGAGGAAATATGAAGTTAACAGACTACGGCTTTATGCCGGAATATTATTTAGTGAACTCACAGGGGATTTATGCAAGAGTTACTGCTGTGCATAAAGAAAGTTATACCCTTATTACGGAGCAGGGCGAATGCTTTGCAAAACTAAAAGCCAGTGTCTATTACAATAATTGCACGGAGGAATTCCCTACCACAGGTGATTTTGTAGAGATTCAGTACAATAAGCTGGGAGACAGTCTTATCTTAAAGACCTTAAAACGCATTTCAAAGTTTTCCAGAAATGATTTCTCAGGGCATGCTGCAGGATATGTAAAAACCATAAAAGAGCAGACGGTAGCTGCTAATTTTGACTATGTATTTATCATGCAATCTCTTAACCACGATCTTAATCCTAAACGATTGGAGAGATATTTAACCCAGGCATGGCAGTCAGGGGCAAAGCCTGTTGTGGTTCTGACAAAGGCAGATCTGGCAGAGGATTTTTCAGAATACCTAGCTTTAGCCAGAAATACTGCTCCCAGGGTAGAGGTTCACGCAGTCAGTGCCAAAACTGGATACGGAATAGAGGGACTTACAGATTATCTTGAGAAAGGTAAGACCATTGTATTTCTAGGATCTTCCGGTGTTGGAAAATCAAGTCTTGTCAATGCGTTAGCGGGCAAAGAGGTGATGTCCGTTAATGAAATTCGTGAAGATGACAGCAAAGGAAGACACACAACTACCCACCGTCAGCTGATCAGACTGGACAGCGGCGTGATTATTATTGATACTCCCGGTATGCGTGAACTTGGTATGTGGAATGTTTCCGAAGGGTTAAGCGAAAGCTTTTCGGATGTAGAACAATACTTAGGACAATGCAGATTTTCAGATTGTAAGCATCAAAGTGAACCTGGTTGCGCGATAAAAGCAGCAATGAAGAACGGAGCTCTGACCAAGGAGCGTTGGGCAAGCTATCAGTCCTTAACAAAAGAAACTGCCTTTGTTGATAATAAAGCAGCCTATTTGCGAAAGAAAGATCAGCAGCATGTAGCTATTAAGATAAGAGAACGGCAGAAGAAAAAAGGGGGAGTGTGAAAATAAGGCAATTTATTTTTTGGATTGGAGCGCTAAACCGCTTATGGAGGTTATTACAAAATGATTCTTACAAATTTTACAAATAAGTATTTAGAACAGGCAATGAGCCTGGTAAAACAGAATTACAAAGAGGAAAGGCAATTCGTTTCCAGTCTTCCGGAGAATACTATTATTCCGGACTTGTCAGATTTGGTAGACAATAACCTGGGTGTGGCAGCTTTAGAAGGTGAGCGTCTGCTTGGATTTCTTTGCTGTTATGAGCCTTGGGAAAATGCTTTTGGAACAAAAGCAAGGGGAATCTTATCACCTCTCCATGGCCATGGTGCATTGGGGGGTGATAAAGAACTGATTTACCGTATGCTATATCAAAAGGCAGCAGAAAATTGGATAAAGCAGGATATCACTTATCACACAATTTCACTTTATGCTCATGATGAGCAGGTAAAAAAAGCATTTTTCACCTATGGTTTTGGTTTAAGATGCATAGATGCAATCAGACCTATGGAAAAAATAGCTGACAGTCAAAGTACCAAAATAACAATTAAGCGGTTAGAACAAGGAGACATTCCTAAAATCAGATCTTTACGGGAACAACTGTCTATTCATTTAAGTGAAAGCCCCTGCTTCCTTTATTCATCAGAGCAGGAATTTCAAAGCTGGCTTTCAAGAGCTGAAATGAGAAATTCGATAATATATGCTGGGTTTGAGGGAGAGAAAATCATTGCTTATATTGAAGTGATGCATGGCGGAGAGAATTTTGTTACTGAGAATACTGACATGATGAGTATTTGCGGTGCATATTGTCTGCCCAAAAGACGAGGTGAGGGAATTGTTCAGAACTTGTTAAATGTTATGATGGAAGAGCTTGCCAAGGAAGGTTATCAGCAGCTTGGAGTGGATTATGAAAGTTTTAATCCCACTGCTTACAGGTTTTGGAACAAGTACTTTAAACCCTATACCAACAGCGTTACACGAAGGATTGATGAGAAAATATTAACTAAGAGAAAAGAGGGATATTATGACCTATAATGAAGTTATTAGAACCTACGCTGCTGATTTGCTTCCCTTAATAATTGCCAGATATGGTTTGGAGGGATATGAAATCACACTTATAAAAGCACATGTTGGAGGCAGAAATATAGCATACAACTGTGAGAGAGAAGCTGCAGAAGCTAAAATTATCAGAATCATATATTTAAAGGACAGAAGCCTTAAGGATATATTAGGGGAAACAGAATATATCAGATATCTATTTGATAATGGAGGCAGTGTCTCGAATGTACTTAGTTCAGAAAAAGGGAATCTTGTGGAAGAGATTACTGTCAAGGGTCATACCTTTTATGTAAGTCTGTTTGCTAAAGCAAAGGGAATACAGCTGGCAGACAATAATTATCAGTACAGAGAAGGGGTTCCTCTAAGTGAATATTTTTACAACTGCGGTAAGGTGCTTGGAAAGCTGCATCAATTATCAATGGATTATACCCCTGTTCATAGACGGTATAGCTTCTTCGATAAATATAATGCTGATTATATCAATAAACTCATACCCGACTCTTATACTTTGCTAAAAGAGAAGATGACGGGATATCTGAAGACTTTGGAAGAATTGGACCAGAACCAAGAGTCTTTTGGTATGGTGCATTTTGACTACAGTGATGGTAATTTTATGATAGATTACAATACGGGGAATATAACCGTTTATGATTTTGATAATTCCTGTTATTGCTGGTATATGTACGAACTTGCTAATCTCTGGGTACATGGAGTAGGTTGGGTGCAATTTGAACCGGAGGTAAGTAAGCGCAAGAAGTTTATGGGCGAATATTTTGAAACAGTTCTCAGAGGCTATCGTTCAGAGATGAAAATAGAAGATTCTATGTTGGATAAATTGCCGTTGTTTATACAGGTTACACTTATCGAAGGTATAATTGATACTTTTGAGGTGATGCTGTACCAGGAGGAAGAGTTAAAAATTGATGAATTGTTGGCTTATGATATCAAATGCATGGAAGAAGATATTCTCTACCGGGGATTTTTCGATGAAATTTATTCCTGTGAAGAACCCTTTGAGTATGAGGAAGGAATAAATGGCATAAAGAATAAATAGAATAACAAACAAATAGCTTAACGAATAAATAGCATAACGAATAAATAGCATAACGAATAAATAGCATAAAAAGCATAACTAATAAATAGTTTAAGATGAAAAAGCATAAAAGAATAATTGCAAAGAAACTGAAACTAATCGAAAAATTACATTAATGAAATAGTAAAAGGTGGAATTTGATTTTGTTATTCCACCTTTTACTAGTACAAAGTGTATTCTGCTATTTTTGCTATTTTTGTCTGTTATTTTTAAATAAGTTCTTTCTGAGGATTAGCTCTAATGAAAGTTATTAATAAGGAAATTCTGATGTTACTTTTTCTAATACATCTGCTAATATACTTAATATAGAATATCTCATGTGATATAGTTGAGGATTTCTGTGTTTGCTTATCTTTAAGTGTTTTGCTATTCTTTAAATGTCTTGCTTATTTTTAAGTATTTTACTATTCTTTAAGTATTTTACTATTCTTTAAGTATTTTACTATTCTTTAAGTGTTTTACTATTCTTTAAGTGTTTTGATCTTGTAGTTACTTTCTGTTATGTTTATTCCAGACCGCCCATTAAGGCTTCAACAATTTCGGGATAGTGGAAGCTATGTGTTCTTCTATCGAGCAACCCAAACAGCTCACCGCTGCCGCTTACGGCGCCGTTATCCCACCAGATACAGGGAATACCCTTTTCTTTCGCTGACTTTACATAGAAATTTGCCCAGGCTGTACGTTGCTCCAGATTGTCTTTGTTAACAGCGCCGAATTCTCCGAGTATGACAGGGTATCCTTTAGAGAGAAAATAGCGGTCTATGTTGTCCATTAAGCTTGTAATCGCACCAGTATCCGATTTGTTATTAAGACTCCACTTAGAAGTTCCGGCAGTATTTAAGGCAAAATCATAAGGTGTATAAGCATGAATGGACACTATGATTTTATCGTCCTTTGGTAAATTAAAGTTATCCCAGGCAGAGGTAGAAGAGGTGGCTGCATATGGGGGGATCATTAGATGTCTTAAGGGATTGTTGCCTCCTGAACTGCGGATGGTGTTAACAAATGCTTCATTGAAATGATTTACGACTTCCTGGCCTTCTTCATCTCCGCCATTCCACTCATTGGCTGTACCTTTTTGACGTGGCTCATTTAATCCCTCAAAAATTAAATGCTCATCATAATTCTGGAAACGGTCGGCAATCTGCTTCCAGACTTTTGTCAAAATATCTATTGCTGCAGCTTCATTGTCATAAGAAGGGAAATGCCATTCTTCATGATGAAGGTTCAAAATAACAAACATGCCATTTTCAATGCCATAATCGACTATCTCCTGAACTCTGTCAAGCCAGGCATTATCAATGACATAATCCGGTGCTGCTCCAAGATGTTTTTCCCAGGTAGTCGGGATCCTAAGGGTGTTAAAGCCTCCTTGCTTAATCGCATCAATCATGGCTTTGTCTGTCTTAGGATTACCCCAGGAAGTCTCAGAGGAAAGTCCGGATCCGCCGGTGGCATCCAATGTATTTCCCAGATTCCAGCCAATTTTTATTTCTTTTACCAGCTCGATGGAAGGAATATCACGTATTGGAGAAGGACTTCCGGTTACTTGAGTTTCTCCTTCTTTTGTTGGTGCTGCCTCGGCCGTAATACTAGGCGTAGCTTCAGTTGAAGTCTCTGCTGCGGGCTCAGTAACTGTATTGGCTGCAGGAGAATTCTTAGAGCTGCCATTGCTTGTAGAAATAACCTCTTCATTTGTATTTGCATTATTTTTACCGCAAGCAGATAACACCAACAAGACTAGCAGTATAATGCTAATTAACTTTAGCTTCCCTTTATTCATTTACTATATATCCTCCCATTGAATTTAGTATTACTAATAGGATACCACGTTAAATAATTATTTACAATATATACCACGTGGAGAAATATATGGTTTAGTATAAGTATGATGGTATCGTTTTTAAAAATTTTGTGGTATAATAAAGTAACTAAATTATTTGAATATACAGGAGGTACGAAATGATAATCTCAATTAGTTGTTGGTTTCTTGGCTTAATATTTGTAGTATTAGGTATTATTGCTGGAAAGAGTAAGAAACCTGCAGGCATCTATTCAAATATTAAAGCCCCTGGTAAAGAAGAGATAAATGACTTAAAAGCATACAATAAAGCTGTAGGAAGATTGATAATGGGGTATGGCATTCTTCAGATTATGATGGGAGTGTTATTAATAAAAACCGGAGAAAAAAGTGCTGGTCTGGTCATGACTTTCTCTTTCTTTTTCGGCGGGATTGTTATGATGATTATTTATGAGATAGCAATAGGAAATAAATATATTAATAGAAAATCTGGGAGGCATAATTGAGAACAAGAGAAGAAGTAATCAAATATTGCAGATCATTGGAAGAGGTATATGAGGATTACCCTTTTCATGATTCTAACTGGACAGTGATGAGGTGCAAAGGGAATAAAAAGATGTTTGCCTGTATATATGAAAGATATGAAAACATATGGGTTAATGTAAAAGTTGATACAGAATGGATAGAATTTTGGCGCAATGCCTGGCCGTCAGTGGTTCCGGCTTATCATATGAACAAGGCTCATTGGAATTCCCTGATTCTGGATGGTGTAATTCCGGAGGAAGATACTAAGCGTATGATTTTAGAAAGTTATGATTTGGTAAAACCAAAAAGTAAAAAGCAAAAGACTAATATCATAAGTAAATAAATGTAGATTTATCAGGTTGTTTTTTATCATTATTTTGTATAAAAATTATATTGACAAATAGATACAAATTGAATATACTTAAGAAAATTAAACGAATAAACCGATGAACAAGAGAAGTAAGTAAAGAAATGCCTTACAGAGAGTCGCTTAATGGTGGAAGAGCGGCAGAGCAGAGATTACTGAATGGACTTGTGAGGGTGGCTCGAAAGCAGTGAATATATTTGCAAGTAGACGTCAACGGGAACCTCAACCGTTATCAACGAGGTGTATATGATAGTATACAAACAGAGTGGATGCAACAGCATCAATTTGGGTGGTACCGCAGAGCGTAGTCTTTGTCCCTTTTAGAGTAGGGATGAGGGCTTTTTTTATTGCTTTTTTCCTGAAATCACATGATTTGTATCTGGCAGTAACTGAGAATCTTATTGTGAAATACCGGACTTATCGGTATAGGAACCTGTTAATAATCAGGAACCTTATGAAGGAGGAGTTTATGAAAACTGTTTATGAAGAACTGGAGCAATATGAGAAGGATTACAGCATTATACCTGTTTGCAGGGAAACACTCTCGGATATGATTACACCTATTATTCTTCTGCAAAAACTGGCACAGGCAGGCGATAATTACTTTCTGTTAGAGAGTGTGGAAGGTGGAGAACACTTTGGAAGATATTCCTTTCTGGGACAGAATCCATCTATACGTCTTTCTTGTAAGAACAATATTGTTACGAAGAAAACCGGCAATATTGCTGAAGCTTTGAAAGAAACGCCATTTGATGCACTCAGGAAGCTGCTTATGGAGTATAAAGCACCAAGAATTGAAGGGTTACCCACCTTTACCGGGGGATTGGTCGGCTATTTCTCTTATGAGATGATTGGTTATGCAGAACCAAAACTGAACTTAAAGAAAAGTGATTTTAACGATTATGATCTTTCACTCTTTGATAAGGTAATTGTTTTTGATCATTTAAAACAAAAGATTTTACTAATTGCCAATTATCGCAGTGCTGAAGGAAAAAATGGCTACGAAAAAGCCCTTGCTGATATCGAGGATATGAGAGAAAAGATTTTTGCACCGGTAAAGCTTTCTAAGCTAAAACCGGCAAGCATTGGTAAATTCAAGTGTAATACCTCAAAAGAGAGATATCTTGAAATGGTTGAAAGAACAAGGCAGTATATCAGAGAAGGAGATATCTTTCAGGGTGTTATATCAAGAAGGTTTGAAGCGGAATATAAAGGAAGCCTCTTGAATGCTTACAGAGTCCTTCGTACAACAAACCCATCACCCTATATGTATTTTATCCAGAGTGAGGATTTACAGATTGCAGGTGTCTCACCGGAAACTATGATCAAATTGGAGAATGGAAAGCTTACCACCTTTCCGGTAGCCGGTACCAGACCAAGGGGCAAAACAAAAGAAGAGGATGACAGGCTGGAGAGAGAACTGCTGGCAGATGAAAAAGAATTATCCGAACACAATATGTTAGTAGATCTGGCAAGGAATGATGTAGGGCGAATAGCGGAATACGGCAGCGTTAAAGTTGAGGATTATATGCAGATACACAGGTTTTCAAAGGTAATGCATATAGCCTCTGTAGTGACCGGTACCCTGAGACAGGAGAAAGACAGCTGTGATACCATCAGTGCTCTGTTACCGGCAGGAACTCTGTCCGGTGCGCCTAAGTTCAGGGCCTGTGAAATTATAGATGAACTGGAAGCTGAGGCCAGAGGTGTATATGGCGGAGCCATTGGTTATCTTGATTTTTCAGGAAATCTGGATGTATGTATTGCTATCCGAACAGCCGTTAAAAAAGGTGATATGGTATATGTTCAGGCGGGAGCAGGAGTGGTTGCTGACAGTGTACCGGAGCTGGAATATGAAGAATGTGCCAATAAAGCAGGAGCAGTAATAGAAGCCATCAAACAAGCAGGGGAGGTGCAGGAACTATGATACTATTGATTGATAATTACGATAGTTTTTCTTATAATCTGGTTCAATTGATCGGAGATATTTTAAAGGAAAGAAACCTTCAATTGAACCAAATGAACCGCCTGGGTGTTATAAAGGGTCAGGAGGCAGAAGAAATTAAAGTAGTGCGTAATGATGAACTGACCATAGAGGATATTAAAGAACTTCATCCAAGCCACATCATATTATCTCCCGGTCCCGGAAGACCCATAGAGGCAGGAATCTGTGAGGAAGCAGTCAGAGCTCTCAAGGGAATTTATCCGATTCTCGGTGTATGCTTAGGTCATCAGGGAATTTGTGAAGCTTTTGGGGGTACCATAACTTATGCTGATACCCTGATGCATGGCAAGCAGAGCAAGGTTAGGCTTGATACAAAAAGTGCCTTATTCCAAGGACTGGAGGAGGAAGTGCTGGTGGGACGGTATCATTCTTTGGCAGCAGAACAGCGGACTTTGCCAGAAGAACTGCAAGTAATTGCAAATGCAGCTGATGGTGACATTATGGCAGTAAAACACAGGGATTATGAAATATACGGAGTACAGTTTCATCCGGAATCAGTTTTGACGCCAAAGGGAAGAACAATGATGGAAAATTTTCTGAATATATAATGAACCTCTTACGTCATTGACGATTACGCAACCATTAGTGAAAACAACGGATGTAGAAAAATTAAGTTCATACAAGGTACAGGAACAAAAGGCTAATGCAAATATAGGAACAGACCATTAAGGAGGAGAACGGATGATCAAGGAAGCAATCTATAAGTTAACCTGTAAGGAAGACCTGCCCTATGAAACTGCGGAGAGTGTTATGGATGAAATTATGAGCGGTGAAGCATCGGATATCCACATCGGGGCTTATCTGACAGCTCTTCGTATGAAAGGGGAAACCATTGAAGAAATTACTGCAAGTGCAGCCGGGATGAGAAAACACTGTGTCAGGCTTCTTCACAATATGGATGTATTGGAGATTGTAGGAACCGGAGGAGATGAAGCCTTTACCTTTAATATCTCCACCACTTCAGCCCTTTTAGTATCAGCGGCAGGAATACCGGTCGCTAAACACGGAAACCGCAGTGTTTCCAGTAAATGCGGTGCGGCGGATGTTTTAGAAGCCCTGGGGGTCAACATTATGATAAGCCCGGCAAAAAGCGCAGAAATTCTCTCGGAGATCGGAATCTGTTTTATGTTTGCTCAGACCTATCATACTGCTATGAAATATGTGGCCCCTGTCAGAAGGGAGCTGGGAATACGAACAATCTTTAATATTCTAGGACCGCTTTCCAATCCTGCAGGTGCGAATATGCAGCTTCTTGGAGTATTTGATGAGAAGCTGGTAGAACCTCTTGCACAGGTATTAAATAAGCTTGGTGTGAAACGGGCGATGGTGGTACATGGCAGAGATGGAATAGATGAAATATCCTTAAGTGCACCCACCTATTGCTGTGAGATCAGGGATGGAAAGCTTACCACCTATGTATTGGAACCAGAACAGTTCGGTCTAAATAAATGTAAAAAAGAGGATCTGGTAGGCGGAGGTACGTCAGAGAATGCAGAAATTGCAAGGGCAATTCTTGCAGGTGAAAAGGGACCAAAGCGAGATGCAGTAGTCTTAAATACTGCCGCATGTATCTATATTGTAAAGGATAATATCAGCTTTAAGGAGGCGGTGAAGCTGGCGGAAGATACCATTGACAGCGGTAAGGCAATGAGGCAGCTGGAGGAATTTATAAGCCTTTCAAACAATTAGACAGAGGAGACAGGAATATGATTCTGGACAACATTGTAGCAGCAACAAAAATAAGGGTAGAAAAGGATAAGGAAAGAGTCTCTTTTGAAGTGATGAAAAAGGAGGCACTTAAGCTGCCTGTAGATACTGGTTTCCCATTTGAAGCAGCATTAAGAACAGAGGATATAACATTTATTTGTGAGGTGAAAAAAGCCTCGCCTTCTAAAGGTGTCATAGCAGAAGATTTCCCTTATGCAGACATTGCAAAAGAATATGAAAAAGCTGGTGCAGGCTGTATATCGGTATTAACGGAACCGGATTTCTTTCTTGGCAGTGATAATTACTTAACTGAAATAAGAAAAGTGGTATCCATACCCCTTTTAAGAAAAGATTTTATAGTGGATGCCTACCAGATATATCAGGCGAAAACCCTTGGTGCAGATGCAATCCTGTTGATATGTGCCATTTTAAGTCAGAAAGAACTGGAGGAATATCTTAACCTAAGCCGTGAACTGGGGCTTTCTGCGCTGGTGGAAGCTCACGATGAAGCAGAGGTCTTTATGGCGGTAAAGGCAAGAGCTGCTATTATCGGCGTTAACAACAGAGATTTAAAGACCTTTGAGGTAGATATCAGAACCAGTGAAAGACTAAGAAAACTAGTGCCTGAGAATATCCTTTTTGTTGCAGAAAGCGGAATTAAGACCGCTGATGATATGAAAGTATTAAAGGAAGCTGGTGTAAATGGTGTTCTTATTGGTGAGACTTTTATGAAAAGCTGCGATAAAAAAGCTGCGCTGGCTGAACTTAGAGGGGATATCTAATGACAAAGGTTAAGATCTGCGGTTTGCGGAGAGAGGAAGACATTCAGATAGTAAATAAATATCTTCCGGATTACATCGGATTTGTATTCGCTGACAGTAAACGGAAAATTACAAAGGAAGAAGCTCATAGGTTGAAAAGTAAGCTGGATGAGAGAATTCTTTCTGTTGGAGTATTTGTCAATGCTCCTGTTGAGGAAATTGCAGCTTTGGTTAAAGCTGAGATAATCAATGGTATTCAACTTCATGGAGATGAGGATGAGAAATACATGAATACTCTGCGAAGTAGGATAAAGGAAGCTGTACCAATTATTAAAGCACTTAGAGCAACTAAGGAAGAGGAGATTAACAATGGCCGAAAGTTACCGGCAGATTATTTTCTTCTTGATACTTATTCTGCTAAACATTACGGCGGTATAGGAAAAACCTTTGACTGGAATATAGTACCGGAGGATTTTGGGAGATTTTATCTGGCTGGTGGATTGAATAGCTGTAATGTAACCAAGGCTATTGAAATGCTGCATCCCTATTGTGTGGATATTAGCAGCGGAGTGGAAACAGAAGGTTATAAAGATGAAAAAAAGGTAATGGAATTTATTGAAGCAGTACGGGCAAGCAGGTAGAACTGAAAATTACAGAAATAGCCGGGCTATAGAATTGTATTTAGAGGCAGTATAATTAGAGATATAATATAGCAGTGGAACATAATTGCTTACAAAAAATAAAAACAGAAAATAGAAACTGTATTAAAGTATATAAGATATATTTAAGAAAAAGCAGGTGTATCTGATGTTTGTATATATAAAGTCCCAAACTCATTATATACAAATTGCTTAGTTGAAAGAATTGTAGTTGAAAGAATTGTAATAGAATGAAATATAAAAGAAAGAAAATATAAGAAAATATAACACAAAGAAAATATAATAGAAAGGATACCGCAATTTAGTTTACAGCTTTAAAAAGCGGCAGATGCGTCCTTAGATTTGTTACAACGAAAGGTCAAAGGCGTATCAGGGTAGAACAATGAAAAAAGGCAGGTTTGGTGAGTTCGGAGGTCAGTATGTTCCGGAAACTCTTATGAATGCAGTAGCAGAGGTGGAAAAAGCCTATGAATATTATAAAAATGATCCGGATTATGTGTCAGAGCTGGAGACTTTATACCATGAATATGCAGGAAGGCCGTCAAGGCTATATTATGCAGAAAAGATGACAAAAGATCTGGGTGGTGCAAAGATATATCTGAAAAGAGAGGATTTGAATCATACCGGCTCCCATAAGATCAATAATGTATTAGGGCAGGTGCTTCTTGCAAAGAAAATGGGTAAGACCAGGGTTATTGCAGAAACAGGAGCCGGGCAGCATGGTGTGGCAACAGCAACGGCAGCAGCACTTATGGGACTCGAATGTGATATCTTTATGGGTAAGGAAGACACGGACAGACAGGTATTGAATGTGTACCGAATGGAACTCTTAGGAGCCAGGGTACATCCTGTGACCAGCGGTACCCAGACCTTAAAGGATGCTGTAAATGAGACCATGAGGGAATGGACCAGAAGGGTAGAGGACACTCTGTATGTTCTTGGCTCAGTAATGGGTCCCCATCCCTTTCCTACAATAGTAAGGGACTTTCAGAAAATCATAGGCAGGGAGATTAAGAGCCAGCTCAAGGAAAAGGAGGGCAGGCTTCCGGATGCGGTAATCGCCTGTGTTGGCGGCGGCAGCAATGCTATGGGTGCCTTCTATGAATTCATAGAAGATTCTGAAGTTCAGCTCATTGGATGTGAGGCTGCCGGTCTTGGTGTTGATAACCCTAAGAATGCGGCGACGATTGCAAACGGTACGGAAGGGATCTTTCATGGCATGAAGTCTATCTTTTGTCAGGACGAAGACGGACAGATAGCGCCAGTTTACTCCATATCCGCCGGCCTTGACTATCCAGGAATCGGTCCGGAGCATGCCATGCTTTATAAAACAGGAAGAGCCTCCTATGTACCTGTTACGGATGAAGAGGCGGTTAAAGCTTTTGAATATCTGTCACGGACAGAAGGAATTATTCCTGCCATTGAAAGTGCACATGCTGTTGCTTATGCAAGAAAATTAGCACCGAAAATGGACAAGGAGAAAATAATAGTAATCAATATATCCGGACGTGGTGATAAGGATGTAGCTGCAATCGCAAGATACAGGGGGGTAAATATTCATGAGTAGAATTAAGAATGCATTTAAGCAGGGAAAAGCATTTATCAGTTTTGTAACAGGAGGAGATCCTGACCTGGAAACCACAGAAAAATTAATTGTTGCAATGGAAGCAGCAGGAGCAGACCTTATAGAAATTGGAATTCCTTTCTCTGATCCAATTGCGGAAGGCGCAGTTATTCAGGAAGCAAACGAAAGAGCATTATCTGCAGGCTGTACCACGGATAAGCTTTTTGATATGGTAAAAGGAGTAAGAGGAAAGGTAAGTGTACCGCTGGTTTATCTCACTTATATCAATCCAATTTATACCTATGGTAAGGACAGATTCTTTAAAAGGTGTGTGGAATGCGGCATAGATGGAATTATTGTTCCTGATCTGCCCTTTGAAGAGAAGGAAGAACTGGAAGTGGATTGCTTAAAATACGGAGTGGATTTGATTTCCCTGATTGCCCCCACCTCTAATGACCGAATCCGTATGATAGCAGAACAGGCAACAGGCTTCATTTACTGTGTTTCTTCTATGGGGGTAACAGGTGTAAGGTCGGAAATCAAGACGGATATCAGCTCCATGATTTCCATGGTACGCGAGGTAACCTCTACACCCTGCGCGGTAGGCTTTGGAATCTCAACACCTGACCAGGCAAGGGAATTTGCAGCTGTCTCTGATGGAGCTATTGTTGGCAGTGCAATTGTGAAAATCATTTCACAATATGGTAAGGACAGCATAAAACCTGTAGCTGATTATGTCAGAGAGATGAAAGAAGCAGTGAGGAAAGCTTAAAATACATGGTTTTACGATTAAAGGTAACTGTAATTTTATGAACATATAACAATTGATTGGTAACATATTTTTAAAAGTATAATGCGAGGAAATTGCTAAAAGGAGGGAAAACAATTCCCTCTTTTTTTATGTTCCCACTATAAAATAAAAGTGGGTGGGTAATATGAAAATACTAAATTCATAAATAAGGGTTTGGTTTTGAAAAAAGGGTTTAGGCAATAAAGCCTGTTGAAATTTGTTTTTGTATATAAGCATATGGCAAATATTATAAATAAACAGGAGAAAAAACAAAGAAAAGCAACGTTATGAACATAATTTTCGGTAATCTGTATGGATTTCTCTACATTTTTATTGAAGAATGACTAAAAGTGTTATAAGGTAATAATGGAGACTGGTATTAAAATATTACAACGGGGAAAGATTTTGGAGGTTTATTATGTTTGAAGTATTACTGGTGGATGATGAAGCTTTGGTTCGTGACGCCATAAGTACCAACATGAAATGGGAAGAGCTCGGGTATCATTTGGCTGGAACCTGTAAGAATGGCAAGGAAGCGATGGAATTTCTAGCAATACATAAGGTTGAATTGGTAATAACGGATATCTGTATGCCTTTTGTTGACGGACTGGAGCTTGCCAGATATATCTACGAAAAACATACAGATACCAGGACGATTATATTAAGCGGATATAATGAATTTGAATATGCAAAGACGGCGGTTAAGTACCAGGTGGTAGAATATGTACTTAAGCCTGTTACGGTAGCTGAGTTAAATGAGATTCTATTAAGAGTAAAAGAAACAATCAGTGAAGAACGAAAGAAGAAAGAGAGTCTTCACAAACTTACGGATTCTTATCAGAAGAATCTTCCAATATTACGTTCCAGATATTTAAACCAATTGGTCAAGGGGATGCATAAACAACAGCCGGAAGAGAAACTCCATGAAAAGCTAAGGGAGCTGCACCGGGATATCAGCGGTGAATGCTATATGATTGCCCTTATGGTAGCAGAGCATACAGAAGACTTTCTTAACTCTATGCCGGAAGCTGCCGGGGATCTGCCGGAATTTATTCTTTTTAATATATTGGAAGAGATGACTTCTGCAGACGATAAACTACTGGTATTTCAGGATTTGCAGAACAATACGACCCTTCTTATGTCAGGCATTTCAGAAGTATTCTTATTGGAGAAGCTGCAAAAAGTATATGATGACAGTAAAGGGATGATGAAGGAGTATTTTGGATTAGGGGTGACACTGGGAATCGGTAGTCCCGTCAATCTGCTTTATAAGGTACATAAATCCTATGAAGGAGCAGTGAACGCACTGGAATATCGATTTCTATATGGGCAGGACAGAGTACTTTTTATCAAAGATTTTGTAGAAATGGATCAGGTCAGAAATATTGAAATTAGTGATGATATCAGAAAACTTACTCTGGCAGTTAAGCTTAACAGTAAAGCTGAAATTGCTGAAAGCCTGAAAGAGATTGTATCCAGATTGCGAAAACTGGTTCTGTCTTCTGCCAGGATATATATCTGCGTGCAGAACATCCTGGTGGCTCTGAATAATCTGGTGGACAGTTTGAATCTTACCGACGAGGAAATTACCGAACGGCAGAATAATCTTTTAAGACTTTTGTACACCATGAAAACCCTTGAGGAGGTGGAGAAGCTCCTTTGTGAGTACTGTTATTATATCGGAGAGATTTTAGCAGAACAAAGGGATAGCTTCAGCAAGAAGCAGGCGATTATTGCGGTAGAATATATAGAAGAACATTATATGGATGAAGACTTAACCCTGCAGTCCATGTGCAGTGATCTTGCAATCAGCATGAGTTATTTCAGTACCATTTTTAAACGCTACACCGGTGAAACGTTTATCGAAGCCTTAACCAAGCGGAGAATGAAAGCTGCCAGGGAGCTTCTTTCCAATACTACTCTGAAGGTATATGAAATTGCAGAGAAGGCAGGTTATGCAGACCCCCATTACTTTGCCATAACCTTTAAAAAGATTACCGGCCTGACACCGAAGGAGTACGCAAGAAAGGAAGGAAGACTGCATGTTTAAGTCTGACACAGAAGCAGTGCTTGGGAAACGGTTTGGCAGATTGCTGCAGCCCTTTAAGAGTATCAGGATGAATATGATATTCTTATTTTCCCTGCTGATTCTGTGTGCGGTGTTTTTGTTTCTGGGAATCTCTTTGAATGTTACCAGAAAGGCAGTTATTGAGAATTCCACAGAATATACAAAACAAGTAATCGGACAGGTGAATGCAGATATTGATGCCTATATCAGCTACATGGAAAATATTTCAACCTTGCTGGTGACTAATATGGATGTAAGGGAGTATCTGTCGACAGCACCCTATAGTGAAAAGGATATAGAACTATATTCCAGGATGCTGTCACAATTTGAAACGATCCTTAGTATGAGAGAAGATATTTATAACATTGTTGTCTACGGTGAAAATGATAAATTTGCCTTAAATCATGGTACCCAAATGCTCAACCGCAATGTGGATATCAAGGAAATGACCTGGTATAAGAAAGCCATAGAAGGCAATGGCAGACGTGTATTATCCTCTTCCCATGTTCAAAATGTTATTTCTGATGATTACAAATGGGTTGTAACCTTAAGTAAAGCAATCCGCACCAAAGAAACCGGAAAGATTCTCGGTGCGCTGCTGGTAGATCTGAATTACAGTTCTATTACAAAGCTCTGCCAGAATATTAAAATGGGAAACAAAGGATACATTTTCCTTATTGACAGTCAGGGAGAGATTATCTATCATCCGAAGCAGCAGCTTATTTATACCGGGCTTAGAAAAGAAAAGATCGGAGAAATCTTCACCTGCAAAAAAGATCACTTCATAACAACTGTAGAAGGTGAAGAAAAGCTCTATACCATGTCTACTTCTGAAAAGACCGGGTGGACTGTAGTGGGAGTGGCAAATATTAATGAATTGTTTCCAGGCAGACAGGCCACCCAGAGTATTTATCTGGAAAGCGCTCTGATGTTACTATTGGGAGCTCTTATAATAGCAGTACTTTTCTCAAATAAGCTGACAAGACCAATCACGGATTTAAGGAATTCCATGAAGGAAGTAGAAAAAGGAAGCTTTGATAAAGTGCCTCGAAAGGATTGGGGGGACGGAGAGATTGGAATGCTTCATAAGTCCTTCTATGCCATGACCGATGAGCTCCAGAACCTTATGAAGGATAAGAGCAGAAGCCAGAAGGAAAAGTATAAGCTGGAGCTCAGAGCCTTACAGGCCCAGATAAATCCTCACTTCCTATATAATACCCTGGATTCTATCGTATGGATGGGGGAGGGAGGAAATAATAAAGAAGTGGTAATAATGACGGCAACCCTTGCTAAGCTGCTGCGGCAGAGTATCAGTAATGAAGTGGAATTTGTCACCATAGAGAATGAAGTGGATTATGCCAGAAGTTATCTTATCATCCAGAAAATGCGTTACAGAGATCAACTATCCTTTGAAATCGAGGTTGACCCGATGATATATTCCTGCCGCATGGTAAAGTTAATTCTTCAGCCCCTGGTGGAGAATGCCATTTATCATGGTATTAAATACAGGGAAACAAAAGGAACGGTAATAATACGTGGAGAAGAAACCATGGATGGTATCCTTTTGCAGGTAATTGATAATGGAATCGGTATGGAGGAAGATACCTTAAAGCACATATTTGATAAAAAGGATAAGTCCGGTAAGAGTAACGGAGTAGCTGTGGAAAATGTTAACCGCAGGTTGAAGCTTTATTATGGTGAGAAATACGGTCTACAGTATGAAAGTACTCCCGGTATAGGGACTACTGTAAGCATTTATCTGCCGAAAGTGGAGGGGGGTGTACCGGGTGAAGAGTTTTGAAGTAACGAAGAAGAAAAAGAAGTTCTTTCAATACCCTCGGATAATTGCTTTGATAATACTGTTTCTGTGTAGCGGAATCTTTCTTTACAAGATAATGCTGCACAAAGAAAAGCCGATGGAAATTATCTGTATTGTTAAGAGTCTTGATGAGAATAATGGTTTCTGGCAGTCTGTTATGGAGGGGGCTAACTTAGCTGCAATGGAATACAATGCGCAGATTGTTATCTGGGGAGCTGAGAAGGAGGATGATTACGGCACCCAGAACCAATTAATCGAAGAAGCGATTAATAGAAAACCCGGAGCCATTGTCCTGGCTGCAGCCGATTATATCAAAACCGTTGATTCTGCCAAAGCAGTGGTTGCTAACAATATAAGGCTTGTGCTCATAGACTCAACTGTCCAGGGGGATTTTGCTGACGCAGTGATAGCAACGGATAATTATAAAGCTGGAATCCGTATGGGTGCCCTGATGAAGCGGCTGTTAAAAGACGGTAAGGAAATAGGGATTATCAGTCATGTAAAAGGAACCTCCACAGCCATTGACCGTGAAAACGGCATAAGAATGGGACTTACAGATGACAAAGATAAGATTGCAGAGATAACTTACTGCGATTCCGACACGGAAAAGGCCAAGGAACTAACAAAGGAAATGGTTAAGAAGCATCCTGATATATCAGTAATTGCTGGTTTGAACCAGTATGCATCAGTCGGAGCCGGAGCAGCTATTAAAGAAATGGGACTGGAGAAATCAATCAAAGTCATTGGTTTTGATAATGCTACCGAACAGATAAAATATCTGGAGGAAGGAATATATGAAGCGATTGTAATTCAGAAATCCTTCAATATGGGATACCTTGGTGTGGAAAGTGCGATTAAGCTTATAAAAGGGGAAAAGACAGACAGGATTATAGATTCCGGTTCCACTTTAATCACAAAAGATAATATGTATACCAGCTTAAATCAAAAGCTGTTATTCCCTTTTGATTAGTTAATAAGTTAATTACTCATAATTCTCTCTTTAGGACGCAGAGTTATTTCGTACTATATCTAAAAAAATGAATAATATCAATAGTATAAAAAGGTTAAAATCTTAGGAAAGTAAGATTTTAACCTTTTTATATAGAATTCTCTATTAAATTGTTCCCGGAAAGAAAATATAATGTGCTTACAGAAGCAAAAACAAAAGAACAGAAAGCATATTGGAAGGTGAATGTATGGAGAAAGTATTAATTTCCATGGAAAGAATCGATAAAGCCTTTTCCGGCGTCAGCGCTTTAAGAGGAGCGAACCTCGAAGTCCGGGCAGGAGAGGTTCATGCACTTATGGGTGAGAATGGCGCTGGGAAATCAACCCTGATGAAGATTCTGACAGGAATCCACGCAAAGGATGCTGGAATTGTCAGGTTCGAGGGCAGGGAGATAGAATTTAAGAATCCGAAAGAAGCACAGGATGCTGGTATTGTAATCGTTCATCAGGAGCTTAATATGATGAACCATCTTACCGTTGCTCAGAACCTGTTCATTGGCAAAGAAAATACCAAAGGCAGATTTATTGATGATAAAGAAAATAACAGACAGGCGCAGATACTTTTTGAGAAATTAAATATTTCCATTAATCCCAAGGAGACTATGGGGAATCTCACCGTAGGAAAACAGCAGATGGTAGAAATAGCAAAAGCGATTTCAGCAGAGTCCAAAGTCATTGTCTTTGATGAGCCTACAGCCGCCCTGACAGATACAGAGATAACAGAACTCTTTAAGATTATCAGGGAATTAAGGGCAAAAGGTCTTGGGATTGTATATATATCACATCGAATGGATGAAATCAAGCAAATTACCGACCGGGTAACCATTATGAGAGATGGTGAGTATGTAGACACCCTGATTTCAGAAAAGTGTACGAAGGATGATATCATAAGCCGGATGGTAGGCAGGGTTATCTATGAAGACCCCAAAGAAACCAGCAATGTAGCTAAGGATGCACCTGTGGTACTTAAGGTGAAGAACCTGAATGCCGGTAAAATGGTACGGGACGTAAGCTTTTCGTTAAGAAAAGGTGAAATACTTGGTATTGCCGGTCTTATGGGCTCAGGAAGAACAGAAACCGCAAGGGCATTATTTGGAGCAGACCCCATTGACAGCGGAGAAATCTACATAAAGGGACAGAAAGTTACCATTAATAATCCCTGTGATGCAGTAAAAGCCGGAATCGGATATTTATCAGAGGACCGTAAACGATACGGAATTATTGTAGAAAAGACGGTTGCCGATAATTCAGTTATGGCAGCACTGGAGAAATACTGTTCCGGACAGTTTATTCATGACAGAAGAATCCAAAAGGATGCTCAAAAGTATGTAGAAATGCTTAAGACGAAAACACCTTCCGTGGAACAGCTGGTAGTTAATCTTTCAGGGGGTAACCAGCAAAAGGTAGTAATAGCCAAATGGCTGTTAAAAGACAGTGAGATACTTATCTTTGATGAACCGACCAGAGGAATCGATGTAGGAGCCAAAAGCGAAATCTATGCGCTTATGAACAATCTGGTAAATCAGGGTAAATCCATTATAATGATTTCCTCTGAATTACCTGAAATCCTCCGTATGAGCGATCGAATCCTGGTTATGTGTGAGGGAAGAATAGCCGGAGAGTTCATGATAGAAGACGCCAGCCAGGAGAAAATTATGCATGCTGCAACTTTAAGAAAAGAAAGGAATCAGTAAATTATGAAACCAACAGAGAAAAAAGAAATCAATTCCTTTAAATCTATCATTAAACATATAGGAACACAGAAATTAATTGCAGTACTTGCTTTAATAGTAATATATATCTTTTTCGCCATATTCAGCCAGCCCTTTCGAAGCTCCAATACATTGATCAGTATCTTCGATTCTTCATATTATATAGGTTTTCTGGCAATCGGTGTTACCTTTGTCATCATAACCGGTGGTATTGATCTGTCCATCGGTACAGTAATGGTATGTTCAGCCTTAATGGGAGGAGTTCTTTATGAGCTTGGCCTGCCTCTTCCTTTGGCCTTAATCGCCATTGTATTAATTGGAGCAGCTTTCGGATTGGTTAACGGTCTCATGGTATCTGTCTTAAAGCTTCCGGCTTTTATTGCAACCCTTGGTACCATGATGGTAACCAGAGGTCTTGGTTCTATCATAACAGGAACAAAGAGTATTACCTTTCCGCTAAGAACCAATGAAGACGGCTGGTATAAATCCTTATTCCGTACCGGACCCATAGGAGGCCTTGAAACTGGATTTCCTTCAGGTTTTCTGTTACTTATAGGAGCAGCTGTAATCATGGCTGTAATACTTACGAAAACAAAAACAGGTCGATACATACTGGCTTTGGGCAGTAATAAAGAAGCTACCAGGTTATCCGGTGTAAACATCATGAAGTGGGAGACCATTGCCTATGTAATCAGTGGTACCTTTGCAGGAATTGCAGCGGTATCTTATGTAGCTATTTATTCAACAGTACAGCCGGGAACAGGTAATGGCTTTGAACTGGATGCCATTGCAGGTGTTGTAATCGGCGGAACCTCACTGGCAGGTGGTGTTGGTTCTGTTGCAGGAACTTTGATCGGTGTATTTATTATGAGCGTGCTCAAAGTTGGACTTCCCTTTATCGGATTACAGCCTCACTATCAGCTGTTTATAACTGGTATCGTATTAATAATAGCTGTATATGCAGATGTCCGCAACCGAATAAAGAAAAAGACCAGATAGTGTTATTCATACTATAGTCTGCCTCTGACGGTGTGAAAATAAGTCTAAAACCAAAAGATAAAAACTATGACTTACCTGACTTACAGAGTATTAAGAGCAGAATAATGGATAAAAGAGTATCAGGATTACTTACCTCCTGGGAAAGTGCTTTTAGGAGCATACATACCCGGAGATAATAATAAAAAGCCACATATAAGGAGGATATTTTATGTACTTAAAAAGGGTAGCAGCAATGGGGATTGCAGCAGTGTTTCTAATGGGTACCTTATTAACGGGATGCAGTAAAGAGAACACTTCCCAGACCAGCGGAGGAACAGAAGCTTCCGGCGGTAAAATGACAGTAGAAATTGTTGCAAAGGGTTTCCAGCATGATTTCTGGCAGGCAGTATTAAAAGGAACGGAAAAAGCAGCCGCAGAATTCGGTGTTACAACAAACTTTGTAGGTCCTGAAGGAGAAGGAGCTATTGCAGCACAGGTTGAACAGCTGAACAATGCCATAAACAAAAATCCCAGCGCAATATGTCTGGCAGCACTTGATACCAGCGCAGCAATTGATTCCATAGCAAATGCACAATCCAAAAAGATACCTATCATCGGATTTGATTCCGGTGTTCCCGGTGCTCCGGAAGGAGCAGTTGCTGCTAATGCTGCAACGGATAACTATAAGGCAGGAGAACTTGCTGCCGAAAAAATGTATGAAGCCATTAAGGATAAAGTAACAGACCCGGCAGAAACAGTACGCATCGGTGTAGTAGCTCAGGAAGCTAATTCTGAGTCTATAACACAAAGAACTGCAGGTTTTGCAGAAAAAATGTCCGCCCTCATTGGTGAAGATAAATCCTCTGTTGAAGGTCATGACAAATACAGCCGTAAAGTTGAAGGAGCTAAGGTTGTTATTGAAATTAGAATACCTACTGAAGTTACTGACAATGCCGGTAAGACAGAAGCTCTTACACTTCTGAATAAAGAGGATTTAATCGGTATCTATGGCTCCAATGAATTTGCAGCGAAATGTATTATTAATGCCAATGAAGGCATGAACAAACTTGGGGCAGATAAAGTGATTGCTGTTGGTTTTGACTCCGGTGCTTTGCAGCTGGATGCAGTAAAGTCTGGTGTGTTTTATGGTTCTGTAACACAGGATCCTGTATCCATCGGTTACAATGCCGTGAAACTTGCAGTAGCAGCAGCCAAAGGTGAGAAGGTAGAAGATATGGATACCGGATGTCAGTGGTATAATGCTGAAAACATGGACAGCGCAGAGATTGCACCTTGTCTGTATGAATAACATAGGATTAGCATAGAGGGCTTTGGTCCTCTATGTTTTTTGCTGCTTACTACTAAGTGTAGCAATTGATTCCTGCAATATTGGATAATGGAATAAATACATAAACAGGGAATTGAGTAGGCAGTTGAGTGATATATAAAAACCCTGACATGCCAAAAATACTTGCCCCTGTAAGAAAAAAGTAAAATTGACGAGGCCCCTGGTAATAAGGAGAAGATGGTATCAAACTGATAATAGACCAGTGCTCCAGTAAGCAATTAGCGGAGGGCGAAGGTGTGTCAGGGGTATTGTCCGAGTTTACCGTTGGAGCAGGCGGTGGCTGCGGTATTAACTGACCGGAAGGGATTGCAGATAACAAAGCACCGTATTGATATACAATCTGCTGTATTTCAAGCAGATTGTATGCCTGACCAATCTCATTCGTTGATTCACTTAGATTGCCGGGAGGATAAGCGCCGATAGGGCAGAGAGCCTCCAATTGATTAGAATGTAACATCCGGGACCTCGATACTGGTTTGTTACAATATATTACGGAAAGTACTTGTTTGTTACAGCAATAGAAGCATATTAAAACAGGTTTGAGTTTACAATTAATAATTAATTTATTGGTAGGAATTATAAGCCAGGCAATTTGCAGCAAACATTCCGCTGTAGAGTGCACCCTGCATCCAGCCGTGTTTGGAAGAGGTGTGCTCACCGGCAAAGAATACACGGTTGTTATATTCCGGTAACAGCATATCATAACCGAAATTAAGCAGTTGGCCTGGGAGATTGGTAGCAAAAGCACCTTTGGCAAAAGGCTCTTCATTCCAATTAACCGTTTTGTGTCCTGTAATCAATCTGTTTAAATAATCTTCCGGGAGACCATGAACTTCTTCTACATTTCTCTTAATATAGGAAAACCGCTGCTCTTCAGGGAAAGCACCAACTCGAACAGCATCCAGTCCTATGTTATACGAAGCAGTAAATACTCCCGGTTCGTTTGGTGTACAGCCCCATTCCTCTAAACAGGCAAGATGGTCCGTAGGGTAAAAGATAGTTCGGATGGGCAGATCAGTAGCAGAAAAACCTCCGTTCATTCTTCCGTAATCAGTATCTTCTTCCCAAAAACGTCTTTTGCTTAAAAAAGAGGCTTTTAAGGAATTATAATAGTTCAATTCTCTGATAGCCTGCATCTTCTGATTGGTAAAGAAGGGTTTTATATCAAAGGTTCTAAGCAGAGAAAAAGGGATGGCGCAAATGATGTAATCAAATTCTTCGGTCTGATTTCTTAAACCTGGGGTATTGTATCTCAGTAAAACCTTATTGTCTTCCAGCTGATATATTCCATTAACGTAATACCCCATATTAACCTGGCAGTCTCCAAGATCCTCTTTACCGATGGTATACTCATCAGGAGTGAGATTCGTTAAAGAGTTATAAAAAGCATAGGGGAGATATTCCATTCCTCCGGAGATACGATAGACGTTGGCATAATCCATGGAATATTCTTCACTGAGCGTTTCGAAATAGTTTGTTGCAAGAGTGTCACCTGTCAGTGAATTTACACTGGCAAGAAGGGTTATTGCATCCTGACTCAAACCGAGATCCTCAAGAATCTGCCGGACACTTTGATTGATATAGGGAAGAATTTGAGGAGAATAGTACGGTAATATCTGAAGAAGTTCTTTTCTGGTATCGGGAGAGAGTTCCTTTAACAGACTGGAAAATGCGTAATCATTCAACTGATTCCAGGGAGTATTTCTTTCGGCAGGTGTAAGATTATACAGAGGATAAAGATACTCCATAATATTTGCCCCCTCGGGATCTTTGCGGGTTCTGGTATTATGGACATAAATGAAATTATTAGGCATTCCCTGGGAGGAGGGAACTGTCATTAAGTTAAAGAGGTTAATATAATGCCAGGTAGTACCATGAGAGACTGGTATTCGCATAGCACCGAACTCTCCATAATAGTTTCTGCTTCTGTCAAAATAATAGGTATAGACTCTGCCGCCTATACGTTCTTCATTAGCTTCAAAAACCGTAATGTCTGCTCCGGTCTTACGAAGCTCAAAGGCAGCTGCCAGACCAGCAAGTCCTGCACCAATTATACCTATCCTGACTTTCTTTAACCCACCGGGTTCTATGTAGGTATTAATGTCAGGCGGTGGATTTAACAGTTCAATTATATTGTACAGATCTTCGGATCTCCCTGCCCCTTCCAAGGAATTTGATAGCATCTGATACCTCTGGGTGTCGGTAGGGTTCATAAAAGTATGAATGTTTGTCATCTTTTTACACCTGTATAAATTATGTTACTTTAATGTATTGCCTATAGGATGGAAATATTCTGGATATTCGTTCTGTTATGGCTGCTTATTTCATAAAATAGAGGTTATTATTGAAATACCTTATTTTGGTAAGGGAATAACGCTATAGAGCTGATCCGAAGCAAGCCACACCGGTAATTACCTTTTGGCAGGGAATCCATGGGAATTATCTAAGTAGAGGTACACAAATTGAAATGTAATTAAATAACAATATATTTTACAGAAGGATTTATAAGCGTAAATTATTACTGTAATAGCATAGGTGTAAAAAAATTATAAAATACCTGAAAAATAATTGTAATCCCTTTTACAATCCTGTATAATTATTAAAAAGCGCTTTCAAGAGCAAAAAAAACACGGGATGAAATAGAAAGGCAAAAGAAAATGAAATTATTACAGGACAGAATTATATCAGACGGCAACGTAAAGAGCGGAAATGTACTTAAAGTGGATAATTTTTTGAATCATCAGATGGATATTGAGCTATTCAATGAAATCGGAAAAGAGTTTAAACGAATCTTTTCAGAATACTCCATAAATAAAATACTTACCATAGAAGCATCCGGTATCGGTATTGCCTGTATAACCGCACAATATTTCAACGCACCTGTAGTATTTGCAAAGAAAGCCCAGAGCATAAATATCGATGGTGATGTATATTCAACGAAAATCGAATCTTTTACTCATAAGAAAACCTACGATGTTATTGTTTCTAAAAAATTCATAAGTCCCGAAGACAGAGTTCTAATTATTGATGATTTCCTGGCTAACGGTTGTGCACTTGCAGGGTTGATAGATATTGTACGCAGTGCAGGAGCAACGGTAGAAGGCATCGGAATAGTAATAGAAAAGGGCTTCCAAAATGGTGGAGATATGATTCGTAGTATGGGTGTAAGACTTGAATCTTTGGCTATCATTGAAAGTATGGATGCAGAAAACGGCACAATAGAATTTCGTTAATTACTTAAAGGATACATATAATCCGCTTTGAAAAGGGGCGGATTTTTTGTGCGCCTTTCTAGTCCAGGAGCAAAATAGTGGTGGACATTTCACACTTCTTATTTGGGAAGTACCGTACCTTCAATTGCGATAAGCATTGATATTAGTGCGGAAAGAAGAAAGCAATCCACTTTTTATTTGAACACGCCAGGGCGTGAAGGGTAGTTAACCTGATCACGAAAGGGGGATAGTATGAAGCATATCATTACATATTTAAAACCTTATGGGCTGCGAATGCTTATGGGGTTTATCATAAAAGTTGCAGGTACTTTTATGGATTTGGGACTTCCCTGGGTGCTGGCCTATATTATTGATGAGGTCATTCCTTTAAAAGAAGTAAAATATATTCTGCTATGGGGCGTCTTAATGCTTCTCCTGTCGGTAGGTGCAAGACAATTTAATATAACAGCTAATCGTATGGCGTCCAGAGTTGCCGGAGATACCGTAAAGAAATTAAGACATGATTTGTTCCTTAAAATACAGCAGCTTTCCGGTTCACAGGTGGATTATTTATCGATTCCGTCCCTGGTATCCAGAATGACTTCAGATACCTACAATATTCATCAGATGGTCGGTATGATGCAAAGGCTGGGTGTCAGAGCACCGATTATCCTTGTGGGAGGTATGATTCTGACCTTTACATTGGAACCGGTACTAACGCTGATACTTGTAGGAATTCTACCTTTGCTGGCCTTCTGTGTATATGTGGTTTCCAAAAAGGGAATCCCTCTTTATTCCAAAAGCCAGAGTGCAGCGGATAGAATGGTGCGGGTAGTAAGAGAGAATGTTAACGGAATACGTGTTATCAAAGCACTTTCCAAATCAGGATATGAAAAAGAGAGATTTCACAGGGCAAATGACCAGGTAGCTGCCAATGAATTTAAGGCAGGAGCAACGATGGCAGTGATTAATCCCGTTATGAACCTGCTGCTTAATGGTGGTCTGACCCTCGTTATAATAGCAGGTGCTTACAGGGTAAACAGCGGTGCCTCTGAGGTTGGTAAGATTGTAGCTTTTCTGTCCTACTTCACAATGATTCTGAATGCAATGCTTATGATTACCAGAATTTTTGTAGGCATTTCAAAGGCAAATGCTTCTGCTGACAGAATATTTGAAGTTTTAAATGCTAGAGAAGAACTGAAGCCTGAAGAAGCGCTGACAGAAAAAGAAGCATATGGGACTTCAGAAGCTGAAAATATACATGTTTCCTTCAGGGGAGTTACCTTTACCTATCCTCAAAGAAGAGAGGAAGAGGCAGAAGATGACGATTCTATTAATGTAGAAAACATCGATTTCAGTATTAAGACAGGTGAATCTCTGGGTATTATTGGAGCAACTGGTTCTGGTAAAACAACCTTGATAAATTTATTGTTACGCTTTTATGATACAGATAAAGGTGGTATCTACATAAAGGGTAAAAATGTTAAAAGCTATTCCCTGCAGGACTTGAGAAGCAAATTTGGTGTGGTATTTCAAAATGATATGATATTTGCTGATACCATTGGAGGAAATATTGACTTTAACCGCGGTATATCTGTTGGCAGATTAAAGGAAGCCGCAGAAGATGCACAGGCAGCGGAATTTATTAACCAGCTGGTAAGTGGCGAGAAGAAAGGTTTTGATTACGAAGCGGCAGTAAAAGGTGCTAACCTGAGCGGCGGTCAGAAACAAAGACTGCTCATTGCAAGAGCGCTTGCTGCCAGTCCGGAAATTCTGGTGCTTGATGATTCCTCCAGTGCCTTAGACTATAAAACCGATGCGGCACTCAGAACTGCGCTGCGAGAGAATTATCAGAACACCACAACTATTATGATAGCCCAGAGAATCAGTTCTATTATGAATATGGACCATATAATTGTTATGGAAGAGGGCAGAATGATTGGTTATGGAAACCATGAAGAACTTCTGTTGAATTGCCCTGTATACAATGAGATATATCAGTCACAAATGGGAGAATGATGCCAAATCTGTCGGAGCTTTATAAGCCTGGGATTATTTTAAGCTTCTTTCATAGTTTTTAAGCTGCAATAAACTGCAGCGGAATGCGAGGAAATATGTCTGTGAAGAAAAACAAAGAGGATGATTCTCCCAGTTCAAGAAGGAACTTGAAGTGGAAGAAAGGGAAGCCGGAAGTGGAAGGAATACCGGAAGTCAAAGAAAAGTCGGTAGTAGAAGGAAAGATTAAAGCAGAAGGAAAGCTGGATGCAGAAGGTAAATTAAATAAATTAACAGAATCCGGTGAAGCTGACTCTAAAAATAACCTAAAGTCACAAAATGCTACAGAAAAATCCTATAAGCAAAATGAAAAAGAGCAGGAAAATAAAGCGAAACCAAGAGATGCAAAGAAAGTAGTAAAACGACTCAGCAAATATCTGATACAGGAAAAGCGGCGGATAGTACTGGCATTGCTTCTGACTATCACAGGGAATATACTGGCACTTATCGGACCGATGCTTTCTGGTTATGCAATTGATGCGATTGAACCCGGACAAGGAAAAGTTATCTTTGAGAAAGTATTCTACTGCGGTAGTTTAATGATGCTGCTCTATATCATCTCAGTTTTTTTCTCTTATCTTTTAAGTATTCTAATGCTGCGTATCAGTCAAAAGGTTACGAAAAGAATGAGAGACGATGTTTTTGCCAAGCTGACAGAACTTCCTGTTAATTATTATGATACCAAGCAGGCAGGAGATATTATCAGCCGTATATCCTATGATATAGATGTCATTAGTACGTCTCTATCTACAGATGTAGTACAGATAATGGCCAGTGTAATAACTGTAATCGGTTCTCTTATTATGATGATTATGATATCTCCTGTTATGGTACTTGTTATGTTGGTGACCATTCCTTTATCCATTTGGTATACCCGTTACATGTCAGGAAAAGTTCGGCCTCTGTACAGCACCCGTTCAGAGAAACTTGGAAACCTGAACGGTTTTGTAGAAGAGATGGTATCAGGACAGAAGACAATAAGAGCATATGCCAGAGAAGAAGTAGTACAGGATAAATTTGACCACATCAATGATGAAGCTGTTGAGGCATATTTTAATGCGGACTACTACAGTAGCATAGTTGGTCCTACGGTAAATTTTATTAATAATTTATCCTTATCTCTTGTAACGGTTTTTGGAGCAGTGTTATTCTTACTGGGACATTTAAGTCTGGGAAGTATATCCTCTTTCATTCTGTATTCAAGAAAGTTCTCAGGTCCTATTAATGAAGCTGCTAATATTGTCAGTGAACTTCAATCTGCTGCCGCCGCAGCAGAAAGAGTCTTTAAAATTCTAGACGAAGAATCAGAGAAAGCAGACCGAATGGGAGCAAGTGAACTGAATGTTGAGAAGGGCAAAGTCATCCTAAAAGATGTTACCTTTGGTTACATGAAAGACAGGATTATATTAAAGAAACTGAATATGGAGGCGAAGGAAGGTAATCTCATAGCAATTGTTGGACCAACCGGCGCAGGAAAAACAACAATAATAAACCTCTTAATGCGGTTTTATGATATTAACAGCGGTGATATAACCATAGACGGACAAAATATCAGAGACGTATCCAGGCAGAGCCTGCGTAAAGCTTATTCCATGGTATTGCAGGATACCTGGGTATTCCATGGTACCATATTTGAGAATATAGCTTATGGTAAAGAAAATGCCACAAGGGAAGAAGTAATAGAAGCAGCCAAAGCAGCTAAGATACACTCTTATATAAAGAAACTCCCGGCTGGGTATGATACAATTCTGGACGAAGATGGAATTAATATGTCCAAAGGGCAAAAACAGCTCCTAACCATTGCCAGAGCCATGCTGATGGATTCAAAGATTTTAATTCTGGATGAAGCTACTTCAAACGTAGATACCAGAACGGAGATTCAGATACAGGCAGCCATGCGAAAGCTTATGGAGGATAAAACCTGCTTTGTCATAGCCCATAGATTGTCCACGATTAAAAATGCTGATCTGATATTAGTTGTCAATGATGGAAATGTGGTAGAACAGGGAAAACATGGTGAATTAATGGAGACCAGAGGCTATTATTATCAGATGTATTCTTCCCAGTTTGTCTAATGGAAGATATGCGTTTCATTTTTAACATATTGGTTAAATGAAAAACTTGTGTGCTATGGAGTATAGTTCCGGAGGTTTGGTACTATTGTATGGAACACTCTGTAGAGAGGATTTATAAAATTTATATTATTTACTGCAAACAATAAAATAGTTCTTGCCAATAACGGCAATTCTTAGTAAAATATATTAGGTTGTCAATAACCAAAACATGAAGCAGTTTTATGACAGATGGATTACCAAATGTCAGCAAACTACTTAAAGTGTTATTTTATCAGGCAGTCATTTCTTTCTACATGAGTAGTGCTTGAATTAGGTTGCGAAAAGCATAGGTGCAATATGAAGAATATTAAAGAACATATCAGACTTTCACAATTTAAACCGGTTTATCTCTTATACGGCACGGAGAATTATCTGAAGCGCCTCTATAAGGATAAGTTGAAAACAGCAATATTACCTGGCGAGGATGATATGAACTACTCATATTTTGAAGGAAAAGGAGTAGATACGGTGAAAGTGAAGGAGGCAGCAGAGACTCTTCCTTTTTTCAATGATAAACGTCTGATAATAATTGAAAACAGTGGTTTATTCAAAAACCAGAATGATTTAGCGGATTATATAAAGCAAATACCTGAAACCACACATATCATATTTGTAGAAGCAGAGATTGACAAAAGAAATCGTTTGTATAAAGCAGTAAAAGATAACGGGACTATTTCAGAAATGAATGCCATGGATGAAGCCAATCTAAAGCTGTGGATTGCTTCTTTGCTTAAGCAGGATCAAAAGAAGATTACAGAAGAGAGCATATTATATCTCCTGAGTAAGACCGGTACAGACATGGACAACATCAGCAATGAGATAGAAAAACTTGTCTGTTATTCCGGAGAGAGAGAGATTATAACCATTCAGGATATCGAAGAAGTATGCACTGCACAAATATCCGGAAAGATCTTTCAGATGGTTGAGGCAATTGGTAATAAGAAGCAGAAACAAGCACTGGAGCTTTATTATGATTTATTAGCACTAAAAGAAAAACCAATGTCCATCATGTATCTTATATCCAGGCAGTTCAATATACTGTTACAGGTTAAGAGCTTATTGGCTCTAGGCTTTCAGAATAACAGAATTGCAGAAAAGACAGGATTAATGCCTTTTACAATCACGAAATATGTAAGTCAATGCCGTAATTATACTGAGAAGACTCTTAAAGAAGCTTTAACCTCCTGTATTGATACAGAAGAACACGTGAAAACTGGAAGAATGCAGGACACGATAGCTGTAGAATTAATAATTGTTAAATTCAGTGCTGTGTAAATGCTATTATATAAGCATTGATACATTTATCTGTGTTTAATCTTTTTCATATTCCTGGTAAATTTAATGGAATGTGAAAGATTTATATAAATTAATTTGGAGACGTATCGAAGAGGCCATAACGAGAGCGACTCGAAATCGTTTTGACCGCAAGGTCACGTGGGTTCGAATCCCACCGTCTCCGTATGTCAGAGGGTATTGCAAATAGATAAATAAACTATTAGCAATACCCTCGTTTTTATACTGTAAAAAAATATGGATTATAAAGAATCCGATAACCATAATCAGTCGCATGATTAATACAGCAAATACAAATAAATGCATTTGTTATAAAAACAAATACCTAATAAAATCACTGTAGATTTTTACTTGACGAAACTAATTATATTTATTAAGCAGACAAAGGATCAAATAAAAACTCTTAAAAAAACATCTTGCAAAATTAAAATGCAAGATGTATTATGAACATAGTTCATAAAGGGAGACAACATGCCAAAGATATACGATGATTTAAAAGAAACAATCCTAAAAGAAGCAAAAGTAATTATTCTTTCAAAAGGCTATAGAAAGCTAAGCATGCGGGAAGTAGCAAAAGCGTCTGGGATTGCAGTCGGTACAATCTATAATTATTTTCCCACGAAAGATACTCTAATGTCCGAATTGATGTACCAATACTGGTTAGAATTTGTTGCTGCAATCCAGCAGGCAGAGCAGGAGGACTGTGAGTTATTTGCAAAGTTTAAGAAAATTTATACCATTTTAGAGTCTTTTATTGATATCTTTAAAGATACCTGGCTCAAATTAAACAGCAATGAAAAGGGAATGACGAAAGAGCATCATAAGCAAAAACAGGAAGTTGTTGATTTATTTGTTGATATCCTGGAGAAAGCCATAATTAGTCATAAGGAAAAGAAAGAAAGTGCAGATAATCAGGAAATCAATGACAGAGAGCTCGCTAGTTTTATTGTCCAGAATTTTATGTTGATTGCACAGATGAAACAATTTAAATATGATACTTTTGAATTGATTTTAAAAAGTTATCTCCTATAGAGCGCTTACTATAGGAGAAACTTAATTTTTTTAACAATTAAATGAACAATGTTCAGAAAGGGACATAATATGGTGCAGAAAAAACATACCACATTAATTTTAATTTTATTTTTATTGGGAATTTTCATGGGTGCAATTGATAATGGAATTGTATCCCCGGCAAGGGAAATTATTCAGAACAGTTTTTCCGTATCAAAAGGTGTAGGAGCCTGGATGATTACAATTTACACTCTGGTTTATGCGGTTTCCATGCCTATTAGTTCCAAGTTATCAGATATTATCGGCAGAAAAAAGATGTATATTTTCGGTATTGCTGTCTTTGGTATTGGTTCTGCTCTTTGCGGGCTGAGTAACTTCTATGGTGATTTTACTTTTTTACTCATAGCCAGAGTAATTCAGGCTATTGGAGCAGGCGGTATTCTGCCTATTGCAACAACAGTAATCGGTCAGTCTTTTCCGCCTGAAAAAAGAGGCACTGCCTTAGGGTTAGTTGGTGCGGTTTATGGCGTGGCCACAATTGTGGGACCAACTCTTGGCAGTACAATTATTGATATCGCCGGACAGGACCACTGGGGTTTTATTTTCTTTATTAACGTTCCCATCTGTATTTTAACACTGTTTTTATCAACTGCCATGGAGGAATCTAAGATGGCGGTCAAAAATAAACTGGATATTCTGGGCGCACTCCTGTTAGCTGCCCTCGTTGCCAGTTTGTTATATGCCTTGACCAATATTGATTTTTTTGCAGTAGGTGTGAGTTTACAGCAAAAAAATGTATTTCCGTTCCTAATAGCTTTCATTCTATTGATCCCTGTTTTTATTCTGGTGGAAAAAAGGGCAGCCGACCCTGTTTTGTCCATCAAATACTTTAAGAACCGTGAGATAGTAACTATTTTTATTATCGCCTTTGTTGTCGGAATTGGTATGATGGGGATGGTTTATATGCCGCAGTTTGCAGAAAACACCTTGAAATTAAAAACGGGTTCCGGTGGTTATCTGGTAACCTTGCTGGCGGTATTTTCCGGTGTGGCATCTCCTCTAAGTGGTAAACTCCTGGATAAAAAGGGTGCTAAGCTAGTACTCATTCTGGGCTTTGCCTGTACAGTAGCAGGGACTTTGATCTTAGGCTTGCTTGCGGCAAAGACCTTAACATTTATTACAGTATTAATTGGTATCGCGTTTATGGGATTCGGAGTCGGATTTATCATGGGACCTCCTCTGAATTATCTGATTTTAGGTGCAGTAAAGGAAGAAGAGGGAGCAACTGCTCTTGCAACCATGTCCCTGATTCGTTCCATCGGAGTAACAATTTCGCCAGGTTTTATGATTGGGTTTATCATAAATGCCAGTAAAAATATTCAAACTGAACTGATGCAGACCTTACAGGATGGTTTTGTGAAAGCTGGTGGTGCAGATATGATTCCTGCTATGAGTACCAGCGGAGGAAGCAGCAATGGAAAACTTTTTGCATCTCTTCAAAATGCTGATGTTACAACAATCGTCAGCCAATTAACGAATATTTTCAAGCAGTTTCTTCCGGAGAAAGCACAGACATACGTTTTGCCTGTGATTAATGAAATGTCTTCTGAGATTGAAAAGACTTTTCAAAGTGTTTTGAATCAGGGATATACCAATATGTTTATTGCATCTGCCATTATTGCTGCTGTTGGGATTGGTGTATCACTTACACTTAAAAATAAGAAAAAGACTATTTAAAGGACAAAGGAATCTGCTTGCATTGATATTAGTAATTACAGCCTTTTCTATGACTGCATAGAAGGGCTGTTTTTCTCTTTTATCCCGGCAAGGTTGTTGACACTTTCCGTCAACATCTCTAGTTTTCAGGTGTTGCCTGTTCCAGGTGTTGACTGTTATAACTTTAGGCTTTGGTAAATCCTCTTTTTTACACCGCGAATGAGTAATTGATTCATTTTAATTTCCTCTTATTTTTTAATAAGGTTAGTATAAATCCTCCTGTAAGGGGAGAGACAATATTTTTTATATTTCAATTTACACTGTGATATAAGAGAACAGATTTAGAAATTAAAGCTTCCCTGCTGCTCGATTAATGATAAATTACCATTTTAATGTCTATAGTCGCATTTTCTGTGAAATATTTGCGTATAGGCTTTTTTTATGTAAAACTAAATCTTTGTAAAGAAATTTAGAAATTACACTAAATAAATAATAAATTATTAAGCTTGGATATAAATAAAAAGTCACTTTAAATGTGATAAATGTATAATTAAATTAGATTATGTGGAATAAATTAAGCAATATGTATAGTAATATTGACATGCTTTATAGCCTGCATTATAATACAAGTAAATATCAACTAAACGATATTTATATATATTTAGTAAATCTTAATAATGGAGGAGTTTATGAAACGAAAAGTATTATCTTTACTTCTGGCTACCGCATTAGTAGCTTCTGTGTTTACAGGATGCAGCACGAAAAACAATGAGGTAAATAAGCCGGTTGACACTAAGACAGAAGATGCAGCAACAGATGCTCCTAAAACAGAAGTACCAACAGATTCTCCTGCAGCCGAACCAGTAGAAATAACAGTATGGGGATGGGATGTTAATTTTAATGGTGCAGCTTTACAGGCAGCAGACGAATTATATGAAGGTGCAACTGTAAATTTTGTTGAGATGGCAAAAGCTGACGCTCTTCAGAAGATACATACGGTATTAGCCTCAGGAGTAAAAGAAGACCTCCCTGATGTGGTCATCATTAGTGATCTTGCAGCCCAGGGTTATTTGATGTCTTATCCCGGAGCTTTCAAGGCAATGGATGATGTAATTAATTACAATGATTTTGCAAGCTATAAGAAATCAGCTGTATCTTACGACGGCATTGGTTATGGTGTGCCTTTTGATACCGGTGTTGCCGGATTATTCTACCGTACCGATTATGTTCAGGAAGCGGGATATACTGACGAAGATATGCAGGATTTAACCTGGGCTGAATATATCGAGCTTGGTAAGAAATTAAAGGAGAAAGGTCATTTACTTCAGACCTATAATCCAAATGATATCTCAGAGTTCCAGATTATGTTACAGTCAGCAGGTACCTGGTATACCGATGATGCAGGTAAGGCAAACTTCGTTAATAACACTGCTCTAAAGGAATGTATCGATATTTTCAAACAGTTTAATGCCAGTGATTTTGTTAAAGTAGCCAGTGACTGGACCGGTTTTGCAGGTGCTATTAACGGTGGTGAAGTGGCCTGCGTTATCCGTGGTTCCTGGATTGCCTCCACAATTAAGGCTGCAGCTGATCAGAGCGGCTTATGGAAGGTAGCTCCTGTTCCTAAGTTAAGCATTGATGGTGCAACCAACAAATCCAATCAGGGTGGCTCCAGCTGGTATGTATTAGCAGATGGAAAGAATGCTGATGTTGCAGCAGATTTCTTTGCTAAGACATTTGGCGGCAGTACAGAGCTTTACAATACTTTAGTTGAGCAGAAGAATATCATGGCAACTTATTTACCCGCTTCTACTGTAGCGGCTTATGATAAAGAAGATCCTTTCTTCTCAAATACAAAGATCAACCAGATTCTTGCCAGCTGGATTGCAGAAATTCCCGCAGTTAACAACGGAGCATACTCCGCAGAAGCTCAGGGAGCATTACTTGCCGTAATGCCTGATATCTTAGGCGGTAAGGATATTGATTCCAGCTTAAAACAAGCAGAAGAACAGTTTAACCAGACAGTACAGGAATAGAACAGGAGGGTTGAATGAAACATTATCTCTTCCAAATATAAAAGGCCATTTAATAAAGTCTTTTTATTTTTCAAGTATAAAAAGCCATTTTATAAAGCCTTTTATACTTGGAAGAGGATAAAACTAAAATTCGGCTGATATAGGAGGATTTAATGAATAAGAAAAAAAGAATTACTATCGTTGCCTGGTCAATGATTTTTCTGGCAGCATTTTTCATACTGATATTTAGCTATATACCTATGCTTCAAGCATTCTTCCTATCTCTTAAAACAGGAAAAGGTGCTAATCTTACCTTTAATGGATTGGCAAACTATGAAAGAATGTTTCGCGATTCAACCTTTTGGACTGTAGTTGGCAATACCTTGTTGTATGCGGTTATACAAATACCAATAATGCTGTTGCTGTCATTGATATTTGCAGTGCTTCTGAATGACCCTCGGCTGAAAGGGAGAGGTATATACAGGACCTGTATTTTCCTTCCTTGTGTAACCTCCATGGTATCCTATTCCATTTTGTTCAAGAATATTTTCTCTGTTGATGGTTTTGTCAATAATATGCTGGTAAAGTTAAATCTCATTGATGCGCCTATTGCCTTTGTCCTGGATGCTTCGTGGGCTAAAGCGGTAATCATCATAGCACTGATCTGGCGTTATACAGGCTACTACATGATTTTTTATTTATCAGCTCTGCAAAACATTGAAGGCTCCATCTATGAGGCAGCACAAATTGATGGCTGTAACTCTTTCCATTCCTTTACGAAAATTACTGTACCACTTTTAAAGCCGATTGTTTTCCTGACTAGTATCATGGCGCTTAATTCAACGCTGCAATTATTTGATGAAGTTGTAAACCTTACCAATGGTGGACCGGGTAATGCGACTCGTACCATCTCTGAGTACATATATGATTTATCCTTTAACTTTGTTCCCAGTTATGGATATGCAGCAGCAGTTTCTTACGCGGTATTTATTATAGTCGGTGTTATTACTGTTGTTCAGAAAGGAGTGTTAAAGGAAAAATGAAAAAATTAACTTATTTGTTTAAACATATTATTTTAATCATCGTATCATTTGTTTCCATCTCTCCGTTTCTCTGGATGATAATAAGTATAACAAATGAATCAAAGGATATTACCATGGGTAAGCTTTCCTTTGGTGCTGCTTTGTTTCGTAATATTGAAAAGGCCTTTGCAGCGGCAGATATCGGCAGAGCCTTTCTGAATTCCCTGCACCTGGCAGTTGTTGTTACCATAGCTTCCATTATTATATGTTCCCTGGCTGGCTATGCATTTGTTATGTTTCCCTCCAAGGCAAAAGAGATATTGTTTATGGTGCTGATTGCATCTATGATGGTACCTTTTGCAGCCAGAATTATTCCCATGTTTCGTATGTTTGCTCAGATTGGGCTGCTGAACAGTTATTTATGTATTATTCTGCCGGCACTGGGTGCTCCGTTTTTAGTTTTCTTCTTTAAACAAAACACACATGCTTTTCCGTTTGAGACCATACAGGCTGCAAGAGTGGATGGCTGTAAGGAATATCAGATTTTCTTCAGAATCTTTGTTCCGATGATGAAATCAACCTATGCAGCTGCGGCTATCTTTGCATTTATGGCTAGCTGGAATAACTATATGTGGCCGTTGATTGCATTACAAAGTAATTCCAAATTCACATTACCTCTAACAGTTGCGAATCTTGCTGCCGGTTTTACTCCCGATTATGGAGTTATCATGGTGGGAATTGTAATCTCAACGTTACCGACAATACTGGTTTTCTTCCTGCTACAGAAGCAATTTGTTGAAGGAATACTTGGTTCTGTAAAATAATTTGTAATTTTAAATCGGGTTTCAGTAGACAGGGTTTAAATTAAATGCTAAAATTATTTAAAATATTTAGTTGAATTTAGGAGATGGAATATGGCTGTAAAAGCAAAGGAATTAGCGAAGTTGCTGGGAATTTCACCTGCTAGTGTTTCACTAGTTTTAAATAATAAACCCGGTGTCAGTGAAGCTACCAGAAATAAAGTATTTAGTGCATTAAAAGAGTTTGGTTATGAAGATTTATTACCGGATACTGTTGAAGAGAAAAAGATACTTTTCTTTGTATACCGTAAAAATGGTACAAAGGCAGAAGCATCTCCTTATTTTTCTCAGATTTTTACCGGTATTATAGAAGGTGTAGAGTATCAGGTAAAGAACTGTGGTTACAAGCTGATGATTACCTACTCAGACAGCAAGTCCATCGCTTCGGATGTTGAAAAAATCAAAGAAGAGCAGATTGAAGGACTTCTATTGCTGGCAACAGAGATGGTAGAAGAACAGATGAAACTTTTTACCGATATGCATGTACCTACTGTTATTATTGATAATTACATGGGAAGTGAAGATCTGGACAGTGTGGCGATCAACAATGAACAGGGAGTTGACCTGGCTGTATCACATCTCGTTTCCATGGGACATAGAGATATTGGTTATTTACATGTAGAAGGTAATGCGAATAATTTCGTAGAGCGATATTATGGTTTCCTTCGTTCGAGCAGAGAGAATCATCTTAAGATAAACGAAGACAACATAGTGGAATTCACCTCTGCCGGTGGTGATGCGGCTTATCTGGAGTTGAAAGAGCATCTCGGTGCCATAAAGAATATGCCCACAGCTTTTTTTGCAGATAATGATATTATAGCTATTTGGGCAATTCGTGTTCTTCGTGAAAATGGATATCGGATTCCGGAGGACATTTCCATTGTTGGTTTTGATGATATATCCATATCAAGTATGATTGACCCTCCCCTGACAACTATACAGACACCTAAATATGCAATCGGCTGTGTTGCTGTTAATTCTCTGGTAAGTAAAATAGAGGGCAAATCAGAAGGTATCCAGAAAATAGAGATGAAAACGGCTTTGGTAGAACGACAGAGTGTGAAAGGCCATTCCATGTAATAACCTTTTATATAAGATATAAGAGGAGTAAATAATGGATAATATAAAGAATTCTTTTGTCCTGTTCGGGGGTGACTATAATCCGGATCAATGGGATGAAGCAACAATAGAAAGAGATATGGAGCTGTTTGCAAAAGCAGGGGTTAATACAGTAACACTACCGGTATTTTCCTGGGCAAAGCTTGAACCGGAAGAAGGAGTTTATCAGTTTGAGTGGCTGGAAAAGATATTAGATAAACTATGGAATAATAATATTCGTGTGATTCTGGCGACACCGACCTGTGCGCAGCCCGCCTGGATGTCCAGGAAATATCCGGAGGTTCTGCCGGTGGATATTTCCGGACGTAAGAGAACCCATGGTATGAGAGTATTTTTCTGTGTGAACAGTGAGAAATACAGAGAGAGAGCTGCTGCTATTGCAACAGTTATGGCAGAACGTTATAAGAATTACCAGGGACTTCTTGGCTGGCATGTTGCAAATGAGTACGGAACCTATTGCTATTGTGATAACTGCCAGAAGAAATTCCGCAGCTGGTTAAAGGAACGGTATCAGACAATTGAGAATCTCAATGTTAAGTGGACGACTTCCTTTTGGGGAAGAACCCTGACCTCCTTTGAGGAAATAATGCTGCCCACAGAATTAAATGACGACTATCGTTTTAATCCAGCTATTCAACTGGATTATATGAGGTTTGTTACAGCCTCTACCATAGATTGCTATAACAATGAAGCCAAGATATTAAAAAAAGCAACCCCCCATTTACCTGTTTTCTCGAACATATCTGGTTATATCAAAAAATTAAACCAATTCGAGATGGTCCCTCAGATGGACTATGCAGGCTGGGATAACTATCCTGCACCTACGGATGAACGAAGTTTTCCTGCCTTGAAGCATAATATTATGCGTGCCACCAAGGATGGTAAATCCTTTTTGGTAGTGGAGCAATCACCCAATCAACAGAATTGGCAGCCTTATAATAAATTGAAGCGTCCCGGTGAAATACGAAAAATTGCATATCAGGGTTTGGCGCATGGCTCAGACAGCTGTCTTTATTTTCAGCTTCGGCAATCCATTGGCGGACAGGAGAAATTCCATGGAGCTTTTGTTTCACATAATGGAAGTGAAGATACCAGGATATTCAGGGAATGTGCGGAGATTGGCCAGGAACTTAAAAGACTTGACAATACCTTTGTGAATGCCAGAACACAATCCCAGGCAGGTATTATTTTTGATTGGGATAACTGGTGGTCTTTAGAACTTACCAGCGGACCGACAAAGGATATGAACTATCTGGAGCAGGTTCATTACTATTATAAACCTTTCTATTATCAGAATGTACCGGTAGATATTATCAAACAGAGCACCGATTTCTCAAAATATAAGGTAATTGTAGCTCCTTTACTCTATATGACCAAAGAAGGGGTGGCTGAAAGGCTGGCGCAGTTTGTAAAAGCCGGGGGTACTTTAATTGCTACCTATATGTCAGGGTATGTGGACGAGAATGACCGCTGTATCTTTGGAGCATATCCCGGACAGCTTCGTGAGGTCCTGGGGGTATGGGTCGAGGAAGTGGATGCCCTGTATCCGACAGAGAAAAACACAGTAAAAATGACTGGAAATAATACAGGCAGCCAGGAATATATGTGCAGCTTCCTATGTGATGTATTACATACTGACAGTGCAGAGGTACTGGCAGCTTATAATAGTGATTTTTATACAGGAATGCCGGCTGTTACTGTAAATCAATACGGTAAAGGTAAAGCTTATTATCTGGGAACTCAGGTAGAAGAAGCTTATTTAAACGGTTTGGTTGAGGAGATATGTGAAAATGCAAAGCTGTCCTCTGTATTTGAATTTGAAGGAGATATAGAGATTACCACCAGAACAAATGAAAACGGTAAATTTATGTTTATTATCAATCATGGTACAAACACAGGAGTGATTGATCTTAAAACAGCAACATATAAGAATCTGCTGGATGATAAGTTTTATAGCGGAAAAGTTCAAATTTTCCCTTCCGATGTATTGATTTTAGCTTAGCGGCTTGTTCAGGCCGAAAGCTATACAGAAGAAACGTTCATTTAAAGCTTTTATATCAATATCACCAGTAAAACATAATTGCAGAGACTGCGATTTACAAGACATTTAATGAGAATAACAGGGAGGTAGTTATGAAGGTTGGTTTAGTTTATACAAGTACAACTCCTGAACTGATTTACATGGTAGAGCAGGAAGTGAAAAAAAATATCGGTGAAGGTTTTGAGTTATTAAGCTACAAGGATCCTTCCATTTTAACAGAAGCCAGAGAAGCAGGATATGTGACCGCAACGGCAGCCGGTAAGCTGGTTACCCTGTATATGAATGCAGTGGCTGATGGAGCGGAGGCAATTCTTAATCTTTGCTCCTCTGTAGGTGAAGTGGCTGATGCAAGCCAGGACCTGGCAAAATATATGGGCATTCCCATTGTCAGAATTGACGAAGAAATGTGTAAGGATGCTGTCAGAATAGCAGCGAAGAAAGCCGGCCGCATCGGTATACTGGCAACCCTTCCGACAACCCTTGAGCCTACAAAGAACACTGTGAAGCGTGTAGCAAGAGAATTGGGACAACAAGTCACACTGGTGGATGGATTAATCGATGCTTTTGGAGCGAATCAGGATGAATTCAAAAGCCTTATGTTAAACAAAGCTTCTGAAATTATGAAGGAAGCCGATGTTATTCTGTTATGTCAGGGTTCCATGGCATATTGTGAGGAACTGCTTGCAAAGACCTGTAATATGCCGGTTGTTTCCAGTCCCCGTTACGGTGCAATAGCATTAAAGGAAGCATTAATACAAAAGGGACTATTGTAAAAAACTTGAGACAAAACAAAGCTATTATTTAAATTCGATTTGAAAGAAATAATTTCAGAGGAATGAAAGTTTGCTTTGTTATTGAGATAACAGTGTACTTTTTTGACCTGAATCATATAAACTGCCTAAGGCAGAATGGAGGTATCTATGTTAACAAATACAAAAAAATCACCCTATGCGAAAGTATCATCCCTGCCTTTTGATGCTGTTGAATGGACCGGAGGTTTATGGGCAGAAAGCTTTAAAATCTGTTCAGAGGCTACTGTACCACAGCTAAAGCATATGTTTGATTCCAGGGATATCAGCCACGTAGTTGAAAACTTTAAGATTTGCGCGGGAGATGCACAGGGAGAACATAGTGGTACTGTCTTTGGTGACGGTGATTTCTATAAATGGATGGAGGCAGCTTTATACACAGCCACTAAAAATAATAACCAGAAACTATTGAATGAGATTGAGGAATATATTGATTTAATCAGTCGTGCACAGCAGCCTGACGGTTACCTGTCCACCAAACAGATTATCGGTGAAATGAACAGTAACGGAATATCCCGTATGGGTGACATCAATGATTTTGAAGTATATAATTTCGGTCATTTATTTACTTGTGCATGTCTTCATCATAGAATTACCGGCAAGGATAATTTTATGAAGATAGCTAAGAAGACCGCAGATTATCTCTATGAGCTGTATCAGGAAGCTGCCAGAACCGGTGAAGTACAGACGGCAGTATGCCCCTCCCACTATATGGGACTCATTGAGATGTACCGTACAACAGAAGACAATAAGTATCTGAAACTTGCGAAGGTGGCTATTGAGCTTAGAGATTCCGTAAAAGACGGTACTGATGATAACCAGGACAGAATACCCCTAAAGCAGCATGAAAAAATTGTTGGACATGCCGTACGCTCCAATTACCTCTACAGCGGTGTAGCGGATCTGTACGCAGAGCTTGGAGATGAAGAATATAAGGATATGCTGCACAGAGTATGGGAGGATTTATTAAAACACAAATTGTATCTTACCAACGGATGTGGTGCATTGTATAACGGCGTATCCCCCTATGGTAATTTCTTTAAGGACCAGAAAACCCATCAATCCTTTGGCTATGAGTATCAGCTGCCCAACATCACCGCTTATAATGAGACCTGTGCTAACATTGGTCTGGTTATGTGGGCTTATCGTATGTTTAATATAGAACAGAAGGCTGAGTATTTGGATATCATTGAAAGAACCATGCTTAATGTCAATCTGGCTGCAATCAGTCTGGACGGGAAACGTTATTTTTACGAGAATATGTTAAGAAGAGCAAAGAAGCTGGAATTTGAAATGGTATGGTCTCTGGAAAGAACGGAATACATAACCAGCTATTGCTGTCCTCCGAACCTGGCACGTAATCTGGCACAGAGTTATGAATATGCATATTCCGTATCGGAGGATTCAGTATATCTTGGCATATATGGAGCTAATAAAGCGCATATCAGACTGGATAATGGTACAGATTTTGAACTTTTGCAGCAGACCAATTATCCTTATGAAGGTACTATAAAATTCAAAATCACTAAGGTTAACAAAGAAGGCAGAGTTATTATTAATATCCGTATTCCCAGCTGGGCAGAAAGCGGATTCATTACTCTTTCTGGTGGAGAGAAGCGAAGCTTATCTAAGAAAGATGCCAATACCTTTATCCCGGTAGAGCTTAATCAGCTTGAGGGTGCAGAAATCGAAGTATACTTCGAGATGGCAGCCCGCCTGACTGTTTCCCATCCTTTAGTGGAAGAAAACAGTAATCAGGTGGCAGTTGAGAAAGGTCCCTTAGTATATTGCGTGGAATCCAATGACGCAGATATAGAGACGTTGGATGACCTGTTGATTACTCCTGATACCAGATTTGAAGAGAAATCCTATGAAATTGCAGGAAGGGAAATTCAGGTTTTAGAAGGCGAGTTGTACGCACATAACAGGGTAGATTATGATCGCGATGCATTATATCAAACGCTACATTATGAAGGAATCCGTAAATTACCGGTTCGCTTGATTCCCTATTTTGCCTGGGATAACAGGGGATATGGTGAAATGAGAATATGGCTACCCGTAGCTTATCCTGTGAAATAAAGAATCTTAAATTATCGTTTGGTTATTAAGTTAGGAGGCTTCCTTGGAACGTTTGATATTGGCAGAAGTTGAAAAGAAATACCAGCATAGTGAATATGAGAGCAGTAAAGTAGCTGATTTACTAACACAGGAAATCGAGAGTAATAAGCTGAAAATTATAGTATTGGATGATGATCCCACCGGTGTTCAGGCGGTTCATGGTATTTTTGTTTACACGGATTGGAATTATGAAAGTATTCTTGAGGGATTTTTAAGCGAAGACAGAGTTTTTTATATTTTGACCAACTCACGGGCTATGACAGAGCAGCAGACCACACAGGTACATATCGAAATTGCGCAAAACATTATGAAAGCATCCCAGGAAACAGGAATGAGTTTTCAGATTATCAGCCGGGGAGATTCTACCTTAAGAGGACATTATCCCCTTGAAACCTGTCTTCTGAAAGAAGAGCTGGAAAAAGGACTGGATATTAAGGTAGATGGAGAAATCTTGATTCCCTTTTTTAAAGCAGGTGGAAGGTATACCATTGACAATATACATTATGTCAAATATGAAGATGAGCTTATACCTGCAGCTGATACAGAATTTGCCAGAGATAAAACCTTTGGTTATACCAGCTCCAATCTTTGTGAATATATCGAAGAAAAAACAGGTGGTGCTTACCTTGCAGAGGAAGTAAAATCTGTCAGCTTAGACCAACTTAAAGGTGTCAATCTGGAGGCAATAGAGGAGACGCTGCTTGGTGTAAAAGGTTTTGGGAAGGTCATAGTTAATGCCATAGATTCAGGCTGCCTGGAAACTTTCTGCGTTGCCCTGTACCGTGCAATTAAGGAGGGAAGGCATTATCTGTTTCGAACTGCCGCTGATTTTGTAAAGGTTATAGGCGGAATATCTGATCAGCCTTTACTCCGAAAAGGGGATATGATTACTGCACCTGTCAAAAGAGGCGGCATTGTGGTTATAGGCTCCCATACAGAGAAGACAACCGCACAGCTGGAAGCTTTAAAGGATATGCAGGAGCTGGAAATTCTGGAATTTAATTCGGATCTGGTACTGGAGAACAGGTTGGAGGAAGAGGTAAAACGGGTTACAGCACTTAGTAAAGCACTGATAGAGGAAGGGAAAACAGTTGTTACCTATACGAAACGCAAATTACTGACCCTTGAAAAGGATACGAAAGAAAATGCACTTATGAGATCTGTAAAGATTTCTGAATCGGTACTTAAGCTGGTATCTGAACTGGGTACAGTTCCCGAATTTGTTATTGCAAAGGGTGGAATTACCTCCAGCGATATCGGGGTGAAAGCACTAAAGGTTCGCAAGGCATATGTGTTAGGTCAGATTCAGCCGGGAATTCCTGTTTGGAAAACAGATGAAAATAGCCGATTTCCGGGAATACCCTATATAATCTTCCCCGGAAATGTTGGTGAGAGTCAGACGCTAAAGAAAATCTTACAAGAATTAATTTAAGCGAAAGAGCTGCCTTATAAAGTATAGCAATTACTGTCAGCCTATAGTCAATTCAAAGAATTGTTCTTTAAGGTTACTTTATCAAAAGCTCGGTTCAGTATATATAATCAAATAAAGGTAGGAGAATATGATTGAAATTTTTGCTGTAAATTAAAAAAACCAATTACCGCAGGATGTATATCAGCTGCTTTTAAGTAATGTATCCAGGGAGAAGCGGGATAGAATCGGAAGATTTCACAGAATCCAGGATGCCCAGCGTTCCTTAATCAGTGATGTCTTGGTCAGACGGATAATAACTGACAAACTAGGACGAAAAAATGAAGATATTGCATTTGAATACAATGAGTATGGTAAACCCGCTTTAAAACTGCAGCAGGATTTCTGCTTTAATACCTCTCATGCAGGAGATTGGATTGTATGTGCTGTCCATAGGTTACCTGTCGGGATTGATGTTGAACAAATTCAACCAATAGAGCTTGATATTGCAAAGCTATACGGGGAAGGGATTCGTATGGAAGGAAGGTATTAACCTGATAATTCCTGACCAGGAAAACGCTTAATGAAAATCAGATTGAAATATGGAATAAAATGGTGTACTATGGGAAGGTATTTGTAATTGATTACTAAAAGATGGCATACAGAGTTAATGGTAATAAGATAGCTTATAGTATAAGCAGCATTAGAAAGGAGTAACTATGTTAAACGGAATACGTCTGGGAAATATAATGGTGGATTGTGACGATGAACAGAGTCTGTGTGAATTTTATCATAAATTACTTGGCTGGGAAAAAAGCATAATGTTTGGACGTCCTGCATTGAGTAAAGATGGAATCGTATTTTTATTCATTCAAGAGGAGGATTATGTCCCACCTACCTGGCCTGAGGAAGAGGGAAAACAGCAAAAACAAATGCATTTCGACTTTCAGGTTCCAAATGTTTCTGAGGCAGTAGAATATGCTCAAGCTTTAGGAGCCAGGAAAACAGAATCAGAATTTGGCGGAAATGAATGGGTCACTATGATAGATCCAGCCGGACATCCTTTCTGCCTCTGTGCCCAAGATAATAAAGCATGATACTTGTAAAATTATAACTATTATATCTGTAGCTATAATATAAATACATGAATCTGCAGGAGAACATCCTATGAGATATCTTACAAAAGAATGGTATAAATTATGTCAACGGACAGGCTTGCATTTTGGTATGAGAGTACACAATGGCGCTGAAGAATACGATGAAGTACTCTATCTCCGGCTTTATAAGAGAAAAGAGAAAGAATTCATAAAAACGCAACGAGAAGTTTACAACATAGATCCTCGTACTATTTTGGAAATGTACACTGGTACATTTATCCCGCTTGATAAATTCGTAAAGGACGAAGAGATAACAGAGGAGGATATATTAGATTATAGCCTGCCATCAGAAGAAAAAGAACGAATAATGAAAATGGCAGAGGAGTACGATATTCGGCCACCGTTCAATGAAGAAAAATGCAAAATGGATTTCCGGAGAATTCAGGAAAAAACAATAAAAGATGCACAAGAGAAATTACCTTATGAGCTTCTGGATGAAATTGCAGATATAAGAGTCTTTTCACTGGGTTATTGCACAAAAGGAATCATAAGTCAACTGAAAAAGCACAGTAAAGAGAATGAAATTGAAATGAAGAATATATCGGAACAGTATTCAAAAGTAATGAGATCAGAAAAAATTCCTAAAAATATCAGAGAGAACTTTGGATTCCATGATTGTAAAGTAATTGATTTCATAAATGAGAAAAATGAAAATATGGTTATGAGGTTAGACACAAGCGGTGGATTTACAGAACTTAATAAAATAACTTTGGTTGCACCAACAATATATAAACAGGATAAAAATATAGTGGGTAGCATTTGGTTATATGAAGAGCTGTATAGTACAAAAAATGGTTATGAAATCCATGTCCTATTTGAAAATAATGGATTATCAGAGCTCACTATTGGCTGTAAGGACATAATAGTTGAAAAAGAATAAAGAGAAAAACTTATGAGTATTATGAATGGGATGTATAACAGTGGCCTAAAAAAATTGCTGTATTAGTACCGTGAAACTTGGTTAGCTATATCCTTCTGTTAAAAGGAAAGCCAATTTAACCAAATGAGGTAATTTAATGAAAGTAAGATTCTAGCTAAATTTGTACATAGGGTTTAATTAATTCTTTAAAGTTCAACATAAATTTACATATTTATTAATTATGATAAGTGTAAAAATCCATACTTCAAAAGGATTTCAGGGGAATTGCAGTAAACAGGAAGAACGAATGTGCCTATGGAAAGGTATTAGAAGTCCTTTTCTCTGAAGACTTTGTGCTATACTGTAAAACAGATTGTCTGAGCGTAGCGAGTTATCTGTTTTACAGTATGCCCAGCAAAAAGTCTTCAGAGAATTAGGACTTCTTATACCTTGGAATTGAAGCATGAGTTCATCCTGTTTACTGCAATTCCCCGTCCCCATTGTAAAAAACTAAAAATAAATCCATATCCTTTCGAGCTAATGCATAATTAAAATTATTTACCAAGTATAATTACATGAAAACTCTTATCCCCTAATACAGCTTCCAGAATCCCATTATCAATTTTTGCACTGTCTGATCTGACAGGAGCCACATTATCCGGAAATTCTTCTGTATTGATTGCCTTTAAATCAGGATGGCTTAAGGCCCAATGCTCTTTGATCTTGTAGTCTTTAAACTGGCGTAAATCACAGGTTACTTCCATCGGTGAGTCAAGGTCTTTGTTCAATGCAAAGATTGTAAGGGTTTCATTATCTTCATTCATAATGCTTACACAATCCAGATAAGGCGCATCACCGTGAACGCTCTCGTACACAGGGGTATCTATAACCGTATTTAACACCGTTCCGGCACCGTGATTACTGATTAGAGCAAAAGGATAGAAGATGGTTTGCTTCCAGGCACCGGTATCGGAGGTCATAATAGGGGCAATAACATTAACAAGCTGTGCCAGGCAGGCTACTTTGACACGATCTGCATGGCGCAGCATGGTAATCATCATACCCGCCACCAAAAGTGCATCTTCAAAATTATAGATGTCTTCCAGCTGATGAGGAGCCTTGCACCATCGCTCCAATTTTTCATCCTGTTTCCTGGAATGATACCATACATTCCATTCGTCGAAAGAAAGGTTGATGGTCTTGCTTCTGCGTTTTTTAGCCTTTACAGCATCGCAGATGGAGATTACAGAACTGATAAAATTCTCCATTGCAACAGTGTTAGCAAGAAATGCAGGTGTATCCTCTGCTTCATTTCCGTAATATTGATGCAAAGAAAGATAATCCACCTGATCATAGCATTCAGTAAGTACGGTATCTTCCCAGGTACCGAAGGTTTCCATATTAAGAGAGGAGCTTCCGCAGGCAACCAGTTCTATGGAAGGATCCACCATCTTCATGATACGGCCTGCCTCTGAAGCAATTCTTCCATATTCCATTGCAGTCTTATGTCCCATCTGCCAGGGACCATCCATTTCATTTCCCAGACACCAGAGCTTTATATCATGGGGCTGCTCGTATCCGTGTTTTCTTCTTAAATCACTGTAATAGCTGCCGCCTTTTAAATTACAATATTCAACTATGTTCTTTGCGTCATCCACACCACGGGTTCCAAGGTTGACAGCCATCATCGGGGTTGTACCTGCTTTGCCAGCCCAATCCATAAACTCATTAAGGCCAAACTGATTTGTTTCTATTACGTTCCAGGCAAGGTCTATCTTCTCGGGGCGTTCGCTTTTAGGTCCCACACCATCCTCCCAATGATAACCTGACACGAAATTTCCGCCGGGATAACGAACAATGGGAACATTCAGCTGTTTTATTAGGTTAATAACATCCTTTCTAAGGCCCTGTTCATCAGCAAAGGGACTTCCAGGCTGATAAATGCCTTCATACACAGCACGTCCCAGGTGTTCAATAAAAGAACCATAGATACGTTTATCAATATCCCCTACAATAAAATGCTTGTCGATACTCACTTTGGATTTTCTCATTTTAGTAACTCCTTTTTAATCATATATTTTATCTAAATTATAACAGGCTTTGATAAAAAGAAATTAACCTAATTTCTTAATGTATTGACTTTTCTTCCGATAATAAATATGCTTTACTTATAGGTTCATAGGATTTTCCAAAGTTAAAGAGGAGAGAAACGATGATAACAATTGATTATTGTGGATATCACACACATAACCCGGACAAAGACATAATTTTGCGGCCTGCTGGTACTGCCAGCTACCTTTTTCTATTAACTTTATCACCGATGACCTTCTATTTTCAGAATAGTGGACAGGTAAAGGTGAAATCCGGAGCCTGTATTTTATACACGCCCGGCACCTATCAGCATTATCAGGCAGATAATGAATTCTTTAATAGTTATATGCATTTCTTCTGCAAGGAAGAAGAGATTAAAGGATATGAAATACTACAAAATAGAATTTTTTATCCGGACAATACGGATGAGCTTAACTGGCTGCTTAAAAAGATTTACCAGGAATTTATAAATAAGCTGTCACAGTCGGAGGAAATGATTGATTTATATATACATCAGTTGATGATACTTTTGCATCGGGGTAAACTGCGGGAGGCTATCCCGGTTGAACATAAAGAAAACATATATCCTGAACTACTGAGTCTCAGACAACAGGTGTTGGCAAATTGCGAGGAGCCCTGGGACATAGAAAAAATGTGCGGAATGCTTAATATTGGAAAAAGTCAGTTATACAAATATTATGAACTGTTCTTTCATAGCACTCCAAAAAAGGAGCTGATTCAGGCAAGGCTGCAAAAAGCGCAGTACCTTATGAAGAATGATACTGTTACTATCAACCAGGCAGCATTTGATTCCGGTTTTCAGAATATCTGCCACTTCAACAGGATATTTAAAGCTCATTGCGGATGTACGCCCAGTGAGTTTAGGGGTAAATAAGGCAGAGAAATACAATGCTTAAGCTTCAGGAAATTCAAATTAAAAAATACAGGAATTAGCTTATTAACAGGCATTAAGAAAGCTTATGAATCAATAAGACGAAAAGCCATGCGGTATATATCACTAACAGCCTGTAACCTGGAAATGAAAGGTTGCAGGCTGTAAATATTACCAGAAAAGTCTGTTAGATTAATTATTTTAACACAGGCAGCTTATAAAATTAATCAACAACTCACATTATTAATTACCAATCCACAAATTAATCACCAACTCACATAATTAATTACCTGCTTATTGGTAAGTAGAATTTTAGGGTGAATGTAAGCTGGGTTATCCCTATTTCTGCAAACTGTTAATTATAACAGATAGAAGTACTAGTTTATTCTGTCAAACAATTTGCCACCATTACCCGTACCTGTACAGTTATCCATAACTAAAGTTGCAGGATTTCCGTTTCCGGTATATCCGTGTTTCGCATTGTAATTGGCTTTGCAGTTTCTTAGCACATGTGGAACAGAAGCGGTGTCATCCCCAAGTTTAAATCCGTTTCCGTCTCCACCGGTAAGGGAACCATCTGTAAATTTACCATTATAGGAGGCTTCGCAATTAACCATAGTTACAACACCTATGGGGCCAGTATCGGATTTGGTATATAAATCCCATCCGTCATCACAATTATAAATAGCTGTACAATTCTCAAATCTGTTTCCTTGACCACAGGTTAACTTAGCTGCAAATCCGTCTGCATCTTCACGGCCTGAATCAACATTTTCTGTAGACAGGCAGCCAATAATCAGATTATTGCTGGGCCATTGGCTAATTGAATTATAAGAGGTATTATATCTTGATAGTTGTAGTCCGGTATCATGATTTTCTCTGAAAGTACAATTCTCGATTGTATTATTGTGTCCTGCCAGGAGCATTCCATTGTCACCGGCTCCTTTGATTGTGATACCTTTGATATGCCAGTAATTTGCTGCTAATACAATTCCTCTGTTAGAAGAATTCTCGGACATAGCAGAGAAATCCACTGTAGGAACGCCATCTCCGTAAGCGTATATTTTTTTCATTGCGCTTGAAGTACCGTTATTCCCTTCAGCAATAACAATTGTACTGGAATATTTATACGATCCAGCTTTCAGATAAATTGCTTTTCCTGGTTGAACGGTATTGATTGCCTGCTGCAAGGTCATGGAACCGCTGGGAGTAAGGATGATATCTCCGGATGCGGGAGGCGTAGTAGGAGTGGGTGTTACCGTAGGGGTTACGGTTGGAGTTGGCGTAACTGTAGGTGTAGTTCCTCCATCTGTTGTCAGTTCAATATAATACAGATTTGCAACATCGGTCTTTGCAATGGTATGAGAGCCTGCTCCCAGAGATACACTGACAATACCGTTTGTCATGGCATAGTTTGTTCCGTCAACCTTAATTCTTGTATTATTTTCATTATTAAATACTAATTTTAAGGTTGAGGATCCGGTGGTGCTAAAGGTGATGTTTGTTGATGATTCGATTTTCAGGCATTGGGTAAGAGTCAGGCCATTGTAAGTGACTGTGCCTTTTGAGGTGGACAGGTTACCGGTAATCGAAAAGAAAGAACTGCTTGTCCCGCTGGTAGTGAAATTGTGAACTACTGTGGTTGCGGCATCTACGGGGACCATCGGTGTTAGTACATAAAGCAAAGAAAACCCCAGAGCCAAACAAAGTATAATACTTTTAATACGTTTGATACACTTCATAATTATTTACCTCCTTTTATTTTCTTTAAAACATATGATTTTGGTATTATTAAAAAGAGCCTCCTTTCTTTACCGGTTTAGACATATGTTCTATAGACGCTAAATACCTCCTCAATAATTTTCTTCTGCGCCTCCTTTCATAAATAAAATAAATTCCGCAGGTTCCTTCATCCTCATAATCATGTATATATCATTTAAGCTGAAAGTCAGATTATACAATCCTTAGAAATAAATCAATTATTTAAAAAGTTCTTCACATCCTTGAAAGCCAATTGTAAATATGTGTAGAAAAGTTCAATATAAATTTCCAAGCATAGATTGAAAGAGCTTACATATAAAGATATAAAATAATCACATAAGATATTTAATAAATATAGGTATTGGATTGCCTTGTATAAGACAAATTTAACAAATATACTTCCTGATAATAAATAAATATGTAAGAGCTTACATTTCAAATACAGGATAACATTTATTTCCAAAATAAGCAATATAAAATTTAAAAAGTATGTGATAATTACCATTAATTTCATAAAGTAGTTGAAAAGTTCGTATTTTCTGCTTAAAAATAGTTGGTTTATTAGTCGTAATAAGGTAAACATCACTAAATATCAGTCTTTATTTGGACGAATCAGACCCCATTAATTTACATAAAACAAAAATAAGCAAATAATCACAAGATTATACATTTACATATTCTTCTAAATCACCGAAATTATAGTTGTAGGGGTGACTTTTGTATATTTTTAACAAAAGCTAATGAGGGGAGGAGTGAACAGAAAAAATAAAAAACCAAAACATTTGATGTTGCTTGAAGTCAGTATAAGAAGTCATATCAATAAGAAAGGAAAGGGAAGCTATGACAAAGAAATTGCTTAAATGCGGCTTAGTTTTGGTACTGATGTTTTCGATGCTGCTCTCAATGAAAGTCTCAGCAGCAGACTTTACGCAGGGAGTAGATGTTTCCGGCAGCAATGCGGTAATTTGGTTTAAGTCAACCGGAAATACAACCTGGGTGGATGTTCATTACAAAGTGAACTCAGGTGATCAGCAGAACCTGAGAATGTCCTATAATTCAGGGGCAGCAAGGTATGAGCAGAGCGTTCAATGGACTACAGGCTCTGTTATTGAATATTTCTTTACCTATAACAATGGCACCCCAGCTTATGACACTTCAACTTATACCTACTCAGGACAAGCAGCCGGACTAAAAAACGGGGGGATTTATAGGATAACCAGCAAAGTCAGCGGAAAAGTTCTTGATATTACGGATAAGTCAACCGCTGCCGGAGCTAAAGTACAACAATGGAGTAATAGTAATACAACGAATCAACAGTTTAAGTTAGAGAAACAATCCGATGGATACTATAAAATAACTGCAGTACACAGCGGACTGGTTCTGGATGTACCGAGCAGTTCTCTGAGCAACAGTGTGCAATTGCAGCAATGGACGGATAACGGCACCAGTGCTCAGCGCTTTAGCATAATAGATACTGGAGGAGGATATTACAAAGTAATCTCTAAAGTCAGCGGACTGGCTATGGATGTGCGAAGCTCACAGACCACAGATGGTGCTGTAGTACAACAGTATACAGACAACGGAACCGATGCACAGAGATGGTCCTTTACTTTGGTAGGGGATTCCAGTGGAGGAACGGGTAATTCCATTTATTCAATAGCTGCTTCCTCCATACCAAATCCTTCTGGAGGCGGAGTCAGTGTGAAGGTTATGAATGGTACCGGAGGTGCTTATTCAGACAGTCAAATATACTGGGGTGTAATCGGAAAAAATCCGGCTACCGGTGCATGGTGCTATCTGGATCTTTCCGGTAATCTTATTCCAATTTCTGCAGCACTTAATGATGCGGCGGGACATCTGACCAAAAACGGAGTAAATTACGCTAATATCTATCACAAAGTAAGTGAAACCTCCTGGGTGAATCTTCCGAAAATAACCTCCGGAAGGATGTTCCTCAGTGTAGGCTCACCTTGTTATATTAAAACATACAATGATGGTTTTGCCGGTCCGGATATCAACAATCCAACGGACCCTAACCGTAACATCTATTTTGATTTTGTAGAATTTACGGTAGATGACGCCGGATATCACGGTAATACCACAAGAGTGGATCAGTTTGGGTTCCCGGTTCAGCACAGGCTTGTAAATAAAGCTGGTAATTATGACCGGACAGTAGGAGAGCTGGAATCTGAAACCAGAGCAGGCCTGTTTACCAAGTATCAGAATGAAGTTCCTGCAGAATTCAAGTCTTTGGGAACCCTGCAGGCTCCTTATCGAATCGTTTGCCCTATCAGCGGACCATTTAATACAGGCGGAACCTATGCGAATTATTTCGCAGGGTATTCAAGCATATCAACCAGAGATATTTTACTCGGAATCGGTGGGGCCAGTAATGCTGAAGTTTGCGCTGCTCTTAACAGACATGTGTATGGAAATACCGCAGACTGGAACAATCCTTCCAAGTATTATAAAGCTGCTCCTGCCAATTATTATGCAAAATTCTGGCACGATCACAGTATCGACGGACTGGCATATGGTTTCTGCTACGATGATGTAAACGGACAGGCCTCTTATCTGGAGGTAGGAGATCCAAAGGGTCTGATAATCAGAGTTGGCTGGTAAAAATGAATTAAAATAAGAAGGGGGAATTATATGATTAAAAAAAGTAGGAAGCTCCTGGGTGTGGTTATATTAACACTTGCAGCGCTTTTCATAACAACTGTTCTGCCTGGAACAAATGGTATCCTGCCGGGAGGTATCGGCTCTTTTTCCGTATCTGCCAGTACCTTTCAAGCTTGGGACAGTGCCAAAGTTTATGTAGCCGGTGACATGGTTTCTTATAACGGAGCTGATTATAAGGCGAAATGGTGGACACAGGGAGAAACACCCGGAGTGGCATCTGTTTGGGAACTGGTGTCTGCCAACGGCGGTAATTATGAAACCTGGAATGCAGGTAAAGCATATACAGGCGGAAGTTATGTAACCTATAATGGAGCTGTGTATAAAGCAAAATGGTGGACACAGGGAGAAACACCCGGAGTAGCAGCTGTTTGGGAACTGGTATCCGGAAATCCTGAAACACCTGGAATTGCTGACGGAACCTATCGTATATCAAGTAAGATCAGCGGTAAGCTACTGGATATCGCTGATAAATCAACGGCAGATGGAGCAAAGCTTCAAATCTGGACCGATTCATCCGTTACAAATCAGCAATTTAAAGTAGAAAAACAGGCAGACGGCTATTATAAGATAACAGCGGTTCATAGTGGTAAAGTTCTGGATGTTCCCAATAGTTCTGTAACCAGCGGTGTACAGCTGCAGCAATGGAATGACAATGGAACAGATGCTCAGAGATGGCAGATTAAAAGCACCGGAGACGGTTATTACAAGGTAACATCCAAAGTGAGCGGACTTGTTATGGATGTTAAAGGTTCAGCAACAGCAGATGGAACCGCTGTTCAGCAGTATACGGATAACGGAACTGATGCTCAGAAGTGGTCCTTTCTTACCGGAACAACGGATCCAGGCGGCCCTGGAGAGCCTGTAACAGGATTTAAGGTAGTTGGCTATTATCCAAGCTGGCAGCCCGATAAGATTAACACAATACAGTATAATAACCTTACACATATAAATTATGCTTTTGCCATTCCAACCAGCGATGGAGCTTTGCTGCCACTGGAGAATTCTTCAGCTGCCGTACAGATCATCAGCCAGGCACACCAGAAGGGTGTTAAAGTCCTCCTTGCCATTGGCGGCTGGTCCTACAACGGAACTCCATTGGAAGCTACTTTTATGTCAGCTACCAGTACACCTGAAAAAATTAAGAAGTTCGGTGATGCCATTGTTGCTATGGCGAAGCAATATGGTTTTGATGGTGTGGATATGGACTGGGAGCATCCAAGAGCAGATGGCACAAGTAAAAACCAGTATGAAGCTTTGATGGTTTATTTAAGAAGTGAGCTTAATAAGAATAACATGCTGTTAACCGCTGCCGTATTAAGCGGAGTAACACCGGAAGGTGTAATTTATTGGGATTCTGCCGGACAGACTGATAAGGTAATCAGTATAGTAGACTGGTTTAATGTTATGGCTTATGATGGCGGTGATGGAAACAGGCATTCCACATATGATTTTGCTGTTAAGTCAGCTGAATATTGGAAGAATACCAGACATATGCCTGCTGAGAAGGTAGTTCTTGGCGTTCCTTTCTACGGCAGACCCTCCTGGGCTTCTTACGCCGAAATACTTGCAGTTAATCCTCAGGCTTACAATACAGATACTTCTATGATCAATGGTATGGAAGCATACTATAACGGTATACCTACCATAAAGAAGAAGACTCAATGGGCATGCGATAATGTAGGCGGCATTATGATCTGGGAATTAAGCCAGGATACAACGGATAAAACTAAGAGTCTCTTAAATGCAATCGGCGACACAGTAAGAGCAAATTTTAGTGAATAAAGTATTAGTCCTATAAACAATTAATCTGGAAAAGCCTCTGGCTTTTGGTAAAAATCATGTAAAAAGCCTGCCTCTTTTTTGATAAGGGCAATAACTTACAGATTTAATACGGAAGCAGAGGCTTTTCTATTTCATATTTGTTTATCAATATTATTAAGATATTCCTATAATTTTAATGCATTCGATGTCTCAAGCTGAGTCAGCAGCAGGTACAATTAGAATCTAATAAATTTTTTATAATTACAAAGTATTTGTAAAAATGTTAAAACTTTGAATTTATCATGCATAAAATAGTTGTAATACAGCTAAATTAATACCGTAGAATTTCTTCTAAAAATATATACATATAAAAAGAAGGAGGGTAGAAAGTATGTATGATGAAGATGAAATAGATGATTTATCAGATGAAGATTTTGTTGATATAGAGGAGGATTATTCTTACCTAAATGAATGGAGAGACGACGAAGATTTTGATGACTTCGATGAGGACGACGATTCAGATTTTGAAAATGAGGAAGATGATATGTGAAATTAAACTTAATTAAGGGATTGTACGTTTGAGGCGAAAAACCATATTCCTGTTGATTGTGTTCGTTGGAGATACCGCTTTTATAAGAGTATCTCCACTAACACTTATTTATAGTATGCCTGATAATCTTTGGCTATCCAGCTATCTTACTTTTCTTTGGTATTATGATCAGCTTCTTTCTGATATTGTTCATTTCATTTTCTTTTAAAAATGAAAAAAGTACTCGCCTCCTGCTACCTCCTTGCTTGGTTTATGAGGCATAGGATGAAATGGATTATAGAATTCCACAATATGAAATCCGCATTTATTTACATAAAAATGAATATTCCTCTTTTCAAAATAAGGAGTATGTGTTTCCCAAACTTCGGTTTCAGGATGCAGCTGTTCAATGGCTTTCCAATGCTGCCGATTATTTTCTTGTTGATAAGATTAAAAATACGTGCTAATCTGGTTATGATAACTACATAACACAACTTTAGTACTAATACCGGTTATATCTGGCAATAATGAATGTTGTAACTATGTATTCTCTATTATCGGGAAGGAGTTTTATATGGAGAAGATTGCATTAATTACAGATTCTGCCTGTGATATAGACGAGGAGACCATTAAGAAATACCAGATACATGTCCTTCCTTTTAAGATACTATATAAGGAACGAGAATTTACCGACGGTATCGATATTACACCAGTAGAAGTCTATGTCAATATGAAGACAGAAATTCCGAAATCCTCCCAGCCATCCATGGAGGACATTGAGAACCTATATAAAAAACTGGAAAAGGAAAATTATACCCATGTCATATCCATCAATATTTCCAGCGGTATATCAGGAACAGTAAATGCAGTAGATTTAATAAGTAAAGAATTCAAAAACATCAAGACCTTTATGTACGACACCAAATCCACTTCTGTAATACAGGGTATTATTCTAAAGAAATGTGGCGAATTAATAAGAGCGGGTAAGGAATTTGATGAAATCGTAAAGCAGATTCCCGACATGAAAAAGAAACTGCGCTTGTATTTTGTATTCGGAACCTTGGAATATGCCATAAAAGGCGGGAGAATCGGCAAAATTCCCGGTACAATAGGAGATATCCTGAATATTAAACCTATTGTAAGCTTTGATGATGAATTCGGGCAATGTTATACCTGTGAGAAAATAAGGGGAAGAATGAAATCCATTAACCGGTTAATAGAATTAGGAGAGAAAATCAGTGATAAGAACAGCTGCGATGCCTATGTCATTCACGGTAATGTAGAGGAAGAAGCCCTTAAGGTATGTGAAAAATTACGTAAGAATCCTCGTATCAGGAATGTATACCTTATAGGTCAGATAAGTGCTATCGTGGGAGTATATTGCGGCCCCGGTACAGTTGGCGTTTGTTATTCTGAAATCTAAGATTAGAATAGATTATTAAAACAGGCACTGGATCCAACAGGATTTTCAGCTGCCTTTTTTATATCTGACTGACAATACCCAAAATATGAATATGTTGATTTGACTAATTCTATAAATAAAGGTACAATAAAAAACATTCAAATAATATTCAGGCAGAAAGAAGCGAATCAGATGCAGCAATTGATTAATCTGCAGTTTACCATGTTCACAATGGTAGCTGCTGGTGTTATCTTAAAGAAAAAGGGTATCATTGGAGCTCAGGGACAGGAAAATATTACAGACCTGGTATTGTATTTAATACTTCCCTGTAATATCATTAAATCTTTTATGGTAGAATTCTCGGCAAGCATCCTTGTAACTTTTGCAGGTGTACTTATCATATCGGTACTTATACAGCTTGTCTGCACAATGCTTGGCCATTTACTGTACAATAAAATAGAACCCCCAAAGAAGAAATGTCTCCAATACGGTACAATCTGTTCAAATGCTGGTTTTCTGGGGAATCCGGTAGCAGAAGGGGTATTTGGTACTATGGGACTGACACTGGCCTCCATCTATCTGATACCCCAGCGGATTGTTATGTGGTCAGCCGGAATATCCGTATTTACCGAGTCACCGGATAAGAAAACACTAGTCAAAAAGGTAATTACCCATCCTTGTATCATCGCCTGTATTCTTGGTATTATGCTAATGATTTCGCAAATCAGATTGCCCGTATATCTGGAATCCTCCCTCTTTACCTTAAGCAGCTGTAATACGGCACTCTCAATGATGATCATAGGAATGATTCTGGCTGATATTAATATAAAACAAATGTTTGATAAACGAGTATTTTTCTTCACAGTAATCCGGCTTATTGCAATACCGGTTCTTGTGTACATACCCTGTTATTTATTACATATAGATTCGCTTGTAACAGGCGTTTGTGTGCTTTTGGCTGCAATGCCTGCCGGAGCAACAACCAGTATTCTTGCCTCTAAATACAATGGAGATGCAGCTTTTGCTACTAATCTGGTTATTTTCTCAACTTTAGCTTCCTTAATCACTACACCGATTTGGAGCTTTATATTATTATAGCATAGAAAAAACTTGGATAAGAAAAGGAGAAATATATGAGACTAATTATAATTCGACATGGAGATCCCGATTATTCGATAGATTCTCTTACAAAAAAAGGCTGGAGAGAAGCAGAACTTCTATCAAACAGGATACTTCCAATGGATATTAATGCTTTCTACTTATCACCGTTAGGACGGGCAAAAGATACTGCTTCCATAACCTTAAATAAGCTAAAGCGAGAGGCAGAAGTTCTTCCCTGGCTAAGAGAATTTCACGCTCCAATACGGGATGTTAACACAGGAGAAGAAAGAGTTCCCTGGGACTGGCTTCCGGCTGACTGGACAGCAGTTAATGAATTCTATGACAAACAGCTATGGCATACAGCAGAGATTATGGAGAAGGGACATGTCTATGAAGAAGCAATGCGGGTATATTCTGGACTTGACGAAATTCTTAAGAAACATGGTTATGAGCGTGAAGGCAAAATATACCGGGCAGTAAGAGCGAATACTGATTCAATAGTTCTGTTCTGCCATTTTGGAGTTGAATGTGTTATGTTAGGCCATCTGCTGGGAATCTCACCCATGGTTTTATGGCATGGTTTCTGTGCTGCACCTACCTCAGTAACTACACTCATCACCGAAGAACGGAGAAAAGGAATAGCTTATTTTAGAATGGGCTCCTTTGGAGATATTTCTCATCTGTATGCAGGCGGAGAAGAGCCTGCTTTTGCTGCAAGATTCTGTGAAACCTATGATAATATGGATGAACGACATGACTAGGTAACATGGAAATGAGGAAATATAAATACCAAATGCCAGCCAATTTCATTTGTTTATTTACAAGTAATTCTTTTATGTGTCTGTTACATGTAGAAGTAAGCTTTAGACTTGTAACAGGTCTTATAACTTAAATGGGCTTTACACTGAAAAGAGTCCCTTATCTCTAATTGAGTAAGTAAAATAATAATCGAAAGGAAGCCACATTAATATTTATACTTATCATGTGGCAGTCTCACAGACTGGTATGTGAGAATTAAAGGTCAAATAATGAAATTAGGAATTGCAGGTTCAGGAATGATAGTGCAGGAATTTCTGTCCATAGCACCATTTCTGCACAATACAGAGGTGTCCGCCATATGCGGCAGAAAAACCAGTGAAAAGAAGGTTATGGAGCTGGCCGGAGCGAACAACCTAGACAAGGTGTATTTTGATTACGAGGAGTTTCTTAATAGCTCAATTGATACGGTATATGTTGCAGTCACCAACAGTCTGCATTATATATATACCTTAAGAGCTTTGGAAGCGGGTAAAAATGTTATTTTGGAAAAGCCCATAACCACAAATTACAAAGAAGCTCTTGAGCTTGGCAGAATAGCGCGAGAGAAGAAGCTTTTTCTTCTTGAGGCCATCACGACCTTATATCTGCCAAACTTTATGAAAATACGAGAAATGTTACCTTCTATAGGTAATGTTAAAATTGTTCAATGTAATTATTCCCAGTACTCAAAAAGGTATGACAGCTTTAAAGAAGGGGTCATACTGCCGGCATTTGACCCGGCGCAGTCAGGTGGAGCGCTGATGGATATCAATATCTACAATCTTCACTATGTAACTGCTCTGTTTGGAAGACCTAAAGATATTGCTTATTATCCTAATATTGAAAGGGGGATCGATACCTCCGGAATATTGATTTTAGATTATGATACCTTTAAATGCACCTGCATCGGTGCTAAAGATTGTAAAGCTCCCATTGCCTATAATATTCAGGGAGATAAGGGATGTATACATCAAAGCTCTCCCGCCAATGTATGTGAAGGCTTCGAGGTTCTGTTAAACAACGGGGAAAATACATCAATCAATGAGAATAAGCATACACATCGCATGGTAAATGAATTTCTTGCATTTGAAAAGATGATAGCAGAAAATAAATTACAAGAGTGTTATCAAATACTTGAACACAGCTTGATGGTCAGCGAGTTGTTAACAGAAGCAAGAGAAAAAACAGGAATTATATTTCCTTCTGATTTTAACGAAGAGTTATTAACGATATATTAAGCAGTATAAGCAGCTAAAAAGACAGGCTGGTGATACGTTAAAATCTGCTTCAATTACCGAGTATCTTAAGGTTACCCCAGAGGATGGTAAGACAACAATAGATTTACACTCATTTCCTTCCAAATCTAAGTAAAGTCATACAGCCAATGGTAAGACAACAATAGATTTACACTCATGCAAGTTATAAATAGTAAATACAAAAAAGAAAAAAGTAAAAGATAGAAGACAGACTTGATAACTTAAACAGGTTTAGTGCTGTAAAAAAGGGTATGTACAGAAGCATCGTATGTATCCTTTTTTATTTTATTAAGGTTAATAACAGTCAGAGAAGACTTATTGGTTATTTTATGTTAAAATATATGGGAATAAAATCAATAGTTATAAAAGGGACTGTTATTAACAATAATGGTTCCTATTAGATAAGACAGATAGGAGTCAGACATGAAATCATTAGTAATTGCAGAAAAGCCTTCTGTAGGAAGAGATATTGCAAGAGTTTTAAAATGTTCTAAGAATCTGAATGGTGCTTTAGAGGGTGATAAATATATTGTTACCTGGGGATTGGGACATCTTGTAACCCTGGCAGATCCCGAGGAATACGATGTTAAATACAAGGAATGGAGAATGGATCATCTGCCCATGCTGCCCCAGAAATTTGAACTGGTGGTAATGAAACAGACCGGCAAGCAATATCACACGGTAAAGACCCAGCTTCATAGAAAAGATGTAACGGATATTATTATAGCTACCGATGCAGGACGTGAAGGAGAGCTTGTTGCAAGATGGATTCTTGAAAAAGCTGGCAGCAAAAAGCCGGTTAAGAGATTATGGATATCCTCCGTTACGGATAAAGCAATCAGAGAAGGGTTTGCTCATTTAAAAGACGGAAGAGAATATGAGAACCTCTATCATGCAGCTGTAGCTAGGGCTGAATCAGACTGGATCGTTGGTATGAATGCAACAAGAGCACTTACCTGCAAATACAATGCCAGCCTTTCCTGCGGCCGTGTTCAGACACCTACTCTTGCCATGATAGCAAAAAGAGAAGAGGATATCAGACAGTTTAAGCCTGTTCCCTATTATGGACTGACGGGTAAGGTAAACGGTATGACACTTACCTGGAGAGATTCAAAGACTCAAAATAGTACCACAGGTGATAAGAATAGAATAGAGGAACTTTTAAGGAAGCTGGAGGGAAAAGAAGGAGTGGTTACAGAGGTAAATACAACCCTTAAGAAGTCTTATTCCCCAGGATTATATGATTTGACAGAGCTGCAAAGAGACGCTAACCTGCGCTTTGATTTCTCTGCAAAAGAAACCTTAAATATCATGCAGCGTTTATATGAAAATCATAAGGTCTTAACATATCCCCGAACAGATTCCAGATATCTGACAACAGATATTGTAGGAACTTTAAAGGAAAGACTGGAGTCTGTCAGTACAGGTCCTTATAAGAAATTAGCTGCTGTATTAACGAGGAAGCCAATATCGGCTAATTCTTCCTTTGTTGATAATCAGAAAGTAAACGATCACCATGCAATTATCCCCACGGAGCAGTATGTGAATCTGGAAAATATGAGTTCTGATGAACGAAAGATTTATGATTTGGTAGTTAGAAGATTTCTGGCGGTATTGTATCCTCCTTACGAATATGAAGAAGCCTCAATTAAAGTAAAGATAGAGAATGAAGAATTTACAGCAAAGGGTAAAATTACAAAAAATCTGGGTTACAAAGAGGTTTATGATAACACATCCGAGGATGACAAAGAAAATGAAAGTTTACCGAAAGTGAATAAAAATGATACCTTAAAAGCTATTGTGTTTGTTAAGACAGAAGGAAAAACAAAACCCCCAGCACCTTTTAACGAAGCAACACTACTTTCCGCTATGGAGAATCCTGTTCATTTTCTTGAGCAAAAGGACAAAGAACTTGTTAAAACGCTGGGTGAAACCGGCGGACTTGGAACAGTAGCTACAAGAGCTGATATCATAGAGAAACTGTTTAACTCCTTTTTGATGGAGAAAAAGGGGAAAGACATCCTTATAACCTCTAAGGGAAAGCAGCTGCTGGAGCTGGTACCGGAGGATCTAAAGAAACCGGAGCTTACAGCCTCCCTAGAAATGAAGCTTGCAAAAATTGCAAAAGGAAGCTTAAAGAAACAGGATTTGATGAATGAGATGACAGCATATACAAAAGAAATTGTAGCTGAAATCAAAGACGGAGAAGGTAAATTCAGACATGACAATCTGACGAATAAAAAGTGTCCGGTCTGCGGTAAGAATCTCCTTGCAGTTAACGGAAAGAATAGCAGGATGCTGGTATGCCAGGACCGTGAATGCGGACATAGGGAGACAATTGCAAGAACCAGTAATGCCAGATGTCCGGTATGTCATAAACGTATGGAACTGGTTGGACAGGGAGATGCTCAAACTTTTGTATGTGCCTGCGGTCACAAAGAGAAACTGGCTGCTTTTCAGGACCGTCGTAAAAAGGAAGGTGCCGGTGTCAGTAAGAAAGATGTGGCAAAATATATGAATCAGGCCAAGAAAGAGGAACAGTTACCTCTTAATACAGCATTTGCAGATGCTTTTGCAAAAATCAAGTTAGATAAATAATTGCATTATAGTGTTGCATTTTAAGAGGCAGCAACAGTATGGCACTCGAATATGACATATATCTGCGGTGGAATCCTATAAGCAGATATCTGTCATGATACAAGCAGAATCGCAATACAAACGAGTTCCAGCAGAAGTAGAAAACAATAAAAGTATACAGTTCCAATAGATGTAAAATAATTATTATACGAGTAGAATTCAATAAAAGTAAAATTCAATAAAAGCAGTATTCAATAAAAAAAGAATTCAATAAAAGCAATATTCAATAAAAGCAGTATTCAATAAAAACAGTATTTAATAAAAACAGTATACCAATAAAACAAAATTCAATTTAAGAACTCTTCAAACACAAGATACACTATATATAAATTAATTATATTAGTTTCTTACCGATACAGATAGACAAAGAAATGTTATAATCAGTTGCTATAAGCAGAAGCTGAGACGAGTTTTCATAATACAGATGAATAGACATATATATCTGTTAAGCTATTACTCAGCTAAACAAAGTAAGGAGGTATTATGAATAAGAGTACTACCTGTTTTCATTTCACATACTAACGGGGGATGACGCCGAGTTCGGTGAGATTCCAGATACACCTACTGCCGGATGGTGGTCAAGACCGCCATACATTGACCGATACAAAAACATAAAGTCGGTAATAGTTCGGATAAAGGGATGAAAGAGGTCCTTTTGAAGCAGGAGGCAGAAGTATTCGTTGTTTCCAGAGAATGACGGAGAATAGGTCAATACTTTTATCAAGCCCGAAGAATAAATAGAGAACAAACAGAACCCCGCCTTTTTAATATTTGAAATCAAATATTAGGAGGGTTCGGTGTGAGCAGAAGAACAGAAAATATATCTTTTATATGTATGAATTGCGGCAGAAAAGTTCTGCCCTTATCAAACGGCAGTTACAGGAATCACTGCCCTCACTGTCTGCATTCCTTGCATGTTGATAATATGCCGGGTGACAGAAGCAGTGATTGCGGTGGGATCATGAAGCCTGTAAAGCTCATCCATAACAGTCAGAAAGGCTATCAAATACTGCATAAATGCAGCAAATGCGGATTTGAAAAAGCCAATATTATTGCCGAAGATACTGTTATGCCAGATGATTACCGGATAATTTTAGCACTCAGCAGTAAACACTATTAAATTAAATGTAATTAAACGAAAAAAGGACGTATTGCAGACCAACTCAAGAGTGTAGGTTGAAATACGTCTTTTATAATTATTCATCTTACTTCCTGATATCTAACAGTTGTAAGGTTTATCGGGATAAGGTTTATCGGGATAGGGTTTATCAGGGTAAGGTTTGTCAGGGTGAGGTTTGTCAGGATAAGGCTTTTTCGAGTCATTTTCTGCTAATTCACTACCACATTTCTCGGATTTTACTTCGCCGTCCTGGTTAGCATTCTGACCGCATTTTTCTGCAATCTGGCCACCCTGGTTTGCATTCTGACCTTCTTTACCGGAAATCTGACCACCTTCAGAGGCTCTCTGATTCAGACCGGCTTCACTGCCTTCATTTGCATTATTATTCGTATTGTAAATAGTGATGTAAATAGAAAGTCCGTCTTTGTCATGTTTAAAAACCACGTTATCTTCCTTTTTATCATCTTTTTTATCATCCTTTGGGGGTTTCAAGCTGTCAAAATCACTCATTAATGTTCCTCCATTTTTTATTTGATGCATTAATATTGTATGATTTGAACTGCTATATTGTGACATATTACGACACGTAATTATTATTTGATTGAAGAGAAAATACTGTAAATGTCTGGTTGAAACTATAATACTGATAATGTAAAATAAATAAAAACTCTTTATGCTATTGGGAGGAATACTTATGCATGCAGATAATAAAGATAAGTTTTTAAACAAGCATTTGAATAAATATTTGAATACTTTTATTGCAGGTATTTTACTGCTAATGTTAATGTCCATGCTTATGTTTAAAAGTCCTGTTGAAGACCCTGAAATAGATGTAAGCTTTCATGTAACAGATTTGTCCGAGGAAGAATATGATTATGTAGGTACAGCAGGACTTAACAATCCTCAAATACAAGACTTCAAGAAGGTTAACTTTTCCTTTGAATTCAAACAAAGTGATAACATTGTCAGCAGAAACCTATCTATTCCTGACTTACCGGCTATACTCCGGTTCAGGGATGAAACCAGGTACTGGTATGGCAGCAATACAAAACAGGACAACAAGAATATGGTCTTGTATCAGTATGATTTCGTTATGTATACAAAAGGATTAGATAAGAACGGTATTATCGAGTACTTTAAAACAGCAAAAATTCAGACCTCCTGGGTAACGAAAAAAGAAGAACATATAGAAAAAGAGATAGCGCTAAAAGACATCATTCAGTATAATTGAGTGTTTATCTGAATATTATTGAAGTGTTTACTGGATATAATTGAAATGTTTATTGGATATAAGAATACTTAAAATGGAAATTTATAGTTGACTTTTGTGATTTTATATTGTATAAATAAAAATAGATTAAAAAAGGAGGCTGATTTAAATATGCGTAAGCTTAATAATTCCGGGAACAGAATAATAAAGATGCAATCAGCCGACCTTGGTACTTGTCTTTAGCTAATTATTAATGGTTATGTATATTAATAATTAATTTATGATAGTAAATTATTACCACAGTCGATGACTGTGGTTTTTTGCGCTTAAAATTATCAAGATTACCTATGTCAGGCGACCCGCCCGTTCTCAGAAGGGAAGCTGCTGATTACCTGAATTAAACAGATAGGGTTGTTTTGGCAAACTGAAACAATCGCTAAGAAGAAAAGGTGATCATAATGAAAATATTAAATATAGGTATAATGGCACATGTAGATGCCGGTAAGACAACAGTTACGGAAGGTTTTCTATATCATAGCGGAATTAAAAATTTCATGGGTAATGTTGATAATGGAACAACAACTACAGATTCCATGGAACTGGAAAAACAGCGAGGAATGACAATCCGTTCAGCAACAGTGTCTTTTATGATAGAAGAGGATAAAATCAATCTCATTGACACTCCTGGACATATGGACTTTATTGCAGAAGTGGAGAGATCTCTGTCAGTACTTGATGGAGTGATTCTGGTTATTTCAGCAAAGGAAGGCGTTCAACCGCAGACACGTGCCATCTTTCATAAAATACAGCAAATGAAAATACCGGCTATTTTATTTATAAATAAAATAGACCGAATAGGTGTTGATTTAACAGAGGTCTACGAACAGATAAAACAGCAGTTGTCGGAACATTTTCTTTTGATGCAGGAGGTCAGATACAGTTATGGAGCTGTTGAACAGACCTATGAAATCCTTCCTAGAAAATACAGTGATACAGAATTTTCAGAACAGATTATTGTACAGTCTGAAAAACTGCTGGAAAAATATATGGACGGAGAAGAAGTTACACAAGAAGATTATGAGAAAGTTATAAGATCCCGTAATCGCTATGGTAAACTTTATCCTGTTTATCATGGTACTGCTCTTCAGAATATAGGTATCTCAGAGCTTATGGAGGCAGTGGGGAAATGGTTTATGCCAAGGGTCGATAATAAACAGCAATTATCTGCCTATGTATACAAAGTATTATTTGATGACCATAATCATAAACTTACCTTTACCCGTGTGTTTTCAGGGGAACTTATTCTAAGACAAAGGGCCTGTGTTGAGAGAGACAGCCAGGATATAATTATCCGTAATCTTTTCGGACTGGAGAAGGGAAGGTTAGTTCCGAAAAATTCAATAACTGCTGGGGATGTGGCAGTAATTATGGATGCAAAGGAACTTAACAGCGGTGACTGGATTGGTGAACGGATTAAATTACCTATACTATCCCAGACAGAACCATTGCTGAAAGTCGGTGTAAGACCAATTCCTGCAGCCAATAGAAGAGAACTTTTAGAGGCTCTGCAAAAACTAGCTATGGAGGATTCTTATCTGGATCTGAGTATTGATGAAGAAACAGAAGAAATCAAGTTAAAGCTCTTTGGTAATCTGCAAAGAGAGATTTTACAGTCTCTTTTAAAAGAACGATTTCAGCTGGAAACAGAATTTGATAGTGTTTCAACCGTTAAAAAAGATAAACCAATGGATAACGTAACTTGTATCGTTCCAATCTACAGCCCCGGAAATCTATTGGCAGCCGGAGTAGGCTTGACATTGGAACCCCTGGCAGAAGGCAGCGGATATCAGTATGAGAATAGAGTGTCCTTTGGAGATCTGAGTAAATCTTTTCAAAACGCTGTAGCGGAAGGCGTTGAAAAGGGTATAAGAAAAGGAATTTACGGTGAAGTGGTAGATACCAAAGTTACTTTCATGTATTCTGATTATGACAGTGTTAACAGCACACCTGCGGATTACAGAAAGCTTGCCGAAAGGATAATTTATCAGGCGTTAAAAGAAATTGGGACATGTACCATGGAACCAGTTATGAAATATACACTGACAGCACCCCAGGGTTATGAGAAAAGAATTATAACAGAATTGGTACGGATGGATGCCCTAATGGAAGAGACAGAGTATACTCAGACGGAAATGATTATGAAAGGCAAAGTAACCTTAGAAGCCTGTAAAGATTTCTCTGTAGTATTATTTACTTTAACAGAAGGAAGAGGAATATTTGAAACTGCCTTCTGGCAGTACCGGCAGGTAAAGGAAGCAAAAAAAGGAATGAACAGCTTGGTTGAAAATTAATATATTTATGGAATGCAGAAAAGAGAAAACGCCTGAGTCATTTTAACCGGGAGCATAAAGACATACGGAGGTAATATGAAGAGATTAAGACTCTGGATGTGTGGATTTATTTGAACATCGCTTTGAAATGGACGGAAATTATTGGACAGAAATATTGTACCTAAATTAACCATCAAAGTTGTAGAAGATGATTGGACTCTTGGTATGGAGATAATTCAGAACAATTTGTTTTCTTTTAAGGATTTAAATTCAGATATTTAATGGTATCCTAATACTGTAAAAAGTTAAATTGTTACATGGGGTTTAGAATTACAGAAACATTATACTGAATCACCATGTCATTGGTTTACAAGCTTGGCATGCAACACCTGAGTTTGTAAACCAAATCACAAGTTAATACACGGCTGATAGTCAGATATATTAAAATTTGTACCAGGCTTACTAGCTTGTCAAAGATTAGTTTAAGCTTGGAATAATAAAACCCTGGAATTAAAACCTGTATAAATTGAAAATAAGCTCATGGAAAGGTTGCTGTACCATTATTAGTAAGGTACATTAGGTGAAACGATGAGAATAGGTTATGCTTGTCAGACTATAGGTATACCGGGAACAGACTTTAAGAGCTGTATCCTTAGAAATGCAGATGAAACCAATCTAAAAAGCATTATTTCACATAACCTGGAATCCCTTGAGAGGATTCTGGATTATAATATATTTTCAGGAATCAAGTTATTTCGAATTACTTCAGACCTGATTCCATTTGGCTCTAGTCCGGTAAATAAATTAGAATGGTGGAAACTATACGAAGAAAAGTTTGATTTGCTGGGGGATAAGATCAGGCAAAGCAATATGCGGGTTTCTTTGCATCCCGGACAATATACGGTTCTTAATTCACCATCAGAGGATGTGGTAAAAAGGGCAATAGAAGATCTGGAATACCATACCAAAATCTTAAAGGCTTTGGGGATGGATAAGAAGAATAAACTGGTGCTTCATATAGGTGGTGCTTATAATGACAGACAAGAAGCCATACAGAGATTTATTAATAATTTTAAAAATCTTGGTGAACATCTGAAAGATCGTATAGTATTGGAAAATGATGATAGGATATTTCGAATAGAAGAAGTACTGAGCATCGGAGAGATGGTTGGTGCACCCGTTATTTTTGATAATCTTCACAATAAGATCAATCCAAGCAGCGGGAATTATGATGAGATTAAGTGGATTAACTTATGTCAGGCAACCTGGAAACAGGCTGACGGACCCCAGAAAATACATTACTCAGATCAGCATCCAAATAAGAAGCCGGGTTCTCATTCAGATACTATTGATGGCGAAATTTTTAAGGACTTCTGCCAGCGGCTTAACAGAGAGGATATTGATATAATGCTTGAGGTAAAGGATAAGAATTTATCAGCAGTTAAATGCTGCAATATCGTTGCTTCAACATCTTCTGTAAATTTATTGGAAAAGGAATGGAGCCGGTATAAATACCTTGTTCTTGAAAAATCACCGAAAGACTATAATCATATAAGGCAGCTGTTGAAGATGAAAGAGGAGTATAATGCAGTTGGGTTCTATAAATACTTAGATCATGCTATGGAACAGGAGATTATAACCGGCAACGGGCTCAATGCTGCTTTGCATGTCTGGGGGTATTTTAAAGAATGTGCTGATGAAAAGGAAAAGGTAGCTTTTGAAAAAAGGTGCAGTAATTATAAAGCAGGAAAATTATCGTTGAATGGACTAAAGAAATATCTGTGGCAGTTATCCTGTAAATACCAGGAAGAATATCTCTTGAATTCCTATTATTTTTCAGAAGTTATGTAAAGTTGTGGTGTTTGATTCGACATCATTGGTAGTATATGGTATATTTTAAGCAGTAGATAATAATACTTATATTCACACATTTTCTAAGTGTGCATAAGCACACAGATAGAATATTTTAATTCACACATTTTCTAAGTGTGCTAAAGTACACAGATAGGAGCCGAATATGAATTTCTCCGCAAGCTATATAGACGCTGTCAAGGATCAAACAAACAGAACCCTGTGGAGTCTTAATAATGTTATTGACAGTATTCCTGATGCCTACTGGGATAAGCTATATTGTGATATGCCCTTATGGAAGCATGTATATCATACGCTTCATTCACTGGATATGTGGTATATAAATCCTTTAAGTTATGAAGAACCAGAGTTTCATAAGCCTGGTTTAAATGATTTGGATGCTGAGACCAAGGGGTATCTGTCAAGAGAGTTACTTAAGGATTATTATGACAAGGTAAAAGTGAAAATAACCGCTTATCTTCAGACTATAAATGATGAAAAGCTTCTGGAATACCCGGAAAAATGTCCTTATACAAGGTTTCATCTAATTCTTGCTCAACACAGGCATCTGGATATGCATATCGGCATGATTATGGGATATATCATAGCAGGTGAAAATCTTTGGCCTCGTATTCTGGGACTGCAATCAGAATTTCCGGAAGGAGAATATTCTTTGTATTTTTAACTATAACACAAGGAGAATATTTATTGTATTTTAGCTATAACAGAAGAGTATTTTAATGAGTCTTAACTATAACCTAAGGAGAGTAGGCTATGAGTGATATTATTCATATTAAAGCAGCGGAAGTAACACCAAAACACAAGAACGAGCATATTGGGTATGAGTACTTGAAACGAGAACTGGTACCAAAGGGGTATGGGGAGCAAAGTGCCGTATCCCTCTATGAAATACCACCAGGTCAAGCTGCATATCCTTATCATTACCATACGAAAAATGAAGAATCTTTCTATATTATTAGCGGAATCGGATTACTGAAAACTCCTTTAGGAGAGAAGCTTGTATCAGCGGGAGATTTTTTGTTTTTTCCTGCTGATGAAAAGGGAGCTCACAAATTAACAAATGCATCAGATACAGAAGTATTGGTGTATATGGATTTTGATTCCTATCATGATGTGGATGTGGCAATATATCCTGATTCGGGAAAGATAGGAATATGGGGGAAAGGTATCGATAAAGTCTACCGTATTGCAGAGGAAGCAGATTATTATGACGGTGAATAATTACAGGTTTCATCTTTTTTGAAGCAGCACTTTAACCCTATGGGTTCAGGAGGAGGTTTCTAAGTGAGACGTTTTAGATTTCCTAAGGCTAAAGTTATTAAAACAGCCGCTATATTATTGTGTTTATTTGCAATATTATTTGTTATTATTACTTCTACAGGTTTTTATCAGAGAATAATACTCCCGGATAGTGGGGATGTAAAGGTACTGTACCTGTCATTTGTTAAGGAGGGTACAGATAAAGGTAATGTTGAAGTTAATGATAAACAGGTTATTAGTAATATTCTTAAACTGCTGGCGGGGGCAAGAAAATCTTTACAATCATCTGTACAGGATACCCCGTTAACAAAGAGCTATTATAAAATAAATATAAAAATGCCTTCTGATAACCAAATCATTTATCTATACAAATATAAGAATTCTTATTATCTGGAAGAACCCTACCTGGCCGTATATAGAATAGCAAAGGCAGATTATAAGAAGCTGTCCGCAACTTATATTTCATTAGCAGACCCTCTTACCCAAGCTGTAGAAACAAGGTATGAAATCAATAGAATGAAATACGGCAAAAATAATGAAACCAATGACGAATTATCAAAGGAAGAAATTGAGTTAGTCGAAGGAGTTATACTAAATGGACTGTTAAAATCGGCAGCTTGGCAAGGGGAAGATATAACTAAAATTGATGAATGTTATGCAATACATAAAGTGTTTACAGATATAGATATAAAAAATAGTTATTATGCTTACTTAATAGAAGATGATATAAGTGTACTTCAAAACGGAAGTAACGGTTATTATAGTATATTGGACCGTAAGCTTTATGATAAACTTACAGAAATAATAGAAAAATAAGAGGTTAAGATGGATAAAGTGAAATTAACAATAACAAAAGCTTCCTGCAGAAGCGGATATTATAAGCAGGGAGATATATTCCTTGTCGCAGATATATGTCCGCCTTTATGTCATGAGTTATGGCATTCAATCTACCCTAATGTATATACACTCTTAAATGGTGGAGAGCTGGATTATGGTAATGAAAGAACTAAGTGCTTTGACAGTATTTGTCCTGATGGAGGAAGAGTGCATATTCATGGTGAATTGGTAAAAGAGAATTGAGATAACGGTATTAATTAAGTAGGACAACGTGAATCTGACACTGATTTCAATGAAATCAGTGTCAGAAAGATAATGGATATGTATTATTGTGAGAATGAAAGCCGTGTAAAATCAATAAATTCCTTTGGGAAGTTTATTTTTGCTACTATTACAAAAGTAAACTATAAAAAAGGAAGCAAGTTTTTAATTCCTTGGATACCTTTCTCTTTCACAATGCGTTCGGCCAAGATATTTAGTACCGATTGGGACATGAAAGGGTATAAGCCTGTACAGTCGTTTATATCTCCTTGTTCAATGGCAGTTAAGACCAACTGGTCTAAGGTTTCTTGGGGTAAAAATGGTGCAAGGCCAATCAATGCAGTCAGATTTCCATTAACCACCAAATTGTTTGTTAACTGATTAAGTCTTTCTTTGGAGATAAAAGGTGCAATACCTACAAGTTCGCCTATATTTCCGCTTGCTGTAGCACCGGCTGCCAACTTATCCAGAGTTGTAGGGCTTAGAAAAGGTGCCAGACCGATTATTTGCGACAGACTACCCGAGTATTGTATTTTTTCTACCAGCATATCCAAATCTGTTCTGCTGAGGAAGGGAGCCAGAGCGCATAAATCCGAGAGATTAATTATCTCCTCCGAATGGGCCAATAACCGGTGAAGATATTCACCTCCTACATAGGGTGCAACCGAAATGAGTTCTTTTGCAGACAGCAAATACGTTTCTTCCTGCAATACCAGGTCAAGCAGTTCTTCCGTTTGTTTTGGTTTCATGACAGGTGCTGCATCGGTAACTGCTTCCGTTGAAAGCTTCTTTTCTTTTATATATTCTTTCATATCTCCCTGTATAATATGTTTTACAAGGTTTTCGCCCTCACTGTCCAATAATAATTCATCTATACTGCAGTTCAAAAGCTGTACCAGCTCCGGCAGTTTTGAAATATCCGGCATGGAATTTCCGCGTTCCCAGTTGCTGACAGCCTGATAGCTTACTCCTATCTGATCAGCCAGATCCATCTGGGTCATATTTTTCTCCTTACGAAACTGAGCAATTTTCTTTCCGGTTAATATTGTATTGAACATACGACATCTCCTCCTATTTCTTCATGGACAGAGCTTTCTGACACGTCCACTGTATCTGATATTATTGCTTTAATTAGTATTTTTTAGCTTTGTTTTGCTTTAAAAAAGGATACGTATCTCTCTTTGAATAAATTTTACCAAAGGTATCACAGGATGAAAAGCAAATATTGCTTGAGTTCAGCTTTTTCTATTCAATTACAGCTTGAGTTTTACGAAAAACTTTATAATAATCCTTGTAACGAAGAGACGGCGGGTAAATTACAATAAATCAGGAAATTCAAACCTTGACTTGTACCCCCGTTTCCATTATAATTAGTTGTAATGCCTTAAAAAGGTAATAATGAAAAATGAATAATGAAAGAACGTGAAAACATGTTAAAGAGTATGACTGGCTTCGGGCGTTGTGAAAAGGCAGATGCAGAACGCAAAGTAGTTGTAGAGATGAAAGCAGTTAACCACAGGTACCTGGATATTAATGTCAAGATACCGAAAAAACTGAGCTTTTATGAGGCTGGGATTCGAAGTATTTTAAAGAAATACATTAGCCGCGGTAAGGCTGACGTGTTTATCAGTTTTGAAGAGCTGAAAAGTAACAATGTCTGTGTGAAATACAATGAAGCTATTGCCAAAGAGTATTATGACAGTCTAAAGAAAATGGCAGAGACCTTTGAGGTGAAAGATGATATTTCGGTTTCCTTGTTATCGAATTATCCGGAAGTCTTAACCTTAGAGGAAGAGGAATCCGATGAACAGGAATTGTGGCACCTTATTGAAGAGGCAGTAACCGGAGCAAGTATTCAATTAGTGGAATCCCGCAGTCAGGAAGGTGAGAATTTAAGCCGTGATCTGTGTGATAAGCTGAATGCAATGTTACAGGTTGTTCACACCATAGAAGGCATGTCACCGCAGATTCTTAATGAATATCGTGATAAGCTGAGAAATAAGGTAGAAGAGCTTTTAGGTGATACTAAGATAGATGAGAGCATTCTTGCTACTGAAGTTACTATTTTTGCGGATAAAATCTGTGTGGATGAAGAAACTGTGAGACTGAAAAGTCATATTGAAAATATGCTTTCCTGTTTAAAGCAGGGAGAAGAAGTCGGCAGAAGACTGGATTTCATAGCACAGGAAATGAACAGAGAAGCGAATACCATTTTATCAAAGGCTAATAATATTGATATTACCAATATGGCCATTGATTTAAAGACAGAAATAGAGAAAATCAGAGAACAGATTCAAAATATAGAGTAATTATAGTGGGGAAGGAAAATGAATCGATTAATTAATATTGGTTTTGGAAATGTGGTAAACTCTAATAAAATAGTCGGTATTATCAGTCCTGAAGCAGCCCCTATAAAAAGATTGGTGCAAAATGCAAAAGATGCAGGCAATGCTATTGATGCAACCTGCGGAAGAAAGACCAAAGCCGTGCTGGTAATGGACAGCGGTCATTTGATATTATCCTCTCTGCTTCCCGATACCATAGCAAATCGAATAAATTCCAAGGAAGAGAACAATGATTAATTATAAAGCATAACCATAAATTGAAAGGCGGAAATAAAAATGTTACATCCATCTTATACCGATTTAATGAAAGTAGTAAACAGTGACGTAGAACCAGGCGAACAGCCGGTTGTAAACAGCCGTTATTCCATCGTACTTGCAACAGCAAAAAGAGCAAGACAGTTAATCAGCGGCTCCGATGCCATGGTTCGTACAGCAACCTCTAAGCCCTTATCCATTGCTGTGGAAGAAATGTATCAGTCAAAAGTAAAAATACTGAATGATGAAGACGCGGGAAAGGAAAGCAAATCCGAATAAATCATATGAGCATTCTCGTTTTTTTTCTCATGTCCGGTTATAATACTAGGCATACAGGAAGAAAAGCGGGAGTGTTTTTATTTACGGGAGCTGATAATAAAAATGGATGAAGAATTAAAATACGACAGGAATGAAACTGCAGCTGCATTAACTGCAGATGAAATAGAGAACGAAACAGACGTAAGTTCAAATGGTAAAGTAAAGGAAGAACTTGATACAGATAATAAGAAGGAAGGTAAAAAATCAGCAACCAATGGTGAGAAATCTTCCTATGGCAAGGATATCCGGGATATGCTCATATATTTTGCCATAATCATTGCAGCTGTATTATTGGTACATAATTTTGTCGGTCAGCAGATTGAAGTAAGCGGGAGCTCAATGGAAGGAACCCTCCATAATGAAGATCATCTCATTCTGGAGAAGATATCCTATGAAACCGGCGATCCACAGAGATATGATATTGTAGTCTTCAGACCATATACGGAAGAAAAGAACACTTTTTACATAAAGCGAATAATTGGTCTGCCTGGTGAGACTGTTCAGATCATAGGCAGTGATATTTATATTAACAATGAAATATTAACCGAGGATTATGGGAATGCTCTCATTGAAGAGGCTGGTATTGCAGCGGAGCCTATTACACTTAATGCGGATGAGTATTTTGTATTAGGTGACAATCGAAATAACAGCAAAGACAGCAGAAATCCTGTTGTAGGTGTAGTTCATAGAAATAGTATTTTAGGCAGGGCATGGGTCAGAATATGGCCCCTTGATGATTTCGGTGTGCTAAGACACCAGTAGAATCAATGGGATGGAAGGAATACTGATATGAAGGAAGAGAAATACGAAGATAAAGATGTTTCCGTAAAAGGAAAGGAAGAATCGGATAATAACCTCCAGGAAGAAAATAAGAAAGAAAAGAAGTCTTCTAAGACAACAATTATTAAAGATTTTATTTTTTATGCACTCTTATTTGTCTTCTGTCTGTATGTCATACCCACATATATTATACAGAAAACCATTGTAGACGGTCCCTCCATGGAAGATACCCTGCAGGACAGAGATCAGCTTATGGTAGAGAAGATAAGTTACCACTTCGATATCTTGAAAAGATTTGATATCGTTGTATTCTATCCCTACGGCAGAGAAGAGAAAGAGTATTATATAAAACGTATTATTGGGCTTCCCGGTGAGACAGTCCAGATTAAGGGCAAGGATATCTATATCAATGGAGAGATACTGAAAGAGAATTATGGTAAAGATCCTATAACGAAAGCTGGTATGGCAGCTAACCCAATTACTTTGGCAGAGGATGAATATTTCGTTATGGGTGATAACAGGAAAGTCAGCTTTGACAGCCGATATGAAGAGGTAGGACCTGTTCATAAGAAAGATATTGGCGGCAAGGCTATCCTTCGTGTATGGCCGTTGAATAAATTCGGGCTTCTGGAATAGTATATAGTAAAAAGCGAAAAGGAATGAAAGATGAAGAAGCTTTTCCTTCGCTTGTTTCGTTTTCAGGGACCTGTCTCAATTATTTATTATATAGCTTTTGCAGCGTTGCTCTGGTATTTGATAATACCTCATACTTCCATTTTTTACAGAACAAATCTTTTCGATCCTTTTAATGCTCGTTTGAATATTGAAGACATCACCTTAAGGAAAGGTGATGAATTCAGCCTCTACACTTACAGACTGAATACCAGAGTCTCGTATTCATCTACAGATATTAAGGTTGCTGATGTCAGTCTTTTTGGTACAGTAACCGCTTACAGGCCGGGTACAACGATAATAAGAGTAAGGTATAATGATAAAGAACTTAAATGTCGTGTTAAAGTAGTGGCTATGAGCAAGACCAGACTCACACTCACAAAAGGCAGGTCAGCAAGACTTTATATAAAAGGTCCAAACGGCAAGGTAAAATGGTACAGCGGCAATAAAAAGATTGCCACAGTTAGCAGATTTGGCAAAATTACTGCAAAATCAAAGGGCAGGGTTATAATCTACGCTAAGGTTGATGGTAAAGTCTTAACCTGTCAGGTTAGAATAAAATAAAAAGAATGTAAATAGGAGCATTATACTGCAATTATCCCTAATGGCAGATGAAAGTATACCTTTTGGGTAATTTCAGTATAAGCTCCTATTTTGACAATCAGGCAAATTAAAGCTGGGAATTATTAAAGCTTCACTGCTTGTTATATACCTCTGGAGTGTTATTACATCCAGGATTCTACATCGGAGTTTACTAATTATTTATCTACTCCATTAATATCAAAAATTCCTACTCCAGACCATTATGGATAAAGCTGATCTCGTAGATATATTGATCCGCATTGCCGTCATTATACTCAGAATCTTCATTAGTACTTCTATTTTTAATTTCTTGGTTATTAATCTTTTTAAATCTTTTTCATCTTCAACGACTAAAACTCACATATCATACATCCTTGATTCATTATGTAGTAACACTTATTTATATATTAATTTAACACATTCTCTTCTAAAAATCCCCTGCAAGGACGAAACCTGCTGCCAATAAAGCACCATGAAAGTAAAAAAAATTCAACCGATATAGTAGCAAAGAAAAGTGAAAATAACATTAAAATTTTAGGATACCAAAGGATCACTGGATTTATTTTCTTAATTATTTACGATTTTATTACAGTAAGCTTTCAAAATTCTTAATTTATCCTTAAAAAATTCACCGTTTCTTCACAGAAAAATCACTGTTTGTTTTTAGAATTAGAGTGTATTTTACTGATTGATACTATTTAAGTTGAATGAAAAAGGAGACATCCAATGCATCGAAAACTACTTATGGTCATACTTATTGCTGCAATACTGGCAGCAACGGCTTACCCTGCAGTATCTGTTAAGGCGGACAGCAGTAATGCACAGAAAGTCATTAATGAACTTGGAATTATGAAAACGGATAAAGGCAGCAGTAATGCTTTAACGGCGAAAGTATCAAGAGCAGAGTTTGCTCAAATGCTGATAAATTTATCCGCTAAAAAAGATTACATAACAGCTGAAGCAAATGTATCTCTCTTCAGTGACGTGAAAAAAAGTCACTGGGCTGCCGGATACATACAAGCTGTAATTGAACAGGGCTATATGTCCGGTTACATAAACGGTTCCTTTAAACCGTCTCAATCAGTTACCTTAAAAGAAGCTGTCTATGCGGTAGTAAAATTACTGGGCTACACTAATACAGATTTTACAGGGAATGTCTATACAGGAATGCTGAAATTATATACCAGCAAAGGTATGAATGAAAATATCACAAGAACTGCAGCTCAAGCGTTAACAAGAAATGACTGCAGTAACCTTTTTTACAATGTATTAACCACTACAACCAAAGAGGGAAAAGTATATGGAAGTACATTGGGCTATACCGTGGATTCAAGCGGTGAAATTAATTATCTTACACTGGTAAGCTCTGCCTTAAAGGGACCTGTTATTGTAAAAGATGACTGGAAAGCTCAGATTCCTTTCTCTTTAGCCCAGGCGAAATTTTATAAGAACGATAAGACCTCCAGCTTAACTGCCATTGATCAGTATGACATTGTTTATTACTCTCAAAGCCAGAAAACCCTTTGGGTCTATGACACGAAAGTAACCGGTTCAATACAGTCTGTAGGTACAAATTCACTGGTGCCGGATTCGGTAACCGTAGCCGGTACACAATATACTCTAAGTACATCAGCTGCCAAAGAACAGTTAGCCTCAGGCGGCACCTTTAAAACCGGTGATACGGTAACCCTTTTACTCGGAAACGACAATACAGTGGTATATGTTCTGGGCCTGGATGAACTTAATGTGGATGTAACCGGCCTGGTAATATCAACCGGACGTCATTCTGTAACAAATGCAAAAGGAGAGTATGTTAACACTGCGTATATGACAGTGGTAGATGCAAGTGGTGGTACCTTTGAACAGGATTATGACAGTTCCAGTATAAGCTACACAACCGGACAGCTGGTTCGAATAACTTATACCGATGGAGTTTCCACAGCTGCTTCCTATACACCTGTGATTGCCTTGCCTTCCAGTGTATCCTTTTCAGCAGACGGAACTTCATTGGGTGACTACAAACTGTCCTCCGGTGTTAAGATAATAGATTATAAAAATGGTTCCTATACCTCTCTGTATTCCAATCGTCTTGCAGGTGCGATGATATCCTCCGGTAATGTAATCTATTACAAATTAAATACCAGAAACGAAATTACGGAGCTTATACTTAACAATGCCAGCGGAGATCTCTATGAATACGGTATAAATCTTGGACTTAAGAGTGGTTCCGGTTCTACCTTTACCTATCAATATCTGCTGAACGGTAAATCCGGTACAGCTTCTTCTTCTGACTTTATCCCAGTGGATTCAGGTCCTTTAGGCTTCTTATTGAACGGAACAGAAATTTCCTCAACTATGAATCTGGTATCTACGGTTGTTAAGTCTGTAGGAACCACTTATATTCAGGATTCATCCGCTAAATACCTTCTGTCTGAGAAATTACAGGTTTATTTTTATGATGTGTCAGATTACTCTCAGACAACATTAAGCAAGGTGTCCAACTTAACAAAATATAAATTGACTGCTTATTATGATAAGAGCACAGCCCTGGGAGGACGTGTGCGAGTAATTATTGCCCAAAATGCAGAATAACTGACACCGGTTTAGGAGGATAGAAGATGAGCCTGTTTAAGAAAGTAAAAACAGAACAAGGAAACAATTTAACCAACAGAAAGAAAAATAGAAGAAAAAAACTGATTAAAATAATAATTATTTTAATTATAGTTGCTGTAGTTGTAATAATTGGATACCAGAAATTCATTGCCGGCAAGGTTAGAAAGTCTGATTCTGAGAATACGGTTCAAACCGCAAAGGTTGAGACCAGAGATATTCAGAATGTATTAACTTCCTCCGGTACGATTCAACCGCTTAATACATATGACGTTAAAACACTGGTTGAAGGTGAAGTGATATCTGCAGAATTTGAAGAAGGGGAGGAAGTAAAGGAAGGGCAGGTACTATACCAGATCACAACTGATACGCTGGATAAAAAAATTGAAACTGCCAGGACTTCTGTCACCAGAGCTGAAAAAAATTACGATAAAGCAGTTGATAATTACGATAAAGCAAAAGTAAGCTATGAAGAAGCACAAAGTGATTATAAGGAAGCTGCAGCGAAATATAAGGATTTAAGCCTTACCTCTGCTGCCGGTGGTATCATAACGGAACTTATGGTAAAAGAAGGTGATACCGTACAAAAAGGCAGTCAGCTTGCTAAAATCTATGATAACAGCTATATGCTCCTTGATATTTATTTTAACTCTTCCGACGTCACCTCCTCTTTGGTAGGAAAGAGTGCTTCCATTAGTATAGAAGACAGTACGGAAAATTTAAAGGGTACGGTAACAAAGATCAGCAGTGTGGAAGAGGTCTTAAGCGGAAACAGTCTTGTTAAGAAAGTTACCATTAAAGTAAAGAATCCGGGCGGTATTACTACAACAACTATGGCTGCAGCAACCATTGGCAGTCTTTCCTCCAGTGAAGAAGGCACTTTTAAGGTTTTAGAAGACAGTGTAATCACAGCGGATAAAGCCGGTGAGATTTCGAAGCTTCTGGTCCAAGAAGGAGATAAGGTCAAAGAGGGCGAAACCATAGGTGTATTGGATAAAGAAACCTATAGCGACCAATTAGAATCCTATGAAAAAGCAGTTGAGAATGCCAAAGACTCTATGGAAAATATGGCTGACTCCGTTGAAAGTGCAAAAGAAAGTATAGAAGATGCAGAAAGTTCTCTGGAGGAAGTAATAGATACCAAAACCGATTACAGCATAACCGCTCCAATTTCCGGTAAGGTTATCCGAAAGGATGCACTGGAAGGTGATACGATAAATTCTCAAAGCAGTCTTTGTGTAATATATGATCTTTCTTCCGTTACATTTGAGATGTATGTAGATGAGCTGGATGTTAAATCCGTCGCTGTTAACCAGGAGGTCAATATTACAGCAGATGCTCTGGAAAATACTGAAATTCATGGAGTTGTAACGAATATCAGCCTTGAGAGTACGACAAGCGGCGGTGTAACCCAATATCCCGTTACCGTAAGAATTGATGAAGTAGGTGAACTGCTTCCTGGAATGAATGTAACCGGTGAGATTGTTATTGAAAAAGCTGAAGGAGTACTTGCAATACCTGCTGATGCTTTAATGCGCGGAGATGTTGTATATGTAAAAGACGCTTCAGCGACAGACACCGGTAATACAAAAGCAGAAGACGCTGAAGCGGCAGACCAATCACCAAAAGAGAATTTATTTGCAAGCAATATACCGGATGGCTTTAAGGCTGTTCAGGTCGAAACCGGGCTTACAGATGGAGATTATATTGAGATTAAGAGCGGCCTTACTGCAAATGATGAGGTCTATGTTCAGAGAAACAGCTCCGGTGAGACACAGACTATGATGCCCGGTATGTTTAATATTGAAGGCGGCCAAGGGATGCCTGGCGGTGGTCAAGGCGGCAACTGGCAGGGTGGAACCAGCGGCGGAAGCGGCAGAGGCAGTCAGGGTGGTCAAGGCAGCTTTGGTGGCGGCTCATTTGGCGGAGGCGGCAGATAAGGAGGTATTGCCCTATGAACAATCCATTAATAAAACTGATAGATATTTATAAAATATATGAAATGGGCAATACGGAAGTGAGAGCCAATGATGGTATCAACTTAACGATATTCAGTGGTGAGTTTGTTGCCATCGTCGGTAAATCCGGCAGTGGTAAATCTACCATAATGAATATTATCGGAGCTTTGGATGTACCAACAAAAGGACAGTATATTTTAAACGGAGAGGATGTCAGTACTTTAAGAGGTGACGAACTGGCAGAAATCAGAAATAAAACCATTGGTTTTATATTTCAGCAATATAATCTTCTTGCCAGACAGACCTTACTGGAAAATGTAGAACTCCCGCTGTTATATGCGGGAGTCTCCAGAAAGCAGAGGAAAGAACTGGCCCTTGGGGCATTGGAGAGAGTTGGGATAAGGGATAAATGGAAGAATTATCCCAATCAGCTCTCCGGAGGCCAGCAGCAAAGAGGTTCTATAGCAAGGGCATTGGTTGGAAATCCTTCTTTGATACTTGCCGATGAACCTACGGGAGCTCTGGATTCCAAAACCAGCAGAGAAGTCCTTGACTTCTTAAAACAGCTTAATCAAGAAGGTAATACCATAGTGCTGATAACCCATGACCAGTCTATTGCTCTGGAAGCGAACAGAGTAGTAACCTTAAAGGATGGGAAAATCGATTTTGACGGCAGTACCGAGGACTACAGGAGGAATCATACATGAGTATATTTCAGACTTTTAAGCTTGCGATCAGAAGTATTGTGGGGAATAAACTGCGTTCATTTCTGACAATGCTTGGTATGATTATCGGTGTTACCTCAGTTATTACTCTTATGGGTTTAATGAACGGTGTAACCAATTATGTGCTTTCCACCTTTTCCGGCATGGGAACCAATATGCTGACAGTAACCGTAACAAATACAGATACCAGATATGTGGAGGTTGACGAAGTTTATGACTTTGTAAAGGAAAACAGCAGTTATTTTAAAGGGGTAACCCCTACAGTAACAGGTCGGTATACCTTAAAAAACGGAACCACCTCTATAACCTCAACCGTTACAGGAATAGGTGAGGATTATGCAGATTTAAATGACTTTAAAATGTCCTCCGGAAGATTTATCAGTTATGCAGATATAAAAAACAGATATAAAGGAGCCGTTATCGGAACCTATATAGCCAACGAGCTCTTTGATGGTTCAGTAAAAACCGGAGATAATATCCGTATCAACGGTTCTGTTTATACAATAGTAGGTATAAAAGAAGAGGAAGCGGATTCGGAAGAGGGATCTGCAGATGACTGTGTGTATATACCTTACTCAAACGCTGTAAGAATGGGCAGTACCGGTATTTCCAGCTATTCCTTTGCGGCTGCCTCTGATGATAAAGTAGATGAATGCAAAGAACTGCTTGATAATTATCTTTATGATATCATGAAAGATGAGGATCTTTATACCATTTCTACCATGGCTGAACTTCTTGAGACTGTTACGGATATGACGAATATGTTAGGCTCCATACTGGGAGGTATTGCAGGTATTTCTTTGCTGGTTGCCGGTATTGGTATTATGAATATTATGCTTGTATCCGTCGTGGAAAGAACAAAAGAAATTGGTATCAGAAAATCTCTGGGAGCTAAGAAGAAGGATATCCTCTTACAGTTTGTAATGGAAGCGGCAACCATTAGTATTCTGGGAGGTACAATGGGAATTCTGCTCGGCTGGGTAGCGACCACTAATATAGGAACTGCATTCGGACTGGAAGCGTATCCGTCAGAAAGTGCCATAATACTGGCATTTTCCGTATCCGCAGCAATTGGTGTGGGTTTCGGCTTTATGCCTGCCAATAAAGCTGCAAAACTAAACCCCATAGATGCCCTTAGAAGTGAATAAAGTTGGTCTAAAAATAAGAGTTTCATACTAATAATATACAAATAGGATATGGACTAGAGAAAATATATAAGTTGAAGAACGTTTTTTCCCTTTGTCAGCTGAAAGCAAATATTTAAGCAAGAAAAAGGAAAAACAGGATTCAGCTTGTATAAATGTGTGTCAAGTCACACAGTCAGGCATTAGTTGAAAAAGATAAGGCGATTTTTTCAACTACGTATTCAGTAGTATCAAATTCAAGATTTGATATTCACGAAAGGAGTTAGTATGAAACTTTTCTTTAATTTATCCCCTGGAGCCGGTAAAAGGTCCAAATTATATACAAGGCTCATTTGCTTTGTATTGATTACTGTACTTCTCTTCTCTTATGGGCAGGGATTAAATACTTATGCAGAGACCTCACAGGATACGCAAAAGAGTCAGGAGGCACAGAATAATCAGGATACAGAAAATAATCAGGAACAGAAAAGTGATCAAAACACACAGAATAACCAGAATACAAGTAATCAGAATGCCGCGGCAACGGCAGATGCAGCCGCTCTTGATATTTCATCTGAATCTGCAGTTCTTATCGAAGGCTCAACTGGAACAATAATTTATGAGAAGAACAAAGATCAAAAAAGAAATCCGGCCAGTATCACTAAGATAATGACCTTACTGCTTATATTCGAAGCATTGGCATCCGGTAAGATTAAGTTAGAGGACCAGGTTTCCGTCAGTGAATATGCAGCCTCAATGGGGGGATCTCAGGTTTATCTGGAACCATTTGAAACCCAGGACGTAAACACGATGATAAAATGCATCAGTATAGCCAGTGCCAATGATGCTTCGGTAGCAATGGCAGAGTACATAGCAGGCTCGGAAGAATCCTTTGTAAATATGATGAATGCCAAAGCAAAGGAACTTGGTATGAACAATACCAACTTTGTTAACAGCTGCGGTCTGGATGTCGATAATCATTATTCTACTGCCTATGATGTTGCCTTAATGTCCAGAGAATTGATAACCAAATATCCGCAAATCAGTGAGTATTCTACAGTCTGGATGGATACCATAACTCATACCACTAAAAAAGGTCAGAGCGAGTTCGGACTTACCAATACAAATAAACTGATTAAGAGTTATAATGGAATCACAGGCCTTAAAACCGGTTCTACCAGTCTGGCCAAGTACTGTTTTTCAGCAACTGCCAAAAGAGATGGAATGGATATGATAGCAGTAGTAATGGCTGCACCGGAAACCAAGGTGCGTTTTAGAGAAGCGGCTAAGATGATGGATTATGGCTTCGCGAACTGCAGTATTTATTCCGATGAGAATACGGATCTGGCTGTCACACCCATACCAGTTAAAAAAGGTGTGGCAGACACTTTGAATTACCGTGTAAATGATAAGTTTTCATATCTGTGTCTGAAAGGAACAAATCCTGCCGAAATCACGAAAACAGTAACTATAAATGAAAGTGTGTCAGCACCTGTTAAAGAGAATGACAAAGTGGGAGAGGTTACGTATCAGTTGGGTGGCAAGACCCTTGGAAAAGTTGATATCGTAGCAGCTGAAAACATTGCTGAAGCAAAATTTAAAGATTATTTTAAAGCTGCTTTTAAGAAATTATTATTATAAGAAAAAAACGTTATATATAATCCGACAAAATGAGTACAGCTACAGGTTTTTTAAACTATAGACCGCAGAGGAAGTCTGTGTTATAATTGATAACAGGCTTTCTGGCGGTCTATCCTTTTTATGGAAAACCAAAGAAAGGCTTAATGAATGTAAGACAGTAAATATAGACTTAAAGTTCGTAAATATATATAATGAATGAAATGAGGGTTAGAATGCTTAAAATAATTGGAGTCATAATTCTACTCCTTTTACTGATTGAATACCTGAGGAATCTAAGACCTGAAATCACAGAAGAAATAATAAGTTCAGATAAAATACCCGTTTCCTTTGACGGCTGCCGGATTGTTATAATAGCAGATTTACATAACTATAGTTATGGTAAGAACAATGAGATATTAAAAAAGCAGATAGACCAGGTCAAGCCGGATTTCTTACTGGTTGCCGGAGATATGCTGGTACGAAAAGCAAAAAATAAATACGAAACAGCATACTCACTGCTTAAAAGTCTATCAAAGAAATATCCAATCTATTATGGGATGGGGAATCATGAGCAAAGTCTTGCTTCCCAGCAGGAGGAATATGCAAAGCTATACAGGGAATATGAGAAGAACTTAAAAAAAGAAGGCATTACGTTTCTTGATAATGAGAAAATAACCTTAAGAAGAAAAGGTGAAGATATCAGGATTACAGGTTTATCCATTGGAAAACCCTACTATGGTAAATACAAAAAAGTTATAATGCCGGAAGATTATATTGAAAAATCAGTAGGAAAATGTGACAGGCAATGTTATAATATATTGATTGCCCATAATCCGATGTATTTTACTGATTATGTTGCATATGGAGCGGATCTGGTTATTTCAGGGCATGTTCATGGTGGTATTATAAGGCTTCCTTTTTTAGGAGGAATGCTGTCTCCCCAATACAGGTTCTTTCCCAAATACGATGCCGGACGATTTGAAACTGGTAACTGTACCATGCTGATATCCAGAGGTCTGGGACTTCATACCTTAAAATTCCGTATTGGTAACAGACCGGAGTTAATGACTGTAATACTAAAAGTAAACAAAATATAAAACAAAATAAGTAAAGTTACTTCTAACTCCCAGGCTTTAAAGCACAGAATGTTCATTCTTGTATTATGCAGTAAAGGGAAACGGTATCAACTTATATAGAAACAGCAATGGTAAAATGCAAAAAGCAGGAGGAAATACATTTATGAGAATTGAGTTAATAAGGCTTTTGGCTTCTTTTATAGCAGGTTGTGTCGTAATGATACTTCATGAGTTTCCGAAAGCCTTATTATATAACAGATTAAATCCCAATCAGGATCCTAAAAAAAAGAGAAATATATTTAAAATATATCAATATATTGATCCCATAGGTATGCTATTCTGTTTCACCAACCAGATTGGTTTTTCTAAGCCCTATATGTACAGGCTTAAGAACAGAAAGAGTAATCTGATGCTTGGAATCTGCGGATTTTCCAGTCTGTTCCTTGTATTTGCAGCAAGTATGATTTACCTCTATCTTTCAGGTGATTTTACGGCGAAGCTCACCATTAATTCAAATGACAGTGTACCCACGCTATTGTATCAGATGAGTGTTATATATACTGCACTTGTCAGTTTTAGCATGCTGCTGATTAATTTATTTCCTGTATCGACCTTTGATATGGGTTTATGTATAGCTGCGAAATCACCCTCAAGATATTTTACAATTATTAAAAATGATTATTTTATTAAGGTATTATTGATATTTACTATTATCTTTGGATTTCTATACGAAGTATCTATCAGCGTTATATTATTTATTCTGCAAATTGCGGACAACCTTAGTAAGGGTTTGCTGCTGATATTTTAGTGTATTAGATTTGTATTAGTATTTAATTCGTATTTAATTCTGCCACGAGAGGTATATATGGATATTTCATTTAAGCTGGAAGTCTTTGAAGGTCCTCTGGATCTGTTATTACATCTTATTGAGAAAAATAAGGTGAACATTCATGACATTCCGATTGCTCTTATAACGGAACAGTATCTGGATTATGTAAATCATATGGAAACAAAGGACTTGAATGTCATGAGCGAGTTTTTGGTTATGGCAGCTACCCTTTTGAACATAAAATCAAAAATGCTTCTGCCAAAGGATGAAAAACTCGGAAAAGAAGAAGAGGATCCGAGACAGGAACTGGTTGAAAGACTTTTGGAATATAAAATGTATAAATATATTTCCTTGGAACTTAAAGATCGTGAACTGGATGCAGGACGAGCTTTCTATAAGAATCCAAGTATTCCGGAGGAAATTAAGAGTTATGAGGAGAAAGTGGATGTTTCACTTCTTCTTTCTGACTTAACCCTTGCCAAGCTGCATCGTATTTTTGAAACTGTTATAAAGCGGCAGGTGGATAAGATTGACCCTATTCGTAGTAAATTCGGACGTATTGAAAAAGAAGAAGGTAATCTCTCTGATAAAATGGATGAAATTCAAAAGTATGCCAGATTGCACAAGACTTTTTCCTTTTATCAGCTGCTCATGGGGCAGAGGGATAAGATTGAAATTATTGTTACGTTCCTTGGAATACTTGAACTTATGAAGACAGGTGAGATCCATATTCAGCAAGACAATCTATTTGATGATATTATGATTACATATAAAGAAGTGGTAGTGTGAGGTAGCCGGTACCAGGCTGGATACACAGAAAAGAGGTTATAATGGAAATTAATCAGGTGAAGGCAGCTATAGAAGCCATTCTGTTTACCATGGGCGAGGCTGTGGAACTGGATAGGTTATCTGCAGCTTTAGGGCATGATAAAGATACCATTCGTAAAATTGTGCATTCCATGATGGATGAATATAGCGTTGAAGAGAGAGGTATTCAAATTATTGAATTAGACGATTCTTTTCAGTTATGTACCAAAACTCAGCTTTATGAATATCTGATAAAGATTACACATGTGCCGAAGAAGCACATTCTCACAGATGTTTTGTTAGAAACCTTATCAATCATCGCCTACAAGCAGCCTATAACAAAACTGGAGATTGAAGCAATAAGAGGAGTAAAGTCCGATCATGCGGTTAATAAACTCATTGAGTACAGTCTGGTGGGTGAAGTAGGCAGAATGGATGCACCGGGACGCCCAATTCTCTTTGGTACAACAGAGGAATTCTTAAGAAGTTTTGGAATTCATTCCTTAGAGGATCTGCCGGTTATTGCTACAGATAAGGTGGAAGACTTTAAGCTGGAAGCCGAGGAAGAAGTTCAGTTAAAACTTGATATATAATATATAAAAGTACCTTATAAGAAGGAAAGAGGCTGGTTTTATAAACCCAGCACATGTATCCTTCAAACACACTCCGGTGCTAACTTGCAGAAGCTGCAGGATTTTCTCAAAGTAATTGACTTTGAAAATCCGACAGCTTTTTTATTTTTGCCTTCAGCAAATTAATGACCTTCTGAGTAATCAGCGTATCTTTGGATATAATACCAGATATATGAAAATGATGAAAACCTAAGGAGGCATACATGACCCTTTTGCATGACGATTATAACCGCATAACGGCACTTTTTTCCAAGAAACTGGATGAAAATATAGATACCCTCTGCGCATTGTTCGAGGACTGTGCCGATGTGGTAAAGAGAAAACTGAGTGTGGGTTCCGTTAATAAGGTGGATATATATGTTATCTATGTTGACAACATGATTGACAAAGAATTACTCGAAATGAATACTCTTCAGCAGATATTCAGGGATTTGGAGGACATGCCTGCCACAGGGCAATTTGAATATATCAAGGAAAAGGGTATTCAGACAGTAGATTTAACCGAAGTATCTACAATTCCAGAGATAGTAGGGCAGATACTTTCGGGTGATACTATTATACTGGTAGACGGTTATGATAAAGCACTTAAAGTATCTGTAAGAAAAATGCCCAACCGTGGTGTTCCCACCAGCGAAAACGAGGTTGCTGTGAGAGGCTCCAAAGAAAGTTTCAGTGAAGCTTTCTTTATAAACCGGGTATTGTTAAGAAGAAGAATAAAAGATACAAATCTTAAGATAAAACAGACGAAAGTGGGTACAAGAACTGCTACTGATGTAGCTATCTGCTATCTTGAAGGAGTAGCTAGACCGGAAGTAGTAGCAGAAATTGAACGCAGATTAAAGAAATATACAATTGACGGTATATTTGACAGCGGAATGTTGGAACAGCTTACTGAACGGAATACCTATTCTCCCTTTCCGGAATTCCAATCCACAGAAAGGCCTGATAAAGCAGCATCTGCTATTTTGGAAGGCAGAGTCGTACTAATCGTAGATAATTCACCTATTGTATTGTTGCTGCCCACTACCTTAAATTCCTTTTTCCAGGCTTCTGACGATGCCTATACCAGATGGGAAGTGGCTACCTTTCTAAGGCTTCTCCGTTATATAGGTGCATTTATAACCATTGCCTTACCCGGACTCTATGTGGCAGTAATTAACTTTAATGCAGAACTTTTATCCCCTGCCATGGCCTTGTCCTTTGCAGCTGCCAGAGGTGGTGTTCCTTTTTCGGTGCTGGTGGAAGTAATTATTATGGAAATCAGTTTTCAGATGTTATTGGAAGCCGGTATCAGATTGCCCGGGCCTATGGGTGGAACTCTTGGTATCGTTGGTGGATTGATTATCGGTGATGCAGCGGTAAATGCTAATATTGTCAGCCCAATTGTAGTTATTGTAATTGCCTTAACAGCAATTTCTGCATTTACGGTTCCCAATGAGCCTTTTGCTTCTGCCTTTCGAATAGTTCGGTATTTTATTTTGATCTTATCCTCTTTCCTGGGTCTTTTCGGATTTATTATGGGAGTTATTTTATTACTGATACATCTGGGCGGATTAAAGAGCTTTGGTATTCCTTATCTGGTTCCTTTTGCTGCTTCAGGAATTAATCAGGGCTCCGATACAAAGGATGGAATGGTACGGTTCCCTTTTCGAAATCTTAAGAGACGACCCTTATTTGCCATGAAAGACGAAAGAACCCGGCTGGTTACCAATGAAAGCGATGATAATAAGGAGAAAGGAGCGGAGTAATAATGTTTGCAGAAAACGATAAGATATCTTTAAGACAGTTTAACAGGCTTCTTATATTTGAACTTTTCAGCGTATCCGGAATTGTGATACCTAATATTGCGGCAGGCGCAGCTGGAAGGGATGGTTTGCTCTCAATTTGTCTGGGAACACTATATGCTTTTCTTTATGGATATGTAATTCTTTATCTATGCAGACAGACAGGTGGACGTTATCTTAATTTTTGTGATGATAATTTTGGAAGGTTCGTGACCTTTTTTGTAGGTATACCATACATTATTAAGCTATTTTTCTGCCTTGTATTCTCTGCACGGCTGTTCGGGCAGATTATTAACCAGACCTTATTGGCTGATACCGATAACAGAATTATCATTTTGTTTCTTTTGATCGTTTCTGCTTATGCCGCTTCAAAAGGGTTAGAAGTAAGAGCAAGGATTACAGAAGTAATTTTCTTTCTGGTAATTGTACCAATCTTCCTCTTTTTGCTTTTAGGACTGCGTAAAGTGGACCCGGGTAATCTTACACCTCTTTTTACGGAGAGTTTCGCGGATATAGGGTTTGGCAGTTATCAGATCCTTATCGCTTATAGTGCTTTGGAATTGATGATATTTTCCATACCATTGATACACTTTCGACAAGGAGATATTAAGAGAGGGAAGAAGCTCTACAGTCATGTAGCAAAAGCACTTACAATAACCGGAATATTAAATATCCTTATGTATATAGTTACAATGGGTATGTTAGGCAGAATCGAAACAGGCGGCAAACTGTGGTCAGCAATTTATACTTTCCAAATGGTAAGGCTGCCCGGTGGCTTTCTGCAGAGACAGGATGCATTTATACTTTCTATATGGCTTCTTGGAATCTTTACCTTAACCGGTGGGTTATTCTATTATATAAGTTTTATAACCGGACATATTATGAAACTATCCAACCGCAACTATTTATTGGTGCCATTTATACTACTAGTCTTTGGAGCCTCCGTCATACCGATTGAAACAGAACAGTTTTTTATGTATTTTAAGAAATATATGATGTACATTGGAATGCCTCAATCCATTATAATACCCGTACTGGTGGCAGGTACGGGTAAATTGAAGAAATTTATCAATAGAAAAGTTGTTGCTAATACGATCTTAGTTTTATTTATATCCCTTACCGGCTTTACCTTAACAGGCTGCAGTGATATGACAGAAATAGAAGACAGGAACTTTATACAGGCTGTTGGAATTGATATACTGGGTGAGGATATGATAGAGGTTTATTATATCCTTCCGGATTTAAAAGCACTTACAGAGCAGGGTGCGGAAGACCCAAAGAAACTAACCTTGAATTTTAAGAACAAAGATTTCTCGGAAATAGAAGAAGATTATGTGAGAGAAAATAATAAACGACTTGATTTCAGCCAGCTTAAAACGATAATACTTGGAGAAAGCATTACAAAAAACAAAGAGATTATGTCATCCTTTCTCTCCTATGTAGAGAATAAGTATGAAATCGGACGCAATACATTAGTCTTTCTCTCAGATAGTACCGCGAAGAGCATTATTGAGCTAAATGGTGATGTTGAAGGAGGAATTGGTGATTATCTGTCCCAGTTAAGCAGAGTTAATTTAAGAAACAATGGTATTGAAGAAATAGATATAGGTGATTTGATTCTGGCAAGAAATGAAGGCGATTTAAGCGTAATTATTCCGGTACTTAAAAATGCTGACAAGAAGGTAGTTGTATCCGGCCTTGGAATCTTCTCAGAGGGATCAATCAATTATCTTGCAAATGAAAAAGAAAGTGATTTCATTTATTATGCCAGCGGTTTTGGTAAAAATAAAATCCTGTATCTGCCGCCAGATGAAAAAGACGGACCTCCTAAGTATGTTATAAAAATAAACAGGCTTATACGCACTATGGAATTTTATGAAGAAGCAGGAAAGCCTTACCTGTCCATGCTGGTAGAAGGATATGCGTCTATTCAGAAAGGTGCACAACAGCAACAGGATGAAAGTAAGAGTGACACCATTGAAAGAATTGAAGAGGAATGCAATTCCTATGTCAGAGATAATATCGGAACCGCAATAAAAGCAATAAGTCTGGGCAATGGTATTGATTTCATTAATTTATACCGAATGACAGGTTACCGGGATAGAGGTATCTGGTTAAATTACCGCAATAAGCAAAAGGAATTCTTAAAAGAGCTGACAGTTAATCTTACAGTAGATTTCCATATACAATAAATTGCATGAAGTAATATTCAAATTATTTAAAGTAATCTTCAAATAAAATGGTAATATTCGAATCCTATGAGTAATATTAAAATAATTGAAGTAATCTTCAAATAAAATGAATCTTGTTTTAGAGAAGCAATTTGTGCTATTATATTCTCTGGTGATTTACAGAAATAAAGTGTAAAGCAATACAGGATTAATTCTTCGGAAGTAGATAGGCCATAGCAACAGGCTTCTTTATTTCCGGAGGAGATAATATGAATTCAACTTATATTAAATAAATGAGGCTAATCCAGAATAATATTAGGAAGTTTCATAGATTTGTGATAATTTTTCAGCAAGGATACTGAAGTTTTATAATAGATAAGAGAAAGGAAGATTCATATGGTTAAGATAATAGCAGACAGTACCTGTGATTTATCAGAAGAATTATTAAAGCAATATGATATAACTATAATACCCTTATGTGTTATAATGGGGAACAATACATATCTGGATGGAGTAGAAGTTAAGAAGGAAGAAATTTTTGCTTGGGCAGACAGTGAAAACCGTCTCCCAAAAACAGCAGCACCTGATCTTGAGAATGCAGTCAGAATCCTGGAACCTTTTACAAAAGAAGATAAAGACATTATATTTTTCGGCATATCAGAAGAGATGTCCTCCACCTGCAATGTTATACGGCTGGCAGGAGAATATCTTAAGTATGACAGACTATACATAATTAATTCAGGTAATCTTTCAACCGGTATCGGCCTGCAGGTTATCAAGGCGGCTGAAATGGCAGGAGAAGGCAATTCAGTGGAGGCAATTACAGCTTATATCAATAATAATATGAAAGCTCTGATACGGGCGAGCTTTGTAGTAGACACACTTACCTATCTGCATATGGGGGGAAGATGTTCTTCTGTTGCGGCCCTTTTTGGTAATGTCTTGCATTTAAAACCTATGATTACAGTCAGGGCAGGTAAGATGGAAGTCGGTGGAAAATATAGAGGTTCCAACAAAAAAGCATTATTGAATTATGTTCAGGATATTATTCCGGATTTAAAAAAAGCAGATCCGGAAAGAGTGTTTATTACTCATTCCGGATGCGAGGATGAAACTGTGGATTTCGTATACAGGGAGATAGAAAAGCTGAAGGTGTTCAGGCACATCCATATAACTTTTGCAGGTGCCGTTATTTCCAGTCACTGCGGTCCGAAGACACTTGGTGTGTTATTTACAGCAAAAGGTCAAAATCAGTGAAACCATGTATTTTCAATTATCTTGCTGGTAACGGGTTTACTGTAGTAATAGCCTTGCCCAAAATCGCATAGAAGATTTGCGAGGTATTGCCTTTGATTGGAGGTTTCAATACCTTCCGCTGTAATCTTTAAATCCAGATCATGTGCAAGACGTATGATAGTTTCTACTATGATATCAGTATGCTCCTGGTTGGTAATCTCATTTACGAAAGAACGATCAAGCTTCACTATATCAATGGGGAGTTTTTTCAGATAAGTAAGTGAAGAGTATCCTATTCCAAAATCATCCAGTGCTATTCTAACACCCATATCACGAAGAGATTTCAATAATTCGACAGAGGTATCCATGTCTTCTATAAGGGAAGTCTCAGTAACTTCAAAGAGAACTTCACTTGGTTTTACCCCTGTAATGTCCAGTTGTTGTCGTATCTCTCCGGCGAGTCCTTTCCATCGCAGGCTGTGACCGGAGAGATTAATAGAAATTTTAATGGGAGGATATCCATTGTCCTCCCATATTTTTTTCTGTTTCAATGCCTCACTTAGTACCCATTTGTCAATTTCCGTAATCAAACCGCTTTCTTCTGCAAGAGGTATAAAATCCGATGGCGGGATAAAACCGCTAACAGGATGATTCCAACGAATTAGTGCTTCCACACCACAGATGGTATCAGTGGTCAAAGTGGTAATAGGCTGGTATAAAAGGCTGAATTCTTTATTGATAACTGCCATTCGCAAGGAATTGATCATTGCAATTCGCTTGCGATTAGCAGTTTCAATTTCATAGCTATAATAAGAATAATTATCCTTGGTGGTTTCCTTCACAGAGTACATAGCCAGATCGGCATTTTGTAATAATTTTATAGTAGTTATACCGTCTCTTGGAAATACTGTCAGACCTACGCTGAAAGTAATAAAAAACTCATGTTCATTAATAACCCAGATACGCCTTAATTTAGCAGCAAGTTCATTTAGAATATCCACTGTTTTGCTTTTATTGCCATCTAATTGCAGCAATACGGCGAATTCATCACCACCGACTCTTGCAGAAATATCATAATCTGACAGACTCTCCGTAAGCTGTCGTCCAAATTCCACCAAGAAAAAATCCCCTGCATCATGTCCCACTGTATCATTGATATGTTTAAAATTATCAATGTCCAGATACAGGAACGCAAAGGAGGTTCCAGTTACCATATTTTCATCAATCAGCTGTTCCATCCTGTTTTCGAAGGCAAATTTATTTGGCATGGAAGTTAAGGTATCGGTACAGGCTAGTGTCTTTAATTCTTCCTTTAATCTGATTGTTTCCTTGTGAGATTCATTTAAATCCAGCAGATTCTCATGAATCTTTACTTTTGCTTTCTCATAATTGGAAACACCATGATATATCAGAATAGAAATAACACCAGTGGATAAGATTACAAAGAAACTGCCTTTATAAAATTCGAAATTCTGGATTATTCTTATATCATCTGATAACATGTAGATTATTTTACCAGAAAAAATAATCCATAAAATTCCAAAAATAAAATACAGCAAAGATATTTTAATGGTTGTTGCAGAAGGGTTATATTTCATATGTGTTAGGTAATAGGTCTTTATGCGTTTAAAAGCAGAAGGCTTACTTTTATCTTGCTTGTTTATTGTGTTTTCCATAGGTCACCAGCTCTTTTGAATGTTCGGTAAAAAGTTATGTTATATTATAACATCGGATCATGAAAAAGTCATTGAATATATTCATAATAATTCGTTCCTATAAGCTGTATTTTTTACCACTTGTGATAGTTTTAACCCAAATAATAATTATTATTACTTTTGCGAATACCATTGAATTACTCCTGCTTTTAAGGCTTCCTTAAAAGGAGGAATAACGGGTTTTGCACCGCCGTAATAGGTATACCAGCTGTTTGGATAGAGAGGGAGGGGATTATCAACTGCTTTCTGAATATCAACTGTAAGTGCTTCTGCAACCCTTAATTTTCTGGCAACAACAACAGTTCTGTAATTATCCATTTCATAAGAACAGGTTACCAATGTCAACAGTTCGTCCTTTTCATTTGCATCAACCGGAATATTATAGATGGATCTATTGCGTAATTCATAGATATATTCAAGAAAATCAGCATCTCCGGTGAAGGAGGTTCTTATAAAGTTAAAGAAAGTATTATCAGTATCGGCATCTGCTTTTATTACAGCAATTATTTTCCACTGTCCTTTTTTATAGATACTGTCAAAGTTAATATAGGGATGTTCTTTATAAAATGACAGTTTATCATACTTTAACAGCTGATGGAACATATTGTTTGTTGATTTCATATTGTGTCCATAGATTACAAGGTTTTTTGCATTTTCCTCCAGTACGGAGCCGGTATTAAGAAAGAGACTGCCGGCTTTATCATTCTCTCTGTTGATATTCCTATAAAGATAATATTCAGGATCCTCTTTATCCGATTGAAGGACCGGATAGTCAATATTGGTTCCGCCAACAGTAAGCCATCCTTTCACATCTTCATTAAGGGCTAACAATTGAGTGAATTCAAGAAGTCTTCCTTTATTATCATACTGTTCTTCAGACGATGCAATTATAGAATTATTTGCAGATGTATCCGCATCAGATGATAATGCCGGCGTAATCAGGCTTTCAGTTGCTGCTCCATCTGCCGCCATTGCATCTTCTTTACCAGAGGCATAGAGAGTTCTGGCTTCATTAACAGCCCGATTAGACAGATAGTGTTTTAGCAGTAACTCATTTCCAATATAAAACAGGCACAGAACAAAAATAACTGCTGAAAAGCATCTTATGTAATTGTAGAATTTTTTCGGCCTTTTAATCATAATTAACTCCTGTTTTCATTTATGGTTATCATCTGTATCCTCTGGATATGGGGTATCCAAATAAGAGAAGAGAGGATTTAGAAAATGCTTTGATTCTCATCCGTAGCCATCTACATCAAGTGAATTTATCCCAAATGGTTATAGCTTAGCGTATTGTTATTATACTATATATTTTTCCTAATGGAAATGTACACTAAGTAAATTTAAGAATTATTCTCACTTTATTATTGTTCTATCTAGTCCAGTACTGGTATTGCCATATAATAGAATTTGAGGTAAAATTACTATCATTATTATTTAAAAATTCTTTCGTGCCTAAGTGCACAGATGGGAGTATAAATGAAAAAGTTAATATTGGTCACATCACCACCGGCTTGCGGTAAAACCTTTGTATCAAAGGAACTCAGCAAGGCATTAAAGCATGTGGTCTATCTGGATAAAGATACTTTAATATTGCTTTCAAAACAAATATTTAAAGTAGCAGGAGAGGAATATAATAGAAGCTCTGATTTCTTTGAAGAAAATATACGGAATTACGAATATGAGACTATAGTGGCTTTAGCATTGGAGGCACTGGATTATGATGATATCGCGTTGATTAATGCACCTTTTACCAGAGAAATCAGAGATAAAGCTTATATGAAAGACTTAAAAGAGAAACTGCGGGAGAAAAATGCAAGGTTAGTGGTCGTATGGGTTGAAACTAGTATTGAAGTCTGTAAACAACGTATGATCAGACGAAACTCAGACAGGGATACCTGGAAATTGGAACACTGGGAGGAGTATATTGCAGGCTGTAATTTTAATATACCAACGGAACTGGATAATATAGAAATTGTCGATGATTTATTGATATTTAAAAATTCCTCCGATGAAGAGTTCACAAATTCCTTGAGTGAATGCGTAAAGCAGCTGGAGGAATAGAATATTAAAAGATAACAGAGCTATTGAGGTTACATAATACCCCTTTAGCTCTTTTTTGCTATATAAATATTTTGTAAATTCCATAAATTGGCATATTATTTTGTGCATATATGAAAACGATGTAAAAATAATCAAATTTATTATACATTATGTAAAGAAATGAAAAAAATGTGTGACAAATGAAATAATCCATAGTATAATCCTTACAAATAGTAACGATAAAGGAAGGTATTCTTATGGGTTTTCGAAAAATTACATCTCAGCTATTAACAGTGCTTCTATCCGTTATTTTGCTTTCCATGTTTGCATTATCTTTTATCAGTTATACCCAAAGTGAAAATATTATTCAAGACCAGATCCATGCTAAGATGAATTCGGAAGTAGAAAAGCAAATGAATATGATTGAGCTCAGTCTGCAAAGAATTACCTCAATGGCAAAAGATCTTAGCCATAGTGTACAGGCGACTTATACCAGCACGTCATTAAGCCAGTATGAAGAAATGCTTTCTTCTCTTGTACAGGAGGATAAGATGGTTTTAGGCAGTGGAATTTGGTTTGAACCCTACATATATGACAAGAACGAAAAATATATGGGACCGTATGTCTATAAAGAAGGAGATAAAGCGGTTGTAACCTATGACTACAGTAACGCAGAATATGATTATTTCTCCTATGACTGGTATAAGAATGCTACAAAAGGAAAAGAAGCATTATTCTCCGAACTCTACTATGATGAAAGCCTGGGACTGACCATAATGTCATGTACGGCTCCTATTTACACAGCGGATAATACTTTCCTTGGTGCAGTTACTGTGGATATGCAGGTTAGCGATATACAAAATATGATTAATAACATAACAATTGGCAAAAAAGGTTCTGTATTGTTATTATCAAACTCCGGTTTATATATTGCCGGTGCACCAGAGGCTAAAATTCTAAAGGAAAATATTCAGGAGTCAGAAAACGAAACCTTAAAAAAAATTGGCGGAGAAATTATTAATAACGAACAGGGAGATGGCAGTTATACTGAGGACGGAGTGAAGTACCTCGCTTATTATAAAACAGTACCCTTAGTAAACTGGCATATCGTTGCAAAAGTTTCTGAGGAGGAGATAAAGACCCCCCTTAATCAACTTGGGTTAGCACTTATCATCAGCCTTATAATATCCCTCGCAGTTACTGCAGCTGTAATTATATTGCAGATAAACAGTATTACAAATAAGATTAAAGCAGCCAATAATTTTACCCTTAAACTTGCAAAAGGCGATTTCACTATTAAACCCCTGAGAGAAAAAGGCCGGAATGAATTAAGTCAGCTGATAAATTCCTTAAATAAGATGCTGACGGACAACCGGACTGTAATACAGGAAATTGCAGTAGGCGCAGAGGGCATTAAAAACTCCGGTGATACCCTTGACACAGTAGTTCACAGGCTGACAGAGCAATTTCAGAGTATCAATACTTCCATCAGGGACATTAGTGAAGTAATGATGAGTTCCAGTGCATCTACGGAAGAAGTTAGCGCCTCCGTAGAGGAAGTACATTCCTCCATTAATATACTTACTATTGAGACAATGTCAGGTAAGGAACTGGCAGGAAATATTCAGGCAAGAGCAACCCAGGCAGAAAGAAAGAGTGAAGCTTCCTATGATATAGCAATAGCTTTAATACAGGATAATGAAGATAAATTGCGGATGAGTCTGGAGGAGGCAAAGATTGTTCGTTCGATTGGTATGATGGCAGAACAGATAGCGGAAATTGCAGAGCAGGTAAATCTGCTGTCGTTAAATGCTTCTATCGAAGCTGCCAGAGCGGGAGCCCAGGGGAAAGGATTTGCAGTGGTTGCAACAGAAATCGGAAACCTTGCAGCATTGGCAGCACATACTGTTGTGGACATAAAGAAAACCATAAGTCAGGTTACCGCAGCTTATACGAATTTAATAGAACATTCCACACAGATGCTGGAATTTATGAAAGACACAGTAGCAGCAGATTACATGGATTTCGTTGATACAGCAAGAGAGTATGGAAAAGAAGCAATGGCTATTGATGAGAATATTACGGCTATAGTGCAAATGACAGAAGGAATAGACAGAATCAGCTCTGAAGTTGCAAAAGCGATAATGGAAATCGCCAATGGTTCTCAGCTGGCAGCCGAAAACAGCGGTTCCATTCTTTCCAATGCAGAGGTAGTTTCTGAAGTAGTCGAAGAGGTTGCAGAATTAATAGAAAAAGAAAATGAAATATCCGGTAATTTAAGTCGAGTAGTTGCAAATTTTACAATAAACGACTAAAATATATACAGATTAAATTGCAACAAATAATTTTATCATTTCCATTGATTTATTTAGGATTTGTATATCACAAGGGAGGAATAAGTTGGAATTCTACTCTTGTAGTGTTTGAAATGATTGGATTACATTACCGCTAATACCAGTTTTCTACATGTGTAGTTGTATGATATTAATGAGATTTGAGGACATATAATTGATAATTGAGAACAGTAATTTTATATTAGAACACATAGCTTCCTCCGGTCAGTGCTTTCGAATGAACAGACTAAATGACTCTGAATTTTCACTGATTGCAGGAAACAGATATTTGCATCTAAAACAACTGGACATTAAACGAGTTGAGCTGTCCTGTGGTTCAGAAGAATATGAAGAATTCTGGAAAGAATACTTTGATTTGAATTATGATTATGAAGAGGTTGTAGGCAAACTTCTTTCCGGTGGGGATGAATTCTTAAGAAAAGCAGTTGATTACGGCTATGGACTTAGAATACTGAAACAGGAGCTTTTTGAAATACTTATAACCTTTATCATTTCTCAGAGAAAAAGTATACCTGCTATAAAACGTTGTGTAGAGGAACTATCCCTGAAGTTCGGAGAGAAACGAAAGGATACATCTACAGGCAATGTTTATTATACCTTCCCTACAGCAGAGGTATTATCAAAGGCAAGTAAAGAATCCTTAAGAGAAACTGGTTTAGGATACAGGGATGAATACGTGAGGGGAACAGCTATAGCTGTTATAAATGGAGACATTAATTTAAACAGCCTCCCAAATCTTAACTTTGAGGAGGCTGTAAAAGAACTGATGAAGTTGCCGGGAGTTGGCATTAAGGTCGCAAATTGTGTAGCTTTATACGGACTTCATCAAATTGATGCTTTCCCAATTGATGTCTGGATTGAACGGATATTAAAGGATATATATGACAATCAATTTGAAACCGATAGATACAAAGGGTATGCCGGCATTGTTCAGCAATATATGTTTTATTACATACGATCACTGTAAAGTGAAGAAAAATCAAGTTCCTCCCCTATAAAGGGGATGTTCCTGCTTATCAGCTCTTTGCGGTTCTTCATGTAATTCGCTTCCCAAGGACCGGGATTATTCATATCGCAGCTTCTATACACTACCACATATAACTCAAGTTCCCTTAATTTTAAAAAGTCCGGAAGTGTATCAAGCCAGAAATCGTCCAATGCATTTTCTTTACGATATCCTTTTAGAAAGTTTTTTAAGAAGTTATAGGAATGAGCTATTCTTTCCTTCACATCTTCTATATTAAGCATTGTATAAAACAGAGCAATAGCAATATCACTGATAAAATATTGGTAGGAACTGTCATCAAAATCAAAGACTGTAATCTTACCGTTATCTACAAAAAAGTTTCCGGAATGAACGTCTGTATGGATGAGACCATAACTGTCCTTCTCTTTGGGCAGCTTTTTTATGCTTTCTGTCAATTGAAAAAGTTTATCAGCAATAAAATAATCTTCCGGAAGAAGATAATCCTTTGCTTTATAAAAGACAGGGTCTTCATACCAGGAAGGCCTTAAGGGATAAGCTTTATCAGCTTCATAGGTTTTGGTAAGCCGATGAAGTTTACCGATACAACGACCCCATTCTTCAAACAGAGCATCTGTTTTATCTTGCGGTCTTACGTGATTACCAGGTGCTTTTTCAAATGCTGAGGTCAGGAAGTAATCATCTGATCCTGACGGTATTTTTTCAACTAAAAAGCCGTTTTTAGATGCTATAGGCTGACTGACATCAGCACCCATGAGGGACAGATAATTAACCCAGTGCAATTCAGCATTCATCATACCTATTGTTCTGTGAGAGCTATGCGTAATTCTAAGAATATACTCTTTGTCTTTTAAGCTATAACCGTACACATAATTCTCAAAACCTCCGATTTTCTTTAGGCTTTCGTTGTCCATATCGTAGAAACCGGCAGCTTTCTTAAGAATTTCATCGTTAAATATATCGTGTATCTGTTTTTCCATGATTACCTCCATTCCATTGCATTTAACTTTTTACCTGAATAGCAGAAAGTAATTAAACGGGCATGATAGTTTTCCCAAATTCTGCATTTATTATCTGTGCCATTGCATTGTAGATTGCAGAAAGTCCACAGAAGATTCCTACATAACCTGCTATTGTATGAATCGCTTCAGAACCTGTAAAATTAGCTGCACTTAAAAGGAAAAATAGTACAGTAAGTGAACCGAATACGATCTGTGTAATGCGGTTATGTTTTAAGGTTCCAATAAACATAAAGAGTGTAAATACACCCCATAAGCCCAGATAAAATCCCATACTGGTTTTATCTGCGGTATTTGTAAGGGACATAGGATTGGTCCAGATAAGGATCAATGACCACCAGAAAAAGCCGTATGCCGTAAATGCAGTGGCACCGAAGGTGTTTCCCTTCTTAAATTCCATGATGCCTGCAATAATCTGTGCAGCGCCGCCCAATGCAAAGCCCATTGCAACAATAACAATGGATAAGGGAATAAAACCTGCGTTATGTAGATTTAACAGACAGGTAGTCATACCAAATCCAAGAAGACCAAGGGGTCCCGGATTTGCAATGGAAGATTGTGTGGATTGTGTTGACATTAATTGTTAACATCCTTTCATAAGTTCTGATTCAGTGACAGGTACAGCCATATCTAAATGGCTGAAATGAGCACTCCGACATATGTTAACATTTATTTCGCGTGATTTCAACAAAAATCTTTGTTTTGTTTTTTGAACCTAAAATGAGTATAATAGCCAAAAGTGGATATAATATTTAGCATAAAACAACCAACAAATAAATTTGTATCGAAACTGTGATTGTTTCATTGTGAGAAAGGCACGGGTGTTGATATGAAAATATATAACATGAATAAAAATAAAATCAGATTTTTGGTATTTGCACAGCTATTTATTTTAATTGTATTCATTACCGCCGGTATTTTTCCATATACCGCAAAGTCTGCCGAGAAGAATGATAAAGCCGTTCTGAAAGAGGTCATAATACGTATCTTTGAACCGGACCAGAATATGATTCAAATGTACGATAACTGGCAGGCAATGCAGGAGGCAATAACAGCCAGCAAGTGGAATGGAACACAGGCTTTTCCGGTGAAGGAAATGGAAGCTTTTAATGACTACTTCACTGTAGACGGATATGATTCCTTTGTAAGGCAGCGTTTATCCATGACCTGCTTTGAAGCATTAAAATCCGGATGTAAGCTGTCTCTGAAAGATATTGAAATAAGTAAAGATAAAGATAGTACAGGGCATTATACCTTTCGTGTTTATATAGGCTTTACCGGTAAGAATCAGCATAACTCCAAATTATGTATAGAAGGAAAAGCTTATTTTGATGTAACATCTCAGAAAATCAGTTATATTCATATTGATAAAAGCAATATGTTAACAGCTCTTTACTAAAAAACCAGTAAGAATCTTATAATTATACAATCAGCAGCATATTAATGATTGTAATAGATTAACTTAAAAATGAATGACCTCCGAATTTCTGTTCATAATTATAGAAGACTTTATGTTAATAAAGTAAAAGCTGTTTTCAGGCTATAATTAGTGAACAGGAATTCGGAGGTTATTTTCATGAAAAATATATCGGATTATTACAGAGTCGGATTGGATATAGGATCAACTACGATAAAAATAGCAGTGCTAGACGAAGAAAACAGGATTTTGTATAAAGAATACAAAAGACACCTGTCTGACCTAAAGAACACCATTCAATCGGTGGTTTCCCTTTGCAGAACCCACATGGGCGACATCCCCTGCAAGGTAATCATAACAGGCTCCGGCGGATTATCCATGTCCAGATGGCTTTCTCTGCCTTTTGAACAGGAGGTTATCGCCTGCACAAAGGCTGTTAAGACATATCTTCCCCAGACAGATACGGTAATAGAACTCGGAGGAGAAGATGCCAAAGTTACTTACTTAAAACCTGTTACTGAACAGCGTATGAATAACAGCTGTGCCGGTGGGACAGGTTCCTTTATTGATCAGATGGCTGCACTCTTTCATACAGATGCTGCAGGCTTAAATGAATATGCCGCCAAAGCGAATACCATCTATCCCATTGCCTCCAGATGTGGTGTATTTGCCAAAACAGATATTCAGCCATTGTTAAATGACGGAGCCAGAAAAGAAGACATTGCAGCCTCCATTTTTCAGGCGGTGGTAAATCAGACTACAACAGGTCTGTCCTGGGGCAAGCCTATTAAAGGGAAAATTGCTTTTCTTGGAGGTCCCCTTTATTTTCTGTCGGAGCTTAGAAAAAGATTTATTGAAACACTAAATCCCGAGGAGGTTTTTCTGCCTGCTGATGGATTATTCTTTCCTGCTATTGGCGGAGCTCTGCTCTTAAAGGAAAAGAAATTTGAAACAGAAGAAATTATTAACTTAAAGGATCTGGAAGATAGATTACAAGCCTTAAAACAGAGTAAAGAAACCAACACCCTTGCACCTTTATTTACCTCCTCTGAGGATTACGAGAAATTTCTTAAACGTCATGAAAAGTGTGATTGTAAACGAATGCCCCTTGCAGAATATACGGGTAATGTATATCTTGGAATCGATGCAGGTTCTACCACATTAAAAGCTGTTCTTATTGGAAACGGCGGAGAACTGCTATACGAATATTATACCAAATCTGCCGGGGATCCGGTTATAAAGACAGCTGGTTTATTAAAAGAGATTTATGAACAATTACCTTTGGATGTAACTATCAGCGGTGGCTGTGTTACCGGATACGGTGAAGAGCTTATAAAGCGTGCTTTTCATCTGGATATGAGTGAAATCGAAACCATTGCCCATCTAAGAGGGGCAAGGCACTTTGAGCCTAGAGCGGATTTTATTCTGGACATTGGCGGGCAGGATATGAAATGTTTAAGGCTGAAGGACGGGCGAGTTGACAATATCCTGCTGAATGAAGCCTGCTCCTCAGGCTGTGGGTCCTTCTTAGAGAGCTTTGCTCAGTCACTGAATCTTTCCATCAGCGAATTTGCAAGCCTTGGGTTGTATTCAAAGGAGCCAGTGGATCTTGGAACCAAGTGTACAGTATTCATGAATTCAAAGGTGAAGCAGGCGCAGAAGGAAGGAGCTGACGTTTCAGACCTTTCTGCCGGGCTCTCTTATTCTGTTATCAAGAATGCCCTCTATAAGGTTATTAAGCTAAGAGATGAAAAGGAACTAGGCAAACACATTGTGGTACAAGGCGGAACCTTTCTGAATGATTCTGTGCTCCGATGCTTTGAAGCGGTTACAGGAAGGGATGTATTACGCCCCAAAATAGCAGGACTTATGGGTGCCTATGGTGCAGCTCTTCTTGCCAGGGATACTTATCAGGCAGGACATAGAAGTACTTTATTAGGCAAAGAACAGCTCACTGACTTCCGTATACAGACTGATAACACCAGATGCCGGCATTGTAGCAATAATTGTCTGTTAACCATTAATCACCTTGGACAGGATCAGGTATACATTACAGGTAACCGCTGCGAGAAAGGCATAGGAAAGATTAATGGTACAAAAGACAGGATTCCTAATCTCTATGCTTATAAATACAAGAAACTCTTTGCTTATAACCCACTTTCAAAAGAATCGGCGGTTAGAGGAACCCTTGGCATACCCAGAGCTCTTAATATGTATGAAAGCTATCCTTTCTGGTTTACTTTATTGACCTTCTTAGGGTTTCGGGTAGTATTATCCTCCCCTTCCTCAAAGGAGATATATCAGAAAGGAATGGACAGTATTCCTGCCGATTCTGTATGTTACCCTGCAAAGTTAACACATGGCCATATTATTGACCTGGTTGAAAAAGGAATCGATACCATTTTTTATCCCTCTGTGGTATATGAAAAGAAAGAATATGAAGACGCAGATAACTGTTTTAATTGCCCTATTGTTATATCCTATGGAGAAGTACTTAAGAATAATATTGAGGCTGCCAAAGGTGTTACTTTTATCACACCCTTTCTAAACATGAATGATGATAATCAGCTGGCTAAAAATATGTATGAAGTACTAAAGGAATACCAGATACCTCTTAAGGAGGTAAAAGAAGCCGTAATGAGAGGCAGGAAAGAATTCGAAGCCTTTAAGGAGGATATCAGACGCAAAGGAGAAGAAGCCGTTGCTTATCTTTTAAAGAATGGTAAGCAGGGTATTGTTCTTTGTGGTAAACCATATCATGTGGATCCGGAAATCCATCATGGTATTCCGGAGATGATAGAGAGCTATGGTCTTGGAGTGTTGACGGAAGACAGTATTTCACATCTGGCTCCTTTGCGTTCCAAGCTTCGCGTAGTGGACCAATGGGCATATAATTCAAGACTTTATAGGGCAGCGGAAGCCTTGGGACAGATAGAAGGCCTTGAATTTGTTCAGCTGAATTCCTTTGGCTGCGGCCTGGATTCTGTTACTGCAGACCAGTTAATTGAGATCTTAAGTTCCATGGGAAAGCAATATACCCTGATTAAAATTGATGAAGGTGCCAATTTAGGCGCAGCCAGGATCCGTATCCGTTCTCTGATAGCAGCATCCGAAGAGCGGAAGAAAAGCAGCGTAATTACTGAAAGTTATAATTATGGATACCAGAAAAAGCCCTTTACTAAAGAAAACCGCAAAGCTCATACCATTCTTGCGCCTCAAATGGCACCAATCCATTTTGAATTGATCAGGGAAGCCGCCCATGCCTCCGGTTACCGGATGGAGGTACTTCCGGATAAAGACAATGGAGCCATAGAAGAAGGACTTCGGTATGTGAATAATGACGCTTGTTATCCGGCAGTGCTCTTAATCGGTCAGATAGTCGGAGCATTAAAATCAGGTAAATATGACCTTGATAATACCTCAGTCATAATAAGTCAGACAGGTGGAGGCTGCAGGGCTACGAATTATATGTCCTTCTTAAAACTTGGGTTAAGACAGGCAGGTTTTGAAAAGGTACCTATCATTTCCTTAAACGTAGCCGGTTTGGATGAACAGCCTGGCTTCCACCTTTCACCGGTATTTGTGAAAAGAATGATGATGGCAGTAATCTACGGTGATTTGTTTATGAGACTGCTTTATGGTACCCGGCCTTATGAAATTGATAAAGGAGCTTCGCAGACTGTTTTTGAATTATGGAAAGAAAGAGTTAAGATAAATGTCAGGAACAGGAGTAAACTTCAATTTGATCAGAATGTAACTGACATTGTGAAAGCCTTTGAAGCAATTCCGGTAACAGATACCCGCAAGCCAAAGGTTGCCATAGTGGGAGAAATACTTGCAAAATATCACCCAATGGCCAACGATGATATTATTAAGACCCTGGAGGAGGGTGGAGCAGAAGTGGTGCTTCCGGATTTCCTGGACTTCTTTTTCTACTCCCTCTATAATTCCAAATTTAAACACCGTTATCTCAGCGGCAAGAAAACCACGATGAATGCCTGTAGTCTTGGGATTCAATATATATCCTATTACCGCAAGACCATTGTAAAAGAACTGAAAAAAAGCAGCCGTTTCCTTCCGCCGTCCTCCATTCAGGAGTTAGCAGGAAAGGCTGAGGAGTTTCTCTCCCTTGGTAACCAGACAGGGGAAGGGTGGCTGATAACCGCAGAGATGATTCACAACCTGGAAAATGGTGTGCCTAATATTCTCTGTGTCCAGCCCCTTGCCTGCCTGCCAAACCATATTACCGGGAGAGGCATGTTTAAGGTATTAAAAGAGAAGTATCCATCGGCAAATATTATGCCTATCGATTATGATCCCGGTATTTCACAGGTCAATCAGATTAACAGGGTTAAATTATTACTTTCCGTTGCTTTGCAAACAGATTAAGGCTGGATCTTTTTTTTAGAGTCATTATAAAGCCGTCAATGTTGTTTCCGCTAACGGTAAAAGGGATATTATCCGGCATTTCTACAACTGTAGATTCATTTGTATCTGCTTTTACTTTGTAGATTTCATAGAGATTGTCTTTATCCCGATAGCTTAAAGTCTTATTATTAGAGGAATAATCTTCGATTACTTTCAGATATTCTTCCATGGTAATATCCAGCTCCTCCATGATAATTGAATGGGGGTAGCCTACATAACGAAAGTGGCCGGGTTGGTATTCTACACCTGTAACATCCTCTTTGGCTTTTGGATAGCGTTCAATAAATCCATGTTTTGAGGCAATATTTCGAAACTCCTTGCAGACCCCTTTCTTTGGAAAACCGGACATCATGGAGGTCTTATTAATAATATTTGCAGACAAGTCAACAGCAAGACCTGTACTGTGTTCACTATCCTTCATTGGATGAACGGATGCGGTGTTTTCATAACCTTTAACCGGTATGATATCATTGCCGCATTCTAATTCTGTTAACAGGTGGGAGAGTTCTTTTGCAGCTACATAATCTAACAGTATATTCTGATTCCAGAAATCGATTCCAACCAGTGCAGTGTCATTGGCTGCATATTTTTCTTCTATAGGATGCTCCTCATTAACAAGAATGAGATTTCCTTTATGTATATTCTTATTCTCCAGTTTAATTTTCTTCATAATATAACCTCTTTCGCGAATATGAAATCTTCGATTTGATATTCCTGAATCAGTAGTTGAAAACAGTTCCTTGCTCTCAAACTAACTATCATTTCGCACTTTAACACATCATACAAATACAGTAGTTGCTTACTTCTAATACACTGGTTCTCATTACATGCTGCATCTGCTTGCAGATGTGGTACTGACACAAATCAGGGTTTTTAATTATCCTTTCAATAATTCACATTACTCCATCTGTGCTATAATGCTCACATATAAATATAAAACAAATATAAATATGAATGGAATACAGACAGTGATAACTAATATGTAAGATAGCCCTATATTTATTTTTGCATATATAAATTGAATGTCAGCTTCTCTGCTTCCTAATAAAAAGAAATAAACCTAATACATCTTAATTTTCTCAAGCAAGGATAAAGCTCCATACAACTTATGCTTCTATTATAGCAGATGGATATGCCCACGTGTTTTAAAGAGCTCTTATGAAACCTTAAGATTCTCTTATGAAATTATTAGGTATACCTTGAATTATGTTTTTGGTGCAATTATATGGATTAAAATGGTATATACACGGCATATAATCATGGTCAAATATAATAACTTAGCATATTTTTAAATGATAGAAAGATAATAAACCTATATTAATTAGTATCATCCTTTTTGATGCTATTGTTGGTCTTTTATTAAAAAGGTATCAATGAAGTATAACTGTTACTTCTATGGTATAAAAAGTTTCAGCTTAAGAATACGAGTATTGCCCCTTTGAAATGTGATCATTTCTTAACTCACCATGCATTTCATAGATGCAGTTATATAAAACAGAAATTAATTAATTGCAAATCAATAACCCTTGGCATATAATACATTTTAAGTATTGAGTTATTAAATAAAGCAGAAGCGAGGGAAAGACCTTGAAAAGGGTACTTGTTCTAACAACAGGCGGAACCATATTAAGTTTTATGACAGCGGGGGGATTAAGCCCAAGCAGGGAAGATGTATCAGGACTTCTCTATGAAAAATTATTAAAGTTATCAGGTGAATATATCATAGACATTGAAGCAGTCTTTTATAAGGACAGCAGTAATATTGTGCCGGAGGACTGGTACATTGTGAAGGATTCCATAAAGAAAAGCATCGATAAGTATGACGGTATCGTAATACTGCATGGAACAGATACCATGTCTTACAGTGCTGCAATGCTTTCCTATTTATTTGCCGGAGTGGGCAAACCTATTGTACTGACCGGTTCCCAGATTCCATTATCTTATAAGGATAGTGATGGCGGCAAGAATCTCAGGGATGCGGTTATAGTAGCCGGTGATGACAGATTAAAAGGTGTATTTGTAGTATTCCATGACAAAGTGATAAATGGGACAAGAGCTTACAAGAGAAGTTCCCTCAATAGAGATGCCTACATCAGCTGTAATTATCCATATGTTGGAATAATAAAGGATAATAAATTATTTATTACCCATGAATACACGGTGATGAAGGAAGCTGAGAAAATTGAAGATATAATAATACCGGACCGAAGGAATAAGAAAATCTCTAAAATATTTGTTCTGAAAATGGTTCCGGGGATTGATTCTTCACTAATAGATTATATCATGCAGGGCGGATACCAGGGTGTTATTATTGAAGGTTATGGTCTTGGCGGTATGCCTGTAGATAATAAGGAATTGATGGCTAAGATCGATCAGCTTGTCAGCAAGAAAATACCTGTAATCATGGCTACCCAGTGTGTTTACGACGGTGTTAATCTGGATACCTATGAGGTAGGTATGACAGCTAAGAAAAATGGTATCCTATCAGCCTTTGATATGACTACAGAAGCTGTTTATACAAAGCTTATGTGGGCTATTGGCTGTACGGATAATTATGAGGAACTGGTCAAATTGTTACAGGCTAATCTATGCGGAGAGCTGGCTGTCAGATATCATTCTGAATAAGAGGAGGTAAGGGATGCTAATTAAGAGTATATATATAATATTTGTTACAATATACAGTCTTTTGCTGATATTTGCTTCCTTAAAAAGTTCCGGGGATAAGAGGACAGGTGTAACCAAGGAAAAAATACTAATGATAACAGGAGGTATATTAACCCTTCTGTCATCCCTGGCAATTCTTAAGTTGTTCTTACCTTATGTAATCCTTTTGAGTATAGGACTTATATTAATACATATAGCCTCCATATTAAATGGCTACAAACTCCACGGGAAACTTAATTTATCTCATCATATGGTTAAATTTATTATATCTGCGGTAATAATTTTCTTATTTTGCTTCATCAATTTATCAAAATAAGAAAGTATTATTTGCAGTATTTATTTTATCTTTGAACAAACAGTATCAGCCTATTTATGGAATTGTCATAGGAATTTTAGATCTGCAGACCGATTCGCTTTTGTGTTTAATACTGGGGCATGCTTTTTATAATGTATTATCATTTTTTACTGAAGTAATAAAACGAAAAATATAAATGCAATATAGAAAGAAAGGTCATAAAAATAATCTCGTCCGGCTTATTTTCTTATAAAATATGGGATATCCTCGAAGTGCATGCAATAGAATAATGATAAGTACATCATAGGATGCTTTCCGATATGAAAAATCGTATTATAGGAATTGTTGCAGCGTTTATTGTAATCATAGTATTTTCTGCAGCACAATATGAAAGCGTATTGCAGCAATTAACGGAAGACAGGGTTGTTTTAAAGGAAATAAAAAAACAAAACAGCAGCCAAAACAGCAAAAAGAATGAATCAGCAGATGACGGGTTAACTGCTCAGGAAATTGAGAAAATCAAGCAGGAAAATCAAGGAGAAACGGATAAATCAGAAACGGATTCTGTAACCGAGGAAGAAGGAATAAAGAAGTCCAGCCTCACTGCCAAAGCTGCCGCTCTGGTTGATGCCAGCAATGGAAGGGTTCTCTATGAAAAGAATGGTTACGAAGAACTTCCCATGGCCAGTACTACAAAAATAATGACCTGTATCGTTGCATTGGAGAATGCTAATCTGGACGATGTGGTTACTATTTCTAAATATGCTGCCAGTATGCCTGATGTACAATTAAATGCTGTGGCCGGTGAAAAATTCTATCTGCGGGATTTATTATATTCTCTGATGCTTGAATCCCATAATGATGTCGCAGTTGCAATTGCAGAACATGTAGGTGGTTCGGTGGAATGTTTTGCAATGATGATGAATGCCAAAGCGAAAGAATTGGGTTGTGAGCACACAAATTTTGTAACTCCTAATGGGTTAGATGCCGACGGCCATTATACGACTGCCGTAGAGCTGTCCAGAATTGCCAGCTATGCCATTGAAAATGAAACCTTCGTTAAGATTATTAATACCCCTTCCTGGCAATTCTCAGAAATAAACAAAGGAAGAGGGTTCTCAGTAAACAATAAAGACAGGTTCCTAACCATATATAACGGAGCAATTGGCATAAAGACCGGATTTACAGGAAAAGCTGGTTATTGCTTTGTAGGTGCAGTGCAAAGAAACGGGAAGACCTTTGTCTCTTCTGTATTAGGCTCCGGATGGCCCCCTCATAAGAATTATAAATGGGCGGATACCAAATCCTTAATGGATTATGGCGTAAATAATTACGAAATGCAGCAGGTATTCTATGCCGATAAGCAATTCGATCCGGTAGTAGTAGTAAAGGGAAAAGATAAATATGCCAATCTTTATTATGAGGGAGATATTTCGCTTCTCATGAGAGAGGGAGAAAAGATCAAAATTGATTATACACTGCCGGCACTATTAAAAGCACCAATTATGTGTGACACGGAAGTCGGTACTGCAAAGTATTATATTGGCGATGATTTGATTGCCGAAATCCCTATACTAACGAAAAATACTGTTGAAGAGATTGATTTTACATATTGTATTAATAAGTTATACAGCTTATGGCAATGCTTAAAATGATACTTTTTATTACCATTTCTAAAACTATGTCAAAAATATTTCATTTTTGTGACGAAATTCTGAAACTTTTTCTCCTTTTGCTTCGTCTAATATACATAGGAAAGCAAAAGGGGGAACACGTGTGAAAAAACAAAAAGATTTTTTTCAACATCCTGATTTGTACGCATGCCAAGATACACAGAATGAAGGAATTACGAAAAGGCAAATCATGGCTCAAAAAGCCTGTAAATATCATACCTTAAAAATAGGCTTTCTATATGCTGTGTTGTCGTTGTTATTTTTTGTATGGGAATTATATTATATAGTTATCGGAAGTGAAAAAGTAGGACTTATGCTTATACCATTCGTTGGTTTATTTGTTTGCCTGGTAAGGGGAATTACTTTGATGTTAAAGGACAGACAACATGTTCTTGAGAACAGTTCAAATAATAATACCATATCAGAATATTGTACGGAATCCTTTTAGTGGAAAATAAAGCTCTTTTTTTCGTTTTTTCTTTGAATTTCAGCGGATAATACTTAACAAAGTATTTTGTTATGTGTTATAATATAGGGATGCTAAGAATGGACAGAAGAAGGAGTCTGAAATGATACGGTTATCCAGAATGGGAATCAGAAATTTGGCTGCCAGTGAAACAGTATATGCAAGAGGCTTGCAGGACTATAAACAGAACTGCATTGTGAATGCGACCTGGTCAGCCCATAAAAAACAATATCGTATTGCTGTTAAGGACACCTTTGAATATCAGGTTGTAATCCAGGTTTTCGAGGACGGGTCCTTTGATAATAAATGTAATTGTCCGGAACACATAAAAGATAATGGGGCTTGCCGCCATGTGGTTGCTGCCCTGTTTTTCGTGCTCAATTATGTGGAACGTTCCTTAATGGAGGAACCGGAAAGTCCGGAAGAGAAATTAGTATACCAGATACTTGGTTATTTCAATAATCAGGAAGATGCTATAACCAAAGGTGAGACCTTTCATATCAAACCGACTATATCAATTCCGAATATTATACGAAATGATATGAATGCCGCCATGTTATCCCTTCGAGTGGGAAATCATCATTATTACAAAGTCCAGACAGTAAAGAAATTCCTGTCTGATATGTACAACAAAGAAGCAATTGTTATTGGTAAGGAATTTAAGTTCTTACCCGGTGAAAGTAAATTTGACAAGCAGTCACAGAAGATACTGGATTATATAATGGAGATCTATGAGATACAGGAAGGTATAGACAAGCTGTTCTACTCCAGGCTGTTTTCAAAGACCAATGTCATGTTGACAAAAAATATGCTGCTCAGGCTCTTAAACCTTATGGAGGGAATGGAATTTACTCTGGATCTGTACGGAAAGACCTATGAGGATGTAGTATTTACCCAGGATAATCCAGTTCTCAATTATGATTTATCCCTGATAGAAGATGGAATTGTTATGGATTATGCGGAAGGCAGCAGTGTTATACCTGTAATGCAGTCTGGAGAATTGTTATTTTTTAAGGATTGTCTGTACAAACCTAGTAAGCGTTTCTTGAACAATTATCTGCCCTTTTACAACAACCTTGGTATAAATAAGGAACCCTTAATGTTTAAGGGACAGAATAAGAATAAATTTTTAGAGGCTGTTTTGCCTCGAATTACTGAGACCTTGAAATTAAACGTTCCTAAAGAAATTAAAGACCGTTTTATCGTAGCGGATCTGGAACCTGTAGTTTATTTAGACCGGAATAAGAACAATGTACATGCGGAGCTTAAATTCCGTTATGGTACCTACGAATTTAATGCCTTTGACAATGCACCCATAGACAATTTTATTATTGTAAGACAGCCTGCAAAAGAGGAGAACTGCATAGAATTCCTGGAGAAGCTTGGTTTTCAGCCGAAGCAGCATGGTTTTGTCATGAGAAACGATGATGAAATCTATCAGTTTCTAACCGGCTCTATCAAGGAACTGGCGGAATTCTGTGAATTATATTATTCCGAAACTTTCAAAAAGATTGGAATCAAGACCCCAGGTAACATGAAAGCCGGTTTAAGAGTGAGCAATGGCTTGAATCTGCTGGAAATGGATCTGAATTACGAGGAAATTCCAGGTGAAGAATTAAAGGACATGTTCCGCTCCTTCCGTTTAAAGAAGAAATATTACCGTTTAAAAGACGGAAGCTTTATCAATCTTGAGGATGAAAATATCTCCGGTATCTGGGAAATCCTTAATAACCTTGGTGTTGCCGGTGATATGAACGGGGAGACTGTCAATATTCCAAAGAGCTCTGCTATCTATCTGAATAATGTTCTGAGTACCAGTAAATATCAGGTAGTTAAATCGGATAGCTTCAATCGTCTGGTAGAAGCGATTATTAATCCCAACAGTATTGAGTACGAAATACCGAAGGGAATACAAGCCGAGCTTAGGAGTTATCAGGTAATCGGTTATAAATGGCTTAGAACCCTCTCAAACAATCAGCTTGGCGGTATCTTAGCTGACGATATGGGTCTTGGTAAAACTTTGCAGACCATTGTCTTCATTGCTGCCATTAAAGAAATTGAACCTGAAAAGAAATTCCTTATAGTATGCCCCTCCTCTTTGACCTATAACTGGCAGGACGAAATAGAGAATTTTGCACCGATGCTGCGTACTACAGTCGTAACCGGTAATCCGAAGGAAAGGCAGGAAATGATAGAAAATAATGAAGAGACGGATGTACTTATAACCTCTTATCCCTTAATCCGCAGGGACATTAATTTCTATCAAAAACATTGTTTCCATACAGTATTTATCGACGAGGCTCAGTATATTAAAAATGCTGATTCTCTTAATGCCAAATCAGTAAAGTTATTGGAAGCGGAACACCGTTTTGCTTTAACAGGTACTCCCATAGAGAATTCCTTGTCAGAGTTGTGGTCAATCTTTGATTTCATTATGCCGGATTATTTATTCCATCATGCAAGATTTGTGAATCAATATGAAAAACCAATTATGCGGGAAGAGGAAGGGGTATTAGAAGATTTAAATAAAAGAATCCTTCCCTTTATCCTAAGACGTATGAAAAAGGATGTACTTCTTGAACTGCCGGATAAGGTAGAGACAAAAATGCTTACAGATATGCTGGATGAGCAGAAAAAAATCTATATGGCATATGTTGAAAATGCCAAAAATGAGATTAATCTGGAAATACAGGAGAAAGGCCTGCAAAAGAGCAAGCTGAAAATCCTGGCGGCCCTTACCAGGCTGAGACAGATTTGCTGCCATCCCGGCACCTTTATTGAGAATTATTCCGGAGGCAGCGGAAAACTGGAGCTGCTGATGGAAATTATAACGGACTGTCTGGCCAACGGCCACCGAATTCTGGTATTCTCCCAGTTTACCTCCATGTTATCTCTCATAGAGAATGAACTAGAGAAAAGCAACATCAAAAGCTTCTACCTGGAAGGTTCAACAAAAGTTAAGGAACGCAATGAATTTGTCAAACGCTTTAATCAAGGAGAAGGAGAAGTATTCCTGATATCCTTAAAAGCCGGTGGTACGGGACTTAATTTAACGGGAGCGGATACTGTAATTCATTATGACCCCTGGTGGAACCCGGCAGTGGAAGACCAGGCAACTGACAGAGCCTACCGCATTGGACAGATGAATTCGGTACATGTAATTAAACTGATAACCAAAGGTACGATAGAAGAGAAGATATATAAACTTCAGCTTAAGAAGAAAAACCTGTCTGATTCTGTAATACAGTCACAGGAGGTGTTTATTAATTCTCTTACGAAAGAAGAGCTGGAGGATATTTTCAGCTAATATTATTTAAATAACCAATAACCAAGCTGCGATTTTATATTAGTTAATATGCAGTTGCCATTAGCCAATTTAGTGATTACAGGGAATCTTAGAGCTCCTAAAGACAAAGGAAGAGGGTATAACAAGTTTTATATGCTTGTTATACCCTCTGATTACTACTGTTTATTCTTAATTAACTGCTTCATCAAAATGATCGTTATAGTATTCTTCCATTAATCTGTCCAGATACTTATCATCCATTTCTCCGAATTGTGTCACAACAAGAGCTTTCATTTTCTCAAGTTTCTGAAGGAATTGAACTTCTGCAGCAGAAGAATTGTTTGCAAAACCATTAACCATTTCTTCTGTGACATTGGAATCTAACCAGTCAATAATTGCATCTGTCAAGTTATTTTCTTCGCTGATTTCCTTTTCTACCTTTTTGCTCTTACTATAGGTGGTTATACCGATAATAAAGAAAGCAATAAACACAGCGCTCATAACCAGGTAAGACAACAGACCTGATATGATTGTAATTACACCCAGAGCATTTAATACAACACCAACCAGACCAAGTACAGATACTACCAGGAAAGTAACGGCAGAAGAGCTTAAATCTCTGTATTGTTCTTCTTTTTTTACATAGGTAGCAGATTCTGCAACGGCAGGTCTTGCACTTTCAAAAATCCCCTGAACTTCCTCCTGTGCGAAGAGTTCTTCTGGTATATCCTCCTCTGAGTCTTCTAAATCCTCATAAATATCCTCAGACTCATCACCGGTAATATCATCGTAAGCAGTTTCAGTTTCTTTGATTTCGGAAGACTCCTCATTATCTGCAGTTTCTCTGACATCTTTCATTGCTGCGGCTTTTAAAGTTTTTTCCGCTTCGACAGCATAGAAAGCGTCATACAATTTCTTAACCTGTTTCTGATCCTTTTTAAGAATCATTATTGCATAGGAAGTTTCTTCCTCTTTGTATTGATATGAAGCATTTTTAATGTTGGAGTATTCCAGAAACTGAATAAATTTCTTTGCAAAGGATTCCTTTTTCGTAGCCAGGAATTCTATGGTTTCTTCTGTCTCCTCAAGGCTGTCAACAAGTGGCACACCACAGGTGTTGCAGGTGGTGAAGCCGTCAATATATTCTGATTTGCATTCAGGACACCAGGGCATAGACGTTACCTCCTAAGGGATAGATATTTTTTATGCTTCAATTTTAAATGCATGGTAAGCTTTTTTACCTTTTCTGATAAGCAGCATTCCATCGGAATCAAGGTCGTTAGCAGTAAACACTTTGTCAAATTCAGTTACTTTCTCGTCATTAACAGTTACGCCACCCTGCTGGATATTTCTTCTTGCATCAGAACGGGAGGAGGCTAATTTACCGTCTACCATAAGTGTGATTAAATCAATACCCTGGGTAAACTGATCTTCTTTATAGAAGGTTGTAGGAATATCATCAGATTTTAATCCACCGCCAAATAAGGCTTTTGAGGCTTCTCTGGCTTTGACAGCTTCTTCTTCGCCATGAACCAATTTCGTAATTTCATAAGCCAGAACATCTTTCGCATGGTTAATTTCTGCATCCTTAAGAGCACCAAGCCGGCGTACTTCATCCATAGGAAGGAAAGTAAGAAGTCCTAAGCATTCCTCAACCTTTACATCCTCAATATTTCTCCAGTATTGATAGAACTCATAAGGGGAGGTCTTGGCAGGATCTAACCAAACGGCACCTTTCATGGTTTTACCCATCTTGATACCTTCGCTGGTGGTTAAGAGTTTAAAGGTAAGACCGAAAGCAGGCTTTTGCTCTTTTCTGCGGATTAAGTCTACACCGCCTAAGATATTGGACCACTGGTCATTACCACCAAGCTGTAGCGTACAGTTATACATTTGATTGAGCTTTAAGAAGTCATAAGACTGCATAATCATATAGTTGAATTCGAAGAAGGTAAGACCTTTCTCCATTCTCTGCTTATAGCATTCTGCTGTTAGCATCTTATTAACGGAGAAGTGTACACCAACCTCTCTTAAGAATTCTACATAGTTAAGATTTAACAGCCAGTCCGCATTATTTGCAAGGATTGCATTGTCGTTATCGAAATCGATAAATTGTGAAAGCTGTTTATAAAAGCAATCCGCGTTATGCTGAATAGTTTCTTTGGTCATAATGGAACGCATGTCGGATTTACCCGAGGGGTCACCGATCATTGTGGTTCCGCCGCCTAATAAAGCAATAGGTTTGTGTCCGGCACGCTGCATATGCATCATAGCCATTACGGTTAAAAAGTGTCCTGCTGTTAAACTGTCTGCCGTTGCATCAAAGCCTATATAAAAGGTTACTTTTTCCTTCCCTAATAATTCTCTTATTTCCTGTTCGTGGGTAGTTTGTTCGATAAACCCACGCTCCAATAAAATATCATAAACATTCTCTGACATTTTATATATTCCTCCTTTAAGTAATTAGTAACATTATATATGAAAAAAAGGAGATTTTCAATTGTTTCAAGGCTTGTATTAAGATAAATTCACAAATTGCCTTATAATTATGCTTCTGCATGTACGTATAAGCAGCAGGTTTTCATGATTATCAGGCAATTAAATAAAAGGCTGAATCAAGGTTTTTATCGCCTTTCAACTGTACGAACGCCTTATATTCAAGCTTTTTCTCCTGTTAAAGGAAAACTAACAGTCAGCATATATAGTATATTTTGTATTGACTTTGCCGCTGAATTTGTTATAGTTTATTTATATGTAAAGTATTTTAGACATAACGGCATTTGTTTGAAACATTAGAAAATTTAAAGCCGGATATACAACAGGTTTGTAATCCGGTATTACTAGTAAAGCAAAAGTCGGATTTAAATTCGGATGTTAACAAAAGCAGATAGATGGAAATAGAATAATTTCCACTTCTGATTTGAGTGCACCAAGGCGCGAATGGAGGATAAAATGGAAAAGGCATACAAAGGCTACCTGTTTGTTCATTTTACAGGAGAGCATGAGAATGGGGAACAGATATATTTTTCTGTCAGTGAAGACGGTTTACACTGGAAAGATCTGAATAGGAACAGACCGGTACTTACTTCAAAAGCAGGTGAAAAAGGTGCAAGGGATCCTTTTATTATTCGTTCTGCAGAGGGAGACAAATATTATATCATCGCAACAGACCTTAGAATAGCAAACGGTAAGGGTTGGGAAGTTGCACAGTATTCCGGCAGCAGAAACATTCTAATATGGGAATCCGAAGACCTTGTTAACTGGGCCGAGCCGCGTATGGTGGAAGTAGGGTTACCGGAAGCCGGCTGTGTATGGGCACCGGAAGCTATATATAATGATAAGACCGGAGAATATCTGGTATTCTGGGCTTCCATGGTAAGAGAAGCAGGAGAAGATAAGGCAAAACAAAGAATATACTGTTCCTTAACAAAGGATTTTATAACCTTTACCAAAGCAGTGAAATACATTGAAAAAGACAATCATGTAATCGATACCACAATCATCAAAGACAAAGAATATTATTACCGTATATCAAAAGATGAGACTACCAAGAACATAACCATGGACAAGTGTCCGGACTTGATCAATGGTCCTTTTACCCCGGTTGTTTCCGAAGCACTTGATAATATCTTTGGTGTGGAAGGTCCCGCAGCTTTTCCTATTAACGGCTCAGATGAGTGGTGCCTGATGGTTGATCAGTTTGCTACTAATGGCGGTTATATGCCTTTATTTACCAAGGACTTTGCAAGGGGAGATTTCAGGACTTTAAAGACAGAAGAATACCATATGGGAGCTAACAAGAAAAGGCATGGTTCTATCCTTAATCTGACCACAGAAGAGTATGAGCAGCTTATAAAGGCCTATGATTGTGCTAACCCGGTATTAGAGGGGTTATACGCGGATCCTGATATGCTTAAAGCCGGTGACAGGTATTATCTTTATCCTACCAGCGATGGTTTTACCGGATGGTCAGGAACGAAATTCAAAGTATTTTCATCCATAGATAAGGTCAACTGGACGGACGAAGGTGTAATTGTAGATGTAGCCTCAGAGCAGGTCCCCTGGTCTGTAGGAAGTGCCTGGGCACCTGCCATTGCAGAAAGAAACGGCAAATACTATTTTTACTTCTGTGCCAAAAGAACAGACAATGTATCCTGTATCGGCGTTGCTGTAGCAAGTCATCCTGCCGGACCTTTTACTGCACAGTCAGAGCCTTTGATTACGCCAGAAGTCCTGGCCGCAGAAGATATTTCAATTAGTCAGACTATTGATCCTTCTATTTTTACAGAGGAGGATGGCAGTGCATACATTCTATTAGGGAATGGCGGTGCTGTTATTGCGCAGCTGGGTGAAGACATGATCAGCCTGGTACCTGGAACTATAAAGGAACTGGAAGGTGCCTATGATTTCAGAGAAGCAATTATGGCAGTTAAAAGAGACGGAATTTATCATTTCACCTGGTCCTGTGATGATACCGGAAGCGAAAACTATCATGTAAATTATGGTATAGCTTCGAGCATTTACGGTCCTATTGAATACAAGTATCCAATTCTTACAAAGGATGCAGATAAGGGTATCCTGGGAACGGGTCATCATATCATCTTTAAGGAACCGGACAAGGATGAGTACCTTATTGCTTATCACAGATTCTGCACACCACTTGGACAGCACCCCGGAGAAGAGGGATATAATCGTGAGACCTGCCTTGACAGACTGGAGTTCAGTGAAGAGGGATTTATAAAGCCGGTAAAGGTTACGAAATAAAGTAGAAAAAAGGCTATATAATAAATATATTAAAGACCGCGTCAGCCATATATGGTTTTCGCGGTCTTATTTTTTATTAAATATTATTTTTATTAAATATTATAGGCTTTCTTTTCGGTTGATCTTTAATAATGCCGGTAATCTTGTAAGTACAAAATAAAGCATAGCAACATCAATGGGGAGCATGATGATACTCTTTAATGCTCTCATGGGTAAGAGCGCAAGGAATGCCTGACCGTAAAGGTCTGAGAGCCAATAAGTACTTAACAGGATATCAACGCAAATTACAAGTATTACTTTGATGAATGCAATCCTTTTAATTGTGATCCTTTTACGGTAGAAACCAAAACCATAAATTAACCCGGTAATAATTGCATTAATGGTAAAACCGGGATAAAAGGGTCCTTTCGGCGCCAGAATGTAATTGAGTATATCGCTTAACGCGCCTAAAATACTTCCCGCAACAGGGCCAAAGAGCATACTGCCTAAGGCTATGGGCAGATAATTGAAGCTGATACGTATAAACTGACCTAACATTACGGTACCTAAAAGTCCTAAAACAACACAAATAGCCAGCAATAAAGAGCAGGTTATCAGAGTATTCAGCTTCTTGAGTTCCTGTGAAGATTCTTTCAATGTCTTAAAAATGAACATAGTACTACCTCCTTTTCTTAATAGTCGCAAAAACTTATGCTACATTGAGAAGGCAGAACCTGTCATGTAGCAGCGGGATGCGAATTTCGTACCGCAAGTTTTACCTTTTCGTCCACCGGACAACTCCCCGTTCCGATGACACTTAACGCACGAAATCCTACTCTGCTATATTTGTTTTTGACTTGAAGATACTATATCAGAAAAACCTATTGCAGGCAATAGATAATATTCTAAAAATTCCAGGTTTACCGATAGAAGTTCTATGTAAAATAACGATTAGCAACAGTTATAATATAAGACACCAGCCATAGTTATAAGCGAAAGCATATTTTTAAGGAAGTTAGATACTTTCTGTTCTAAGATAGCCACCATAAGGAATACAATGTTCTAGGCTGGATGAACTCTAGTAAGCGTTTATAAAAAAATGGACTAAAACGCTGTACTAGCCCTAAACAGTGGTTTGGCATTCTTATAAGAAAGGATGAGGATATGGATAAACAGGAAGAATTTATGATCCCTAACAGAGCGGAGTACATAAAATTAGCAAGAGAAAGTTGTTCAAGAAATCAATCTGGAAATTTAAGTGGAAAAGTACATACGGCATATAAGAACAAGGAAAAGCTGATGCGGGAAGAATTCTATCCGGCCGGAGTTGACGTACCAACCGACAGGCCCGGACAGACAGTTAATATGAAACTCTTCCTGGTTCGTCTGATTTGCGCATGTTTACTGTTTCTAACAGTGATTCTAATGGATCAGTTTGATTTTAGTATCAAAGAAGTAAATGTTAAGCAAATTGAAGAACTGGTTTCTGATAATGTTGGGGTGGAAGAGGCTCAGAATTTCTTTGTCACTTTCCTGGATAAATTACGCCAGTAGATTATTTCTAAAAATAAGCATTTTGCTATAATTAATATACTTTATTCAAGGCAAAAGTCAAAGGAAAGGCAGCTGTATATAGTCAGGTCTGCCTTCCCTTTTTTTTGTTCATTTTCATTCAGTGTTCCTTTTTCCAGTGTTTAAAATAGATTGTATTTTTACAAGTCATAGTCTATAATGGTTTGTAAGCTATAAACAGCACATTGATTCACATAATTATATTATGTAAACCAATGTGTTTTTCTAAGAAAAGAGTGAATGAAAATTTATTATTAAAAGGCTGCCATACTAAAATTCTTTCGCTCTTATTATTTATGGCAGTGTTGCTGGTATATCGGCGATATGCAGTAGGTGTAAGGTTGAGAATACAATTTCAACCGCCTATTTGTGCCTGTGAAATCCCCAGCACAAATTCTGATGCACAAAATGCATGTAAAGGAATGGAGAATAAAATGAAAAAACTGGCTTTATCAGATGAAATTCTAATGACCATAGACAAGCCTGCCAGATACATCGGCAATGAAACGAATATGGTCGTAAAAGATACAAATGCAGTTGATATCAGATTCTGTATGTGTTTTCCCGATGTATATGAAATTGGAATGTCTCACCTGGGTATACAGATTCTATACGATATGTTTAACCGCAGGGAAGATACTTATTGCGAAAGAGTATACTCACCCTGGCCCGATCTGGACAAGATAATGAGAGAGAAGAAGATCCCTCTGTTTGCCTTGGAATCACAGGAGCCCATTAAGAAATTTGATTTTCTGGGTATAACTCTTCAATATGAAATGTGTTACACCAATGTTCTGCAGATTCTGGATCTGTCCGGTATACCTTTGCTGGCAAAAGACAGAACCGAAGAGGATCCTTTTGTATTAGGCGGTGGCCCTTGTACTTATAATCCGGAACCTCTTGCGGATTTCTTTGATTTCTTTTATATCGGCGAAGGTGAGACTGTTTATGACCAGCTCTTAGACCTTTACAAGGAGCACAAGCAGCAGGGAGGAAGCCGTAAGGAATACCTGGAGAAGGTTGCACAAATTGACGGAATCTATGTCCCCTCCCTGTATGATGTAACCTACAAGGAAGACGGGACCATTGAAAGCTTCCGGAAAAATAATGACCATGCAAAAGATAAGATCAAAAAGCAGGTCGAAATGAAACTCGAGAACACCTATTATCCCAAGAAACCTCTGGTTCCCTATATCAGAGCTACCCAGGACAGGGTGGTACTGGAGATACAAAGAGGTTGTATCAGAGGCTGCCGTTTCTGCCAGGCCGGTATGGTGTATCGTCCGGTTAGAGAACGTAGTATGGATTTCTTAAAAGAGTATGCAACGGAAATGCTCAAAGCTACCGGTCATGAAGAGATTTCCTTAAGTTCCTTAAGCTCCAGCGACTTTTCAGGCTTACAGGAACTGGTATATTTCCTGATTGAAGAATGTGGTAAACAGAAAGTTAACATATCCTTGCCTTCTCTTCGTATTGATGCCTTTGCTTTGGATGTTATGAGCAAAGTCCAGGATGTTAAGAAAAGCTCTCTGACTTTTGCTCCGGAAGCCGGTTCCCAGAGACTGAGAGATGTTATCAATAAAGGTCTTACAGAAGAAACCATACTAAATGGTGCCATGGAAGCCTTTAAAGGTGGCTGGAACAGAGTAAAATTGTATTTTATGCTTGGCCTGCCCACGGAAAATGAAGAGGATATTGAAGGAATCGCTATTCTTTCCGATAAGATTGCAAGAGAATATTACACCCTTCCAAAGGATCAGAGAAACGGAAAGATTGGCATTACTGCCAGTACTTCTTTCTTTGTACCAAAACCCTTTACTCCCTTTCAGTGGTCAAGAATGGATACCGCAAAGGAATACTTAAACAAACAGCATTTCCTCCGTTCCAAGTTCAATGAACAATTAAACAAGAAAAGTATCAAATATAATTGGCATGAAGCAGAATTAAGCGTTTTAGAAGGTGTCTTTGCCAGAGGTGACAGAAGGGTCGGACAGGCTTTACTGGCAGCTTATAAGGAAGGCTGTCTCTTTGATTCCTGGTCAGAATTCTATGACAATGATAAATGGGAAAAAGCCCTTGCTGATACTGGTATTGACATAGATTTCTATACCTGCAGGGAAAGAGAAATAGATGAAATACTGCCCTGGGATTTTATTGATGCCGGTATTACAAAGGCATTCCTCGCCAGAGAGTACAAACAGGCGAAAGAAGCAAAGCTTACTCCCAACTGTAAAATGGCTTGTTCCGCTTGCGGAGCCACAGTATTTGGCGGCGGTATCTGCTTTGAAACAAGAGAGCAGGAGGTAAGTGCAGAATGATGGTACGTATGAAATTTGTAAAGACAGGTCCAGTAAAATTCATCGGGCATCTGGATATCATGAGATTTTTTCAAAAAGCTGTAAGAAGAGCAGAACTTGATGTTGAATATTCACAGGGCTTTAATCCTCATCAGATTATGTCCTTTGCTTCTCCCCTTGGAGTAGGACTGACCAGCCAGTCAGAGTATGTAGACGTATCCTTTAATACTCTTGAGGAGAAATCCGTGGTATTGGACAAATTAAATGCAGCCATGAACGAGTTTATTAAAGTAACAGATATGGTTATGCTGCCGGAAGGCTTTAAAAATGCAATGGCAAGTGTTGCAGCTGCAGATTATCTGGTATCCTTAAAGGACGGTTATGATTTCCTGTCAGCGGAAGAATTCAGGCAGAAATTCACAGAGTTCATGGCAAAAGAAGAAATCGTAATACTCAAAAAAACAAAGAAAAGTGAAATTGAAACGGATATAAGACCTTTTATATATTCCTATAGTTACACCCCTCAGGAATTCTTTGTAAATCAGTCTGATACCAATGATCTGGCGGAAAGTTATGATAACGGTATTAAGGTATATCTTAAACTATCCTCCGGCAGTGTTAATAACCTTAAACCGGAACTAATTTTTGAAGCCTTTGCAGCCTTTGCCGGAATTGAATTCAATGAATATGCTTTCCAGATTCACCGTTATGAATTGTACCAGGAAAGTGCTTCAGAAGAAAAATCCTTCGTACCCTTATCTGAGGTGTAAAATGAAACATAAACTTATAATTACCAAGGATGCGGACAGGATTCTCTCTAGTTTACACAATGAGAAAGAGATGATTCAGGTTAATGCCTTTGGCATAAAAGAAGACAATATTCTCGGAAACATCTATATTGGTAAAGTGAAGAACATTGTTGCTAATATTGCAGCTGCTTTTGTAGAGTACGAAAAAGGCAAAATGTGCTACCTTTCATTGGCTGAACTTAAAAATCCTGTTTTTATCAATCCGAAGAAAAACAATAAGCTGGTAGTTGATGATGAAGTACTGGTTCAAATATCAAAAGCAGATGTAAAGACGAAAGCACCGGTGGCAATTACAAACCTTAACTTTACAGGAAAATATCTGGTACTGACCCACGGCAACAATCTTATCGGAATCTCCGGTAAGATTGTTGATGAAAGTGAAAGAAAACGCTTAAAAGCTCTGATGGAAGACTTCAGGCACGAGGAGTATGGCTTTATTATAAGAACAAATGCCGTAAACATTGACGATGAAGTCTTAAAACTGGAGGCACAGACACTTATTAAGCTCTATGGTGAAACCTTAGAGCATGCCAGGTATAAGACTCCCTTCTCTTTGATCCATAAGACCTTACCCGGATATCTTTGTGATATACGGGATGGATTATCAGAAACTCTGACCGAGATTATTACCGATGATAAGAAGCTATATGAGGAAATCTCCGGTTATCTGAAGCATTATCAGAAAGAAGACAGCTCAAAGCTTAAGTTTTATGAGGATCCCTTGTTGTCTTTAAAGAAGCTATACAGTATTGATTCAGGGCTTGAGAATGCCCTGAAGAAAAAGGTATGGTTAAAATCCGGGGGTACAATAATTATTGAGCCTACAGAAGCTTTAACCGTCATTGATGTAAATACAGGGAAAGCAATTTATGGTAAAAGGCAGGTACAGGAAACCTTTTTGAAATTGAACCTGGAAGCAGCAGAGGAAATTGCAAAACAGATCAGGCTCCGTAATCTTTCAGGAATTATCATAGTGGACTTTATTGATATGGAGGATAAAAGTGCTAAGAGTAATTTAATGCATGCTTTTGCCGAATATCTGAAGAAAGATCCGGTAAAAACTGTGTTAGTCGACATGACAGCGCTTAATCTGGTGGAAGTGACAAGAAAGAAGGTGCGCAAACCTCTTTATGAACAAATCAGGGAAGAATAAAACAAATGCTGTAAGACTGTTAGAACAAGCAGGCATTCCATATGAAACCTATGAATATGAGCCTGATGAGAATAATTTATCCGGCGAACATGTAGCCGCCCAGCTGGGTGTTCCTCCGGAACAGGTCTTTAAGACTCTGGTGGCGAAGGGAAAAGCAGAGATATATGTATTCTGCATTCCGGTAAAAGAGGAACTTAATTTGAAAAAAGCTGCCCTTATAACCGGTGAGAAGAAGATAGAAATGGTCCCTCAAAAGGACCTTCTGGGATTGACCGGTTATATAAGAGGCGGTTGTTCACCTGTTGGTATGAAGAAGAAATACCAGACCTTTATGGATGAAACCGCACAGCTATTCGATGCTGTGATTGTCAGTGCGGGAGTAAGAGGATGCCAGATGGTTGTAGAACCCTTTGTTTTGATGGAATTTATACAAGGAACTTTTGTAGATCTTACAGATTAATACAGATAGGAACAGGAATCTATACTTTAATGTATATATGAATACATTAAACTTTGCTAAACTTTATAATATCTAAGATAATTTTGTTCTTTTTTTGCAGGTGTAATAATGCCCATATAAGTGCATTTTTGCACCTGTAAACGGTTAAGAAGCTAATTTCAGCTTATATTTTCTATTTGTTTATCAGGAAAGGTGCATATGAATAAGAATCCAGGTATAATAATAATGTATATAGCTTTTTCTTATTAATTTTTTGCATAATATATATGATCTTCCGTTTACGATATTTCTATCTTCATGAACATTTTAAGTGCCCGGTGTGCTGTCATGAATTCAAGCCATCTTTACTGAAAATGCTCCTATCTCAGAATGCTGTAGAGGGTAAGATCATAAGGTGTCCTAATTGCAAAAAAGTAAAATATATGGAGCCTCAAAAAGACTTTAAGGGTAAAATATTTTAATTACCAGTGGCTGCGGCTGCATTGTCATAATAAATATATCAAAGGAGCATGTAATATGTCTTTTCATCCTAAGAAACTGCTGCTGTCATCATTCATTCTAATATTTATATTATTATCTCTTATGGGTACTGCCTGTAGCAGTAACAGGCCAATCCCAATCGAATCAGGTACAGACCTCTCTATGTTTATAACTACTGATATTCATTACATAGCAGATTCGGTACATGATAACGGCAGTGCCTTTCAGAAATACTGGAAGACCGGAGATGGAAGACAATTAAATTACATAGACGAAATAGTCAGTGCCTTTGGAAGTGAAGTAGAAAAAGAAAAACCCGATATACTTATAGTAAGCGGGGATCTGACTACCAACGGTGAGAAGGAAAGTCATTTGGCACTTGCGAAGAAATTTAAGGAAATAGAAGAAGCTTCCGGAACAAGCATCTATGTAATACCAGGAAACCACGATATCTCAAATCCCTGGGCAAGAGGTTTTAAAGAAGATAAGAAATTTAAAGTACCTTCGGTGGATTCCTCGGAGTTCAAAGACATCTATAAAGATTTCGGTTTCGGTGAGGCAATATCAAGAGATAATTATTCACTTAGTTATCTCGCAGCCCCTTCGGAGGATGTATGGCTGCTGATGCTGGATACCTGTGAGTATTATCTGAATGATAAGACCAACACTCCCGTTACCAACGGAGAGCTGGGTGAAGATACCTTAAAATGGATTGAAAAGTGCAGTAAGCTGGCAAAGGAGAAAAATGCACGTATTGTGACGGTTATGCATCATAATCTTTATAATCACAGTTCCAGAATTCACTACGGATTTACCCTTGATAACCACATGAATGTTGAGAATACCTTCAGAGATAATGGACTTAATCTGGTCTTCAGCGGACATTTACATATTCAGGATATTAAATTCAACGGAGAGGAAGAGAACAGGATATATGATATTGCTTCCAGCTCTATGGTAATGTATCCATTTCAATACGGTGTTTTAGATTATTCACCGGAACGTGGTTTTGATTACAGAACGGATAGAGTGGATGTTGAGGGCTGGGCCAGGAAAAATGGAAAAACAGATGAAAATCTCCTTAATTTCTCTGCATACTCAGAAGACTTCTTTACCAATGCTTCTTTTACGAAAGCCTATAATGTCGTAGCTGGGACCGGCTTGTATACAGTGATTGAAGCTGGATATATGGCAGAAACAATGAAATTATTAAATCTGAATTATTTCAGGGGAACCACAGGTCTTATAAAGGAGCAGATCGAGAATTCCAGAGGATATAAAATGTGGATTGCTGCCGATCAGGTAGAAGCACTGGAAACCATGAGAGCATATATTCTTAGTATGATTCCTCACAATGATATTGATAATAATAACATGCATATCAAATAGTACTTGACCTTTTTAAGAACCAGTGTTATGATGTGTCAATAAAAAAGCAAATACGTTGAGAAGGATTATTAACCATAGTATAATTACCAGAGACTTGTTGGAGGGTGCGAAACAAGAATTAGAGCATGGTGAACTCACCTTGGAGTAGCTGACTGAACGATTTAGTAGGTTAAGCCGGAAGCCCACCGTTAGAGGGGATAGATATAGAGCTTTATTGGTATCGATTATTAAGAGTGGTATAACAGTTAACTTCTGTCTCTTTTTTGAGATAGAAGTTTTTTTATTGTATCACCATAAAAAATAAACCACCGGCTAGGCCGGTGCGTCCCCAGTTAGCTTTAGCTTCAAGCAAAAAACCTCCTATGATATAATATTTGCGGGTTTGCCAACCACAAAAATACATAGGAGGT